>OCTA010000002.1_pt1 | contig 463388 bp, 403 predicted proteins | sample 1538991 | NCBI WGS metagenome assembly OCTA01 (sample SAMEA3539302, study PRJEB22396) | soil metagenome | biome: tundra; feature: field; material: soil | place: USA | collected 2010-05 | depth 0.15 m
GGCCGAAGGCAAACCACAATCCATAGGGGCTCGGTGAGTAAAGCGGATACCCACCAGCTATCATTCCAGGATCGTCGGCCCAATCGGAATCCAGCCTACCCTCAGGCCTCGCCAGCAAAAATCCCCACGTTTGCACTATGATGGAGCATTGCGCATTCTACGACGGAGAAACCAGACGTGGCTCAGACGGAAACTGACGGCTTAGAGGTTTTGGAAACCAGGGAGTGGGTCGATTCTCTGGACTATGTTCTTTCCAAAGGCGGCCCCAACCGGGCAGGCCGCTTGCTGCAGCAGTTGGCGCTGCACGCGCGGCGCGAAGCCGGCATCAATCTGCCTTTTTCGGCGACCACGCCTTACCAGAACACGATTCCTTCGCGGCAGCAGGCTCCGTTTCCTGGCAGCCAGGAGATGGAACGCCGCATCAAGAGCCTGGTCCGCTGGAATGCCCTTGCCATGGTGGTGCGGGCCAATAAGATCCAGGAAGGCATCGGCGGCCACATCTCGACGTTTGCATCCGCTGCCACGCTGTATGAAGTTGCGTTCAACCATTTCTTTCGCGCTCAAACAGAGAGCGGCGATCGCGATGTCGTCTACTTCCAGGGCCACGCCTCTCCCGGAATCTATTCTCGCGCCTATCTCGAAGGCCGTATTTCGAAAGAGAAGCTGCAAAACTTCCGCCGCGAACTGAAGCCTGGCGGAGGGCTGAGTTCGTATCCGCACCCGTGGCTCATGCCCGAGTTCTGGGAGTTCCCCACGGTTTCCATGGGATTGGGCCCGATCCAGGCGATTTACCACGCGCGCTTCATCAAGTATCTGGAGAATCGCGGGCTGAAGCAGACGACAGGCGGCAAGGTCTGGGCGTTTCTGGGCGACGGCGAAATGGACGAACCCGAGTCGCTGGGCTCAATCACGCTGGCCTCGCGCGAAAAGCTCGATAACCTGATCTTCGTGGTGAACTGCAACCTGCAGCGGCTCGACGGCCCGGTGCGCGGCAACGGAAAAATCATCCAGGAACTGGAAGCCATTTTCAGAGGCGCGGGGTGGAACGTCATCAAAGTCATCTGGGGCACCGATTGGGACAGCCTCATCCAGAATGACCGCGATGGCTTACTGGTCAGGCGCCTGGGGGAAATCAGCGACGGGCAATACCAGAAGTATTTTGTGGAAAGCGGCGCTTACTTCCGGCAAAACCTGTTCGGCACCGATCCCCGCCTGCTGAAAATGGTCGAGCATCTTTCCGACGATCAACTGGCGCGCATGCGTCTGGGCGGGCACGATCCGATCAAGGTCCACGCGGCTTATCGCGCTGCGTCCGAGCACACCGGGGCGCCGACCATCATCCTGGCCAAGACGATCAAAGGTTACGGCTTGGGCGAGGCGGGTGAAGGCAGAAACATTACTCACCAGCAAAAAAAATTGAATGAAGACGAGTTGCAGATGTTCCGCTCGCGCTTCGGAATTCCAATTCCCGACGACGAGCTGCATGAGGCGCCGTTTTACCGGCCGAGCGACGACAGCGCAGAAATCAAGTACATGCAGGCGCGCCGCCAGCAGCTTGGCGGATATATGCCGACCCGCAAAGTGCGGGCGGCAGCGCTCAAATCCGTGCCCGATTCGCACTTCGAGGAATTCCACAAAGGCACCGAGGGCCGCGAGGTTTCCACGACCATGGTCTTCGTGCGCCTGCTGGCGAAGTTGCTGCGCGACCCCGAACTCGGCAAGCTGATTGTGCCCATCGTTCCCGATGAAGCCCGCACGTTCGGCATGGAAGGACTGTTCCGCCAGGTCGGAATTTACTCCAGCGTGGGCCAGAACTATGAGCCCGTCGACATGGATACGCTGCTCTACTACAAAGAGGCGAAGAACGGGCAGATTCTCGAGGAAGGCATCACCGAGTCGGGATCGATGTGCTCGTTCATCGCGGCCGGCACGGCGTATGCGAATCACGGGATCAACACGATTCCCTTCTTTATTTATTACTCGATGTTCGGCTTCCAGCGGATCGGCGATCTGATCTGGGCGGCTGCCGATATGCGTTGCCGCGGGTTCCTCGTCGGGGGCACAGCCGGCCGCACCACGCTGGCGGGCGAAGGCCTGCAGCATCAGGACGGTCACAGCCACGTGCTCGCGCTTCCGGTGCCGAACCTGCTTGCCTACGATCCGGCGTTTGCCTACGAGATAGCCATCATTATTCAGGATGGCATCAAGCGGATGTATGTCGATCAGGAGTCGATCTTCTATTATCTGACCGTCACGAATGAGCCGCTGCCGATGCCCGGGATGCCCGCGGACGGCAACGTTCGCGAAGGCGTCCTGAAAGGGCTGTACCGGTTCAAGGCCTCCGCCAAGAGCGACTCGAAGCTGCGCGCGCAACTGCTGGGCAGCGGCACGATCATGTACGAAGTGCTCAAGGCACAGATAATTCTGGAAGAAAAGTACGGGGTCGGAGCCGATGTGTGGAGCGTCACGAGTTATAAGGAACTCTACCGCAACGCCAATGATTGCGAGCGCTGGAACATGTTGCATCCTGGCGAACCGGCGAAGGTTCCTTACGTGACGCAGACTTTGAAGGATGCTGCGGGCCCGTTCATCGCGGCGTCCGACTATATGAAGGTGCTGCCGGAGAGTTTGGGTAAGTGGGTTCCAGGACAACTCGTCTCGCTGGGAACTGACGGTTTCGGGCGTAGCGAGAGTCGTACGGCCCTGCGCGATTTTTTCGAAGTAGATGCCAAGCACATTGCGCTGGCCACCTTGGGAGCGCTGGCGCGAGAGAAGAAGATTGGCACTGACGTGGTGAAGCGAGCGATCCAGGAACTGGGGATCAATCCCGACAAGGCGAACCCGGCGATCAGCTAGGATCGGCATTGCGCACGAGCAGAGGGATCGAAACCAGGTTGCTTCAGACGGCCGCTTAACAGTGATTACGAAACTTCAGGATCTTAGAAAAGGAACGCTGCGGTGATTGAATTCAAACTTCCCGAGCTGGGAGAAAATATCGAACAGGGCGACCTCGTGCGTCTCATGGTTGCGCCGGGAGCCAGTGTCAGCGCCGGTCAGTCGGTCATGGAACTGGAAACCGACAAGGCGGTCGTCGAAGTGCCTTCGTCGGTGAGCGGAACCGTGCAGGAAATTCGAGTCAAAGAGGGCGACAAGATCAAGGTTGGTCAGGTGATCTTTACGGTGGATGGAGCGGAAGCGAAAGCGCCTCCGGGGGCTTCCCGTACCTCTGCAACAGCCCCCGCGGCGGTGCAACAACAGTCGACCGCGGTGTCATCGCCTTCAATGTCGGCGCCGCCGGTGTCGTCCCCTGCGGCGCCTGCGGCCGCCGCTTCGGCACCTGCTCCCGCCGCGGCTGTTTCGACCATATCCGGAGCCGGCGAATTCAAACTTCCAGAACTGGGAGAAAACATCTCGCAAGGGGATCTGGTTCGTTTGATGATCGCGCCCGGCACCAAGGTTTCGGAAGGCCAGCCGGTGATGGAGTTGGAGACCGACAAGGCGGTGGTTGAAGTGCCGTCGTCGGTCACCGGCGTGGTCAAAGAGGTGAAAGTAAAAGAAGGCGAGAAGGTCAAAGTTGGACAGGTGATCTTCACACTCGAAGGCGGAGCACCGGCTCAAGCCGAAGCCAGCCGCGCCCGTAACGCTCCGGTCGAATATGTTACCGGACAGCACGGAGCACGTCTGGCATTTCAGGCAGCGATTCGCGCCGAGGGCAAGACGGAAGAACAGGCGCTGCCGCCCGACCAACCGCGGCAACCGGGCGCGGCGGTGTTCAGCATGCCCGTGCAACTGGGCAAGGTTGCCGGTACTGAAAATCGCGAAGCCATTCCAGCTGCGCCGCACGTGCGGCGCTTAGCCCGCGAGGTCGGCGTTGACATCTACGAAGTGAAAGGCACCGGACCCGGCGGCCGCATCAGCGAAGACGACGTCAAGAGTTACGCGAAGGCGCTGCTGTCGGCGGCGGCTACCGCGGCCCAGGCGCCGCCGCGTGCCGGGCACTTCGCTCAGCCCCAGCTTCCGGACTTCGCCAAGTGGGGCAAGGTCGAGCGCGTCTCGATGCGCGGAGTACGCCGCAAAACCGCCGAGCGGCTGGCCGAATCATGGAACACGATTCCCCACGTCACGCAACACGACCGCGCCGACATCACCGAACTCGAACAATTGCGCGCCCGGTTTGCTCCGAAAGCCGAAGAAGCCGGAGGCAAGATGACGGTTACGGCGATCGCATTGAAAGTCTGCGCCGCGGCTCTCAAAGTCTTTCCGCAGTTCAATGCCAGCATCGACATCGAGAAAGAAGAGATCGTCTACAAGCAATACATCAGTATTGGCGTGGCCGCCGATACAGATCGCGGACTTCTGGTTCCTGTGATTCGAGAGGTCGACAAAAAGAACATTGTCGAACTGGCGGTCGAGTTGTCGCAGCTCTCCAAGAAAGCGCGCGACAAAAAGCTTACGGCTGCGGATATGGAGGGCGGCACGTTCACCATCACCAATCTGGGCGGCATTGGCGGCGTGGGCTTCACTCCCATCGTAAATTACCCGGAAGTTTCGATCCTCGGTCTTTCGCGGTCGCGCATGGAGCCGGAGTGGATCAATGGCAAATTCGAGCCGCGGTTGATTCTGCCGCTCTCGCTCTCTTACGATCACCGGCTGATTGACGGGGCCGATGCGGCGCGCTTTCTGCGATGGATCGCGGAAGCCTTCGAACAGCCATTCCTGCTATCCGTCCAGGGATAGCGCATCCAAAGATCTCTCGAAAGAACATCTGAATGTCGGAGACCTCGAACTTGAACATCGCAGTGGTGGGCGGCGGTCCCGGTGGCTATGCGGCCGCGTTTCTGGCTGCCGATCTCGGCATGACGGTCACTCTGATCGATCCTGAGTTGAACCCAGGCGGAGTATGCCTCTACCGTGGTTGCATCCCGTCGAAAGCGCTGCTTCACGTGGCCAAGCTGCTGGAAGAATCGCATCAGGCCAAGGATTGGGGAATTGAGTTCGCCGCACCGAAAATCGATCTGGCTCGCCTGCGTTCGTGGAAAGAGAGCGTGGTCAAAAAGCTCACTGGAGGACTCGGCCAGCTCTCGAAGCAACGCAAGGTACATTATGTGCAAGGGCGGGCAGTGTTTGAGAATTCAACCACTCTGCGCGTGACGAAATCCGACGGCTCAGAAGAATCGCTCAGCTTCGATCGCATCATCCTTGCGACCGGCTCACGTCCGGCAATCGTTCCGACTCTCAATCTCGATACGCCGCGCATGATGGATTCCACCGGCGCCCTGAATCTCGAAGATATTCCCGGTAGCCTCCTGGTGGTCGGCGGGGGATACATCGGGCTCGAACTGGGCTCTGTCTATGCCGCGCTTGGCACCCGCGTAACCGTGGTGGAAATGCTTCCCGGCCTTCTGCCCGGCGCGGATCGCGACTTGGTGCTTCCGCTGCACAAGCGGTTGGAAAAGATGTTCGACGGAATCTTGCTCAACACGACTGTCGCATCGGTCAAAGATGCAGGCAACGGGATTCGCGCCACGTTCGAAGGGCCGGACGTCAAGGAGCGCGAGAAAGTTTTCGATCGCGTGCTCGTATCTGTCGGCCGCAAGCCAAACTCTGAGATCCCCGGTCTCGAAAAGACGCGCGCGCAAGTTGGGCCGCGCGGGTTCATTCAGGTGAACCAGCAATTGCAAACCGATGATCCGTCCATTTACGCCATCGGCGATGTGGTCGGGGAGCCGATGCTCGCACACAAGGCGTCGCATGAAGGTCGCGTCGCGGTCGAAGCCATTGCCGGACACAAAGTTGCCTTCGAACCGAATGCGATTCCTGCGGTTGTCTTTACGGATCCTGAAGTCGCCTGGTGCGGCCTGACGGAGACCCAGGCACAAAAAGAAAATCGAGACGTAAAGGTCGCCAGGTTTCCCTGGGCCGCGTCCGGCCGCGCCATTACTCTGGACCGGCCTGAGGGCATGACCAAGCTCCTCATTGATCCGCAGAGCGAGCGTGTGCTCGGAGTGGGGATCGTTGGCGCGGGCGCCGGTGAGATGATCGCGGAGGGTGTGCTCGCCATCGAAATGGCGGCGCTCGCCAGCGACATCGCGTTGACGATTCATCCGCATCCCACACTCTCGGAGACTGTGATGGAATCCGCCGAAGTGTTTTTCGGCACCAGCACGCACATCTACCGCCCGAAGCGGGGATAGGGCCGCTGCCGCGCCATGTCCGGCGTTTCTGCCGTCTCCAACGCGTTTCGATACAATGAGGGCTTCCATGTTTCTACGCGCGACATGCGTGTACCCGCAAAAAGCCCCGCGGAAGAAGATCATGCCCTCTTTTCCTAAAGCCATATTCGTTTGGGTTGTGTGCCTTGGGGCTTGCCTCACCTCTGGGAGTGCGGCACTCAGCCAGGCTCTGCCATCGTCGACCACTGCGACGGCCGCGGCGAATGCTCCGGTCGATCCTCTCGGACGCACGACACCGTCGGGGACCATGCTTGGTTTCTTGCAAGCGGCACAGGCCGGGGACTACGGAATTGGCGCGCAATACTTGCAGATGAGCGCCGCGCGCCGCCAGTCCGAAGGCGAGCAGATGGCCACCAAGCTCAAGGTCGTGCTGGACCGTGCGTTCACCGGCAGGTTCAACAACTTCACGCAGGCCGACGGGATCCCGCAAGAAGGTGTGCCGCTGGGTTGGCAGAAACTTGGCACCATGTCGTCAGGCGATGTCGAGGCCGACCTGGACCTGGTGCGCGTGTCGGATCCGAGCGCAGGCAAGATCTGGCTGATCTCCTCCAGCACTCTTTCCAAAGTTCCTGAGCTCTACGATCAAGTCCAGGCGCGCCAAGTCGAGAGCCGTCTTCCGAATGTGCTGGTCAAACACGAGTTTGCAGGAATGCCTTTGTGGCAATTCCTGGCTCTACTGCTCGTGTTGCCGGTAGCCGCCGCCCTCGGCTGGCTGGTGCTGGCGCTTCTGGAGATCCCATTACGTTGGTGGGCGCGTCGCCGCGGGCAGTTGGACGTCGCCAACTGGCGCTCGGTCTCAGGTCCGGTCTGGCTGCTTACCGGCACCCTGATTCATCAAGTCTTCGCCGTTTATCTTCATATTCCGCTCCTGCCGCGGCACTACTATTTTCAAATCACGTCCATCGCGCTGATCGTCAGCGCAACCTGGATTCTTTGGCGCGTCGTTCAATGGTCCCTGCATCGCGTCCGCACTCGCGCCCTGGCCCGCGGACACGCGGGCACGGGGTCACTCATGCTGCTGGGTGAGCGCATCCTCAAGGCAGTAATCTTTGGGGTGGGCGTTCTGGCCGTGCTCGGTCACTTGGGCTTCAACATGAGCACAGCGCTCGCCGGGCTCGGCATCGGCGGACTCGCGATCGGCTTCGGGGCGCAGAAAACCATCGAGAATCTCTTCGGTGGCGTTTCTGTCCTCGGCGATGAAGTGTTTCGCGTGGGAGATGTCTGCCGCTTCGGCGATCGCACTGGAGTTGTCGAAGACATCGGCTTGCGCTCCACCCGCATCCGCACGGACGAGCGGACGCTGCTGGCCATCCCCAACGGGACTGTGGCGACCATCAACCTCGAGAACCTGAGCCGCCGCGACAAGATTCTTTTCAAGACGAATTTAGGCCTGCGCCCCGAGACCAAGGCTGACCATATGCGCTTCGTGCTCGCGGAAATCCGGCGCCTGCTTTACAGCCACTCCAAAGTGGAAACCAAGACCGTCCGGGTGCGCCTTACGGACATTGCGGGCAGTTCTCTCAGCGTGGAGGTGGTCGCTTACATCTTGACCCGGGACTTCAACGAGTTCGCCGCCGTCCGCGAAGATCTGTTGCTGCGCATGATGGATGTGATGGAGGACTCCGGCGGCGGCCTGGCGCTCCCCTCTCAGACTCTTTATCTGAGCCGCGATGCCGGGGTCGAGAAAGAAAAAGCTGACAACGCCGTCAAAAAGATTGCGGAATTGCGCGACGGGAAGCAGTTGCCCTTCCCTGACTTTCACGACGAAGACATTTCTTCGTTCAAAGGATCGATCGAGTATCCGCAACCAGAGTCCGCTGTGCGGAAGCAGGCGGGCGAGTCGGGCAAAAACAGTTAGAAAAGTAGCGCCGTCTCGGTGGCGCTACCGGTGCGGCTTCCAGCGCCGTGTCGCCCCCTCTAGAAAAAGATGGGTGGGGAAATAAACCAATAGCGGTAGCGTAACCAAGTAGACGAGCAGGAAAGCCCATCCCGGCATGGCGTGCTGCTCATGAAAGAAAAGCCCACGAACCCAGTTCACATCCTGCTCAGGCCGCCAGAAAAAATTGATCGGAACTACGACCCACGCCATCAGCGTCTGGAACTTCCATCCACGCCGGTCATACCCCAGACGCCAAATCGCCCACAAAAGCAGCGGCGGCGTGACCACGTGAAACAAGCTGAGCAGGCGAATGGTGAGCGGCAAGCCCGGATCGAACATGTATTCCGTGCCGCCGACGATGTGGCGACCCGTCAGCAAAGCGCCGGCAAAATCCAGGGTGTAGATCGTCTGGAACAAAAGTAATCCAGAGGCCGCCCACGAAAAAATCAGCGGACTCTCCAGCCACAAGCCAATTCCGATCAACACATTTCCCAGGTCGCAGAAGAAAAGAAAATTCTGCAACCCGAATTGCCGCCAGTACAGCGGCGCCCAGACGAGCAGCCAGATGGTCCACCCGATCTTGAGCCACAGAGGCAACCGCATGGCCCGCTATTGTATGCGACAAGCCCGGGTTGTTACGCCCGTCCTTGTTCGAGCGTAAGGGGCTCTGCATTCCACTCAACGTTTCCTTCAACCGGTCGAAACACCACAAGAATCCATGGCAGGCGAATTACTAGCGTAACTTGCTGGGGATAACGAGTGTACCTACGATGGTTTTAGTATGGGTTACCAAGCTCTTCTCTTCTGTCCCGATGAAAAAACTGCTCGCACGGTGACGCAGGTTTTAAGCGAGCTCGAGTTCAACGTCGAGTCCTGCACGGAACCATTCGCTGCAGTCAAGAAGTTGATGGGCCAACACTTCGACGCTGTCGTGGTCGACTGCGATAACGAGCAGAATGCCACATTGTTGTTCAAGAGCGCGCGCAATTCGACGTCCAACCAGGCGTCGCTTGCCGTAGCCGTAGTGGAAGGTCAGGCCGGGGTAGCCAAGGCGTTTCGCATCGGCGCCAACCTCGTCCTGACCAAACCCATCAACATCGAACAAGCCAAGGGAACGCTGCGCGTGGCACGCGGACTCCTACGCAAGAGCGAACCCGCCAAACCCGGAGCCGCCGCCACGGGAGCATCGGCTGCGATACCGGTCGCTGCCAAATCTGCTGCATCCGCCAAACCGGAAGCTCCAGCTGCACCGGAAGGGATCTCGACGACGTCTGCCCGTACCAAGGCCGACTTTAGCTCAGGGTGGCCCGCACCAGCGCCAGCAGCGAGTTCGAATGCCGTTGGGCAAGACGAAGATTTGCTCGAAATCAGCGGTGAAGCTTCAGTTGCCGCGACTTCGGAGGCTGCTCCGGTTAAGCCCGCATCCAATTTCATTACACCTGCGCCTCAGGCCGATAAGTTTCTCGCAGCAGCTGTTGTTTCTCCTGCGCCCGATGTGAAGACTCCCTCGAACGCCGGATTGCCGTCAACACTCGGCAGGGGAGCCGCCAGCGCGCCCGCTCCGGCCCGCGAACGTCAGGACGCCCGCGTCGCGGAAGCCCTGCCCGAACACTCAGCCGGAACAGACGCTCGATTGAAGAAGGCGGAAGCAGTTCCGAGTGGTTCGTCCAGTTTAGTTGGGTCCGCGCCGACATTCACTTTTGGCGGAGCTAATGCTCCGGCCGAGTCCACCGGAGGAAGCAAGAAAATTCTTCTGGCGGTCGCCGCAGCCGTGATCGTCGCAGCCGCGATTTATGCAGGTTGGGCGCGCTTTCAGGGACGCGCGAATGAGCCCGAAAGCCCCACGACCGAAATCAGGCCAGCGCCCGTCGCGACTCCGCAGACCGCGAAGCTGAGCGGCGCAAAGCCCTCTGCCGCATCCGCGGCGCCAAAGTCATCGCCATCTTTGCCGAGTTCACAGCCCGCAGCTCAGGCCGCAAAGGGTCATGCATCGGACAACACCGATTCTGCTCTTGACGATTCCGACCTTTCCTCTACGCCGAATTCCACGAAACCCTCAAGCTCCGCATTGCCCGCTACGAGCGCGACTCCCGATGCGGCAGAGGCTGCTGCGGCGCCGCTTGTGGTCAAGGGAGGCAAGGCCCCGGCAGTACATGCAAAACCCGGAGCGGCTGACGCTCCGGCTCCCAGCATGATTGGGATCGCGACCGCAGGTGCCAGCGCACCTCCGCCCGACTTTGGCAGCGGCGAAGCAGGCGCACCCAAGCCGCTGCTGCAGGCCCTGAATATCTCCCAAGGGGTATCGCGGGGGTTGTTGTTTAAGAAAGTGCAGCCCATCTACCCCAGGAATGCCCTGAGCATGCGGGTTGAGGGTTCCGTCGAGCTGATGGCGACCGTTTCAAAAGCCGGCGACATCACTCACGTGAAAGTGATGAGCGGCGATTCGCAGCTCGCCAAGGCCGCCACGGATGCGGTCAAACAGTGGAAGTACAAGCCCTACCTGCTCAACGGCGAGCCGGTCGAGATTCAGACGCAAGTCACCATCAACTTCAAGTTACCCAAATAAGTTCTCCTCATAGACGACAGGGATGCGAAGGAACTTCGCGTGCCCTGTTTTTGCTTATGCGAGACTTGGCTCGCGACCTAACAGCGATTCTCGTCCGCCCGAGTTCCGATTCCACGGGAATGGAAATCAACGTGAAATTGCCGCGCCATCTCGCGACTTCGTCAGCCCTTTGCTGTGACGAACGGGTGCCGGCGCGTGAAGAGCGTGGCTGGTGTGACGCTTCGCCAGACCTGGTGTGCGTGTCCCTCACATTCGTGACAAAAGTGTGGACTGTTCATCTTGAGTGCAGCGAAAAGCCGACGCACTTGCACGGTCAAGTGCATAGGTTCTTCGCTTTGCGGAGGATGACAGCGTGGATTTATGCTGCGAACTTACGGAGAGGATACAGCATGCCGCGGAACATTTGGCAGCCCTTACTGCGGCTGCATCACTTCGTCGACAACCACCTTGCCGCCCTTGTCGACGGTGATGACTCTGTGCACGGGCGCATGCCCGGTCAGGGTAAGGTCGATCACGTAGTTTCCGGGATCGAGCAACACGTCCGCCGGCGAGCCCTTTTCCAGCAGGTGCTGGTTAATCGCGATCTGCGCGCCCTTGGGCTGCGTGCGTATGCTCAGGGTCCCCTGTCCCGCCTGGCCCTTTCCACCGAACAGCTTCGACATCTTTCCGACGGTCTTGAGGTTGTCCGTATTGCCGAGAGGCCGCAACGTCGGAGAGAAGTTGAACGTTTGCCCGAGCGCGAACTGCGCGTTCATGGTTTCGTCAATGTATCCCGACATGCGAACCAGCACCACGTGCTGGCCTTTGTCCACGCTGATTTGTCCCGGCGCTTTCGTGCCCATGTCACGGCCGTCCACGTAGATGCTGGCCCCTGGAGGATCGCTCTTCACCACCAGAGTAGCCATTAACTTCGCCAGGTGGACGACCGTGGTCGCCCGGTTTCCCGAGGTCACATTCATGGTCCGCGAGTCGGTGGAGTAGCCCGCCTTGCTCACGGTAATGGCATGCTGCCCGGGCTGAAGGTTCGTCATAGCGAACGGAGTGACCCAGTTCGGATCACCCCTGCCATCCACCTGAACTTGGGCACCCTGAGGTGTGGAGTCAATAGCCAACTGTCCGGGAATGATTGCCGGAGCAACTGCCTTCCTGCGTGCATTCCGCGCTTTCGAAGGCACACCGGGCTGAGCTACCGGAGTTTCGGGCTCCTCGGTCGCGGCGGGCTGATCTGTGGGGCCCTGGGTCTCGGCAGGCTGGGTTGCAGTCGGGACCGGTGTCGGCGCACTCTGGCTGGCCTGAGGCTGCGCTGGAGTTTCCGCCACGGCGGAGGAGCGTCCCGCGCCAGAATCGTCATCGCCGTTCAGACTGTGAACATAGATGGTGACCCCAATGCCGATGATCAGAATCAGGATGCCGGCCCCGGCAAGCGCATAGAGCATCAGCTTGGGCGGAACGTTTTTGATCTCTTTAATTGCTTTCTCGGCAACTTCACGGGGCTGTACTCTAGGCTTCTCCTCGATCTTGCGGCTTGCCTTAAACACCGTTGCCGTCGGGCCAGCAGACTGCACGGGCTGAAAGGAAGACGGAGGCGGCGGAGGCGGCGGAGGCGGCGGGACATAGACTTCCTTGAGCGGGGGCAGTTCGGAGATTTCCGAGAAACTCGTGCCACTTCTGGCCTTCGACCCACCCTCGGCCATCAGCGGATCGATTGCGATCTTCGGAGCGTCGGCGGCAACCTGCGTATCGAAGCTTTCGACCTGCGGCTCATCGCTGACGGCCGAGGACATGTGCGCGGACACAGTCTCCGAGGCGTCGATGGTCCCGTAGGAACTCGACAGGTCGACCTGCGGAACTTCCGGAGAAGAGAGAGTCCCGTCGCCGACCCCTGCGGCGGCCGCGGCTGCTTTCGGGGTAGCAAGGCTCGAAGCCGGTTTAGCCAAACCCGCTGGTCGCGCTTGCGCAATCGGCGCCTGCGGCGCGGCGACCTTCTTTTCGACGGGCTTGGTTGCGGCGGGCGTTACAAACTTTGATTGGGCCGCGGCATTCGTCTTGATTGCGACAGCAGCACCCTTTGGTGCCTCTGGCTTCTTGGACGCTACCGGCCTCGACTCTTTGCAGTTCTCCAGATCGTCAAGCAATTCCTTGCTACTCTGGTAGCGCTGTGCCGGATCTTTCATCAGCGCCTTCATGATGAGGTCGCTCAACAGAGGATGCACCTTGGGATTGACGTGGAGGGGCGCGACAGGCGTGCTTTCCAGAATACTCTGGCGCAGGGATTTCACATCTTCGCCATCAAATGCCTTCCGCTCGGTCACCATTTCGTAGAACATGGCGCCCAGGCTGAACAGATTCGAGCGAGCGTCGGTGGCTTGGCCCTGAACCTGTTCCGGCGACATGTAATACAGGATCGAGGAAACCCCTTCCGGAAGGTACTGCACGAAGTTGCCCACGCTTGAGACGCCGAACCCCAGAATCTTGACCGTGCCGTCCCACCCGCACATGATCTTGGATGGCTCCAGGCTGTAATGAACAATGTTGTGCGACTTGGCGTGATCGAAGCCGCTGCACAACTGCCGTCCGATATCGAGAAGATCCCAGATGGAAAACCCTTCTTTGCGCGTCAGCATCGTGGCAATACTGTTGCCTTGTACGTAATCCATGGCCGCGCAGAACTGGCCTTCAATTTCACCCGCTCCAAACACATTGGTGATGTTCGAACTGCTCAAAACCTTGGTGTTCTCAGCCTCCGCCAGCAACGCCTGTTCGAGCGCCGCCGCGCTCTCCCCGAACGCGCTCAACTGGATGGCTTTCAGGGCAATCGTCTGCCCGCTTTCAGGGTCATTGGCTTTGTAAACCGCGCTCGTAAGCGATTTCGCCAGTTCACTTAGGATTTCGAAGTGGCCGATTTTCGTAGGCATTTATTTTTTTCCCGCTCCACACCATCACGAGCCTTTCGCGTCGCCGCGACAAAGCTCGGCCGGCGAGACCCGGGGCATGGGTAGGGTTAGGATATCTCTGCTCGTGCCAAGCTTCGAGTTACCAAGGTAAGGTGGGAAACGCCGGGGAGGACGCCGGCATTGATGGCGTATGAGCGACTCAATGACGCGGCTGCCCAGCAGTTTCATAAGGCGTCCGCGGATGCTCTTCGATTAGACATCGCGACCGCCGGTAGCGGTTTGATCGGCAATCTCCGGAGGCCGGAATGGCAGCGTGACTTTATGGTCGCGACAGCGGTTGTAATTGTTATGGATGGCCTGGTGTGACATTTGTCATCCTGGCTTGATGACGATCTCCACTTGTGGGTAAGGGCCAGTGCTCGACACTATAGAGAAGAGGCTTGGCTCTGTGGGGTTGAGTATTTTAGGCGTGGAAAAAATCGAATTCGGCCCGGTTGTCGATAGCGAGGTACTTCGTCTATCCTTGGTGGGCTGGGACGTGCCATTCTCCTGCACCCGGCTCCCGGAACCCTCTGGAGTACGCCAATGACGTTGACCCGGTTTGTCACCAAGAACGCGTTCCGCAACAAGCGCCGCAGTACGCTGACGGTGTTGAGCATAGCTTTTTCATTGCTCTTGCTCACGTTGATGATGACGATCTGGCGGGCTTTTTATCTCGACCAGGGCAGCGCTGAGTCCGCGGAGAGGCTTGTGGTCCGCCATCGCGTTTCTCTCACATTTTCGCTGCCCGGCTACTACCGGGAAAAGATTCGAGCGATTCCTGGGGTCGTGTCAGTGGTGCCGGTCTCTTGGTTTGGCGGGATCTACAAAGACCAGAAGCCGGAGAACTTTTTCGCGCAGTTCGGCACCGATCCGGATGAATTCTTCAGAGTTTACCGGGACGCCGCAATGCCGGAAGCACAAGCCACGGAGTGGCGGCGCGACCGCCAGGGCGTAATTGTGAACGACTCCCTGGCGACGAAGTACGGATGGAAACTGGGCGACCGGATTGTTCTGCAGGGAACGATTTACCCCGTTAATCTTGAGTTGAACGTGCGTGGCATTTTCCACTCGACGCCCGACAACAAGTCCGTTTACTTCAATGCGAAATACGTAGAAGAGGCCGTGGCTTTCTTCAAGGGACAGGCCGGCACCTTCAGCATTCTCGCGGCATCTCCCTCTGATGTGAGCACGATTGCAAGCACCGTGGACGACATGTTCCGGAACTCGCCTCAGCCTACCAAGACGGAGAGTGAGAAGGCGTTCGGGCTGGAGTTTGTGGCCATGATGGGCAACGTGAAGGCGTTCATTCTGAGCATCTGCTCGGCAGTGGTCTTCGCGACTTTGCTGGTATCGGCCAACACCATGGCGATGTCGATCCGCGAGCGCACGCGCGAAGTGGCGGTGCTGAAAACGCTGGGCTTCACCAAGCGCGGCGTGCTGGGACTGTTCGTGAGCGAAGCGGTGGCGCTCTCGCTGGCTGGGGGCCTGCTCGGCGTTGGCCTGGGCTGGTTGATGGTGTATGAACTCACCCATTCTCCTCAGTTCTTCAGCTTTTTCCCCCTGAAGGTGACGCCGGGGATTTGGCTCGTCGCCCTGTTCACATCCGGCGTGGTTGGATTGTTAAGTTCGGCCGTGCCTTCTTACCACGCTTCCCAAATAAACATCGTCGACGGATTACGTCACATCGGATGAAGTTATGACGCTGGGCAGTTTTGTTGTGCGCAACACATTTCGGAACAAGCGGCGCAGCCTGCTGACCATGGCGAGCATTGGATTCTCGTTGCTCTTGCTCACCATGATGATGTCGATCTGGCGCACGTTTTACATCGACCCGGGCACTCCGGACGCGGCGAAGCGCATCATTACACGCGACCGCGTATCGTTGGCATTTTTCCTTCCGGCTTACTACCGAGACAAGATTCGCAGCGTCCCCGGCGTGCTGGCAGTAGTACCGATGACTTATTTCGGGAACCATTACAAGGACGACCGCTCGGCGAATGCCTTCGCCCAGGTTGCCACCGACCCCGAGGAGTACCTGAAGGTCGCATCTGACAAGATTGTCCCTCCGGACCAGGTCCTGGCCTGGCAACGCGATCGGACCGGGGCAATGGTGGATGTTGAACTGAGTAAGAAATATGGGTGGAAGATTGGCGACCGCATCACCTTGCAGAGCCCGTACTTTCCGGTGCACCCCGAACTTACCATCCGTGCGATCTACAAGATTGATCCTCCCGCTCGCTCGTTGTACTTCAGCACCAAGTATTTGGAAGAGTCGGTGAGTTGGTTTAAGGGGCAGGCAGGCTGGTATATCACGCAGGTGGCTTCGCCCAGTGATGTGGCGCCGGTCTCCTCGGCGATCGACGAAATGTTCCGCAACGCGCCACAGCGCACTAAAACGGAAAGCCAGCAAGCCTTCCTGCTATCGTTTGTGGCGACCTTGGGTAATGTTAAGGCCTTCATTCTCAGCATCTGCGGCGCGGTGGTCTTTGCCATCCTTCTGGTGTCGGCTAATACCATGGCGATGTCAATCCGTGGACGAACGCGCGAGGTCGCCGTGCTGAAGACGCTGGGATTTACGCGCCGGCGCCTGCTCGCGATGCTCGTCGGTGAAGCCGTCGCCTTGTCGGTCGCGGGCGGAATGTTTGGGGTTCTGGCGGCGACCTTGGCTATACAGTGGTTGACCCACTCTCCCCTCGCGATCGGTATTCCGGCGGGCATGCGGGTTACTGTTCCCACCATGTTGATTTCCTTGTTAGTGGCCGCTGCGGTGGGATTCGTTAGCGGATGTCTACCGGCGTACGGCGCGGCACGCACCAATATCGTGGAAGGGCTGCGCCACATCGGCTGAGTAGCACCGCCGTCCCGGCGCTACGGGGGTAAAGATTACTTATGGCGATACCGATCAGCTACAACGTGCGCAATTTAAGGCTTCGTAAGGGACTCACGCTCATGACGGCGCTGGGCATCGCGCTCACCGTCACCACTGCAATCTTTTTGATGGCGCTGCTGGCGGGATTGCAGCGCGCCTTTGTCAACAGCGGCAATCCGCTGAACGTGCTGGTGCTGCGCAAAGGATCGGAGGCGGAGTTGTCGGGTGGGTTTGACGCCTCGCTCTACCCCACGCTAAAAACTCTTCCCGGTATCGCCAAAGACAGCCATGGCGAGCCCATGACCTCGGGCGAGTGGGTGGTGGTGATCATCCTGCCGCGCAAAGACGGCACCGGTGAAGTGAATGTGACGGTGCGGGGAATGATGCCCGACGGCCTGGAAATGCGGCCCAGCGCGAAACTGGTGGAGGGACGCTGGTTTCAGACGGGGCAACGGGAAGTGGTGGTGAGCAAATCCATTCGCGACCGCTTCACCCACGCCAACATCGGCGACACGATGGAATTTGGCAAGGGATCGTGGAAGGTCGTGGGAGTATTTGACGCCGGGGGCTCGGCGTACGAGTCGGAGGTCTGGGGTGACGTGAACCAGATGGCCTCCGACTTCGATCGTCAGGGGGGATTTGCGTCGGCGTACTTGCGCGCGACCGATCCCATCGCCGCCGATGCGCTCAAAAATCGTGTCAGCGACGATCAGCGGCTGAAGCTCGAAGGAATTCTGGAAACTGATTACTATGCCAAACAGACCAGTTCTGGCGCACCCATCAAGGTGATCGGGATCGTGGTGGCGTTCATCATGGCGATTGGCTCGATTTTCGCCGCCATGAACACGATGTATGCGGCAGTGGCGTATCGCGGACGTGAGATTGCGACGCTGCGGGTGATCGGTTTTTCGCGGCCTGCGATTCTGACGTCCTTCGTGTTGGAGTCTTTGCTCCTGGCCTTATTGGGCGCGGCGGCAGGAATTCTGCTGATGCTTCCGTTCAATGGAATGCAGACAGGAACGTCGAATGCCGTCACCTTCAGCGAAGTGGTGTTTGCCTTGCGGATTACGCCGCAAGTGGCCGGCTACGCCATTGCGTTCGCGTTAATTATGGGATTCGTCGGCGGGCTTGCGCCCGCGTGGCATGCGGCGCGGCAGAATATTCTCAGCGCGCTGCGCGGCTAAATCAGCGCGGCCGGGAAACCATTAGGAAACTTAAAGCGTAAATATTCTTATGGCGATTGACACAAAACACGAGGACCTGCAGAGCCTGCGCATTGACCGCACGCAGCGCGGCGACTCTGGCGGAGAGCCGCCGGCCTGGGCGCGCCGTTATATTTTGGGCGGCGTAGCGGTGGTGGTGCTGCTCGGCGTGATAACTCTGGCCTACCGCGCGTTTTCGTCGGACGTGCCGGAAGTCGAAGTGGTGCGAGCCGCTGCGGAGACGAGCAGTAATGACGCGGGCGGCACTGTACTCTCGGCTACGGGCTACATCGTGGCTCATCACACCATCAACGTGAACTCCAAGGTCACCGGTCGCCTGGCCTGGATCGGCGTGGAGAAAGGCGACAAGGTAAAGGAAAACCAGGTGCTGGTTCGCCTGGAGGATCAGGAATTCCGCGCGTCGTATGAGCAGGCTCGGGGCGCGCTAGCGAATGCCCGCGCTTATCTCGAGGAATTGCAGCACGGATCGCGCCCGGAGGAAGTTCAACAAGCGCAGCACAATCTGGATGAAGCCCGCGCCACGCTGGTGAACGATAAGCTGACCCTCGACCGCACGAAGGAGCTGGCGAGCGGGGGCGTAGTCTCGCGGCAGGCGCTCGATGATGCTACGGCCAAGTTCGAGTCCGACCAGCAGCGCGTGAATTCCCTGGAGAAAGCGTTTCAACTCTCAAAGATTGGGCCGCGGGCGGAGGAGATTGCCCGTGCCCAGGGCGCGCTGATGCAGGCACAGGGCCAGCTTGACTATGCCAAGTCGCAACTGGATGCCACGGTGATCCGGGCGCCTGTGACGGGCACGATTCTTGACCGCACGGCGGAAAAAGGCGAGCTTATAACCGCGCAGTTTGCCAGCGCGGCCGCGGGCGGGCCCCAGGGATCGGTTGTGTCCCTGGCGGATTTGAACGACCTTCAGGTCGAACTGGATATCGCGCAGGCGGACTTCGCCCGCCTTGGCCCCACGCAGAGGGCTAAGGTCACGACCGACGCATATCCCGACAAGGAATATGACGGCGTTATCGCGCAAATCTCTCCGGAAGCGAACCGGCAGAAAGCTACGGTGCAGGTGAAGGTGCAGGTGTTGAATCCGGATAAGTATCCCGACGTTCAACTGCGGCCGGAGATGAACGCTACCGTGAAATTTCTGGCAAACGACGCACCGAAGAATGCGAAGGGACCCTCAGGCGTGTACGTGCCGTCGACGGCAATCCGCGATCGTGACGGCAAAAAGATCGTGTTGATCGCCTATAACGGAAAATCTGTCGCGCGCGAAATCCACGTGGTGGGCCAGCGCAGCGATGGAGCGCTGGTCGACGGCCTGGTCGGGGGGGAGAGCGTAATTACCGCCGCGCCGCCCACATTGAAAGATGGAGACAAAATCAAAATTAAGGGGCAAGCATGAGCACAGTCGCACCACCGAAGTTTGCCACGGGCACCAAAGTTGTACAGGTTCGGAGCGTCAGCAAGATTTTCAAGCGCGATGCCTTTCAGGTAACGGCGCTCGATGACGTGTCGATCGACATCGCCAAGGGCGAATTCCTCGCGTTGATGGGGCCGTCGGGGTCGGGCAAGACCACGCTGCTGAACATGATCGCGGCGATCGACCGGCCCACCAGCGGCGAACTGCTGGTGCAAGGGCAGGATATTTTCCGCTTTAGCGACTCGCAGATTGCCCGCTGGCGCAATGAGCACATCGGCTACGTCTTTCAGACCTTTAATCTGATTCCCGTGCTCACCGCCTTTGAGAACGTGGAACTGCCGCTGCTGCTGACCAAACTGACCTCGCAGCAGCGCCGCGACCATGTCATGACAGCGCTCAAGCTGGTCGGACTGGAGGATCGGGTCAACCACCTGCCCAAGCAACTCTCAGGTGGGCAGGAACAGCGCGTGGCGATTGCGCGGGCGATCGTGAGCGATCCCACCTTGCTGCTGGCGGACGAGCCCACCGGCGATCTGGACAGCCATTCCGCCACGGAGGTGTTAGAGATTCTGAAGCGGCTGAACGAGGACTTCCACAAAACGATCGTGATGGTGACGCACGATCCCCATGCAGCGTCCTATGCGCACGTGACGCGGCACCTGGAAAAAGGAATGCTGCTGCCTCCGGGATAGAGACGGCTCTGCCACAGAACAGAAGGGTCGGGGTATTGAAGACCCGGCCCCGGTTTGAAACGTCCCAAGGGATTAGCTGGCTGCCAGGCGTCGTTCGCCGTGCGGCGTCGGCGCTTCCGCGGGTACTTCTGCAATCCATAGCCAGGCCCGTCTGCCATTCGAAAGCACCGCCTGTGCCTCGCCATATTCCACCAGACGGTTCAGCACGGTCGTCACCGAAGCCATTGGATCCTTGTGGCGGGCAAGCATAGCCGGCATTTTTTGCTGGAAATAATCGCAAATGTCGCGCGCATTCATGGCGCGGCCAGCCTCCATCAGGATCATCCGGCAAGCATTGGTGAAGCCCGGCTGGCGGCCGCTGCTCTTGCGGTCGACCAGTTCCATCAGCTCTTCACTCAAGAGTCCGTCGCCAAACAAGTTCGCCAGACCGGAGATCGTCTGCTTGACCGTGCCGATGCGCTTCATGAGTTCACCGCGTTGTTGCAGTAGCTGACACAATTCCCCGTGCGCCTGTCGAATCACTTCCTGCACGTGCCCGATGTCATATCTTGCCACCGGCCCGATCGACCCATTTGCCCTTTGCCCGTTTTGCATACATCCCCCAGTGATGTTTGACGCGGTCATCACGCCGTCACCGTTCAGCGCAACAAGCCGGCTTGTTCGTAAAGCTTGTGGGCCGAACCGCCCAGCCCTGAGAGCGCGGGTTCCTTCCGCTGGGCACAGTCCTACCCGTGGCTCTATACGCAAAATGCTACGCCAATGTTCCCTCGATCTTTCAAACCAGTCGAGGCCCAGCGGAACCTCGGGGGATTAGACGAAGCAATTGCCGATTGGTTAACAAGAAAGAAGCGACAGTTCCCAAGATGCGGACTGCCGATGCCAGGAGTGCTTGCCGTTCGCTATCGCATTTCCTTTTCCTGATTTAAGACCGTCTCCAATTTGGAAATGCTAGCGCATGGCACTGCTAGAAACTGCCGCGCGCTAAGCAACGTGAGGACTCCCACATTCCGATGGTAACTAGTTACGGAGAAACTTCAGTGTCGACTGCCGCAAAACCCGCCCGGGCACCAGCGCCACTTCATGTCCTGCTGGTGGGCAACAGAGAGGAAGATTTTTACCTGATTCGGGAGATTCTTGAGCGGACGCGCAGCACGCTCGCGGCCGAGCTCGACCATGCGCACTCGCTGGAGGAAGCCAAGGCGAGGCTGCAGCAGAAAAGCTACGGCCTGCTTTTGTTCGAGCACGAAACTGGAGACGCGGAGGCGGTCCACTTTGTGGCTGAGTTCCTGCACGCCGGGGTATCGGTGCCTTTCATCCTGCTGACCGAGGAGGCGGACGAAAAGACGGTCGCCGAGATCATCAACGGTGGAACATGGAATTGCGTGGCCAAGTCGCAACTGGACGGAGCGACTCTGGTCCGTACCATCCGGAACACGCTGGCGGTGCACTCCCTGCAACAGGAGCAGCAAACCGCGGAGCACTCTCTGCGAAAACTATCGCGGGCGGTCGAGCAGTCGGCCGACACGATATTCATAACCGACCTCCATGGGATCGTTGAAATACGTGAATCCGGCATTCGAGGCTCTGACCGGATACCACCGCGACGAAGTGTGCGGTAGGACACCGCGAATTTTGAAATCGGGCGAGCAGGGACCTGAGCTTTATCAGGAAATCTGGAAGACGATTCTCTCCGAAAATTGCTATCGCGGCATCCTGGTGAACCGGAAGAAGAACGGTGAGTTGTATTACGTTGAGGAAAGCATCTGCCCGGTGCGGGACGCCGCGGGTCAAATCACCCACTTCATCTCAAACGGGCGTGACCTCACCGAGCGGTTGCGGCTGGAAGCGCAGCTTCTGCAGTCCCAAAAGATGGACGCAATCGGAAACCTCGCCGGCGGTGTAGCTCACGACTTCAACAATCTCTTGACTATCATTACCAGCTATGCGGAACTGGCGCTGGACACGGTGCCTCAAAACAGTCCGCTCGAATCCAAGATTCAGGAGATCCTTCTGGCTGCTCGGAGGGCGGCGGAGTTGACCCGGCAATTACTCGCCTTCAGCCGCAAACAGCCGCAGGCGTTGCGGGTGGCGGATCTGAATCAGGTGATTGCACGCATTGCGAAGACCCTGCCTCGTTTGATCGGAGAAGATATTGAGTTCACTTTCTTACGCGGTGAAGGATTGGGGCAGGTGCGAGTGGATCCTCTGCAGATCGAGCAGATTCTGATGAACCTGGCCGCCAATGCGCGAGACGCGATGCCGCAGGGCGGTCACTTGCGAATCGAAACCTCCGACGTAACGCTGGATGACGATTACGTTCATTGCAGGAAAGCGGTTATTCCCACGGGACGCTATGCCTTGATCACCGTGAGCGACGACGGGGCGGGAATTCTTCCCGAGCATTTACCGCACATTTTCGAACCCTTCTATACCACGAAGCCATTGGGCGAGGGCACGGGATTGGGACTGGCGACCGTCTACGGGATTGTGAAGCAAAACAAGGCTTTCATCTGGGCCTACAGCGAACCCAGGATGGGCACCGTATTCAAGATCTATCTGCCGTGCGTTGGCGGGCAAGACAACTGGGGAGAAGTTGAAAATATCAAGAACGGCGGCGTGACTCGCGGATCGGAAACCGTTCTCCTGGTGGAAGACGAGCAGGCTGTCCGGCGCGCGACCGCGGAATTCCTGAGGCTACAGGGCTACACCGTGCTCGAAGCCAAAGATGGTCTCGATGCCCTCGCGGTGGCGCGCAACCATCGCGCAACCATCCACCTGGTGGTCTCTGACGTGGTCATACCGAATATGAGCGGCGGGCAGTTGGCGAAAGAACTTGCGCAACTGCGGCAGGATACCAAGCTCCTCTTCGTTTCCGGCTATGCCGGAAAGACTGTGCTCGATCACAAAGTGGTCGATCTTGAAACTAATTTCTTGCAGAAACCCTATACCTTGAAGCAACTGTCCCTCAAAATTCGTGCCGCCCTCGGTCAAGACGCGAATCCCGAAGAGCCCCAGCACAACCTCTAGGTATAATTACTGGCTTGGTCTTAATTGGCTCAATGCTCCCAGGCGCAAGGTGTGCGCTGTTCCTGCTTTTCTTCGATGGGCGCCCGGGCAAAATCCTGGCGGGCATTTTGTTCCTCGCCCTCTGCGGAGCCATCGCCTATTCGCTGTTGCAAATCGTGGCGGCACTGCGGTATCGGGCTGTGCGGCCGCCTCTTCTGCTGGCCACTGAGCCGATCAGCATCCTTAAACCTCTTGCGGGCCTGGACCTCGATCTCGAATCGAATCTGCGGACTGTTTTTGAACAGGATTACCCGGCGTTTGAGATTCTGTTCGCGGTTCGAAGCGAAGCTGATCCCGCGGCAGAAGTCGTGGCTCGCCTGCAGCGGGAGTATCCGAAAGTTCCGTCGCGGTTGGTGCTCACCGGCGAGCCGCCGTATCCCAACGCCAAAGTGTTCAGCCTCGATCGCATGCTGGCCGCGGCGAGTAACGATCTGGTCGTGATGAGCGACAGCGACATTCGCGTGACTCCAGATCTTCTGCGCACGGTCGCGGCTGAGTTTCAGGACGCTCATCTCGGAGTGGCGACCTGCCCGTACCGAGCGGTTCCCGGTGCAAGCTTCTGGTCGCGTCTGGAAGCTACCGGCATGAACACCGATTTTTGGGGAAGCGCCTTGGTCGCGAGGATGCTCGAAGGCATGCACTTTGCGGTAGGTCCCACCCTCGCCGCCCGTCGCAGGGTGCTGCATTCGATTGGAGGTTTCGCGCGGTTGAAGGATTATCTCGCGGAAGACTTTGTCCTTGGCAAGTTCGCGGCTGAAGCTGGGCACGGCGTAATTCTTTCGTCGTACGTGGTCGAACACCATATCGGCAGCGCGACGCTGCAGCAGAACATAGCCCACCGGCTGCGTTGGGCCCGCAGCACACGGCGTTCCCGTCCGGCGGGATATGTCGGCCAATTGTTTACCATGCCGTTCCCGCTCGCGTTGCTAGTCTGCGCGGCGTCGCCCACGTGGTGGCCGCTCTTGCCTGTGACATTGATCGTGCGTGCCGTGGCGGCCTATACGGTTTCAGCGCGCGTCTTGCGGGCGAGGATTAACTGGCTGCTGTTGCCCATCGAAGACTGGTTGGGCTTTTGCTTCTGGATCGCAGGATTTTTCGGAAACACGATTTCCTGGCGAGGGCGGCGCTACCAGCTCTTTTCGGATGGGCGCTTCGAATTGATTTCTTCGTCGGAAAAGTAGCGCGCAAGAAGCGCGACTACGGAGCAGTGCGGATCAGCCGGCCATTCTTCAGCTCAAATCGATCGCCGCGCCAAGTCACCGTATGCCCTGCGAAACTCGCAATCCACACTGCGACTGCGACTAGATCCCGAACCGGCAACAGCCACAAGTGTCGCAGCAAACGCCGGTCTGACAGCACGGATTTGCCGACCGTAAGCGCCACCGCCAAACGCAACAAGACTGTTGCCCCAAGTACTGCCCACGACCATGGCGCTGCTCGGCCGGCGATCAGGACAAATAGCGCCCACATCAGGCCGTAAGTGGAAGCCAGTCCAATGTAGCCTCCGGCTCGTGCGTCTCGCACGCCGCGAGCCCAGCGTAACTGGTGGGCCAGGAATCCCCGCAGGTCGTAAGCCGGAAGATGGGTCTCCACGACCACGGCTGAGAGCAGAACCTGCAAGCCGAGATTGGCGATCCGCCGGCCTAGTTCGTAGTCATCGGCGAGAAAATCGACAAAGGATCGGAATCCGCCAATTCGCTCCATGTCAGCTCGCCGGAAAGCGAGCGTGGAGCCGAGTCCGAACCGGAGTCCGCCCTCCAATTGACGAGCAACCAACACACCAGCACAAAAATCCGTGCTGATGCCGAGGGATTCCAGTTGCGAGCCGAAGGTAGGCGCTGCCACTCCGCGATAGAGACACGTCACCAGTCCCACGTGCTCATCCACCAGCGGCGCAACGATCCGGCGAAGATAATCGCGTTCGACGCGAATGTCGCTATCGTTGACGACGAGGTGCTGATAGCGAGCCGCTGGCACCATCTGCTCGAGATTACTCACCTTCACGTTGGCGCCGAGTTTGTCCGGCGAAACAACCAGCCGAATCGAACAGTCAGGAAACTCGCGCTGCAGTTGCTGCACGCTGGCGACGGCTGGATCGTCCGGATCGCTCACGCCAAAAATAATTTCGTACTCGGGATAGTCCTGCAGGCAGTGACTGCGGAAGCTTTCGTAAATGTCAGGGTCGGTGCCCTTCAGCGGTTTGAGGATGGAGACCGGTGGCAAAGCCTGTGTGGGGCCTACCTGCCCTGAGCGACAGCCGAAGGGGCCCTCGCCCGCCCTGTGCTCACGCAGAAATACGGCCGCGCTCCACAGGCAAATCAGATAGTAGACGGAACTGGAGAGGCAGCCGAGAACCCCTACAACCTGGAAGATTCTTAGCGTGTAATGAATCATGCGGGGGAGCAGGCCAGTTTATTCGTACCGTAACGACTCGATCGGATCCAGGTTCGCCGCCTTCCACGCGGGATAAATCCCAAAGACCAGCCCGACTCCGGCGGCGGCGCTGAAGCCGAATGTGGTCCAGAATACGGACATGCGGGCCGGCAACGAAGGCCACATCAGTGGAATCACCCAGACTACGAGCGCGCCCGCGGTTACACCAATAAAACCGCCGACCGCGGTCAACATGATGGCCTCCAGCGTGAACTGCAAAAGAATATCGCGCTTGCGTGCCCCAATCGCTTTGCGCACACCGATCTCACGCGTGCGCTCGGTCACGCTCACCAGCATGATGTTCATCACCCCCACGCCACCAACGACGAGCGCGACACTGGAAATGGCAAACATGCCAATGAATAGCGCGCCCGTAATCTGGTTCCATGCGTCGGAGATGGAATCAGAGGTAAAAACCGCGAAGTTGTCTGGCTTGTCGGGTGGAACCTTGCGCCGGCGCCGCAGCAACTCGCGAATCTCGTCGATCGCCTTGGGAACGTCGTCGTGGGAAGTGGCCTTGACGCTGATCCAGTGCTGCTTGAGTTCCGGATGGAGCTTGCGCAAAGTACTCAGCGGGAAGACGGCCTTATTGTCCTCCGGATTCTTGCCGCCCCCGAACACCGACTTGACCCGCTGCACGGTTCCAATCACGGTGAAAAGCTGTCCTTCGATGTTAACTTCCTTACCGATCGGATCCTGCGCTCCGAACAGTTCTTCGGTGGTCTCGGCGCCCAGCAGAACTACGGGAGACCGGTGCTCTTCGTCCACCTCGCTGAACCACCGCCCTGAGGCAATCAGCAGATCGAACACTTCTTTGGCCGAAGCCTGATCGCCTTCGAGAATCGTATTCTTCGCTTTTTTGTCTTCATACTTCACCGCGAACGATCCCACTCCCAACTCCGGGCGGAAATACCGTATGCCCGCAGTTACCGCTTTGACGTGGGGCAGGTCGCGCATCGCTACCGCATCATCGTAGGTAAGCTCCTTGCGGGTGCGCATTTCCTCGGTGGGGCGGCCGAACGTAAAGGGCTCAATGTGGAACGCGAAGATCACATCGGATCCAATGCTGCTGACGATATCGCGGACGTTCTGGTCCAGCCCGCGCCCAATGGACGAGACGCCGATAACAACGGCAACTCCAATCACAATGCCCAACACGGTCAGCGCCGAGCGCAGCTTGTTGCTGCGGATCGTCTCCGCCGCCATGCGGAGGATTTCGCCGAATTCGTCTTTGCGAATCATGAAAAGATTGAGTAATTGAGTAATTGAGTAATTTGAAATCCTGACGATGCTTTGGCTTTTTAAATTACTCAATTACTCAATTACCAAATTCCCTACATTTCGAACCGCAGCGCCACGATGGGATCCAGCCGCGCGGCTTTGCGTGCGGGATAAACTCCAAAAAACACTCCTACACTGGCCGCAACCAGCAGTCCCGCCGCTACCGCCCACAACTTGATCGATGATGGCATTCCGATAATGAGAGTCACGATCTCTGCGACCGTCACGCCTGAGAGCACTCCCAGCACGCCGCCGATCAACGCCAGAATTACGGCCTCGATCAGGAACTGGAGTAGCACATCCTCCCGCCGGGCGCCAAGCGCCTTGCGGATGCCAATTTCGCGGGTGCGCTCGGTCACCGAGACCAACATGATGTTCATGATGACGATGCCGCCAACAACGAGAGACACGCCCGCAATCCCAATGGTCGCCATGAAAAACGTGCTGCTCAGTCCGGACCAGATTGAAAGCAGGCTGGCGTTGGTCTCAATTTCGAAGCTGTCTTCCTCGCCGACCCGGTCGTGCCGGTGGGCCCGCAGCGCCACTCGCGCATCGTCGATCGCCTGGTTCAGCGGAGCCCCAGTTGCCGTAGCCTTGCCCCAAATCCCGATGCTGCTGTTGTGCGATCCGTATTGTTTTAGATACACAGTGACGGGGATCAGCACATAGTTGTCCGCACTCTGGCCCAGGGTCTTGCCTTTCTTCTTGCCGACACCGATCACCTGGTAAGTCCAGCCATCCACGCGAATTTCCTGCCCCAGCGGGTCAGCGCCACCCAGCAGGTGCTCGACGATGTCGGTGCCCACGACGGCCACTTGCGAGTGGTTATTCAGATCGGTATCGTTCAGCATGCGTCCGAAGGTCAAATCGGTGTCGAGGATCGAAGCGACCGACGGCGTAATGCCCTGAATGGAAGTGTCGCTGATCGATTGCTCGTTGTGCTTCACGCGTCCGCTGCCGCGCATCAGCGCACCCACATAATCGCAATGGCGGCAGGCTTCGAGCACGGCCTGGTAGTCCTCAAGCACCAGGTTCTTGCGTTTCTCGGCCGCCAGAAAATGCTCGACATTGGTCTCGACCGGCGACATCTTGCCAATGATGAACACGTCGGCGCCCAGGTTGAAAATCTTCTTCGCCACGTAGTCCTGAATCCCGGAAACAAATGTCACCACCGCGATCACGGCCGCGATCCCAATCACCACGCCCAAAAGCGTAAGCACAGAGCGCAGCTTGTTAGCCCACAGTGACCGCAATGCGATTCGAATGGCTTCGGCGATGTTCATGGGGTCGGCTTCCGGCTCTCGGCATCCGCCTTCCGGAGAAGCCCAGCGCTAGTGGCGAAGTTAAGTTTACCAGTCAACCCCACGGGACAGACCGCAAAAGGGGTTCCTGATGAAAATGTTCCGGATGCCGAAAGCTGGCAGCCGGAAGCCCGGCGCTGCAGCCTTCATCGCATATAATGATTTTGTAGGCAGCCGGACCGGACGGTCGCTTTCTGCGTCTTTGGGCGCGGGGAGAGGAAAGTCCGAACTCCGCAGAGCAGTGTGCCGGATAACGTCCGGGAGGCCGGGTTCAAGCCCGGTTGACGGAAAGTGCCACAGAAAACATACCGCCTCGGCCTTCACGGGCCGGGGTAAGGGTGAAAAGGTGCGGTAAGAGCGCACCGCCGCGGCAGTAATGTCGCGGGCAGGGCAAACCCCACACGGAGCAAGACCAAATAGGGAGGAAGTCCGGGATCTCGGTTCCGGACACGTGCCGGCTCGGTGCGTCAAACCTTCGGGTAGGTCGCTAGAGCCGCGCAGCGATACGCGGCCCAGAGGAATGACCGTCCAGCAGGAGCAATCCTGCGGACAGAATTCGGCTTACAGGTCCGGCTGCCAACAAGGTTTCGAAATTCATCTTTAGGAGCCCCCAATGTCCGCACCCAGCCGCCGGCCGGAGATTCGCCGGCGCCGTACCCGCAAAGAAAAAATTGTCCAGCTGCGCAAGCGCCTGGCCGCCGCCAAAACCGATGCCGATCGCACTCGCATCACCGCCAAGCTGCACAAACTCGCCATTCTGTCGCCGGGCCAGCCGTTGGTGAAGTAAGACGCTAGGCGGTCTCTTCAGTCGGCGGCTGGCTGTTCAGCGGGATGGGGTCGGCCTTTGTGGGCGATCTGGCCGTAGGCGTCTAAAATCCGTCGCACCGATGTTTCCCAGGAAAACTTTGCGGCCTGCCGGTAGCCGCGTTCCTTCATGCGCTCGCGCAGAGACTGGTCTATCAGAACGCGGTGCAGGGCGCGCATGATCTCGAACACGTTTTCGGGATTGACCAGCACCGCCGCATTTCCCACCACCTCGGGTAGAGACGACACGTTGGAAGTCACCACCGGAGTTCCATGCGCCATGGCTTCCAGCGGCGGCAGACCAAAACCCTCGTACAGCGACGGAAAGACGAAGATCTTCGCCTCGTCATAGAAAATCCGTAGCACCTCGATAGGGATGAATCCCAGGAAGCGCACATCGTTCTGCACTCCGCTGCGCACCACCGTCCGCCGCAGATCGGGATTACCGGAAAGATCGTCTCCGATGATGATGAGTTTGAGATCGGGATAGGCATCGTCTCTTTCCAGCTCCGTTTTCAGCGCGGAGAAAGCCTCAATCATGCGCACGACATTCTTGTGCGGACTGACTCGCCCGGCGTACAGCAGAAAGGGATACGTGACCTGGTAGCGGCCGGCGATCAGGTCGCGGTCGGCCTCACTGGCATGTCCGCGCAGGAAGCGTTCATCAATGGCGTTGTAGACGACCTCGATACGCTCGGACGGAATCTCAAACAGCTTTTCGATTTCGTTCCGCGTGAAATTCGACACGGCAAAAATGCGCGCCGCTCCGGCGAGTACCCGTTTGGTCATCTGAAAATAAAGCGAGCGCCAGAAAGCGCTCTGCTCGCGGGCGCGCGACATGTGCTCGAGCATGTCGTGTACCGTCATGACATACGGACAAGGCAGTGCCCGTGGCACGGAAAAAGGATTGGGAATATGTACCAGATCGCAATCCAGCCGCTTCAGGGCATTGCGGAACTCGCGGTATCCGTGGATGGAACGCTCAGGCGAGAGCAGCGGGATCGTTTGGAAGTTGGGCGGCAGCGGGCCGATCTCCTCGACCTTGGCCGGAGAGCCGATCAGGAGAAACTCGTTCTCGTGGTCGAGCCGGCCCAGCGTGCGAACCACGTTGCGGATATAGGTGCCTACGCCAAACTCCGTCATCCGCCGGATGTCGATGGCGATCTTCACCGCTGGCATTTAACCATAGTAGGCGCTCTTCGGCTAGGCTAAGGAAGCCCCCGGAACACGAAGGAATTATGCCCTCACCTCGGCCTGCGCTTTCGCCCGGCGTTCCGCGTAAAGCGGAAAAGCTTCGCACAGATCGAGCACCTGTTTGCGGACTTTGGCCAGCAGCGCCGCATCCGTCCGGTGGAGAAGCACTTCGGCGATCCAGCGGCCGATCTGGCGCATTTCGACTTTCTTCATGCCGCGCGTGGTCATTGCCGGAGAACCGATGCGGACGCCGCTCGGCTTCATCGGTGGGTTGGTGTCGAACGGAATCGCGTTCTTGTTGACCGTGATTCCCGCTTCGCCCAGCGCTTTTTCGGCTTCGCTGCCCAGCATCCCTTTCGAGAAGACATCGACCAGCATGAGATGTGTGTCAGTGCCGCCGGAGATGATGCGGAAGCCTTCGTCAGTCAGCGCCTCCGCCAGCACCTTGGCGTTGGCGACCACCTGGCGAGCGTAGTCGCGGAACTCTGGCTGCATCGCTTCCTGAAAGCACACTGCCTTGGCCGCCATGATGTGGACCAGCGGGCCACCTTGCATTCCCGGGAACACGACCTTGTCGATGGCCTGCGCGAACTCGGACTTGGAAAGAATCATCCCCGAACGCGGACCGCGTAGAGTTTTGTGCGTGGTGGAAGTGACGATGTGCGCGTGCGGCACCGGCGAAGGATGCGCGCCGCCGGCCACGAGTCCGGCAAAGTGCGCCATGTCGACCAGATAAAGCGCGCCCACTTTGTCGGCAATCTGCCGCATGCGGGCGAAATCAATGATGCGGGGATAGGCGCTGCCTCCACCGATGATCAGCTTCGGGCGTTCCTGTTCGGCAAGCTTTTCTAACGCGTCGTAATCGATGGTCTCCGTTTCTTTGGTCACGCCGTAAGGGACAATCTTGTACGTTTTGCCGGAAAAGTTCAGGTGATGGCCGTGCGTCAGATGGCCGCCGTGCGCGAGGTTGAGCCCCAGAATCGTATCGCCCGGCTGCAACACGGCGGCGTAGGCTTCCATGTTCGCCTGCGATCCGGCGTGGGGCTGGACATTGGCGTGCTCCGCGCCGAACAATTGTTTCGCCCGGTCACGCGCCAGGTTTTCCACGACGTCGGTAAACTCGCAGCCGCCGTAGTAACGTTTGCCCGGATATCCCTCTGCATATTTGTTCGTGAATACCGAGCCCGCGGCTTCGAGGACGGCTTCGCTGACGAAGTTTTCCGAGGCAATCAGCTCTAGGCCCTCGTGCTGCCGGCGGGTTTCGTTGTCGATGGCGGCGGCGATCTGGGGATCGCTTTCGTAGAGAGGGCGGTACATTTTTGCGGCTACGGAGTTTTTCATATCGTTTCTCTTGAGTTCTCGTATACGTCGGGGCGGTGCAGTTCCATGTAGCGCTCGGGCGACTTCACCGGACTAAAGCCAACCTGTGAATAAAGCCCGTGCGCGTCGCGGGTAGTAAGGATCCAGCGCCGCAAATTCTGCAGCGCGGGATGGTGCGTAATCGACTCCATCAGCCACCTGCCCAACCCGCGACCGCGATGCGTGTTGAGCACAAACACATCGCCGACATACGCGATCGTGGCAAAATCGCTGATCACACGGGCAAAGCCCACCTGCGCGCCGCTACCATCATAAACGCCAAAGCACAGGGCATGCTCAACCGATCGCGCCACGACCTCCCGCGGAATCCCTTTCGCCCAATAGCAATTTGTCAGGAACCCGTGAACCATGTCGAGATCGAGGCGGGCGCGATCGGTACTGATCAGAAACTCGCCGAGCCGGGATTCGACGATCGTGTCGGGGTTGGCAGCTTGAGCAGACTGCATCGGTACATTCTAAACCGTGACTCGGCGCGCAGTGATCACACTCAGCCGGTTTAACCAAGACGAATTGCTTTGACGGGCTGAATGCTGAGAGCTGACAGCTGAGAGCTTTCTTTCAAAACGCCGTCCGCAAGAACGAAGCCAGGTGCCAGCCGTCCATATATTTGTAAGGTGTTTCGCCCGTCGTGTAGTGGCCACAGGGCAGCACGGCGACCTTGTGATGCAGCCCGTGCCGCTCAAATTCCTCGACGACGTGGTGCGAGAGCTCCGGCAGAAACGTCAGATCGTACTTCGCGTAGACGATCAGTGACTTCCGCGGCCAGCGCGAGAATTGTTTGAAGTACGACATGGGGCTGACGGCCAGCCAGGCTTGGCGCAAGCGATCGAGGTCAATCTCCTGCTCAATTCCTTGCCGGATGTGCCGGGTCGACTGCCCATGCCACACCACGTCGGCAACGTAGGTGGAAGCGTGATTGAACGCCGCGACGCGAATGCGCGGGTCGTGCGCCACCGCGATGAAGGCGTAGCAGGAACCAAGGCTGGTGCCCACAATGCCGAGCTGGCTGTAGCCTTGTTGTTCGAGCCAGTCGAAGCAGCTTCGTATGTCGACTACTCCCTGGCGTACAGCGTCGAGTGTGCGTCCAATATTAGCGGAAACGGCGTAGTCCGCGCGGCTGATCTCGGCGGGCATGCGAATGTCGTGATAAGGCATGGTCAGCCGCAACACCGCGATGCCCATCAGGTTCATCACGCGGCAGAGACTGACGTAGGCGATTGCGTCCGCATTCCAGTGCGGCAAAAGAACAATGGCGCGACGGCCCCGCGCCGGGAACCAGCGGGCATTCACCAGATTGTTTTCGGGATAGGGCGTCGTTACCGGCGAAGTGAATCGCAGGAACTCTCCGAACGTGCCTTTTACCTTGGCCTCAAGCTTCGGGTCAGGCACTGCGCGCGTGGAGAAAACCTGAACCTCGCGGGTCTCCAGCCGGAAGTCGCTGGGCCGTGTGTAGGAATAGAATTCATCGCTGGCCGCGACGATGCGGCGGTTGTAATCGAGGATGTACTTCTCTGGATCGTCCGGCGTGTGGCCGAGCCGGTAGCCGTTGCGGCAAGGCCAATCCCGCGTAAATTCCACGCCCCAATCCAGCGGACGCACCACGCGGTTGTCGTCCACCGAGGTGAGCCGGTGCTCCCAGTCGTACATCCACTGTGCGTAGCGCGAGGGCATGGTCAACCTTCTAGTGTAACAAGAGAAGATGATGGACCACGATTGAACTACCAAACGGCAGGAACTAGGGGTTGGCCCCATACAAATTGTTGGTGAACTGCGGAGAGGGCGGACCCTAACTCAGGAAACGATCCTCAATTTGCATGTAACTACATTCGGAGTTACAATTTACTTGTTTCACCCTCACCACTGAGAGCCGGACTCAGTCCAAAAAACGGGGTGAGAGAGAAGCCCTGCCGGAGGGATTCCGACCAGCCGTCCTGAGCTGCACGGCTCACCAAATGAGCTGCTAATCCAAGACATGCTGCATGATCCCGAACACCGCACAGTCCAAGCCGCTCCGTAGGGGAGGAAAGGACGATCTGCAAGCCCACTGAACTAAGGTGAGTTTGCATCATGGACCAAGAAAGTTTTGTACACACCACGAAATGCCACTTCGAATGGGATGAAAGGAAGAATCGGCAGAATATCAAGAAACATGGGTTTCATTTCGCCGATGCGGAAGAAATGTTCCGCGGCGCTCTCCTCGTTCATCCCGACACGCGTGAGGACTATGGCGAGAAGAGATGGATAGGCATTGGGATGATTCAGGGTCGCGTGGCATTTGTCGCGTTCGCGGAACGCCCGCAAAATACTATCCGAATCATTTCGCTGAGGAAGGCAGATCATGAAGAACGGAAAGAATACGAAACGGCGATCCAGGACCGACTGGAAACGAATTGACGCCATGCGGGATGAGGACATCGATTACTCCGACATTCCGAAGCAGGGAGCGGACTTTTTTGCGAACGCGATCATCTGGCCGGGGCCGAAGAAGCAGATCACGTTGCGCATCGATCCCGACGTGCTGACGTTCTTTCGGAAGCATGGCCGGGGATATCAGAGCACCATCAATGCCGTGCTGCGCAGGTACATGGAGGCCAGGAAAGAACGCTCGGTGTGAGATTGTGCGCACAAACGCCGGGCTGCGCCCGGCGGACAGCCGAGGGCGGCTGTCCCCACATAACTCTAGCTGCCGTACTTCCTCGGTACCCGCTTCGAAATGTTGCAGAGAATTTCGTAGGGAGTGCTGTTGGCCAGCTCGGCATGCTCCAGCGCGTCTACGCTCAGGCCCTCGCCCGTGCCCAGCAGGATGACTTCGTCCCCTACGCCAACGCCAGGAATTCCGGTGACATCCGCCAGCGTCAGGTCCATCGAGATGCGGCCCACGATGGGAGCGTAGTGCTCGCGCACAATCACCCGGCCGCGATTAGAGAGCTGGCGGTTGTAGCCGTCGGCGTAGCCCACCGGCAGCACCGCAACGTGCGCGGGAGCCTTGGTCACGTAGGTCGCGCCATATCCTAGCGGCTGATTGGCTCCAAAGTCGCGCAACGAGAGGATGCGCGTCTTCCAGGTGAGGACCGGCTTTACCGGCAAACGCAGCGTGCCCCCACTCACTTCGCGTCCTGCCCGCTGAAACGGCAGGTAATAACCGAAGAGCGCAACTCCAGGGCGCACCATACTGTTCCAGGTCTCACGCCGCGAAATGACCGCGCCGGTATTGGCCATGTGCACGAAGGCCGGCTCCATTCCCGCTTCGCGCACCATGCCACGAGCCGAGTCGAAGCTGCGTTCCTGCTCGGCTACCGAAGGCGCGTCCATGATTTCGGAGGACGCCAGGTGAGTGGAGAGTCCCTCCAGCACAAGATGCTTGGCTGCCTTCAATCCCGCGAGCACCCCAGGAAGTTGGTCGACGCTAACGCCCAGACGGCCCATGCCGGTATCGACTTTCAAGTGCACCGGATGCTGCGCCACGCCCAGCGCAGCCGCCGCCCTTTCCAGTGACTCGATATGCCAAGGCTCCCAGACCGTGGGAGTGAGGTGCAGCCGGACAATCTCGCTCTCCTCACCTTGCCAGAAGCCAGTCATCAAAAGAATGTTCGCGCGAACGCCAGCCTCGCGCAGGGGAATCGCCTCATCCAAAGACGTGACGCCCAACCAGCGCGCACCCTCGGCCTCCAGCGCGCGCGAGCACTCGACCGCGCCGTGACCGTAAGCGTCGGCCTTCACCACGGCGCACACCGTCACTTTCGCTCCCACGTGCTTCTGAACGGTGCGGAAGTTTTGCCGCAGCGTGGTCAGAGAAACGTCCGCCCAGGTAGGGCGCGTTGCCACGCGACTCAGGATTTCTGCGGTGGTTGCCACTTTCGCGATTATAGCGGGAGCAGCCTGCACGCCCAGGTTACGCCGGGGCTACTCCTGCCTGAAGGGGAAGGATCGTGTAGCGCCGGCATCTTGCCTGGCTGTCGCGATGGCGTCTCGCCATCGCCGCTGCTGACGACGGGCGCCCCCCGCTCCCACCGCCGAGACGAAGGCGCTACTTCTGCTCCTTAATTTCCGGACAACAAGAAAGTCACAGTGATCTGTGTTTCCACCTCGATGGGCTCGCTATTGAGGATGTACGGACGGTACCGCCACTGGCTGACCGCTTCGATCGCGGCCGCCACCAGCATCGGATGCCCCGAGAGAGCTCGCAGGTTCTCCATCGTGCCTGCCTTGCTAATAAGCGCAGACAGAACCACCGCGCCCTGAACACGCGCGCTTCGAGCCAGAGGAGGATAGACCGGCTGCACGCGGCGAATCAGGCTCCCCTCGAGCATGGTTGAAGTGCGGAAGGTGCGAGCGGTGGGCGCTGGGACGGGGACCGGAAGCGGGGCAGCGTGATTCAAGGAATCACCGAATGATTTCCAGACTCCGTCCGCTGAACCGTTACCGGTTCCGCCGGGCACTCCCACGGTGTTGAAACTCATCTGGGGCGGTGCGGCCGTTTCCTCAACCATGGCTACCTGTCTCGGAACTTCGCGAGGCGCGATGAGCACCTTATCGGCGAAATTGCTTTGAGCGATCGTAGTGGTGTTCTGCTGGTGGACGGATGGGCTCACCGGCGGCGGCGCTCCCCACGATAGCGGTGTTGGCAGAACGCGACCTGACGGCAGTCCTGCAGTCCTCAGCAGCGGCAACAGAAGCAGCAGAGCGATGATCAGCGCCTGCAGTCCGAACGAAGTGAACGTAGTCCAGCTGCGGCGAGTGCGTTGCGCCCATGAAGTGTCCAGCATGCTCTCGGCAAACATAGTGTCCTCCAGCGAAAAATCTGTTTGCTGGTATGGACACCACGAAGGTTGCCGCAGACGATGTCGACAGAAAGAAAAAAGGCCGCGTTTTCACGCGGCCTGCTGGAACTTTCTGGACACCACAGGTGTCCGGTTGATGACCTACTTCGGTGGCTCAGTCGGCTTGGGCGTCGCGGGCTTCGTGGCTCCAGTGCCGGTAGGCGGCTTCGGAACGGCCGGCTTAGCGGTTCCCGCCGCAGGTGGCGCGGGCACGCCCGACTGCACGTTGTAAGCGTCGACGACTGCTTTGGTGATGTCGATTGCCTGGCCCCACCAGAGCACATTGCTCTGCGGCCACGGCTTGGAAGTATCCACGATCATGCCGAAGCCGTTGTCCTGAGAATACTTCACGATCATAGGAGCCATCTTCTGAAGGACGCGGCTCGCAATCTCCTGCTGCTGGCTGCCGAACTCTTCCTGGGCATCCTGCACGGAGCGATCAAAGAGCTTTTGCTTGCTTTCGATCTGCTTCTTCAGGGTGGCGAGCGCATCCTCATTCAGCTTGCCCTCCTGCGTGGTCATCTGCTTCTTCAAGCCTTCGAGTTCGTCGTTCTGGCTCTTCAGCTCAGTCTGCTTGGGGTCGAACTTCTTTTGCAAAGCCTCGAGATCGCGGCGGCCTTCGTTGCTGCCGAAAATGGCTTCGGTTATGTTGATGGCTCCGACTTTCGTACCGGTGCTCGGGCCAGTTGTAGTCGTAGGCGCCGAAGAATCCGGGCTCGCAGGCGTAGCGGACGGTGTGGCGGCGCTGCCGGTTTGGGCCAATGCGGAAAACGTGAACGTAACCGCAATGGCCAGAAGAACTCGCAAAAACTTGCTTTTCATTGGATCGGTTGAACTCCTTGGAACATGGTTCCGGGAATGAACTTCGATATCGTTCTCAGATCGTTTCTTCAGTCAACGCTGGGCCGCACTGAATGAGGTCTCCGCTGCGGTAGCGGCCGCCGTCGGAGAAGGCGGCTCTCGATTGCTGCGTCACACACCAAACCCTACAGGCGTGCCGTCCACCCCTCTTCTCTCACTCTATGGCGTGGACGACTAACATTATAGAGACCTCACTCTCAGGCCGTCAAACCAAGTTAGAGCGGCACAGCTAGAACGTGGTCGCCACCGTGAACCGGAAAGTCTTCCGCGGCTCCCTCAACAAGAAACTAGGGGCGTACGTGTTCACTGCCAAATGGTAGGTGTAATCACCCGCCGCCCCAGCTGGGAACATGCCGCGCGTGATGGGAATCGGTGGGTTGGCCTGCTCGTCAAGCCGCAGCGGGTTATACGCCCAGTAGATGCGGAACGGCGCGTTCACTATAGGCAAGAACATTTGCAGCTCGAGTCCGGTGGACATGCGAGGTCTCCAGTTCGTGGAGCTCAAAACCTGCAGATCATTGGAAGGCGTAGGGTTCAGGATTTTTCCACCCTGGCAGTTGTAGCCGGCATCGAGCGTCGGACATCCGAAAGGCGTACCGATTACCAAGTCGTATTGCTGGGTCGCGATCTGCAATTGAGAAGGCCGGATGATTGCGTCGATGCCCGTGTCTACAAAAGGAGCGATCGCCACCGGCCCCGCAATGGTGATGCGGTATTCGAGGTTCGTCCACACACTGAGATCGCCTCCGGGAAACACGATCTGGTCGACCGGAATCGGTACGGTCCAGTTGCCCAGCCGCGGGTTGGCCGGATTCTTGGGAACGGGGGTTCCGTCCGGATTGGTCAGCGTGATCACGTTGGAACTGGGAAGAAACGCCACCGGCGAAATTGACCGGATATCGAAACCACGGATGTCGTTTTCGCCGCCCATAAAAAAACGCTGGAAGGGCGGCGCCACCAGGCCCGCGTAACCGCTGATGAACGAGCCGTTAATGGTGTAGCCAATTGTGTTGCGGCGGTTCTGCACCGGAATGAACTTCTTGTACTGAACAATTGGTCGGATAGACCTGACCGTGCCGCCCAGACCCGCGAACTCCGCGCCCAGCGTCAACTGGCGCCCCTTGTGCGGAGAGATTCCGCTATCCAGGGTATTGAACGAGAAGTTAGGGAAGATCTTGCTGGTGATGATTCCGTTCACCGCATTCGGCCCGGAAATGCCTCGGAATGCGATGAAGTCGAACAGGCTCTTGGACGCTGTACTCAGCGGTATCAGGGTTGACCGATCCAACGAATAGGTCATCCCGAGGCGCTTGAACGAGCGGCGCAACGGATAACTTAGAGAACTGGTAAAACCCACGCTCGACTGCGAATAATTCTGTAAATTTTGCAACACGGCGCTCGGCAGATTTAAATTCTGGCCGCTGAAGATGGAAAGCTGTCGCGCCTGGTTATAGCTGATCTTGTTGCCGAACACGGTAAAACCGAACTGCAAGGGGCGATCGAACATGTAGGGTTGCGTGAATCCAAACATCACGCTCCGCGCCAGGTTTCCCAGGTTGATCTGCATCTGCAGCGTCTCGCCGCGTCCCAGGAAGTTGTTGGTGGAATAGTTCAGCCCGATGAAGGCTCCCTCCAGTCCGCTGACCCCGCCATTCAGCCCGATGCTGTTCTTGCCCTTCTCGTGGACCTTCAGGGTCAGGTCCACCTGACCATTTTTCTCGTCCAGCTTCTTGTCGGTTACGTTCGGGTCATCCGGCTTGAGCTGGTCGAAATAGGAAAGCTGATTCAGCCGCAGGAGGCTCAGTTCCCACAGACGGGAGTTGTACACGCCGCCTTCTTCCAAAGCCAGCTCGCGCCGGATCACCTTGTCACGCGTGGTCGTGTTGCCGACGAACTCGATGCGGCGCACATAGAACTGCTTGCCCTCGTCGACGTCGATCTCCAGAAATCCCAGTTTCTTCTCGTCGTCGAACGTAGTGTTGGGCACCGGCGTGAAGTTGATATAGCCATACTCGCCGTAGGCCTTCCGCAGAGCCTCCAGACCTTTGGCGATCTTGTCGCGGCTAAACAGGTCTCCGTCCTTGAGCGGGAACAGGGAACGCAGCGCGGCCGTGTTGGAAATCGCTTTGTTGTTCTTGAACGTGATCTTACCCAGGTGGTACTGGTCGCCTTCCTCGATGGGCATCGTAATATCAACGGCCTTGCCGGGTCCCGACTGCAGCAGCCGAATATGGACGCCCTTATGCCCGGTGTCGTGGATTTCTGTCTTGGGATCGTTCACCACGACTTTGAAGTAGCCCCGGTTCTGGTACTCGGCGCGCACCCGCTCGGTGTCTTCTCCAAGCTTGGTGGCATCGTAGGTCTTGGCAAAGATATTCTCCAGGAAAACGGAATGGGGAACGCCGATCGGTCTCAGATTCTTCATCGCCGAGCGCAGAATCCGCGTCTTGATATTCTTGTTGCCTTCGAACTTGATCTTGCCGACTTTGACCTTCGGTCCTTCCTTGACCACGAATGTGAGGCCGACCGAAGCGGGAGGAATCTGCCGCAGTTCTGTGCGAATGGTGGCGAACTGCCGCCCGTGTTCGGAAAGCAGGTTCTTGATGGAAACCTCTGCCTTCTTGAGGCGGGTGGGATCGTACTGACTTTCGACCACCAGGCCTACTTTGTCCTGCTTGAAGCGGTCGAGCACGTCGCTATTCGAAACCGAACTGAGGCCAACGTAGTTGATTTCGCGAATTGTCGGCTTTTCCTTCACCTGGACAATGATCCGCCAGCCCTTGGGGGTCTGCTCACGGAGGAACTTGACGTCTTCGAAGTAGCCCGTGTTCCACAGGGAGTTGAAGTCGCGTTCCAGCGCGGCGGCATCGTAAATGTCCCCGGACTTGGTGAAGATGCGGGCCTTGATGGTGTCGGCGGGAATGCGGCGGTTGCCGCTGACATTAATCTCCGAAACAACATCGGTCTGCGCCCAAGTCAGGCTTGCCGTTGCTAGTAAGCACGCGGCCAACAGCCAGCAAAACGCGGGCACACGCCACCCCACCCCTGGCCAAGGCCGTTGAAATGAAGAAGATGGCACCGAAACGGCCCTGACAGCGCAGGGGCCCTTGGGCACAACAAGGTTCTCCGAATGAAAGCGAAAAGGAATCGCTACGACCTCAGCCTCTGGGATGTGAGAAAACTGTCATTATACGGTAGAGCATTGGAAAGCGTCCAAGCCGCAACTCTTTCTAGGTCTAATCCTGCAAGTCCGACCCGATCGGCAAAACCTGCGGTTGCTTCATGGGGATGGCTTGGAATAACTCTACCTCAACCAAGACGGAATAAAACGTAGCCGAGTTGCCCATGTCGGTAAGTTTTTCTGAGGTCAGGGCATTAATGCTCTGGAAACCGGAAGTCATCTTCGCCCAATTGAGTCTCGCGGAGACGACTCCAACCTGCACTTTGCCATCGACTCGCGCCTTCAGCAGGATGTCTCCCCTGTGGTTGAAGACGCGAACCTTGTCGCCGTCGCCGATGCCGCGCGCCCGGGCGTCGCCCGCGGAAATTTCCAGCAGCCCCTGTTCTTCCATCTCCTGAACCGAAGGCACGTTGGAAAATGTAGAGTTCAGGAAATTGTCGGACTTACGGGCCAGCAGTTCCAGCGGAAGTGTGCCGTTCTTCTTCCCGTGCCGCGATTCCGTAGGGGGCGTAAAGTCAGCGACCGGATCGAGTCCCAGTTCTTTCACTGCCTCGCTGTAAAGCTCCGCCTTGCCGGAAGGCGTGCGGAATCCGCCGTGCGCGAAAGGCAGAAATGGTTCTGCGTGTGTGGGGACAGCCGCCCCCGGCTGTCCGGCGGAGGGGAACTCTTCTCCGGAAGCCGGATGCCGAGAGCCGGAAGCCGCAAAGTTCAGCCTCACCTGCCCCCGTTCGAGCCGCTCCCGATTGATTCCCGCGAGCCAGGGATCTGTCGACTCCAACGCCACCTCGATCATCTCGTCCACGCTCTCGCGGAAGCAATCTTCTTCGAACCCCATGCGCTGTGCCAGTTCGCGAAACACTGCGACGTTCGACCGGCACTCGCCCAGCGGCTCGATAGCCTGATTCGAGACCTGCAAATAGTAATGCCCGTACGCCTTCTGCAGGTCTTTGTGCTCAAAGAATGTCGTCGCCGGCAAGACCAGGTCGGCATAGTCCGTCGTATCGGTAAAGAATTGCTCATGCACAACCGTGAAAAGATCCGGTCGAAGCAGCCCGCGAACCACTTCATTGTGCTCCGGACAAATTGCCGCCGGATTAGAGTTGTAGACGAACAGAGCCTTGACGGGCGGATTACTCAGCGTGTTGAGCACGCGGCCCAGCGCCACCATGTTGATGGTTCGGGCTTCGCGTCCCAGTGCAGTCTTCATCAGGTCGGTACGTTGCAAGAACTCGGTATTAAGGTCAACCGAGCCGCTGAGCGACATCTGTAACCCGCCGCCGATTTCTTTCCACGATCCCAGGATGCAGGGCAACATGACGATGGCGCGGGTCGCCATCCCGCCGCGCTCGGAGCGTTGCACGCCGTAGTTCAGGCGGATCACCGACGGTCGCACCGTGGCGTACTCGCGCGCCAGTTTGCGGATATCGGTGGCGGCGATCCCGGTCCATTGCGCCACCCGCTCTGGAGGATACTCCTTCACTTTTTCGCGCAACTGCTCGAAGCCCAGCGTGTATTTCGCAACATAGTCGGCATCGTGCAGGCTCTCGCCAATGATCACGTGCATCATGCCAAGCGCCAGAGCCGCGTCGGTTCCCGGATTGATTGGCAGGTACCAGTCGGCGCACTGCGCAGTCCGCGTCCGGTAGGGATCGATGACCACCAGCTTCGCGCCGTTGCGCCGGGCCTCGGCGATGAACGGCCACAAATGCACGTTGTTGCCATGAATATTCGATGCCCACGCAATGATGTATTTGGAGTGACGGAACTGTTCGGGCTCAGTGCCAAGTTTCACGCCCAGAACCGACTTCAGCCCCGCTTCTCCGGCCGTCGAACAGATGGTGCGCTCCAGTTGCGAAGCCCCCAGCCGGTAGAAAAATCTGCGGTCCATGGACGCGCCATTGAGCGTCCCCAAAGTTCCGCCGTAGGAATAAGGCAGGATGGCTTCGCTGCCAAACTCCGCCGCAATCGCGCGAAACCGCGAAGCAATCTCCTCCAATGCTTCGTCCCAGGAAATGCGTTGCCAGGTTGGTGTGGGGATAGCTCGTGTGAGGACAGCCGCCCCCGGCTGTCCGGGCGGAGCGAAGCTCCGCTGCCCCACCACAGGCCCCTTGGCTGAAATCCTTCGCATCGGATGCTGCACCCGATCCGGCGAATACACGCGATCCAGATACTTCGCCACCTTGGCACACAAAAACCCGCGCGTAACCGGATGCTCCGGATCGCCCTGAATCTTCGTGGCCCGCCCGTCCTCGACGGTGATCAGCACCCCGCAAGCATCCGGACAGTCGTGCGGACAAGCGGCATGGACGACCTGCTTCATCGCTTCGATTATACGGTGCTTGCGAGTCTGGCGGAGAGATCGCGTGCTCATGACGAATTTTGGACAAAAATAGAGACGGACGGCCCTCAGGCCGTCCGCCATGGAAGGATTCGAACCGCTTAGTTGCTCGGCGGAGGATCCGCCACCAGCCCCGCATAGACTTCCGGATTCCCGCTCACAGGGTCCTTAAGCAGAAGGCCGCGCGTGACCAGCGGCACTGCCGTGGTGGTGGACTGCAGCGCATTGAGTCCAGTCAGGTTGTAGAAGACAGTTCCGTTGAAGGTGTTGACAGTCACCGGCCCGCCCGCCGAATAACCGACCAGCCCATTATTCGAAAACTCGAAGCTGCCGGCATTGCCATTCGTGACCGTTACGCTCGCCGGCACGAACATCCCGTAAACGCCCTGCAGGCGCAACGAGATCATCGTCGCCGTGAAGACGTTACTGGCGTAGCTGCCACCGATGAAGATTCTCTGGCCAACTACAACCGTGCTCTCGTTGAACACCGCGTTCGTAAGCGGACCATTGAGGAAGCAGACGTCGTAGGTGCTCACCGGGCTCACATCAATCGTCTGGATCGTATCCACGTCGCCGACCAGGTCCGCGCCAGTCTCACCCACCCACATCGTGATTTGCTGGGCCTGACCCGAGCCATTGGTTGTTACCGCCAGCACTCGCCCCGAGAGGAACGACCGCGCAGTGGTGATGACTTCCACGCCGCTGGCCATCAAGCTGCCGTCAGCCTGGAATGCGCCTTGCACTGCAACGAATGCCGGGGTCGCAAGATTGTTGATGCTCCAGCCACTGTTGAACTGAGTCGAGTTACTGACGTAAATCGTCAGTTGGCGCCCGTAAGGTCCCTGAAGCACGAACGAGTCACCGGCTGCGTTCACGGAAGCCAGGCCGCCCATCAGATCGGTGATCTGTCCGTCAGGATCGCTGGCCTTGGTCGCTTTGATGTAGATGACCGGATTCACAACACCCGTGACTTGGCCAGTCCCGTCCACCACGACCGACTGCCGGATGTCCAATTCCATCTTCAAGCCGGCAAGACCGTTGCTGCCCACGACCATCGCCTTAGGGAAGTTCACCGTCAGCGTATAAGGCGACTGCGGCAGCGTGCCATTGATCTTGTTCACCGCGGGCGGAGTCTGCGTCATGTCAATGTAAGAGATGACCGGATTCGCTAACACGAACGTGGCGCTGTTGTATGTGTCGGCCGGAACGGAGTTGAACGCCAATGGGGAACGCAAACCCAGGAGGCGCGCGAAGTCCACCGTGGTCGGGCTCGAAATCACCTGTGGCGAATTATTCTGGCCATTCAGAGTGATGGAGTTGATGGTGAGCTGAAAGCTCACCACCGAAAACAAGGGCGCATCTTCTCCAGTGACGAACACATTGGCAGGCTGCGTCCCCGACGAAATGGAGTTCGAGGAATTGGCTCCGCAACCAACCAGCACAACGGTTGCGAGCAGGGCTGCGGCACTCAACGCAAAGATTTTTTTCATGGCAAGCTCCAGGTAAAGGATTCTTGGGGAGCAAACTTGTCGTTCGGATATGGAAACACGCGCATTTCGGCAATGTCGCGTAACCACCGGTTATTGTTACTGGGCAGAATTTTCAGTGTTCGCGCGGGATTGTATTGAGTGTAAATGACTTAGAGCGATATCCGAGTCAACAGCACGGCTCGGGCATGTACCTTCGTGTGTGGGGGCTTTGGCGACTAGCGATTACGGCGGAAAGTCGGCGGCGCTTCGGAAACGTGTCGATCGCACAGCTTACTTCAGTTCCAGAACCTCTTTTTCCTTCGCTTTGCTCATCTCTTCCATCTTCTTGATTTCGCCGTCGGTCAGCTTCTGAATCTCGTCGAGCGAGCGCTTCTCTTCGTCTTCGGTAATCTTCTTGTCCTTCAGCGCCTTCTTGATCGCGTCGTTGCCATCGCGGCGAATGTTTCGTACGGCCGTACGGTGCTCTTCCAGCACGCGGTGCAAGTGCTTCACCATGTCCTGCCGTCGCTCCTGGGTGAGCGGCGGAACTGGTACGCGGATGAGCTTGCCATCGTTCATCGGATTCAAGCCCATATCTCCGGATCGGATCGCTTTTTCAATCGCTCCCAGTTGCGACGGGTCGAAGGGCTGCACCGTGATCAACTGCGCCTCAGGAGCGTGCACCTGCGCAACCTGGTTCAGGGGCATCTGCGAGCCATAGTAGTCGACGGTCACGTTATCGAGCATGTGCACGTTCGCGCGCCCGGTCCGCACCCCCGCCATGGCCTTGCGAAAATCTTCCACTGCCTTGTCCATGCGCGTCTTCAGTTGTACGTATGTTTCTTTCAGGCCGGCTATCGCCGCCATGGTCGCTTGCGCCATATCGTTAGCCCCGTATCATCTCAGAATCAAAACGTTGAATTATAAACCGAAGAAGAAAGCTGGCCACGGATTTGCACCGATCGCCACGGATCAGAAACGCCAACCATCCTTGTGAATCAGTGAAAATCCGTGGCCGATCTTACTCGTCTGCGCTCGCCCCTTGCGCGCTAACCCTCGAGCCAATTTTCTCGCCCAGCACCACGCGGCGGATGTTGCCGTGGCGGTTCAGGTTGAAAACGATGATGGGCAGGTTATTGTCTTTGCACAGACTGATGGCTGTGGAGTCCATCACCTTCAGCCCCAGTTTCAGAACGTCCATATAGGAGATGTGATTGAATTTCTTGGCCCCGTCGACTTTCATCGGGTCGGCGTCGTAGATGCCGTCAACTTTCGTGGCTTTCAGGATCGCATCGGCTTTGATCTCCATGGCGCGCAGGGACGCTGCGGTATCGGTCGAGAAATAGGGATTGCCGGTGCCGCCGGCAAAGATCACGACGCGACCTTTCTCCAGATGACGAATCGCCCGGCGGCGGATGAAAGGTTCGGCGACCTGGTTCATCTCGATCGCGGACTGCACACGGGTGTAGACGCCCTGCTTCTCCAGCGCATCCTGTAGCGCCAGTGCATTGATGACAGTGGCCAGCATGCCCATGTGGTCGGCGGAAACCCGGTCCATATCTTTCGCCTGCTGGGCCACGCCCCGGAAAAAGTTTCCTCCGCCCACGACGATGGCCAATTGCACCCCCAGTTTGTGCACGTCGGCCAATTCCGCCGCGACCTCGTGGATGCGCGCGGTCTCCACGCCAAAGCCCTGGTTTGCCGCCAGCGCCTCACCGGAAAGCTTGAGCAGAACGCGTTTGAAGGCAGGAGTCGTCGTCATGAGTGAGTCTCGTAGCGCCGGCGTCCCGCCGGCTGTCGCGAAGGCGTCTCGCCCTCGCATCCCAGCACCTGAAGCAAAAAAAGGGCGCCCATAGGGCGCCCCGAATTATTCGCCTTTCGGCTCTGTAGGCTTCGTGACGGCGACGGTCTCGCCCACGTCCCCTACCTTGAAACGGGCGAATCTTCGCACCGCGATGTTCTCAGCCAGCTTGCCGACCTTGGCGGCGATGAGTTGCGAGATCGAGATGGTCTGGTCCTTGATGAAGGGCTGCTCCAGCAGGCATACCTCTTCGTAAAACTTTTCCATCTTGCCGGCGACCATTTTCTCCGCGATGTTCGCGGGCTTGCCGCTGGCAATCGCCTGAGCCAGGTAGATATCCTTCTCGCGCTCGAAGTCAGCCTTGGTCACGTCTTCCTTGCGCACGAACTTGGGATCGCTGGCCGCGATGTGCATGGCAATATCGTGCACCAGTTCCTTGAAGTCGTCGGTGCGGGCCACGAAATCGCTCTCGCAGTTCACCTCGACCAGCACACCAATCTTGCCGCCGGCGTGAATGTAACTGGCCACCGACCCTTCGCTGGTCACACGCGTCGCCTTCTTGGCCGCGACCGAAACGCCCTTTTTGCGCAGAATCACGACCGCCTGCTCCATGTCGCCTTTGGCTTCGGTCAGGGCCTGCTTGCAATCCATCATCGGAGCTCCGGTTTTCTCCCGGAGGTCTTTCACTTGTGCCGCGGAAATATTCACTGTAGTAGTACCCATTGCTAAGAATCTTCCTTCCACTTCAAGTTTCAAAGGTTTCAAGGTCTCAAGGATCACGCCACAAGGAACTCTGCCTCTTGAAACCTTGAAACTTCTGAAACTTTGAAACCTGCTCTTATAAACTTTGACCCGCGCCGGACGACCCGCGCGGGTCTGCTTTACCTAAGGAATAAATGCCCGGTTTTTCACTACAACTGAGAACCGAGAACCGGCAACTGCCTCTAAACCGTCTGGCTCTCCACCTTAGGCAGTTCGGCTTCTTCGTTCGCCACCGGCTTCTTGTGCGTTCCCGGACCCAGCACTTCTTCCATGCTGATGTCTTCGGCGGCGTCGACGGCAGCTTCTTCCACGTGGGTTTCGCCCGTCGCAGCCTGCGCCGCATCGGCAGCCGCCTGCATGTCGGCGACTTGTTTGTCGGTCATCAACTGCGCACCCTCGGCAATCGATTCCGAAATCTTCGACGTGAACAGCCGGATCGCCCGCAACGCATCATCGTTGCCGGGAATCACGTAATCCACTTCGCTGGGATCGCAATTCGTGTCGACCACCGCGACCACGGGAATGCCCAGCTTGCGCGCCTCGCGCACCGCAATCTGCTCCTTATTGGAATCGATCACGAAGATCGCGTCGGGCAGGCGGCTCATATTCTTGATGCCGGCCAGGTTGGCCTGCAAATGCTTGCGCTCGCGTTCGAGCTTGATGACTTCTTTCTTGGGAAGCAGCTCGTAGCGGCCATCCGTGGCCATCTCGTCGAGCTCCTTCAGCCGCTTCACCGACTTCTGTACAGTAACCCAGTTGGTGAGCAGTCCACCCAGCCAGCGCTGGTTGATGTAGAACATCCCGCAACGCTGCGCTTCTTCGGCAATCGCGTCCTGCGCCTGGCGCTTGGTGCCCACGAACAGCACAATCCGGCCGTCGTTCGCCAGATCCTGCACGAACTTCGACGCCTCTTTGAACATCTTCAGCGTCTTCTGCAGGTCGATGATGTAGATCCCATTGCGCTCTCCGAAGATGTATTCCTTCATCTTGGGATTCCAGCGCTTGGTCTGATGCCCGAAGTGGACGCCCGCTTCGAGCAACTCCTTCATGGTAATAGTAGCCAATGAACCTCCTCTTTAGTCTGCATCCATTGCGCCAGCTTGCCGCTCCGGATTGCCATTCCCGCCCCGCACCGAGGCACGGGAAGAATTGAACTCCTAAAACAAGCTGTCAGCTTTCAGCTCTCAGCCAAAAACATCTCGAAACCTTTGTCAATCCGACTCCGACCGAAGTGGAGGGGAAGAATCTCGGTTCTGCTCGGCACCCGGTACTCGCAACTCAGTACTAGCGTTTCGAGAACTGGAAGCGCTTGCGAGCGCCCTTCTGTCCGTACTTCTTGCGCTCTTTGCCGCGCGAGTCGCGGCTGACCATGCCCTCTTCCTTCAGCTTCTTCCGCAGTTCGACATTAAATTGCATCAGGGCGCGGGCAATGCCCAACTTCACCGCGTCCGCCTGGCCGCGCACGCCGCCGCCCAGCACGCTGGCAATGATGTTGAACGTTGCTGCCGTGTCCGAAGAAGCCAGCGGCGACTTCGCCGCCGAACGCTGCGCCGGGGTCACGAAATATTCTTCAAAGGCACGTCCGTTCACCTTGAACTCGCCGCTGCCCGGACGCAAATACACACGGGCAATCGCCCGCTTGCGGCGTCCCGTTCCGTAGTATTGAACTAATTCTGCCATTTAGCTCCTAGCCTCTAGCTCCTAAAGCTTCTAGCCAAACCAGAAGCCCCGAGCCTCATATATAAATCTCGTTAGCGTCATCCTGAGCGCAGCCGCTTTTCAGGCGGGGCGAAGAGCCCGCCCTGAGCGGCGCGCGAAGGGATCTCGCGCGTACCGTTCACCGCTTACGAAACCGCAGCCTTGCGTGCCGGATACGCTCTTACTTCCAACTTCAAATCCTGCGGCTTCTGCGCCTGGTGCGGATGCTTGTCGCCCCTGTACACGTTCAGCTTCGAAAGCATGTGCGCCGCCAGCTTGTTCTTCGGCAACATGCGCTTCACCGCCGACTCGATCACTGCCTCAGGCTTGCGCACCAACCGCTTCTTGTAATCTTCCGTGCGCAGACCGCCGGGATATCCGGTGTAGTGGTGATACTGCTTCTGCTCGGCCTTCATGCCGGTCGTTCTAATCTTCTCGGCGTTGATCACGATCACGTGATCCCCGGTGTCGAGAAACGGCGTATATTGCGGGTTCTCTTTGCCCATGAGGATGCGTGCCACCTGCGAAGCCAGGCGCCCGAGCGTCTGCCCGTCCGCATCCACGACGTACCACTTGCGCACAATTTCCCCCTCTTTGGGGAAATAGGTTGACATCGGAACTCTCCCAGATTGAATAAAGCTGCGAAAGAAGACCGCTCATTGATTCCCCGGCGAGGACGCCAGGCCATCAGGCGGGCAACCACACGACTACCAAGTCCTTACGATAGCGTAATCTGCAAAGAATTGTCAACGATCTGTTCCTCCCGGGCTGACGGTGGTAAGTTAACCTTCGGAGGTTCTTCATGAGATTACTTCCCACAGTTCTTGCTGTCTCCCTGATGCTCTCCTTGCCCGCCTTGGCGCAACACAATAACCATCAATCGGGCGGCCATGCCGTCGGTGGTGGATACGTTCCCCCGCATGGTCCGGCTCCCTCGCGCGGGGCGCCACACCAAGCCGCGCCCAAAGCTTCCTATAGCGATCGAACAGGCCATCCAGACGCTCCGCACGTCCACCATGATGGCCAGTGGGTCGGGCATGACGCCGGGCGAGAGGACGCCCGCTTCCACCTCGATCATCCTTTCGAGCATGGACGTTTCACCGGCGGCTTCGGCCGTGGACACGTGTGGCGCATTGCAGGAGGTGGTCCCAACCGCTTTTGGTTTGGCGGCTTCTATTTCGGCATCGCGCCATTTGACCTGGCCTATGCCAACGACTGGCTCTGGGACAGCGACCAAGTCGTAATCTATGACGACCCTGATCATGAAGGCTGGTATCTCGCCTACAACGTGAGGCTGGGAACCTACGTCCACGTGCAATACATGGGCGGACAATAAACCTCAGGGTTAGCGACCGCGAGCCATGAGACCAGTAATCCCCACAGGTGCCGGGATCAAAAACCGGCACTTGTGCTACATATCTTTAGCCGAGGTGTGTCCGCAACCTCCCGTCACGCTCCCTGACAAGTTCGGGCATTCTTCACGGAGTTATTCATGGATAAACACTGCCTTGAGCTCGCAGCATCGTTCTTCGGTTTCCTCGGAGGCTCAGTGCTCTCCCTTGATGCGCTTTTCGCCGTCCGTCGCGCCCACTCAGAAAGGGGTAAGCAAGCGGTAGGTGAAGCGGTAGGAAAGGCGAAAGGCGAATACGTCGACGACCAGGACAAAGTGCTGACTTCGGTATACGCCCTGCAGCTTTTGTTCGCCCGCAGATCGGCCCTCTCGGCGCGTATCGGTTTCGGTCTTATGACTGCAGGCTTCCTGTTGGACCTGATCTCGAAGTGGTAGTGCGACTATTGCGGCTCTTCCTCAATGGTCAACAGATCGAAACGTGTTGCCTCCGAAAAATCGAGCATAACTTGATTTCGCGCGTTGTCCCAGCTTTTCGGAACTGATTCGTTCGGACGGAACACAACCACGAGGCGATCGATCAGGGGAAGACAGCAGATATCGTAATTCTCCATGGGGCCGTGCTGCGGCGCACTGGTCACGCTGCCATCGAGCAAGCCCTTCACCAGTTGATCGAGGTGCGCCTGCAATTCGGCGCCTCGGCCTTCCAGTGTTTCAAACAGACTCGCCAGCTTCCGATCGAACTTGTCGGCGCTCCACAGGACTCTCTTCATACTTCCGGGTTGCAGACTTTGAATCTACGAGACCGGATAAAAGCTTCGTTAAGATCGTCTGCACGACCGCCTCAACGTCGTGGCGCTGCGCGTCCGTGAGATGCGTGGTTTCCATCTTTCCCGAACTCTCCGCAGGCATCTGCCCCTTCCGTAGCCGGTCCACGTGCTTACGAAAATCATCCACGCTTTGGATGACCGAATACCGCCCCTGCTCGATCTCTTCCTTCGCGGCCCCTTCCTCTCGTGACGCTTCCTGAGTTCCCACGGTTACTATTCTGGCGGGACGCAGTTCGAAGGTGCCCTCGCCGTTTGCAGCGAATTCGACAATGTCTCCCATCTTCAGCCCTATCTGCTCGATAACTGCCGCAGGCAAGGTCAACTGGTTTCGCTCCCGCAGACGCGCATATCCTCGAGCCATTTTCCTCATACCCCCTGATCTACGAGGATGCTATCAGAAATCAGAAAATCGCACAATCAGAAAATCGCATTCAATTTTAAGTGCAATAGAATAAACAGCTTCACTCGTACGCTAGGGCATCAATCGGATCCCTCTGCGCGGCTTTGAATGCCGGATACACGGCTCCTGCGAGCGCACCAGCAATCGCAATCAGCGCCGCGCGCATCACCCATTCGTTGCTCCAGAATAGGCGCAGCACTGGCCTTTCGAACATGATGACCCGGCGGGTCAACATACTGATAAGGACCCCCGCGACGATCCCTACCACCGCCAGCAGCACCGTTTCCCGCAGGACCACGTTCACGATGTACCACTTCGAGGCGCCCAGCGATTTCAGAATTCCGATCTCGCGCGTTCGCTCCATGACCGCCGTGTACATCGACTCAAAGATGACCAGGAAGCCGACCACTACCGCCACCCCGATCACGATCTTGATGGCAAGATCAAACCCCGGAAGATTGTCCGGCGTCATCATCGACAGATATTCCGGCATGGACCGCACCGAGTACTTCTCCATTCCGGGCACTTCCTGAATCGATTTCTCGACCTGATCCGCGTTCGCGGGATCATCTAACTTGATGTAAAAAACAGAAGCGTGGCCTGTTTCGCTAACCAGATCCTGCAGAGTCGCGAGCGGCAGAAACTTGCGTCCTCCCTTTCCGTGCGGAACGATGCCGCAGATGCGGAACTCGTTGGCCAGGATCTCGATCGTGTCTCCAACTCTCTTATGGTTCATGCCGGCAAAATAATCATCCACGATCACGTCGTAGGGCGCCTGAAAAGGGCCGCCGGAGAGATAGCGGAACTTAGGAGGAAGCGTGTCATAGCTCGCCAGGTCAATCCCATAAATGATTTCCAGGGGCTTTTGCGTGAACCACCAGATCACCGGTACCGCCGTTACAACGTGCGGCACTCGACGCAGAACGTCTCCCACCTTGACTGAGATGGGCGCGCCGGTCAAACCGATTAACGACGACGACCCCGGTGGCATGACCATCAGGTCTGCTCCGACACCGAGTTGGCTCTCCTTCGATCCGTTCAGCAAGCCGTAGAAGAGCGCCACCACCAGCAGAATCATGGTGACTTCAAGCGCAATCGCACTCATCGTGATCAACGATCGGGTGGGTCGATGCACCAGGTTGGCGACAACCATTTTGTTCATCATAGGGAAGCTGTCCGCGCACAGCGTTCAGACACTGGACGTCCCACATGAGTGCTGAATGCTGAGTGCTCTACCGGCCGTTACTGTGTTTGCCCCAGCGGCGTAACCAGGCTCGATTGCGGACGGTCAAGATGGATCACTACCGCTCCCGACGGCTGGTCCAGCACGAACTGATCATCCTTCAGTGGCTGATTAATATCCACTTTCAGCATGTTCAGCGTGATGTCGTACTCCTCTTGCGGCCGGTAAATCTCGATGCGCGAGGGGAAGCTGAATCCATTGAAGTCTTTGTATTGGGCGTAGCGGGCATCGGTCGCCACTTTGCCATCCTCGCTGTAAATGAGTTGCCGATGTGGCTTCAGATCGGTGCGCCCGAAAATAATCTTGCGCGCCAGCCTCCAACCCGCCTCGTATTTCTGGATGATGGTTAACTCGTAGTCTTCTTGCAGGATGCGATGCCCCTTGGCGTCATGCAGGGTCTCGTAATCGTTCTCCAGCACGGCAATCTCGGAAGCGGGATCAATATGGCTGATCAACAGCGCCTCGTAAATATTCTGCGGACGAATGTTCTCCATCGGCTGGTCGGTATTAGGCGTCTCTACCTCGTTGCGTCCGATCACGAAGCGATTCTTCGGCGGAATCCACAGTTTGAAGTCCTGGCCCTCGCTCACCATGTCAAAAGCCGTGGTGCGCACGATGGGCATCAGCCCGATCATGTGCAGCGAATCCGGCTTCCGCGCTAGAACATAGCCTCGGATTTCCTTGTAATCCGTGTAGTGGCCTTTCTTCATTCCGCCCACGGACGTGTCGATATCCACCGTCGCCTTCAGCGAGTGGATGGCCTCGGCCTGCTGATTGATGCTGTCGATCAGCCCCTGCTGCGTGGATTCCTTCAGAGGGGTTTTTGAGTACTGATCTTCGACCGGACGCGTGCGCAACACGCAGCCCGTCGTCGACAGCACGGCCAGAAATAAAGGTACGATCAAAAAGGGCGAGCTACGTCTCATCAAGATATAAGAAGACCTCTGAACATTTGAGTATACCGCGCCCCAAAGGGTGCAATAAGAAAGGGGGCCAAGTTTCCCCTTCCCTGGTAAACATCCTAAGGCAAATCAACCACTTACTAAAGTAAAGTCCGGCACAAGATCGCCGGGTACAGCCGCTTCCATCATCGTCTAAACTGTGTCTATTGTGCGCAAGATTGTCTGGCTAATCCTGGTCGCAATTTTTGGGACTGCAGGATGGTTCGCCTGGGCGGTGCTGACGCCCATCCAGCCCTCCGGGCAGACCTTCGTGATGCTGCATCCGGGATACTCCACGCATCGTATCGCTGCCCAACTTAAAAGCGCCGGCATCATTCGCAGTGAAGAAGCTTTCGTTCTATGGCACTACCTTCACCACCGGCGCTCCCTGAAGGCCGGGGAATACTTTTTCGACAAGCCGGCAAACATTATTGACATTCAAAAGCGCCTGCGGCGCGGCGACGTTTACTTCCACACCGTAGTCGTGCCCGAGGGCTTCACCATGTTCGACATCGCCCGCAACATCGAAGCCGCCGGACTCGGCCCCGCCCAGGATTTCCTGAAAGTAGCGCAGTCCGACACCGCCCTGATTGCTGACATCGCTCCCGGAGCGCGATCGCTTGAGGGATTTCTCTTCCCCGATACGTACGAATTCTCCCGCATGATGACCATGCAAGAAATGGCTGCAGCCATGGTGAAGCAGTTCCACCAGGAGGCCCGCCAGATTGGATTGATTCAAACGCCGGGAGAAGTCGCGACAGCACCGTCAGACTCGCCTCCTATCGAACTCGAGGAAAAAGCGGCCTTTCGCGATCGGAACCCGGGCGCGACCGATCTGGAGCGCACCGTCATCATGGCTTCCATCGTCGAAAAAGAAACAGCCGTGGCCGAGGAGCGCCCGATGGTGGCCAGCGTCTACTACAACCGGCTGAACAAGAACATCGCGCTCGACGCCGACCCCAGCATCATTTATGCGGAACTCCTGGCAGGAACCTACCAAGGTGCACTGCATCACGCGGACATGCAGTTCCGCTCGCCCTATAACACCTACCGAAATGCCGGACTCCCCCCGGGCCCCATCGGCAATCCCGGCCGCAGCGCGCTCGAAGCGGCCATGCACCCCGCCCAAAGCGATTACTATTACTTCGTGGCCGATGCCCAGGGCCATCACCGCTTCGCCCGCACCATCGAAGAGCACAATAAGAATGTAGTGGCCTACCGCCAGGCAATGCGCGGACGCTAGGCGCTTTATTCCGCACCGGAAGCCGGAAGCCGAAAGCCGGAAGCCGCCGCGGCGCGTTGTTCCATCCACCCTTGCAGAATCAACACCGCCGCCATCCGATCCACGGCCTTTCCTCGCTTCTCGATCGACAGATCTGTGTCGCGCAGCAGGCGGTTGGCTTCAGTAGAAGTGAGCCGTTCATCCCAGAGATGGACCGGCAGCCGAAACCGCTTTCGCAGTTCTTCGGCGAACCCTTGCATCTTATCGGACTGAGTTCCTTCCGCCCCACTCATGCGCAAAGGCAAACCCACCACGATCTCCCTCACGTCGTACTCTTGAATTACGCGCTGCAGATATTCAAAGTCCTGGCGTTTGTTTCTGCGCTGCAAGGTGTCCAGCCCCTGCGCGGTAATCCCGAGGGGATCCGACACGGCGACACCGATTCTCCGCGAGCCCACGTCGAGCCCCAGAATCCGGCCAACCGGGACCTCGCGCGCCGTCCGGTTTTCGGCAGGGCTCTGCTCCGGATCGTCTGAAATGGGGTCTCTCTGGTCGGAATCCACGCCCCGATTATATGCGCCTGGGCTGCTGTCTCCGGCTTTCCCGCAGCAGACTCCCCCGTTCCCGAAGCCACCCCGTGCGGCTCACACCAGGTTTAAGATTTGCGTTTTCAATAACTTTAAGGGATGTGGCAAGTCAGACTCCTGCCCTCCGCGATCCTTGCTTTCGGCATGTGCCCGGAGTAGCATAGCTAAAGGCTTATTGACGCTTCTTTCCCTCGGACCTATCGCCTATCTGGGTGCCTAACATGAGCGGTACGGACTTGAATTTCCACATCGGCGACAAGGTTGTCTACCCCAATCACGGCGTCGGCATTATTGAACAAATCAGCAGTCGCTCGGTGGGCGCGACGATCGAGAAGTTTTACCTTCTCCACATCAAAGCCAGCAGCCTCAAGGTAATGGTGCCTTGCCAGAACGCGGGCAGCGTAGGCCTGCGCCGCGTAGTTCGCAACGGCGAAATCCAAAAGGTTCTGGACGCTCTTTCCGTCAGCGAAAACGGAAGCAACGGCGACTGGAAAGACCGCTTCAAGGAAAACTCCGACCGCATGCGCACCGGTTCGTTGCTGGAGGTTGCCAGCGTCCTGAAGAGCCTGATTACCCTGCACCAGGCCAAGCCTCTTTCGTTCCGCGAGAAAAAGATGCTGGAGCGGGCCCGCTACCTCTTGGTCAGCGAATTGGCCATGGCCCGCAACTGCGAAGAATCCAAGGTGGAAGAGATCCTCACCGCCGCTCTGGCCAAGTGCAAGCTGCGCTTCCCGGAAGCGTCGGAATTCCAGGCCTAGAGATTGTGGAACGAAACGGGTAGGACGGACACTCCCTTCGACTTCGCTCACGGCAAGCTCTGTCCCTCGCTTTTGATCTCGTTCTTTCAACCATCAACTTCGGCGCCTGGAGCGTTTCTGAAAGGCTGCTCTAGACATTTTTGACCGCTTTACTTTGCGAACTCCGCGGCTAAGGGCTTCTGCAGGAAGCCTTCGGAAGGCCCCACGCGCAGTCCGCAAGCCCTCGCCCGGCGCAAGGGTTATAATCTCGAAGGCTGTAGGTCACTGCATGACAGAGCTAATCAAACGAAAACTGCAGGAAGAAATCAACGCGCTCGAACACGAGCTGATTCACGAGCTTCCTAAAGAGATTAAGAAGGCCGCCGCGCTCGGCGACCTCAGCGAGAACGCCGAATACCACATGGCCAAGCAGCGCCAGGAGTTCGTCAAGGCGCGCGTCCGCCAACTCGGCAAGCGCCTCGCCGATCTGTCCATGGTCAACATGAACAACATCCCCCACGACAGAGTTGGCCTGGGTTCCACCGTCAAGATTTTCGACAATACCAAGAACGAAGAAATGCAATACAAGCTGGTAACCAGCGAGGAATCCGACGTAGCGACGGGAAAAATTTCGACCACGTCGCCCATCGGCCGCGCCCTGCTCAATAAAAAGGTAGGAGACGAAGTGATCGTGGTCAGTCCCAACGGCAAGCGCGAACTGGAAATCCTCAGCCTGAGCACGATCCACGATGAGGTCGAACCGGAAGAGGCCGGCGCATAATGTCTGCGTCCTGGACGAGCGCCTTCGGCCGCGCCTGCGGAGTCCTGCTCGACACCATCGTCCGCTGGCTGGCGCTCTCCCGCATCAATCCCAACGTCCTCACCTTCATGGGACTGGTGGTCAACACCTGGGCCGCCATCCTGTTCGGCTCCGCGAACGCCTCCAACCAGAAGCGTATGTTCATCTACGCCGGCCTGGTCATCATCTTCTCCGGTTTCTTCGATCTCGTGGACGGCCAGGTCGCCCGCGCCACCAACCGCGTCACCCGCTTCGGCGCCTTCTTCGACTCGGTAGTCGACCGCTACAGCGACGCCAGCCAATTCCTCGGCCTGCTGGTCTTCTACGCCCGCGGCGGACGTTTTTTCTACGTCGTCCTTACCGCCTTCGTCATGATCAGCGCCATCATGGTGAGCTACACCCGAGCCCGCGCCGAGAGCTTGATCGGCTCCTGCCGCGTCGGCTTCATGGAACGCCCCGAACGCCTCGTCCTGGTCATCCTCGGAGCCCTCTTCAACCGCATGGCCCCAGTCTTGTGGGTAATCGCAGTCCTCAGCACAATCACCGTAATCCACCGCATGCGCTACACCTGGACCAGAACCCAGGACCCGCCAGTCTCCCTCACCCCGGGTCAAGCAGCGTAAGGCTGTGAGGATGGGGGGACAGCCGCCTCAGCTGTCCGGCAAAGCGCAGCGATACCCAGGCCAAAACGGGAAATCACACAAAAAAACGTTGGCGGTTGAGATGAAAAACCCCAAACCTCTGTCATCTGAGCGCAGTGAGCGCTCCGCGAAGAGAACACTCTTGACCTCAGAACATGAGGGGGCGTCACGCCGTTTCCCGGTCGCCCGCTCGACAAGGGGACCCCGAGTCCTGGCACCCCATAAGCTAAGATTATTGCGTGACGCCCATTTACCACATCACGCACGTCAAGAACCTGCAACGGATAGTTGCTGACGGAGGACTACACTGTGATCGAAATGCACAAAAACTGAAGACGGTGAATATCGCTCACGTTCACATTAAGGAGCGCAGACTCAATAAAGCAGTGCCTCTGGGCCCCAAGGGCACGGTGGGGCGATTACGTTCCTTTCTATGTTGCACCGCGTTCTCCGATGCTGTTCGTGATTAGCAGAAGAGGCGTACAGGCGTACACCGACGGACAACAGCCTGTGATATATCTTTGCTCGACGGCTGAAGCAGTGAAGAAGGTCGGCCTTGGCTGGGTATTTACTGAAGGGCACGCCGACATCGGTTATACGGACTTTTTCGGCGATCTGAAAGATCTCAACAAGATAGACTGGGACTTGATGCGCGAGAAGTACTGGAATGACACGGACGACGACCCAGATCGAAAGAGGAGACGTCAGGCGGAGTTCCTGGTTCACAAGTTTTTCCCTTGGGAGTTGGTGTCGTATATCGGTGTGTATGATCACTCCATCGCTGAAGCGATCGGCGAGACAATAAAGGGAGGCCGCCCTGAGGTTGGAGTTCAACGGGGCTGGTACTACTGATGATTTACAAAGCAGCAGGCGACCTTCTCAGAGCGGACGTCGAGGCGCTCGTCAACACGGTCAACACAGTTGGAGTTATGGGCAAGGGTATTGCTTTGCAGTTTAAGCAAGCATTCCCCGACAACTACCGCGCTTATGAGGCCGCCTGCAAGCGCGGCGAGGTCGAACTTGGAAAAATGTTCGTCTTCTGCAGGGACACCTTTGACAACCCTCGGGTCATCATCAATTTTCCGACAAAGAAACACTGGCGAGGCAAGTCAAGAATCAAGGATATTGAATCAGGGCTGCGAGCTCTTATTGAAACCATTAAAGACAAGAGAATACGGTCGATCGCTGTCCCACCGCTCGGATGTGGCAACGGAGGTCTTGACTGGAACCAAGTTCGCCCCCGAATCGAGCGAGCATTCTCCGAGATTCCTGCCGTTTCGGTCCAGTTGTTCTATCCGGAGGGAGCGCCAAAGGCTGACGAGATGAAGATCTCTACTAATCGCCCTCCCATGACTCCGGGACGAGCGGTGATACTCGCGTTGCTCAGCCGATACGCACTACCAGGATACCGACTTACCCTTCTCGAAATTCAGAAACTGGCATACTTCCTTCAGGAAGCTGGCCAGCCCCTAGAACTCGACTTCCAAAAACAGCGCTATGGGCCGTATGCGGAGAATCTACATTTTGTTCTGCAGCACATGGAAGGTCATTATGTACGGGGATATGGGGACCGCAGTCGAGACGTTTCCCTCGCGTTGTTCCCCGATGCGGTTCGTGAGGCAGAGCAGTTCCTTGCGGGTGAATCGGAAACGATTGAGCGCCTTTTGCGCGTATCCGCGTTGATCGAGGGCTATGAAACCCCTTACGGACTGGAGTTGCTCTCGACTGTGCACTGGGTTGCTGTCCATGAAGCTTCTGCAGCCAGGACCGATCCTAACCATGCGATCGCAGGAGTTCATTCTTGGAATGAGCACAAACGAAGGACCTTTACCGCCGAGCGAATCGCCTCAGCTTGGCACCGCTTGGAGGCTGAAGAGTGGTTTTAGCTGCACTCCTTCGATTCTTTATACATTAAGAATAGCCCGATCCCAGGTCCATATCCCCACCTGTCAAGCCCCCACAAAATATTTCTAACTCCTACTCCCGCAGTCTCATACCATCGCCGATCCACAGCCCACGCCGCCGACGGATGTTAAAATGCATGTATCGTGCTTAGCCACAAGCAATACGATCCATCGATTCCCAAAACGGGAAATCCTGTCCTAGGAAGCAGAGCTAACCCCTTATTCCGCAATATGTTACCTATAAGTCCTGGGCGTTCAAGATTTTGCGCGGACCAAGCCATATCAGCATCTCCCAACTCGGCAGAACTAAAGAATTTAGCTATAAGACAAGAAAAATTATCGAGAGTGAGTGCGTTCCTAACTCTCCTGTTCTCAAGATTTTGCCCGCAAAATATTGAGCTACATAGACTTTTTCGTGATTTTCCGCTAACTCGATGACTCCGATAGACCGAGGGGGAGGGGGTACCAACCTAAGTGAGATTAGAATTTCGACCCTCAGTCCCAGACTGAGAACTGAGAACTCCCCCACCTGCTATCCTATCGATTCGTATCGCTGATTCTGGGGACACTTCTTGCCGACTGATCCGGTTCTCGTCATCCACGGCGGCGCATGGGCCATGCCTGATGACATGGTCGACGCCCACATTCGTGGCGTGCATCACGCGTTGGCCGTGGGCTGGCGCGTGCTCGCGCAAGGCGGCGCGGCGCTCGACGCCGTCGAGGAAGCCGTCGTCATCATGGAAGACGACGAGACCTTCGACGCCGGACGCGGCAGCTTTCTCAACCGCGATGCCAAAGTCCAACTCGACGCGCTCATCATGGATGGAGCCACGCTCCGCGCTGGAGGCGTCGGCTGCGTCGAGCGCCTGCGCAATCCGGTGCGCGCCGCACGCAAGATTCTGAGCGAGAGCCCGCACGTTTATTTTGTAGGCCAAGGCGCGGAGCAGTTCGCCGCCCAACACGGCATCCCGCTGTGCAACAACGAAGACCTGATCATCCCGCGGGAAGTTGAGCGCCTGCACGAGTACCAGGCGGAAGCCGCGCGGCACGGCAACGACTTATTTGCGCCCACGATTTCTCACGACACCGTCGGCGCGATCGCCCTCGATTGCAACGGCAACATCGCCGCCGCGACTTCAACGGGCGGAACGCTAAACAAAGCTCCCGGACGCCTGGGCGATTCGTCGCTGATCGGTTGCGGCTGTTATGCGAACAACGAGAGTGCCGCCGTTTCCACCACCGGATGGGGCGAGCCGATCATGAAGTTAGTGCTGGCCAAGTGGACGGCGGACCGCATCTCCGCCGGCAATCTGCCCGAGTGGTCCGCGCAGGAAGCGATGAACTATTTGAAACAACGGCTGAATGGGCACGGCGGCATCATCGTGCTGAATCCCGAAGGCCACATCGGCATCGCTCACAACACCCCCCGCATGGCCTGGGCGTTTAAGACGATTCACAAAGAAGAAGCCGGTATTGAGCGCAGCGCGCTCTAGTAGTTAGTGATAAGTGGTCAGTGACCAATTTAAGGCGATGCTCGAAGGGGTCGCTGACCAGTCACCGACCCTGCTGCTACAGCCATCCCTTGGTCCGTGCAATCCGCGCAGCTTCCACGCGATTGCTCGCACCCAGCTTGCTGATCGCTTCGGAAAGATAATTTCGTACCGTGCCGTCGGAGAGACCCAACTCGCCGGCGATATCGCCGCTGGCCATGCCTTCGCCGGCAAGTCTTAACACCTGCCGTTCCCGATCGGTGAGCGGATCCATCTCGCTCCAGGCTTCCGTCGCGAGTTCCGGATGAATGACTCGCAACCCCTGGTGGACGCGGCGCACGGCATCCGCGAGTTCCTCGGCGCGCATGTCTTTCAGCAGATATCCCGACGCTCCCGCCTCGAGCGCGCGGCGTAAGTATCCCGAGCGCGCAAACGTCGTGACGATGACTACGCGCGTCCCCGTCCGCCGCCGTTTTAACTCCGCAGCCACGTCCAGGCCGCTCATGTGCGGCATTTCAATGTCGGTAATGAACACGTCGGGCTTGTGCGCGAGCACGGCTTCCAGCGCTTCTTTGCCGTTGCCTGCCTTAGCGATGACAGAAATGTCGCCCTCGATTTCAAGCAGGGCGGCGAGCGCGCCCAGCACCATCCCCTGGTCTTCCGCCAGAACCACGCGGATAGTCTTGCGTCCTTCTTTGCCGGAGGGATTCAATTGCGGCAACTTTCGTCGCGCGGCACGACTTCTTTCAGCGGAAGCGTAATGGTGAGCGTCGTACCCGCTTCGGTACTGCGATGCAGCGTGCCTCCCAGCATTTCGACGCGTTCGCGCATGCCGCGCAATCCATTGCCTTCGCCGTTGGCACAGCCGCATCCGTCGTCCTGAATCTCGAGGCGGCAGGAGCCATTCTGTTGCTCGAGGCGCATGCGGCAGGTGCGCGCCTGCGCGTGACGCATAACGTTGGTGACGGCTTCGCGCACGGCCAGCGAGAGCACACTCTCTTGCACCGCGGGAAGGGTCACCGTGGTCGCGGCGTCGCACTGCACGGTCAGGCCGGCCGTTTCCAGCGTGGTCTTAGCTTGCGCCAGTTCGGCCACCAACCCCTGCGAACGATACCCGCGAATGGCGTCGCGCACATCGGACAACGCCTGCCGCGAGATTTGCTCCACTTCGCGAATTTCTTTTCCCGCCCGTTGCGGATCGCGTTCTATTAGTTTGCCAGCGAGTTCCGACTTCAGCGTGATCACCGACAGAGTGTGACCGAGGACATCATGCAGATCGCGCGCAATGCGCTCGCGCTCGGCGACCTTGGCCAGGTTCTCAATCTCTTCGTTCGCTTTGCGCAGTTTCCGGTTCATGCGGTTGCGCTCGGCAAAGAAGATGTTCCCGGCGCCGATGAACATGGGAAAAACAGCCGCCCAAAAAAGCTCCCATCCACTAACGCGCAGAAGAAAACCTTCAATCGCGGCAACGGCCGCTATCACTCCGAGTCCGGCGATGGCGCGGGTTTGGGTGCTGACCATGAACGGAACCATGGCCGCCGCGAAAATAAAGAACGTGCATCCACCCGTGTTGTAGGGAAGGAACGAGACTCCTAGCAACAACATGCCGCCGACATGGACTAATGGCCGAGGCCTCTCCAGCAGAAAGATTCCCCAGTAGAGGACGAGGAAGATCGCGGCTCCGAGGACATCGAAGGACCATTGCCTACGGCTGGCGTGTTCTACGACTGGTTGAATGAAAAAGAAACCAAGGTAAAGCCACCAGAGCAGAGGGCCCCATCCGTGATCCCTGTCCTGAAACACGGACCGGAGGGAGCGCAGCTTCAGGGACCAACTTCCCGACGCAGAATCCTTATCGAATTCCCGCGAACCCAGAAACGGCATTTTTATATTTTCAACCTTCTCGTCAATTCCGGCCAGTTCTAAGTCTGGGCTTGGCCGTACACCACACTAGCAGGGCGGCGGGAATCAGCAGCGCCAGCCACTTCGACCCGCCATAAATTGCCGCCATTCCCATGACGATCAGAACCACGGTCCAGCCCATCGATTTTTTCGCATCCACGCTCATGGTCCACTCCTGCTGTTCCCCAGGGGCTAAGCCCGCAGCTGATCACATCCCTTACGCGGCCCTGGAAGGGCCACTCTTCCACGGTGGTGCGCATTTGTAGTTTCCCCGCCACCTCTGAAGCCACACCTTCTCGAACTTCTACCCGTACAGTTTTTCCTGGTCGCGCTGAAACCCAATGCGCGCCACGCCCAGGCAGATCATCGTGAAAGCGAGCAAGACTTCCCAATGTGTCGCACTCGATTCATGGCGTCCCGCTCCTACGATTCCCAGTGCCAGTTGCGAAAGGTGATAGGGAGGCAGTGCGAGCGCGATCTGACGCACGACTTTCGGCAGGAACATGAAAGGCACCCACAATCCGCTGCAGAACGACATGGGAAGATAAATAAGGTTGATGGTGGCGGGCGCGGAATTCGGTCCGGCGAAATATCCGACAGCCAATCCCATGGCGGAGAATGGCAGTGAACCGGCCGCCAATGTTCCCAGCAGTCTGGCTAAATCGGCGAGGGGCATTCGCACTCCGCCCAGCGTGAATCCGAGCGCGAAGAGCGCGACTACGATAAACGAGCTGAAAATCATGCTGGTGACCACCTTGGCCGCGAAGTACGCAAACGGCGGCATAGGGCTGGCGCGCTTCACTTGTAGCCATCCCAGCCCGCGATCGGAGGCCAGACCGGCCGCGGTTCCAAATAGAGAGGCACCCATCACACCGAAAGTCCCGTAGGTAGCGATCAGATAGGTGGGAACGCCGGTACCGCCAATCGCCTGCTTCGAATTCAGCACCAACCCGAACAAGACGTAGAACATGATGGGGAAGCTGAGCACCGACGCCGTGTACATGCGGAGGCGCAGGTTCTTCAAAAACTCGTACTTCGCCTCCTTCAGATAAATCGCTGCCGTGTGACCCGGCGAACGCTGAGTTTGCAGGTTGCTCAATGCCATGGTTGCGGTGCTCATTGCATCTCCTCCGGAATAAGTTCGGTTAGTTGGAATGGTTTCCATCGCGCGCCGTGTCGTGCGTCAGCGCCAGGAACGCTTCTTCCAGGCCCGCGCTGGTGATTTCAAGGCCGCACAATTGCGCATCGCGCGCCAGCAGTTCGCGGACGATGGACTCGGCTTCGACGGCGTGAATTTCGACGGCTTCGCGATCTTCTTTTACTTCGGTGACGCCCGGAATCTGGCGCAGAGTGTTCAGGCTCAGGCTCGTGATGCAGCGAATCCGCTTGCCGGCGGTTTTCGCCTTGATGTCCGATGGAGTTCCCTCGGCAATGATTTCGCCCTGATTGATGACGGCAACCCGGTCCGCGAGCGCGTCAGCTTCCTGCAAGTAATGGGTCGTGAGCAGCACGGTCTTGCCGCGCGCGACCATCTTGCGAATTTCATCCCACAACATGCGCCGCGCCTCCACGTCGAGCCCGACTGTCGGCTCGTCGAGAAAAAGCAAGTCCGGATCTCCGCAAATGGCCAGTGCAAACAGCACGCGTTGCCTCTGGCCTCCGGAAAGATCGCCGAACTTGCGATCACGCAGTTTCTCGAGCCCGGCAGCGGCCAGGACTTCGGCGGACGCCATGGGCTTCTCGTAATAGGTGGAAAACAGATCGATGTGCTCACGGACGCGCAAGGTTTCAGGAACTCGTCCCACTTGCAACATAGCGCCGGTGCGCATCCGGTTTTCGGGATTCGTCGGGTCGCCGCCGAAAACGCGCGCGCGTCCCGAATTCGGCTGCAACAATCCCAGGAGCAACTTCACGGCTGTCGTTTTGCCCGCGCCGTTCGGACCGAGCAGGGCTACCACCTCGCCGGCGCGAACTCGGAAATCCACGCTGCGCAGCGCCCGGACGCTGCCGTAATTCTTGTTTACGCCTTCGAGACTGGCGACGATCAACTCCGAGTTCGAAGTGTCAGGCCGCTTAGGTTGCTCTAACGTTGCGATCATCTTCCGTTCTCCCCGCGCGTTTTGCGTGGTCCGGTAAAATTGATTTGTTATTCCCGGCCAGTGATTGCATCATCGCGGAAGACGAATGGACGCACCAGTGCCATCCATCACGGAGCGAGCGTGACAAATGTCATCTCTGAGTTTGTGGTTCAAGTTCAATTTTCATGAGGTACTGCGGACAGGACCCTTCAGCAAGGCACGGGGAAACCCCCATCTTTCCGTCGTGTTACGAATTCCGAACAAACACCGAAAATCCACACCGTTGGAGCGAGCGCTCAGCCCGCGTCGTTGGACACGATGAAGCTGTGATTTCACGCGCCTGGCAAGGCCCGACGCGTGTTCGTAATTCGTAACAAGGCGAGGCCGGCTCAAATTTTTGCAGAAATCGCCGTCACAATGCGCCCCGCCTTTGGTATGATTCCCCAACTTTTATTTGGAGCCGTACCCATGCTACCGGCGGGAAAAAGCCTTCGCACCCTGCGCGAGAAACTCGGCCTCACCATGCGGGACGTCGAAAATTCGAGCGCACGCGTTGCCGACAAGTATCGTAACGAGGAGTTCTCCATTCCTCCGAGCCGTCTGTCCGATATCGAGACCAAAGGCATTTTACCCAGCATTTACCGCCTCTACACGCTGTCGGTAATCTACCGCCGCGACCTTCGCGAGTTGATGTCGTGGTACGGCGTCGACTTGAACAACATGGCCGCGGACTTGGGATTGGTTTCGCCGCCGAAATCGCATGTTTCCGACGCTCTCGCCGGGCTGTCCTCGGTGCAGATCCCCGTGCGCATGGATCCTGGTTTTGACGAGCGCCGCACCACCAATCTGGGCCGCATGGTGGAGCAGTGGGGACTGGTGCCGATCGCCTACCTCGCGCAATTTGCCAACACCGATTTCACTTACGGCTACGTCGGCACCCAGGATTTCACCATGTATCCCATCCTGCCGCCCGGCAGTTTCATCCAGGTCGACGAATCCAGAAATAAGGTGATGGAAGGCTCCTGGCGTTCCGAATATGAGCGTCCGATCTATTTCGTGGAAACCCGCGAGGGCCATACCAGCTGCTGGTGCAGCATGCGCCGCGAGGAAATCATTCTGCAACCGCATCCGCTGTCTCCGGTTCCGGTTCGAATCCTGCGGCACCCGCAGGAAGCTGAGGTGCTCGGGCAGGTTGTAGGAGTAGCTATGAAATTGACCGAGTGGCGCCCCCTCGATTCTTCTCCAAGCTCGAAAGGGCCAGCAGCACTGAATTAAGGTGACTGGCGGCCGGTGAGTCCTGGCGCTCGCCGGGCAGCAGGTCATCGAAGCGTTCGCGCATGCTCTCGACAAAAGGGTGGGCTGCAACCCCGGTGCTGCGACTCGATTCGTCCAGATCCTCGACCAGAGACGCCAGCGGCGCCCGTAAAACTCCAGCCACGATCTCGGAATGCGCCGTCTTCAAAGCCCGTTCGGAAGATTCGGGCCCGTGGATGAGTTCCATCCCCCAGTGTTCGTACCGGCCCTGGGCGCGGCGCAAAGAAGCCAGATAAGCCAGCTTGCCCAGCAGGCCCGACACGGCCGCCAGAGTGGTATCTTTCACGTCCCGCAGGGCTGATTTCAGGGTCATCATTGTTACGAATTCCGAACGCTCGAAGGTCTTAAGTTACATTGTGCACACCGCCGCGCCCATGAAAATATCACGGTTCAATTCGCAGTCACAAGGAGAAAACAACCGTGAAACGTGCCCTACTGGTCCTCGCAGCCGCTGTCCTGTTCCTCAACACTTTAGTCATTCCAACCGTTGCACACGCTGATGGCGGCGCGGGTGGTACTAATTGTGGCAGCACATTGTGCAAGCCGTAACCGTAGGCTTCCCTTTCTTACGAAAACGGAACAAGAATCATGGGGGCGTTGCGACCTGCAGCTAGGCGCTGTATAGTGCGTTACTACCGCTATGCTGCAGGCGCACTCACCTCTCTGGCATTACCTTTGGGTCGCGCCCAATGTCTTCCTCCTGTTCCTTGCTTTGCTCTTGTGGCGACGCCGTTTCCACGAACGGTACCCATTTTTTTTCGCTTTTGCGATCGTTAGCGCGATTGAGCAGATCGTTGTTTATGCTGCCGACATAATACCTTCGGTAGCTCCGGAAACATGGTGGCTGATCTTCTGGGCGGGATTGGCGGTCGAAGGCCTGCTAAAGTTTGCGCTAGTCGGAGAGATTTTCGCTCATATCTTTGACCCGTATCCTTCTCTAGCGAAGCTTGGCAAATTCTTGATCCGCGGGGTCGGCGTGTTTCTGGTTCTGACAGCCGCCCTGGCCGCTGCCTATACCCCAAAAGACGGCCTTTTCGGAATCGTCTCTGGAGCACACCTTCTCGAACAAACGATCTATCTGATCGAGGTCGGATTGCTCGTATTCATCTTCGTTCTTTCAGCCTATTTCCACCTCTCGCTAAGTCGGCCACTCTTCGGAATCGCTCTCGGTCTAAGCATCTCAGCGTGCGTGCACCTCGCTACATGGGCAATTATGGCCAACGGCGGAGTGTTGAATTCCGCGCGACACATACTCGATTTAGTCAACATGGCCACCTACCACGTCTGCGTCCTGCTCTGGTTCTATTACCTGCTCGTTCCTCAGAAAGTTGTTACGAAGTCTGCGGTTCCTCTACCCGAGAACAATCTCGACGTCTGGAACCGGGAACTGGAGCGTCTGGTACACCAATGACCGTCGCGATCCTTCTCGTTATCGCCGCAGCGTTGGCGCTGGTCTTCATCCTTAGCGTCACGCTTTCCCGGAGCCTGCAAATTTCCGCGGGCACCGGCCTCGCAACACAAATTCAGCCCATTGACATCGAGGCCTTTCGCAATCTCGTCGATCCCGGGGAAGACGACTATCTGCGCCGCCGCCTGTCCGCTTCGGAGTTTCGCCTGGTCCGGCGGGAACGCCTGCGTGCCATGGCCGCTTACGTTCAAACCGCAGGACGAAACGCCGCCGTCCTGGTAAGCATGGGACAGGCGGCCTTGACTGCAGGCGATGCTCCTACTGCGGAAGCGGCGCGTCGACTGGTGGACCATGCGCTCCTGCTGCGCCGCAACGCCGCTTTCGCGCTGCTCAGAATTTACATTGCCCGGGCTTGGCCGAACTCAGGCCTGGCGGCCGCGCCCGTCCTTCACGGCTACGAGCAATTGAACGGGTCCGCGATGCTCCTTGGCAGGCTGCAGAATCCAACTGCCCCAGTACGCATTTCGGCGATGTTCTAACTCATCTCAGTCATCGCAGCCACAAACATTCTTTGCCATTTTGCTGTGCTCCCCTGCGCAACCGCGGCATTCAAGATACTTGATCGTTGTGACCTAAGGCCGTTCCCCATTCCTCACTTGTTTTCGGTTGCCGATCTGTTATAAAACCACCGGGATTCATTCGCCCCAGATCATTTCGTGACTACATCGGCAATCTGCCGTGGGAATCGTTCCCGCCGTCCGCTCGCCTCCGCGAGTTCAAGGGAGAACCTCATGATCCGCACCGCAAAAGCTGTCTCCTTGACTTTCTTTTTTCTGCTATTCTCCGCCATTGCCTTGGGTCAAGGAGGCGTTGCCACCGGCGATCTGCACGTCGCCGTCAAAGATCCCAAGGGGAACGTCGTCACGAATGCGACCGTGACTGCGCGGGACATTGCGAAGGGCCTGGAGCGCGCCGCCAATGGCGACGGCCAGGGCGGATACAGCGTTCGCCTGCTGCCGCCGGGTTCCTACTCGGTCACCGTCGAGGCGGCGGGATTCACCAAGGTCGAAAATACCGGTGTCGCCATCACCGTCGGCGGACTGTCGGAACTTCCCGTCACACTGACGGTCTCAGGCGGCAAAGAGGTCGTCGAAGTCAGTTCGCAGGCGGAACTGGTGGAGACCTCGCGCAGTTCGACGACGGATACCATCGGGCAGCGGCGCATCGACAATCTTCCCATCAACGGGCGCAACTACATCAACTTCACGCTGACCGATTCGCAGGTGGTGCGCGACAACGCGCCCAACACGGGAGCCGCGCCCACCTCGGGTCTCAACATGAGTGGCCAGCGCGCCCGCTCGAATCTGGTCAATGTTGACGGCGCCGACGCTACCGACAACTCGGTCAACGGCGTGCGCTCCACCGTGTCACAGGAGGCGGTGCAGGAATTTCAGATCATCACCAATAATTACGCGGCGGAATACGGGCGCGCCGCAGGTGGCGTGGTCAACATCATTACGCGGTCAGGCTCGAACGACTTCCATGGGGATGTGTTCGGCTACCTGCGCAACCGCAACTTCCAGGCTGTGAATCCCTTCAGTACGGTCCCCAACCCAGCCTACACGCGCGTGCAGGGCGGGGTGGCTTTTGGCGGCGCGATCAAGAAAGACAAGACTTATTACTACTTTGCGTATGAAGTCACGCGACGCCATGAAACCGGATTTTCCAGCATTGGGCAGGGGAATTTCGGGCTGGTACCGTTCGACACCACGCAAGTCGGACTTCCTTTCGGCACGCTGCAACTGACCCCAGACCAGGTCGGGTTTCTGACCAATCCCAGCGTGCTCGCGCTGGAAGGGGCGAGTCCTGCCTTCGCGCAGGGCGTTGGTCAGTATGCGGTGTTGGCAGGCGCATCTTCCGGCCAGGCCGTTCAGGGAGCGTGGCCGACGCAAATGGTTCAAGCCTTAAGCGGCGGACTGCTTTCCGGTTGGGCGGGCTTCCCGACAAGTTGTACTCCTCCGGGACCGTGCGCTCCCGTGCCAGGTTCCTACCAGACACTGGCCTCGCAAGCTGGAAATTTCCCCGTCTTTGAGGGAACAAGTCTCTACTCGCTTCGTCTCGACCAAAATGTCGGCAGCAGCCATCGCCTGACTTTTCGCGTCAACGTCAGCCCGAGCACGGTCACCGGCATTGAAGTCAGCGGCCAGGACCAACCCTTCGGGCAGAACGCGTACTCGCGCACTTCGCAACAGACTTATCGCGACGTTGCTGGCGTCTTTCAGGACACTTGGACCATTGGCAACAACAAAGTCAACGAATTTCGCTTTCAGTATGCCCGGCGCGGACTCTCTTATTTCTACAATACGCAGATTCCGGGAGGCTCCGACCCGGCGGTAAACATTCCGGGCTTCGCCTATTTCGGTCGCGAGCCGTACTCCTACATTCAGCGAGTCGAGCAACGGTACCAATTCACCGACAACTTCTCCTGGAGCGTCGGCCGCCACAATATGAAGTTTGGCGGAGATGTCAATTATCTTCCGCTCACCGCGATTTTCACGGTTAACTACGGAGGAGTGTACGACTTTGGCAGCTTCAGTTCCTCTGCCCTGGGTTTTGCCTCCCCGATTCCCAACACTCCGTTCCCAGATCTCTCGCCGGTGCAATCCTACGGCGCTGGCCTGCCCGGAGATTTCATTCAGGGCATTGGCAGTCCCAGCGATTCATTTAAGAACATTCCCATCGGGGCGTTCTGGCAGGACTCGTGGCGTGTCAGTCCCACGGTCACACTGAATTATGGGGTGCGCTATGACGTGGAGATTCCCCCGAAATTCAAGCCGCCTCAGGGGCTGGCGCTTCCCGCTTACAACCTGCTGGGATTGCAAAAAGGAATTCAAACCGACAAGAACAACATTCAGCCCCGTATTGGCTTAGCTTGGGATCCCAGCGGGAACGGCAAGACTGTCGTGCGTGCGTCGTACGGCATTTTCTATGACCATCCGCTGCTGGGCCTCTATTTTCTCGGCGATGCTTCCGATGGTTCGTCCAGCGGTCAGCTGGCTTTTGCCGGAACGTCGACCTGCTCGGGCCCCGGCACTCCCGGCAACCTGAACGCGATTCCCATCTTTCAAGGAACGCTCGGACAGGCTTCGTGCACGCCGTCAGCGTTCCCGCTGGCAAACACCAATATGGGGTATCTCCCCAACCAGCAGCAGTTTCAGGCTCTGAACTTTCCTCAATCTGTCTTTCTCAATCAGAACTACTTGAACCCGTCCACATTTCTGCCGCTCGGGTTCCAGCCCTTCGGCTATCCGCAGTCGAAGAACTTCGTCTACGCGTACTCGCAGCAGGCCAACGTCACGGTGGAACGCGATCTCGGTGACGGGTTCGCTCTCAGTCTGGCATATAACTTCAATGGTGGGCGTCACCTGAACCGCCCCATCAACGCCAACACGATTCGCGGCGACTTGATGGTGGCCAACTTCAACGCAGCGCTCGCCGCGGGACAAACTCCGGCGAGTCCATTCACGGTAGGTGGCGGAGCCCTTCCTTGCGGGTCCGGTGCACTTGGTCCGTGGGTTAGCTCGGCGCTGATGAATTTCTTCCGTCCCGGTGGCTTGAATCCTTCGATTGCCGGAGCCCTCATCGCCGCGGGGCCGGCAGCGATCCCTTGCGTACAACTCGGCGAATCCATCGAGAGCGGCCTCGTCAATCAGGGATTCAATGCGAACTGCGCCCCCACAGTCACCGGCGGATTCTCGGGCTGCGTCCCCTTTGGCGACATGGATGCCAACTATTCCAACGGCAGTTCGATCTACCACGGATTCACTGCCAACCTGCGCAAGCGCTTCAACCAACACTACGAATTCCTGGCTTCCTACACCTGGTCGCACTCCATTGACGACTCCACCGATCTGCAATCCACACTGACGCCACAGGACAGCTACTACCCCGGCGTGGATCGCTCCACGTCGCTTTTCGACCAGCGTCATCGCTTTGTATTCAGTGGCGTCTTCCAGAGTGGAAAGCTTGGCGGCAGCGGCTTCGTCCAGAAAGTCTTCAGCGACTGGACTTTCGCTCCTCTGCTTGATGTTGCTTCGGGGCGGCCATTCAATCTCATCACGGGCAACGGGGACAATCTTCAGCTGTCGTCTCTGACCGGCCGTCCCAACACCACCGCCAACCCGGCCTGCGGTACTGTTTATCAGTCCAAGTACTCTCCCACGGGCGTGTTGCAGGAGCCATGTATCAACGGCTTCGCCGCAACCCTGACCACGCCTACCCTCTTGCAACTCGACGGCACTCTCGGCCGCAACGCGGGGATTCAACCCTGGACCGTCTTCGACGATTTGCGTGTTTCCAAGCGCATTTACTTCGGCGAACGCTTCAGCATGGACCTGATCGTCGATATGTTTAACATCGCCAACAAAATGAACGTGGCCGCGGTCAGCCCTCTCTGCAGTAGTACATCCTGCAACGCGGGCCAGGCCACCGCCGCTTACGACCCGCGCCAGTTCCAGTTCGCGATGAAGCTGAACTGGTAGAGATTTAGTTCGCGGCATGCAGATTTGTTTGGGTGGGGATATCCGAGGTCCGAGGTCGAAGCTCCGATATCTGTCGCCGGTGTTACACTTTCCGTTCATCCTTTGGCGCTTGTCCGGAGTTCGTTCCCCAATGTCTGAATCGCAAATGCCCACCGCGCGCACCCGTGTGGTCCGCGAAGCCGATCGTGCGGTTTACGATCGCGAAGCTGTATACCGAATCCTCGACGAAGGCTTCCTCTGCCACGCTGGCTTCGTGGTCGACGGCCAGCCGTTCGTGATTCCGACCTCGTACGGCCGCAAGGACGCCAGCCTCTACATTCACGGCTCAGCCGCGAGCCGCATGCTGCGCCAGATGCAGATGAAAGACGGCGTACCGATCTGCATTACGGTGACTTTGCTCGACGGACTCGTGCTGGCTCGCTCCGTTTTCAATCACTCGATGAACTACCGCTCTGTGGTGATTCTGGGGAAGGCAACTCTGGTGGATGATCCGCAAGAGAAGCTTGCGGCTCTGCGAAGTCTGTCGGAGCACATTCTGCCCGGCCGGTGGGAGGACGCGCGCCAACCCAACGAACGCGAACTCAAAGCGACGTCCGTGCTGCGCCTGCCCATCGAAGAATTCTCCGCGAAAGTGCGAATCGGCCCACCCGTCGACGACGAGGAAGACTACTCATTCCCTACCTGGGCGGGAGTCGTGCCGCTGGAGATGGTGGCGGGGAAGCCGATTGACGATGCGAGATTGCTAGCGGGAAGAGAAGCGCCAGAATACGCGCGCAACTACACTCGCAAGCGCTGAGCCGAAAACTGGGGGCGTAGCGGCAGATACCCCAAGACCCAACACCTAAGACCACACCTTAAGGGATCAGCAGCAGTTTTCCCGCGACCTTCCGCGCTTCCATGTCGCGGTGGGCCTGCGCCGCTTCCGCCAGCGGATAGGTCTTCGCAATCTTCAGCTTGAGCTTGCCTTCCGCGATCATCGCGAAGAGCGCGCCGGTGCGCGCCAGCAGTTCCTCGCGCGTAGCGGTGAAGTGTGCCAGCGTGGTGCGCGCCATGTACAGCGAACCCTTCTCCGACAGCTTAGCTGGATCCACCGGGGGCACCGGCCCGCTCGACATGCCGTAGAGCACCAGCATCCCGCGCAGCCGCATGACGTTCAGATTTTTGTCGAACGTCGCCTTGCCCACACCGTCGTACACCACGTCGACGCCCTTGCCGCCGGTCAGGCGCTTCACCTCGGCCTCAAAATCCTGCTGCGTGAAAACGATCACATCATCCGCGCCGGCCTCGCGCGCCAGCCTCGCTTTCTCCGCGCTCGAGGCCGTGCCAATCACCCGCGCCCCGAGCATGCGCGCCATTTGCACCAGCAGCAATCCGACGCCGCCCGCAGCCGCGTGCACCAGCGCCGTCTCGCCCGCTTTCAGTTTGTGCGCGTCGTTCACCAGATAGTGCGCGGTCAGTCCGTGCATCATGGCAGCGGCGGCTTGCTGATCTGTCAGAGTCGCGGGAACCGGCACCAGGCTGTCGGCTGAGGCCGCCACGTACTGCGCGTACGAGCCCAGAGCCCCGCTCCAGGCCACGCGATCGCCGACTTTCACCGTTTTCGCCTGCGCGCCCACCGCCGTTACCACTCCCGCGCCTTCCTGCCCGGGAATAAAGGGCAGCGGCGTCCGCAAACTTCCATCGCGGAAGTGGCCATCAATCGAGTTGACCCCGGCAACGGAGACCTTCACCACCGACTCGGCCGGCTTCGGCTGCGGGAGGGGAACCTCAACCAGTTCCATCACCTCGGGGCCGCCGGTGTGCTGTACGCGAATTGCTTTCATGATTTCAGGTCTTGAGTCTTGGGTCTTCGTCCTTGAATTAGGTCTTGGTGCCGAGCCTGAAACCCAAGACCTAACACGCAGACTACGGGATTAGCAACAACTTCCCCGTGGTTTTTCGTCCTTCCAGATCGCGGTGCGCCCGCTGTGCCTCGGCCAGAGGATACGTGTGTTCGATCCGCAACTTGAGTTTGCCGGCCACCATCATGCCAAACACCGCGCCCGATCGCGACATCAGTTCCTCCCGCGTGGCGATGTAATTCACCAAAGTGGGCCGCGTCACGTAGAGCGACCCTTTCTGCGAGAGCGCAATCAGATCAAATGGAGGCACTGCGCCACTCGACCCGCCGAACAACACCATCACTCCGCGCGGCCGCAGAACGTTTAGACCCTTGTCGAAAGTCGTCTTCCCCACCGAGTCGTAAACCACGTCGACGCCCTTGCCGCCGGTCAGCCGTGTGGTCTCGGCTTCGAAATCGGATTGCGTGTAGAGAATGACTTCGTCCGCCCCGGCCTCGCGCGCCAGCCTGGCCTTGTCGTCGGTCGAGACGGTGGCAATCACGCGCGCGCCAATGTGGTGGGCCATCTGCACCAGCAGCAGTCCGACACCGCCGGCAGCTGCGTGTACCAGCGCCGTTTCGCCACGTTTCAAGGGATAAGTGTCATGCGAGAGATAGTGCGCCGTCATGCCCTGCAACATGGCTGCGCCTGCCTGCTGATCCGTCACGCCGTCAGGAATCGGCACCAGCCGGTCTGCGGGCACTGCAGCATACTCAGCGTACGATCCCATCAGCCCGGTCCAAGCCACGCGATCGCCGTTCTTCACCGTCGTCACGCTGGCGCCCACGGCGTTGACGACGCCCGCACCTTCCTGCCCCAGCACAAACGGCGGCGGAGACTTGTAGCGCCCTTCGCGGATGTACACATCGATAAAGTTCACGCCCGAAGCGGCCAGCTTCACGACCGCCTCATTCGCCTTCGGTTGCGGAACCGGCAACTCCACCAGTTCCATCGCCTCCGGCCCACCAGGTTGTTTGACTTGAATGGCTTTCATAAAAGTTTGGATTCGCGATCTGGCCAGAGGATCCGACGACAAGTGATTTTACATTGCTAGTGCCCGTTAGGACCGCGCCGACTCTGCTACACTGGCACGTCTTCATGCAAGGAGGCCTTCATGGCCGAAACAAAACCCCAGACCCTGGCGAATCACACTCGCTTCGATCCGCCGTTTCACTTTTTCGTTCTCCCTATCTTCGCGCTGGGGCTGATCCTGTCGCTGGTTCACTTTTTTGCGCACATCACACACGGTGATCTCCGGGATCACGTCCACTCCTTCTTGTTGGTTTTGCTGGCGCTCGCTTTTCTGATTTTGGCGTTCAAAGTGCGCTTCTACGCGCTCAGGCTGCAGGATCGCATCATCCGCCTGGAAGAGCGGCTGCGGCTCACACAGCTTCTGTCGGAGCCGTTACGTTCCCGCATTCCCGAGTTGACCGAGGACCAACTCTGCGGGCTGCGTTTCGCCTCAGACGCCGAGATCCCGAAGCTGGTCGAGCGCGCCCTGAACGAAAAGCTGTCACGGGCCGACATCAAGAAGGCGATCCAGACCTGGCGCCCGGATTACTGGCGGGTGTGAAGCGCGGACGCCGGACGTCAGACATCCGACCTGGGGGCGGCAGGCTGTAACCGGGTGGAAGACACCGACACCGAGCCAAAAAGAGAGGAGATTTCTCCGCTATGGCTTCCCTTGCAGATGATCTGGCGAGACGGTTATTGGGTGACCAGCATGTCGCAGCGCTGGCAACTGAGAATCCGGACGGCTCCATTCACATGGTTGCGGTGTGGTATTGGTTTGACGGCACACACGTCCTTGTAGCCACGTCTTCGCGCAGCCGCAAAGCGCGAAACCTGCAATCCATCCCAAAGGTTTCCTTGATGATCGACGCTCGCGACCCCGCAGCGTCCTGCGGTATCACCATCGCGGGGACCGCGGAGATTCTGACCGGCGACCTGTCGCGGAAGAGGAATGCGGAGATTCATCGCAAATATCTAAGCCCAGCTGCACTGGCGGACCCGAGGGTTGGTCCGGTGTTCGCCGCATGGGATGACGTTACGATCCAGATCACACCGGCCTCGGTGATCGCCTGGGACATGCGCCAGGCCGACCGGCAATTCTTTGGCGGCGCTATGGAGAGCAACCCTGCGTACCTGTTACCGCTGCAGCGCTGAACGGTCCCATAGTCGTGCGAAACGCCGGCTATGAAAAGCGCGCATCGGACCTCGGACTTGACCAGATTAAGCTGGAGGCAGCGACAACCGCGGCAACTGACGACTCATCCAAACCTCTGAGGTCGGAGGTCAAATGCCGGTTTTCGCAGTAACCGCTGGACCGGGTGCCGAAAGTAACCGCACCGGCGCCTTTTCGGCGTTGACCTCGACGAGACCACCGAGTACGATTTGGTAGAATCTACCGGACCTCAGCCCTAGGGAGAAGCACGTATCTCATAGAGAAATATGCGATTAGCAGACCTCTATGTCCGGACCGCTGTACTGGCGTCGCTGGCGTTGGCGGCGTGCGCCTGCCAGACGGCGCAGAAACCAGTCTCACTTCTGCCGCCAGCAAAGGCTCCCGCACTTCAGCAGACTGCGCCTCCCGCTCCAACTCCGGCAACAACTTCAGCGACTGCTCCCGCTCAGGTGGACGATGCTCCGCCGCAAACGCCAGCCCCCGCAGAAGCTTCCCCGGCGCCCGCTCCGGCATCTGCTCGGGGTTTCGACCCGGTCGCAGATCTCATCGCCCGGGCTGAAAAGGAATACCATGCGGGATTGGCCAATCATCAGGCCGGCAAGACCGATGAGGCGAAGCAAAATTTCGACAACGCGCTCAACGCCCTGCTGAGCAGCAATCTTGACATCCGCTCCGATGATCGCCTGCAAGAGGAGTTCGATCGCGTCGTCCAAGGGGTCAACGAACTTTATCCCGGCGGAACGGGCACGGATACCGAGGCGCAGCAGAAGTCTGAGCCGGCGCCGATCGACGAGACCAATGGCCTCACTCCCGCGCCCGATGCCGGCGTCAAAGCCAAAGCGCAAGCCGAAATCAAGAACACGCGTTCTGACCTGCCGCTGATGATGACGGACCAGGTCGCCGGCTACATTACCTACTTCTCCAATCGCGGACGAGGCGGCTTCGAGCGCGCCTTCTCCCGCTCGGGACGCTACCACGACATGATCGTCTCCACGTTGAAGGAAGAAGGCGTCCCGCAAGATCTGATCTATCTCGCGCAGGCTGAATCGGGATTCCACCCGCTGGCTGTGTCGCGGGTTGGCGCCCGCGGCATCTGGCAGTTCATGGGCAGCCGCGCCCGGGGATACGGCCTCTCGCACAACACGTGGGTCGACGACCGCCAGGATCCCGAAAAATCCACTCGCGCCGCCGCCCGCCATCTGAAAGATCTCTACAACCAGTTCGGCGACTGGTATCTCGCCATGGCCGCTTACAACTCCGGTCCGGGCACCGTGCAGGCTGCGGTCAAGCGCACCGGCTACGCCGATTTTTGGGAACTCTACCGGCGCAACGTTCTTCCCAAAGAGACGCGCAACTACGTGCCTATCATTCTGGCCGTGACCATCATGACCAAAAATCCGTCGCAGTATGGGCTGGACGAAGTTGTGATGGAGCATCCGGCGGATTACGACACCGTCACCATCAACTATCCGGTGGATCTGCGCCTCGTGGCCGAGTGCGTTAACTCCGCACCCAGTGAATTGCAGGACTTGAATCCCAGCCTGTTGCGCCTCACCACTCCGCGCGCGGGCAAGTTTGAGTTGCACCTGCCGGTCGGAACGAAAGACGAATACCAGACGGCGATCGCCACGATTCCAACCGACATGCGGCTGTGGTGGCGCTATCACACGGTTCTTTCCGGCGACACGCTCGCTTCTCTGGCCCGGAACTATCACACCACGCCCAAGTCCATCGCTGCCGCCAACCAACTTGAAGGGACCGAACTGGAAGCCGACGCTAAGCTCGTGATCCCCGTCGCGCCCGGCAAGCATCCGCTGAGCGACACTGCGACTTACGCCCGCCGCATCACCCGCTACAGAGTTCATTCCGGAGACACAGTCGAGAGCGTCGCCGAGAACTTCGGCATTTCGCCGCAGATGCTGCGCCGGTGGAACGGCCTCCACGGCGAGAGTCTCAGCGGACGTCGAGTACTGGCGCTGCACCTGCCGATTTCGCCGAGCGCGCGTGACGCAGAAGTGGCGTCCTCGCGGTCGAAGTCGAAACACGCTGGCTCCGCATCGAAACCCACGGAGACGGCTGCTACCAAGCCGCCCGCCACCAAGTCCGCGCAAATCGAACGTGAACCAAGCGTACAGGCCGCAGTCGTTCACCACAAAGTTAGGAGCGGCGAAACCCTCTACTCCATCGCTAATGCCTACCGAACCACCGTCGCCGCCCTCAAGCGGGACAATCGCAATGTCGCCGTCATCCGTCCCGGCATGATCCTGATCGTGCAATCCTCCCGGTAAGATCCCCAGAGCGAAACCAGCAATCACCCCGGAGATGAAAATGGGGGGTTGCTCTAAGTTTCAGAAGTAAAATGACGCCAAGGACGATTGCAGGACTACAATTCGTTTCGACTCTCGGGCCCACATATTCCAACTTCTGAAGGAGAACTCATGAGAATTAGCAAAATGCTGATCGTTCTTCTCGTCATTGCCTTGGCCGCATCTATGGCTCTGCCTGCGTTTGCCCAGGACGGAGCTGCCACCTACAAAGCCAAGTGCGCCGGCTGCCACGGCCCCGAAGGCCAGGGCAAGGTCGGCCCGGCACTCAAGGGCACCAGCCTGACCGGTGACCAGATCACCGATCTTCTCACCAAGGGGAACGACGCCAAGAAAGCGCCGCACAAGAAAGCTCTCTCCAGCCTCTCCGCCGACGACGCCAAGGCCGTTGCTGCCTTCGTGAAAACTCTGAAATAGCCGTTGTCTCGACAGAATTGCTAGCGCCTCACGGATTGCCTGAAATGCAGGCCGTGGGGCGTTTCGTTTCAGGAGGTCAGTCTGACGTCTCAGGTTCAAGGTCTGGCGCCTTCAGACCCCGCAGGTCACTCCCACTGTCCTGCAAGCTAAGCGACACGATCCCAGCGCCCTGCAAGCCGTACAAAAGGAAGGAACCGAAGTACTTCCCGGTCTCTCCCCGGGAGAGAAAGAGTAGAGGGCTGCAGTCCGCCCAGGCGGCGCCCGCCGCAACCGCGGCGGGAGTCGTCACCGGCTTCCGCCTCTTTTTCTTCTCAGCGGACTGGGAAGAATTCTTCTTGCTTTCTCGCCTTTTCTTCTTCCCTTTTCCCAGTCCGCTGTGATAACAGGATAGCGAGCAGTCTGTGTCAGCAGTCCTTGCAGGCTACAGGGAACGTCGTGCTATAATCGCGCGCCGTTCCAGCAGAAGTTTCCGGTGGTCTTTTAAATTCTTCGTGCCCGCAGCCGGGTCGCTTTCCCTACTCGGCCGCCAATGAAATCAGGAGGAGCAATGACGTTTTACGATCCCACGCTCTACGGACGTGATGAAGAAGAAGAATTCGGCGACAGCGGCGCTTACAGCGAGTCGCTGGAAGAAGATTTCGAAGAAGAGGAGGAGGAAGAAGAATCCGGCACGCCGGCGCCCGAAACCAGCGAACCGGAATCCATAGCCGTGCCTCCGCCTCCTGCGCCTAAGCCCAAGCCCGCACCGTCCGCCCCGAGTGGTGGTGGAGGTGGCGGCAGCAAGCCCGCCGCGAAAAAGAAAGCGGCTAAGAAACCCGCTCCGAAAAAAGCTGCGAAGAAACCTGCGAGGAAGGCTGCGAAGAAAAAGAAGGCTGCCAAGAAACCCGCGAAGAAAAAAGCTGCGAAGCGACCCGCGAAAAAGGCCGCGAAAAAAGGCAAGAAACGCCGTTAAGTTGGCGGCTGGCCCCGAGCACCTCCAATCGGCAGACGTTTCAGAGCCGCGTCCGATACTGGGCGCGGTTTTTCTTTGCTGATCCGCTCAAGCCGTTAGCGCTTGTCATCGTACGAACCAGCACGGAACCCGACAGGCCTGCGCAAGCGTTGTGCTGCTCTCCCTCGAACTATGGTGGATCCCAATGGCCGACGATGCCGATCATGAATGGAGTGAACCCCACATCGAAGTCACGGTTTCCAAAGTGCATGGCGCCGCGATCAACCGGATCGCCAGGCTTAATGGGAGGTCCAAAGCCGAGCCCCGATGTCGCAACGATTGAGATGTTGGTGGTGACATGCACTTCCACCTGGGCCTGCAGGCCCGCAGTAGGATTCGGGCCCGGTGTTGTAACTCCGGCTTGTGCGCCGAAGCTGATTTCGATGTCCGGTTTGAGCAAACCCCAATTCCGCTTGAGGTGCAGGTTCACGATTGAGATGGCCGCTTGATACACCGCCTGACTGTTTGGATCGGGAGAAATTTGAACGCTGACATTCGGTTCGTGCAGAACCGCCAACTCCGTGTTCCCCTTGCCAATCTTCAAAGCGTCCAGGTTTCGAAACACGACCGTGACCGTATATGTCGTCGGATTCGTCCCTTTGGGAGCGTTGGCAGTCAGAGCCGTCGCAATGTCGGCCGCGAGATGAGCCGCGTCGTCGTCTCCGCTGCCGGCAGAACCAGAAGTCGCTGTGCCTCTGGCCGCCGGCGCCGGAAGCGAGCGCGTCGACCAATAGAATTTTGACCACAGCGTGGGAGTGAGCGGATCGGGAGCTTGGGTTACGGCTCGCACGCTCATAATTGCAAACTGCTGATCCTCAGGCAACTGCCGCAGCAGAGCATCAAAATCACCCGGCGGCTGATCCTGTGTAGCTCCAATCGCCGCCCTCAGTCTGTTGATATTGACGCCGGTGGCGTTGGGCGCAAACTGCGCCACGCTGTTTAGCCAGCCGGTTCCTTTGATGCGCCAGAGTTCATCGAGCATGTCGGGCATCGACATGCCGTTGAGGATCAGGCAGACTTTCTGCCAATCTGGTCTTGAATTCCACTGAATCGCTCGATTGATCTGCTCGTGCAGATCCATCAGCTTGGGATCATCGAGTAAACCCATACGTCTTCCTCCGCGTTGAAGCTAGCGCAAGCATTATTCAGGTCAAATCTGGGCCCGGACAGCTCCTGTATCATTCCCAAAGCGGCAGCCATTGTACACCCCTTGTTCCGGCCAACGCCTCCTTGTTGGCATGTGGATTTCCGGCACTCCCAGGCCAGCCAGCAAGTTATAATTCCCGCGCCCCGGGAAAGGCCGTCATGAAAACTTCACGCTTCTCGCAGATTTCTCTGTCCTTCTGCTTCCTCGCTCTCTCGGCCCTCGCGCAGAATCCGTCGCTTCCCAAGCCGCCCGACACGCCGAAGCATCCCGTAACTGACGAATATCAGGGCGCCAAAATCGCGGACGACTACCGCTGGCTGGAGAACTGGGATGATGCTACGGTCAAGCAGTGGAGCGCCGCCGAGAATGCGCGCACGCGCGAATATCTCGATCATCTGCCAGCTCGCCCTGCCATCCGGGCTCGCGTCGCACAATTGATCGCTGCCAGTTCGGCCAGCTGCTACGATCTGCAGTTTCGTGCCGGGATGCTGTTCGCGATCAAAGACCAACCTCCGCAGCAGCAGCCCATGCTCGTGGTAATGCGCTCCGCCGACGATCCTGCCAGCGCAAGAGTCATCTTCGATCCCAATGCCGCCAGCGCCAAGGGATCGCTCGCGATGGATTTCTATGTGCCTTCGTTCGGCGGCAAATACGTCGCCGCCGCCCTTTCGGAAAACGGTTCGGAAGACGCCTCGGCGCACCTCTTCGAAGTCGCCACGGGCAAAGAACTTTCCGACGTCGTGCCTCGCGTGAACTTCGCCACCGCGGGCGGCAGCATCGCCTGGAAGGCCGACACTTCCGGCTTCTACTACACGCGCTACCCACAAGGCAACGAGCGTCCGCCCGAGGATGCGAACTTTTACCAGCAAGTCTATTTTCACAAACTCGGAACCGACCCCAAACAGGACAGCTACGTCCTCGGCAAGGACTTCCCGCGCATCGCCGAAATTCAACTCCACACCAGCGACGACGGACGCTGGTTGCTCGCTGCCGTGGGCAATGGAGATGGCGGCCAATTTGCCCATTACCTCATGGATTCCGACGGCAAGTGGACCCAGATTACCCACTTCGACGATGCGGTCGTCTCCGTGAAGTTCGGCATGGATCAGGCGCTGTACGTGCTGTCCCGCAAAGACGCGCCGCGCGGACAGATTCTCCGACTACCGCTGGCGCAACTCGATCTTGCGCAAGCCAAGGTTGTGGTTCCACAAAGCTCAGCTTCAGGCTCCGATGAAAGCGTCCGCGCCTCCATCGAAAACTTCGTCCCCACATGGGGACATCTCTACGTGGTCGACATCATGGGAGGCCCGTCGCGCGTGCGCGTGTTCGACAATCAGGGCAAAGCTCTGCCCGCGCCGCCTCTGCCGCCGGTTTCGGCGGTCTACGGTGGAGTTTCCGTCGGCGGGGGCGATGTGCTCGTCTACACGTCGACGTATCTCGATCCGCCCGCCTGGTACCGCATTGAGGCCACCACTGGACAAGCGGCCCGCACCGCCTTGTTCGAAACTTCCCCGATCAAATTCGAGGATGCAGAGGTGGTCCGCGACTTTGCCACCTCAAAAGACGGCACGCGCGTTCCCATCAATATCATCCGGCTCAAAGGAACCAAGCTCGACGGCACCCATCCCGCGCTCCTCTCCGGCTATGGCGGCTATGGCATCAGTACAAAACCGTTTTTTGAGGGATTATTCGCGCGGCTTTGGCTCGACGAGGGCGGCGTTTTGGTGGAAACCAATCTGCGCGGCGGGGCCGAATACGGTGAAGAATGGCACACGGCAGGCAACCTCACGCACAAGCAGAACGTCTTTGACGATTTTCTGGGCTGTGCTCAATACCTGATCGATCAGAAATACACTTCACCCGCTCACCTCGCGATTATCGGCGGCAGCAACGGAGGCTTGCTGATGGGCGCGGCCTTCACGCAGCGTCCCGACCTGTTTCGCGCGGTGGTTTCGTTCGTGGGAATCTACGACATGCTGCGCGTCGAACTCGATCCCAACGGCGCCTTCAACGTCACCGAGTTCGGCACTGTGAAAGACTCCGGCCAGTTCAAGGCGCTCTTCGACTACTCGCCCTATCATCACGTGAAAGATGGCACGGCCTATCCCGCGATTCTGATGCCGACGGGAGAAAACGACCACCGCGTCAATCCCATGCAATCGCGCAAGATGATCGCACGCCTGCAGGCGGCCGACAGTTCCGGCCATCCCATCCTGCTGCGAACGTCGAGCGCCGGCCACGGAATCGGCACCGCGCTCGACGAGCGGATTGACGAAGACGCCGACCTCTTCAGCTTTTTATTCGATCAGTTGGGGATTCAATACACAACCGGACTGGCGAAGTGATATTGACACTTATGAATCCGTGATCAATGGCGGTGTACTTGTCTACTTCTTCGCGCCCACCGCGCCCAAGCACCTCCCGTACAACTCGAGCAGGTGAGCGGCGTAGTCTTCCGGCTTGGCGGCTGAGCCCGTGCCTTGAAATCCTACGCCCGACGAGGTCGTCCGCCCGTACCCGGTGGTCATGGCGATAAATTTCATCAGATCGAGTGCGATGTCTTCGTTGCGGCGCGCGTGGCCCGAACCTGTGGCCAGAGCTTCTTCCATGAGTCCTTCTCCTCTTCCGGGAAATATCGGTATTTCGTCGTCTTCGAAATCCTGCATGATGCTAGATTACTCCGCCAGCGATGATAGCAGGGTCCGCAATGGGAATTCTGGCAACGGGTGCCGGATCTAAGGTTCGACGCGGGTGAGGTCGCTGCTACCATGAAGGTTGAAAATTGAGGGCCGATGTCCGACACTTCACTTCGCTACCTCGCTCATCAATCCCATCAAATTTCCTTCCGTGTCGTGGAAGAACGTCATCCATAAATCATGATCGGGCATTCTCGCGATCACGTGCGGCTCATCCTCAAAGTTCACGCCCTTCTCTTTCATTCTGGCGTGCGCGGCCTGAATGTCGGGCACGGCAAAGTACAGGATCGAACTGGCATGATCAAACTCAGGCCTCTCTGGACGCGTCAGCATCAGACGCACCCCTCCGCAGTCGAAAAAGGCGAGCTCCGGCCCGGCCTTGAACAGCAGCTTCAGTCCCAGCATATCCTGATAGAAAGCGGCGGCCCGCCCGACATCGTGCGCATTGATGGCAATCTGTCCGACGCGCGAGATTCCGATTCCCGTCGCAGTTATATTCATGTCTTGACCTCCTCCAGCCGTTTAGTTAGCATAGCTAACAATATTGGGTTGGTCTCGTCAAGCAAAAAATGCCGGCGAGCGGGGAGATCGAGTGCCCGAGCCAGAATCCTCTCCACATCCCGATGTCCAGGCTGTAGCCGACCGGCTGCATTCAGCTGTGATCCACCTGCTGCGTCGCGTGCGCAAGCAGGACGCTGCCACCGGCGAAGGGCCGGCTCGCCTCTCGGCGCTCTCGGTGCTGGTTTTCGGTGGTCCCAAAACCCTGGGCGAACTCGCCGCCGCGGAGCAGGTCAAGCCGCCTACCATGAGCCGCATTGTGGCTGGACTGGCTCGCAGCCGCCTGATCGAAATTACTGCCGATCGTCAGGACGCGCGGCGCATGCGCATTCGGGCTTCAACCAAAGGCACCCGCCTGCTCCAGCGAGGACGCCAGCTGCGCATCGCTTACTTGGCCTCTCATCTCGATACGCTCAATCCCGAAGAGCTCTCCAAGCTCGGCGAAGGTGTGGAAATCCTCAAAAGGCTGCTCGAAGGTTGGCGCTGATTTCCATTGGCCGTAATCGCGGCCGGGGTACTATAGTTATGTGAAAGAGCCCGCGCAATACCTGATACTAGTGAGGTCTCAGTCCGATTGGGCGGCCAAGAGTTTGGCGGGAGCCACTGGCGGTCCCGTTCGATCCTCCCTGCGACACCATCTGTAAAAAATTTTCGCTAAAGGTGAGCGCATTGCCACGTAGGCGCATCGTCGTAATCGTTTCCGGCCTGTTATGGCTGGCGCACGCCGTTGTGGTGGCTTCTCTCGGGACCAGAGCGCCCGGACCTTTCCTGTCGGACCTGATTCAGCTCACGCTGGGATTCGTGCTGATCTGTGCCATCGTGGCGGCCAGCCGGCGTTCCGAGGGCATGGCGCGTTCTTTCTGGCAGCTTACGGCTGTCGCATATGTGTTGTTGTTGGTCGCGCAGGGCTTCAGCGTTTACAATCATCTGGCTGCGTCCCCGCTGGTGAGCGGGCTCGAAAACTTTCTGTTCTCTTTCTGGTTCGCTCCGCTGGCCATGGCGATTTTTCTCGACCCGGACGATGAAGCCGGAAAGCTCGACGCCCTGGTCGCGCTTGACTTCGTGCAGGGCGTACTGGTTTGCATCGCGGCCTATCTGTACTTCTTTTACATACCCAAGTCGGAATCCCCGGGGGAACTGGCGCACTCGGTGTGGGCTCCTTACTTCGGCGGCTACGGGCTGGTTGCTTTAGCATTTGTTTTGCGCGCCGCGGTTACGCGCTCGCGGGACGCCCGAGCCTTGTTCGGTCGGATGGGAGTCTTTCTCGCCGTTTCGGGGTGCGTGGATGCCTTGTACTACTACGGACCGGGACAGGGTCTGCGTACTGGCGCGTGGTTCGATCTTCTGTGGAGCGCTCTGCTGCTGATCCCCATTGTCATTGTGACGGCCTGGAAGCAGGCCGAGGCGCCGGAACTTTCTCTCGAACCACGGCGGCGCGAGAAACGAATCTTCGCGGAGCTGTTCTATTTGCTCTACCCGTTGCTGGTCCTGTTCATGTCATTGCGCATCGCGCGCGAGCGGCTGGGATTGGCGGCGTTGGTGGTGCTGTTCTCCTTTGTGTGTTCGAGCGCGCGCCTGCTGGTCACCCAGAACCGGCTGCTAATGGCGAAAGAAGCGCTGCGCCGCGAAGCTTCGCGCGACGGCCTGACCAGTCTGTGGAACCGCAAAGCCATTCTTGAGATTCTCGAGCGTGACCTGCTGCGCGCCGAGCGCGATCATGAGCCAGTGGGCCTGATCATGATCGACGTGGATCACTTCAAAGCCATCAACGACAGCCGCGGACATGGCGCCGGCGACGTGGTCCTGCGCATTATTGCCAGCGGCATCGCGGCCGTGGTCCGCCCTTACGATTCCGTGGGCCGCTGCGGGGGAGAAGAATTCCTGATCGTCGCCCCCGGCTGCGATGTGGCCGAGACCTGGGAACTGGCCGAGCGCGTGCGCAGCCATGTCGCCGGTTGCAGCATCATCGTCGGGGGATCGAGCGTTCAGGTCAGTCTGAGCCTCGGGGTTGCAACCGGCGAGACTTCCGCCGACCTCGAAAAATTGCTGCACGCGGCGGATACGGCGCTTTACCAGGCCAAGAATGCCGGGCGCAACCGCGTCGAACCCAGCATGGGACGCGCCGCCAGCGCGGGGCAAAGCCCGTCGGACGCTCCAGTCCGCGACTTTTGGCTGTAACTGGGTTCGCTCAACACATCCACGGTACGCCAGTCACTGCGTGATCTTCATCACGCTTCCCAATAATTCTTTAGCATGCGCTTTGCCGTCGGTGATATGTTTTCATCTTTAGGGAGAGCCAACGCCACCCCGCGCTCTTCGTAGTCCGTTCGCAATATTCGTTGTCCTCGGCGGCTTGATCGCACTCGCCGGATGCGGCAGCACAAACGGTTTGAAGGTGTGCCCGCTCAGTGGTTGTTGTGGCGTGGGTAGCGACCTTTGTCGGGCCCCGCAATTCCTGTACGCCACTGGACTCACTGGCCAGATCGACGTCTTCCCCATGGATGGGAATACAGGGGCCCTCGGCTCGCCAACCTCTACTCTTGGGCCCACCGGGTCGCTGGGCATGGCCGCGCTCGGCAATCAATTCCTGTACGTTTCCAATCCTCAATTGACGCTTGGAGGAGCATCGTCGATCGATGCATGGTCGATCAATCTGGGCAGTGGGGCGCTGACGACGGTGTCAGGATCTCCTTTTTCGCTGGGGCCGCTGAGTCTCGCCGCGGGACTGGCCGCTGACAGCTCTGCGCAGGTTCTATACGTCGGCGATGCAGGTAAAATTGACGCACTCAAAGCGGACGCCACCGGCGCGCTCACTGCCGTCATTGGGTCTCCCTTCCTCGCGGGAGCGAATTTATTCCTCACCGTCGATCCCCAAAGCCGCTTCGTCTTCGCTGCCGACGACGATCCCCCGGCAATGTTCGGGCCTTCACCATCGATTCGAGCACGGGAGCGCTGAGCGCCGTTGCGGGTTCGCCGTTCGCTACGATTCCGAACTATGCGGGCGACACGCAGCCCAGTGGAATTGTGGTCGACACGAGCGCCAGCTTCGTTTACACCGCGCTAACGGCGACCAACCAGGTCGCCGCATTCTCGATCGTGACGTCCAGTGGCGCGCTGAATCCTGTCCCTGGATCCCCGTTCACCGCGGGAAGCGGGCCGATCGCGCTGGCTACGGTCAACAACTTCCTTTACGTCTCCAACGCGATGGACGGCACCATCTCCGGCTACAGCATTAATGCGACGAGCGGTGTGCTGACTCCACTCAACGGCTCTCCGTTCGCGATTCACGGAGGCCCGCTCACCACCGCCGGACTCTTCCTGTACACGTCCGGTGCAGGCGGCCTGCTGGCGTTCAGTATCGACCTCACGACCGGAGCGCTCACCCCCATCGGGTCCCCGGTCCCGTACGCGGGCGCCACGGTACTGACCGTCGTGCAGTAGTCGCGGCCAAATCGGAAGCTCAATTCGGCTCGCAACTTGGACTATCTGCTTCCTCAACCCCTCTAACGCGATAGGTGTGAGCTATGTAGCTCAGACGAATGGCACGTGAAGTGCTAGTTTCGAGGTGTAGTGGTAGTGGAATTGTGGAGATGCGGGAGCCGGAAAGTGGCTTTCCGGCTGGCAAAATGCACTTATGGTGAAACGAATTGCACCTGCCGGGGTCGTTAGTTTTTGCCTCTTGGCGGCTTGCGGAGCGCTAGGCCAGAGCGAGCGGCCCGTGGGCGGTGCGCATCAGGAGTTGCAGTTTGAAGGGACAACTTCAATCCATGTGCAGCGCCAGCAGAGAGATCCGTCGCAATCGTTGCCCGATGCCCCGTCGGCTCAAGCTCTACCCCAGGCAGACACGTTTCAAAGGCTCGGCGACGAAGCGCGCTCGCCTTTGACAGTCGACGAGCGTGGGATGAACGCAGGCGTAATGCGCGAAACCAACGCGGCTTTCGGACCGCGGCTGAGCGGCGCAACCCTCCTCGACAAGACTGTCCCAGATCAAAAAAAGGCCGAAGCCTTTTTTGATAAGTACCTGTATCCATCGCTCAAACACAATTCGCGTTATCAGCTTTCGTCCAGCGACAGGTTAATGGGACGAGCGACTGACGCCGCATCGAGAATCTTTCTCATGCGCGACGAGTCCGGAAAGCGGCGGCTGAACACTCCGTATTTCCTTCGCGTGCTGACCTCAGTCGCTGCTGACAGTGCCTCCCGCCGCTATCGGGCGCGCTCGAGTTCGGCGCCGCTCAGTGATTTCGGTTCCGCGGTTGGTAACGAGGCGGGTATGAACCTCTTGCACGAGTTCGGGCCTGGCATCCGGCAAATGGTGACGGGCCACATGCCGGAATTCGTGTCCCGGGTCGGAGAGCGTATCAACCGCCAGCCGAACCCGAGGTAAGACGGCTCCATCCCCCACAGATAATGCCCTGTCGTTTCGCTAAGAAGTGCCGCAGGTAAGGCTCCGCCCGATACCACACCCTCGTTGTGAAGCGTAGATTAGCCTGGAGGCAAGATCCGTGCTTCCGAAATTAGTGTTCCCGCGATGTCCCTCAGGCTGGGGCGATCGCAACCGTTGGGTGTTTCATCTTGCTTTCGTGGGGGTCTGCGCGGCAATCGCTCTCGTCCTGCTGTCGGGGACTTTCGGCGTTGCACAGAGCCAAAAACCGCAGCCTCACCGTAAGACCACGAGCGAGGGAGCCGTCACTCGCGGAAAATATATCGTGGAGAGCGTGGCCATGTGCGGACAGTGCCACACAGCGCGCGATCCCGATGGAAACCCCGACCGGGCTCATTGGCTGCAGGGCGCTCCCGTTCCTTGGGCGCCGGCGAAGCCAGACTCGAACTGGCCGATCAATGCGCCGCGGATTGGTGGCACTCCCTTACCCGCCAGCGACGCTGACATGATCAAACTGCTGACGACCGGCATCTGGACCACCGATAATCGTCTTCGTCCTCCGATGCCCCAGTTCCGCATGGACCGCGGGGATGCCGAAGCGGTCGTTGTCTATTTAAAGTCATTGACTGTGCAACAGTAATCCGCCGAAACAGGGCTGCTTTGGCAGAACTTCTGCCAAGTCCGATGATCTTCGTTAGCCCTGATGCAATTTTATGTTTGGAATTGGCGGGAAGAAAGTTGTTGACAGCCTGACTGCAACAGCCGGTCGGGCACTCAGTCGGTCGCTAAGCTTTGCAATCCAATCTGACCTTCTTGCGGTGTGCCCGGCTCTCCTACCCAAATGATCAGAAACCGTGCATCGCAGCCGTCTGACACTAGATTCACGACTTCGCCCGCCTTCAAATGGAACGCAACGCCGTCGACCCGTGCGCCGCGATGACTGACGTCGATTAAGTGAGTGGTTTGGGAAGAGGATTCCTGGTGGTCATTGCCATTGTGGTCGTTGCCTTGGTGGTCGTTGCCCTGGTGGTCATTGCCCTGATGGTCATGGGCCCGCACTTGAACCGGCAGGGACACGGCTATCCTTGGTTCCCGACGTTGATAAGCGACTGGTTCGGTTAAATTCAGTTCCGACACCTCTGCCGGCGAAACTGCCAACTGATGCTTTTCCAGTTCAAGAAGAAACTGTCCCTTGGTCAGGGAGGCTCCAGTACGGAACAATTCCAGGAGAGGATCGGGTTCCGCCTCGCTGTTCAGCGATTGTGTGGTCGCTCCCGACGAACGGGTAGCATCGTGGTCCCAATCGATTCCTTCCGGCTCAACCAGCACCTCGGAGACGGTGTCCGGGCTGGCGGTCATTTGCTGGATTAACCCTTGCAATCGCTGCCGGTGCTCAGGCGTCCGGGTGAGGAACTCGATTCCCATACCGAGTTCGGGATCCATGAGTTGCACTTTTCCCTGGGTCTTGACCGAACAATCCGCGACTCGGAGCAGCAGCTCAACCCGGGTTTGGGGCGGAAAGGGCGACTGGGTTCGCAAGAAGCACCCACCAACACTGATCCCCATGAGAGTGCAGCGGATGGGTGGATCGTGCTTCTCTCCGGACTGCACGCGCAACCATTCTTTCAAGCTTTGGAGCGAGGTCTCAGGAATCGCCGCAAACTGGATGCCGGCACGATTCCGCGCATCCTGCCAGGCAATCGTTCCGGTGGCTTCGATGACGGTCGTGGTGTCAGGCAGCGCGAAGCTGAAGTTGATGGGTCCGCTTTTCTTGCCCGGCGCTCCGGCAAATCGGACCGACATCCCGCCCTCGCTCAGGCCAGAGATGGACGCCTGCTCGCCGTCTGCGTTCTGGAATCGGAAATAGGCGGCAATCTTCACTTGCAGCCGCACGGACCGGCGGCGCTCTCGTTTCATGAGGGCGCGGGCCGCTCGAAAACTCGACTTCGCCTTTTCGGTCGAGATCGGCTTGAAAACAACGAAGTTCGCCCCCAGCTTAAAGGCGGCCTGCAAATTGGTGCGGGCTTCGATAATCGCGATCGCCATGGATTTACTGTTATGTTGCCCGGAACGCAGGCTGCTGAGCAGCCCGAAGCTGCGCTCGTCTTTGCAGTCAATGATGACGGCTCCGAAGTTGCGCTGGGCCAACTCTTTCGCGGCACTCATGTGGTCCGCGCAGTGCTCAACGTCGATTTCCAATTCGCACAGGACGCTGCGCAGAACGCGCAGGGAGCGGTCGTCCGAGCAGACCAGGAGTGACGTGAGATTCATGCACCATGATCATAGGCAAAAAGTAACGGCACCCAAAGGTTACTGCGGTAATGGTGAATTCAGGTTTTCCGGCGCTCTTCAGGAAACGCAACAGAAAACGCGTTGGAATAGCTCCCTCGTGGTCATTTTTGATGACGAATAGATTCAGCCGTCTCCAAACTCCTCCCGCGAAGAAGGCATCCTACGTGGGCGCGCCGCTATGTCCAATTCCGATCTCACCTCGATTCTGTTCGTACTGCTGCTGTTAGTCGCACTGGCTCAACTGCTTGGCTATGTTTTTGTAAAGCTGCGACAGCCGAGGGTTGTCGGTGAAATTCTGGCTGGGATCGTGCTTGGCCCGCCCCTGATAGGCCGGTTGCCATTCGCGTCGGGGCTGATGGAAGCCACCAGGCATCAGGGAAGCATTCTGAACTTTGTGTATTGGCTCGGATTGCTGCTGCTGATGTTCTTGTCGGGTGCGGAAACGCGTCACTTGTTCAGCCGCGATGAGCGCCGTGAAGTGGGTTGGCTGGTCCTGGTGGGAACGGGCATTCCCTTTCTACTCGGGTTGGTACTCGGGCCGTGGCTGATTCGTCCAGCGCTGGCAGGTCCGAACGGCAACCGGATTTCTCTAATCATCATTCTGGCAGTGGGAGTAGCGGTGACTTCCGTTCCAGTGGTCTCGAAGATTTTCGCGGACTTACAGATCCTGCAAACTCGCTTCGCACGACTCATTCTCGGAGTCGCCGTTCTGGAAGACATCGTGCTCTGGATGGCGCTGGCATTGGCCACGGCGATGGCTGGGAAAACTGCGCTCAACGCGCGGCAAATGTCCTATCACCTCGTCACGACGGTCGGATTCTTCGGGCTGGGTTTGACCATTCTTCCTCGAATCGTAAAGCGCATTAACAAGTCGCGGTTCAATATTTTCGCGAAACACTCGCCGGTAGCGTATGCCATCGCGGTTCTTCTCGGATACTGTGTGGTTGCAGGAGCGCTCGACGTGAGCATCGTATTTGCTGCTTTCCTCGCCGGCTTCGCGGTGGTTCATAAGAAGCGCAAACTGTTCGCGGAAGCACTCGACGCGATCGGAAAGGTGTCGTTCGCATTCTTCATCCCCGTGTACTTCGCTTTGGTGGGACTGAGGCTCGACCTGGTCCGGGGGCTTTCGTTGTGGATGATGGCAGCATTCCTTTTCGGAAGCTGCGTGGTCAAGGTTCTTTCAGTATCTTTGGCGGGACGATTGGCTGGATTCCGCGGGTTGGATTTGCTCAATCTCGGGATCACGACCAACGCACGTGGCGGACCCGGCATCGTGTTGGCCAGCGTAGCATTTGATGCCGGGATCATCAGCGCGAAGTTCTACACTACACTTGTGTTAACTGCGGGCCTTACCTCGCAGGCAGCGGGGGCCTGGCTCGACTACGTGCTGCACAAAGGGTGGCCACTGCTGAGTTCGGGTGCTACGAGCCCGTCGGCCATCGCCCACAAAGAAGCAGTCCAATCCCTGACCCGATGCGACATACCACGCGATGCTGCTTTACCTACGATTGCTGAGTAACGCCGCCGTTCCACCGTTACCCTTCTCCCGTTCGTCATGCTGCGTGCGGCGCGTATTCCCGATGAGGTGTTTGCTGTTGTTCGTTTTTCGTAACAATTCTCTTGCCGCGTGTGCTCGCACCTGCGTTCGGGTCTAACATTCGCCCAACTTCTTCCCCTCAGTCACTCCCGTTCGCGATCGCCAGGGATGCGAGCGGCCGGACCTTTTTCGCATTTGTGTAAATTCTGAGCGAATTTTGAAATCTCACCGAAGGAGACTCCTATGGCTGTAAGGAAACTGGACGGTGCAGTTGTCGACGCGCGATTGGGCGTCACTATGAAATCGGATCCGACGCGGATCGATCCCCGCAAACTCAAACTTGGCAAGAGCGTGGCAAGACACGATCCGCGCACTCTGCTGCTCGCCTCCTACGTCACACGGACGCTGCCCGCGCCGCCCGCGAGTTTCGACGTGACTTCGAAGGTGAAGGCATGGGGCATGATGGACAACGACCAGATTGGGGACTGCACTTGCGCGGCCGCGGGTCACCTCCTGATGGAGTGGACCGCGAACTCGGGGAAGAAAATGTTCACGCCCACAGACAAGCAGATCGTGGCCGCGTATTCGGCCATCACTGGCTACAATCCCGTGACTGGAGCGAATGACAATGGCGCGAATGAGGGCGACGTATTGAATTACTGGCGACAAACTGGTATCGCGGGACACAAGATCGGCGCGTATGTTGCGCTCGAACCAGCCAATCACAGCCACGTCATGGATTCGGTTTATATTTTCGAAGGCTGCTACATAGGGGTGCAGTTGCCCCTCAGCGCGCAAGCCCAGGTGCAGAACCATCAGCCGTGGTCCGTACCTCCGGGAGGTCCGACGGGCGATGGCAAGCCGGGTTCCTGGGGAGGACACGCCATCCCCGTGGTCGCTTACGATGCCCGCGGGGTCGCGGTGGTGACTTGGGGAGCGTTGCAGGTCATGACCTGGTCGTTCTGGGAAGCGTACTGCGACGAAGCGTACGCGATCTTGAGCCCCGACTACCTGAATGGAAAGCAGCAGGCTCCGCAAGGCTTCAGCCTGCAGCAGTTGCAGGCAGATCTGGCAGACTTGAAGTGAGCGGAAGGATTTTGTTTTACAAAGTCTGGGCGCTACAAATCCTGTCGAACGCAGGGAAGTCAAAATCCCCATCCTGTCGCAAAAGGCGCGACAAGGGTGGGGCACCCTGGCGATCATTAATCAACAATCCGCACTACGCTTCCAATCCCACGTGACAGACGCGGCCGACAAGGTAGTCGGCGGCTGCCTTGCCATCTTCCATGACAACGACTTCGATGGGAGAGGACTGATTGTGGGGGCGCAAGATTAGATGATTTCCGGCGACTTCGACGTATCTCACCGCGCAAGTATCGTTTTTCAGAACAGCGTACATATTGAACTCACCTTTACGATACGGCTTGAGTGAGTTGTAATGGCGGTCAATCAAGAGCGTTGCCCCGGGCATGAGTCGTGGATACATACTCATGGCTTCCCTGGAATCGACCTTGATGAGGACAAAGCGCTGCCAAGCGGAGCGATCGCCTTGGGTTTCGGCCTTCAGCTTGCGGAGAAAACTTTTCTTGAATTTGAGGATTTCTTTGACGTGCATGCTGGTGATGAGAGGCTGAGTGGCAGCGGTGGAGGCGTCGGTGAGGAGGACATTTTCAAATTCGTCGCCGCTGGGAGGCAGAATGGAGGCTCGCTTGTTTACCTCGGAGGGATCGAGCAGGTCGAGCACGGAAAGATGCTGCACGGCGAGCACTTTGTCCATGCCTTCGAGGCTCAGGCCGCGCTTCCGGTTCAGGAAGTTGGAGATGTGGGCCTGCTTGAATTCGGTCTGCTGGGCGAGTCGAAGGCCGGTCAATTCGCCGGCATCGATGCGCTCCCAGAGAACCTTGCGAAGATTATCTTGCAGGATTTTGAACTTCATGGCCCGGAGTATAGCACCGGCCTATAGCCCGGCGCTAAGTCCGAAAGATTTGCACAGGCCGCATTGGTATATCCAACCTTGACTGAGAAAATTGACAGTTATAGGATCGCCGCATCCTAGAGGCCCATATGCTCTATGGTAGAAAGCAATGACGAGTCACCCGGATCACTCAAATGAGGAGAAGAACTTCGGCGAATTTCGCAGGAAGGTAAAGTCGGCCGAAGTGTTATCGGCATCCATGGAGCACCTGCTGATGTCGCTGCACTTCACGGGACGAGTGAGCGTGGTAATGCAAAACGGGCGCGTGCTCAAGTCGGGCTACGAGGAAGGATACTTCCATCAAAGGCATGGCGGGGGCGCGGAAGACGAGGGCGCGCAGAAACTTTAGAAGTGGAGGGAGCCAGCGGCGACGGTTAATAGATTCTCAGCGATACGGTCCCATTTTCATAGAACTCACTAAAAACTAAATAGCTCAACCAGGTCATCGCAAGAAAAACGAGCCCTGCGTTCGGTTCCCGCAACTAGCGGGGATCGGCGCAGGGCTTTTTGTTCTGAGCATCAGCTTGAGGTATCGGGCTTAGGCGCGGATCGGAAGACGGCGCAAAGACAGGGCAGGCAGAATTCTTAATTCAAAACTCTGGAGGAGTGATGAGAAGCGATCATAAAGGCAAAGACAAAGATGAAGTCGGCGTGGAATTGAAATACTGCGAGCACTGCGGGGGCTTGTGGGTGCGGGAGCGTGGCGCAGGAGTCTACTGCGAGAACTGCCAGCGCGCAGTGGCGGAGTTGCCCGCTCCCAAGAAGAAACCGGGAAAGATCATCCTTCCCGTCCGGCCACCCACGGCGGTGGAAGACTACGAGTTCGAACTCGATGTTGAGGACTTAAGCGACTTTGAAGCGGCGGGGGGTGTGGCATGAGCAACGTGATTGCATGGATGGCGGCTGAGGCGGAGCGTCCCGAAATTGGAGCGAGCGCCGGATTTCCACGGCGGACGCGAGATAGGGAGGAGCAACCATCAGCACAACGCTTGCCCGCGCCCCAATTCTCAGGGACAGAAGCGACGCACGAAATATTGGAACCGACTTCGGCCGAGCAACGGCAGCAGGCGGAAGAGGATCGCGAACGGGAACGGCGGACCTACCGGGGAAGGACGGTCGCGATGTTGCGGCGCTACATGCGTTACTCGATCGAGACAGGACGATTGCCTTCGCTGCTGGGGCGGGAGTTCTTTCGGGCGAAAGTGACTTCGTACACGGTGGTCACCTTTGAAGACCGCGTCATCTTCGTGCATGACATGGAGAAATGCCTGGAGCGGCTGGACGAATTTTCGCGGCAACTGATCGCGCGGCATATTTTGCAGGAGCACGATCAGGCGGCAACCGGTAAGCTGCTGCACTGCACCGAGAGGACGGTACGGACCTATGTCCCGGTCGTATTGGACCTATTGAGTGAGATTCTGCTCGATGTGGGGTTGATGGAGCGACTCGATTCGGTACAAAGAAATTCCTGTCAAGAGGGGGAAAAGGAACAAAACCTTTCAAGTGATTGTGAAGATGGGAAATATAAAGTTTAATAATTTTCCGGTCTACCCTTAGCAATTTGATATTCTTGAAATAGAGAGTAAGAACAAAACGTTTCTGGTGGAGGGGCGCGCTTTCAGGGCGCGCCTTCTTTTTGGAGGGAAGTTTGAGAGTTCAAGGAAATCGAGGTTCGGGGCCAACGAACCGCTATGAGACGAGACAGGATTCTCCTCGTGTGCGACCGGTGGAGTCTACTTGGAATCGATTTGAAAAAATGTTGTCAAGAGGGTAAAAACGATCGAATCGACGCAAGTGATTGTGAAGATGGGAAATATAAAGTTTGAAAATTTTCCGGTTCACCCTTAGCAATTTGATATTCTTGAAATAGAGAGTAAGAAAAAGAAACGAGGGCGCGCTTTCAGGCGCGCCCTCTTCTTGTTGGCACGAAGTTTAAAAAATCCAAGGGAGCCGGGTGCGGCAATGATCAGGAAAAAGGCGAAGGGTAAGACGGCGGCCACGCAAACGGCAAAGAAGAAGAAGAGTACGGCGAGGACGCCGAAGGCAAAGAAGCAGGCGAATGCCGCCGAGGTGCGGAACGACATCGCCAAGATCGTGCACTCGGGAGCCAAGAAGATTACGAAGGCGGTAATGGACCAGGCGATGACCGGACAACTGGCGCCGGCGAAGTACTTGTTCGAAGTGGCGGGAGTCTATCCGCCGTCGACTGACGGAAGTCACGCGACCGAGGACGAAGACTGCTTCGCGAAAACGTTGTTGGACCGGTTGAACCTTCCGGACACACCGGTGGGGCGCGATGAAGAGGACCAACCGGCGAAGGCCACGACTCCGGCCCAGCGCGCGGCAGCTGACGAAGAACCTAGTGAGAAGGAATCGAACAAGCAAGATGCTGAGCAAGAAGATTCACAGCCAGAACATGAGACAACTGGCGATGCAAGTCAGGAAGTCTCTGTGCTGGTGTGAACGATACCGTAGAATGAGGCGGAGCGGTGCGACGAGAAGAATCGGTGGCGGTCTGGGTGGGTCCGAAGTTGAAAATCCCCACCCTTCGCAAAGAACGCGAAGAATGGGGCACCCAGCCTGCTCCACAGAAAAGGCGACATAGGACGGGGATGGATATTACATGGTTGACCGACCGGATCGCGGTCGGAGGTGGGATTTGGACATCGGACAACATGGCGAAGGTGGCGAAGGCGGGCATCACGCACGTCATCGACATGCAGATTGAGTTCGATGACACGCCGCTGGGAGTGGCGCACGGCATCGAGGTGCTGTGGAATCCGACAGACGACGATTTTGAGGCGAAGCCGGCAGCGCTGTTTCAGCGCGGGGTGGATTTTGCGAAGGCGGCGTTCGAAGGAAGGGACGCGAAGCTGCTCATCCATTGCGCGGCGGGAGTACACCGGGCGCCGATGATGGCGCTGGCTGTTTTGGGATCGATGGGATGGAGCCTACACGATGGGATGGATTTGATTGAGGGGCGGCGTCCGGTGGCGGATTTTGCCGACGTGTATGTGCGGAGCGTGGAGGAGTTTCTGGGGGAATGACCGCAGGCTGCCTTTCGAAGGTACGGCAATTGTGAAACGGTTCCTCAACGGCGGTTTCGGTTGAGGGTCGATTGTTGATGGTTCGATCAAAGACAAGTCTTTGAGACGGGAGCCTGAGCTGGCTCCCGTCTGTTTTTGAAGAAGTTCTGATGAGCCGGAAGAAACGGCAGCGGAGAGAGTATCCGTTCCCTACCGGGATCTGATGGAGGAGACAATGTTTGACGCGGGCCGCCGCCCTTTCGGGCGGCTTTTTTATTGGTTGGTGGCGGGGGTGATGATTACCGGCTCTGGGCTGACGGCTACCGGAGCGGCACCTGTTCCCCAGAATGGACCGGCGAGTACCACGATCGCGGATACAGTTTTTCTGGCGGACGGGAACACAGCCCAGGGGAATCTGATCATCACGTGGCCGGCGTTTGTAACCGCGAGCGGGACGGCGGTGGCTGGAGGCACGACGAACGTGACGCTGGGAGCGAACGGCGCGCTGAGCGTGGCGCTGGTGCCGAATGCGAGTGCGACTCCGGCGGGCGTGTATTACACGGTGGTGTACCAGCTTGGACCGGGCCAAGTAAAAACCGAGTATTGGGTGGTGCCGACGACGTCACCGGCGAACCTGGCGGGGGTGCGGACGACACCGGGTTCGGGGGTGGCGGGGCAGCCAGTTTCCATGCAGTATGTGAATTCCGAACTGGCCACGAAGGCGGATGACAGTGCCGTAGTGCACTTGAGCGGAACGGAGACGATCAGCGGAGCAAAAATATTCGCCGCCGCGCCCAGTGTTCCTGCGCCGACGAGCACGGGGCAGGTCGCGAACAAGGCATATGTGGACCAGTCGGTGTCAAATGTGGGAGCGGGAAATTTTTTGCCGACCGCGGGCGGAACGATGACAGGGCCAATCACGCTGCCAGCGAATCCCGTGGCCGCTCTTCAGGCAGCGACGAAGCAATACGTGGATCAGGGATTTTTGGGAAAGGCCGATTTGATTTCGGGACTTGTCCCGGCGAACGAATTGGGAACCGGCGCTGCGTCTGCGGGGAATTGTTTGTTGGGGAACGGAACGTGGAGCGCGTGTGGAAGCGGGACGGCTGGCGTGGCGAACGGCTCGGCGCTGGTTTCCAACGGAGTGTCGGCACCGGGCGTGTACCAGGTCAAGCCCATTGCCGATGTTGCGGACTATCCCCTGGTGGTGGCGGATGGCACAACGGACAACTGCAGCAGTTTTCAGGCGTTCATTGACGCTAACCCGGGTAAGCGCCTCATCGTGAGAAAAGTAGCTGCAGCTACCCGAGGCGGGGGATCGTATTCGACGGTGGATTATTATTCGAGTTGCACATTTCACTTGAAGTACAACGGAACGGTCATCGAAGGCAATGCCAATGAAATGTGGCAGGGCGCTCCGGTGTTCCTGTTTGCCGCGGGAGTGACGGGCTTTCAGATCGACCCATCATGCATGGGTTGCGCCCTGCGCGACATCGAAGAAATTGGCGGGGGGAAGCCGTGGCCCAACGGTGGGGCAGCTTGCTACAACTCGGGCAACGCCCTGGTTTATCCCTTCACTGGCGCAGCGGACGGGGTCCTGGTCTATGGCGGGGAGCCGACAATTGAGCGGGTGGAAGCCAACTGCAACCCGCGCGACGGGATTCATATCGACGGGACGAATGTTGTCATCAATGGATTTACCGGTCAGCCCGATTCATGGGAAGTGAAGGGCGGTCAAGGCGACGGCAACTGGCACAACAATCTTTATATCCACGGCGGAGATTCCAGCGCGGGCGTCGAAACCCGATTCATGGCGTACAACGCAGGAGGATGGGGAATTGAGGATGACGCCAACCTGGGGAATACGCACATCAGTTCCTTCACCACGGCGAACGGGCGAGACGCGGGCATCGCGGCGAAGGCGACCTCGAACATTTCCAGCATCAGTTGCACGTCTTACACGTGCAGCGTTGTAGCAGCCACGGCGGTAGCAGGAATTCAGAACGGCATCTGGATTGTAATTGCGGGAACGACCAACTACAACGGCGTCTATTACGTCACGGGATATACCAACACAACTCACTTCTCATTCACTCGGGTGGCAGCGAGCGTTGCCGGGGAAAGTTCCGGCACGGTTGGCATCGATAGTTCCACGCACATGTTTGCCAACGCCATTCGCACGGTGGGGGATGCTTCCTGTCCCTCAGGACAGGCAATCCTTACTTCGCAGTCCGCGCAGTTCGGCAAGGATACGCAGGCCGGAGCGGCAATCAGCGTTGCTGGAGCAGGTGCGTCCGGTGGGCTGTTGAGTACCACGATTTCTTCAGTGACCAACGAATACGCCGTCCAACTGGCCACAAACTGCTTGACCACTGTCACTAATTCGCAAACAAGTTATGGCGGCGGCATTTCCCACGACCCTTTCTTTAGCAGTTCGACCGCCATTGCAAACACCTGGATCACACCGTACTGGGAAGGCGATCAGCCGCCGTCGAAGATGACTTCGGCGAACTTTATTACCGGCGGTGACATGAGCTTCGATTACAGCTGGGGAGTGCCGCGATGGTGGACGATCAACGACCAACTCATCTCTCAATCGTTCGTCGTGGTTGACCCGCAAGATACCAGCGGCTTCTTGCAGATACAGTGCGGCACCACGGGCTATCAGGACTGCGGTGTTTCCATCTTTGACTACAACAGCACCAATCGTTGGCAAATCTACGCCGTGGGATCGAGCGGGGATCAATCGCTTTGGATTCGAGATGAAGTGCCTGGCGGAATCATTCCCTTCGCGACGGCGCACGGAGGCACGACTGACATCTCAGCCGCCACGAACGTCACGTTAAATCCCGGGAGCGGAAATTCGGTAGTGGTCAATGGCAAACTAACGGCAACAGGAGCGGTAACTATACCCGCACCGACATTGAGCAACGTCGTCGGTTCGGCGCAGTGTCTGCACGTCAACAGCGCGGGCGTAGTCGCCGGGACTGGTTCGGATTGTGGTGGGAGTGGAGCGGGGACAGTGAATACGGGTACGGCGTCGCAGGTGGCGATGTACTCCGGGAGCGGAGCGGCAGTGAGCGGGGATAGCACGCTGACGGACAACGGGACGGTTCTTAACTATTCGGGGAGTGGCGGGATTTCGGCGACGGCAGGGACGTTCAGCGGAAATCTGACGGTGAATGGACAGTTGCAAGTAGCGGGGCCGTGGATGGTGAGTTCGCCGATTCCGGGGACAGCGATGGCGGAGGCGGGGACGGGAACTTCGGCCCTGGGGATATCGAATGATGGGAACTTCTACATCTCGGCGAGCGGCGGGACGCCGGTGAAGGTAGCAACGAGTGCGACTAGTTCCTATTTTTCGAACTTGTGGCAGGAGGATGCCAACGATTTGGGTGTGTACGGATCGAGTGTACAGGGGTTCAGCGTGTACGGAACGCGGACGGACGCGAGCAACTACGAAAGGCTGGCCCTGACATACGACACGGCGAATCCAAACTTTTTCAAAATCGATGCGCAGGCGATGGGGACGGGCACGAAACGAGGATTGGCTTTCTGGGTGAATGGCGCAGCACGCTGGGGGATTGATCAATTGGACATGCTGAAGCCCTTTCAGGACAATTTGTATGACTTGGGATCGACCACGTTTCGGGTCAGGAACGGATATTTTGGGACAGCTGTGGTTACGCCGAGTATCACGCTGGCAGGGGACGCACTCTCGAACGTGATCGGGACGCCGACTGCGAACTTGATGACGGCGGGGACGGTGAGCGGGACGGGACAACCGCTGTGCACGGATGGGACGGGGAATCTGACGATCACGACGGTGGGTTGTCCGCCGGGGACGGGAACGATCGGTGGGAGTGGGGCGGTTTCGGAATTTGCATACTGGACGAATACGAACGGGCTGGGAGCTGCACCGCTTTATCTGACGAGTGCAAACACAGTCGAGCAGTACAACTTAGGAAACCCACAGACGTTCAATGTGTATGGGACGCGGACAGACGCGACCAACTACGAGAGGTTGTCGCTGGCTTATGACACCGTGAATCCGAATTATTTCAAGATCGATGCGCAGGCGGGAGGCACGGGCACGAAACGAGGATTGGCATTCTGGGTGAATGGCGCGGCGCGCTGGTTAATCGATCAGACGGATATGTTTAAGCCGATCACAGACAATGCGTACGACATTGGATCGTCAGCCTCGCGGGTAAGAGATTTTTACCTGGCGCGAAACTTGGTCATGAGCGGGACCGCGACGACCTACAACGGGAAGACGACGGCGGGGACGGGGCTGGCGCCGGTATATGGAGCGACTTCCTCGACCGGGTTGACGGCGGCGGTTGCGTCTACGACGCTGTGCGCCAGCGCGACGTGCGGGGCGGGGCAGTATGTGGTGAATTATTACCTGGACTCGACAGTCGCTTGCACAACGGCGGGGAGCGCAGCGGCTTCGTTGACGATCGGGTGGACGGATGAGACGAGCGCGAAGACGCAGCAGGTGCCGTTGAGCGGGACCGGAGTTTCGGGGGGGAATTCGCTGCCGCTGGGGAATACTGCGAATTTCGGGAGTGGATCGATCACGTTGTGGTCGGCAGGGAGTGTCAACATTACGTACTGGACTGCGTACACGGGTTGCACGACGGGGACGGGGACGTATGCGGTGCGGATTGCGGTGAGACAGTTGCAGTGACGAAACTGCGCATTTCGTAGGTGAACGTAGATTATTCGTTTGGCCTCCTGGCTATCGGCGAAAGCCGGTGGCCTTTGTATCGGGCGGGAAAATGCAGTCGAGCGTTGGTCGACCGGACAGCCGAGGCGGCTGTCCCAGGTGGTTTACCGAGAGGGTTGAGAGGTCACGGAGTTTTATGAAGAAGATTTTCATGATGCTGGTGCTGGTCGTCTGCGAGCTAGGGGGTGGCGGAATCGCTTCGGCGACGACTTACTACGTGAGTGCAAGCACGGGCAGCGACTCGAATTCGGGAACTTCTTCCGGAACCCCCTGGCAAACCGTAGCGCAGGTGAATGGGCAGGTGTTTCAGCCAGGAGATTCGATTCTGTTCCGGTGAGGAGATGTCTGGAATGAGAGTCTGGTGCCGGCTGCTTCGGGGGCTGCGGGAAATCCGATTACGTTTGACGCCTATGGGACGGGGGCGCCGCCGAACTTGACGGGATACTACGCGGTGCCGTCGTCAGCATGGGTGCTGGTGACGGGGAATGCGTGGAAGGCGCCGGTGCCGGCGGTCTATTCGACGATCAATTTTTGCCTGTTCGGATCGGTGTGGGGACAGAAAGTAACGGCCTCTACGTCGAACCTGACGGCGCAGTGGAATTTCTATCTGGCGAATGGATATGTCTATGTTTATTCCGTGGGCAATCCCGCTAGCTATTACCAGGCCGCGATTGTGCCGATGGCGCTGAGCAACGCGCCCGTAATCAACGTCAATGGGAAGTCATGGCTGACGTTTCAGCATTTGCTGGTGAATTGGTTCGATCAATACGGCGTGTATGTGCAGGGAGCGAGCGATCATCTGGTATTCGCGAATATGGAAGTGGACTCGATGATTCCGCAGGGGACGCAGCCGCTGGGATTTTATGTGAATGAGAATGCGCCCGGGCCGGGGGACATCAAGATCTATAACGCAGAAGCGCTTTTCGGCGGCAAATCAGGCGCAGAGAAGAAAGATGCTGCGATGTCTTTTCTGGAAAGTGCGTTGGCTACAGTGGATGCAGTGGCAGCGCGGGAGATTGTCGAGCCGGAGAAAGTTAAGAATGGTGTGTCTAAGATCATAGACGGCACAGTCGACTGCCTCAACGCCTCGACCTGGGCGAAGGGCGGAGTGCAACGGCCGGCCGTCAGCCCACAGCAGTAATGCGCGGCAGCATGCAGCGTAATTGACAAGGCACAGACGCTTTACCACAGAGGACACAGAGGAACACAGAGTTGAACGTGTCTCTGAAATCGCCGGTCTTAGAAGCTTAACCTGATAACGGGCGGATAGTCCCGCCTCTAGCCGACTTCTTCGCTCCAAGTGTCGAGATTTTTTTTCACCAGGGCCATGAACTGGTCGGCGACGGCGCCGTCGATGAGGCGGTGATCGTAGCCGAGCGTCAAATGCACAACGGAACGGATCGCAATCGAATCGTTCCCATCTTTATCGGTGACGACCATAGGCTGCTTGGTGATGCCGCCGACGCCCATGATCGCGGAGTTCGGCTGGTTGATGATCGGGAGTCCGAACACAGCGCCGAACTGGCCGGGGTTGGTGACGGTGAAGGTGGAACCTTCGACGTCCTCGGGCTTGAGCTTCTTGGTGCGGGCACGCTCACCGAGATCGGAGATGCCGTGCTGCAGGCCGAGGAAGTTCAGGTCTCCGGCGTTCTTCAGGACCGGAACAATCAGGCCCCAGTCGAGAGCGACTGCGATGCCCATGTTGATCTGGCGATGATAGTGAATATTATCGCCTTCCAAGGTGGCGTTAATGATGGGCCATTGCTGAAGGGCGATGACGGCGGAGCGCACGAAGAAAGGCATGAACGTGAGTCGCGCACCGTGGCGCTGCTCGAATCCCACTTTGTGCTTGTTGCGCAGGTTGACAATGCGGGTAAGGTCCACTTCGTACATGCAGTGGACGTGAGCGCTGGTGCGGCGGGATTCGATCATGCGCTGGGCAATGATCTTGCGCATGTTCGTCACGGGGACGAGGTCGCCGGGGTAAGGGGCTGGAGCGGGCGGCGCGGTTGGGCGCGAGGTGGCCGCCGGGGGCGCGCTGGCCGGTTGGGACTGAGGTGCAGCGGCAGGAGCGGACGACGGGCTCTCGATGAAGGACAAGATGTCCTGTTTGGTGATGCGGCCACCGAGTCCGGTGCCGGAAACCTGGGAAAGACTGACTCCATGCTCGCGTGCGATCTTGCGCACGAGGGGCGAGGAACGAGCTTCTTCTTCCTCTTCGTGAGCAGCGCGCGCAGGTGTGGCTGACGGCGGCGGAGAAGGAGCGGTTTTCTTTTCTTCGGCCTTTGCGGCGACAGGCTTCTCGGCCGACGGCGGGGCCGCGGCGGCGGGCTTGGCGGGAGCAGCGGCGGCTTCGCCGTCGGCAGCAATGGTTCCGACGACCGTGTTCACACCAACCGTCGTGCCTTCGGTGACTTTGATTTCCTGCAAAACGCCGGAGGCCGGTGCGGGGATTTCTGCGTCGACCTTGTCGGTGGAGATTTCGAAAAGTGGCTCGTCGCGCTGAACCTTGTCGCCAGGCTTCTTCAACCACTTAGTAATGGTGCCCTCAACGATAGACTCACCCATCTGGGGCATGATGATGTCAGTTGGCATGATTTCCTTCCACGCGGGCCCACAGTTTGCGACAGGGGGCGGACGCAAACGAATATTATAGCGTTTGGCAGAGCTTACGGGAGCGGTTGGCTGAGCTGCGCACTCGCCTGATTCGAAGGTTCTCAGCCTAAGGGTGATCGTGATCGTGATCCTTCATTCCTCCTTTCTTCTCGACACCAGGCTCGACACCAAAGCTGGTCTTCCAGTATTCCTGCACGGCCGGCGGGAGTTTATCGAGGTGGGAGAGCAGCATCGTGATCTTCCACATGTCCGGTCCGCTGAGGGTCTTGTCCCAGGCGGGCATGCCGGTGTAGCGCACGCCGGTGCGGATGGTGTAGAAGATGTGCCACTCGGGATCGTCGGGCGGGTCGGAGATGAGGTTCGGTGGCGGCGGATAGAAAGAAGCGGCCAGTGCTGACGGCTTGCGGTCGAGGCCTCCGTGGCAGAGGGCGCAGTTCATGGTGTAGAGCTTCATGCCCTCTTCAAGATTCGGATCGGTGGGCGTCAGCGGATTGGTGATGCGCGGAGCATGGCGCTCCATGGAGGCATCGACGGCTCCCATCGCCAAGCGGCGTTCCATGTGCGGAGGCTCGACGTTTGCGGCCGTCGGAAAGAAACCGAGCATAGCGAAGCCAAGCCCGCCGAGGATGAGTACCAGGAGCGTAACGATTACACCAAGTGTGAATTTTCCCATGGATCCTCCCGACGGGCTATTGTGGCAGATGGGCGGGGTAGGGCGCTAGTTGGGGTCGCGGGCCGAGCTTAGCTGCTGAAGCCACACTGAGGGCGGCGTATGTACGGCATGACTGGACATCGCGCTCTTCCCTTCAGATGTCGCGAGTCGAGCTTCGCTCGACGGACAGCCGAGGGCGGCCGCCCCCACATGATTCTTGGCGCGACAGCTGCCGGAGCCTGCCTCGAGCGAAGTCGAAGGGACCGCGGCGCTACTCTCGAACTTGGTGGGGCGGCGAGCGGGGAGTACGATTGGGGCGGGCGGTGTCATGAAAAAAAATCGGTTCATCTTTATTGCTGCATCGATGCTGGCGTTGGGACTGCTGAGTGTTTCGGCGGAACTGCGGGCGCAGGAGGCGAAACCGTCGGGAAATGCGGGGGCGAAGTCTGCGGAACCGCCTGCGGCGCCGGAACAGGGCGCGAAGAGCGGGCAGGCGTATTCGGGGATGTACTCGTTTCTGAAAGAAGGCGAATTTGTGCAGGTGACGGTCGAGGAGGCGGATCACGTCACAGGATTCGTTTCGCGATTCGGAGATGGAGAGAGCGACAAGGGAGCGTTCCTGGATCAGTTTTTCAAGAGCGGGAAGCTTGAGGGAAACAAGTTGAGTTTTACTACTGAAATTGTTCACGGCATTGCGTTCGATTTTAAGGGAACGGTCGAGCGTGGCGAAGGAAAGCATCCGGGGGATGAAGGTTATTTCGTCCTCAAGGGCACATTGACAGAGAACGCGAGCGACGTGAACAAGAAAGTGTCGTCGCACTCACGGGAAGTGGTGTTGAAGATGTTTCCGCAGGATGCTGCGCCGGCTCAGGCGGTGAGGAAGTAGCTTGCGAGTCCCGAGAGAGCTTCTCATCGGGTTCTGACGGGCAAAGCGTTTTTGACCGCTGAGATCACGAAGGCTGCGCGAAGCTCGCAAAGAAAGTAAAAACGGAATTGTTGGTTTCTCGGTACTCGCGACTCAGTACCGGGGTTACTGTCCGGCGCGGAGTGGAGAAAGATTCAGGCGGCCGGGGGCCTTCTTCGGTGAGCCTTCCAGGCTGTAGACGAGATCGGGGCCTCCGTCGGACCTCGAGGATGCGTCGGCCAGGGTCGCTGCCAGAGCGCGGTAGGAGCGGCTGATCTCGGGGCCATCCTGCAGGACCACCGGCGTCCCGTGGTCGATGGAAGGCGAGACCGCCTGGAAAGCGTTGGGGACCTTCCACAAAACCTTGCAGTTAGTTGCCCGCTCGACATCCTCTTCAGTGAAGCCGGGAATCTTCTTGTAGCGATTCAAGACCATGCGCAGACGGTCGCGGCCGGTGCCCTCTTCGAGGAAGGTGTGAATGCGTCCGGCGCTCCAGAGAGAAACTACATCGGCCTGCGCGACCACGAGGACGGCGTTGGAAAGATCGGAGAGCAGGTGGGTGGTGGGATCGAGACGGCTGGAGGCGTCGACGATGACGAAGCGGTAGTGATTGACCAGGAGATCGAAGAGGCGGGCCAATTCGCCCGGCGTAGGTTCGGTGGGATACGGCTGCTGCGGTCCGGCCAGAAGACGCAAGCCCTCATTGGCCGGGGTCATGAGGCCATCGAGCAGAGACGCGTCGAGGCGGTGGAGATTCTGCAGCGCGTCGAGCACGCCGAATTGTGGACGCAAGTTGAGATGAAGAGAGGCGTGACCGATAGGTGCAAAGTCGACGAGAACTACATCTCCATGAGACTGCTGCAGCGCCACGGCGGTATTGACGGCGGCGGTGGTGCATCCCGCGCCTCCCTTGGCACCCAGGAAAGTAAACACCCGGGCCTTGCCTACGCCTCCGAGACTGCGGGTGCGGGAGGAACTGAAGCGGGTCAGAGCTTCGAGCAAGGGCTCGGAACCAGCGGAGTGATCGAGATATTCGCCAGCGCCGGCGCGCATGCTGGCAACAATGTTGGCGGGGCGCGTCATCTCGCCGTTCGCGAAGATGGCAATCTGCTGAGTGGTGGCGCGAATCAGTTCGATGGTATGGACGGCGCGCTGGGAGTCCTGCGCGGGTATGTCGACGATGACTACTTCCGCGCGCGAATCCTGAAGCTGACGGAGGATGGCGTCGGTGGGGCCGGCGGGAAATCCGAGATGGCTAAACACAGCCTGTCCCAGGCGCGTCGCTTCCAGGCGACTTTGCAATGCGGATAAGTGGTCCTGGTCCTCGGTGAGGAGGGCGACGGCGATCCCATGCATAGCGCGGTTCTCGCTGATTTCTCTCGGTGTCTGCATGTTAGAAAGAGAACCTACCTCCCGCCAAGTGACCTAAGTAATGAAACCAAACCGTGCAGGCACGCGATCCGCGCGAAGGCTCAGGCAACGCAACTGCATGATGAAAGTCTGGGAGGAAGAGCACAACGTAGACAGATTAAGGCTTTTCGCCCTTTGTTGTCAGTGATTGTAAGCCAAGACTGCGAAGTTGAAAAGGCATACTTTTGCCCGAGAGCGAGAAAATAATCTAAAGGCCCCGAAAATCGCTGCGGAAGGCTTCGGGACTCGGTTGGGGGGATAAGCCGGGAAGACTAGCCCAGAACCGGACGGGCGGAAGATTGAGCCAGGGGCCGGTCTTTGTCGTGGTGGGGGTGACGGGTCGAGACCCGGGGGAAGGTGGCGGAAGAGTCGGAGGACTCGGGGAGATATTCGTAGCCGTCGAGGCGAACCGCAACTCCGATTTTCGCTTCACTTTGGGAAGAATCTGAGTTGCCTTTGGCGGAAGGCCTGACCACTCGCAAAATGCGGCCCCGGCAGCGCACGGGCATACTCTCGCCTAGAGTGATCTCGGAGGGCATTCGGAGTGTGATTTCGATTTCGGAGCCTTCGGTGAGCGGAGCGTCGGTGAAGAAGAAGACTCCGCGCGAGCTGAGGTCCTGCGTGAATCCGACGCCTTCAAGGCAGGCTGCGGGTTGGCGCAGAGAGAGCGGAAGAAGGTAAGGAAACCGCTGCCCGACACGGCGTTCAACTCGAACTGGAGGAGTGGTCATAAGTGGCGTTACTTTTTTGCCGAATCGCCGAAAGCGCAGGCGCTACTTTAGCTCACAGGGAGCCAGAAGAGAAGCGCGAAGTTCGTTGATTTCTTTAGCGTTCCCAAGCCATTCATAAGCTTAGACTTGGAGGCAAGGAAAGGCGCAGAAGTTGCTAAAGAAATGAAATCAGGCACCGGAAAATCGAAATAGAATCCAAGTCCCGCCACGAGCCGTGAATGCACGTTGAGACCTGAGGCCCCAAGTTTGAGAATTGAGAACTGGTTCACGATATAGTAGTGCACAAGATGGCGCGTCGTCATCCAAAGTGACCGTGGCTGAGCCGAAAATTTCCATCCAAGACAACGCATCTGGGAACAGCGAAGCTTCGCCCGAGGGCCGCAGACTGCGCTGGCAGGCGGCAGGACGGGCGCTGCGGCATCGCAACTTCCAGCTTTTTTTCAGCGGACAACTGATTTCCCTGATCGGCACGTGGATGCAGACCGTGGCCCAGTCGTGGCTTGTATACCGGCTGACGGGCTCGGGGTTGAAGTTGGGCGCGGTAGGATTTGCCAGCCAGATTCCGGTATTCTTGTTTGCGCCCATCGGAGGGATTGTCGCGGATCGCAGCAATCGCAAGCATGTTGTCATCGCTACGCAGGTCGCGTCGATGGTGCTGGCATTCGTGCTGGCCGCAATCACCCTCACGCACAGGGTGCAGGTCTGGCACGTATTCGTGCTGGCTGCGCTGCTGGGCGTGGTGAACGCATTTGATATCCCCGGCCGGCAGTCGTTCCTGGTGGACATGGTGGGCAAGGAAGACTTGATGAATGCCATCGCTCTGAATTCTTCCATGTTCAACGGGGCCCGCGTGATTGGACCGGCGGTAGCGGGCGTTCTGGTAGCGAGGCTGGGAGAAGGCTGGTGCTTTTTCGCGAACGCCGTCAGCTATATTGCGGTGATCGCCGGATTGATGTTGATGAATGTCCACGCTCCGGCGCGAGTTTCGGCGAAGACGTCGCCGTGGGAGCACATCCTTGAGGGATTTCAATTCGTAAACCGCACGGCGCCGATTCGAGCCCTGATGGTGCTGCTGGGGCTGGTGAGCGTGACGGGCATGCCGTACGTGGTGCTGATGCCGATTTTTGCCGACAAAATCCTGCACAGTGGCGGGCAGGAGTTCGCGTCGCTGATCGGATCGCACGATCTGGGCGCGGTGAGACTGGGGATCCTGATGGGCGCGGCGGGCGTGGGAGCGTTGCTGGGGGCGTTAACGCTGGCCGTGCGCTCGGGAGTGAAAGGTCTGGGAACCTGGGTCTCGGTGTGCTGCGCCGGGTTTGGCGTGAGCCTGATGCTGTTTGCGTTTTCGAAATCGTTCTGGCTGTCGGTGCTGCTGCTGTTGCCGGTGGGATATTTCATCATGCTGCAGATGGCTTCGTCGAACACGTTGATCCAGGTCATGGTGCCCGACGCCCTGCGCGGCCGGACCATGGCGGTGTATTCGATGATGTTCATGGGGATGGCTCCGATTGGAGCGCTGCTGGGTGGCGCGTTGTCGGACCGCCTGGGCGCACCGCTGACGGTCGCGATGGGCGGTCTGGCATCGGTGGCGGGAGCATGGTGGTTCGGCGCGCAGTTGCCGAAGATTCGCGTGGAAGCGCGAAAGCTGATCATCGCGCAAGCCATGGCGGGCGGGGAGCCAGCTGAAGAGATGACGACGCCAGTAGCGGAGGACTAGGAAGAAGATTTTCGTGGGCGTGCTTCTTCGGTAGGCGAAACGGTCTCGGCCTACTTGCGTACCACGCTGTGCCCGAGCGCGACCAGGAAGATTGCGCTTTTTCCCCGGGCATGGGGTGAGAAGAAGCTGATTACATCGTCGTCATAGAAAGTAAGGCCGCTGGCGCCGAGGCGCTGAGCGTAAGCGGCAAGATAAAGTTTGCCGCCTAGAATACCGGCTTCCAGTTGCACGGCACGATATCCGCGATTCCCATAGCGCTGCATAATCCTCTTCAAGTCGGCGAGGAAGAACACGTCGACGGCCGCATCTGCTGGGATCTGTTGCTCCAGTCCCAAGTAGCCGGCCTTTTCGCGGAAATCTCCGGGCTTCAGCAGTTCGAGAAGCTTTCGTTCCCAGTGGTAGACGTATGCCCCGGCGGCCAGGCCTTGCACGTTGTTTACGATCAGATACAGATCGTTGAGATGGCTTCCGAGTGGATCGAGAAAGTCGGCGGGAATTCCGCGCGTGGCGCGATCGAGCAGGGTGGAAAGCTGCGGCAGGGTGATGGGATCGCGCGAGAACTTTCGCGCGGAGCCGCGGCGCGAGATTACCTGCTCGATGGAGTCGGGAGGAACGCCGGAGTCGTCCAGCGGCTGCAACGGGGTGGTAGTTCCCTTTGGTGAGGGAAACTGTTGCAAAGGTGTCTGGCCACGCCAGGCAGCTACCTCTTCGGGTGAATCGAGCGAGGAAGCTTCGTGCATTTTGCGCATAGCGGGATAGTCGACTTCCGTCTTGGAGTAGGCGACGAGCGGCAACTCCAGCGGCGCGATTTGCGGCGAACTGGATGGCGTCGCCTTCTTGTGGCCAATGGGGACCAGGGAAAACGCGACTTCGCGCTTGGTATCCAGACCAAGCAAGGCGTTCACTTCAGAGTCGACAAAAGCCGTGATGATGCTGGCGGGAAGATTCGAGGCGGCGGACATGGCCAGAAGATTGGCGAGAATCGTGCCGTTGTCCCAGCCGAAATGGCGGTAGGTGCGGGAGTGGTATTTCCATGCGTTGCGCCAGTAGGTGCCGGTGCAGATGATCGTCACTGGGGCGTGTGCGACAGAAGAGTCGCTGCCGGTAGCGTCGACGAGGGCCTGGCGGAAATCGCCGGACCGGAGTTGGCGCAGACCGAACTCGGCGGCCCCGAAATGGTAGACGCCGGCCGCAAGGCCAGGAGGGTTCTTGAGGCCCGGCACCGCTCTGCCGGGAAGATCGGTGCAGACGACGTAGAGCTCGATTTCGTAAAGGGCACCGGTACAGGCGGCGGCACGGAAAAAGGTTTCTCCCTGCGGATGTTTCTTGCTCCTGATGACCCCGGCGGAGAAGAACAGCAGTTGGGCGAGGGTTTCGAGATCTGGGATGGTGTCCGCTTGTACTGGAGTACTCGGTGCCGCAATCGCGGAAAGTGCTGCGCTGCCCGTATCCTGGAAATCCCGCGGAAGGCGTGTGACTTCGAGCGTGGGATAGATTTTGAACAGGAGAGGCTTATTCTCCCAGTCAAGCGCGTGCGGATGCATACGAAGGCTCTGATAGGAGTGCTTCGTGCCGCTGTGATATTGCCAGGCAGCGTCGAGGTGGTCGTTCTCGCTCAAAAGAGGCGCTCCTTGAAGTGAATGCGATCAGCGGTAAGCACTGCGTGGGAGTCCGGTGATGCGGATTCCGGCGTGGCCTTTGTAGCGGAAGTTCATGCCGATGAGCAAGGCGGTGATCTGCTCGACGATGCGGGCGTTTTCGAGTTTTCCGCCGTCGATGCCGCGGACGCCCGGAATCTTTGCCGCCAGTTCGCGGGTGAGTTGCGCGGCGTCGGGATCGTCGCTGCAAACGATGACGTCGCAGTCGAGCGGGGTGTCGGTGCCGAGCAGGTCGGCGGAAACGTTGTGGAAGGCGGCGACCACGCTGACTTCTTCGGACACGAGTTCGGCTGCCTGTTGGGCCGCGGAGCCTTGCCAGACGCCAAGAGTGCGCGAGGCGCGTCCGCCGACGCCGACTGCGAGGGGTACGGTAGCGTCGATGAGGATGCTCCCTGCAGTCATCGCGGATTTCAGTTTCTTGAGAAGCGAGGCTTGGCCCTCAAAGGGGACGGTCAGCATCAGGATGTCCGAGGCGGCGCAGGCGGCGCTGTTTTCCATGCCCGATATTTTGGCCTGGCCTCCCAGTCTTTGCTGGATGGCTGCGGCTGCCTGTTGCGCGCGCTTTTCGTCACGCGAGCCAATGATGATGGTTTCTCCCGCGCGCGCCCAGCGCAGGGCGAGTCCCATGCCAGCCGGGCCGGTGCCCCCTATGACTGCGATCGGGCGGATGCCTGCGGGACTGGAGTTCATGCGAATTCAGCCTCGAGCGACTGTTCGGCGGTACATTCATCCAGCGGAACTTTGATGTGGATGCGGGAGTAGGTCGTGTTGCGCTCGGCGGGGATGCGACCCATCTCCAGGATCAGCGATTGAAAATCTCCCGGGCTGGTGTACTGGCCGGCGGTCGCTCCCGCTTCGCGCGAAATATTCTCCTCCATCAATGTGCCGCCGTAGTCGTTGGCGCCGGCATGCAAGCAGAGTTGCGAAAGACGGCGATTCAGCTTTACCCACGAAACCTGAATGTTGTTGATGGAGCCGGCGAGAAGCAGGCGTGCCAGCGCGTGAACTTTGAGATGCTCGGCCAAAGTTGGACCCGTGCGTGCCAGCCCCTGGTGGAAGAGCAACGTGTTCTGATGGACGAAGCCGAGGGGAACGAACTCGGTGAAGCCTCCGGTGTCGGACTGAATGTCTCGTAACAGCAGCATCTGGCGGACCCAGTGCGCAGGAGTCTCGGTGTGTCCATACATGAGCGTCGAAGTGGTACGGATGCCGCAACGATGCGCGGTGCGAATGACCTCAACCCATTGCGCGGTGGAAAGTTTGTTAGCCGAGAGGATGTGGCGAATCTGGTCGTCGAGAATCTCGGCGGCGGTGCCGGGCAGGGTGCCGAGTCCATTGTCGCGCAGCATCGCAAGATAGTCGGCCAGCGGCATGCCGGTGAGTTCGACGCCGTAGACAATTTCCATGGGGGAAAAGGCGTGAATATGCATGCGCGGCACGGCGTTCTTTACGGCGCGGAGAATGTCGCGGTAGTGGAACCTGGGAAGGTCGCGGGGAAGACCGCCCTGAATGCAGACTTCGGTGGCGCCGAGTTGCCGGGCTTCCACCGCTTTTTGCGCCATCTGATCGAGAGTGAGGAAGTACGTATCAGACTCGCGCGGGCCACGGCTGAAGGCACAGAATTTACATCCGACGAAACAGATGTTGGTGAAATTGATGTTGCGGTTGACCACGTAGGTTACGATGTTGCCGGCGAGTTCCGCGCGTAGCATGTTGGCGGCGACCAGCAAGCCGAGGAGATCGTCGCCTTCGGAGTTGGCGAGCGCGTACGACTCTTCTAGCGACAAGTCAGCGCCGTTTTGAGTTTCGAGGACTTTCTCCAGAGAAGAGCGCAGCGCGGGAGTCAGGTGCGCGGCGATGTCAGACCAGTCTAGGGAGGGGAAAGCTTCCAATTCCGAAGGTGCGAATTCGCGGGACACGAGTTCCTCCAATCCCAGGGCTAAACCTTTTGACAGGTGTTAATAAACGCTTCTGCCCTGCAGGATTCAAAGTTTAGCACTGCGGGATGTACTTAGGATGTTCGCCTACTCGGTCGAGCCCGTCGAAGCTGCGGCTGTTGTCAAGAGTGCTCCATTGGTTCCCGAATCATCGTCGGACCTCAACCTGAGTATTGTCGCCGAGACTCGATTGACAGGGAACGATCACCTTCTTAAAGGCGACGAAACCTGAAGGCATCAGACGTGAAATGCATGTCACAACACTTTCTGGCTCTACGCGGAGAACATTCCCGGATTGGCTGTCGGCCCATCCAGATGGCCGACCAGTCGCTTCTCCAGTCCCTCACGAGAAGGCTTGAGTTGCTGCCGCAGACGCTCCTTTTCCTGATCGTTGAGTGCTGAAAAATTCCGCGCAGTCTCGACGTTGTGTGCGAGCATTTCCGGGCGTGGCATTCCCACGACCGCAGTTGTCACAGGCAAGCTCATGGAATACCGGAGCAGAGAGCTCATGTCTGCTTTTCCCGGACCGTCGCCCACAAGAAACTCCTGACCGGTCACCTTCATCGCGATCACGCCGAGGTTCTTGGCATTGGCAGCGGGGAGGGCCAGTTCTTCAAACCGGCCATTACGGGAAGCGTTGAGAGCCATCTGCACGCAGTCAAGGTCGTGCCGCTCGATGGCCTTGGCCATCACCTCTCCGTTGGTATGGCTGGTCATACCGACAAAGCGCGCCATTTTCTGTTCACGAGCTTCCATCAAACCTTTAAGAGCCCCGTCCGGGGCCTCGATTTTCGCCAGATCGTCGGCTTGGCCCAGGCTGTGGATGTGGACCAGATCCACATGGTCTGTCTTGAGCCGCTTCAGGCTTGCCTCCAGGCGGCGCAGGAATTCGTCTCGCGTACGATCGGGAATCTTCGTTGCCAGCCAGACTTCCTTGCGCCGCGAAGCCATCACTTTGCCAACGCGAGTTTCGCTCTCGCCATCTCCGTAAGCGTACGCCGTGTCCAGATAAGTGATGCCCAGATCAATCGCGCGATTGAGGACCGCCGTGGCGCTCTCTTCGTCTTTGTACATGAGGAAGCGACTGCCGCAGCCGAACGCAAGAATCGAGACCTTTGCGCCGGTTCGCCCCAGGGTCCGCGAGGGAATAACGTCGGTGCCCGGCCGCGCACTGGCAACATCCTTCAGCAGCAAAAGACTCGTACCGGCTGCGGTTCCCAATCCGATATTCTCAAGAAACTGTCTGCGAGAGATTTCCTTGCTCATGGTCCCCCCTGAATACCTGGCGCGAAAATCGTTCAAGACAGTCTACCGGAATAGGTCGGTGGATGCAGGGCGCAGCAGATCGCGGACCTTTCCCGAGCCGGGGTCGTAGCGAAATCCGCGGACGATGCAGGCGGGAGCGCGGTTGAGTTTGCCGCACACGAGACCGGCGGCGCACGCCAGTTCGTCGGCAATGGCCTCGACGCTTGCGCGCAGTTTGTAACCGTGGGAGTCGCGACGGCCGCGGTCGTCGCGCAGAGGCTTCATTCCGGCGATGCCGATGGCGAATTCCGTCAGGCCTTCGCGCCAGGGACGGCCGAAGCTATCGGTGATGATGACGGGGATGGCGAAGCTGGTGCGCCTTTTGAGTGCTCGACGAAGGTTGGCGGCGGAGCGATCTGAGTCTTCGGGGAGCAGCAGCGCGTGACTGCCTCCGTTGACGTTGGAGACGTCGACGCCGCTGTTGGCGCAGAGAAAGCCGTGATGCGTCTCGGTAATGAGCACGCCGTTTTTACGGCGGATGACGGCGCGGCTCTCGCGCAGAGCTAATTCAATCACGCGGGCGTCGAGGGCATATTGCTTCGCCCAGAGGGTGGATTCGGCAGAGGGCTGGATCGTGGCCAGATCGACTAGGAGGCCTTCGGATTTGGAGACGATTTTGTGTTTGATGATCAGGATGTCGCCGGGTTGAAAGTTCAAGCGGCACCGGTGGAGGGATTCGAACAGTTTATCGGCGAGTGAATCGCCGGGGCGGATTTCGTCGGCGAGCGGAATCGGGATTAGGCGAAGTTCGTCGGATGAAGAATAGGGAAGTTTCTTTCGCCCCTCCGCGGCTGGCAGATCCTGGGCCGCTAACCCAGGGCTTGCGCCGCGGGCTGCATTCTTTCGCCGCTTCGCGGCTGATTTTTTTCGGGCTGTCAGCTTGCTCATCAATCCATAATATCTATCTGGGGCCGTGTTTCCCGATTTCATCTTTAGCCACTTCGCGGCTGGACAGGCGAGGCGCCTGTCCCTACGCGGGCGTATTCGCGGGCTAGGCGCTGGGCGCGGGTTTCACCGGGGAGCGACATGAGTTCTTGCAGATCCGGGGGATTGTCGACGTCGACTGCAATGCCCGGGAGGTTCAGCACGATGCAGGGCTTGCCGGTAGCTTGCGCGGCGGCGTGATGCGGTTTGAAGCTGTCGTTGCCGAAGCGCAGCGGGAACAGATTTGCGGGACGGCGGAAGGCGGCGTTGGTGCCACGTCCGTCGGCGGCGGGGACGAGGACGCTGCCTTCGGCGGGCGCACGCTTCAGGATTTCGTCGAGCTCCCACGCTTGAATCAGCGGAATGTCGGCCGGGATCACCAGCGTGCTCTCGAAGCCCCGCTCGACGCAGATGCGAGTGGCCATCTCGATCGCGCCGGTTTCTCCGGGATTGTCGGGGTCGGGGAGGACCGCGAATTTATATTCTTCGGCCAGCTTTACAGCGTAGGGATCGCTGCTGACCACTGCAACTTGTGGGCGGGCTTCCCAGTTGTGCAGGGTGGTGAGCACGTCATGCAGCATGGCCTGCGCCAACGCGGTGCGGGACGGCTGATCGAGAACGGCTGCCAGGCGCTGCTTTGCCGAAGATAGGTTCTTTACGGGAACGAGAATCACGGCTGGGGATCCAAACGTCGAAAGGCGGCACCGTGGGCCTGGGGTTCATCGCCTGTGCGCGATGCCTCCGAGACGAACGCGAGCACGTCGCGCGCGAGGGCCGCCTTGTCTTCGGCGGTGCGCATGACGGTCTGCGTACACTGGACGCTCAAGCCGTTGGCGCGCAGTAATTCGGCGGCGCGGGTGTCGCGGTTGTCGCAGACCAGGACGTCGATGAAATCCTCGTAGGCATGGGCGACGCCGACAATCGAGCAGGGCAGTCCTTGCGCGGCCATAAGAATTCCCGCGGGACCCGCGACGGGAGCACTGCCGACGATAGGACTGATGGCGGCGATTGTTCCGCGGGCGCGCAGCAGTGCGTCGCGAATACCAGGCACTGCCAGAATCGGACCGATGCTGGTAATGGGATTGCTCGGGGCGATAATCACTGCGTCGGCGGCGACGATGGCATCAATGACTCCGGGCGCGGGTTCCGCGTCGGATGCCCCGGCGAAGCGCACGGAATTCACCGGGTCCTGATACCAGCGCTGCACGAAATATTCCTCAAAGCTCAACTCGCCGACGGGCGTGTCCACTCGGGTTTCGACGCGCGAGTCGCTCATGGGGAGAACGCGCGCCTTGACTCCGAGCTTTTCCGAGATGACGGTTGTGGCTTCCGAGAGCGTCTTGCCTTCGGCCAGCAGGCGCGACCGCAGCAGGTGCATGGCGAGATCGCGGTCGCCGGTGTGGAACCAGGTGGGCTCGCCGAGTTGTCCCATGGCCTGCAGGCAGAGGAAGGTGTCGCCCTTCACGCCCCATCCGCGTTCGCGGCTGAGCATGCCGGAGAGCACATAAGTGATGGAGTCGATATCGGGGGAAACGTAGAGGCCCCACCAGAGCAGGTCATCGCCAGTGTTGACGACCACCGTGATTTCTTCTGCGGGCATGACCTGCTTGAGTCCATCGATAAACTTGGCGCCGCCGGTGCCGCCGCTGAGGACGCAGATCATGCGGCCCTCCGCGCCAGGCCGTGATCATTGGCCGCGGCGCGCAATTTGTCTGACAAGAGACCGGGCCTGGCCGTCACGGCGGAAACAAATTCCGGATACACCGGCAGACGCTGGTACAAAGCTAATCCCTTGGTTTCCGTGCGGAGGCGCAGTTGTTCCAGGTGCGGCCAGGGCTTCTCCGGATTAATGTAGTCGGGGGTCAGTGGCGAAATTCCTCCCCAATCGTTGATGCCGGCGTCCACTAGATCATCATAGTAAGGCGCGGAGAGATTGGGCGGGGCCTGAATATTGACGTTGGGGAGTAACAAGCGAGCTACCGCCACGGCGCGGAGCATCTCGCCGCGAGTGGGTTCGGGGCAGTTGGCCATGGGAATCGTGGGCTTGACGCGGAAGTTTTGCACGATCACTTCCTGGATGTGGCCGTAGCGCTCGTGCAAATCGCGGATCGCGAGCAGCGTATCGACGCGGTCTTCGGGAGATTCGCCGATTCCGATGAGCAAGCCCGTGGTGAAGGGAACCTTCTGTTTGCCGGCATCTTCGATGGTGCGCAGGCGTTTGGCCGGGAGTTTGTCGGGAGCATTGTCGTGAGCTGCGCCGGGGGCTAGCAAGACGGAGTTTGTGGTCTCGAGCATAAGGCCCATGCTGGGGGAAACGGCGGCGAGCCGGGCGATCCACTCCGCGCTGAGCAGACCGGGATTGGGGTGCGGGAGCAGGCTGGTCTCGCGCAGCACCAGTTCGCACATGGCTTCGAGATAGTGGAGCGTGGACTTATAGCCGAGGTGGCGCAACGTCTCGCGCATCTCGGGGAAAAGCAGTTCGGGCTTGTCGCCCAGGCTGAACAGGGCCTCGGTGCATCCGAGTTTTTCGCCGGCGCGGGCGACCGCGAGAACTTCATCGGGACTCATGGTGTGAGCGCCTGGGTCGCCGGGATCGCGGCGGAAGGTGCAGTATCCGCAGTAGTCGCGACAGAGATTGGTTAGCGGCAGGAAGACCTTGCGCGAGTAGGTGATGACGCCGGGCTTGAAGCGCTCTTTGGCGGTGCGGGCGCCGGCGAGAAGCTCGGGGAGATCGTCGTCGGCGCAGACAATCAGGTGCAGGGCCGCCTCGCGCGAGATGGGCACACCCGGCCGCACATCGGCTAGTGCGGAGGCGCATGCAGAGCGCTGCTCCGGGGTTGCGGGCGTGATTGCGGTCAGAGTCACAACACTAAGTCCACCAGCTCGCGGATGAATCGAATCATACATGAGTGGGGATTGGGATTGGCAAGCGCGGGGCATGGTAATGTAGGCGATTGCGGCGGCCACTCGTAGAGATGTAGGTGGTCACATCTCTGCCGACGGCACCGCGAACGAAGGTGAGAGAGACGTTGCAAGCAACGTCTCCTACGATATGAGCTTGAATTCTGCTGAGTTTCGACGCGCGATGGGATGCTTCGCCACCGGGGTGACGATCGTTACGGTGGACCTCGACGGCGGAGTGCATGGCATGACCGCCAATGCATTTGCCTCGGTGTCGCTCGATCCGATGCTCGTGCTGGTGTGCGTGGATCACACCACGCGGACCCACGCGCATCTGCACGCCAAGAAACGATTTGGGATTAATGTGCTGTGCGAGGATCAGCGGGCGATCTCGGAATATTATGCGCGTCCGGAGCGCACCCACGAATACGCGGAGCTCGAGGCGGGGGCGCGGTTTGAACGCACCAAGCATGGGACTCCCATGTTGCAGGGGTCGCTGGCATACCTGGAGTGCCGTCTGCATTCCGCGGAAGAGGCCGGGGATCATACCATCTTTATTGCCGAGGTCGAGGAGGTGGTGGTGCGGGAGGGAGAGCCCCTGCTGTTCTTCCGGGCGAAATATCGGAAGGTAGGGGAGGATGTGGAGAAATGAAGACTCTGAGGGCTGTCACTTTTAGGGTTCCAAAACATCCAATCATTGTGGAGAGATCATTGACCAGGGGTTGACTGATGGCAGAGAAGATCGTGAAAACTGAGGCCGAGTGGAAGAAGCAGCTTAGCGACGAGCAGTATCACGTGGCGCGCGAGGCGGGGACCGAGTGTGCGTTTACCGGGAAGTACTGGGACACGAAAGAGCCGGGGATGTATCACTGCGTGTGCTGCGGCGCTCCGCTGTTCGATTCGCAGACGAAGTTTAATTCGGGGACGGGCTGGCCGAGCTTCTACAAGCCCGGAGCGGCCAGCAATGTGATCGAGCATCGGGATTCGACGTTCGGCATGGCCCGGACCGAGGTTCGCTGCGCGAAGTGCGATGCGCATCTGGGACATGTGTTTGAGGACGGTCCGGCGCCGACCGGGCTGCGGTATTGCATGAATTCTGCGGCGTTAGATTTCCGGGCTGCGGAGAAGAAGTAAAAGCGATCCTCAGGGGCTAAAGCCCTGGGCCTTGAGCGGACTTGAGCGGCATGACTGAAAGCCGTGCCCTTCCCGGTACGATTCGTCAGAAGAGGGTAATTCACGGAAAACAGCAGGGGCACGCGCGAGCGTGCCCCTTGCTCTTTATCGGAGAACCTTCCCGCCAGTTTATGCGCTGGCAGTGGCAGCCAGGGTCTTGGGAGCCTCGGCTGGCTTGGACTGATTCTGAGCCTGTGGTTGGTGCTGTTTGTGCTCGCTGCTGCGAACCTGAATTCCGCCCTTGAGCGCGGCGCCATCTTCGACGCTGATGCGCGTGGTGGAGATGTCTCCATGGACCGAGCCTTCGGCGCGGATATCGACGCGATCGCTGCACTCGATGTTGCCGGTCACCTTGCCCATGACCACAACCTCGCGGGCTTGGATGCTGGCGTCGACCTTGCCGTTGCGGCCGATGGTGACTCGGCTCTCGGGCATGGTGATTTTGCCTTCGATGCGGCCGTCGATGTAAAGCGCCTCGGAGCCGCTGATTTCGCCCTTGATGAACAGAGTACGGCCGATGGTGGCTTGATCCACGGGAGCGGTGACGGTTTTGATGGGATTGTAAGCGTTGGGGTTGGAAGCCGGCGAGCCGGCCTTCGGGTTAAATGAGTTCTCCGACGACTGAAGCATGTGACCTTCCTTGGTTGCCCGCGCGGCGCCTCGTCCTGGAAAGCGCCTGACACCTGGTCATGCGGCTGGTCTTGAAATTTGTGGCCTTCGGCAGTTGCTGGCCACCTGGCCACCCTGAATATCGCACAGACGTAAGTATGAAGGAGAGATTACGGAAGATCGTGTACGGGTGCGGAGACGAGGCTTTTCTGCGTCCTTTGCGAAAACTTCGCAGACTTTGCGGTTAATTCGGTCGAAGAAGTAACCACAAAGGACACCGAGGTTAGGCAAAGATCGCGAAGAAAATCGTTTTGGGAGGGCCTTAGCCGGAGTTCGATAATTCTTGGGAGAATTCTTCCCACTCCGTCAGCAGGAGGGCATGGTTTGCTTTGTGCTGGTCGAGTTCCTGCGACTGGCGCTGGCTCTCGTCGGCACTGACGAAATTCTGCAGTGCAGTTTCGCAGTGGGCAATGGCCGCCTCTACTCGGCTTATTTCCTCTTCCAACTCGTGGACGCGATCTTCCATTTGCTTGCGCCTGATAGGGTTCAGGCGCTTCGCTTTCGACTCGGCCGGGACCGCGGGATCGGGATGATCTCCATTGGCGGGTACGGCCGCTGCGGAAGACTTGGTGGCGGACGATGATGTTGCCGAGGACGATCCGTTTCGCGAGTTTGCTCCGGGAACGTCATCGAGCGTGGGAGCGACGTGCTGCCCGCCCTGCTTGCGCCAGAGGTAGTCTTCGTAGTTGCCGGGAAAGACTTCGACTCTGCCGTCGCCGACTTCAAAGACGCGCGTGGCCAGCTTGTCGATGAAATAGCGATCGTGCGAGACGAAGACGACCGTGCCGGTATATTCCACCAGCGCGTTAAGGAGCACGTCTTTGGCGCGCAGGTCGAGGTGGTTGGTCGGCTCGTCGAGCAGCAGGAAGTTCGCGGGATGCAGCAGCAGGCGCAACAGGGCGTAGCGGCCGCGTTCTCCGCCGGAAAGGACGCCGATCTTCTTGAACACATCGTCTTCGGAAAAAAGGAAACAGCCGAGCAGGCTGCGCAGTTCAGTCTCTCCCGAGCGGGGAGAGGCTTCCCCGAGATCGTCGAGGATGCGGGCGTCGGGATCGAGTTCCTTGTACTGATCCTGCGCGAAATAGTCGGACTGTACGTTGTGGCCAAGTCGGAATTCGCCGCGCGTGACGGGTTCCGTGCCGGCGAGCAGTTTGATCAGAGTGGACTTGCCCGCGCCGTTTACGCCGACCAGCGCGATGCGGTCTCCGCGCTCGATCATGAAGCTGACGTTGCGGAAGACTTCTTTTTCGGCGCCGCCGTTCTTCCCTGGATAACTCTTGGCCACGCCGTCGAACTCGGCCACGATGCGACCGCTGGCCTTGGGCTGCGGGAATGAAAAGTGGATGGTCTTTTCTTCCGGCGGAATCTCGATGCGCTCGATCTTTTCCAGTTCCTTGATGCGGCTCTGCACCTGCTTGGCCTTCGTCGCCTGATAGCGGAAGCGGTTGATGAAGACTTCCAGTTGCTCGATCCGGTCGCGCTGGTTGCGGTAGGCGGCTTGCAGCTGCTCGTTGCGCTGCGTCTTCTGGGCCAGGAACTTGTCGTAGTTGCCGGTGTAGAACCAGAAGCGCTTGTTCCAGATTTCGGCGATTTTGTTGACCGTGACGTCGAGAAAATAGCGGTCGTGCGAGATCAACACAAAGGCGTGCGGATAATTCTGCAGATATTCCTCGAGCCAGTTGCGGGCTTCGAGATCGAGGTGGTTGGTGGGCTCGTCGAGCAGCAGCAGGTTGGGCTGCTGCAGCAGGAGTTTGGCGAGCGCGAGGCGCATCTGCCATCCACCGGAGAATTCGTCGGTCAGGCGCGGCCAGTCCTCTTTGGTGAAACCCAGGCCCATCAGAACTCGTCCTACTTCGGCTTCGATCGAATAGCCGTCGCGGGTGCGGAACTCGTGTTCGACGCGGTGGTAGCGGTCGGCGACGGCGGAGTATTCGGGGCCGGTATGGTCGAGTTCCGCCATACTCTGGGTCAGAGATTCCAGTTCCGTTTCCATCGCGCGCAGATCGTCGAACACCGACATGCACTCGGCGAAAACGGTGCGGCCGGTGAGCGTCAGGCCGTCCTGGGGGAGATATCCGGCGGATGTGCCCTTGGCGATGATGAGGGTGCCGTAGTCGAACGTGTCCATGCCGGCGAGGATTTTCATGAGCGTGGACTTGCCGGTGCCGTTTCCGCCCACGAGGCCGATGCGGTCGTGGGACGTGATCAGCCAGTCCGCGTTTTCGAAGAGCAGTTTGTGGCCGAAGCGTTTTCCGGCGCCGGAAAGCTGAATCATGGGCTGGAGTTATGGTCTCATAAAACCGGGGCTGAGTTGGCGCTTCACCAGCAGAAGGGCTGAACCACAGAGGACATAGGGGCGCACGGAGGAAAAACTTCAATCACGGCGTGGATTGAGCAGCCGTGCGGGAGGTGCGCTGTCCGGGAGCGTCTCCCCAGAGCTCGGGACGGAACTGAATGCGTGCGAGGGCGCGGTCGATCACGGCTTCGAGTTCGCGGAAATATTTTACTTCGCGTCCCTTGGCTAGACGGCGCTTGGCTTCCTCGGGGCTCACCCACGTGGGGCGACGATTGCCTTCGTCCGGGTGGCGCATCTGGTGGATTTCCATCAAGAAGGCCTTGACCACGAATTCCTGCACGCCGCCGGGTTGCCAGAACACGCCCTTGGAATGAATGTAGAGATGGAAGTGGCGTGGCTCGATGGTGCCGATAGCGCCGGCTTCCTCGGCGGCTTCACGCTCGGCGGCCTGGCTGTGCGAAAGGCGAGGTTCGGTGGATCCCTTAGGGAAAGTCCACTTGTTGCCGCCATTGGTATTAACCAGCAGGAACTCGACCGCCGTGCCGCGTCTGCGATAACAGATCGCAGCCACCTGAAGCGGCAAGGACTTCCCGACGCGGGCTGAACCCATGGCAGCCTCCTGAGATAAGGCTACATGCAAGATATTTCACCTGTGTTAAAGTGCAACAAAAATTGTGCACAGGGGAGGGTTACGAAAGGGTTACGTCCCCTTTCCGGAATTCGCTATTAGACATTGCGAAATCTCGTCCTTTGGCAAACTCTTCAAATGTCATTCTGAGCGAAGTGGTCGCGAGCGAAGCGAACGACAACGCAGTCGAAGGATCCCTCTCCAGCCTGTGCCATCTCCGTTGTCTGAGGGAGTTTCCATAACCTCCTCGGCACTGATTTCATAATCTCACGCGGTGTCAGATGTTCTCTACAATCCTCCGCCGTAAACCGGGATGGCCGCTCCGGTCACGTCTTTTCCTGCGTCGCCAGCGAGCCACACGATCAGGCTGGCGACGGAGGCGGGCTGCACCCACTGCGACACATCGGCGCTGGGCATGGCTTTACGGTTGGCGGTCGTATCCATGGTGCCTGGCAGAATCACGTTGGCGGTGATGCCGGCGTCTTTGTTTTCGAGGACCACGGTGCGGATCAGCGATACCAGCGCTGCCTTGGACGCGCTGTAGGCACCGACGGTGGGGCTGGGGGCTTCGGCAGCGCGACTGCCAACGGCGATGATGCGCCCGGCTCCCGCTTTGCGCATGTGTGGGATGGCTGCTCGCAACATGTGGAAGGCGCTGTTGAGATTCATATCGAACATGCGCTGGAAGGTGGCGTCGTCGGTGTCGGCGACAGTCTGGCCTCCGGCAAAGCCGCCGACCAGGTGAGCGAGGACGTCGATCTTTCCGAAGCGGGCGATAACGCTGTCGGCTGCCTTCTTCGCAGCGGCGAGGCTATCGAGCACGGCGGGAAGCGCGGTGAAGCTTGGGCTTTTGAAGTCGGATTGCTGGATCTTCGGCGCGAGACCGACCACGGCGAAACCGGCGTCCAGCAAGGCTTTTGTGACGTGCGTTCCGAGGCCGCCGTTGGCTCCGGTAACGAGGGCAGTTTTTTCAGGCATAAGCGCTCGTTCCTTAAGGAAATTCCTTCAAAAGCTTTTGTCGAATCTCATCCCTATAAAGGACTTCAATGGCAGCAATCTTATCTGCGACAACGTCAAGTATCAGCATTCCCTCTTTTGGGGTGAGAGCAACATTGCGGTGGCCCGGTCCGTAGGCTCCATCTGGCTTCGGTAAGGCGTAGAACATTCCGCAGAAATCGTCTCCGCAACGGCACAGCTCGACGACGGCTAACCTCGGCACCTGAGCTGCTAGTTGGGTTTCGCTCCGCGCAGCCAGGAGTTCCTGAAGTTCCCTCGCCAGTGCGGGGAACATGCCGACAACGAGTCTTCGTTCGTTGGTGGTCACGAATCGCGAGTATACCGCCAGACGGCCGAGGCGGCCGTCGCCACATGGATTACGCCAGGTTCCGCTGCAGCGTCTCCCTCCCCAGTTCATTCTCCCAGCGCGCTACCACCAGCGTAGCGACGCCGTTGCCGATCATGTTGACCAGGGCGCGGAACATGCTCATGAAGCGGTCGATGCCGAGGATGAGCGCCATGCCAGCCACCGGAATCGTGGGAATCACGCTCAGGGTTCCGACTAGCGCGATGAACGAAGCTCCCTGCACGCCGCTCGCCCCTTTTGAAGTCAGGACTGCGACTGCAAACAGCGACATCTGCTGCAGGAATGTCAGATGGGTATTCGTCGCCTGCGCGACGAACAGGGCGGCGATGGTCATGTACAGGGCGCTGCCGTCTGTGTTGAAGGTGTAGCCGGTGGGCACGACCAAGCCAACCAGGGAGCGCGAGCAGCCCAGGGCTTCCAGCTTTTCCATCAGCGTGGGGATGGCGGTCTCGGACGAACTGGTAGCCAGCACGAGAAGGATCTCTTCTTTGATGCGCAGAAGAAATTTCACTAGACTGAATCCGGCGAGCCACGCGACTCCGCCGAATACGATAAAGACGAACAGAATCGAAGTGACGTAGAACGAAGCGATCAGCTTGGCCAACGGGCCCAGTGACGCCAGTCCGTATTTGCCGATGGTGAAGGCCATGGCGCCAAATGCTCCGATGGGAGCGAATCGCATGACGATGTTGACCATGCGGAATACGACCTTGGTGAGCGACTCCAGCATGGTGACCAGAGGCTTGGCGTGCGCGCCCGCCGCGGACATGGCAAACCCAAACAGGATCGAGACGAAGACCACTTCCAGGATGTCGCCTTTGGCGAAGGCATCGACCATGGTCGTCGGAATGATGTGCATCAGGAAGTCGGTGACGGTCTGCGCCTTGGCTTGTCCGGCGTAGTCGGCGACGGCGCGGGTGTCGAGGGTGGAGGCGTCAACGTTGAAGCCACTCCCAGGATGCACGACGTTTCCGACAACGAATCCGACGGCCAGCGCCAGCGTCGAAATGATCTCGAAGTAGAGAAGAGCTTTTCCTCCGACGCGACCGACCTTGCGCAGATCCTGCATGCCGGCGATGCCGGTAACCACGGTGCAGAAGATCATCACCGTAATGATCATGGTGATCATGCGGATGAAGGCGTCGCCCAGGGGCTTCATCGCCACCGCATGGACCGGACTGAGATAGCCGAAGATGACGGCGATCACGATGGCGACACTCACCTGCACCCAGAGCGACGCGTAGAAGCGCTGGGGGCGCGGGGCCCGGGAGTCGGGTTGCGGAGTCGGGATCGGCATCGTTCGGTTTTTCGTAACGCTTGAAAAAATCAGTTTCGTTCAGAGCCGCCGGGCTTCGCCCTGGCGGGACAGCCGAGGCGGCCGTCTCTACATGGGCATTGCTAGTTCGCCGGGGGCTCCAACGTTTTCACCAGCCAGGGAATGATTACTTGCTTGAAGATCAGGGGATCCGGCCACACGCCCACCTGCCGGCCGAGATGGCCGCCGCGCGGGTTGATCCACGCTTCTTTGGGGACGTCGCCTTTACTCAGGAGAAGGTATTCATCTTCGATGGGAACCTGTGTGTCGAGAACTCCCGCGATAACGAGCATTGGCGCCATCGGCTTGCCAAGCAGGCCCTGGTGAACCAGCGACATTTTCGGCAAGTACTCGCCCATCTCGTCGAGCGAGTGAATGCCTTCGAGAATATTCATGAGGGCGGGCACCTGATCGAAAAGATATTCGCGATTGCCCAGGAGCGAGTTCATCAGGAATTCTTTTTGGAAAAACTTGTCGACCGGCGGCGACTGGGCGCTGGCGCCGCGGAGGCGGGCACGCTCGACGATCGCCATCTTGGTGGCCCAGTATGCGCCCCAACTCACGCCGTGCAGCGCGATGCGGTTCTTGTCGATCTCCGAACGGGACTGCGCGTAGTCGATGACTTTGGAGAGCATGCGCTCGGCGGTTTCGCTGACCTTGATGGGCGCCTGCCCGGTGCCGGGGCCGTCGACGGCTAGGAATCCAATGCCGAAGGGAAGGATCGCTCCGAAGCTTTCCGTCAGATCTTCCTTGCGGCTATCGAGGCCGTTGACCGCAATGACCAGCGGTACTGACCCTTTTGCATTTTTCGGGAGGCGCAGGTAGCCGATGATCTCTTTGCCTTCGAAAGGAATGCGCACCACCTCGAGCGGCGGATCGTAAAACATCGCGTGATCGAGAAATGCCTCGATAGCCTTCTCATACGAGCGCTGTTTGCCGGGAGACGACGGGATCGGCCACCGTCCGAAGGAATAGAGGCGCCAGGCGCGGATGTAGTCGGCGTTGGCCTTCGTTGGGTCCGATTTCTCCAGCGACTTCGCCTCGTTGAAGTAGCGATCGGCGACGCGCATAAAACCCGCGGCCCACTCGTCTTTGTCGGCGGTGTGGATGCTCTCGAAGGCTTCCTTGACATCCGCGGGGTCGAGACCAATCAGCGGGTACTGTCCGACTTCGGCGCGATGAATGGCCTCGGCTTTGACCTCGTCGATGGTGCGCTCGCGGCGTTCCTGGGCAACAGTTAGTCCGGACAATACAACGGCGCATGCCAGCAACAACGTTGAGAAAGTGAATGGGATTCTGTTCTCCATGTTAGTAGGTCCTGTTTTCTGGCTCGTGACGACGACCGAGGGAAGTCTAAAAAAAGGCCGGACGGAATTAGTCCGGCCCTCATTACCACTTCAAGCGTGACCTGCGTTCTAGAATGTCAACTTCAAACCCAACTGAATGGCACGGCTGCCGCCGGATCCGATGACCGGGTTGGATGCTGCCACGTCGGGTGTGGCACAGGAGCAGCCGAAAGATCCGGTCGAGGGATCGTTGTGCGCCCAGCCGTTTTGTCCGCCGAACGGATTGGCGAAGTTGGGATGATTGAAGATATTGAAAAACTCAACCCGGAACTGCGCACCAAAGCGCTCGCCCCATTGGAAGTTCTTAGCCACCGAAAAGTCCACGTTCTTGAATCCAGTGTCGCGGAAGATGTTGCGACCCATGGTGCCAAAAGTGCCGAGTTGGGGAGGAATGAGTACAGAGTTGCCCGCAGCGTAGCATCCGAAAGCTGCGAGTGCGTAGCTGGCCAAGCCCGGCGTTCCTCCGTCGAGCGCCAGGGCTCTGGCCCCGCACGCTGCGTTGCTTGGGTTAGTCGGATCGCCGCTTCCCGGGAAGAAAGGAATGCCGACCGGTGTGGACTTGAAGTCCTTTGTATTGCCGAAAAAGTCCCAGCGATCGGAAAGCAATTCGCCGGTTCCGCTGACATCGGTACTCGCATCCATCACGCCAAAGGGCTGCGACCCGTACAGGCTCACGATGGAGTTTAGTTGCCAGCCCTTCAGCATCTGGGCGAACCCGTCCTTGCCGGGAACCAAATAAGTCAGCGACACCGTCAAGCGATGGCGCATGTCGAAGTCGCTGCTGGCATATTCCCGATTGGTGTGCGTGCTGTCGGTCGGAATGCCGGAGCCCGCGCCGAAATCCCAGTTCGCGCCGACCTGGTCGAGTGCGTGCGAATAGGTGTAGCCGGCGACCATGCTGAGACCGTGGAGGTTGCGCGCCGTGAGTGTGGCTTGCAGGCCGTTGTAGTTCGAACGATAGATGTTGCCCATCTGGTAAATCTGGGCGAGGAAGGGGAACTGGGTGTTGTAGGGTCTCGCGGCTTGCTCCGCCGACGGGTCCGTGCCGCCGGCGCAAGCGGTGAAGCCGGATGCGACGCATCCGGCGACTGCGGCTGGAGTCCAGCCTGCACCTGTTGTGGGCTGGTTGATGTCCCGAATGCCAGCCAGTCGTGATCCGTGATCGCCGACGTAAGCCACTTCCATGACCAAATTCGAAGTGAACGAATGTTGGATGTTCAGCGTCCAGTTGGAAACATAAGGAGTCTTAAAATTGTGGTCCATGCCCATTACCGTGCAGGGAGAACCTGTGGCCGGACTGCAGTCGATTGTGTTGTTGCCGGGGAATACCGTTCCATTCCAATTCAAACTTGTGTCAGGAAAGAAGGCGACGCCGGTCGCGATGGTGCCCCCGCCCGGGCTCACGCCGTTTGCTCCGGTAGGAATCGTGGCCAGGCCCAGGGAGTTGTTCAGCGCGAGGAACGATTCCCAGTTCAGCGTTTCGTACATGATGCCGCCGCCGCCACGCAGGACGGTGCGGCCGTTGCCCGTCACGTCCCAGGCAAAACCGAAGCGCGGGGCGAAGTTCGTGTGGTCGCCATTGTAGGGACCTCTGAGGCCGTTCTGGCCCACCTGAACCAATCCCTTGGTAGGATCGAAGTTGCCGAGCAGATTGTGAGCTTCCTTGATTACCGTGTTCAGCTCGTAACGCAATCCAATATTTACGGTAAGATTTTTTGTCACCCGCCAATCGTCTTGCGCAAATCCCGCAAAGCCCCAACTGTGGATTTGCCTTGTGGGATCGCCAATCAGGAGAGTTGCGTTGGTCGGGGCTCCGGCGAAAAAGTCTTCCATCCCATTGGAATTGCCGCCCATGGTTTCGCCGCCGATGAACTTGATTCGGCCGCGAGAGCCACCATATGCGCCGCCGCTGAAAGCGTCGCGATGCAACTCGCCGCCAAACTTGATGGCGTGTTTGCCGCGGATATAAGAGATGTGATCGATAAACTGCTCACGCGTGTCCGGTCCCTGCACTTTGGGCCAGTTAAATCCTCCGAACTCCTGCGGAAAAATGTAGAAGGGAAAAACGCTGATGCGTGGTAGTCCGCCGTAGAGCGGGTTGGTCACCCCAGTGTCCAGGCCATACGTCGACGCGATGTTGGTGTTGTGATCGTTAGTGAAGGTTGGCTGATAGAGACGGTTGTACCCGAACCTCGCCTCGTTCACCCAATTGGACGTCGGGGTCCAGGTCCAGCTGGTCCCGAAGACTTGGGCGCGAGTGTGGATCTGAGTGAGCCATTTGGTCTGAAGTTGGCTCGCATCCGAGACCGTGCCCGAATTGTCGCCGAAGAAATACATGAAGGTCAGGCTGTTGCGGTCGTTGAGGTGGTCGTCGACCTTAGCGACAGCATTATCGGAACTCACGCTGTTCGGCAGACCAAACGGAATGAGAGTTGCGCCCTGCGGGTTGGTTCCGTTGTTCGTGGGAAATCCCGAACCATCGCATGAGATGGGCGGGCCGAGCGTGCAGCCCGCGATCTTAAGGCTGGCTGGACTGGGCGTGATGCCTGCTGCCTGCACCGCGGCAATGGCATCCACAACGCTGTTATTCGGGTCGCCCCCGAGCGAGACCGTGGCCGGAGTCGACAGAAAGCCGGAGTTGCCTACGGTGTAGTTCTGCCTTTCAAAGGCCCCAAAAAAGAAAAGCTGGTCCTTGACGATGGCTCCGCCAGCCGTCGCGCCGAACTGCTCCAGGTTCCGGGGATTCTTCGGTCCGGAAGCGACCGTGTTAAACCAGTTGCGCGCATCCAGCGGCGTGTCGCGGCCAAAGGCGTAGGCGGTGCCGTGGATGTTATTGGTGCCAGACTTCAGTGCAACGTTGACGATGGTACCGGGCTTCCAGCCGTATTCTGCCGAAGGATTCTGCTGAACATTGAATTCCTGAATGGCGTCGACGGGAAGGATGGTCGCCGAGTCTCCAGCGATGCCGGCTCCGTTGATGATGCTCTGGCCGGAGAACGGCTCGCTGTTGAACAGACCATCGACGAGGTAAGCATTATCTTCGGCGCGCAGGCCGTTGCTGCTGGTCGTGGAGAAGCCGCCTCCCGGATAACGCATGATGCCCGGCCGTAGTTGCAGCAGGTTCTCATAGTTGCGGCCATTCAGCGGCAGGTCATTGATTTCCTTGTTGCTGAGCGTGCCGCCAAGAGTGGCGGAGGTGGTGTTGACCAGCGGAACTTCTTCGGAGATGGTTACCGTCTCGGTCACTTGTCCGGGCTGCAGGGCGAAGTCAGCACGCACATCGGTGACGACTTCAATCTGGACGTTGGGACGTTCCACGCTCTTGAAGCCCCTAGCCTCCACGTGGATCTTGTAGGTGCCGGGCTGCAGGTCCGGTGCCGCGTAGGCTCCGGATTCGTCGGTGGTGGCGGTTCGTGAGGTGCCACGCTGCACATCGGTGACGACCACGGTAGCTCCGGCGACGGCTGCGCCGCTCTGATCAGTCAATGTGCCCAGAATGCGTCCTGTAGTGGACTGGGCCAGAGCGGAAACCGAGAATACGAGCAGCGTGAAGGTGGTGAACAGCAATCGGGAAGCTGCAGTCATCCTTCCATCTGAAGACGAGGCGGCACTGACCGTGCTGGATAGCATAGGAACCCCTCCGTGTTTCTGGTCCGACAGCCATACCACTATCGGAGAAACGGTGTCAAGCAAATTCAATTTTTGGATCGGATCTGTCAACAACTTAATCGGTCCTGGCGTTCCGGGAAAGTCCCGCAGGAAGAAACCCATACTCGTGGACAATGCGATTTTTTGGGGGCTTGCATCATTGGCGCGCTGTGTAGTAGCCTCAATTGGTCATACCACCATACACATATACCAACCCTATGTCCACACCCGAACAATCGCGCCAAGCCCTCGTGGATATGCGGTATAGTAGCCGGACCATGGCCAGTCAACCGGCTGGCTTCGCATCCTCAGGTGCGGGGGGCAAGGCAGTGTACAAGCTAGTTCGTACGTCGCGACTCTACGAGCAGATCGTTCAGCAAATTGAAGAATCGATTGTTAAAGGGGATCTAAAGGCTGGCGATCAATTACCTGCAGAACGCGATCTGGCTCAGCGCTTTGGCGTGAGCCGCACCGCCGTGCGCGAAGCGGTAAAAGCGTTGCGCGAAAAAGGTCTAGTCGAAGCCTACTCGGGTCGCGGTACCTTCATCACCGATGGCACCACGCAGGCAGTGCGCCAGTCGTTGGACCTGATGGTGAAGATCGGTCAACCGGAAGGTTCGACCCATCTCGCGGAGGTTCGGGCCATTCTCGAGCCAGAGATTGCTGCCCTGGCGGCGGTGCGCATCCAGGAACCGGAACTAGCGACCATGCGTGAGGCGGTTGCGGCGATGGACCGCGCCGGACAGGATCAGGAAACCTACATCGAAGCGGACCTTGATTTTCATCTGGCACTGGCGGAGGGAGCGGCCAACCCGCTCATCCTTTCGCTGCTCGATTCCATCGTGGGTCTTCTGCGGGAGCAGCGGTTGCGCATCTTCCGAGTTCCCGGCGGTCCGGAACGCGGACAGATTCATCACAAGCGGATTCTGGATGCGGTCGAGCGGCATGACTCGGAGAAGGCCCGCGAGGCTATGCGAGCGCATCTGTGGCAGGTGCGTGACGACAGTCAAGCGCCGCCGGCGAGACGCGCTCCTGGAAAGCACAGCGGGCATTAGAAATTTGTTGCGAAGATCTGGAGGCAGTGGCGGATGGCGAGAGTAGGTTTTATCGGATTGGGCGTGATGGGCAGCCAGATGGTGAATCGGCTGCTGAGCAAGGGTCACACGGTGACCGGCTACAACCGCACGCGAGCGAAGGCGCAATGGCTCGTGCAGAAGGGAATGCAGTGGGCAGACTCGCCGTGCGCGGTGGCGGGTGCGTCGGACTACACGTTTGCGATGGTGACCAACGCCGCCGCGATCCAAGCGATCACCGAGGGTCCCGCCGGACTGCTCGCCGGCTTGAGTACTGGCAAGACTTTCATCGACATGAGCACGGTGAGTCCGGCCGTGAGCCGTGCGTTGGCCGCGAAAGTGCGCGCTCTCGGCGCCGACATGGTTGACTCGCCAGTATCGGGCAGCGTGATCACTCTGCAGGAAGGAAAGTTGTCTGTAATGGTCGGCGGGCGCAAAGAGACGTTCGACGCGATCAAGCCTCTGCTGCTCGATATCGGCCCCAAGGTCACTTACGTGGGCGACAACGGCCTCGCGCTCTCCATGAAGATTGCAACCAACCTGAGTCTTGCTGTGCAGATGCTCGCATTTTCCGAAGGCGTGCTGCTGGCGGAAAAGAGCGGCATTGCCCGCGAAGTTGCCGTGGATGTGCTCACGCATAGCGCCGTGGCTTCGCCGATGATTCAGTACCGTGGGCCGTTCGTCCTGCAACAGCCGGAAGAGGCCTGGTTCGACGTGAACATGATGCAGAAAGACATGGTGCTGGCGATGGATTTGGGCCGGCAACTCGACGTGCCGCTGCCGACGACGGCCGCTAGCAATGAATTCCTTACGGCAGCCCGTGGCATGGGTTTTGCGAAGTACGATTTTGCCTGCATGTTCGACGTGCTGGCCGCCATGTCTGGAGTGACGACCTCCCTCGTCGCCGGAGGCAAGAAATGACGACTGCTACTTCTAAGCCAGCGGCAGGGCACGAAGTCGGCACCGAGCAAGATCGGTGGCTGCGTGCGTACCGGCAGATGGTGAGGATTCGCCTGTTTGAAGAGCAGGTCAATGAACTCTACACCCGTGCGCTAATGCCCGGTCTGGCGCATCTTTACAGCGGCCAAGAGGCCGTCGCGGTGGGCATCTGCGAAGTCCTGCACATCGACGACTACATCACCAGCACGCACCGCGGCCACGGACACTGCCTGGCCAAGGGCGCATCACCCGATCGCATGTTTGCCGAGTTGCTGGGCAAGGAATCTGGCTATTGCCGGGGCAAAGGTGGATCGATGCACATTGCCGATCCGGCGACCGGCAACCTGGGCGCGAACGCGATTGTTGGCGGCAGTGTAGGCATCGCGACTGGTGCGGCTTTTGCGGCGAAGCGGCTGGGGAATGGACGAGTGGCTGTATGTTTTTTCGGGGAAGGCGCTCTCGGTCAGGGATCACTGTACGAGGTGATGAACCTGGCGCAACTCTGGAAGCTTCCCGTGATCTACGTCTGCGAAAACAATCTCTATAACGAATACACGCACTTCTCGGAGACGACGGCCGGAACGATTCTCGGACGCGCCGGAGCCTTCGGGCTCGAGGCGGCCTTGGTCGACGGGCAGGACGTGCGCGCGGTGAATGAAGTCGCGGCCCGGCTGGTGAAGAGAGCGCGGGCCGGCCAGGGACCTGCGTTCCTGCAGGCCGATACTTACCGCTACAGCGGGCATCACGTGGGCGACATCAATCGCGAATATTACCGCACGAAGCAGGAAGAGCAGCATTGGAAGACCGAGCGAGATCCGATCAAGCTGCACGCGAGCTGGTTGCTGGCGCAGGGACATGCGGACGCAGCGAAGCTCGATCAAACTACCGCCGAAGCGCGCACCGAGATGGAAGCCGCGGTGAAATTCGCGATTGCGTCTCCGTATCCCAGCGTCGACCAGGTGGAGCAGGACGTCTATGCCTGAACGCGAGCTCACATTTGCGCAGGCGGTGCGGGAAGCGCTGGCGGAAGAAATGCGCCGTGACTCGCGGGTGTGCATTTTCGGTGAAGACGTGGCCGAAGCCGGGACGCCGTTCAAAGTGCTCTCCGGGCTGGTGGAAGAATTCGGCGCCGAGCGTGTGGTCGACACGCCGATTTCCGAAGCCGGCTTTACCGGCGTTGGGGTGGGTGCCGCCATGACTGGCCTGCGGCCGGTGGTCGACATCATGTTCGGCGATTTCCTGACGCTGACCATGGATCAGATGGTGAACCAGGCCGCCAAGGCTCACTACATGTCGGGCGGGCACTGGAAAGTTCCCATGGTGATGCGCACGACTCTGGGCGCGACGCGGCGCTCGGCGGCGCAGCATTCGCAGTCGCTGCACGCGTGGTTCAGTCATGTGCCGGGGTTGAAAGTCGTGCTGCCTTCGACGCCCTATGACGCGAAGGGCCTGTTGAAGACCGCGATCCGTGACGAGAATCCGGTCGTCTTCTTCGAAGACAAGATGATGTACAAGCTGAAGGGGCCAGTGCCAGCGGAAGATTACACGATCCCCCTGGGTGTGGCCGATGTGAAGCGCAAAGGGGACGACATCACTCTGGTGGCAACCAGCAGCATGGTGCAGGTCGCGCTGGGCGCGGCGAACATGCTGGAAAAAGAAGGCATCAGCGCCGAGGTGGTAGATCCGCGAACCACGTGGCCGCTGGACGAAAAGACTATCATTGAGTCGGCGAAGAAAACATCGCGCGTCATTGTGCTGGATGAAGGCTATGGTCGGTATGGCGTGACGGCCGAACTGGCGGCAGTGATCGCCGAAGGCGCGTTCTATGATCTGGACGCGCCGGTGAAGCGCATGGGCGCGATGCACGTTCCCATCCCGTTCTCTCCGCCGCTTGAAGATGTGACCGTACCGACGGAAGAAACGGTTGCGGAAGCAGCGCGACAGCTTTGCAATAAGTCGTAGCGCCGGCATCCAGCCGGCTGTCCCGAGGGCGTCTCGCCCTCGGTCGGCGGTCGAGACGCCCACCGGACAGCCGCCGAGACGGCGGCGCTACAGACGAACGCTGGAGGTACTTATGGGACTCAAGACTCACGGAACTATGGCAGTGGACTGGGAGAGCCGGATCGATTTCGACCGGCTGCGCCGCGAGCGTCTGCAAAAAGCCAAGGATTTGCTCGCCAAGTCGTCGATGGGGTCGTTGCTCTGCTTCGACATGAACAATGTGCGCTACCTGACCTCGACCCACATCGGCACCTGGGCGCAGGACAAGGCCAACCGCTTCACGCTGCTGCCGCAAAACGACGAGCCGATTCTGTGGGATTTCGGATCTGCCGCCAAGCATCATCAACTGAATTGCCCGTGGCTGGGCGAACGCTCGCGTCCAGGGATTTCAATGCTGCGCGGCGCGATGACGCCGGAGATGGGCCGCGCCGAAGACGTTGCCAAGAAAATTCGTATTGAACTGGAAATGCGCGGCCTGTACAAAGAGCCGGTTGGAATCGATATCATCGAGCTGCCTGTACTCTTTGCCCTGCAGCGGGAGGGCATCGAGGTGGTCGACGGCCAGCAACTGATGTCCGAGGCCCGCGTCATCAAGACGCAGGATGAAATCTCGCTGCTCAATACATCCGCAATGATGGTCGATGCCGCCTACGACGAACTCTACCGCGCGATGAAGCCAGGCCTGCGCGAGAACGAAGCCGTCGGCTTGGTCAGCAAGGTTCTCTACGATCTTGGCTCGGAGTACGTGGAAGCGGTGAACGCGATTTCCGGCGAGCGTTGCAATCCGCATCCACACGTGTTTTCCGATCGCGTGCTGCGGCCCGGCGATCCCGTGTACTACGACATTCTCCACTCCTACATGGGATACCGCACGTGCTACTACCGCTGCTTCACAGTCGGTTACGCTTCGCATGCGATGGTCGACGCCTATAAGCGCTGCCGTGACTATCTCGACGCTGCGATTGAACTGGTGCGGCCGGGCCGTACCACCGCCGAAATTGCGGCAGTGTGGCCGAAGGCTCAAGAGTTCGGTTTCGCCAACGAAGAAGCCGCCTTTGCCCTCCAGTACGGCCACGGAATCGGGCTCGCGATCTGGGAGAAGCCGGTGATCAGCCGCCTGGTTTCGTTTGAGCATCCGGTGGAAATCAAGCCTGGGATGGTATTTGCGCTCGAAACGTTCTGGCCTTCGACCGACGGCTGGAGCGCGGCCCGCATTGAAGAAGAAATCGTGGTCACTGCGACGGGACACGAGGTCATCACTCGCTTTCCCGCGGAACAGCTTCTGGTGGCGGGCGCGCACTACTACACGGTGAACGGGCCGCTGCCGACTACACGAGAAACCGAAGCTTCGCCCAGCGAACGCGTGCTCGAGATGATCGAAAGCAGCGCGAAAACTGAGCGGGTAGGAGTTTCGGGCTGAAGGCCATAGTGGGCCCTTCCCCCATTACACGATTATGGCCTTCAGCGTTGTGATGCCCGCCCTCGAGATGGCGCAGGAAACCGGCAAGCTCCTCGCCTGGCGGAAGCAGGAAGGCGACCACGTCACCAAAGGCGAACCACTCCTCGAAATAGAAACCGACAAAGCGGTGGTCGAAGTAGAAGCGCCCGCCGATGGCATTCTGGCGGGCATCAAGGCCGCGGTGGGGGCCGATATTCCCGTGGGGCAAACCATCGCGTGGATCGTCGCGCCCGGCGAAGCGCCTCCGGTCGAAAGCGCACCAACAGCGCCCGCAGCGAGAGCTGGATCGCACGCGAAAACCGAGTCATTTCACGCTGCGACCACCCCAGCTAGCACTTTGACACACGCGCCGGCATCCAGCGCAGGCGTAAAGACTTCTCCCAAAGCCCGTCGGCTCGCGAAGGAATTGGGCGTAGACCTCGCGACCGTGCGCGGCTCGGGGCCGGGTGGAGAGATTCTCGCCGCGGACGTACAGGCCGCCTCAGCGCCCGCGTCCGGTGCAGAGAAAAAATCCGGAAGCATTGAGGTTCCCAGCTCGCTGGGCCGCATCATGGCCGAGCGAATGACGCAGAGCTGGACTACCGTCCCTCACTTCTTCGTGAGCCGCGAAATTGAGGCCACAGGTCTGAACGTCTACCGGGAACGCATTGTGCCTGAGATCGAAAGCTCGCATCAGGTGCGCATCACTCATACCGATCTGCTGGTGGCGCTAGCAGCCCGCGTGCTGTTGAAGCATCCGCGATTGAACGCGAGCTGGAGCGCCGAGGGAATTCGCCTTCACGATTACGTGAACATGGGCATCGCCATTGCGGTAAACGACGGCGTGGTTGCTGCCGTCATTCACAACGCGCACACCGCAAGCCTGGCTGAGATCTCCGTCCAGCGGCGCGACGTAGCCGAGCGCGCGCAGGCAGGGAAGTTGCGGCCAGCGGATATTGCCGACGCCACATTTACTATCAGCAACCTCGGCATGTATCAGGTCGATCAATTCAGCGCGATCATCACCCCGCCGCAAGCCGCGATTCTCGCGGTCGGAGGCATTGCCGACCGGGTCGTAGCCGTGCAGGGCCAGCCCGCGGTCCGGCCCATGATGACGCTCACCGTCTCATGCGATCACCGCGTCGCCGATGGCGCGCGTGCCGCGCTGTTTCTCCGCGACCTCGCGGCAGCAACCCGAGAGCCGGCGAAGATTCTGAAATAGACGATTCGAGGTTGTCAGCGCGCTTTCGCGAATCCCGCCAGTGCTACCAGCGCACGCCGATGGTGATCGGGCGCAAATCGGTGGTGATGCCGCTGTGCTTCCCATGCAGATAGCGGAACTCGCCGTAGATCTCAACATTCGGGCGGATCTTGCGGGTCACGCCACCGCCGAAGTTTTCCCCGAATTCGTTTTGGTTGGCGGAAAGAAAATTGTTGTTCAGAGGAAGGCTGGCGTTGAAGCAGTTCCCCCACCACGTGAAGAAGGGGTTGCAGGCCGATCCCGGAATGGCGATCGATGAATCAAGTTTTCCCGATCGATGAAAAAAACTACCACCGGCCAAGATGTATCCGCCCCACAGTTTCGTGACCGGAATATTGATGATGGGATCGAACGCGAAAGAGTAGACGTGACTGGTCGCCCCGGGCGCCTGCGCCTGTTGCAGGGCCGAGGTACGTAAGGGCAAGTTGTCAAACTGAAAATCGAAGCGGAGTCCGAGATACTTGCTGTAGTTGTGAGCGACACCGGCGGCCGCGATGCCACCTCCTCCACGCACGAAAGTCCGAGTGGCGCCGTTGGTAAGACTCGCGCCGCCGCCGACGTTGAACGTCCAGTTCTTATACTCTTTCACTTTTGGTTTACGCGTGGGCCCTATCTCTTCGGGCGAAGCTTCCTGACTGCTGGATTGCTGGTTACCGGGCTGCTGGGCATGAGGTTGCGGGGCTGGCGGCGGTGGTTGCGCAGGAGTTTGCTGGGCATGGACCGTTGTGGCTCCCGCCAGAATCGTCACTGAGATTAATGCCAGAACGACCCTGAATCCGGAAACCGTCGCGAACTTTCGACTCATTCATTCTCCTCCCGCTGCCGGGCGTGGTTGCGGACCGCGTAGCGCTCGGCCCATACCTCGGCAACGAGAGGCGCTTCTGAAAGAACGTATCCGCGATGCTCCCGCCGGGATTGCACCCGCAGCAGGCAGGCACCATATTATCAACTTTGATGCTGATTCCGCCTCTGCGGCAGCCCGGGGGGACATCGTTTGCAGTTCCCGAGAAGCGCGAGTCGCACGTATGATAAGGAATTCGTTTTTCTCAGGAAGACTGATTCATTGCGGAAGCGGAGCTCAAAATCTGCAGCGAAGGCGGCCACACACCAGGGCCAGGAGCGGAGCTCCGCTTGCCGCGTCGCGCTGATCGGCTTCGGAACCGTGGGCCGCGCGGTGGCAAAAATCCTGTGCGAGAACCGCGACACCTCTCTGCGCCTCACCCACATCTGCAACCGCAACGTGGAAAAAAAGAAGCAGGCCTGGATTCCGAGCGATGTGATCTGGACCGACGACATACAGTGTGTGGTGAACTCCGATGTTGACATCGTGATCGAACTGATCGGTGGCCTCAATCCAGCCGGGCAGATTGTGCGAAGCGCGCTCGAGTCGGGGAAATCGGTGGTTACGGCGAACAAGCAACTGATTGCGCGCCACGGTTCCGATCTTCTAGAACTGGCCCGCAGCAAGGGATGCCAGCTCGAGTTCGGCGCCTCGGTCGCCGGAGGAGTTCCGGTTCTCCCGGCGCTGCGCACCGGCTTGTGCGGAGACCGGTTGCACGGCATCGCGGGAATTCTGAACGGGACGTGCAACTACATTTTGAGCCGGATCGAAAACGCCAGAATCCCCTTCAGCGAAGCACTGGAAGAAGCCCAGGCTCGAGGGTATGCGGAGGCCGATGCTTCCGAAGATTTGGATGGCGGCGACGCGCGCGCCAAACTGGCCATCCTCGCGCTGGCTGGATTGCACACCCGGGTCGCGCCCGAATCGGTGCGCGCCCGCACCATTCGCGCGGTCGACGCGGTCGACTTCGACTACGCCGTTGAACTCGGGTGCACCATCCGCCAGATTTCGCGCGCCGACTTGAAAGAAAATACTCTTTTCGCCGACGTCGGCCCGTGTCTGGTTCCTACCGACTCGCCATTCGGGCGAGTGCAGAGAAATCTCAACCTGGTCCTCACTTCTGGGCAATACGGCGGAGACATGGCCTTTCTGGGCGCGGGCGCCGGGGGCGATCCCACTGCCGTCGCCGTCGTTTCAGACCTGATGTTTATTGCGCAAAACCTGTCCGCCGGTGCGGGCAAGAGAGACGTAGCAAGCTCTCTCTCTACGCCAGCCATCAGCAGTGATTTCGAGACGCCCTGGTACTTGCGGTTTTTTGTGCGCGATCAGCCCGGAATCGTGGCGCGGCTGGCTCAAATCCTGGCGGCGCATCACCTGAACATCGACTCTTTGCTGCAGAAGCCGGGCTTTGACAAGGCCTCGTTGCCGTTTGTGATTACACTGGAGCCCTGCCGCGATTCGCTACTGCATCCGGCGCTGGAAGAAATGTCAGGGCTGGAGTTCGCGCTCCGACCGTGCCTTTGCTTGCCGATCCTGCGTTAGCGTGGGTTTGCTAGGAAAATCAGCGCCGGTCGTCGCGGTAATTCTTGCGCTGCGACAATCCGGCGCTAGCCGAGATTAATTCCAGAAGGGATTCTTGAGACCCGCCGGAGCGAGCGCGCTGTCGGTTTTGCTTTCCGTGCCTGACTCGTCCGAAATTTTCTCGTCGATGAAGCGGGACGGTGGTGGTGCAATCAGTTCGTCGTTCTTCCCGGGCGTTGGATTAAAAGGATATTCGGATTTCATTGGGGGAAAGTCCTCCATCTTTTATGATCTACATTCATTAAACACCTCGAAGCCCTGCAACGCAGCGGCAAAATTTTGATGGCTGCTATCGAAAAACCAGCAAAGGGCTATTTCTTTGAGCAATCGGCTGGAACCGCCGGCCCTGCGTAGGCGGAAATCTGTTCTTCGATATATGCTGGTCAGTCCGCTTCTGACTCTGCCTGGAACGAACATCGCTTCGTAAAGGACGCCATTATGAAATATCGCAAGCTCGGCCGTACCGGTTTCGAAGTCAGTGACATTGCCCACGGACTTTGGGGGATGAGCGGGTGGAGCGGCTCGAACAATCAGGAATCGCTGGCCGCGATGCAGCTTGCCGTGGATCTCGGCTGTAATTTTTTCGACACAGCGTGGGCCTATGGCGATGGCAAGAGCGACGGCCTGCTCGGCGAGATCATGGCGCGTAACTCGGGAAAGCGGCTTTACGCTGCGTCGAAGATTCCTCCGGGCAATGACCAATGGCCCGCCTTGCCCGAATACAAATACAGTGATGTTTTTTCCGCTCAGCACGTCGTCAAGTTCGCCGACCTCATCCGCAAGCAACTCCGGGTGGATACGATCGACCTGCTGCAATTTCACGTCTGGGACGACACGTGGACCAATGAGGCCGAATTTCGGTCCACCGTCGAAAAACTGAAGCGCGACAAGTGGATTCGCTTCTTCGGTCTGAGCATCAATCGCTGGCAACCGGAGAACGGCATCAAGGCTTTGCGTACGGGACTGGTGGATGTGGTGCAGGTGATTTACAACATCTTCGACCAGTCGCCGGAAGACGAACTTTTCCCGGCTTGCCAGGAACTGAATGTTGGCGTGATTGCTCGCGTGCCGCTGGATGAAGGCAGCCTGGGCGGCAAGATGACTCTGGAAACCCGCTTCCCCAAAGGCGATTGGCGTGCGGGATACTTCGGTCCTGAGAATCTGGCTAAGACGATCAAGCGCGTGGATAAGGTGAAGGAAATTCTTCCGGCTGGGATGACGCTGCCGGAGATGGCACTGCGCTTCATCCTGTCGCATCCAGCGGTGAGCACGACCATTGCCGGCATGCGCAAACCGGAACACGTCCGGCAGAACATCGCCGCCAGTGACGCCGGGCCTCTCGACAAAACATTGCTCGCGGAACTGAAGAAGCATCGGTGGGACCGGAAGCCGCAACGGTGGTCGGACTAGAACGAGGTTCTTGATCTGGAGAGATCTTCAGAGCGGATTGTGGCCGCGGATTTCGGGCGGAGTGCCGAGATCCATGAACCGCGAATCGGACGCTTCGTTGTGTACCGAACTGAGGGCAACGATAACTTCGCGAATGTAGTACAAAGTCCCCACCATTAAGCAGATCATGGCTAGAACAAAAACGACGACGGCCGCGATCGCGGCATCTTTCCAGTAGAGTCCGAACCCCAGAAGCAGACAGGAGGCAATCGTCCCAGCAAGGGAGATGAGCGCCAAAAGGAAGCAGCGCCGAATCATTTCCGCACGCTGCTCGATCAATCCGATCTGAGCCGTGTAAGCCTCGGCTTCCTGCAAACGGTTATTCTTGGCGGCATCATGCTTCGCGTGCACATACTGCCGCAACCGGCTGACGATGCCCATAAGCCGGACGTTGATCGAGAGAATCAGCAACGCAGTTGCGGAAACGAAGAGAGCGGGAGCAAGGAACGCCTGAAACAGGCGAGCGATGTCGGTCATGGCGGAGCCTTCCGTAGCGCGAGCGCATTTTCGTGTGGCGAATTCTAACCCATGGCGCAGGGTGGTCAGGAACTCGGCGGTAGCCGCAGCGGAAACTCGGCAGTCCGATCAACACAGCGGACCCGCAGCCTGCGGGATTGTTCGACGTAAGGCGAAGCTGGAGCGGGTGTGTTATGGTTCAGTTGGTTTGGGACCGGCCTCCCTGTTTTCTGCCGTGGCATCCTTGGCATTCTCCGCGAAAGTTTTCACGAACATGACAGCCAACTCGCGCGCCTTGCGGTCATAGGCAGCTTTGTCCTTCCAGCTGTTCCGCGGGTTCATAATTTCGTCAGGCACCCCCGGACATGACATTGGCACGGCAACTCCAAACACCGGGTCGGGTTTTGTGGCCACATCTTTGAGCGCGCCGGAAAGAACGGCTTTGACCATGGCGCGGGTAAATCCGAGTTTAATCCTTTGCCTGCAGCGGAGGGTGATACGTGGAGTTGCGCTACCTCGCCGTGGAATTACCACGACCATGCATGTCTACCACCGCTGGTAGTAGATCGCGTGGTCCATCTAACCTCCAATCCTAACTGGACGGTCGTTCTTGCCCATGAAGGTGCTCGCTAATGACCCCCAGTTGGAGAGAGGAAAGATTTGTTCCGGCAATCGTTTCTCGTCGTGGTGTCAGCGGCTGTATTGGTGAGCGTTCTGCAAGCGCAGAACCCGCGAGGCTCTCTGCGCGGCACGGTGCAGGACGCCACAGGCGCCCGCATTCCCTCGGCCAGGATTGCGCTGCAGTCGGTCGATTCGCCAATGCAGCGCGAGGCCGCCAGCGAAGACCGCGGCGAGTTTCGGCTGGATGATCTTATCCCGGGTTCGTACCGCCTTACCGTGAGCGCGACGGGATTCGCGCCGGCGCGGGCGCATGTATCCATCGCGGTCAGCTCGGTGCGCGAAGTCACGGTCACGCTGAAGCTTGCGGCTCCGACGGAAAGTGTCTCTGTGCAGGGACAGAATTCGTCCATCACGACGCAACCGATCGACCTGGTCAGCGTGGTGCATCAGGGAGTTGTCAGCAGTCAGGATTTGCAGACGCTTCCCCTTGCCGCGCGCAGTTTCGCGAACATCGCGTATCTTGCTCCGGGGACAGAGCCGGTGGAACCTTCCGATCCCACCAAGGCGCGCATTACCGCCGTTTCTACAGGGGGAAGTTCCGGACTGAATAATGATCTTTCTGTAGACGGCGGCGACAATTCCGACGACTGGATTGGCGGATTTCTGCAGAATTTCTCACCAGACGCGATTCAGGAATTCGCGGTGCGCACGGCTAACGAAGATGCCGACACGGGCGGGACAACGGCCGGATCGGTCGTCATCACCACCAAGCGCGGGACCAACGAATGGCACGGCAGCGGAGCGTTCTACGAGCGCGCGGCGGCGCTGAATGCGCGCTTCCCGATTGAAAATCCAGCCCCCAATCCCAAGCAACCGTTTTCGCGCCAGAACTATGTGGGAACGCTGGGCGGACCGATCGAGCGTAACAAGATCTGGTTCTTCTTTGCTGCGGAGTACGTGCGCGAGAACGCCAGCATCGCCTACAGCCCGAATAGCCTCACGGAGTTCAACGCGCTGGCACAGTTGGCTTCAGACGGGCTGATTCCCGGGGTGGCGTCGATCGATGTTCCGCAGAACGTGCCGATTCCGTTTCGCGACCACATCGGCTCGCTGCGGTTCGACTGGGCGGAATCGACGAAATCGCAGTGGTTCCTGCGCACCTCGGAAGACAGTTATCTAACGCACAACGCGCTGGTGGCGCAGGCCACCCTACCCTCGACCGGACTGACCACACACAATAACTACTGGAATAGCGTGATCAGTAACACCTACGCGTTCAGTTCGACGTGGCTGGGGACGCTCGTGTTCGATGCCAGTTTGCTGCATCTGACCCAGACTCGCAATTCCACGCTCGGATTCGCGCTCGCCTTTCCGTTCAGTTCAACAACCCTCACGGTCTCCGGCTTCGAGACTTACGGCGACAATCAGTTCGCGACGCCCATCACGTTATTTCCGTCGCTGCGCAATCAGGAAAAGTATCAGTTCCGCTACGACGTGGGCCACGCGGCCGGCGACCATTCGTTCAAGGCCGGAGTGAACTTCATCCATGAACCTGTGCTGGGCGGGGCCTTCCCGGGAAACCAGGAAACGCTGTATTCATTCCCCAACGATCCAAGCTTCTACGCCTTGAATTCTACGAATCTGGCGCAGTTCCCCATCGACTACGCGAACGGGGCTTCCACTACGCCCGCCAGCGACGGAAACTTTTCTCAGAGCGTGCAGCGTCTCGCTTTCTACGCGCAGGATTCGTGGCGGCTTTCGCGTCATCTCACGGTGAACTACGGCTTGCGGTACCAGACCACATTTGGTTTACTGACCGCGTCGGGACGCAGCCAGGCCCAGGACGCCGTATTCCCCACCCTGCAGGGGCTGCAGATCCCGCTAATTCCAAGTGCGCCGCACGACTACCGCAAACAATTTGCACCGCGCCTGGGAATCGCATACGCTCCCGGCGACAGCGGCAAAACGGTTCTTCGCGCCGGCTTCGGACTGTTTTACGATGACTTGGCACAGAATGGATGGGGTACGGCGTTCCAGGCCGTGAACTCTTCGACTTTTGTGACGGGCGCGTGCAGCCTTGCCGGCACCAACGGCGCCTACGCGCTCACCGGCCCCGGATGCCTTCAGGGCGGAACGGGGGCTCTTGGCAACATCGTCGACTCGAATTACAAGACCCCCTATGCCGTTCACATTACCGGCGGCATTCAGCACGCCTTCAATCAGAGTTGGACGATGAGCGCCGACTACACTCACGAACAGGGTAATCACGGCTATCGCGCCTACAGCTATACCAGTGACACCAACTTTTTCACTCCACTGATCCCGGCGTCAGATCCAACCTATGACCTCGACCAGCAGAGCGTCGTGCCCAATGTGAATATCTTCAAGTCTGACAACCGCTCCAGCTACAACGCCCTGATGCTTCACCTGCAAGGCAACGTGTCGCAGCGGTTCAACCTGGTCGCGAATTACACGTTCTCCAAGGCGCAAACCTGGGGATGCGTGCTGGGCGAACTGTTTGATTATGTGAATGGAGTTTGCAATCCGCTGATTGCGTTCGGCCCTGGCGATTACGGGCCGTCGGGCGAAGACGTTCGCCACCGCTTCGTGCTCGCGGGCACGGTCTACATCCCCGGCGGCTTTGAACTCACCACCATGACCCAGGCCGAGTCCGCCCGGCCGTTCACCATCACAACCGCAGACAACAGCCAGCGCATCTCGTTCAATGGAATTCCCACCGCTCTCGACGCCTTCCGCGGCACACCCTACATCCAGATGGATCTGCGGATCACGCGGCCGTTCAAGATCCGGGACCGCTGGGAAGTTCGTCCCTTTGCCGAGTTCTTCAATCTCTTCAACCGCAACAATCCCGGCGCCAATTTTGTGGCTACGATCGCAGCGCTCCCGCTTCAGCCCAGCGACATTGCGTCTGGCAATGCCACCACCATTTGCCTCGACTTCCCAACCTGCGCTCAACTGCAGCCCGTCACCAGCCTCAAGCAGTTGGAGATTCCGGCTGGCGGCCTGGGAGACTTCTTCGGTCCCGGCACAACAGTAGGCATTCCGTTCGTGGCCCAGTTGGGCGTGCGAGTGAATTTCTGAATCTACTTTGAGGAAATTGCAAGACGACAAGACGAGTTCTTATCGCACCAACCACTCCGTGGCAATGTGCACGCGCACTAGCAATTGGCTGTAGGTCAAGGCGAACACAGCGACTGTGGCTAGAACTGCGGCAAGTCCGTACCCCGGAGAGAAGCTGCGCGGTGATACGAGACGCTCATCGCTCCAGGCGATCAGACGCTCGACGCGGGCGCTCGTAATAGAAGCGGGGCCGTGCACCAGAGCTGCAGTGAGGTCGACTGGAGGTTCGGTCGGTCGCAGGCGCGAAAGTTTGATTAGCGCCGCCGCCAGATCGAGCGCTTCGCTCGCGTTTGAGACCGCCGCGTCGTCGGCCGCCATCTCGGTGGCTTCGAGCCATGCGGCTTCCAGACTACTCATCCCGGGGAATGCCACGAAGCGCAACAGGAGTTTTCTCAGATTGTCGCGGCGGCGCACGTGCGCCACCTCATGATCCAAGGCGGTTTGCAATTCGTTCGCGGTCAGCATGGACTCTGCCGCGCCGGAGAGCAGGACCCTGGGACGAACAATACCTGCGGCGATCATGGCCGGAACGACGCCTGAAATTCGGAGAACCGGAACCGGAACGCGGGAGTTGACCGGCTGTGCTTCATTCGTCCAGGTCGAGATGGAGCGAGACGCTCTGCGGATTGCCATGGCGGCGTTCCCCACTCCAAAAATCCCCAGCACCGCGCCGCAAATGCCCAGTATTAGGGAAATTTCGCCCATGGGCTCATCGATCGCCCGCGGTTCCAGAAGAAGAAAAGAAGGTACGGTGAAGGCAGCCGTGATTACCGCTGCTGTGACCAGCGGAAAGATTCGCAAGGCAAAGAGCGAATCCGCAATGCGGCGAACGGGATAGCGCTGGGTGTACAGCCCGGCTGTGCGCCAGAAGAAGCACACGGCCAGCGAAAGGACGCAATACACCATCACGAAAACGGAGAACGAGACGGCGATGCCACGGGCGAAAAACATCAGGCCTTTTCCTTGTCTTTAACTCGCGATCTGTTGCGGGCGTCGCCGCTGCGCGATTCGCCACCCCGCAGTTCGCGGCGCTTGGCCTCAACGACCTGGCGAAGGTCGTCGAGCAATTGCGCGTCGCGCTCGGTCAGAATCTCCACCAGAAAAGACAACGGCAACGTCGCGGCTGGGCTTGCGTCCATCAATTGCCGAAACGCCTCGCCCGCGACTTGCCGGTGCAGTTCTTCCCGGGAGAATCGGGGTCTGTAGCGGAATGCCCGGCCTTCCGCTTCGCGCCACAGCAACTTCTTTTTGAAGAGACGGTCGAGCGTCGTCATCACCGTCGTGTAGGCCAGGTCCTGGCAGGCGCCGTCGGCCAGGTCGCGGACGGTCGCATTCTCACGCTCCCACAAAGCCTCGAGGACCCGTTCCTCGAGCGGCCCGAGTTGGGGCGAGGATGCGCCGAAATGGAAGCCGTGTTTCACGCAGAAAAGCTGAGGCTGAATTCTAACCTAGGCGAAGGGAGCGCGCTACAAGGGCGTTCGGCCGCCTGGTATGTCCATGTGGAGACAGCCGCTCTCAGCTGTCCGATCGAACGAAGCTCGACCGGTTTTGATAACGGCGTCCATCTAGATGGAGAGGACTCGGGCCTTCGGCCCGACGGACCGCCGAAGGCGGCTGTCCCCACATGGACCTTGCAGGAGACTGGAGAGGTTGGCAAGTCCGACGACGATCCCGCCGGAGGCGTAATCGAATGGCGACCCCGGAGGGAGTCGAACCCCCAACCCTCAGATCCGAAGTCTGATGCTCTATCCAGTTGAGCTACGGGGCCGTAATCTAGTGCCGTGGAATGGGTCGCCACGCCGGACGGAATCGTGCCACATCTGGCGCCGGTTGGAAAATCTTTTTAAAATCTGGGGTGGGAAACGGGAATCGAACCCGCAACCGTCGGAGCCACAGTCCGGTGCTCTGCCAGTTGAGCTATTCCCACCACCGAGTTGATTATAGCAATTGCGGTTCGTGCTGTCAGAGGCTCGCGGGAACACAGGACCGATGCGGTTGGCGCGGAACTTGAGGATTTGGCAAGTGAACCGGTAGAGACGTTTCAGGAGCAGGATTCAATGATGAGTGCGCCGGGCTTCGTCCTGGCTTGGACCGCCGAGAGCCTTCCCTGAGCATCGTCGAAGGGCGGCTGCCGCTACACGATTTATGCGCGGCCTACGCCGACGTACTCGAATCCCAGGGCGCGCAGGCGAGTCGAATCGAGCAAGTTCTTAGTGTCGACAATGACCGGCTTTTTCAGCAGGTGCTTGATGCGGTCGAAATCGAGTGCGCGGAACTCCGGCCAACCGGTGCCGACGACCAGCGCGTCGGAACCTTCGGCAGCCGCATAGGCCGAGTCGCAATATCGGACTGATCCGTTGAGCCGCGTCTTAGCCTCGGGAATCGCGACGGGATCGTAAGCTCGGACGTGCGCGCCTTTCGAAACCAGCGTTTCCGCCAGCCGCACTGACGATGATCCCGCCACTGAATTTGTATTCGGCTTAAAGGCAAGCCCCAGAATGCCGACTTCCTTGTTTTCGACGGAATTCAGCACGTGCGAAATCTTGTCGACCAGGCGATCGGCCAGATAATGGTTTACGTCGCGCGCGGCGCTCAGCACTTTCAGCGGCACGCCGTGCGACTGCGCCAGTTCCACGAGAGCGTCCATGTCCGATTCGGCGAACACGCCGCCCATGCCCGCTCCGGGCTGCAGGCAGCGCGGGGCGATTTTCTTGTCCAGACCGAGGGCTAGAGCCAGGTTCACGGCGTCCGCGTCTACGCGTTCGCAAAGCGCGGCAACTTCGTTGATGAAGGAGATTTTTGTCGCGACGAAGGCGGTCGCTGCTTCGCGTACCAGTTCCGCGGTCGATTGATTGGTCACAATGACCGGAACCCCGCGCATTACCAGCGGATGAAAAATCTGCTTCAGCATGTGCACTGCTTCGACCGACGTTGATCCCAGAATAATCCGGTCGGGCCAGTTGAAATCCTCGACCGCGCACCCATCGGTGAAGAACATGGGCTGCGAAACGATGGTGGCCTGCAATCCCGCCTCTTTGATACTCTTTTCCAACTTGTTCGAAGTGCCCACGGGAACCGGAGTCACAATTGTCAGAATCGGAGGCTTGGACGCCAGTCGCGTAATGCGCATGGCCACGTCGGCCAGATTCTCCGCTTTGTCTTCGGCCAGGAAAATGACTTGGGTCCTGCGGGCAAATGATTCGATGTCAGTCGAGTAGGTCAGCCGGCCCGCCCGCACGTTGCGCCGGATGATTTCTTTCAGATTCTTCTCGAAGAAGGGAACGTTGCCTTGGGCCATCTCAACCATGCGCGACCGGTCAGGATGACAGCAGGAAACCGGAGTGCCAAAATCCGCCAGGCAGGCCGAAATCACCGTTCCCAGGTACCCCGAACCGTAAACTCCGATCTGCATGTGTTCTCCCCTGTTCCTTGCCGGGAAACCCGCGCCAGCAGTGGCGTTTGACGGGATCAGCCGGAAACTTTCCCTACTCTTTATCTACAGCCGCATCCCCGGCTTTTCAATACACGGGAGTGAGATGTACTTACAGCCACACACGCTCGACGGGAGTAACTGGACGAAGTAACGGGGATGAAGATTACGGAAGGTTAGCGCGAAACCAGCCGGCGGCCGAGGGGGATAGGAGCCAGATCAACCCAGTGATTTTCCACGTCTTCGCGCACAAAGGTCAGCCTTTCCAATAGGATGCGCCGGCTACCCGAATAGTGAGACCAGCGTTGGCGGGCCATCTGAAAGGCCGTCTGTGCGGGCTGCTCGGCGCTCATTTTTACGATCGTCAAATGCGGAATGTAAGGCCACTCTTCCTCGAACGCCAGCGCTTCGGTATTCAGCTTGCTGTGCAGTTCGCTCATGTGCGCGGCCGCGCCCTGTACACGGATGTAGACCGTAAGGGTTACTGGGACGAACGTTTCTACATCGCCCAAGGTCACTTCGAACGGTTCCTCGTCGCCGCAGATGCGCTCCAGAACCTGCAATGCTGAACTCTCGGTGCCTTGTAGAGGACGCGGAGGCAGGATGCTCAGGTGTGCCGGCAAGTGCGGAAGGTCGGGATGCAGCTCGCGGCGGAGGTTCTCCACGAATCCTCCAGCGGGATTCTTGAGATACGCCACCAGCGCATAACGGGGTTTCTGCATCCTGGTCGAAAATTATACCCCGCCGCTGAGGGCGGGCGTCGGTTAATAGCGCAGATCGCCCATCTCGAACATTCGGAAGCCGTCGGGACGATCTCTCAAGGTCCAAAGGAATGGAGGAGAAGGAATGGAGGAGAAAGAGTCACGCATGTTCTCTCATTTATAATGAGAACAGTCGGGGCGTAGCGCAGCCTGGTAGCGCACCTGCCTTGGGCGCAGGGGGTCGTAGGTTCAAATCCTATCGCCCCGACCAATTAAATCATTCCGCATCAACAAATTCTAGAAGCGCCATTTGGCCCGGACCGCTTGTCCCCGGAAAATGCTGGCGATACCTCTGGCGCGCACTGATGTGGGCCCGCGGCGATTTTTCAGGCAGCTAGCCACTAAACGGACTAAAATAACTAAGGGTCCTTGTTGCACAGGTAGGGCCAAAGTGATCAATTTTGTACAGTACTCGACCGAGGAATTTTCGTAGCCTTAGGTACCTGGCATTTCCGTCCCGGGCCGTTTGGTTAAACTTTCAGCTACTCGCGAGTCAAAAATGGCAATTCCGGCCAGAAAGAACCGTGAGTTCGATCCCAGCACTTTCCTCGCAACCATTGGAGAGGGCAGGAAGAGCCTGACCGTCCCCAAGAAGCAGGGGATCTTCGCCCAAGGAGATCCGGCCGACGCGGTCTTCTACATTCAGAAGGGCAAAGTCAGATTGGCCGTCGTGTCCAAGACGGGCAAGGAAGCGACGATCGGCATCCTGGGCGACGGAAATTTTTTTGGGGAAGGCTCGCTGGCCGGTCAGGCTCTGCGCATGGGATCGGCCGTCGCGATGACGGACTGCAGCCTTCTGCGGATTGATAAGAGGGCCATGATGGATGCGCTTCATCGGGAGCACGCTTTTTCCGACATGTTCGTGGCGTATCTGCTGGCGCGCAATATCCGTTATGAAGAGGACCTGGTGGACCAGCTGTTTAATTCCAGCGAAAAGAGATTGGCCCGCATTCTTCTGATGCTGGCTCATTTTGGCAAGGAAGGGATTCCTGAGACCGTGGTTCCCAAGATCAGCCAGGAGACCCTCGCAGAGATGGTCGGGACCACTCGTTCGCGAGTGAGTTTTTTCATGAACCGGTTCAGGAAGCTGGGATTCATCCACTATGCCGGCGGGGAAGAAGGCGGACTGCAGGTACACAGTTCTCTGTTGAACGTGGTGCTGCACGATTGAGCATTGCCCCTCCCATCCTTCTTCTCAATCAACAGTAGTGCTATTGGTATCCGGCCAGTTCGCCCTGCCTGCGCACCGGACGGGCTGCCGTAATCTGGTAGTCCTGATAATCAATCGTGAAGGACGCGTGGCCTCCCAGCCGGATATCGCTGCTGCTTCGATTGGACAGGGGCAGCCAGAAGTTGCCCACTCTCGCATAGACCTGTTCGATTCTTGTTTCCTTCGTCCAGAACGAAGGATTTCTTGCGGGAACGGCTTCAATGCGTACCACTGCGAAGTCCTCTGCATCCACCCAAATTCGGCCGCGGTATAGAAGCTTGTTGTCGATGCGGGGCTCTACAGAGAGAATGTACGACGGACCAGTCGGCGTGTTTTCGTATCCGACCAGGGTAAATTGGTAGTTATTCTGATCGAGCGCTACGCGACTCTGGTTCTGCTCGCTGAGAGCCTCTTTCTCAGTCTGTAACACTCGCTTGAATATTCTTTCAATGATCAGCTTTGAGCCTTTTTCAGAGCGGATGCTGAATTCCTTCGTTCCCGGAGATCGGTACTTTACGTCCACAATCATTTCGGCGCTTCTGGAGCCGGGGAAGCCGCGATATTCAAGGCGATAGACGCGGGTTCCCTGATAAGCGCCCAGCGCGCGGGCGCGTTCAAGATTTCTCTCGACCATCTTGGTTACGATCTCTTCCGCGCTAAGCAGCGGGATAGGACTGGCCGCAGGTGGATCCGATGCCACCGCGGTTACCTGCCTCGCTCCCAACCCGATAAGGAGCGGCAGGATATAACAAAGCGCCCGCAAAGATATTCTCATTGATCGACCCAAGTTCGTTCACAATACTCCGGACCATTTTTCAATAGTGTTCAATTTTGAACAGATTTGGTTTTTCGTTCAACGCGAAGAACTTCCGGTTGGCGGCCATGGTTTTCTGAATAATTCCGTCCAAGCGTCTGACGGTGTTCAATTGTGACCAGAGAAATCTTCAGCGTTGGAGTAACATCGGAACCATGACTAAGCGACAGTGCCTGCAATGTGGCGGCGATCTGGTGATGGCGTTCCGTCCCAGCGAAAGTGGCCGGATGAGCCCGAGCGCGGGAATTATGGCAAGACCAAACGCAAAGTGGAGATGCAGTACCTGCGGAAACTCTTTTACTGCAGAACAGCTTCGCGCAGACATCCGGGCGAATTCGAAAGTTCTCGAGCACACATAGCAGCCAGGAGATCCTACGCCAACGCTAGAGTCTTGAGGTGTTTAATCCCGCACTACGCGATCCAACATTTCGACGAAGGCCGTTTTGAGGTTCGCAGGATCAATCGCATTTGGCGCTTGCCATTCGGTGGGCGGAAAGTGACGGGCAACGGCTGGCGCAGTGACTTTGCCTTGCCGGGAGCCGCACGAGATACAGATCGCTCCGACGTCCTGTTTCTCGGTCTCTTTTGATATTTCGTTTTCGCGCACGGCAAGCGAACCGGTGACTACCGGTCCCTGACACTTGTCGCAACGGTAAACCGAGAGGTGAAGGTACTGTTTCTTCATTTGGGTCCTTCGAAAGGTAGATCTGCTCTGAAGCATAGGCTAGGCGCTCACCGATTTCCCTGTCTGGTCACAATTGCTCAATCGCCGGGCGTTTCGCGGCGTTCTTGAATCTGAGCAATATTGAACAGACCGCCGCATGACTTTCGCTTATACATACGAAGTATGGCCGCCAATGGCACAGTTCTGTGCATTCACCGCGATCCCGAGCAATTGAGGCTGTTGGAGGAAAAGGGATACGGCCTGGTGACCGCCACCACCGGAAGCGATGGTTTGCGGCTCTTGATGTCACGGCCGGTGGATGCAGTTGTTCTTGAATACTACCTGGGATTGTTGGACGGCGCCATCGTGGCCGACGAAATCAGGCATGTGAGACCGCACCTTCCTATCGTGATGGTTGCTGACCCGCTGGAATTGCCTCATGGAGCTTTAAAGTCGGTGGATACGCTGGTGGACAAATCCGCCGGAGCGCACTTTCTGTGGGCGGCCGTTCATTTCCTGCTGACCACCAAGGCCGAGCAGCGTCCCAACCCGGTAGTGGAAGCAGGAACCATACGGAGATCGTCCCGGCGAGACGCGCACTCGCAAGCGGGCGACGCGGTCAAAGGATCTTGCCCCGGCACTGGACAACGATGAGAAAAGCCCATTCTCGGCGGATTTTGGAAAGGCATTTTGGACGGGACGGTGCAGTTTTGATCGGAAGTAGTGTCCCGCCGGATGAAAGATGTTTCCAAGGGGAGACCTTTTGGTGCCTTCCATGGAGGAGATGACCATGTCGAACGCTGCAAAGCGCCAGATCCTCGTGGTCGATGACAACCAGGCCATACGTGAGACTTTCGCGCTGCTGCTGATGTCCGCGGGCTACGACGTTGTCGTCGCGGAAGATGGCTTTGCGGCGCTCTCGCAACTCAGAAAGCTGCTGCCCGACGTAATCGTCTCCGACCTGGAGATGCCGCGCATGTCAGGGTTTGAGCTGCTCTCTGTGGTTCGCCGCCGCTTCCCGCAGATATTGACCGTGGCCATGAGCGGCGCGTACTCGGACGATGGTTTGCCCGTGGGCGTGATCGCGGACGGCTTCTACGCCAAAGGCAGACAACCGGCCAACCTGGTTCGCACGCTTGAGGACTTGATTGCTTCTGCTCCGCCCCGCGGCATTGGCCATGGGCGAGACACGGTTCCGGCCTGGATCCCCCGCAACGGGAATGACTCACATGGGATTCCCTACGTGATGCTGATCTGTGAAGAGTGTCTGCGAGTATTTCAGTTGGCAGTAGTCGAGGAAACGACGGGACAGGTGCTTGAAGTGCCATGCCGCTTTTGTCCGAGCATGAACAGGTACATTATTCAACCATCCGGTCAGGACGTGCGCGCGCTGTGCGCGTAGGTTTTTCGGTTAGCCCCCGACCTTAAGCTGGTTTGAGCGACCTGCCGCACTCCAGGCAACATGTTTCGTGGCGCGGCGTGATGAGCCCGCAAAAAGGGCACATTCGCTGCGAGGCGAAGTCGCCATCGTGTGCTTCCATCTTCAGGAACCTCCTAAGCGAAGCGGTCAGGAAGGCACGCAAACTACGAAGCCTGGCAAGAAACGGATGCGGGGCGAAGGACATGGCTGAATCCGCGTTTTTACTCTGACAAAACCAACTATGACACGTCGCGGCCGGCGATTCTGTGCAACATTGCTCGCTTTAGATGGGAATGTGATTGCGTTGTGGTTGAAGCTCCACAGGATTAGGCCTGCCACTGAGCAATTGAGACCAGCTATTCTTATGGGACTGGGCCATCATGATGCTAGAGACGAGCACCTCCTCTCTCTCTTTCAGGTCCTCTGAGCTAAGTCAGCCCATCTGAAGTCTTCTTCTCTTAGTGGGCAGCTGACAAAGGAAAAAATATGAAAAGAACAATGGCACTCCTGTTGATGGGATTCATGGGCCTGTTTGGAACGTACGCCTGGGCAGGTTCGGCCCGCGAAGACTCGGTCGCACGCCTGCAATCGTCCGTGGATGTTCTACACGCGGTCATGGGAGCTCCGGATAAAGGAATCCCAGACGAAGTGTTGAACAGTGCAAAGTGCATCGTCGTGGTGCCCAACTTGATTAAAGGCGGCTTCATTTTTGGCGGCAAGCACGGACGCGGCGTCGCCTCGTGCCGCACAGCGGATGGCTGGAGCGCGCCTGCGTTCGTAACCGTTGGCGGTGGAAGTTGGGGATTGCAGATCGGTGTCGAAGATGTGGACCTGGTCATGTTGGTTATGAACGACCAAGGTTTGCAGCATCTGCTTTCCAGCAAGTTTGAACTCACGGGTGAAGGATCGGTTGCGGCAGGCCCGGTTGGCCGCCACGCTTCCGCGGGAACCGACTGGAAGATGAACACTGAGATGCTCACTTACTCGCGCTCTCATGGAGTGTTCGCCGGCCTGACTCTCGAAGGTGCAGTTGTGGAGCAGGATAACGACTCCACCCGCGCCATTTACGGCAAGCACATGGAATTTCGCTCCATCCTTTCGGGCAAAGCGTCAACCCCGAGAAGTGCGGACGCGTTCCTGAGGGCCGTGTCCGAAGCAGGCCAACAGGCTCACATCGCGAAAGTGGATGAAGATAGGAAATAATTGCCGTTAGCATTTTTGCTGACCGGGATCGCGCGATGGTCTCGGTCAGAGTTTCGTTCCCCTGCGCTTCCCTCTGGAGGTGCTATCGCCCCGAAGGGCGGCAAAATATGAAGCTCTTTCTACGGAAATCCTTTTGGGTTTATGTGGCCTGCGTCACTTTGTGGTCCGGCCTTGCCTTTGGCCAATCATCGGACGCGCGTGACAGTCTGGCCATCTGCAATACGGGCTGGCAGGCATGCGACGCGTCCAGGACTGTTCCGCCCCGGTTGCCGCCGGCCGTGGCAAGTGGCACGCAGCAAAAGTCCGAGGGACCGGCTGAACTCAGTGTCAATCTCGTAGTCTGTACCGATAGCTGGGAGGCGTGCGAGTTTTCCAAAACGGCCAAGGCCGGCTCTAATCATCAGCGCAATGTGTCCGATTGTAGAAGCGCTTCATCGGCGTGCGACCGCTCCAAACTCACCTCGCAGGAGGCGATTGCACTCGCGGTAGCCGGCCACAAGCGGAACGTCTCAGACTGCACAGACGGATTTACTTCCTGCGATCATTCGCGATTGACCGCGTCTGAGGCCCGTGGAGTCGCGGTCGCCGAGCGCGAGCGCAACGTCTCAGACTGTAAGGATGGCTTAGGACCGTGCGACAGCGTCAAGCTGACTGCTTCGGAAGCGAATCAGGTTGCGGTCGCGGGCCGCCAGCGCAATGTCTCCGATTGCAGGGATGGCGTAGCCTCATGTGATCCCTCGAAGCTGACCCGGGTGGAAGCGACAGAAGTGACGTTTGCGCAACAGCAGCGCAACTTCTCGAATTGCAGCGACGGCTGGGGCGACTGCGACCACACCAAACTGACGCGACAGGAAGCCCAAGGCGTGGCCGTCGCGGAACACCGCCGTAATCTTTCCGAGTGCAAGGCTGGGCTCGAAACCTGCGACTACTCCGCACTCACCGGAGCAGAAGCTGGAGCATTAAGGAACGCCGAACACCAGCGAAATTATGCGGCATGCCTGAAGGGCTCCGGCTATTGCGATCTCTCCCGCCTGACGCCCACGGAAGCGGGTGCGATTCCGCCCGCCCGCAACAGCGTTCCCCGGTAGATGCACGAGGGAAGGACTCGCCCAATTGACAGAACGCGCCTTTTCGACTCGAAAACGGTCCCCATCCCCGCGAACCAGCCTTCCAGCCTCGAAAAATGGGACATTTTTCAAGAATAGGAATGCTGGGACGCCTGTGCTAGCATCTTTACAGGTTAATTCCACGCTTTCTGTTGAACTTGCCACTGTAATTTCGCCAAGTTCTCTTCTCCCCATACAGAGGCATCGAAGAGGCATTCCACTTGGCGATGAACGACACTAAGAACCGATCGATGCTGGAAAACAGAAAGACGGACGTCACAGACGACGAGGTGAACGATCTGCTTCCCCAAGACGCGCATTCCCCCCAAGACGTAGACGAGATGCTCAGCTCCATTGGCACGCGGGGCCTTGATGTCGTGGAAGGCGAGCCGCATTCGCCTTATTCCGCGCTGGAGCAACGCATTGCGCACGATACCGAAGAAGTCGAACTTGACCTGACTCCGGGCGCCGGCGAATCGACCAGCGACCCGGTGCGAGTTTACCTGCGCGAGATGGGCGCTTCGCCCCTGCTTACCCGCGAGGAGGAAGTGGAAATTGCCAAGCGCATCGAGCGCGGACAAATCACTTCGCTGAAGGCCCTTTCGCGCTCGCCGATTGTGATCCAGCAGGTGCTGGCCATTGGCGAGGATCTGAAACGCGGCCTGCGCTCGATTAAAGACACTGTCGTCTTCGATGAAGAAGAGATCACCGATGAGATTTTGCAAAAACGTGTCGAAGACATTACCGGCCGCATCGACGGGTTGAACAAGCATTACAAGACCGCCTGCCGGCTGGCTGAACGGCTGGCGACCCTGCCGGCGAAAAAGAAACCCCGGGAATACCGCCGTTGCCGCGGACAGTTAGGTCGCGAGATGGTCCGGATTTCGCTCATCATCCGGAATCTTGGGTTGAACCACTCGGAGCGCAAGCGTCTGATCGAACGCGTGAATAAGACCATCGAACTGATGCGCTCGCTTGAACGGGAGATCGTTAAACTGGAAGCGAAAATTACGGGAACGCGCAGCGACGAACTCAAGAAGAACTACCGTGTCACGCAGCGGCAGCATCGCGTCGAAATCAAACGGCTGGAGGATGAGGCGGGAATGACTTTCTCCGATCTCCAGCGCACGCAGCGCAGAATGATCCAGGGCGACATGAATGCGGAGCAGGCCAAGCGCGAACTCATCGAAGCCAACCTCCGTCTCGTGGTTTCCATTGCCAAGAAGTACGGCAATCGCGGGCTGCAGTTCCTCGACCTGATTCAGGAGGGCAACGTCGGCCTGATGAAGGCGGTGGACAAGTTCGAATACCGGCGCGGCTACAAATTTTCCACCTATGCCACGTGGTGGATCCGCCAGGCCATCAGCCGGGCAATCGCCGATCAGGCTCGTACCATCCGCTTGCCGGTACACATGATCGAAGTCGTGAACAAGTTAATTCGGACCTCGCGGCAACTGGTGCAAGCGTCAGGGCATGAACCCACTTCGGCAGAAATTGCCAAGCAGATGGACATCCCCGAAGCCATGGTGCGCAAGGTGCGAAAGATCATGCGCGTGCCGATTTCGCTGGAGACACCGATTGGCGAAGAGGGAGATTCTCACCTCGGCGACCTCATCGAGGATCGGACCAAGATGTCGCCCGCTGAGGCCGTCCTCAATGTGAACTTGAAGGAACGTACCGCGCACGTGCTGCGGACCCTCAGCCCGCGGGAAGAGAAGATCATTCGCATGCGTTTTGGGATGGACGATGGTTCGGAACACACACTGGAAGAAGTCGGCCAGTCGTTCGACGTCACCCGGGAACGTATACGCCAGATCGAAGCCAAGGCTCTACGTAAACTGCGTCACCCATCCCGCTCCGGCAAGCTGCGGTCTCTGCTCGACGACGTGGAGAAATGATTGCGGGATCGGTTCGAAGCAGCTACCGGTCGAGCAACACTCCCATTTCATCGTCGTCGCCACGAGCCTTGACGTATTGCGCTCTGCCAATCGTTCCCGCGCCGTTTGGCCCCATCTCATAATAGACTTTCGCGTTTGGCGGAAAGCCCTTCAGGGCTTCGGTTAAGTCTTTAACGGTCCACACTATTTCTGCCATGTTCTTTCCTTGCAATTGGATCAGGCCTTACCTAAGCGCGGCGAGGCATGAGGAATCACTGCGCAGCACCGGCCGCAACCACCGGGACCGGGGTAATCAGCCGTAGTTGATCGAGAGCGGCCAGCACCCCTCGCCAGCGAACTGCATCGCTTTTCGTATCAATCGGAGCAGCCAGGTCGGAATAAAAATCTAGAATGTTGGCGCGGAGTTCGGGCGAAGTCAGATTGAACTTTCGATCGGAAAGTTGCGCCAGCAACTTTGCGTAGGTGGCATCCGTGAGCGTATATTCCGCCGCTTTCGTCATGTTGCCAGTATCGAAATCACGATTGGGAAGCCGGAGGGAATCCGTACCCACCTGCACCAGAAACGCCCGATATTGATCGGTGGTCAGGTTGATGCTCTTGAAATACAGGTCTTCAGTTTGAGGAGTCGGGCTTTTGAACGCCAGCCCTTTGAACGGACCCACCCTCGGCATGTATCGCAAGAGCGTCGACAAAATGCGCGTACCCACGCCCGGCTTCACGTAGTCCTTTCCCCACTGCTTTTCGTAATCAGAACGCGAAAGACGGTACAGGAACTTCCTTTTCGCGAAATTGGGCGTCTCTCGCATCAGTTCCTTTTTATGAGTTTGCAGCGCGACCTGGGTCATTTCCGGAATCATCCGGCTGACCGCGAAACGATACGAACCAATCGCCAGATCCTCGTGGGCAAGGACGTCTTTCAACTCCACCCCGTACACAATGGGGAAGACGCGCTCCAGCAGGGACTTGGACACTTGGAATCCGATGAAATCGTGATACTGCTGCGAGGCGTAGCGATTTTTCGCGACCTGTACCGTGTCGAACCCGAACTCTGTTTTTAAATGCGCGGTCTTGTCCTGAGCATACCGGACCGACTTGCCATACTTCGCCCGCAACTTCGGGTATTCGATGGCGACTGACTGGTTGACCGCGGGGTGACCGGCGACGTCGGCCGCATAGTGCGACAGAGCCCCCAGCGCGAAGGCGTACTCGTCGACATCTTGGCTTTCGAGCAGCAACTCGTGGACGAAGTCGCCGCTACGGACGTAGTGCACTAGATCGCTAAACTCCCTGCTCCCGAATGGATAGTAGCCGAGATCCTGGATGACGGCGCCGCCATAGGCGTAGGCGTGCGCCTCCGTGATCTGGTCCTTCGAAAGCCCCGGATAGCGCTTCAGCAGGAGCGGCTGAATCTGATCAGTCCAGAGCAGGTCGACAATTTCTTCGTGGGTCAGAACCGAGTATGCCGACGATCGACTGCAGGACATCAGCACGATCAGAAGAATCGCTCCTGCACGCAGAGCAAGCAGGCGCCAACTCTCGACGCTGGCCCCTTCCCACATGGAGGTGTACCACATGGTTCAAATTCGTCCGAGAACCAGAAGCACGACCACAACCAGGAGAACGAGCCCTACTCCCCCGGTCGGGGCATAACCCCAGTCTCTGCTATGCGACCATCGTGGCAGCGCACCGAAAAGTGCCAAAAGCAGGATTACGATCAAGATAGTTCCAAGCATGTTTTACTCCTTCTTCCCTGTGTTCAGACAGGAACATTCGTCATCCCGTGGAGTCTCTCCCGAGGCGGCACGGTTACACCGCTACCTCGAGATGCTGATCGCAATTCCCCCGCCTGGATACCTGCGGTTGAACAAGTAGTAGCCGTTATCGACGTAGGCGACGTAAACGTCGTCGTTGTCGTACCAGTCATTCCCCCAGTATTCCGGCCATGGGTCAACCAGACTGAACCAATAGCCGCTGTATTGGAAGCGGGGATATCCGCCTACGACCACAAAGGGCAGGCCGCCAATGCGGAACCCGTGGTCCGAGCCAAAGTATCCGCGGAACCGATCGTCAGGGATGCGGTAGCCGTGGTAGCCGCCACGTTGTTGCCAACTGCGGTGGTCGGTGTCCCAATGTTGTGAGCGATGCCGGTCCCATGCGCTGCGCTGGATGCGCTGTTGCTCCTGAGTGCGGTGCGGTTGCGCGTTTCCTTGCCGTTGCTGGGCGTGCTCTTGGTTATTCCGTTCCGGCCGCTGTTGCTGAGCGTGTTGTGTCTGCCGGTGCTCTTGCTGTGGCTGTGCTTGCCTCTGAGCATGCTGCTGCTCAGGCTTGGCTTGCTCGTGCTTGCTCTGTTGCTGAGTGGGTTGCGGCCTCTGCTGTTGTTGGGCGTGCTGTTGCTGCTTATTCTGTTCCGGCCGCTGCTGAGCATGCTGCTGCGCAGGCCTGGCTTGCTCGTGCTTGCTCTCTTGCTGATTGTGTTGTGGCTTCTGCTGTTGTTGGGCGTGCTGTTGCTGCTTATTCTGTTCCGGCCGCTGCTGAGCATGCTGCTGCGCGGGCTTCGCTTGCGCGGGCTTGGTCTCTTGCTGTTTGGGATGATCCTGTTTTTCGCCCGGTTGCTCGTGCTGGGCATAGGCAGAACCCGCGATTCCGAGAAGCAAAGACAGAATGGCTGTGCTGGTAATTCCAATTATTTTCAAAGGGTGTCCCTCCTCATCCTCAGGCTGCAATCCGCAACTCAGTATTGAGGAATAGTCAGATTTGGTTATAGGCGCTCCCCCGGTTTTTTAATGATCAAAACTGCTCAGCGAGAAAGAAACCGCCGAAAGCCGGACGGACTGTCGTAAGAGGAGGCAGCGTGAGCGTCGTCGATCGCATCCCGACACGGCGGGATATCCACGATGGCGGCTTCGCCAGAAAAAGGCAGGGCGCGAGTCCCAGAAAGTGGACCCGCGCCGATAATAGTTAAACTGGTTGCGTTGCGCTCCACGGCAGAGCGCATGGAACCCTACGGTGTGATGCTGAGTGCAATGTTGACGCCGGGATACGACGCGTTGCACAGGTAATACACGCCGTCAATGTCGACTACATAAACATCCTGCGTGTAGAGCCAGTTGCTTGGCCATGCGCCCACGAAGCCGAACGAATAGCCGCCATATTCGAAGCGGCGATTACTGTAATCGCCCTGGGTGACGCGAAACCTGTGTTCTTGTCCAAAATTCGCCTTGAAACGGTCATCGGGAATGCGGCCGTTACCGTTACCACCGGCACGCTGCGCCTGCATTTCAGGCTTGGCCTGCTGTGTGTGTAACTCCTGCGCGTTTCTCTCTTCCGGTTTCACGTTGTTGTCCTGCTGCGCATTTTTCTCTTCCGGCCTGGCGTTCTTATCCTGCTGCGCATTCCTCTCTTCCGGCTTGGTGTTGGCCTCCGGCCGCTGGGCGCTTTTCTCCCCCGGCTTTACGGGTTTCTCTGGCTGTGCCTTCTTCTCGTCCTGGGCAGACTTGTCCTTCTGCTCTTCCTGCTGATCCTGTTGTGCGTATAGCGGAGCAGCGATTCCAAGCGTCAACGACAAAACTGCTGTGCTCATAACTCCAACTAGTTTCATAAGTATTGCCTCCATTTTCGATTTTTGCGTGCCTGCTCTAGCGCAAGCTTCCCGTGGTTGCGTTGGCTGGGTTGCCGATTGCTTCACCGGATACGACAAGCTCCACCCTACGGTTCTCCTGGCGCCCGGCGGCGTTACCGTTCGAAGAGACCGGCAGCGTGTTGCCGAATCCTCGAGCCGTTACCGAATTCGCCAAAACTCCTTGTTGAACAAGGTAGTCCCGCACGGACCCGGCACGATTCTCCGAGAGCGTTTGATTCATTGCATCGCCGCCGACGTTATCGGTGTAGCCGCCGACTTCGATGTTGAGCCCCGGATAAGCGAGCAGGATGCCGGCGACTTTCGCAAGCTTCTCCCGTGCGCCCGGTTTTAGCGAATACCTTCCGGTGTCGAACAAGACATCCGACATGCTGACGATGAGCCCGCGCGCGCTGTCACGAGTGTGGAGAATCGAATTCAATTGTTCCGTCAATCTTGCGCGCATCGCGGCTTTGTCGGCGTCGGCTTGTTGTGCGTCCTGCTGCGCCCGCTGTGCGGTTCGACGGGATTGGTCGGCGTCCGCCTGGGCCGCGGCGAGTGCGGAGGCTGAAGCGGCCTGGTTATCGGCCATATCGGATCTGGCCCGATCGGTTGCCGATTGGGCGTCGATCGCGTCATTCCGGGCCTGCAGGCCCACCGATTGTGCGGTGGCTGCGTCGATTCGCGCCTGGATGATCGCGGATTGTGCATTGTTGGCGTCGGCTTGGGCCTGGACTGTCGCGGATTGTGCGTCCGCCGTATCGGCTCGAGCCTGGATGGCGACCGCTTGTGCATTTGCCGCGTCGGCTCGGGACCTATCAGCATCAGACTCCGCCCGGTTTCTGGCGATCTCCGCTCGAGCTTGATCGGATTGCGCCCGTTCTTTCTGCCGGGTGGCATCGTCGGCCTGCGCTTGCGATTGGGACAATGAGTCCGCAGAGGCCTGGCGTTCGTCGCTCAGGCGTTCCTCATCCATTTTCTTGACTGCGATTTCGCGCGCGTCTTCCGCGGTTTGTACCGCCTCGCGGGACAAGGCAATCAGCGGCTTTCTCGCCATGTGTCTCTGGGTTGCATCCGCGTCCACTTCGTCCATTAACCGGACGGCATGCCGATAGCTGTCGGCCGCGTATCTCTCGGCTCCCTCGGACTGCGCGATGCGCAAGGCATTGCGCGCTTCGAAGAATTCCAACGGCAGCTTGGCGTTTAGAACCACGGGGTCGAACTTGTATCCCGTGGGAATGTAGCCGCCCCGTTCCATCAGTTCATACTTCGCATTGACGGCCTCGGTCGTGCCCTTGGTGTCGATGCGCACCACGTTCTCGAGTACGACCACGTTGCTGGGCTGGCGCACCGCATAATAAGGTTCCGCGGTTACGATCAGCGCGAATGCCTGAAAGTCTGTGGTCACGTTCAGCTTGCTCTTTTCGTTGCCGCCTACCAGCACTTCGCCGAGGTTCGCTGCCCGGCCTTCGGGCGAAATCGCCCACAAAATATATGTCAGATACTCGCCGCCGAAACTCGTCGGCTTCTGTAGGCCGGAAAATTCCGCCTCGATCTCGATGGATCCGCGCTTGCTGTTCACCTTAGCCTCACCACCGGCAGAGGGCATCAGGTCCGTACCGGCGAAGTCCAGTTTCGTAGCTCCGCTGCGATGCCGATAGTTCACCGCCTGGACGCTGCGGCTGATTACACTGACCCGGAACGTGAACGTCGGAGTCGTGGGGTCGACTGTCGCGGTTTGGGGCGTGGCTTGAGCCAGCGCAGCCAGACTCAATACGATTGCGGGTATTAACAACAGTTTTGTTTTCACTGGATCTCCTCGGGCAGACCTCTGCCCTTACTGCATAATCGACTTGGTTTCGCGAGTACTACGACGCGGTTCTAACTCAGCCTTTTCCAACGTGGATATTGGTTAAGGAATGAAACAGTCCAAAAACATTGAGCAACCACAGAACTACGGCGATCACTACCACGCCATTCAAGATTGACTTGATCGACCCCTGCATGGGGATGAAGCGATTCACCAGCCACAGGAGCACGCCCACCACAATCAGAACTTCCAGCAATTGAATTAACGGCATAATCGTTGACCTTTCCTTGTTTCGCGCATGGACGTCACCGGACGTTGTCGTCCATGGTTGCGTTCGAGAGCTTTTCCGGCCGAATCGTGATTCCGTGGACTTCCGCGGACACACGGACGAAGAACACCAATGAGCTGGATGTGGTCGCCTCGAGTCGAACTAAGCCTGACTCCGTGCGGCCTAAGAATGAGAGCTACGAACTGGCGGTCGTCACTCTCTCTACACACTCAGGAGAATAAACAATGACAGGTGCAGCGTGGAGTGTCTGAGCAAGATAGCTCACATGGGAACAATTGAGAGAGATTGGCTGATCGGAATCAGAAAGGCATGTGGGAGTTATCGGGAACGCTAGGCCGCTTTCGACGCATGAGCGTCCGGCAATTCAAATTCTTCTCCGCAATCGAAGCAGACCTTGTATGTCCGCCCTTTGATTGTAAACACGCGGCTCATGTGTCGGTGATGACAGCCGAACGCGAACTGGAATATCCAACGCAGAGGGTTCATCGGTCCGACGATCGTCTTCGGTCGCAACTTCCATTGGCATCCAGCCAATTCAGCAGAGAGGCAACGCTGCTTCGGGCCAGGGCAATCGCGCAGTCAGCCGCTCCGTAATAAATGTTGATGGTGTCGCCGTCGGGATCCATCGTATAGCCGCAGGGAAACACCACATCGTCGACGTCGCCGTGACGCTCGTACTCGGCCTCCGGCCCGAAGATCCACGAATCACCGCGCAGTAAGCACTTTTCCGGATTCTCAAGCTCGAACAGAGCCAGTCCCAGCCGGTACAGACACCCCGATGGCGTATGCCGTACGCCGTGATAGAGCACCAGCCATCCTCGATCCGTTTCGATTGGTGGCGGCGACAGGCCGATCTTATTCGCGTCCCACCAGGCGCCGCGGCGCGCTTCCAACATGAGCCGGTGCCTGCCCCAATGATGCAGGTCAGGGGAGTAGGAAATCCACATGTGGGAGCCGAGCGTCGTCATCGGACGGTGAATCAGCGCCCAATATCCATCGATTCTCCGCGGGAAGAGTGCGGAGTCTTTGTCATCGGGTGGCATAATCACGCCATAGCGTTCAAATGTTCTGAAATCCTTGGTCAAGGCCAGAGACACTCCTGGACCGCCGCGCGAATACGAAGTGTAAGTGACCACGTACTGCTGCAACTCGGGGGCGAACGTAATACGCGGGTCTTCAATGCCCCAAATTTCCTCGGGATAATCCTTGGAGCTGGGCATCAGAGTCGGCTCACTATCAATCCGCCAGTTATCCACGCCATTTCGAGAGCGGGCGGCACAAAGGTGAGACAAGCCACGGCGGTCCTCCACTCTGCACAACAAGAGCGTCGTTCCATCCGGCAGCAATGTCGCCCCGGCATTGAAGACGCTGTTGATGGAGTAGGGCCAGTCCTTCCCGGTCAGGATCGGGTTGGCGGGATGCCTAAGCAGCAGAGGTTCGTAGCGAGTTGTGATGGCAACGCTCATAAGGATTTCGCGAAAAAAAGAAATGGTTCAAAGATTTGGAATAATCTCCGCCCTGTCGTGGGCGCAGAACAGGTCCGAACTTGCCGGCAGATTGTCCACCTCTCCCGCCAGGCGCATCTCAACCAGCGCCATGAGGAATGACAGGGTTGATTCCGCTCCCTGGTTTTCATTCACTCGCTCAGGGTGCAGGCCATCGCGACAACCGCCGGTGATGGGATCATACAGGGTAATCTGCAGATCATTGTCTCCCAGGAACCAATTGAAGGCTGACCATGCTTCCTTGCGCCAACGTTCGTCGCCGGTCGTGCGATAAGCTTCAAGACAGGCAGAAACGGCCCCGGCTGCCTCCACTGGTTGTTGGTCGAAGCGGGCTCTCTCGCGTCCCTTGCGGTAAAACCCCCGCGAACCGATGGGCACGAAATGACCCCTTCCCTCGGAACGCTGTATTTTGCTAAGCCAGTCGAGTGCTCCGATGCCGACCGCCATTATCTCATCATCGACGTTGCCACGGCCGGCAATTAACACCGCTTGTGCCAGCCTTGCGTTGGAGTAAGCCAGAACGTCTTCAAACCAGATCCAGTCGGGCGTGCGGACCGAGCTGTAAATCTCGACCAGCCGCCTCGCCAGGACTGATCCCAGTTTTTGGGCATCGCGGTCCCCGGGGAATGAATCGAGGTACTCGTGAATTCCCAGCAATGCGAAGGCCCACGCGCGCGGACTTCCGAACGCAACCACCGCCGGGGCGGCTACCTCGAAAAGGCGTCCCGCGGCGCCTCGGAGCGCCTGATCTTTCGATCGGCCCAGGACGGTCCCGAGCGCCCACACCGCACGACCATGGCTGTCTTCCGAGCCCTGAGATTCGTTCCATTTGCGCTCATAGCTCAGGAAGTTTCTGAATCTCCCGTTTTCACCGTTGAACGCAAGCTCCAGGAATGCCAGATACCTCGAAGCAAGATTGCCGATTCCTGCCGCCTCGGTTTGCGCAAGTTGATCCAGCCCATGTTGCTCGAGCAGAACGGTCAGAATCAGCGCCCGCGCGTTATCGTCGGTGGTATAGCCTTCGCTGTAATTGGGAACTGCAAAGATCGCGTGCTGGAGGATGCCCGTATCGTCCGTCAAGCGGTGCAGATGATCCAGATTCAGCGCGGGCAGTTTGTCGAGGTGTTTTTCCAGAGTTCCATCCGCGAACGTCACGCGGGGCACGTGCATGCGGTTACTCCGCGCCCGCTCAAAACTTCCCATGTAACCCTGCGCTACTCGTTTCCAAACCATCTCCCGCGCATACAGGTACGCCCGTTTTCGCATCGCGTGGCGTATGGCAGGGGTATCCAGGAGCTCGACAGTCTTTCGCGCAATGGCATCGGGATCCTGGAAAGGAACCAGCGCTCCTCGCCCGCCGTCCAATAACTCAATCGCGTGCCAGTATGGCGTCGAAATGATCGCCTTACCCGCACCCAATGCAAAAGCAAGCGTGCCAGAAACCACCTGCGCCTCATGACGGTAAGGAGTGACATAAATGTCTGCTGCGCCAATGAATTCCACCATTTCGGCGGGGCTGACGAAGCGGTTGTGGAAGATCACGTTCGACTCCACTCCGATTTCCTTCGCCAAAGCCTGCAGGGAGGCTCGATAGCGATCACCCTCTCGGCGGAGAATGTGGGGATGAGTCGCGCCTGCGACCATGTAGACGACATTTTTGTGCTTCGATAGAATGTGCGGCAACGCCTGAATCACGTTTTCGATTCCCTTATTCGGCGACAGCAGGCCGAACGTGAGCAGCACCGCTTTTCCTTCCACGCCGAAGCGGTCCTTATAGAAATTGGGATCCAAAAACGGCAAGTCGGGCACGCCATGAGGAACCATGTCGATCTTGCTGCCGGGTACTTTGAAGATCTCTTGCAGCAGTTGGGAGGACAGCTGGCTCATCACGATAAGACGATCCGAAAGCTCGGCGATTTCTTCCATCACGACTCTCTGTTCCGGACTGGGCTCGCGAAGAATAGTGTGGAGAGTAGTGATGACTGGCATTTTGACCCGGCGCAGCAGACCCAAAATGTGGCTGCCAGCCGGGCCGCCAAAGATTCCATACTCGTGCTGCAGGCAGAGCATATCGAAATTCGTGAAATTCAGAAAATCAGCGGCTTGCTCGTAAGACGACAAATCGTCTTGCGCCAACGCCAGCCTCACGCGGGGTGGGTACGCATATCCGGTTTCGGTATCGTTGATCGGCAAGGCAAAAAGACGTGCTGCCCCATACTCCGTGGAAATCGCCTCGCACAGGTCGGTGGTGAAAGTGGCAATCCCGCACTGCCGCGGCAGGTAGTTCCCCACGACGGCGATCCGGGTCGGAAGTCCGGCACTCGATTGCGGCTGCAGGGCCACCGGGAGCAGTTCACGGGATGCCCTAGGGCGCTCAGGAACGAGTTCGAGATTTCGTGTGGAGAGTACTGATTCTGTCACTGACATCAATCATCCTGTGTTCAGGCCAATGCGGAGAATTTGGTTTCTGGAATGAGTATTCCGTTCGCAAGCGTTGGATCGCGAACTGGCAATCGGGTTCCATGCCACTGGTGTTTCAGGGCATTCGCTCGTGAAATGGCGGTCTCCAAGCCAGTATGTGCTTCTTGCACCCTTGAGGAATGGTCAAAACTGACCAGATTGCCATTCGTAATTCCTCTAAACTTGACGTGTAGCTCTTGGCCATGCTGCATCCGGCAAGAGGGCCGCTTAGCAGGGCTCTCGAAGAGAGGCCTTCCAGAGCGGCTCTTCAGTTTCCAAATCTCGTCTTTCGGAGAGGCTTTTTATGATGGCACCAGACCCGGGTCCCAATCGGATGAACATGAAATTCACAAACGGCGGCAGAACCGTGGTCATCCACCTCGTGCGCGGCCTTCCCCCCAAACTCAGCAGGGATAAAAAGACCATCACGATTACCTTTGCCGAGCGCGGAGCGATCCGCAGCAACCTCCATAAGGGGTAGTGCATCGGTTCTGCCGGAATCGGAACTAGCATCGCGCCGGCGCTGTCGTTGACTATCGCGGTGAAATAAGACTAGGGTCGAGAGTAGAGCGAATATTGCTGGTCTCTCGTTCAGGTCCTCTGAGCTAAGTCAGCCTATCTGAGTTTCCCCTCTTAGATCACCCCATTACCTTGGTTCCACTTCGCCCCGGAAAGGGAGAATTTTTATGACCCCCACCATTCAAGTTGGCACGATCCTGATCGGGGAGGAGCCGCCGCGCATGGCCGAGGCCCTTGCGCTTCAGAGCGACCCGTACCTTGAGAACTGGAGCGTGGTTCGGGCTCTCGATGGATTTGCTCTGGACGATAAAATTCATGCAGCCGGGTGGAATTTCTTTTTCATGGCGGCGGAAGTAAAGGTGATGTTTTTCGGCGCGACGGGAGCCAAAAAAATCCAGAACGCGTTGAAGCGCATCTTCGAAAAAGTCAAACCACAGAACTTTAATTGTCTCGAAGTCACTGGAATTGGGACCAAGCATTTTCTGGGTGTGCCATATACCTCGGTTTCGGTACATTCGCGCCACATCCAGCAGAGCTCCCAACTCGATAGCATCGAAAACAGGCGGGACGGCCAGCGAGACGCAGAGTGGGCCAGAGGTTAATACAGGTCGAACGCTAAACCGGAAAAGGGTGAACGAAATGCTTGCCAAAGTCATAAAGTGGAGTGCGATGGCAGCTTTAATCGGAGTCGCGCTCTCGCGATCGTTGCCCGGGGTGGGGTTTGCGCTTCAGTTCGTCGTCGCGGCGGCCGCCGTAGTGGTCTTAACCCAAGCGTCAAAACTGGGCCGGTATGTGTGGATGATCCTATTCATAACTGCGGCCTGCCTGTTTAATGCTGTTTTTCCGGTCCCCGTCTCCAGTTACATGTCCAGCGTGGCGACCACGTTCGCGGCACTTCTGTTCTTCTTCTCGCTGGAACTACTGAAGCCCGAACCCAGTCTGGTGACAAGTGGGATTGTGGATCGCACGCGAGGAAGGAAGTCATTATGAACAACGCAAAAGCTCCGACCCTCGAACAAACGCTTGAATCTGCCGTCATCGTGAGTTGGGCCGACTTGATGAAAGATCCGATCTCGGGATTGCTGCACGTCGAATACACATTCGGGCCCGATGGTTCCCTTGATTATCTGAAGGTTTGGTCGTCCGTAACCCGCGGCGAGTGGCACCTTGTCTGTGCTTACTGGACTTCATCCTCCGCCTTTCACAATCAGGGCATTCACTTCGAGGATGGATTTCGATCGGATGGGTTAAGCCGGAATCTGGAATTCATTATGCAGCATCAGCATGCATTCTCATCGTCCGTCGACCGCGGCAGAACGGGCTTGCTACAGATTCAAGTGCCCACGGTGGACGAGAGCACAGCAGCAACTGAGTCATTGAGGCAGGCCTTCATTAGCGCCAACTCCATTATCGCGGAACCGGCCGGAGCGGCGCTCGCGATCGCATAGCGTAAAAGGAACAAGTGATGATCACCTTCGCAGACCGAACCAGCGTGGCTCGCGAGATCGACCGTTTGATTGATCAGCAGATTCACGACCTGAACCAGGACGCTGAAATCTCGGAGTGCCAACTCACGGACCACACAGAGCGGTCGCGGCGGCTTCGATCCTTGTGCCGGAGTTTACGCCCGGGAAGTCCCCCGAACTGGATAAGCAGCCCATCTGCAGGGGATTTCCTCATTAAATGAAGAGGCGGAATTGGCGCTCGCCGGTTTTGCCTCCAGCTTTCTGATCTTTCCTGTTGGTCGTTGTCACGCCGGCGAAGCCGTGTCACTCAACCACTTACATTGATTTCGCGTTTACGGATCCGGGATCCTTGTCCGCTGCGGTCAGGCGTCGGTCTCGATGGGACTCTGTGCGGGGCTGGCCGGTGCTGAGTTCACATTTCTCTCCTACCTTGGCTCCGCACGTAGGGCATCGTACCGCTAGTGCTTGTTGCTCCGTTACTTTCATACTTATATTCATGCCGCGTTTCTCAAAAGGAAGCTGGTCAATTTTGAACACTTCCATCAAGATAAGCGCGTTTTCATGGTGGGGCCTGCTTAAATATCTTTATCTGGGCCGACTAATTCATGTCGCCGCGGGAGCAGGCGCCGGGGCCGCTGGGATCGCCGCAGGATCCGCAGGCGCGTGCCGGGGACGGCGATGCCGACGCGCTCTTGGCGGAGACAGCGAAGACCGAGAGTTGTGGTTCCAGCTTGGTGGCGTGGCACTTGGGACACTCGGCTCTTTGCTTGCCGTAAATGAGGGTCTCGAACTGGTGATGGCATTCCTTGCAGATGTATTCGAAGATTGGCATGGGTCACTCCCGAACCTATTAGAATCAATTTGTGGGGACTTCGCAAATTCCAGATTCTCGAATCCCGGGTTCTTCCGAGCGGTGGGTGGGGCGTGGGCCGTTCCGTTCGCGGCGATGGCTGGGCGGCGGGCACGTGCAGACGATTGCCAGTTTTTTGCTGCCGCGGAAGATCCATTTGCCTGCGGCGCAGGAACGGCTAGTCGAGGTTGCGCCGGGCATCAAAGTTCGGTGCTGGTGCTACTGGCAAGAGCGCGCGAAAGATCGCAATGAAAAGCGGCGAGAGGCCCTGACCTTGATCGTCGTACATGGGCTGGAAGGGTCTTCGGATTCGCAGTACATGCTGGGCGTGGCGCGCAGTGGGTTGGCGGCGGGGATGAACGTTGTGCTCATGAACCAGCGCAATTGTGGCGGGATGGATGCTTGTGCGCCGACGCTTTACAACTCGAGCTTATCTGGGGATGTAGCCGCAGTAGTGCGGAGCTTGCTTGAGAACGATGGGGTCACTCACTTCGCGCTGATTGGGTTTTCCATGGGCGGAAACCTGGTGCTGAAGCTGGCGGGGGAGTGGGGAAGCGAAGGGCCGCCACAATTTCGAGCGGTCGCGGCGGTTTGTCCTGCGATCGACCTGGCGGCGTCGGCGGACGCGCTGCATGAGCCCCGCAACCGTATCTATGAGTACTACTTCTTGATGCAGTTGTTCCGGCGGTTGCGGCTCAAGGCGCGGCTGTTTCCCGGGAAGTTTGACGTATCGCGGTTGCGGGGTATTTCCAGCTTGCGCTTGTTTGATGACCGCATCACAGCGTACTACTGCGGATTTGCCGGGGCCGACGATTACTATGCGAGGGCTGCGGCGGCCAACGTCGTAGATCGGATCGCGGTGCCCGCCTTGATGATTCATGCCGCCAATGATCCGTTTATCCGCGTGCAGCCGGGGACTCTGCGGCGCATTGCGGCGAATCCGAACATTACTTACGTAAAGACGGACGATGGCGGGCACTGCGCGTTTCTGGGCGAACGCAATGGCGATCCGGCGGACGATGGGCGGTGGGCGGAGCGCGAGGTGGTGGAGTTTGTGCGGCAGGTAGGCTGAGATTTTTCAAGGTCTGTTCGCAGAGGAAGCCCTTCAACTGGCGCGGGCTGGAGTGCGATGGAGCCACGACAGCATTTCCGCTCCGCGGCCTTTCATCTTCGTGCGAACGTAGGCCAGCCCCAGCATCGCGAGAGAGATCAGCAACAGCCCAACGGACGCGCCCCCTATTCCCATCGCGTGCTTTGGCAGGATCGAGACGCGGCCGTAGACGAATTCGATGTGTACCCAGTAGACGAGCAACGATGCCTGGCCGAGTAGAATGAGCGGGCTGAATCCCCACTGGCCTGCGCCCCAGCGGCACCAGGCGTAGCTCGCGGTCAGAATCACCAGCAACATTCCCACGCGGACCAGGAAGAAGCTGGGGCTGGTGTGCCAGTAATCGTAGACGGAATAGAGTTGGCGCGGCTGCGCGTCGAGCCAGCGGGCGAATTCAATCAGCACGCTGCCACCCAGGCCCAGAGAGAAAAATGCTCTGGGCTCCAGGGCGTGCGCCCATGAGCTTTGCAGGATAAATCCTACGGCCAGACCGGCGAAGGCGAAGGCCGTCCACGGAAAAACGGGGAAGAGGCCGGCCTGCGGAGTTCCGAGGTTGTGCACGCCATTGACGTAGGACTCAAGCGGCCAGGGAAGCCAGCGCGGGTGCCAAGTCGTCCACAGCAGCGGGGTCAGCAGGGAAATCAGCAATGCAGTTCCGCCGGCGGTCAGCACCAAAGCGAGGCGTGTCCGCGGGCCGCGTCTTACGGCTAGAACCAGCCAGCAGACGATCCCCATCAGCATCATGGAGAGGCCGATGGTATTGAGAATGTCGACCCGCAGGAGGTCGCTTTTGGGCGCCCATCCCCAGGCCACCAGGTACTCCTGCAGTCGAAAGAGAAGTCCGAAGCCGAAAATTTCCGCGCCGCGGCCGATCGTGGTGCGCGCGATCTGGGCCGGTGGGAGATTCTTCTGGCGCAGTTTTTCCGTTACCAGCGCAAACGAAATTCCGGCGAGAAACAGAAACAGCGGCGCCGGAAAGGTTCCACCTAACTGGGAGTACATGAAAAAACGGCTTTGGCGCGCCTGGGGGCTGAGCCAGGAATCGTAACAGTGGGTCTGGAACATCAGGAGGCAGGCCAGCCCGCGCATCCAATCGATGTAGGCGAGTCGGGATTTTCTGGCGTCTGGCGGAGGCATGCGCGGCTAAGATTCGCACGGGCAGTATACGGCAATGGGGCAAAACTCCGTGATTTTCAGGGCTGGATGCTGTTCTGACGGCCGATTCGCCGGGTTTATTGCTGGTTTTGGCGCAACATTACTCGAACTGATGGGTTTTAACGTCGTACCTTGTCATCTTTCGGCTTGCCATACAACCTTCTGTGCAATGGTCTTATCGAATAGGGACAAGCCGTTATAGACTTAAAATATCACCAGTATGCCAATCTCCCCCGGAGTTTCCATGCGATTCGTGAAGTCGATCTTCCCTGCGCTTTTGATGGCCAGCTGTTTCTCCAGTGTGAGTTCCGCCGCCGTTCCGGACCGGATCACGGCCGAGATTAATTCCAGCGAGATGGTAGCTTTGAAGGGCAACGTTCACGGCCTCGCCCAGCCCAGGTTTGATCTCGGCCGCGCCGACGCGAGCAAATTACTCCACGGCGTCACCCTGGCATTCCGGCCCTCTACCACGCAGCAGCAGGATCTCAACAACCTGCTGGCCCAGCAGCAAGATCGCTCGTCCCCGAATTATCACAAATGGCTCACGCCGACCCAGTTTGCCGACCGTTTCGGCATGACTCGCGGCGACATCCAACGCGTCACAGCCTGGTTACAATCCCAGGGTTTCGCCGTGACCGCGGTCGCCAACAGCCGCAACGAGATTTCCTTCGATGGAACCGTATCGCAGATTGAGGTGGCGTTCGCCACCGAAATCCACAATTATCTGGTGAACGGCGAACTCCACTTCGCCAACGCCACCGATCCCTCGGTGCCTTCCGCGCTCGCGGGATCGGTCCTCGCCATAGGCCATCTTCACGACTTCGCTCCGAAGCCCAGAGCAAAAGCTCGGCCGCATCTGACTTCCTACGTCAGCGGCAATCATTTCGTAACGCCGGGCGATTTCGCCACCATCTACGATGTGGCGCCGTTGTACAGCGCTGGCAGCGACGGCACCGGCCAAAAGATTGCGATCGTCGGACAAAGCAGCGTCAACCCGACCGATCTTAGCAATTTCCGCAGCGCCGCCGGCCTACCCGCGAGCACTCCTCAAATGGTATTGCTCTCCAGTACGACGTCCACCCGGTGCGCGGGCGATGAGGGCGAATCCGATCTGGATCTTGAGTGGTCGGGTGGCGTGGCCAAGAACGCCTCAATTATTTTCGTCTATGCGGGACTCAGCGCAGGAGATACTTGTACAAACCGCAACGGTGACACCGTTTGGGATGCCCTCCACTACGCGGTGCAAAATACAGTAGCACCATTTATCAGTACCAGCTACGGTTTCTGCGAGTCGGGTTTGGGTCAAACTTTTGTGGACCAAGTTCAGGGATGGGCGCAACAGGCCAACTCCCAGGGCCAGACCATTGTTGCCGCTTCCGGCGACGATGGTGCCGCGGATTGCGACGGCACGGTCTCTTCCGCCACGCAAGGACTGGCCGTTGACGCTCCCGCCGCCATCCCCGAAGTGACTGGCATGGGCGGCAATACGTTCACCGGCGATGCCGCTGGCACGCTGACCGGAACCGCTCCTACCACCAATGCGGACGCTACGACGTATTGGTCCGGCACTACCAACAGCACCGACACCATCTCATCGGCGCTTTCCTACATACCCGAAGATGCTTGGAACGATACGGCTGCCGATGGCTCCCTATCGGCCTCGGGCGGTGGCGCCAGCATTTACTTCGCGAAACCCAGCTGGCAGACCGGAACCGGCGTGCCCGCCGACGGCAAACGCGACGTCCCGGATCTCTCGTTCGCTGCATCCCCCAATCACGACGGTTATCTGGTCTGCTCCGAGGACGGCGCCAACGGCGCGATCCAGTCTAGTTGCACGGCTGGTTTCCGCACTGGAGCCGGCGGAACCTTCACAGTCGTCGGTGGCACCTCCGTCGCCGCGCCAACGTTTGCAGCCATCCTCGCCCTTATCAACGAGTCCCTCGGCAATACTCCTCCGTCGGGCTTGGGGAACGTTAATCCGAATCTCTACACGTTCGCTGGCTCCAACCCCTCGGCTTTTCATGATGTGACTACGGGCAACAATATTGTGCCCTGCACCAGCGGAACTCCGAATTGCCCAGCGACTGCGCCGTTCCAGTTTGGTTTCAGCGCCGGGACCGGCTACGACCAGGTCACCGGTCTCGGCTCCGTGGACGCAGACAAGCTTGCCATCGCCTGGGCTGCGAGCATAACGAGATTCTTAACCTCCGCGACGCCGCTGACCCCCGCGAGCGTGTCTGCGGGCAATAGTGTTACGAGCACGGTGACGATCACTCCCCAGAACGGTTTTAGCGGGACGGTGACCCTCGGTTGCACCGGACTGCCGCCGGGCGCGACCTGTACTTTCAATCCCTCCACTATCGCTGGCGGCAGCGGTACGACTCAGTTGATGGTTCAGACGCAACCCAATACGGCGGCCGCAACAACCACCGTAACAGTCATGGGGACATCAGGAGTCGCTTCGAACTCTACGCCGGTCAGCCTGGTAGTTACCGTGACCGCTGAGACCTTCTCGCTGACCTCCAATCTGACAGGTGGTACGTTGTCAGTCGCGCAAGGGGCAACCAGTGATCCCGTGAATCTGACAGTTACAAGCTCGACTGGTTTCATCGTGACCAGCGGTTCGAGTGCGTCGACCGTCCTGCCGCTGACGTACACCTGCACGGGTCTTCCCAACGGGGCCACCTGCAACTTCAGTCCTAGTAGTACATCGAGTCAAACAGTGGTCAGTTTGACCATCAGCACTACGGCGCCGACCGTCGGGATGCTTCGGCCTTCAAATGGAGGTAGCCAAATCTTCTACGCGGCAGTACTGCCGGGGTTCCTGGCGATCATGTTTGTCGGTTCTCGCAAGCGCTCGCGGTGTGGCATGCGCGTTTTGGCGCTTATCGTGGTTCTGGGATTCTCGACCCTGTGGCTGGGATCGTGTGGCGGCACAACCAACAGCAGCAACTCGAATCCGGGAACACCAAAAGGTACCTCTACTGTTACGGTTAGTGCCAAGACAACCGGAGCGGCTCCAATTACAGGTTCGCCGGCTCTGACGTTCCAATTTACCGTGAACTAGGCGTGCCGTTGTACTAAGAAAGCGCAAAGGCGCTCCGCCCGTCCGGAGCGCCTTTTCTGCAGGCCTGTTCTCATCGTTGAGACCAAAAGCCTTGGACTGCAAAGATCGCGACGAATGCCGCAGAGAACGCAAAGATTGTTGCAAGTCTTTCTTCGCGTCCTTCGCGACATTCCTCGCGATCTTTGCGGTCCAAGCTTGTGATGGGTCAGACTGCGGTTGCACGGGGAGCGACGGCCCGCCGGAACTGAGCTGGAGTGGTGCCCGCCATTCTGCGGAAGACCCGGGTGAAGTGGCTTTGATCGGCGAAGCCGCACTCGGCGGCGATGACCGCGAGAGGCCACTCTGGATCGCGCAGAAGTTCGCACGCGGCTCGCACTTGCAGGCGCTGCTGATATTCGCCCGGAGTGCGTTTCTCAATCTTGCGGAAGACTCTCGCCAGGTGTACGGGATGGACTCCGGCTTCACGGGCCAAGTCGCGCATGCGCAGAGGGTCGCGGAACCCTTCGTGCAAACGGTCTTTCACGCCGCCAAACCAGCGCGGGGCGGTCCTGTCCGGCGCCTCAAATCCGGAGATGGCCCCCAGCATTTCGAGAACGTGAGCTTCGAGAATATGGCCCTCAATCACCGCAGGGCCGGCAGTCTGCGTCTTGAAGGCGGAGTATAGTCGGAGTCCGGGCCACAGCATGTCTCCGGCGCCGCGATCGAAGGTGGTGCGCCCGGGCATCCGAATTCCCAGATCCTGCAGGTTTCCCTCGCACAACTCGATGGTGAACAACGACGCGCCGGAAGGTCCAATAACGGTCGAGTGTGCGGTTCCCGCAGGATTGAAGACCGCCATAAAGGGCCGCAATTCGTCGAGCTGGCCGCGATCGCCTTCGAGATAGTCGCCGTGCAGCATGACCGTGACGTACGCCAGTTCATGCTCGTGGCGGGGTACGCTGCGCGAGCAAGGCTGCCGCAGTTCGGAAAGAAACACGTCGGCCGTGCGCAGGCGCGCCTGAACGGGAGAGTAGAACTCTCCTCCGTGCAGAAGGGTTCCGGGGCTGCCGGCGACGGGCACGGTTTATCAGACTGCCGCGAGCGAAAATTGTCACCCGCGCATTTTTTATCGATTAAGTTTAATTTGTTCAAGACGGCGGCAGCCGCGGATGGTTAGTCTGTTCCCAATGGGGAGGCTTCCATGAAAAACGTTCTTCTTTCCGTACTGGTCCTGATCGCTTGCCTTGCTCTGTTGGCCGCCGCGCCCGACGAAAAAACGCCCAAGCCGCAATATGACGAAAAAGGCCAGCTTGTGCGACCCGCCGACTACCGCGAATGGATGTTTCTCTCCGCCGGATTTGGCATGAACTATAGTCCCGCGCCCGGCAGCCACGAAATGTTCACCAACGTATTTGTGCAGCGCTGGGCGTACAACGAGTTTCTGAACTCCGGCAAGTGGCCGGAGCAGAGCATGTTCGTGATCGATGAACGGGATGCGGCGAGCCGAAGCTCAATCAACCAGAAAGGCCACTATCAGACCGATCTGATGGGCCTGGCCGTCGAGGTGAAAGATTCTGCGCGCAATCCGGATAAGTGGGCCTACTATGGCTTTGATGCCGAGGGTGCGACCGCCGGAGCCATGCCCAAGGGCAACGGGTGCTGGTCGTGCCACGACGCCCACGCCGCGGTCGAACATACGTTCGTGCAGTTTTACCCCACCCTAAAGCCGGTCGCGAAGAAGTTTGCGACCTACAACGAAGCGCGCGAGCAGGTGACCGACGTGAAGTGACCCGGCTTTTGATTATGTGGGGCGGACACTCTTGTCCGCTGCCTTTGACGTTGGTTTTTGCTTTTGCTTTCGAACTTGTAACCAGTCTGGCAGCGATGTTGGCGGCCGAGTCGCCGCCCAGACCGGTAAGCGCAGCCCATCCCCCAAAGCTTCACTTCTGCGCTGGCGGCACGTACTCCTTCGGCTTGGCTGATCCTTCGCCAAAGAAAAATTGCTCCATCTGCTTGACGATGACTTCCTGATCCTCGCGCCGCGCAGGGTTCAGCCGGTACTCGTTCAGCAGCATTTTGCAATGCTCCATCCACATCTTCCACGCTTCCTGGGAGACGTTGTCGTATACCTTTTTCCCCAAGTCGTTGTCGAACGGAGGCTCATCCAGCCCTTGCATTTCTTTCTTGAGCTTCACGCAATAAACAGTGTGCGCCATAACTTCCCTCAATCTGATGAACTAGCAGAGATTGCCAAAAAGATTATCTTACACGCAGAACAATGGTCGCGGTTGCGGCAGAGTAGCGGGAAAGAACGCCTAGAGTGAACGCTGCGGCGCTCGACTGATTCGCATCCAGAGCAGCGCCGCGATTCCCCACATCGCCAGCAACGGAATCAAACTGGCGAGTCCCTGCAGCCCGAGCAATTGGCCAAGGTTGAACGCCCCATATTCTCCGTTCGATCCCGCTTCGGCGATCGTCAATATCGAGTCGCGATTGAGCGCCACGTGCCCCGACCAGAATGCCGGCCAGACCGAGTGCACGATCGGGCAACTATCCTGCATGGGCAATTGCGAAGTCGTCGAAACCACCATCAGCGCCAGGAACACGCTGCACAGAGCTACTCCGATCAGCCCTCGCCGCCACACCGGCGTAGCCCGCCGCCATCCTACGGCCAGACCGACGCATAACAACGGAATGCTTGCGCCCGCGTACCGCGGACCGAACGACAGCCCGGCCTTCCACCAGTAGAAGGACGCATTGAACAAAAAGTAATACGAGGCAATGGCCGCTGCCGCCACTGCCGCAGGGCGGTGGGCCTTCTCTTTCCACAACCACCAAAGCCCGAGAGGAGCGGCCACTATCGCTGGCGATGCAAACAGCAGTCCGCGCGAGCACCCGAAAAGCAGCTTCAGCAGCCTGTCGGGGTGAGGATAAGTCAGCCCCAAATATCCTTGCTGCTGCATGAACGAAAACGAATTCGGATCGTAGTAAGAATAGCTCGGCCGAAACGTCCCAAACGCCGCGTGCAGATATCCCAACAGAACCATCACGCAGATCCCGGCCCCCACGCCCACTCCCGCCACCACCCGCCAGCGCGCCGCATTCCCGCGCGACCACGCCTGCGACAGAGCCAACAGCGCCAGCATCGCAGAAGCCGGAGCGGCCGGATATTCCGTAACCGTCGCCCACCCCGCCGCCAGTCCCACCGCCAGCCCCCAAAGAAAATCGCCGCGCGCATTCGTGCTCTCGCGTACCTTCAACGCAGATACAAAAGCAAAGACCAGGCAGGCTCCCACCAGAGCATGGGCCCAGAACAGACTCGCGTATGCCCACATCGGAGTGCCCAGAGACATCACCAGGGTTCCAAACGCAGCCCCGGTGCTGCCGCCCCTGAATCGCAAGCCCAGAAAAAACAGGCACACTCCCGCCAGCGCGGTCGGCAACGCGACCGCACCAGCGCTCACGATATACGACAGCGCAATCTCGCCTCGCGGCGATTCTGGATCGATTCCCACAATCCGCAGCGCAGGCCTCGCGGCCAGGGCAAACGGCACGGAGAGAAACACCAACCCCGGCGCCTTATCGGAATAATAATGTCCCTCGAAGTGCGCCTTGTCCTCCGTGTTCTCATGGTAGGCATCGATTTGCAAGGTGTGTCGCTCGACAATAGCGCGCAGCAAATCGAAGCGGGAGTTCTGATTCCATCCCCCACCTTCATAGAAGTAAATGAACGAGAAAAAGCATACGACGCCGAGCAGAATTGCGGCTTTACGATGGGAAGGAGATTTTTCTGAAAGGGGGCTCATCGAATTTTCGGCCCTCGAACGATGCGCCCTCGGGCACCTGAGCCCGGCCACTCTAGCCCCGGCTCACGACGCACCCACGCACTTACTGCCTTTTCGATCCGAGAAGGGCCTCCGCCACGATCTTCTTCGTTTCTTCGTCCATTGCAGCCGTCCGGTCCAGGGAGTGGCTCGATGCCGCAGCGAGTTTGCCTTTGATACCGATGTAGACTCCTTCATAGGCAGTATCGCCCAAATTCTCCACCCTATGCTTGAAAGGCGGATACCACCGCGCTTCGCCCGGCTTCGAGTAGACCTCGCGTACCTTCCCGTTTTCATCCGTAAAGCGAAGATGTGCGTCAGTAAGGCTCACCACTACTCCGCCAGGATGATCGTGCAGAACAGACTTTTCATGCGGCCCATAGTGAACCGACACTACGTCCACGTGCTCATTTTCAAAATCTCTCTTATAGTGCTTCGGTTCAACCTTCGTCGGGTCCTGTCCCAGACTGCAAGTGGCGGCTAGACACACCAATACCCCCGCCCAGAATAGCTTCGACCGCATCCCTGCCTCCTGCCCGAGTCTCGTAGTTTTCTTGTGAGAGCCTCCGCAACTCTACTTCCCGCTTCGGAGAGTGTCAACGACCGGGACAGAGGATGCCCCTTAGTGGTAAATCGGTTTTGGTGGGCCCACCAGGATTTGAACCTGGAACCAACAGATTATGAGTCTGCTGCTCTAACCGTTGAGCTATGGGCCCGCGAAACCCAATCTAGCATATTCGCACACCCATAGCGCACGGCCCTTGTCTCGCTGGGAAGCCCGATTGGCCTCCTTAGTGGGCGGTGGCTTTCTCCGCCCCCAAGCCCGTGTTCGACCGAACCAGCAACTCGTTGAACTTGTCCTGCGACGACGGTTCGTGACTGACGAGCGTTCCGAGAATGGCCCCGATGAAGCCCAACGGAATACTAAGAATGCCGGGATTCTCCAGCGGGAACCAGGCCTTCGCCTGAATCAAGTGCCGCGCCGTGCCCGTCACCGTAGGCGGATCGATCGCCATCAGGCTGGGACTTATGAGGATCAACCCGATCGAGGCCAGCAATCCGACCGTGAGTCCCGAGACCGCGCCCAAGGTATTAAACCGTCGCCAGAAAATCGACAGCACAATCACCGGCAGATTCGCCGACGCCGCCACCGCAAACGCCAGCGCCACCAGGAACGCAACATTCGCAGTAGGTCCCAGAACGATGGCAATCGTGATTGCGATGCCGCCCACCGCAAACGCCGAGATGCGCGCCACCATCACCTCTTCGCCCGCTTTCCGCTCGACGCCGTTATGAATCACATTCGTCCAGAAGTCGTGCGAAAAAGAAGTCGTCGCGCTGATCGTCAGTCCCGCGACTACCGCCAAAATTGTCGCGAAAGCAATGGCCGAGATGAACGCAAAGAAAATAGACCCGGCCAGGGCGTTGGCCAGCAGCGGCGCGCTCATGTTCGTGCCACCGTGAGTCCTAATGAAGTCGGGGCCCACGATCGTCGCCGCTCCGAATCCCAGGAACGTCGTCATAATGTAGAAGCTGCCGATCAGCACCATCGCCCATACCACGCTGTGCCGCGCCGTCTTGGCGTCTGGCACGGTGTAAAACCGAACCAGAATGTGCGGCAATCCTGCCGTGCCAAAGATCAATGCCAATCCCAGCGAGATCAAGTCGAGCGGCCCGTACGGCGGTTTATAACGAAGCCCGGGCTCCAGAAAGTCTTTCACCACCGTCGCCCCCTTGGCATCGTGATAAGTGACGTGAGCGATGGCTCCGAAAAACTGACTAAAGCTGAAGTGGAAGTGCGCCATCACCAGGATGCTCAGCAGGAACGTTCCCGCCATCAGCAGGATCGCCTTGATGATCTGTACCCACGTAGTCGCCAGCATGCCGCCGAATACCACGTACACGATCATCAGGATCCCGACGCCGATCACTGCCTTGTTATAGGTGACATATCCGCCCAGCAGCAGTTTCACTAGCGCGCCCGCACCCACCATCTGCGCGATCATGTAAAACGTGCTGACCGTCAGCGTGCTCAGCGACGCCATCGCCCTCACTGGCCTCGGCTTTAGGCGATACGCCAGCACATCCGCCATCGTATATTTGCCTGCATTGCGCAGCGGCTCCGCGATCACAAGCAAAACCGTCAGATAGGCGACCAGCCAGCCCACCGAAAACAGAAACCCGTCATAGCCCTGGAACGCGATAATGCCCGCGATTCCCAGGAACGATGCGGCGCTCATATAATCGCCGGCCACCGCGATCCCGTTCTGCCAACCTTTGATCTGCCGGCTCGCCGCAAAGTAAGCACTCGCACCCGCCGAGCGCTTCGAGGCCCAGTAAGTAATGCCCAAGGTAATCGCGATGAACACCAGAAACATAATCAGTGGAATGTTCGACATGGCTTACTTGCCTCCCTTTGTATCCTCGGCCCTGTCGAGAATGTCTTTTGCGAGACGGTCAAAGTTGTTGGCAGCTTTGACATATAACCCTGCAATGATCCAAGCCACAAAAAATTGCGATAGCGCAAACAGGTAGGCCAGATTCACAAACCCAATCTTGATGGACATGAACTGCGGCGCATACCCGACCAGCACCGGCAAGGCAAAGTAGTAGACGACAAAGAATATAAACGCCGGCACAATGAAGACCTTCTTCGTCGCCATCAAATCCTGGAACTCTTTGCTTTCCGCAATCTTGTCCCAGGTCGACTGCGATGCTTGATACTGCTTCGGTTGGACGACTTCTAATTCTCTTGCGGCGTCTGCCATAGGCTCTCCTCGTGACTGTTTCGTCGAACTTGCCACATTCTGGATGTTGGTTCGGAAGGGGCGACCACTGACGGGGAACAGCTTACTCCCGTTTCCACTTTTTGTGGGAGCCAATCCATCCCCGCTAGTGCTGCGGCGTATGCCATCGCACACGCTACAGCCCTCAATTACGTCTTTCTCCTAGAACGTAAAGATGGGCCCGAACTCGGAACGGATATCGTGCCACTCCCGTGCCCCTACGCCTTCATACTTGGGGAACGTGGCCGAGTCCGCGAGATTGGGATTGGCAATCCGAGTTCGATACATGGATTCTTCCAGCACGAACGAAACCAGGTTGTTCATCTTCCGGGAAAGGGTGGCGGCTGCCAGGTCGTTCTTCGAACGCTGGTTGCCAAGACGCAAGACGTCGCTGGTCTTGGCCTGGTCGAAGGCATAGTGGAGAAGAAGCTGCCATCCGGCGTTTCGCCCAGCCGCATCCTCACCGATAATGCGGCCGAGCGGAAACCCAACGTTGACAAATCCGCCCATGGAGCGTACCGGCCGTTGGGGCGCAAACACCGGGTTCCCGGCGCCGTCGATGCCAAACTGCAGACTCGACGCACCGTCGTTGGAAGACCCCGCGCAGAATCCGGGCTCCGCATCGGTCCCACAGAGTTTGGCCAGGCCCGTAGTGTCGTTGAAGTTCGAATCCAGGCTGCCCACGAAGTAAAAACGCAGGTCCGACCCGCTCCAGAACTTGGAGATCACCGTGACATAGCGAGTTGGAAGCTGAAGTTCTCCGGTCCAACCTGCCCGTCTGGATGTTGTCTGTGCGCCCTGGGGAAAGGCCTTCTGAAATACCTTTGAATCCGTACAAACTGAAGTGTCGGGGTTGGTGCAAAGCGGAATATCTGAAGCTCGGACCAACACTTTCCGGTCGCCTTGAACGCCACTGAAGATTAGCTGGGCGGGAACAACTCCAGGTGCTTTATCCAGCTGCCACTGCAAGACCAGCCTCGCTTGTATTTCTGGACGTCCAGAATCGGCACCCTGCTTTTCACCGTAGCCGAGTTGGTCTGCGACGTTTGACGGATCATTCCCATACGATGGCATGACGACTGCGAATTCGGGTTGGAAGAAAACGTTGCGCGGTCCGCCTTCTTGGTGGCCTATTCCGAAGCGGAACTGCGGAGCGCGCTCGTACAGAGTGCCGAAGCCCAGCCCGAGCCCGGTGGTCTCGAACAGGTTGGGCAGCGTCGATGACCCGAACGGCGTCCAGTCCTGTCCGAACACACCGAAAATGCTCGTTTGGTCGTTGAATTTGTGATCCACGCGCCCATAGGCCAGGCGGATCGACGCCATGCTCGACCGGATCGTCGAAATGTTCCGGTTCAGCGCACGCGAAAAGTTTCCTTCGAAATCGAACTCCAATTTGCCTGTGATGGCGTTGCTGCTACCAGCCGCGTCGGGCCATTCGAAGTTTGTGCCGAGGCGTGCGAAACGCGCCTTGGCGTGGAACTCGGGGCTTCTGGTCGGTCCGGGGTCGAAACTTGTGCCCGAAGCCGTAATGAATCCTGGCAGCGGCATGTCGGTACCGTACGGCGAGGAAGTGTCGTAGATCACACTGGTCTTTACCGTGCCATAGAGCTTGAGCCGGGCGCCGCTGCCCAGCTTCAGATCTGGAATCAGCCCGTCAGGTTTGGATGGTTCCAACTGCAATACTCGCACTGGAGCCACCGCTGGGGTGACCTTCAGTGCCGCTGGTTTGGCTGGCTGCGTCGCTGTCTGAGCTGTCTGCATCGAGCCTGCTTCCACCGGTGCCGTAGCCGCGGTCGCCATCGGAACTGCAGGAGTAACCACCGCGGACAAATCTGCCGCGCTCACCACGCCCTTGCGCGCCAACGCCTCCACCAGCAGTTGAAACTCCGCCTCTGGCTCCGCGTCGCGAATCGCATTGGCTTCGCTCGGCGCGAGAACACCCTTCATCACCAGCACGCCCAGCAATGCCGTCACATTGGCATTCCCCGAGCTTATGTTTGGGTTGGCAGCGGGTGCCGGCTGCGCCGCTGGGTTGGCTGCAGTCTTTGCTGGGGTTTTCGAGTCGGCGGCGTCCTTCGTCCCTGCCAGGACCGGCGCGACCGTTACGACTGCCAGTAGCGAGCTGCAAATCCATTGCTTACACGTCGGCATGATTGATGTCTCCTCTTCAACCCGGGCCACTTCCGTTTACATGACCCATCACTTCATACGGCATATTGTTGTTTTGTATTCAGCGTCCGGGCTTGCATTTCGCTCTTTAAGTGCGACCGTGGTCCCAGTTTGGGACGCGAGGGGGCCTGCGTCCGAGACTGGTTTTTCTCAGACGTAATGGGAAGTCACACTAGGCTGGAAGCATTTTCGAAGATGTGCGGATACTCACACACGCTTTGGGAGTCGACCCCGGAGACGTCTCCAAGATGGGAGCTAGATGCTGATGTGGCGACAGCCGCCTCGGCTGTCCCGCCTGGGCGGAGCCCGGCGGAACTTATCTAACGTTCCAAACAAGCCGCCTGAGGATATGTAAGGCGGAAGATTCTGTGTTCGTCTCCGAACCGCAAAGCCGGAGGCGCGCCCCGAAAATGGCCCGGCGTTTCCAACGCCGGATGAGCAAGACAAAACCGGTCCTGTAGGGACCACTGAAAATAGCCCGCCAGTTCTACTGGCGGATAACCTCAAAAGGAACGGCGTCCCGACAGGGACGCCTGAAACTCCCCGAACTTCCTGACCGAAAACCTATACCCCCGCGCCACGCTGGAGTTTCCCCACCGCTGCCGCCAACTCCGCCAGCGAAGGCACCGACTCCGGTTCTGTCACTTTGCGCTCCGGCAGCGCAACGCCGCTCTTCAATGACTCGACGAGCATCTCAATCGCCAGATCCGTGTTCGGTCGAATAAAGATCGTCGCCGCCAAGGTCCCATTGCGCACCCACGTCTGACCGGTCTTCGGCATTCCATCGCAGCCTGTGATCGGGATCTTCATCCACCGCGCTCGATCGCTCTCGGCGATTTCGCTAAACGCTTTTCTCGCGCCTATGGCCATGCTGTCGTCCTGCGCACCGACCAGGTCCACGCGGCTTTCCATAGAAGTCCGCAAACGCAGCCACGAACTCACCGTGCGATACGCGCTCTCTTCCGTCCAGTTCGCCCGCACCGTCTTCACTTGAATGTTCGCCGGTTTGATTTTCAGCATCCCGGCCGTTCGCTCTTTCGCCGCGGAACTGTTCGCCGGGCCCTCGATATACAGAATCGATCCGCCATTCGGCAGCAGCGCCGCAAATTGCTGTCCCTGAATCCTGCCCACCGCTTCATGATCGGAACTGATGGCAAACGCCGGAACCTTAAACGTACGACGCAGATCCAGGATGTAGTCCACTTCATGATTCAGCACGACCCACCCAATTCCCGCCGCCGCCGCGGCGCGCGCCACCTGAGGAAATGCCGTACCGCCCGCGGGTTCGAACATGATTGCATCCGGACGCGCCACCCCAGAATCCTGAACGTAATGCAGCAGTTGCTGGCTTTGCGCCACGGCATCATTGTTCGCGTGAATAATTTTTACGTCCACGCCCAGGCGCCGCCCCGCTTTTTCCGCCGCCGCGGCCTGCTCCTGCTGATAATCGTTATCGTTGTTGGTGAGGGAGACTACAAAGCTGAGTCGGTTCATGACATAAGCACCTATGCCGGATCATAATCCTTAAATCCCTGTAACCAACGTAACCAGGGTAACTATGCAATCGTGCGGCGCGCTCGGAAGAAGATCGTGAGATGGAGTTTCCGGTAGGGAAGAGGGTTACGATGTTCAGGCGCCAGCCGCGGTGCCCGTCGCCGCTTCGCCCAGAAAAGACTTCAGATTCGTGTCCAGAGTTTCCCGGCTGGCATCGGACAGCTCCACGAAGCGGAAGGGCTGCATCCACCCTTGCGTCGCCCACATGGGAAACAGCATCTGCGCCTTGCTGCGAATCGTAGATTCGCGAAGGTGAAAAATCAGTTCGACTTCCAGCTTCTCGTCCAACGGCTTTTCCAGATGGATGATTCCGCCCGACGTCGAAAGCTGATGGAACGCCGCTCTCACCGAGCGCCGGTTCGGCAAGCGCACCAACGCCAGCACCGAGCCGCGCAGTTTCACCCGAAACGGGCGATCGACTAATTTATTTTCATTGGCTGACACAACCGGCGCCATCGAATTGAGCTGTTCGGCCATATGCCAAAGTATGGCAGTGGGGGTGGAGTTGGCGAAGTTACGAAAGAACAAGACCGACTCGGTTTGTTCTCATGGAGACGTAGCTTGCTGCGTCTGACCGGCGTCTGAACCGCAGCTTGGAACCAGCAGGGACCTTTACTTCCGCCCAGGATGAGCTTCGACGCCCTCGGAGAATAGATTGTACGGCCAGACTTTCTTGTTCACCGTCAACTTCGGAGAACTCTCCGTATTGCTGTTGGCCGAGCTTGGAGCAGCAGCACTCTGCGCCGCGACATCCCAATCTTCCGGGGGATTCGCGATCTCCCAAACATTTCCGTGGGTATAGAGCGCGGCTCCAATCAGAAAATACTTGCCGTCGTTCCCCAGCGGTAAACAGTTTGCCACCCGCGCAGTCACGCTCCCTCCGCCAGGCAGATCGCCGATCATGATCGGGGTCTCCATCTGCAGCGCACGTGAGCTCCGAAACCCGCATCCCTGCGCGCTCACGATCAGCACCATACATTTCTCGGCAAATGGGCGCCTTCGGTCAAGACTGGTCACGCTAACCGGAATCTCCACCCTGATCCGCGTGCTGCGTCGAGCCGCCTTGGGTGTCAGAATTTCCATTGCAGGTGTGTCCCGCAGGCCAAACCTTTCTTAATTTCGCGAAGGCGTTGCACCTCAATATTGTGACAGACTCGTATCGAGTCGGATGGTGACTAAGGTAACGCAGAAATCGGACTCGCCAGGGCGAAGCCCGGCGCTTCAGAACCGGCACCAGCAAACACCAGTCGTGCCATAAATCCGCAAAGTGGATGTCGGCTTCAGCCGCTGAGGACTGCTGTCGCAACGACTCTGTCCCGTTCACCGCTTGGCATTCAGCCGCGCCTGCCTGATGCCGGCTCGAATCCCATTCTCCACCACTCGCGCGTAGCCGCTCTTATCCATCGCGGACATGGTCGCCGCGGCAATCCCGCCCGGCGTAGCCGCTTCGTGCAGCAAATCGGCCAGACTCAGTCCGCTTTCTCTCCAATAAGAAATCCCGTCATGCAGTGCATGAGCCGCAGCCGTCATTGCGGTCGCGCGCCCCAGTCCGGCGCGTTGTCCCGCCTTCGCCAGAGTTGCGAGCGCGTGATACCCGTGGCTGGAGGAGTACGCCGCGGTGAACGCATCAAACTGGCTCTCAGGAATTTCCACCACAGCTCCCACATGTGCAAAGAAGTCGCGCACGTGTTTTCGCTCGCTATTCGCGACGCCGCGCTCAAAGCTCAGCGCCGTCAACCCGCGTCCAACTCGGCAAACCGGACCAGGCATCGCTCGCACCCAACGCGTCGGACGCCCCATCATCCCAAGTAGTTTCCGCAACGGAATCCCCGCAGCCAGACTGACGCAGAGTCTCGGCGCCGGAATTCCACAGGCCGCGATCTTATCGAGAATCTCCGCCACCGACGCCGGACGCACTGCCACGATCAGCATCTCCGCCCGCAGCAGCGCAGACTTCAAGTCGCGCGCAATCTGCACTCGCGTTTCCCGTCGCAATGCTCGCATCTTCTCAGGATTGCGATCGTAGACGACAATCCCCTGCTCATATCCAGCGAGCCGTAACCCAGCCACCAACGCGCTGGTAATCCGCCCTCCACCGAGAAACACGGTAGCCTTCATGCTCAATGCCATCGTGCTCTTCACCGGCTCGCCAGGCCTCCCGCAGTTTCTCCTCCATCCATCGTGAACACGTGACCGGTAGCAAACGCGGCGTCATCCGAGGCCAGATATGCAAACAGCCCCGCAATCTCTTCCGGAGTGGCATGCCGCCGCAAAGGAATCTTCTGGTTAACTTCCTCCAGCATGGCGTCGGAATATTCCGCGCGCTGCATCGGCGTCAGCACGTATCCGGGAGCCACGGCGCACACGCGCACTTTCGGCGCCAGCTCCAGCGCCATGGACCGCGTCAACTCAATCACTCCTGCTTTGGTCGCGTTGTAGTCGGCGTAATACGGATATCCCATCAATCCATTGGTAGACGCAGTTTGCAGAATCACGCCGCTGCCGCGCTCCCACATGTGCCGCGCCGCCGTTTGCGCCACGTAGAACACGCCGGTCAGGTTCACGGCAATGACCTTCTCCCACTCTTCGGGAGTGATGTCCAGAAACTTGTGGCGGATGCTGATGCCCGCGTTGTTGATGAGCACGTCGACGCCGTCCATCAATCGGATGGCTTCGGCGAACGCAGCTTCCACCTGCATCAGGTCGGTGACGTCGGCGATGATGGCCTCGCCCAATCCCGGCAACTCGCGCCGAATGTGCTCGCAGGCCTTGGCGTCGCGATCGAGCACGCAGACCCGCGATCCCTCTTCCAGAAACCGCGCCGCCGTGGCCGCGCCAATTCCGCTCGCTCCGCCGGTGATCAGAATGCGCTTCTCTTTCAACCCTCGCATGCAGTCTCTTCGCCGCTAGACAATCGTAAACTGCCAATCTCGAACCAGTAACGACAGCTGCTTGTCCGAATGACCACGATCTGGTTCAGAATATGGAGCAGTTCAGGATAACCATGGAAGAGTCTTGTGGCTAGGAGGAAGGAGGTGCGGGTAGGCCGGAACGGCCCACGTGTTAGCTTTTCCGGGCCGCGGAAAGATTACTTTCTTGTCACCCCCCCGTGGACTATTGGGATCATTGAGTTAGAGAGGTACTAATATACTTGACTAACCATTGAGAAAAACTAATAAATTAGTTGATGCCGTGACAGGGCGAGAGTTAACGCCGAGTTGGAATCTAATTAGTTTACCTGTGAGCCTGCACTGCCCTGAAAGTTGGGAGGGGGTGCCTGTCCCGGTTTTAACATGCCTACGGACATTAACAGTTGAATTGTCAGGTTCGCATCATTGCGGAACTTCCACTGGCAATTCTCTAACTGTAGATTTACGAACTCGAAAGAGCCGCCGCTGTAAACGAGCGTGCAGTTTGTAAGTTTGCAGTTGAAAAATGCGTGTTCGTCGAGGGCATAAGTTGCATTCTTCAGAGTTTCATTGTTGTGAATGAAATACGGCATTTTGTCATCCTCTCTAAGCGATCCTGCGCAATCATGCGGCTAGAGCAGTCCGAGTTTTCGGCATTCTGCTTCCGTGGTGTCAACGATGACACTAGCGGCGCGGATCATCTCTGCAATATTAAGCCTCACTTCGTAGCCATGAAGCGCCCCGACCTTGCCGAAGGCTATTCCGAAATGAAGCTGGACGTGGTGCTTCCACTTGAGTCCTTGCTCTGTAATTGCATACGTTATTTCATTTTCCGCCGTATCGTGGACTCCCTCGAAGATGGTGATCGGTCGAGTAACGCTGGAACTTTCAATGTAGGGAATGTTGACCCCGGCTTTGGATGCGACCGGGATAATGAGTCTGTGCTTGGAAGCATTACAAAGCTCGTTAATTGCAAAGAGCAGATTGTTCTCTCTCTCGTAAGGCTCGAAACTATCAAAAAGCCTCGTGATTTCTTCAGGGAATCCCTTGCAACAAGCACCTATGCGACTTTTGAAATCACCGGCGGTTTTGCAGAAGGGAAAATGGACACCATCAGTCGGGAGGTGAGCAAGGCGAGCTACGGCAACAGCAGTCATTTCGAGCGCGGCTCGGAGATCCTCAATTGTGTGAACTGTATGCTTTGTCAGGCTGCTTGGAAAAGGTTTTCCCAATTTGAACTTGTGCCGTTCGTGAATGCCATCAGGATCAGGCTCGACGATGTGACCGCATGGTGTTCGCTTGAAATAAATCCGAGCGCACCGTTCAAAATCGGCAAAGTCTTCATTCGCCCATTGGAGTCTGAGTCTTGAATCTTCAAACTCATCTTTCGCGTTAGTCATCGGAGGAATTTATCGTTTCACTTTCTGATCATGTTGTGGTGCTGGTGGCTGTATTCGTAATGTGCGCGGTACTTCTCCGGTGCCTTATCATCGAATCCAAAAAACTCAAGATCAATATCAACATTGATCCAGACTTGGCCAGAGCGTATGGCTTGGGTGATAGCATTCCCGCCGAATTCTTGCGGTTCCAATTGATAGGGAATATTCCCCAAAGTGTCGAGAAAGATTGGGAGCGTGCGATTATGAGTGCTTTCCGAGCACGTAATTGCGCAATTTCCTTTCAATTTGGTCGCCGCAAGGTCACCTGTATTGTTAAGCGATACGATGAGGAAGAATCTGGTAACGTCCGGCCTGCTGGGGCTGACGACTCTCGGCTCAAGTTTGCAATCACTTCCAATAACAGGCTGGGCGAGTGTCAAATTAAGTTTATGGGCTTTCCGCCCAAGTGAAATGGTGAATCTCCCAATTCTATTGGTAACGTATGTGTACAAAAGCGTTGCCATTACACCAGCTGCGAACCATGTGGAGTCATCTACGTAACGATTAGGCATAGTGCGGTATGATGGGCGCATGAAGTCTAAACTCGACACCGACACGACGCCAGTTCAAAAATTCCAACAGTTTGAGTCGGGATTGCGCAAAGTACTGACCGTCTCGAAAACTGAATTATTGGAACGCGAGAAGCAATACCAGGCTGAGCGCAGCACACAAAAGAAACGTGGCCCTAAGCCTTCCGCTTCGGACCACGCTTCGAGCGACGGGGATTAGAAAGGCGTCGTTTCCCCCACCTTGCCAGTGAGCTCGGCATAGGTAAGGCGCTTATGCGCTACCTGAGATAGCACTTTCTCGAATCGTGCGTAATCGTCCATCGGCTTCTGGCGATTGTTGAATCTAAAAACCTGCTCATCCAAGTAGCGGTCCAAATGGAATGGCTCAACGGCAACGTATATGCCGCGCAGATGGCGCTTGAATAGACTCCAGAAGTTTTCTAGTCCGTTTGTGTGGACTTGTCCGCGCACATATTCATTGGCATGATTCACGACTTCATGAACGTAGTGCCAGTTCAGACGATTGTAGGGCACTGCGTCATCGGTATAGACGGCAGAGCCGAACTTCACATTGTTCAGAATCTCAGCTTGCAAGGTCTCGCGCTTAACGTCCGGAATGCGCTTTGCTCTAATCTCGCTAGTGGAGCGATCCAGCATGCCAATCACAACAGTCTTTCCAATGCTCCCATCTGGACGCTGATTCTCGCGCGCATATCGCTCTCGCTTATCTCGGTGCATATTCTTAGGCTTTGGCGAAAAGAAAGCCTCATCGACTTCTACCGCGCCGCCATCGTCTTTGCCGCCCAATTTTGTTCCCAGATCATAGCCTTTCATGGCCAATCGCAAACGGTGCATCATGAACCATGCAGACTTCTGAGTGACTCCGAGAGCACGGCCAATCTCATGACTACTCACGCCATTCTTGCAATTGGCCAGCATCCACATGGCAGGCATCCACTTCTGCAAGGGAATAGGCGAATCTTCGAATATTGTTCCCAATTTTACAGAGAACTGACGGCGACACTCGCGGCATTTAAAGCGCTTCTGAGTCTTGAGATAATAGGGTGCTTTGGCGAGGCATGCAGGGCATTCTGGACCGTGTGGCCAGCGCAAAGCGGCTACAGCATCAATGCAGACTTGCTCATCTGAGAAGTGCTGGATGGCTTCTTGTAATGTCTTTGGTTTTGCCATGCCGAACGATATCAGAAGGCCTTGGGTTAGTCAACGATATTATTACCGTTAGAGAGAAATGACACGGAAAATCCTAGAGCTAGAACAACTTAGGGGTAAGATATTCTATTCAAAGGACTTAGCCGCTTATCCGTTGGTCAAGTGGCCAAGAGCTACATACCAGAATCAGCTGGCAGGGAAGCGAAGCCAATGGGGAACTTCGGAAAAGATCGCGCTGTTTCCGATTCGGGAATCCGACACATCCTAGATTCCGTTGTCCAGATGCCTTCGCTCGACGGAACGGAAGGCCAAAGTATGCTGGAGCATCGATAACAAGCGCTGGAAAGATGCGCTTTTACGCGGTTCTGCGATCGCGAAGTATTAGCCGTTCACTTGCGCATAAGTTGCGCGTCGCAGGAATTCTCCCTGTCCCGCACGTCCCATGAACTTTTCCCCTTCCACGACAACTCGGCCCCGCGACAGAACTACATCGGGCATTCCCGTGACCTCAATGCCCTCGAACATCGAGTAATCGACGCGCATGTGATGGGTCTTGACGCTGATGGTGTGCTTGCGGTTGGGATCAAAAATCACCAGGTCCGCATCGCTGCCCACAGCGATCGTCCCTTTGCGCGGATATAGTCCAAACAACCTGGCCGGAGTGGTCGAAACCAGTTCCACAAAACGGTTCGCGCTGAACCGTCCGCCGCCCACACCGCCAGAGTAGATCAGGCTCATGCGGTGCTCCACGCCCGGACCTCCGTTTGGAATTTTTGTGAAATCGTCGCGGCCCAATTCCTTTTGTTCCTTAAAACAAAACGGGCAGTGATCGGTGGAGACAACTTGCAAATGATCCTGCCTGAGGCCATTCCACAGCTTTTCCTGGTGCCATTTCTCGCGTAACGGTGGAGTGAAAACGTACTTCGCTCCTTCAAACCCGGGCGCGTCAAAGTTCTCGAGAGAAAGGTACAAGTACTGTGGACAGGTCTCGGCGTAGACCGGAAGTCCCCGATCGCGGGCCTCGCGAACTTTTTCGAGCGCATCATTGCAACTCAAGTGGACGATGTAGATGGGCGCGCCCGCCATCTCAGCCAGTGCGATGGCGCGACCCACCGCCTCGGCTTCCGCCGTTGTGGGGCGAGTCAGCGCGTGATACTTCGGCGCCTTCTTTCCCTCCGCCAGCGCCTGCTGCACGATGACATCAATCGCGCTGCCGTTTTCGGCGTGCATGCAAACCAGGCCGCCGTTTTTCGCCGTCGTCTGCAGAGCTTTGAAGATGCTGCCATCGTCGAGCATGAACACGCCCGGATACGCCATGAAGAGCTTGAAACTGGTCACGCCTTCGTGCACCAGATCGTTCATCTCGGAAAGTTGCCCGCCAGATACGTCGGTGACGATGCAGTGGAAAGCGTAATCGCACGTGGCCTTGCTCGAGGCCTTGCTCATCCACGTGTCGAAAGCCTGACGTAACGGCTGGCCTTTGTATTGAATCGCGAAGTCGATCAACGTGGTTGTACCGCCGAACGCGGCGGCCCGCGTGCCGGTTTCAAAGTCGTCCGCACTGGTCGTTCCGCCGAAGGGCATGTCGAGGTGAGTATGAACATCGATTCCGCCGGGAAGGACGAGTTTTCCCGACGCGTCGAGAATCTTGGTAGCGTTCTGCGCCGGAAGATCAGTTCCAACGGCGGTGATCTTGCCATTTGCAATGGCAACGTCCGCCTTGTAGGTATCCGTTGCCGTCACTACGGAACCGTTTCTGATGATCGTGTCGAAACCCATTGAATCCTCCGTCAGTTGGCCGCGCTTCCCCGCTCCGGATGCGAGAAAAGAATTCTATGCTACACTGCCGCACTTTAGTTCTTCACAATCAGTTCCTCATAATTTCTCCACGAAGGGACCGGCCATGCAATTCGGCATCGCACTGAAACCTGACATTTCGATCGAACGCATCGTAGGCCTGACGCGGCAGGCGGAGGGTGCCGGGTTTGAATACGGCTGGATTTTCGATTCTCACGTTTTGTGGAAGGAACCGTATCCTCTGCTGACCCTGATGGCTGCGAACACGCAGCGCATGCGCTTGGGTACTTGCGTGACGAATCCCGCGACTCGCGACCTGACAGTGACTGCCAGCCTGTTCGCAACTCTCAACCTGATTTCGGGTGGACGGATGGAACTCGGCATCGGCCGCGGCGACAGTTCTCGACGTGTGATGGGCAAGAAGCCCGTAAGCTGGTCGCAGTTGGAAGCTGCCGTGGCGGAGTTCCGCGATCTAACGTCCGGCAAGGAAGTGCAGCACGACGGTCAACCCACCCGCCTCAGTTGGGCGAAAGATTCTCCGCGCGTTTGGATTGCAGGATACGGTCCCAAGGTGCTGCACATGGCCGGGCGAGTGGCCGATGGGATCATTCTGCAGTTTGCCGATCCGGCTTTAATTGCCTGGTGCATGGGTTTCGTGAAAGAGGGCGCTCGCGCTGCTGGCCGAGATGCGAGCCGGATTGAGGTGATGGCGGCTGCTCCCGTGTGGGTTTCGAATGACTTGAGCGTTGCTCGCGAGCGAGTGCGCTGGTTCCCCGCCTTGGTCTCGAACCATGTGATGGATCTGATCCGGCAATACAAGCCCGAAGATCTGCCTCCGGCGCTGACTTCATTTGTGCAGGATCGCGGCCACTATGATTATCAGCATCATTGCGAAGTGGAAAGCGATAACGCGGACTTTGTTTCGGATGAAGTCGTGGACCGGTTCTGCCTGGTTGGTCCGCTCGAGGCTCACCGCAAAAAGTTGAGCGATCTCGCGGATGTGGGCGTGACCCAGTTCAACTTATATCTGATGTGCGGGGATGAAGAGCAGACGCTCGACATTTACCAGCGGGACGTGCTGCCCGCGTTCCTGAAAACAAAGAAGGCTTAGCCGCGCGTTAAGCGGCTTCCTGAGGAGCGAGCGTCGCCTGACGCTGAAACTTCATCATCGCGTAATAAGCCACGAAGGACACTGCGAAGCCGACGAACCACGAATAGTTATACAGCGCGCGCACAGACGGAACCGCAACTCCGGCTAGTGCGGTGCCCGCTCCCAGCGCCAGCGCGATTACTGCGCGCCAGTTGAATCCCCGCGAATATTCGTAGAGCCCGCCCCGAAGATACAGATCGTCAACCTGCAACACTCTCCGCCGGATGACGAAGTAGTCGCAAATCATGATTCCTGCCACGGGCCCGAGAAAGGCCGCGTAGCCGCCCAGCCAGCCGAGAATAAATGTTCTGTAGTTGGAGAGCAGCTTCCACGGCATCAGCGCGACCCCCATGAAACAGGTGATGATGCCTCCGGTGCGGAAACTGATCCCACGCGGCCACAGGTTGGAAAAAGTCGTTGGCTGGCGAAACCACATTGGCGCCGATGTTGACATTGAGCGTCGCCAGCAGAATCGCAACCAGCGAGATCACCACCGCCGCGGGCGAATGAAAGCGGCTGAGCAGTTGAACGGGATCCCAAATCGCTGTTCCGTAGATCACCACCGTGGCGGAGGTCACAACGATTCCGACGAAGGCGTACAGCGTCATCGTCGTAGGCAAGGCCAAGGCCTGACCAATCACCTGCTCACGCTGATTGCGGGCGAACCGCGTGAAGTCCGGGATATTCAATGAAACCGTGGCCCAGAAACCCACGGTCCCATTCAGCGCGGGGATCAAGAACTTCAAAAAGTCGGGGAAAGTATTGAATCGCGAAGGCACCGAGAACATGGGTCCGAAGCCCCCCGCTGCATGATAGGCCCACCCCAACAGAAGCAATCCAACGCCCAGTAAAACCGGCGCGCTGATGCCCTGCAGAACGCGGATGTACTCGATTCCTTTGAGAACGACCGCGAGATTGATCAGCCAGAACAGAAAGAAACAGATGGCCGGCCCATAGGGAAAATTCTTCAAGCCGGGAGCGAGCGTTGCCAGCAAGGTGCTAATGGCTTCGCCACCGATCCAGGCCTGAATGCCGAACCATCCGCAGGCAACGAGTGCGCGCAGCACTGCCGCAATGTTCGCGCCCAGCACTCCGAACGACGCACGAGCCAGAACAGGGAACGGGATTCCGTACTTTGCTCCGGGATGCGAGTTCAACAGCATCGGAGCCAGCACGATTACATTGCCGAGAAAGATGGTCGCGACCGCCTGCTTCCAGTTCATTCCCCCCTGGATCAGACTCGCGGCCAGCATGTAGGTGAGGATGTTTACAGACATCGAAATCCACAGAGCAGCGAAGTTGTACGTGCCCCAGTGCCGGCGCTCGGCACTGGCCGGCGCAAGGTCCTCGTTATACAGAGGACTGGATTCAATTCGAGAGCGCAGTTGAGAAGTGGTCGTCATCGGCGTGTGGGTTTCAGAAATAGAGCAGGCCGTCGCACCTTGCAAGTCAGTCAGCCGCGGCGGATGCTCCGCTCTGCGTGGTCAGGAGACCGTAGCTTTCCGGCCTGCGATCGCGGAAGAACTGCCAAACCTTGCGGACTTCGGCGATCATGTCGAGATCGAGGTCGGCGACCACAACTTCGTCTTTATCGCGGCTGGCCTGGGCGATGATTTTGCCCCGCGGATTGCAGAAATAACTCTTACCGTAGAATTCGCCGATGCTCCACGGCTTCTCAGTTCCCACGCGATTGATCGCTCCCACAAAGTAGCCGTTGGCAACGGCATGAGCGGGCTGTTCCAACTCCCACAAATATTCCGAGAGCCCGGCCACAGTGGCGGAAGGATTGAACACGATTTCGGCGCCGTTCAATCCGAGGATGCGCGCGCCTTCGGGAAAATGGCGGTCGTAGCAGATGTATACGCCCACGCGAGCGTACTTGGTTTCGAATACGGGATAACCGAGATCGCCGGGAGTGAAGTAAAATTTCTCCCAGAATCCGGGATGACAGTGCGGGATGTGATGCTTGCGGTACTTACCCAGATACCTTCCATCGGCGTCGATCACTGCCGCGGTGTTGAAATAAACGCCCGGCATCTGCTCTTCGTACACCGGAACCACCATCACCATGCGGTGCTTGGCCGCAACTTTCTGCATGAGACGCGTGGTCGGGCCGTCGGGCACGCGTTCGGTCAATTCGTACCAGCGCGCATTTTGCTCCGCACAAAAATAGGGCCCGTAGAAAAGCTCCTGCAGGCAGAGGATCTGCGCCTTCTTGCGCGCGGCCTGCTCGATCAGCTTCAGGTGCTTGTCGATCATCGCCTTCCTGATCTGCGCAAGAGGGCGTTCGGTGCTGAGCGCGTTGCTGGCTTGAATCAAGGCACAGCGGACATTGCGGGGCATGGGGCCTCCCAGAGCGAGTATCGAGGAACGAAACTATAGCAGAAACAACGGTCGCCTCATCACCCCATGTCCTGGTTCGCGCCCCCACCGTTGACACACTCTCTCTGTGCTGAATAGACTCGGCGTTCCGAAAGCTTACGGAGACAACGGCAAGGACTATGGCAAAGCGCCCTCGAATTGCGGTGGTTGGCAGCGCCAACATTGACCTGACGACCTTCACGAATCAGTTCCCGAAGCCGGGCGAAACCATCTTCGGACAGGGATTCGATCTCGGTTTCGGGGGCAAGGGCGCGAATCAAGCCGTGGCGGCGCGTCTCTGTGGCGCGGAGGTCTTTATGGTCGCGCGGGTAGGCAGCGACCTCTTCGGTCCCGCAACGATTGAAAACTTCAAGAAGCAGGGAATTGATTCCACTCACGTGAAGCCAGTCGAAGGACTGTCGAGCGGTGTCGCGCCCATCTTCGTGGAGCCCAACGGCCAGAACCGCATCCTGGTGGTAAAGGGAGCGAACGATGCGCTCAAGCCTGCCGACGTTGACGCAGCCGCTGAGACCTTGAAGTCCGCCGACTGCATCGTGCTGCAGTTCGAGATTCCGCTGGAGACGGTTTATTACACAATACAATTTGCGCACAAGCACGGCATCCGCTGCATCCTCAATCCCGCGCCCGCGCAACCGGTCGCCCTGGCAGCGCTGAAGGATCTCGACTATTTCGTTCCGAACGAGAGTGAAGCGGAGACCATCACCGGATGCTCGGTGAAAAACGTTGAAGACGCGAAGAAGTGTGCCGAGAAACTGGTGGCCAGCGGTATTCGGCGCGTGATCATCACGTTGGGAGCGAATGGATCTCTGCTCGCCAGCCGTGACGGAAGCGAACACGTGCCGCCCTTCTCAGTCGACAGCATTGACAGCACCGGTGCGGGCGACGCCTTCATCGGAAGCTTTGCCGTATTTCTAGCCGAGGGAGTGCCCGAAATAGAAGCCGTTCGCCGCGCAAATCTCTACGCAGGCTTGTCCACAACCGGCGTAGGAACGCAGAAATCGTTTTATGACCGCGCGCGCTTTGATACCGAATGGGCCGCGAGGTCCTGAATCCCTTGTCGCCGTCTGCTTCTGACTGAATAAATTTTCTGCATCCGACGATGCCAGAGAATGACCGCGACTAATCCCTTTTCCACTGCGAAAATTCTTGACTTCGCGGCAAGCGCCAATTTATAAGCGCTGTCTGCAGTCCCGGCGCCTCCCACCTTCACTGGAAGCGGGAGGATCTTTTTCCTTGCACGGTGCCACCACCGAAAGGGGTTCAAGAAATGTTGAGCCAGAAGACGCGTCTCGCGCTGTATCTCTGTTCGTTGGTCTGTCTGTGCAACCCGCTCCTGCAAGGTCAGGCGACCGGAAGTTTTTCGGGCACGGTTTCCGACAACTCCGGCGCAGTCGTGGCCGGCGCCAAAGTGACCGTCACCGCCCAAGCTACGAACCTCTCCCGCAATGCGGTGAGCGACGATACCGGACACTTCCTCGTTCCTTCGCTCGGCGTTGGTGATTACGCGATCAAGGTAGAAGCCCCGGGTTTTAAGGCCGCCGAAGCGAAGAATGTCCGCCTGCAGATCGACGAACGCCGCGAGCTCGACTTCAAGCTTGCGCCTGCCGCAGTGAGCACAAATGTGGAGGTGAGTGCCACCGAAGTAGCCGTAGAGACATCGACGCCAACTCTCGGTCAGGTCATCACCTCCGAGCAAGTTGCCGAACTCCCCTTGAACGGACGGAATTTCGTGCAACTGGCGACCCTAACGCCGGGTACGACCGCGTCAACGAGTCCGGTCAGTTTCTTCACTAGCGCCGCAAGCAGTGAAGCGGCGACGCGCGGAGCATTCTCGCTTTCGGTGGGCGGTTCTCGCGAACAGAGCACGGACTGGCTGCTCGACGGCAACGATAACAACCAGCTGGATGAGGGCGGGATTGCGATTTTTTCTTCGATCGACGACATCCAGGAATTCAAAGTCCTGACCTACAACTACTCCGCCGAGTACGGAGAACGCGCGGGTCCCACCGTATTGGTGACGACCAAGTCTGGATCAAACCAGTACCACGGTTCGTTGTTTGAGTTCTTCCGCAATACGAAATTGGATGCCCGCAGCTATTTCGCAACGTCGGTGGAAAAATTCAATCTGAATCAGTTTGGCGGCTCGCTCGGCGGCCCCATCAAGAAGGACAAAACCTTTTTCTTTATCGATTACCAAGCCAAGATGCAGCGTCACGGTATTCCCTTTACCGGTTTTGTTCCGACCACCTCCATGACGACGCCCGACGCCAATGGCAATTACGATTACAGCAACGATCCGACTGGCGTGCAACTCAGGAACCCGTTCGCGACCGGGACAGAGCCCACAAACTTCCAGTGCTTGCCTGGCACCTCGACCCCTGAGGCCGTGCGTTCGGATGGCAGCCAGGCGCCCGGCTCCAATTGCAACATCATTCCGGCGGCGGTGGTGAATCCGCTCGGTGCTAAAGTGATTCAACTTTATCCTACCCCCAATGCGAATCCTACCCTGGGCTACAACTACCTCAACGAGCCCGTCAGGAAGCTCAACGAAGGAACATTTGACATTCGCCTCGATCACAATTTTTCCAGCAAGGATTCCGTGTTTGGGCGTTTCAGCTACGATCAGGCAACAAACTTCGTACCAGGCGGCTCCCCGACATGGTCGGAAGTCAACGCCTTTGGCAGCAACCAGTACATTGACAATCACGGGCGCAATGCCGTGGTAAGCGAAACCCACGTCTTTTCTCCGAACACGATCAATCAGGCCACGGCTGGATTCAGCCGAATTTTCAACCACATTCTCTCGTATGGCACCGGCTCCTGCGAAGCTTCGGTTATCGGCATTCCCGGCGCCAACCTCGGGAGTAAGTGCGATAGCTTGACTGGCTATCCTCCGAGTCTGAATCAGTCCCACAAGGACTGCATCAGTTGCGGCCTGACTTCGTTCCAGATGTCCACTTACATGTCGGTGGGCGATCGCGGATTCGCGCCCTACCAGGGCGGAACCAACGTCTATTCGCTTTCCGACACACTCGACCTGATCCGCGGCAAGCACAACATCCGGTTCGGAGCCGTATTTCGCGCGAACCAAATGAATGTGAGAAATAACGCGTTTCAGGACGGATATATCGTCGACAATGGCACTGCGACGGGCGACAACATCGGCGATGTTCTCGTCGGCGCCATGGGAGTTTTTGCCGCTCACGATCAGACGTTCCTGGGCGGTACGGTCGGCCGCCGCTGGAAACTGGTTCGGCCGTTTGTCCAGGATGATTGGCGCCTGACCGGCAATCTGACGGTGAATATCGGACTTGCCTGGGCGCTGGTCACGCCGGAAACCGAGGTCCAAAATCGTCAATCGGACTTCGATATTCAAACCCTCAAGTGGTATGTCCCCAAAGGCAGCCCTACGTTAAGCAGTTGCACAGTCTGCGTCGCGACCGACGGCCGCGCAGGCATCCAGTTTGATAGCACGGCCCTCGAGCCGCGCATTGGATTTGCATGGAAACCCATGGGGCGTGATAAGACCGCAGTTCGAGGCGGCTATGCCATCTACCACGATTCCGCGTGGAATCAGGGCGGACAAGGGCTGTGGCAGAATCCCCCGTACTATGCGGAAGTCGATCCGTGCACGTTCTGTCTTACTTATGGGGTCGCCGCCGGTTCGCTCTCGGGTGGCTTCCTTCTGCCAGGTGGGGCCATCTATAACGCGCCCGTGAACCCCGGCGCTTACACCGGAACGATTCAGTCGGAGAACCGCAACTTCAAACTGGGCATGATCCAGCAATACAACCTCAACGTTGAGCAGCAACTACCTGGAAATGTGGTGTTGACGGCCGGTTATGCTGGTTCGCGCAGCACGCATATCCTGGTCAGCCAGTCGAACCTCAACCTCAACGAGCCGAGCGCGTGCCCCGGTGGCGCCAATGCCACGCCTGGCTATACGCTGGGCTGCGGCTTTGGAACCTTCCCTTACGCAGGATTCTTTCAGATCGTCGCTCCCAGCGACAGCGTAGGCTCAGCTCGGTATGACTCTCTTCAAATAAAGGCCGAGACCAAGAGCTCGCGGCATGGCATCTACGCTCTCTTGGGCTACACCTGGTCTCGCACCTTCGATTCTGGAATGCCGGACGGCTTGGGCACGAATCCCGGCGCGATCTATTGGCCTCTGCCCGGGACCAAGAAGCTGGATTGGGGCTTGTCCCAACTGAATCTCAATAACAGCTTTACCGCCAGCATCCTTTACGACCTGCCATTCGGCAAAGGCAAACACTTCGGCAGCAATTGGAGCGGCGCCAGCAACGCCATATTTGGAAATTGGCAGGTGGATCTGATCGAAAGGGTCACGTCTGGATTTCCGCTATTCGTGGTTGATAGCGCCGATGAATCGGGGACGTTCTTCTCCTACAATGGGTTCACTCTCCAGCGTCCAAACCAGGTCGGCGACCCCAACAAGCCGGGCCCCGAACCTGGAGGCACAAACTGTCCCACCCAGATCCACACACTGCAGCACTGGTTTAATCCTTGTGCCTTCGCGCCTGCTCCGCTCGGAGAACTCGGCACCGCCGCGCGCGCTCCAGTCTACGGTCCTCGTTTTGTAAATTCGGACTTTTCGGTGATCAAGGACTTTCCGCTGTCATTCCGTGAGGGCATGGGTCTGCAATTCCGGGCTGAGTTCTTCAACCTCTTCAACCATCCGCAGTTCTTCCTGCCCGGTATCGGAAACAGCGGACAGCAGGACATCAATTCGCCCTTGAGTTTCGGTGTGATCAGCAACACGGTAAACAACCCACGGCTGATTCAGTTTGCTCTTAAGCTGAACTTCTAGGGCGCGCTGGCCCGGGTCTTAACTAAGGGCAGGCTGGGTTCGCGCTCAGTCTGCCCTTAAGTTCTTTGAGAAAATCTGCAGGTAACCGTGCTCTGAACAAGTGGAATCTGGGTCAAAGTAACACAGCCGGTTATTTGGCAGCGAAGTTGCGAACAGCATACAATAATCCCTTGCGAGCTCTCCCCATATGTCTCCCATTCCAGACGATCTCACCACCGTAAAAGACGACATGGTTGCTTTCATCGAGGGCCACGGCATGCGCCGCTTCCACGGCTACGTGGATTATGACGAGGTGCAATGCGTGATGTGGGAGATGGGCGGCAATCCTGACGGCTGGAAGGATTTCGTGGAACTGGCCAAAGCGTCGGGCGCTCCTTTCCTGACCATGCACTCCTGGACGCTCGAACGCACCGAACTGGATGACATGGTGCAGCGCCTGACTAACTCGGAGTTTACCGACGGTGAGGATGTGGAAGACGCCCGCTGGCTCCGTGCCCACCTCGGCCGTGTAGGATTTCTGCAGTTGGGCTGGGCCTACCAGGGATCAATGTTCCTCTGCGAGGTTAGCACCGAGTGGTACGAGCGGTACCAGCATCTGCTCGAAGTTTCCGACGAGTTCGGCGGCCTCACCATGGATGAGCCGGATCAGGACGAAGAAAACTAGTCCTCGATGCATCACCCTCCAGTAGTAAACTGCTCCATCACCCATGCAGTGGATTCAAAAAGCGACTGACGACGACCTCGTCGTCCCCCTGATCGCAGGACTGCGCACCGATCCTGCGCTTCGCGGCCTCGCCAACGCAGCCCATATCCTCGCTCCGCTGCTCGTGCGCCGCGGCATCACCGATCTCGATTCAGCCGGCAATTTTCTTTCCCCGGCACTTTCTCATCTGCACAACCCGGAGCGCATGATGGGCCTCCGCGCAGCGGTCGATCGCATCGATGCCGCCATTGAACGCAAAAAGCCGATTCTCATCTACGGCGATTACGACGTAGACGGCACGATGGCGGTCATCATCTTGAAGACCGCGATTGAACTCTGCGGAGGATCGGCCGACTTCCACGTGCCGCACCGCATTCGCGAAGGCTACGACATGCGCGACGATGTGATCGAGCGCGCAGCCGCGTCGGGCATTCGCCTGATTGTCAGCGTGGACATGGGCATCCGCGCCTTCGCGCCCGCGGAAACGGCGCAACGCCTTGGCGTCGACCTGATCGTCACCGACCACCACCTGCCCGGTCCCGATGGCGTGCCCAACGCGCTCGCGGTCGTCAATCCCAATCAGAAGGGCTGCGAATATCCCTACAAGCAGCTCTGTGGGGCGGGCGTGGCCTTCAAACTGGCGCAGGGATTGATTCAGCGGCGCCTGGATGCGAGCGTTCAGAACAAACTGCTGATGTCGTTCATGAAGGTCGTGGCGATTGCCACCATCGCCGACGCTGTGCCGTTGACCGGCGAGAACCGCGTCTTCGCTTCGTTGGGACTCGACGCGCTGCGCAAGGCGGTGAATCCCGGACTGAAGGCCCTGCTGGAAGTTGCCCAGATTTCCGCCAAGCGTCCGCCCACATCCGGGGAAGTTGGTTTCCGTATCGCCCCCCGCATCAATGCGGCTGGGCGCATGGACGTGGCTCGCGATGTGATCGAGCTTTTCAGCGTGAAGGATGCGGCGCGCGCCCGGGAACTGGCCGCCAAACTCGACCATCTCAACTCCGACCGTCAGGAGGAAGAGCGGAAAATCTTGCGCGCGGTGGAAGAGCGGTTCACGGGTGACCCCGCGCTGTGCGATGCCTACTGCATTGTCGTGGACGGAGAAGGCTGGCATCGCGGCGTCATCGGCATCACGGCGACGCGCATCGTGGAACGCTATAACCGTCCGGCGGTTGTGATTTCGCGCGACGGCGCGGAAGCATTCGGCTCGGGACGCTCGATTCGTGCCTTCCACCTGCTGGAGGCGATCGAGTCGTGCGGCGGTCTCTTTTCGCGCTACGGCGGTCATTCCCATGCCTGCGGATTCGCCATGCCCTCCGCCAATGTCGCTGATCTGCGCGCGCAGCTGGATGCGTTTGCGCGAACGCGTCTCACCTCGGCGGATTTCGATCCGATTCTCGATCTCGATGCAGACCTCGATCTGGCCGAAATCACGCCCGAACTCTTTCAAGCGCTCCAATTGCTGGAACCCTACGGCATGCGAAATCCCGAGCCCGTATTTGCCGCACGTGGCGTACAGCTAGCCGCACCTCCACGGATTCTGAAAGACAAACACGTCAAGCTGAAGATCAGGGCGGCCGCACTCCGAAACAGCGTGGTCCCCGTTGAATCGCGGGAACTCTCCGCAGCCGCCATCCTGGCAACTCCACGCTGCCATCCGGACGGCGCCGCCATCCGGCGCGATGAAAAAACCGCGGCCGCAACCCTGGACTACGCGAGCGGTGTCCCACTGAGAACCGAGAACCGAGAACTGAGAACTAGAATCACTTTCGATGCCTTGGGGTGGCACATGGCCGAGCGCCTGCAGCAGACGCCACTCCTGGCGGGCGACACGCTCGATGTCGCCTTCACCATCGGCCACAACGATCATCCCGAATACGGCGGCCTGGAACTCTCACTGCGCGATTTCCAGATATCCCGCCGCTAAGCGACAGCACAGGGCATGGTGCCATGTCGATGTTTCAACAACTATCCGAGGTCATTGGTGATTGGTGAAGCGGCGAGCCGCGTCAGGGTACTATGAGGATCGTTTATGGTTCGCATGGCAAGACTTTCCGCCGCAGAAATGCGCCTCGCCCGCCTAACTGAAATTGCGCTCTCGCTCCCGGAGACCAAACGCCAGATTTACGGATCGCACGCGCAGTTTCTGGTCCGGAAAAGGACGTTTGCTTACTTCCTCGATAACCATCACGGTGATGGCATCGTCGCGGTCACCTGCAAGGTATTGCCCGGCGACAACAAGGCGCTGGCTGAAGCTCAGCCCGCCAGATTTTATCTTCCTGATTACCTCGCATCGAAAAGCTGGGTCGCGTTGCGGTTGGACCGGGGAAAAGTCGATTGGGCCGAAGTGCGGGAACTTCTGTCGGGCAGCTACGCACTGATCGCGCCGAAACGATTAGCGGATCGGTTGAAAGCCGAGGCCTGAGCTCTATCGATTTCGGCCAATGCGCGCTTAAGGGATTTTTCGCCGGCAATCGCTGCTTGCAGGGTGGGGAGGCAAGGGCGTGGGGATGCCGACAATGGACTCGGAATGGCGGCGAGAGTATACTCCGCCTCAATCAATCGTCCCGGGGACAAGTACCCGCCCATGAAAGACTGAGTTCCGTTCTTCGTTGGCAAGCCGTAGCGCATTCTCTGAGAGGTGGTCGATGCCCAAGCGAACGCTCGCAATGGTTCTCGCCGTTCTGCTTTCTGTCGGTCCTGCCTGCTATTCACGAAAAGTGCAGAAGGTGGCGACCGTAGATGTGCCGCAGCCCAAGAACGAAAGGATCGTTGGGGTCACAACCATAAAGGGCGAGGACGTCTCGTTCGACTTGCCGGGAGCGTCCATCAAGAACGGGACGCTGTCCGCCTCCGTAAAAGAGACTCACTACGAAGTTCCGCTGGACCAAGTACAACGGTTTTGGGTGGAGACGGCCACACTTCAAAAGGGGCGAACCATCGGCTTGGCCGCGGCCGTGACCGTTGGCACGCTGGCGCTAATCGTGGGCATCGCGGTAGCCCTGAAGCAATCCTGCCCATTCGTTTACTCCTGGGACGGTTCGCGGTATGTGTTTGACGCCGAACCATACGGCGGAGCCATCTCCCGTGGCCTGGAAAAGGACGACTATTCGCAACTGGAACATCTCCGCCAGCAGGATGGTCTCTACCGGCTGAAGGTTACCAACGAAGTCGACGAGACACAGTTCACGAATCTAACCGAGCTTTGGGTTGTGGACCACGCTGCGGGAACCCGCGTGGCTGCAGATGTGCGGGGCAAACTGCACACTCTGGCGGCACCGCAAGCCCCACTCTCCGCGCAGGATGCTGCCGGACATGATCTGCTTCCTTGGCTCCGTGCCACGGACCGTCTGATTTGGGAACCGCCCGCGGTTCCCGACGCCAACGGTAGTTTGCAGAGTGACATCGTAATGACTTTCCCCAAGCCGGCAGGGGCGACCCAGGTAAAGTTGGTGGCCAACGCAGCGACCGGTCTTTGGGGATCGTACATGATCAAGAAGATGGTCGAACTGCGGGGGCGCGACGTGGGTTTGTGGTATGCATCGATGGACCAGAGCCAGGCTGCGCGCGACGCGCTGTTCGCATGGGAAGTGCGCGAGCAACTCTTCGCATTGAAAATTGATGTTGAGGAACCCACAGGCTGGGAGGTGCGCGGGATTCTGCCGGGGACCGGTCCGTTTATCTCCAAGGACCGAATCGTCCTGCTGGATGTGAGCCACGTGCAAGGGAATCAATTGCGCATTCGCATTCAACCTCCGGCTGGTTTTTGGGCTCTCAACTCGTTTGCCGTGGATTACACCTCAGACCTCCCCGTCAGTGTTGAAAAGATCGAGCCAGCCACGGCGAAGGACCTGCAGGGAAGAAATGTGCTGCCAGAGTTAGCCGCGAACGACGATCGCTACCTGGCGATGCCTAATATAGGCGACACCGCTGACCTCACCTTCCGCGTGCCGCCCCAACATGCAGGCACAGACCGAACCGTAATCCTCCACACTCGCGGATACTACCGACTGCATATAGCTGCGACAGGCGAGCCCGATACGAAGACTCTGCAAGAGATCGAGAACGTGCCGGGAGCCGCAGCTCGCTTTGCGGCAAACCAGTTCGCACTGTGGCAGGTCGCGGGCCTGCAGAAACCATGAGCCGCCGAGTCTGGCAGTGAACGCTTCCCTCGACTGTGCCACGCCTGGTGGTCAACCATGAGCGCTCGGCGAGTGGCAGTGACCGGCCTGGGCGTGATCTGTGCTCTGGGCAACAACACTTCTGAAACCTGGAATGCGGTCTGCGAAGGCAGATCTGGAATCGCTCCGATTCATTCCATTGACGCTTCGAAGCTACGGTTTCGGAACGGCGCCCAGGTCTGCGGGTACGATCCCAGCCAACACTTTGAAGCCAACCATGCGCGCTTGCTCGACCCGTTTTCTCAATTCGCGATCATTGCAGCCCGGGAAGCCGTGAAAGATTCTGGAATCTCACTTACCCCGGCGCTGTGCGAGAAAGCCGCGATTGTGACGGGCTCGGGCATGGGTGGCCAGGTCACGCAAGACGCAGGATTTGCGAAACTTTACCAATGCGATCAAGCTCGAGTCAATCCTCTGATCATTCCTCGCGCCATGGCGAATGCGGGCGCCAGCCATATCTCAATGGAGTTTGGCATAACGGGTCCTACCTACACGATCTCTACGGCTTGTTGTTCCTCCAACCATGCCATCGGTCAAGCTTTCTGGATGGTTCGCAATGGGATTGCAGAACTGGCCATTGCCGGTGGTAGTGACGCTCCTTTTAGCTTTGGCTTTTTAAAAGCCTGGGAGGCGATGCGAGTCATGTCCCCGGATACGTGCCGACCCTTTTCCAAAGATCGGCGCGGCTTGATTTTGGGGGAAGGCGGCGCCATGCTGATATTGGAGCCTTTCGCTGCGGCGAGGGCACGAAGCGCGAGGATTCATGCCGAAGTGGTGGGTTTTGGAATGTCATCGGACGCCCATCACCTTACCCATCTCACCATCGATGGCCCGGTCCGCGCCATGCGAGCGGCATTACGGGATGCTCGGCTTCTGCCCGAGCAAGTCGGCTACATCAACGCCCATGGCTCGGGCACGCAGATCAATGATCCCATGGAAACGCGTGCCATTCGTGAAACCTTCGGAGCGCATGCCGACCGCCTGGCCGTGAGTTCCACCAAGTCACTTCACGGCCATACTCTAGGTGCTACCGGTGCAATGGAAGCACTGTGTACTGTCCTGGCGTTAAAAAATGGCTTGCTTCCGCCCACGGCCAACTTTACGGTGCCTGATCCGGATTGCAATCTGGACGTGGTGCCGAATCGCGCTCGCCCGGCCCAAGTGGAATTTGCTCTTTCCAACTCTTTCGCCTTCGGCGGTCTCAATGCTGTTCTTGCGTTCCGAAAGGCCTAAAAGCTAACTTGCAATCCGGAACGAATCTGGCAGGATTTCCTGCGAGCCGGGTTGATCGCTGGTTTCTCCCACCGCTCCGGCTGATTAGGCAGATGGATTTGCCACGCGCTGGGTGAGGACTACCTTAATGCCGTGCCTGGGTCGGAGTGTAATCGTGGGTAATGGCTCGACCGCGCATTCTGGTGCAATCCGGATTTGATACCTCTGTGCGATTGCTGCCAGCACTAAAGCAGCTTCCATCGCTGCAAAGGACGCGCCTATACAAGTGCGCGGTCCTCCTCCAAAAGGGAAATAAATGAACTTGGGAGACCCTTTGGCCCGCCCATCCAACCAGCGGTCTGGATTGAATTGCTCGGGTTGGTCATAATATCGCGGGTCGCGGTGCATTACCCACTGGCTCATCATGACAGTCGCTCCGGCCGGCACTCGATAGCCGCCGATATCGCAATCTTTCAAAGAGTTTCGGACGATCGCCCAAGCTGGGGGATAGAGACGCATGGACTCCTTCACTACTCGCTCCGTGTAAGGCAGTCTGCAAAGATCTTGCACTCTTGGGCTTCTGCCATTCAGTACCGCTCGAAGTTCTGACCAGAGCTTTTTCTCCACCTCTGGATACTGTGCCAACAAATACCAAGTCCACGATAACGAAACCGCAGTGGTCTCATGGCCCGCCAAAAGGAGGGTCATCACTTCATCGCGCAACTGCTCGTCCGACATCGCAGCCCCGCCTGTATCTTGAGCGTGCAGCAAACCAGAGAGCAAGTCGTCGGTAATCTCGCCATTCGAGCGCCGCCGTTGAATCAGGCCGTATACGATGTCATCCAACTGACGGGCGGCCCGCCGGTAACGCAGGTTGTCGGCGGTTGGCAAGAGGCGAAGAATTGGAGGTAACAGCATGCGCCCGCGCGAGCCCAGTTCCATAAACGTGTTCAGGACTCCGGCAATTCTGTCTCTCTCGGCAGAGAGTTCGACGTTAAAAAGCGCTTTAGCTACAATTTCCAGCGCCAGGCGCATCATGTCCAGATGAATGTCCCGCACTTCACCATCGCGCCACGCCGCCATCATCCGCTCCGTATAGGCCACCATGGTGTCGCCGTAGTGTTCGATTCTGTCCCGGTGAAACGCCGGTTGGATGACGTGCCGCTGCTGCCGCCACGAATCTCCTTCGTTGGTCAACAAACCGTTTCCAAAGATCCGGCGGTTGAATTGGAGGGCCTCACCCTTGATGAAACAGTGGTAGTTGGTTACCAGAACGGACTCGATAAGGTCAGGGTTGTTGAGGAAATAGATGTGACGGGAAAAAGCGCGGTAGTAAAACATGTCACCATATTGACGAGCCCACCGCGTATACAGTCCGAGCGGGTCCTCGCTCCCCAACGGGAAGTTCCCGATTATCCCGCGATTCCTCGGACCGGGCGGACGAACCAAACGCATCATAAGCTGGTTGCCAATACCTCTCTTATCGATTGTGAATATAAGCCACAGCTGCCGAGGCTCGCGACTTAGACCTGACTCCTTGAGTGGCTTAGTAAGGATCGATTGAGTCGTTTCACTAGCTCAGCATCAGCGGCGCGAGTGTTGAGCGCCTGCCCGCCCTAGTGCTCGCCTCCACTCTACTACCCGAGTCCGCCTGGCGGGAACGGGGGAACAACTGCAGTAGGAAAAAAAGTCCTGCTCTTCGCGCGCTGTTTGCTGATAGCTGTCGGTAACATGCCACAACGCTGATTGACCACGGCGGCTGTCACCTCAGTGCCTCACCACAAATGGTAGTGCCCATCGCGCCGCGCCATCTCCACGTTGACGCCGAACAGGGCTGCCAGCCGTTCGACCTGCAGGATCTCTTCTTTGGGCCCATCGGCGACCACTCGTCCGCCACTCATCAGCACAACGCGTCCAATCTCGGGGACGATGTCTGCCAGTTCATGCGTCACCAGGATGATTGCGGTGCCCGAGTTGGCCAGCGCCCGCATGGTTTGCCGCAAGCTCTGCTGCGCCGAGAGATCAAGCGAGTTGCAGGGCTCATCGAACAGCAACGCCCCAGGCTTGTGCACCAGGGCACGCGCGATCAGCACGCGCCGAGCCTCTCCCGACGACATCTCACAAACCGGACGCTCCGCCAGATGCGATATCTTCAACTCGGCAAGCGCTGCGTCGGCCAACTCGCGGTGTCTGGGATCGACGGTGTGATTCGAATAAACGCTGATGCTGCTGAAGAAGCCCGACAGCACCACGTCCCGGCCGCATGCGTCCCCTGTGCACGAGAGCATCAGGTCATTCGACACGATGCCCAGGCGGGCGCGCAGCGCGAACACATCCCAGCTCTCCTCTCCCAGGATCGACATCGACGACTCCGGTCGCGCCACCGGATAACACTCGCGCGTAATGGTCTTGATCAACGTCGACTTCCCGCAGCCGTTGGGGCCGAGGATGGCAACGTGCTCCTCGGCTCCAATGCGAAGGCTGAAGTCGTCGAGCGCGATCTTCTGCCCCCGCATCACCCGTATGTTGCGCAGGTCGAGCAGGGGCGGCTTTTCGGTCATCATCGTCATCTAAGTCTGTTCCAAGTGTAGATGAGGTTCGCGGGTGGAGGCAGGAGCAGTGGCGCCGTTGATTTGCCGGCGCGAGTTCCTTGGCGCACTCCGCGGCTCCTTGGCGTTCTTTGCGGTTAAGATCTGCCGACCGCAAAGTTCGTAACGAAAAAGCCGCTAAGAGCGCACTGCGAACCGGCCTGGACTTTGACAAAGCGCCAAGACCGGCACCAGACATCCGCCCCGACTCCGCTTCGATTACACTGAACCCAGATGCCGCTTCAAGTCTACCGTCTGCGCCGCCTGCTGGCCGCGACCGCCGTGCTGCTCACGCTGGTCGTGGCCGGAATGTATTTCTACGCGCGTTCGCGGGCGACCAACGTGTTGAAACAAATCCCGGGCAAAATCGGATTGGACATCAAGCAAACGGCCAGCGGCTTTCAGTTTTCCAAATCCGACGGCAAGCGCACGCTCTTTACCGTCCAGGCCAGCGACGTCAAAGAATTCAAGCTTAATGGCAACGCCGAGTTGCACAACGTCAGCATCTTGCTCTATGGCCGCGATTCCTCGCGCTTCGATCAGATCTATGGCGACGATTTTGCCTTCAACCAGAGGACGGGCGACGTCACCGCCAAAGGCGACGTGCAGATCGATCTTGTGGCCAACCCGGCGGGCCTCGCCAGTCCGGATCAAACCACACCGAAAGAAATGAAGAATCCGATCCACCTGAAGACCCACGATCTGGTTTTTAACAAGGACAGCGGAAACGCCATGACCGCTGCCCGGGTCGAATTTCGAACGTCGCAAGCCACGGGTTGGGCCGTGGGCGTGAAGTACGCGGGCAAGAGCAACACGCTGACCTTGTCGTCGCAAATTCACGTGGTGCTCAGTGGCCCGAATGCAGCGGTCATCGAGGCGGAGCATGGCGTCATCACCAACGATCCGCGTGAGATCACGCTCGACCATCCTCATCTCAACCGCGCTGATGGAACGGTGCAGGCCGATCAAGCGGTGTTTTACCTTGGCCGGGAAAATCAGGTCGAGAGAGTTCTGGCCACTGGGAACGTCGTCACGGAGACACGCCCGCAGCCCGCGAAACGATCGGTCATAGCCGCGAAGCGGACTTCCACGGCCGGCAATCCAGCAGTTCAAGAGCAATCGTCCGAAATGCGCAGCCGCGCTGACCAGGCGGAGTTCGTTCTAGAAGGAAAGCAGGACCTGCTCCGCACCGGAACCATGACCGGCAACGTTCACCTCGAGCAAACCGGACCTCAGCCCATGCAGGGCGAAGCCGGCCGCCTGATCCTGGATTTCGCCGGCCAGAACCAGCTTCAGAAAGTACACGCCCTCGATGGAGTGCGCCTGACGCAGAAAGCAGTCGCTGGAAACAAGCCAACGGCTAAAGGCATAGCAACCGGCCCGCAGGATTTCGAGCTCACCGCGCCCATCGTCGACTTCACCGTGGCGCGCGGGCACGTTCTGCAGACTGCCGTTACGTCCGGCGCCGCCCGCATTACAATCTCGCAAGCGCAGGAAGCCAGTCCAGCATCAGCGCCAGCTCTTCCAGCGCACGCTCCCACAGCGCAGCGTACAGTTGTGACGGCGGGTAAGTTCCAGGCGCAATTCGCCTCCTCCGAAGGTCGAAACCACCTGACGAATGTCCACGGCGCGCCCGACGCCCGCATCGTCAACTCGACCCCCGGCGAGCCCGACCGCGTCAGCACCAGCGAATCCGTGGACGCCACTTTTCTTCCGCAAGGCGGCATCGACTCCATCACCCAACAAGGCAACGTCGCCTACACCGATGGGCAGCAGCCCGACAAGCGCATGCAAGCCTGGGCAAACTCCGCGCACTACACCCCCTCCGACCAGATGCTTGTCCTCACTGGCGGTCCACGCATAGCTAACGGCGGCATGGCGACGACCGCAAACACCATCCGCATCAATCGCGCCACCGGCGACGCTCTGGCCCAGGGCGACGTCAAGAGCACCTACAGCGAACTGAAGGAGCAACCGGACGGCGCTCTGCTGGCGTCTTCTTCGCCGATTCATGTCACCGCTCACAGCATGATTGCCCACAACAATCCCGGCGTAGCCCTCTACACGGGAAACGCGCGCCTCTGGCAGGACGCCAACATCATCGAGGCGCCCACCATCCAGTTCGACCGCGACCGCCGATTCGTCACGGCCCAGGGAACGCCTGTCCAGCCCGTGCAAACGATTCTGGTCCAAACCGAAAAAGCCCAAACCGAAAAAGCCCAGACCGAAAAGGCCGCAGCAGAAAAAGGTCCTAAAGCCGAAAAAATAGTCGGTAAAACGGCAAGGAAAGCAACCCCCTTGGCCGGATCCAGCCCCATCTCCATCACCGCCGCGAAGCTCACTTACGCCGATTCCGAGCGCAGAATCCACTACGAAGGTGGCGTTATTGCCAAAGGGTCCGACTTCACCGCCTCCGCCAAGACCGTCGACGCTTACCTCCTATCCCACAGTCAAACCTCGAATAATCAATCGTTTACCGGCCCCGGCCAACTCGACCGCATGGTCGCCCAAGACGACGTGGTGATCCAGGAGCCCAAGCGCCGGGCCGAAGGCCAAAAACTGGTTTACACCGCCGCCGATGACAAGTTCGTCCTCACCGGCGGACCCCCTAGCATTTTTGATGCCGAACAAGGCAAGATTACCGGGGTTTCGTTGACTTTCTTTAGACACGATGATAGGGTGCTCGTAGAAGGCGGAGCAAGCACTCCTGTGGTAACTCAGACGCGAGTGGCACGATAAATGCGTACTCTGGCCACTGAAGAAATTGGCAAATCGTATCGTGGCCGCCGCGTTGTCAATGGTGTCAGCCTGCGGGTCGACCAGGGCGAAGTCGTTGGATTGCTAGGCCCTAACGGCGCAGGCAAGACCACCACTTTTTACGCCATCGTTGGCCTGATCCCTCCCGATACTGGCCGCGTGTTGTACGACGGTCAGGACATCACCGACGTTCCCATGTACTTACGGGCCCGTCAGTATGGCATCAGTTATCTCCCTCAAGAAGCTTCGGTCTTTCGCAAACTGACGGTAGAAGAAAACATCCTCGCGGTCCTGGAGGCGCAGTCCATGTCCTGGCACGAGCGCCGCGAGAAGATGGAAAAGTTTATTGACGAACTGGGACTTGAGCACATCCGCCAGAATCGCGGATATGCCCTGTCTGGTGGGGAGCGCCGGCGCGTGGAAATTGCCCGCTGCCTGTGCATCAATCCCACATTTATTTTGCTGGACGAACCGTTTTCCGGGATCGATCCCATTGCCGTGCTCGACTTGCAGAAAATTATCAGCAGCCTGCGGGCCAGCGGCATCGGAGTACTGATCACCGATCACAACGTGCGCGAAACGCTTTCGGTGACCGACCGGGCCTACATCATCGATGACGGCAGAATTTTCCGTCACGGACAGCCCGGTCAGTTGGCCAGCGATCCGGAAGTGAGAAGGGTTTATCTGGGAGAAAGTTTCTCTTTGGTCTGAGGTCCGAGGTTTCAGAGTTCCAAGGTTTCAAAGTGAAAAGCGGCAAACCTTGGGTCATGGAAACCTTGAACCTTGAAAACATTGAAACCTTGAAACTTTGAAACATGGTTCTCTTACAGCACAAACTCAGCGTAAGGCTCTCGCAGCGCCAGATCCTCACTCCTGGCCTGGTGCAGATGGTCTCCGTCCTGGCGCTCAACAAGCTTGAGCTCAAGGACATGATCAACGCCGAGATGGTCGAGAACCCCGTTCTCGAGGAACTGGAAGACTCGGTTCCCCTGCTCGACGAAGTTGGCAAGAAGGAAGAAGACCGTGAGCGCGCCGCTGCCGCCAGCAACGAAGAAAATCCCACCACTGCAGCCGAAAAGAAAGATCCGTTCGAAGAGATCGATTTCGGTTCGTTCTTCCAGGATTATCTCGACCCCGGCTACCGTACTCACAGCGAGATGGAGGACATCGAGCGTCCGTCGTTTGAGAATTTTCTCTCCAAGCCAACAAATCTCACCGACCACCTTGCCTGGCAGTTGGGCGCGCTCAGTCTGCGCCGAGAAGTACGCGAAGCCGCCGACCTGATCATCGGCAATTTGAACGAGGACGGATACCTGATCGCCAGCGACGACGAGTTGCTCGGAGTCGCTCCCCCTGCGCCCCTGGAAGCCGACGCCGCGACCGCAAAGAATATCGTAAGCGAGGCGCAAGCCTTGGGCCTGACCGAAGTCGCTGCAGACTCGGGCACGGAGACCGAAGACCTTTCCGGAGGGATCGAGTCAGCCCAGCTGGAGAACCATGCTGAGAAGGATGTTGATCCAAACGCCGTAGAGCACGCCGGGCCTGCTGACAGCGAAACTGCCGAGTTCGCGCCCGCCGCCGAGCCACGCACGGAAGCCTCTTTTTCCTCGAGATCCGGAGATTCCGCCGCCGCGGTCGCCCCCGCACCCGAGCCCGCCGTGCACGCAGTGTCGCCCTACCAGCCACGATTCACCCCCGCGGATCTGCAAGAGGCCCTGGAAGTAGTGCGTCAACTGGACCCTCCCGGTGTGGCTTGCCGCGATCTGCGCGGGTGCCTGCTCTACCAGCTCCGCTACCACCAGGCGCAGCTCGCACTGCACAAGAACGGCAATGGCACGGAGCAAGTTCTAAAGGACGCCATGGCCGTCGTCGACCAGCATCTGCGCGGCCTGCAGAACAAGCAGCACAAAGAGATTGCCAAGGCGATCGGCCGTCCCATCGAAGCCGTGCAGCAGGCGCTGGACTACATTCGCACCCTCGACCCCCGCCCCGGCCTGCGCTACAACAAAGTCCAGGCGCGCCTCATCGAGCCCGATGTCGCTTTCGTTAAGCACGGCGATGAGTGGCTGGTCATCATGAACGACGAAGACCTGCCCCAGCTTCGCCTGAATCCCGCCTACAAAAAGTTGGTCACCCGCGACGGCACCAACGAAAAAAGTACTCGCGACTACGTGAAAGAACGCTACAAGAGCGCCATCCAGCTCATCAAGAACATCGAGCAGCGCAAGCAGACCATCACCAAAGTCTGCTATTGCATCGTCGCCCGCCAGCAGGAATTCCTCGAAAGAGGCATAGATCAACTGAAACCCATGATGATCAAGGAGGTGGCCGAAGAAATCGGCGTGCATCCTTCCACGGTAAGCCGTGCCGTGGCCAATAAATACGCCCACACACCGCAAGGCGTATTCGAGCTGCGATATTTCTTCAGCGAAAGCGTCCAGGGCCCCGAGGGCGGCGGCACGTCGCTGCTCATCCTCAAGCGCCGCGTCAAGAAGCTGATCGAGGAAGAAGATCCCAGCCGTCCGTTGACCGACGAGCAGATCACCCGGATACTGCAATCGCAAGGTATCCAGGTCACTCGCCGCACGGTAGCCAAGTACCGCGAAGATATGCGCATCCCGAGCACGCACCAGCGCCGGGTAAAAAAATAGCCGTTCGAAGAAGAAAATAATCGTCGGGAAGCCGCGAAGCGGCGTAAGAATGCAGCCCACGGCGCAAGCCGTGGGTGCTGAGTCCGGGACGGATCAAGCCCCGAAGGGGCGAAAGAAGACTCCGGTGGATAATTTTCCGAAGTCCTGATGTCCCGGCCCATTCGTCACCATCGCGAACCAGCTCCAAATGCAGTGCCCGATTTAGCTCATCGATTCAATTCTTAGGAGGGGCGCTCATGAACGTGGAATACACTGGCAGACATTACGTAATCACATCCCTCATTCGCAAAGAAGTAGAAACCGGCCTCACAAAAATCCGCAAAATTCTCGGCGACCGCTTTGAGACCAAGGTCATCCTGGCCGTCGAAAAGCACCGCCACAAAGCCGAGATCACCATCAGCCCGCGCAATGGCCCGTTGGTCGGCCTGGCTCAAGCCAAGGACATGACCATCGCCGTCAACGAAGCTCTCGACCACCTCGAGAAACAGGCAGTCAAATACAAAACGCGCTGGCAGTCGAAAAAACGCTCGGCGCGCAAGAGCGAGGAAGTCAAGAAGTGGAATGGCCACTCGCCGGAAGCAGATCAGGCTGATTTGCAAACCGTAATCGGCCTGTCCGAAAAGACAGCCGTCCCGGTAATGGTCCACAAATACCCGGCCGTGGCCAGGACCACCGAGGTCCACTTGGTCCGCTCCGAAGAAGCCGTAGCCATGCGCCCCATGACGCTCGAAGAGGCCATCAAAGAAGCCCACTTCCGCGACCGCGACGTCTTCGTCTTCCGCGACCCCAAAGGCAAAGTAATGATCCTCCACCGCACCCGCGACGGAAAAATGGAACTCATCGAAGCCCCATAACAACTCGTGTGGGGAGGGGTCTCTGACCCGCCCGGGACGAGCGAAGCTCCTCTGCCCCTTTCGGCAGCGCCGGTTGCCCCGTCCGTGTCTCTCCGCACTCTGGAGAGACAGGGCGGGGATTTTTGACCCCCTCAGGGCGAGCGGGCCGACCCTCAGGCTCCCGGCACGGAAGTGCCGCTGCGCTTTTCGACAAATTCGTGACCGCGAGCGTATGATCCTCCAGCCGTCTCATTCCAATCAAAATTCAGGAGATCACTATGAAGAAGCTCTACGGGCTAGCTGTATTCCTGTTGTTGCTCGCGCCCGCCTTGCTCGCGCAGGAACACTACACCGAGGGTCCCATCTGGCGAGTCCAACTGATTCGCGTCAAACCCACGCAAATGGATGCCTACCTCACCAGTCTCCGCCAGTCCACCAAGCCCTTGATCGAGGAAGAGAAGCGCCAAGGCATGATCATGGATTACAAAATCTTTCTGAAAGAAACCAAGAACAATCCGGAAGATTGGGACATCTGCGTAGCGGTCCAGTACAAGAACCATGCCGCGATGGATGGCCTTGCCGCAAAAGGAGAGGCAGCTCGGGACAAGATCATGGGCGGAAAACAGGCCGCGCAGCAGCTTGGAGAGAAGCGCGCCGAGATCCGCGAAATCGTCAGCTCGGAACTGCTGCAAGAGATTTTTCTGAAGTAGTGCCTCAGCGTGGCGTCGATGGCGTCACCACGGCTTAGGGTGCCCCACGTCTCGCGTCTTTTGCGAGAAGTGGGGATTTTGACTCTCGAGACTCTGGAAGCTTGGGGTGCGGTGCAGGTCCAGATGAGTGGGAAGAACTTCATTAGCGTGCTGCTTCTTTTCGATCCGGTGCCGTTGGTATTGATACGTTTTAATAGCGGCGATTTGCGTGCTAGAATTCGCCGCCGAGGGAGATTTCGCCATATGACTAGCACCTGCCGCAAGCCTTCTTCCGTTTTTACATTCATGGTCCTGTCCGTCGTTCTCGGTTTGCCCCACTTCCTCCACGCCCAAGCCGCTTCGTCGTCGGCCAAGCTTTCCGTGCACTGGGAAGAGCTCACGGCCTCCGACTTTCGCGACGGAATCCATCGCTCGCAGGGAACCTGCCTCCTGCCGTTTGGAATTTTGGAGAAGCACGCTCCGCACTTGCCGATTGGCACCGATCTTCTTGACGTGCGTTACGCCGCGCTGCACGCTGCCGAGCAGGAATACGCAGTCGTTTTCCCCGAGTATTATTTCGGTCAAATCGCCGAAGCGCGCCATGAACCCGGAACCATGTCCTACAGCCGCAACCTGCAACTCGCCCTCCTGCAAGAGAACACCGACGAGATGGCACGCAACGGCTGCAAGAAAGTCCTGATCGTCAACGGCCACGGCGGCAACGACAGTCTGCTCCCTTACTTCGCGCAAACCCAACTCGACAAGCCCCACGATTACTTGGTCTACGTTTTCGACGAACGTACGCCGCAGCAAGGTGGTCCAGCAAAGAAGACGAAGATCGACATGCACGCCGGCGAAAGCGAGACTTCCAAGATGATGATCTCCCGTCCCGATCTCGTGCACCAGGATCGCGCCACGAACGAATCCGGCGCGGACCAAGCGCGCCAGAAACTTCCCGAAGATGTCTACACTGGAATCTGGTGGTACACGCGCTTCCCCTTCCACTATTCCGGCGATGGATCCGTCGCAACCAAAGAACTCGGCGAATTCCAGATGAAGTGGTGGATTGATTCGGTGGTGAAAGCGATCCGCGCAGTGAAAGGCGATGACGTTAGCCTCAAGCTGCAGAAAGAGTTTTACGAAAAGAGCACGCACCCTCTAGACACCCAGCCCTAGAGACCGTAGCTCCGATCTGCACTCGAGACTACGACTTCCCGATCAACACCCCGGTGATGAACACCAGCACCCCGCCCAGTCCCACCTGCAACGCGGCGGAAATCCAGGGCGTATCCATGTAGCGTTTGCGAATCCAGGTAATCACGGCAAGTTCCGCCACCACCACCGCGCCCGCAGCCCACAGCGCCGCACGAAAATCGTGAATCAGAAATGGAAGCGTGTGTCCGATCCCGCCCAAGGCCGTCATTGCCCCGCAGATCACGCCGCGCACCCACGGATGTCCGCGCCCGGTAAGGCTGCCGTCATCCGAAAGAGCTTCCGCAAATCCCATGCTGATGCCCGCGCCGGCTGAGGCAGCGAGACCCACCAGAAACGCGTCCCCACTTTTCTGTGTGGCAAACGCAGCCGCGAAGACCGGCGCAAGAGTCGAGACTGACCCATCCATCAGTCCCGCCAGCCCTGGCTGCACAATCTGCAATACGAACAACCGCCGCTGCGCCACCTCTTCATCGGCCTTCACGTTGGCCGGGAGTTTCTGCTTATCCAGTTCCTGGGCGCGTTCTTCGTGTTCGCGCTCTTCCGTCGCCAGGTCGTCCAGCAGTTGCCGGATGCTCGCGTCCTGCGTGCGGGCGGAGGCTTTTTCGTAGAAGCGGCGAGTCTCCACCTCCATGGTGCTCGCCTCTTTCCGCACCGCTTCAATGCGCAGAGGACGCACCAGCCACAAGGCAGGGCGATCGACAAAGCCCCGCACGTCCTGGCGGCGGATCAGCGGAATATGCTCGCCGAATTTCGTCCGGAACAGTTCGAGCAAACGGCGCCGGTGTCCCGATTCCTCTTCGCGCATACCTTCAAACATCGATGCGGTTGCGGGATAGTCCTGCCGCAGGCCTTCGGCAAAGTCGGCATACACGCGCTCGTCTTCTTCTTCCAGACCAATGGCCAGAGCAAGAACTTCGCGTTCCGTAAGATCTTCGAACTTTTTCATGACGCATAGCTTACCTGTCGGTGCGGGCTGGAGACAATCTGCATTTCCGGTTTCTGACTGGCGATTGCTTCGATAGCGGCAAACCGAAGCCGCAGGTATTTCCGTTGGAGATCAGGAACGGAATGCGAGCGTCGCGCTTGGATGCTACTATCCAGATCATGAAACCCCGGAAGTTCTCTGGCCAGACACGGAAGGAATGGAAGGGCGGAGGGAAAAAATCCTCCCGCACTGCCAGGCAGCACTCGCCGGAACTGGTCATCATCACCGGCATGAGCGGTTCGGGGAAGGCCTCGGTGCTGAAGGCGTTCGAGGATCTGGGGTACTATTGCGTCGACAACCTGCCCGTCCAGCTCATCCCGCAATTTGCCGACCTGGCCGTGCAGTCAAGCGAGATTCGCCGCACCGCGCTGGTCGTGGACGTGCGCGAAGGATCCACGCTGGAAGAGCTTCCGAAGATCCTGAAGTCGGTCGGACGCATGATTCCGACCAAGGTCGTCTTCCTCGAAGCGTCCGACTCGGTTTTGATGCGCCGTTTCAGCGAGACGCGCCGGCCTCATCCTCTCGGAACAGACTCCCCCGTAAAATCGGCGCTGAAGACGGAACGCCGTCACCTGGGCGCCATTCGGGCAGTCGCCGATTTCGTTATCGATACTTCAAAGTTCAACGTTCACGAGCTTCGCGCTCACATCACCGAGCGATTTCAGGAACAGTCCTCGGAAAAAAATATTCTGGTGTCATGCGTGAGCTTCGGATTCCGTCAAGGCGTTCCCGAGGACGCCGATCTGGTCTTTGACGTACGCTTCCTGCCCAACCCGCACTTTGTGCCGGAGTTCCGGCCGCTGACGGGGCTTGATCCGCGCCTCGCCAAGTACATTCGCTCGTTCCCGCAGACCCGGGAATTCATCTCGCGCATCTCCGATCTCCTCATCTACCTGCTGCCGCACTACATCCATGAGGGCAAGAGCTATTTGACGATCGCATTCGGTTGCACGGGCGGACAGCACCGTTCCGTCATGATCGCCGAGGAAGTCGGCAAACATCTTCGGCGCCCCGGATATCGCGTGAAAGTCGTGCACCGCGACATCCCGAAGTAGCGCAACGAGAGCTCTAAGGCTCCGGGAAGTCGGTCCGTATCGTAAGTCCCGGGAAACTGAAACGGCATTCTTCCGCAGCAGGACTCAAGTAGAATAGGGCCTTGCATCTCATGCCCATTCGACCGGCAGCAAGCGATTGCGGCCAGCGGCGCGCGGGAGCCCCATGCGGCAACTGACGCGGCTGATCCGCTATGCGCTCCCCTACTGGTGGCAAATCCTGTCTTCGGTTCTGCTCATGGCCGCGGTGGGCGGGCTCGACGCTTTCAAATATCTACTGGTCCGTCCGGTATTCGATCGGGTTCTGAATCCCGCGACCGGGTCCAAGGAAATTCAGCTCTTTGTTATTCCCGGCACGCACCATGCGGTGTACTTGCAGCAGTTCGTGCCTTCGCATTTTACGAATGCCTGGACCATCGTGGCGTTTGCGCTGGTTGCGTCCACCATTCTCAAGGGAATCTGCGACTACTCCGGTACGTACCTGGTGAATCATGCCGGTTTCGGCATGATCACCGATCTGCGCGACGATCTTTACACCGCTTTGCTCCGCCGCTCCGCGGCATTTTTTTCGAAGCATACTACCGGATCTTTACTCTCCACCATCATCAACGATATCGAGCGGGTTCAGTACGCCATGTCGACCGTGCTCTCGGAACTTCTGCAGCAGTTCTTCACTTTTGTTTCAGTGGCGATCGTGGTGGTGATCCTGGGCGGGAACCTTGCCTGGGTGTTGCTCTTATTCGTCCCCGTGATTGTCTTCTCGTCGCGCAAGATCGGTTCCCGCGTGCGGCACACCACGCGGCTCGGCCAGGACAAACTGGCAGAAATTCAGAACATTCTGCACGAGACCATTACGGGCAACCGCATCGTGAAGGCCTTTAACACGGAGGACTGGGAAATTTCCAGGTTCCGCAACGCGGCTCGTCGCCTTTTCCGCGCGAATCTCCGTTCGGTGGCAGCGACCGCGATCAGTTCTCCGTTGATGGATGTGCTTGGTGTTGTCGGGATTGCTCTTTTGATCCTCATTGGCCGCGGCCGGATCGCGCACAATCAAATGACCCCCGGAGTTTTTGTTGCCTTTATTACCGCGGTTTTCAGCCTTTACAATCCGGTCCGCAAGTTCGCTCTTTTTTATAACAACTTCCAGCAGGCCCTGGGTGCTTCGTCGGAAATCTTCAAGTTCATGGATCTGGAAGACGATGTCCGTGAAAAACCGCGTGCCAAGGTATTGCCCAAGTTCTCCAGCAGCGTTCGCTTCGAGCACGTGAGCTTCGCCTATGCCAACGACGGAGAAGAGAAACATGAAGTTCTGCACGAAATCAACCTGGAAGTCCGACAAGGTGAAGTGCTGGCTGTGGTCGGCTCCAGCGGTGCGGGCAAGAGCACTCTCGTCCACCTCATTCCCCGCTTCTTTGACGTGACCGCCGGACGCTTGCTCGTCGATGGCAATGACGTCCGCGACGTGACGCTGGCCTCGTTGCGGGCTCAGGTTGGGATTGTCACGCAGGAGACGGTGCTGTTCAACGATACCGTGCGCAACAATATCGCTTACGGCCAGCCGCAGGTTCCGCAGAAAGATGTCGAGGCCGCCGCCCGCGCAGCGCTGGCGCACGATTTCATTGTGGCCCTTCCGGCAGGGTACGATACTGTAATCGGCGAGCGGGGTGTACGACTTTCCGGTGGCGAGCGCCAGCGCCTGGCAATTGCGCGGGCGCTGCTGAAAAACGCACCAGTCCTGATTTTGGATGAGGCCACGTCGTCGCTTGACAGCGAATCGGAATCGCTAGTGCAATCCGCCTTGCACAATTTGATGAGCGGCCGCACCGTGTTTGTGATCGCGCACCGGCTTTCGACGGTCCGCCGTGCGGATCGTATCGTGGTGATCGAAAATGGCACGATTGCCGACATCGGCTGCCACGAAGAATTGATGACGAAGTTAGGTACGTACCGGCGTCTCTACGAGCTGCAATTCGCCAACGCAGATTCGCCCAAAGCAGTAGCAGAAACGTGAGAACACGGCCCCTATGCCCATACGCTCGATGACAGGTTTTGCGCAGGTGAGAGGTGAAATCCAGAGCCAGGATGGCGGAAGCGCCGCCGTCCCCGCCGCCCCCGGCCCGTCCAATGGCCGGCTGGCTTTTGCGCTGTCGCTGAAGTCGGTCAACCATCGTTTCCTCGATCTGCATTTTCGTCTTCCCTCCGGGACCGACTCCCTCGAGATGCAACTGCGGCGCCTGCTGAAGGAGCAGATGGGGCGCGGTCACGTCGAAGTATCTCTGAGCCTGGAGCGCACGACCAGTGAGACGTTCTCGCTGAACCGCGAGCTTGTGGGCGGTTACATCGCCGCGTTCCGCGCCGCTGCTGCCGAGTTTTCCCTGGCCGCCGTGCCCGATCTCAACGCAGTTCTTCGCATTCCGGGCGCGCTCGACTCAGCCCACGACAGTGCCGACGGTGAGATTGAGGCCGCGGTGATGGCGAAGGTGGGCGAGGCGCTGGATCGGCTGAATCAGATGCGCGAGGAAGAAGGCCGCGGCATTGCTCGCGAGCTGCGCGAGCGCATGGCCCACCTGGTCGAAGCGGGAAAGAGTGTGCAGCAGCATCGCCGCGCGGTGCTGCAGAACTACAGCGAGAGGCTGCAGTCTCGGCTCCAGGAGCTATTGGGCGCGACTGTGGACAAGGAACGCGTGCTGCAGGAAGCGGCGCTGCTGGTCGATCGCAGCGACATTCAGGAGGAAATCGTACGCCTTGAAAATCACGTGCAACATTTTCTGGGCTTGCTCGAAAAGGGTGGCGAGATCGGAAAGAAGCTGGACTTCCTCCTTCAGGAAATGAACCGCGAGGCCAACACGCTGCTTTCGAAGACGTCCGGACTTGCGGGCGAAGCTCTGAAGATCACGGAGGCAGGCTTGGCCATGAAGGCGGAAATCGAAAAATCGCGCGAGCAGGTACAAAACCTGGAATGAGCCCAACCGACAGGCCGTTGATCTACATCATCTCGGCGCCATCCGGCTCGGGGAAGTCGACCCTGGTCAACGAACTGCTGAAGCTGGTTCCCAACCTCGATTTTTCCATCTCTTACACCACGCGTGCTTCCCGGGGCAGCGAGCAAAATGGGAAGCAGTACCACTTCGTTTCCTGCGAAGAATTTGAGCAAATGATTCGCTCCGGGGAATTTCTGGAGCACGCCAACTTTGACGGAAATTGCTACGGAACGGCGCGGCGATTTCTTCAGGAGGCGGGGCAAAAAGGCCACGACCTTCTGCTCGATATTGATGTGCAAGGCGCCGAGCAAATCAAGCAAAGGTTGACGGATGCCGTCAGCATCTTCGTTCTGCCTCCGGACCGCAAAACCCTGGAGTGGCGCCTGCGCAAGCGCAGCGAGGACGCGGAAGCCGTCATTGCGCGCCGGTTGGCCACGGCCAGTCGTGAGATTGAGAACTACGACAAGTATGACTATATTTTGATTAATGACAAACTCGAGGAATCGATCGAGAGCCTGCAGGCGATCGTTCTGTCGGAACGCTTGCGGCGGTCGAGGCCGCCTCTTTCCGCGAGGGAGAAGAAAATCGTGGAACTGGCGGACCGTCATCGGCTGGCGAATGTCCGGGACCGGGTGGCGCCGATCCTGGAATCCTTTGGTACCCTGCCGCCTTCGGCACGTCCCTAGATTTCGCGGTATCATTTTAGGGACGCCGGAACGGCGTTGGAAGCCGCCAGTAGAATCGAGCGGGACGAGCCTGAAAGTTAGCTGTGTTTTGTGGAGTGCATCGTTCGACGTTCGGCAGTGACTAAACTTCGAACCTGGTCTTAAGGGAGAGTCCCAATGAAGTTGATAGAAGGTTTTGACAGCAACTACCGATACATTTTGGTGGCAGCGCGGCGGGCGCGGCAACTCCAGTCTGGTGCGCCGCCGGTGGTCGATACGAATTCTCGCAAGCCATGCCGGATCGCGCAGGATGAAATCCGCGCCGGCAAAGTGAAGTGGGAAATTCCGGAAACCCGCACCGCCGCTGAGCGAGCTGAAGAAGCTCTCGACAAGGCGCTTGGCCAGGACTAAATGAAAATTGCTCTGGGCGTCACCGGCGGAATCGCCGCCTACAAGGCGGCGGAAATTGTCCGCCTGCTGCAGGATCGCGGCATCCGCGTGCAAGTCGTGATGACGCGCGCCGCCCAGGAGTTCGTACGTCCCCTCACCTTCGCCGCTCTCTCCGGAGAAAAAGTCATTACCGGGATGTTCTCACCCGGGGAAGGGCATGAGCCCAACATCGATTCCGCGATCGAGCATATTGCGATCGCGCAATCCATCGATGCCCTCGTCGTCACGCCTGCGACAGCCGACGTTCTGGCTCACTTCGCGCAGGGAATCGCCAGCGACTTTCTGACCACGCTTTATCTCGCGACCACTGCGCCGGTGGTCGTGGCGCCCGCCATGAACGTGAACATGTGGAATCATCCGGCCACGCAGGCGAATCTGCAGGTGCTGCGGCAGAGAGGCGTGAAAATCGTTGAGCCCGGCGCGGGCTACTTGGCGTGCGGAATGACGGGCCCTGGGCGGCTCGCGGAAAATGAAGCCATCGTTGCCGCGGTGATGGAGGCCTTGGGCGCATCCCAGGATCTGAGCGCTGAGACTGTGCTGATCACCGCCGGGCCGACGCGTGAAAAGATCGATCCCGTGCGCTATCTCACCAATCGCTCCAGTGGGCGCATGGGCTATGCCCTCGCCGAGGCTGCCTTGCGTCGCGGCGCGCGCGTCCTTTTGGTGAGCGGGCCGACTTCGCTTACTCCGCCCGGAGCCGCCGAGGTTACGAGAGTCGAGTCGACCGAAGAAATGCGCGACGCTGTGCTCAAACTGCTTCCCCAGGCGAGCGTCGTCATCAAGACCGCCGCCGTTTCCGATTATCGTCCGAAAGCCGCGGCGGGCCAGAAAATCAAGCGCAAGGGCCCGATGATTCTGGAACTCGAGGCCACTCCCGACATTCTGAAAGAGCTATCTCTCAACAAGGGTGCGCAGATTGTTGTGGGCTTCGCCGCCGAAACAGAAAACGTGCTGGAGAATGCACGCCAGAAGTTGGTATCGAAAAATCTCGACGCCATCGTGGTCAACGACGTTTCGCGAGAGGGCGTGGGTTTTGATTCGGACCGTAACGCAGTGACCATCATCAGCCGCGACGAGATTGTCGAAGTTCCCGAAACCACGAAGTGGGAAGTGGCCCAGCGTGTCCTCGACCAGGTGGTGCGCCTCCGTCAGAACCGCAAATCGCCCGTGAAAGCCTGACTTCTATTCAGGCATTTTTTGCCTCGAAGACTCTTTTGTCATTCCGAGGAGCGGAGCGACGAGGAATCTGCTGCTCTTCGCTACCACCAGCGACGATTGTGGCCGCCCGTGCATTACAATCTAGAAACCGATGCCCCACACTCTTGACCCGGATCTGCGGCGCGCGCTCGCCGAACGTGTTCGCTATTGCCACGAGATGGGCATCTATGATTTCTACCGGCGCGAACCGCGAGTCTCCGAGTCCGCCACAGGCACTGCTGAAGTTGACGATCTGTCTTCCAAATCCCTGGAACTGCGAGAGGAAATGGCTGCAAAAAAGTCCGCCGTAGTTGCGAAAATCGCCGACGAAAGCATCTTTCGAGTACTAACTCCGAATCCGGAGCAGGCTGTTCCCGACCCCATCGCGGCGCTCAAACTCATTCGTGAAGACCTGGGCGATTGCACGCGCTGCAAACTGCACAAGCAGGGCCGGAAGCAGATTGTGTTTGGCGTGGGCAACCCGCACGCCGAATTAATGTTCGTGGGCGAGGGTCCCGGCGCCGACGAAGACACGCAGGGCGAGCCCTTTGTGGGCCGGGCCGGGCAGTTGCTCAACAACATGATCAAAGCGATGGGTATCCGCCGCGAGGATGTCTACATTGCGAACATTGTGAAATGCCGTCCGCCGGGCAATCGCACGCCGGAGCGCGACGAGTGTGAAACTTGCTCGCCATTTCTCATGCGGCAGATCGCCGTGATCAAGCCCAGGATCCTAGTGGCGCTCGGCGCAGTGGCGGCCAAAAACCTGCTCGCCATCAATGCGCCAATGTCGGAACTGCGCGGCCGCTTTTACGACTTCATGCCCGCGGGCGCACAAAGCAGCGATCCTTCGTGGCCGGGAACGAAGCTCGCTGTCACCTATCATCCTGCATTTCTGTTGCGCGACCCGCGCCAGAAGGGCGAAGCGTGGAAGGATTTGCAGATGGTCATGAAGTACCTGGGTCTCGAGCCTCCAAAGAAGGCTGCCGAATAACCCGGCGATTCACCTTTCCTCAGGCGTCACTGCTATTCTCTGAGATTGCTCTTCTCTGAGATGGATGCCTGAATTCTGTGACATTGCTGTGCCCGTGCCGCTGGACATGGTCTTCACCTACCGTGTCCCCGCGAATGCCACGCCAGTCGTCGGCGGGCGGGTTCTGGTCCCATTTCGCCAGCAGCGCATGACCGGCATCGTCGTCGAACTGCACGACCGCAAACCTTCCGTCACCACCAGGAACATTCTCACGGTGCTCGACGCAGCGCCCGTGCTCGATGAACAGTTGCTGCTTCTGGGCCGCTGGATCGCCGACTATTATCTCGCCCCGCTTGGGGAAGTCTTCCGCACCATGCTGCCGCTGAATGCCGAGTTCAAACGTTCGATCGGCTATCGCCTCACGGAGGATGGCCAGATGGCGCTGCACTTGGCGGGCATGTCTGGATCGTCGGCACGTTCGAGGCGCACGCCGGAGGAGCAGGCAGCCGAGTTCCGCGTGCTCGATTATCTAGCCGGCTGCGAACCCGTGGGCAATGATTCGGATCTCGTGCGGGAAGAGATCCTTCGTTCCGCTACCGGCGTCTCCAGGGCCGTGCTCGCGGGAATGGTACGCAAGAAATGGCTGACGCGCGCGGATGTCTCCTCCTCTCGGGATGCCACGCGCACCATGAAGATCGCAGTATTGCAGTCCGCCGACAATAAACTAAACGACAACCAACGGATGCTGGTCGACACGCTGGCTGCTTCCGGCGGAAGAGTTCCGGTGACCACGCTGCAATCGCTGGACGTTCCGCGAACCACGCTCGCAACGCTGGTTCGGCGAGGCCTCGTCGAGATTCTGGAAGAGCCTGCGGAGTTCACCGTCTCGCGCTCCAAGCCACGGCCCTCTCTGTTCGACTTCGATTTGAACCTCGCGCAGCAATCCGCGCTCTCGCGAGTGCGGGAAGGTGTGGCCGCGCGCAGTTTCGCGGGGATGTTGCTGCACGGCGTCACCGGGTCGGGCAAGACTGCGGTGTATCTGGCAGGCATGCGGGCGGTGCTGGAAGCGGGGCGCTCTGCCATCCTGCTTGTCCCTGAAATCGGTCTGACGCCAGCGGTGGCCGCTGACCTGCATCAGATCTTCGGTGATGAAGTTGCCATCCTGCACTCCGCGCTTTCCGACCGGGAACGTGCCGAGCAGTGGCATCGCATCAAGCGCGGCGAAGCGCGCATGGTCGTCGGCACGCGGTCGGCGGTCTTTGCCCCGGTGGCCGATCTCGCGCTCATCATCGTCGACGAGGAGCACGACTCTTCCTATAAGCAGGAGGAAACGCCGCGCTACCATGCCCGCGACATTGCCGTCATGCGCGCCAAGATGGCAAATGCGGTCGTGGTGCTGGGCTCGGCCACGCCGTCGCTGGAGTCCTATTTCAATGCGAAGAAAAATAAGTATGCGCTGGTCGAGTTACCCGATCGCGTGGAACAGCGGCCTCTGCCCGATGTCGAAATCGTCGACATGCGCCAGGAGTTCCAGGAAACCGGACACGAGCAGGTCATCTCGCGTAAGCTAGCCGCCGAAATCAAGGAACGGCTCGAGCGCAAAGAACAGGTCATGGTGCTGCTCAATCGCCGCGGATATTCGCCGGTCGTCCTCTGCCGCACGTGTGGCAAGAAGCTCGAATGCCAAAATTGCGCCATCGCGCTTACGCATCACAAGCGCCAGCACAAAATGGTCTGCCACTACTGCGGCCACACCGCACCCGTCCCGAAAGCCTGTGTCCACTGCGGAAGCGAGTACGTTTATTTTCTCGGGACCGGTTCGGAAAAACTGGAAGAGTTGCTCCACGGCATGTTCCCTCAGGCGCGCATCGCCCGCCTCGACCGCGATACCGTTCGCAGCCACGAAGACTTCGAGCGAGCGTTGAACGCCCTGAACGAAGGGGAACTCGATCTTCTCGTGGGCACGCAGATGATCGCCAAAGGTCACGACATTCACGGTGTGACGCTCGTGGGCGTGGTCGGAGCCGACGTTGCGCTCGGTCTCCCGGACTTCCGCGCCGCCGAGCGGACCTTTCAGTTGCTGACCCAGGTTGCCGGACGCGCCGGGCGCGGGCAAACTCCAGGCAAAGTTGTGCTGCAGACTTATTTCCAGGACCACTACGCTGTGCAGTATGCCGCCCGCCACGACTTCGTCGGCTTCTACGAGAAAGAGCTGCAATTTCGCAGTTGGATGCACTACCCGCCCTATTCCGCGCTGGCCAACGTGCTGGTGCGCAGCGACAAACTCGATGACGCCCTGCAATGGTCCGGAACTCTGGGGAAGTGGTTCGAATCGACTCGCCACGAAAGCGTGCGCGTGCTCGGTCCAGCGCCCGCTCCCATCGTGCGCTTGAAGCGCGACTATCGCTACCACTTCGTGCTCAAGTCCCCCAGCCGGGAAAAGCTCAACACGACACTACGCGCGATGCTGGCGTACGCCGCACAACAGAAGATTCCGCGCACGCAGGTGATTGTCGACGTCGATGCGTTGTGGTTGATGTGATTAACGCCAGTTCGCCTGGAAGGGCGAGATCGTGAAGGTCAGGACCAGCATGATCATTGCCAGCAATGCGAGAACCCAGCGACTGGCAGGAAGTACGGGGAATTCCGGAGCCTGCCGCTGGCGGTAGGTCAGCACGTTCATCACGATAAGCAGACCGGCCCACACGCGCCAGCCCACGTACCGGTGCCCCAAGTAGGCCAGCACGATCACGGTAATCCACGAAATAGCCCGGTGCGCTCGCGGTGCAAGCGCATACACGATGTGTCCGCCATCCAACTGGCTGCTGGGTAGCAGGTTCAGCGCCGTGGCAAACATGCCCACCCACGCCGCCACCGCCGTTGGGTGCAAATAAATCCGCGCTAGAGGCAACGCAACGATGGGATTATTCGGTGTAGCCATGCGCAGTGCCCCATGCATGACATGGAAAATCGCCGGAAATCCGAGTTGCAAATCCGAGGGGCCAATGCCCGGGGCGAGCGGCTTCGAAAGCAATAGCGCGGCAGCCAGCGTGGCGACGGCCACGACGAATCCCGCGATCGGTCCTGCGATGCCGATGTCAAACAATGCGGCCCGCGAACGTATCGGCGCCTTAATGCGAATGACTGCTCCCAGTGTTCCGATCAACGTCGGCGCCGGAATAAAGAAGGGAAGCGTCGCGCGCACTCGGTAGTACCGGCAAAACAAGTAGTGCCCCATTTCATGCGCGAGCAAAATGAATAGCAGGGTCGCAGAAAAAGGAATGCCAAGCAGCAGCCGCGATGGTTGTGCGACCGCCCATCCCAGAGGGAAGAACGGAAGCCATTCATCGCCTGCGGCAAACGGCGGCAAATTATTCAGGAAGTTGAACTCCATCCGCGCCCCCACCACCAGTGTGGTGAAGCAAGTCGCTACCAGCAGCAACCAGTGCAGCCAATAGCGCTCGCGCGGCGGTCGTCCTACCGGCGTCGGCAGCGGGTGGTAGTACTGGAGCGTGGAGGTAGGAATCGGGGAGTTAAGTTCCGACATGATTCTTCGGTCGAGACCCGAAATCGGGTCCCCTCTGTTGATGCTACTACGAGCGGAGAAAATACGGGCGCCAGGTGAGCGGACAGTCGTACTCGGGAGATTGCTCCGGTCTGTGGCGGGAAGCTCTCAGTCGATCGACTGCAGTTCTTTCCCCGGCTTGAAGCGCACAGCCCTTCCTGGCGGAATGGACACTTCGGCGCCGGTGCGCGGGTTGCGCCCGATTCCGGTCTTGCGCGGACGCACGTTGAACACTCCAAATCCCCGCAGTTCAATGCGATTGCCGCCGGCCAGCGCCTTCTTCATGCTCTCGAAGACGGTTTCCACGGCCAGTTCGGCCTTGGTCTTGGTGATGCCGGTCTTGGCCACCACTTCGTTGATGATGTCGAGCTTAATCACAGGCGGCTCCCGGGTGCAGGGTCAAGATAGTGCTTCAAGTGATTGATGCTAAGGGAGATAAGTAAGATTGTCAACGGGAGCATCTATCCCGTAAACCGGCACGCACCCAGCCAGCAAAGATTGAGTAATTGTGTAATCGGGTAATTTTGGAATTTGTTACACAGCGGAGACTGCACAGGCCCCGACGCGCCTTTCAATTACTCAATTACAAAATTACCCAATTACAAATTCTCCCAAGGAGTTTCATGTTGAAAAATGACCGCTTGATCCTCAAGATGGCGCAGGAACACGACATGATCAATCCGCTCTCCGGGAAGCAGGTGCGCGAGGGCCTGATTCCCTACGGCCTGTCGTCGTACGGCTGATCGCTAGTCTTTCTGAAATTACGCGCGTAGCATAGACCATGACCGCGTATCGCGACTGGCTGAGAAATGACTGAGCGCAAACCACCCCGCAGCACAAGGAGTCAGGACTTGCAATTCAACATCGAAACCGAACGTGAAACCGACGGACGCTGGATCGCCGAAATTCCTGAGATTCCCGGTGCCCTGGCCTACGGCAAGACAGAGAATCAGGCTAGGGCAAAGGCCTATGCACTTGCTCTGCGAGCGATCGCCGACGATGTCGAGAAGTCGAAGCGCGTGCCCCAGTCGATCAGTATTGGCTGCATATCGGCATGAGCGCGTGGCCCAGCACGAGGGCCCGAATCGTCTTCAAAGCGCTGCTGAAGATCGGCTGGTTAGTCGTTTCTCAACGCGGTTCTCATATCAAACTTCGCCACCGCGACTCCAGGTTTCCCGACTACGTTTGGGCGTTTCATGACAAAGAGGAGATCGGTCCTCATATGCTCGCCCGAATTGCGAAACATACAGGCTTGAAAGCTGCTGATTTATAACGGCCGTTCCTCGCCTGTCCTATGTCACGCGCAAGTACGTCGAATATTGCTCTTCCCCAATCGCCGCGAAGGGCAGCATCTTCACCAGCCCACTCGCCGCCTCGACCCGCCAGCCCTGCGCCGCATTTTTCTTCGCCGCCAGCAACTGCGCCCGCGTCACCTTGGGTTCCGCGTCGGTGACGGCAAACAGCACCACCGGTCCCACGAGCAGCGCGACTGAATCCGCATGCTGCGGATCAACCGCTTCCAGCCGCGTCCTCATCGGCAACTCCATCTCAATCCGGTCCCCATCCTTCCATTCGCGCTGTACCCGTGCGAATGTCCCGGCCTGCGCCGCCTCGCGCTTGCCATTGACTGAAACCGAAGCTCCCTCAGCCCAAGCCGGAATCCGCAAATTCACCGCAAACTTCGCCGCCTTCGATACCTTCACCGCTAACTGAACCTGCGAATCATACGGATACTCGCTCGCCTGCGTCAGCGAAACCTGCACCCCACCCTGCGTCCATCGCACCGTCGAAGGAATGTACAGATTCACATACATCCCGCGCGCATCGCGCAAGTACGTATTGATCCGGTAATCGGCCGCCACCTGCGGCATCGTCCCCGAGCAGCACGGCCAACCGTGCGGAGAGTAAACTTTGCGGCCCTTGAAGTTGTAGTCCGAATAATAAAACGCCCGCCCGTCGCGTTCGAGCGGCTTCGCCCCTAGGATGGTGTTGTACATCATGCGCTCCATGCTGTCGCCGTAGCGCGCATCTCGCGTCACCCGCAGCAGATAACGGGTCAGCTTGAAGTGGGCATAAGACCCGCAGGGCGTCTCAAATCCACTGTGTGTCTTGGTGAGACTGTCGTAGACATCGGCACTCCCGGTGGCGCGCAGGGTCTCATCCGGCCCCCAGCCCCCTGTGACGAAACTCTGCGCCGCCAGCATGTCGAAGCCGTTCTGCGCCGCCCGCAGATGCTTTTCGCTTCCGATTGTCAGATACGCCTGCATCGCCGAACAAAGCGAGTTCACATGGCTGTAAGCATGCCGCCCCGCGAGGTCGTTCTGACCCGCCGCCAGCCGGTCAAAAAACACATCATTCAAGTACTGCACCCCGAGCGCGCGATACCGCTCTCCCGCCCCGCGCTGGTATGCCAGAAAAAGATTCTCCGGCATGGTGTACGACTCATCCCAGGTCCATGACTCGTCCTTGCCCGGACGCCAGCTCTGTCCATGCTCGATCGCTTTCTTGGGCAAATGCGGCAGCGCCGTATCGGTAGTTTTTTGCAGAATCGAGAAAGCGTCAGGATCTCCCACATACTTGTGCGAATCGATCAGTCCGCACACCAGCTTGTCATAGCAGTAGGCAGGGAAGCGATTGTTTTCGTAAAACTGCCCGTCAATGGTCTGCGCGTAAAGCCGGTTCAGGCGCAGCACTTTGTCGCGCGCGGCCTGCGATCCCGTGATCGCATGCACACGCGCCAGCGCCGATACCCACTGCCCAAACGTTGCCGACGGCGCGAAGCCCGCGTCAAACGTGTGCCAGTCGTAGTTGGGGTCGTACCGGTACCATCCGCACAGATCCTCGCCCGGTGCCGGCTGTCCGATCATCAGCCGAAAAGGTTTGAGCAAGGCATCATCGCTCAGGTCCATGAGCACGGCATGCGTCTGTTGCAGTTGCTGCTCGTGCAGGGCGCTATTCAGCGCGACCTCGCCATAGCTGAATTCTTCGAGCGGAGGAGATTGGATTGGATCGGATACGCCGGAGCCAGTGATCGCCGGAGTCGAATTCCGCAGCCTCGGAATCATACTCGCGGCTGAGGCCAGCGTGGCCGACTGCAGGAACCTTCTGCGGGAAATTCGGCGTGAGGGAGACATTCTTCCTCCCAACCTTCGAGATGGACCCCGTGACGGGCCGGTGGGAAGCCTGGGGCGTCCCATTTCTCGCGTTTTTTGGCGCGAGAAGCAGGGGTGTTACCGCTGGTTTTCCCCTTCTTTAAACATATACTTGATCGCGGGTTTGTAGATCATCAGATTCGGCTCGCCGTTCTCCCGGTTCACCTTGATGCAATTCCGGTCATACCATTCGATGATGCCGCGCACTTCTTCACCGTCACGCAGAACAATCACCATCGGCGTCCGCGACTGCATCTGTTTCTGATAGTAAAAATTCTCGGCGTTGGTTTGATCCGGAGGCGCGGGCTTCTTGCCTGCGCCGCCCCCCATCGAACGATCGGCGCGATCTCCACGATCCATGCGTTCTCCGCGCTCCTGCCGCTCCGGGCGCTCGCGTCGTTCCTGCGCCTGTATCGGAACCGAGTTGTGATTATTATGATTCTCCACCCGAGGCAGAGTCGGCCGAATCAGCTTGCGGTTGGCAAAACTTTCCTTTTCGGAGAATTCACCGGCCTGTACGGGATCCATAATTTGCTTCATAGCGGCGCTACCTCGGATACACGCATTCGCGCAAACCACACTTCGGAACCCTATGAAAGTAATCAACGAAGGCGTGAAATTTACCTACCGTAACACAGGAATCGGCCCCTGACAATCCTTCCTTAGTGCCACCCCCAACCGTGTGCCAAATCTTCCTCATCCCCTACAATATCGATTTGCCGCTAGTTCGTCTTCGACAGGTCAGCCCCGCGGCGCTCTCTACCGCTCCACGTCACAATTGCCACCAGACTGGCCACAAGAAGCACCGTCCAGGCCAGCACCGGCGCGAACACTCCCCCGTACCGCTGTTCGGCGAACCTTGCTTGTTTCACCCCGTTCCAGGAAGAGAGGAAGTTTCCAAGTTGGTAGGCGAGCCCCGGAAACGTCCCCCGCGCCGCGGGCGGCGAAAGTTCATTCAGGTGCGCCGGGATCACTCCCCAAGCGCCCTGTACCATGAACTGCATCAGAAAGCCGCCCAGCGCCAGCATGGGCACCGTGCGCGAATAGGCCCACAGCGGTATCAATGGAATCGAAAGCAACGCAGCGATTACGATCGCCTTCCGGCGGCCAATCTTTTCCGACCATGTTCCGAAAAGAATTCCTCCCAGCAGCGCGCCAATGTTCGCGATGATGGCAATCAGCCCCACCGTCTGCGGCGTAAACTTATGGTCCTTCTGAAGGAATGTCGGATACAGGTCCTGACTCCCATGGCTGAACGAATTGAAGGCAAACATCAGCACAACCAAGAAAGCGAATGTGCCCAGGTACGTTAGGATGTCCTTGCCGAGCCGTGTCTCTGCCTTCCTCGATACCCGTCCTTGCATCCAGGCGGGGGACTCATCCACTTTCGTGCGAATGTAGATCACCAGAAACGCGGGTAGCGCCCCGATCACAAACATGCCGCGCCAACCCACGAAGCGGAAGGCCGTCCCGTAAGCCAGAGCCGCCATCAGGTATCCCACGGCATACCCTTCCTGCAACAACCCGGAGAAGAACCCCCGTCCCTCCGCCGGCAGCGTCTCGAACGTCAGCGCCGCGCCCACGCCCCATTCCCCTCCCATCGCCACTCCAAACAGCGCCCGAGTGATCAGGAAAACCTTCAACGAGGGGGCGAATGCTGACGACAGCTCAAATACCGAGTACAGAATGATATCGATCATCAACGTGGGACGCCGTCCGAACCGGTCCGCCATCAGCCCAAAACAAAATGCTCCAACCGGACGAAAAACCAGGGTGATGAAGACCGCTTCCAGTACCCCCGAAATCTTGGCCTGGAACTGCGTCGCGATCGCGCCCACACAGAAGGTCAGGATGAAGAAATCAAACGCATCCAGCGACCAGCCCAGAAAACAGGCGATGAACGTATTCCGCTGGACCGGAGTCAACCTGCGAAAGTGACCAATGAATTCCATGGCGCTAATCTGACCCCTGTATTGCTCCCCTCTGGAACTCAGTGTCGTCCGTGGTTATGCTTTTCTTCCCGCCGCCAAGTCCTGCGGATGCTAGCATATGTCTTCAATCGGCAATCAAAAATCAGCAATCAACAATTTTTCCTCATGCCCGAACTCGACCTCCCGCAACGCCAGGCGCCCGATTCGCTCATGCTCACCGGTTTCTGGTATCGCGCCGTGCCCGCCGATCGGGTCCACCGCAATCAGTTGTACAAGGCGACGCTGCTGGAGATTCCACTCGTCATCGGCCGTGACCGTCTGGGTCAACCCTTCGCTCTGCGCGACGCCTGCCCTCATCGTGGCATGCCGCTAAACTGCGGCCGATTCGACGGAGAGAATCTCGAGTGCGGATACCACGGCTGGAAGTTCGATGTCCATGATGGCCAGTGTCAACTGATCCCTTCGCTCACCGCCGATCAGAAGCTCAGAGTGGACCGCATCTATGCGGGCAGCTATGCCTGCGAAGAACAAGACAGTTTTGTCTGGGTTTTCATTCCCGATCCAGGCCCGGCAGGCGCAGGATCCGCCCCACCCGCCGTGCCGCCCGATGCCGCGCCGCAAATCGAGAAGTTCAGTTCGCAATACAAACTCGCCTACCTGCAAGCCGAAATGCCCGTCAGTATCGATCACGGCATCATCGGCCTCATGGATCCCGCGCACGGCCCGTTCGTTCACCAAGCGTGGTGGTGGCGCACCCAGCACAGCATTCACGAGAAGAAAAAGGACTTCGAGCCCATTCCCAACGGCTTTCGTATGAGCGCGCATACCCCAAGTTCCAATTCCGCGCCCTACAAGTTGCTGCGCCTCTACGCCGACGCCGATTCCATCACCACCACCATCGATTTCGTTCTGCCCAACTTTCGCACCGAAACTATTCGTGCCGGAAAATATTGGTTCTCCAGCCTGACCACGGTCACGCCGATTACGAGCAATCATTGCCGCATCGATGTGGTCGCCGCCTGGAATCTGTTTCGCTGGGTGCCCTTCGTCCCCGGCCTGCTCAAATTCGTCTTTGCGAAATTCGTCGAGCAAGACCGCCGCACTATGGAACTGCAAGCCGAAGGCTTGAAACACAACCCTCACCTGATGCTGATCGACGACGCCGACCGCCCCGCGAAATGGTACTTCCAGCTCAAGGCCGCGCATCTCGAAGCCAAGCGCACCGGCAGCGAGATGAAACATCCGATGGCGGCCCCAGTCACGCTAAAGTGGAGAAGCTGAAGCCAATGTGACGCGGTGGGTCGCGTGGCGCGGACGCCCCCGCCCGCGCAGCCGCGGAGCGGCGAAAGAATCCAGCCCACAGTGTAAGCCTTGGGCGACCGTAATATAGGATTGAGCCAGCCCCGAAGGGGCGAAAGAGAAGGACTCGCAATCTACCCGTGTGCGTCGTCGCCAACCAGCCAGTCCATCGCCTCTTCCCGCGTTTCGAACGTGGGCAAGTCACGCTGCGAAAAGCTCTTGAAGTGCTCGTAGAAGACGTTCGGGAGACTTTCCGTGCCGACCCAGGCAGCTCTTTTCACATAAGGACGATCGAGCACGAGAACCTCTTGCACCCGCGTCGCCACTTGCTTGTCGATCTGAGCGCCCGCGAAGTCCGCCAGGATGAGCACCGATGCAGGCGCTTGCCGAGTGACGGTTGCTCGTATCATGTCGAGCAGCAACAGAACTTCCTTGCTGCTGCAGTGATTGAAGTCAAGGACCAGAATGGCCTGGCCCTTGTGCTTCACAAAGTGCAGCCGATCGTCGAGCAGTTCGCCGGATGTCATGCGAGGATCTTCTCCACTACGCCATAAGCCCCCTCCAGCGCGGCATCGAGCGCGGAGGCATCTTTGCCCCCGGCCTCGGCCAGGTCCGGACGGCCTCCGCCTTTGCCGCCGACTTTCTGCGCCACCGGGCCGATCACCTTGCCGGCCTGCACCCGGCTGGTCAGGTCTTTCGTCACTCCCACGATGAGCGCAACATTGCCATTCGACGCCGAGCCGAGAATCACCACCCCCGAGCCAATCTTGTCGCGCAACTGATCGACCAGCGTACGCAACTGCGCCCGCTCCAGATTGTCGACGCGATGCGCCAGAACTTTCACGCCCTTCACTACTTTCACCTGGTCGCCGATATTGGCCGTACTCGACGACGCCGACTTCATCCGCACCTGGTCGAGCTCCCGCGTCAGCCGCTTGATCTCGGCATCCTTCTTTTCCAGTTCGGCCTTCAGCGCCTCCGCCGGAGAGAACGCAGCCTCCTCCGCCGTGGGTGCCCCATCCTTTCGCGTTCTTTGCGAAAGGGTGGGAGCCGCGAAGCTGGCAACAACGCTCTCCAGTTCGTGATCCCTGCGGAAGTGTTGGAGCGACCCTTCCCCAGTTACCGCCTCCACGCGCCGCACGCCCGAAGACACGCTGCCTTCCTTCAGAATCTTGATGAGCCCGATCTCGCCGGTCGCCGCCGTATGCGTGCCGCCGCAAAGTTCCGTCGAGAAGTCGCCGATCCGGACCACGCGCACCTTGTCGCCATACTTTTCCCCGAACAGCGCCATCGCGTGATACTCATTCACGGCCACGTCAATGGGCACGTCAACAATGGTCTCCACCTTCTGGTTGCGCAGCAATTCCTTGTTGATCAGGTCCTCAATATCCTGCAACTCTTCGTCTTCCACGGCAGTGAAGTGCGAAAAGTCGAAGCGCAGATGACCCGGCGCCACCAGCGATCCCGCCTGCTTCACGTGCTTCCCCAGCACTTCGCGCAGCCCAGCATGAAGTAAATGCGTAGCCGTGTGATTGCGCATCGTCGCCTGCCGAATGTCAGTGTTCACCACGGCGTCGACTTTGTCCCCCACGCGGATCGGTTGTTTCGCGATCACCTGATGCGCGCGCACGCCTTGAATCGGGTAATAACACCCCTTGACGTCGGCGGCGACGGTGTTGTGATCGTCGGAGTAGAACCATCCGCGGTCGCCAACTTGCCCACCAGCCTCGGCGTAAAACGGCGTGTGATCCAGAATGACCTCGCCCTCTTCGCCAGCCTTGAGTTCCCGCGCCCCCTGCCCGTTATGGATAATGGCCAGCACTTCGCAGCCGTCAGACCGCGTCTGCCGGTAGCCCTCGAACTCAGATTTCGGAAGCTGCTGGTATGCAGGATTGGCAGTCTGCTTAGCCGCGCCTTTCCAGGAGGCGCGCGCACGCGACTTCTGCTCCTCCATCGCATGATCAAATCCAGCTCGGTCGAACGCGATTCCCTGGTCGCGGGCCGCGTCCTGCATGAAGTCCAGTGGCATACCAAACGTATCGTAGAGCTTGAAAGCATCCTCACCGTCTAGCATGTGAGCGCGGCCCCGAACGTACGCCAGTTCATCGGCTGAGGCGCCACCAGTGATGTCTGAGAGCGTTTGATCTGGCGTACTGTCAAATCCTCGTTTTGTCGCATCGAGCAGAGTCTCCAACTTCTCAAGTCCAACGTCGAGCGTGTGCGCGAACCGCGTTTCCTCTACCTGTACTGCCTTGGAGACTCGATCCATAGTCTCATTCAATTCGGGATATGCATCCTGCATCAGGTCGCGCACCGCAAAAACCATCTGATACAAGAAGGGCTTCGTTTGCCCCAGCAATCGCCCGTGCGTTATTGCCCGCCGAATGATCTTCCGCAGCACGTATCCGCGCCCTTCATTCGAGGGCAGAACGCCGTCCGAAATCAAAAACGTCGCCGCGCGCGAGTGATCCGCGATCACCCTCAGGGATGCCGCGGACTTATGGCTTGCCTGTGTGGGGACAGCCGCCCCCGGCTGTCCGGCCGAGCGAAGCTCGGCTTTCGTCAACTCCGCTGCCCTCTTGATCAGCGGTACAAACAAATCCGTCTCATAATTCGAAATCACTCCCTGCAGCACCGCCGCCACCCGCTCCAACCCCATCCCCGTATCAATCGACGGCTTGGGCAGCGGAGTCAGCTTCCCGCTGGCATCGCGGTCAAACTGCATGAACACCAGATTCCAAATCTCCACATACCGCCCGCACTCGCAACCAAACGCGCAATCCGTGTGCCCCTGATCGGACGCCGCCGCACCCATGTCGTAGTGAATCTCACTGCACGGCCCGCACGGTCCGGTGTCGCCCATCTGCCAGAAATTGTCTTTCAGCCCCATCTCGAAGATGCGGTCTTTCGCAATGCCTTGTGCCACCCACAAGTCGTAAGCTTCGGCATCGCGTGCAACGCCAGCTTCGCCCTTGAAGATGGTCACGTACAGCTTGTCCTTCGCAATCCCGAACCACTCCGGCGAAGTGATCAGCTCCCACGCGTAGGCGATGGCATCTTTCTTGAAATAGTCACCAAAGGAAAAATTCCCCAGCATCTCGAAAAACGTGTGATGCCGGTTGGTGAACCCCACGTTCTCCAGATCATTATGCTTCCCCCCGGCGCGCACGCACTTCTGCGACGTGGTCGCCCGAGAGTAGTCGCGCTTCTCCAGTCCGAGAAAGACGTCTTTGAACTGGTTCATCCCCGCGTTGGTGAACAGCAGCGTGGGATCGTTCGCCGGCACGAGCGACGACGAATGCACTTCTTTGTGCCCCCTGTGCACAAAGAAGTCCAGAAATTTACGGCGAATCTCAGAACCGGTCAGCATGAAGAAGTAATTCTAAATCAACAATGCCCTTCGGCGGCGCTCAGTGCGGCCTCCGATCGCCAAGGGAAACAAGCCCTGAAGCACCGAGGACACAGGGCAGCACAGAGAAAGCTTCGAGTCCTCCGTGTACCTCTGTGTCCTCGGTGGTTAAGCGCTTTCGCCTTCCAGCGCGCTGAGAGTTTCGTCATCCACATCCCATTTCTTCAGGATGGTGAAGATGGTTTTCATTCCGAATCCAGCCCGCGCCAATTGCCGGAAGATGCGCGCCGTCTGCTTCTGATCTTTCGGTTTTTCCAGCCGCTTCTTGCGAAGAAATTCGCGAGCCTGCTTTTCGTCGCTCACGCCCTCATAGGCCGCGTCCACGGCCTTCTCGATCACGGACCCGTGTACGCCCCGCGTCTTCAACTCGGTAATCACGCGCATCCGCCCCAGCTTTTGATTGTCGCGCCGCAACGAAGAGTACGACGCGGCATACTGCGAGTCGTTCAGATATCCCTGATCTTTCAGCCGCCGGATCACCAACTCCACCAACGTCTGCCCATATTCCGACTCGGCTTCTTCGATACGCGCCCGCATCAGACGTTTCAACTCAGCGACGGTCCGCATCCGCCGGGCCAGCGCCCCCACGGCGTATTCGTACAGTTCATCTTCCGAGTAGGTTCTTCTTTTGGGACGCGGAAACGCCATACAGAATAACGATAGCGCAAATCCGGACCGAGGACTGGAGAAAGAAAAAAGGCGCGCTTGCGCGCGCCCATTTAAGGAGGCAACACCATGAAAAAAGCGAATCTAAAATCCAGAATCCGAAAGCCGGAAGCCGTTCCTACCGTCCCCCAAACCCCGCCGACTGCATCGACTGCCGCGAAATGTCCGAAGTCGACGCAATGCCCTGCATGCGCAGCTTGAAGTCGTCAGCGTTGGAAGCGTTCTCCAGCGCGGTTTCGTAGTTCACCAATCCCGCCTGGAACAAATCCCACAGCGACTGGTCAAAGGTCTGCATACCATACTGCGACGTGCCCGCCGCGATCGCGTCGCGAATGGACCGCGTCTTTTCCGGCACCAGCACGCATTCCCGAATGTAGGCGGTATTGATCATCACTTCGACCGCGGGCACGCGCCCCTCGGCGTCGCAGCGCCGCACCAGACGCTGGCTGATAATCGCGCGCAGCACGGCCGCCAGCTGCATGCGAATCTGCTTCTGCTCCGGCGGCGGGAAAATGGATATGACACGGTTCACGGTTTCGACTGCATCCAGCGTGTGCAGGGTCGAGAACACCATGTGGCCGGTTTCGGCCGCGTGCAGCGCGGTCGAAATCGTTTCCAGGTCTCGCATTTCGCCCACCAGGATCACGTCCGGATCCTGACGCAGAGAAGCGCGCAACGCCGCGCCGAACGATGGCGTATCCACCCCAATCTCGCGCTGGTTGACGTAACCCTTCTTGTCGCGGTGCAGAAATTCGATCGGGTCTTCGATGGTAACGATGTGTTCCGCGCGCGACGAGTTTACGCGGTCGACCATCGCCGCCAGCGTCGTCGACTTACCGGAACCCGTAACGCCCGTCACCAGCACCAGCCCGCGAGGCATGTCGCAAATCTGCTCCACCACCTTGGGCAGAAACAGTTCGTCGAGCGCGCGAATCTTGGTCGGAATGACGCGCAGCACCAGTCCCACGTTGCCGCGCTGCTGGAAAATGTTCACACGGAAGCGTCCCAGTCCGGCCACGCCGTACGCCATATCGATTTCCGTGGTTTCTTTGAACTTTTGCTTCTGCCGCGCCGACATCATGCTGAACGCCATGTTCAGCATGTCTTCGGCGGTAATGCGAGGCTGGTCAGTCAACGGCACCAATTCGCCGTCAATGCGCAGGTGAGGATAGTTTCCCACCTTCAAATGCAAGTCCGAGGCTCGCCGTTCTGTGGCAATCCGAAGCAGATCATCAATATTCATGCGGACTTTTCCCCTGGGAACCTCTTGGCATGACGTTCTCTAACATGATCGCCCGAATCGTCACCTTCCCCAAGATGACCGAGGTAATGGCTTCCGACCGGCGGCGGGACAGCGCCTTAAGTTTGCTGCGTTGGGGGTCGATTCCGGTTCGCCAAGGGCCGTAATCCTACTTGGCATGAGGCGAGGAAAGTTCGGAACCGACTGCGCATTGCCAGCATCTACAATCTCATCCTCGATCTCAGGCTTATCCCGGAACCAACGCCAAGATGAAGAACGTAACCTCAGTGATCTTTGATATGGATGGAGTGCTCATCGACTCCGAGCCCGCCCATAAGCTCGCGAAAGAGCGCGCCTTTGCGCGTTTTGGCGTCACCCTGCCCGAGGCGGTCTACGAACAATACAAAGGGCGCCCCGACCACACCATGATGAACGAGGTCGTGCCCTCTATCCCGCAAGTCAGCGTTGACGTAGAGGAGTTTCTTCGCCTCAAGCACCAGGAATTCGAGGCCGTCGAACATCTGGCCGAGCCGATTGACGGTGCGAAAGATTTCGTAAGGTGGGCCAAGAGCAAATTTCGGATCGCGCTTGCTACCTCAGCAACGCGTAGAAACCGGGAAGCCGCTCTCCGCTTGCTGGGGCTCACAGACGCCTTCGATTACGTCGTAGACGCCTCTGGCTTCTCGCGCCCCAAGCCCGATCCGGAAATCTTTCAGATCGCATTAAGCGGGCTCAAAGCCGATCCAACCGAGTGCCTCGTGATCGAAGATTCTCTGGCCGGAGTGCTCGCCGGGAAGGCCGCTGGTTGCTGTGTCGTCGCCATCACCACTTCTTTTGCTGAGGCTCTCCTGCTGGGCAAGGGCGCGGACCATACCGTCCACAATTTCCAAGAGCTTCGAAGATTGCTGGATGATTGCTGAACCGTTCATAAAGAGATCGGCGACGACGCACCGCCGTCAGTTCGTGCATGTCCTGGGCACAACCGGTTTCAGGGCACCCGTGCGGTGTTGGGCTAATCGGTTCGAAGCGCTTTCATGGGATCGATCCTGGCCGCCCGCCGCGCTGGCAAATACGACGCAAACAACGCCGTAACAAACAAGATCACGCCCACGGAGACGATCACAGAGAAATCCATCGTCCCCACCCCGTACAAAGTAGTCCGCATCGTCCGGCCTACTAGCACGGACCCCGCAAGGCCGATCCCGAGTCCGACTGCGGCCAGCAGCGACGCTTCCTTCAGGATCAGCCAGATCACATGGAGCCTGCTTGCGCCCAGTGCCAGCCGCAGCCCGATCTCGTTGGTTCGCTGCGAGACGGCAAACGCCATTAGCCCATACATGCCAACTGCCGCCAGCAGCAAAGCAACCACCGCGAAGCAGGCGAACAAAACCATCGTATATTTGTCCTCGCCCAGAGACTCCTCCTTCACTTGATCGAGGGTGCGAAGACGCGCCAATGCAATCTGCGAGTCGGCGGAGTGCACGGCCGCGGCGATGGCCTTGGTCATGGCTGCCGGATCCTCCGCAGTGCGGACGCCAACCGTGAGATCCGGAGATAACGATTGGGCAAACGGAACATCCACCTCCGGAGTAGCGTCGCGAAAGTCTCCATACCTGACGTTGTGAAAGATCCCCACGATCTGCCACTCCACCGCGGGACCCAGCTTCGTCAGCCCGGGAATGATCTCCTCGATCGACACCCGCTGCTGCAGAGGATCCAATCCCTTCAGGTAACGCTTGGCAAGCTCCTCGTTCACCATCGCGACCCGCACACTAGAGCTCGTGTCCTGCTCCGTAAATGATCGCCCCATGACCACCCGTATACCGAAGGTTTTGAAGTAGTCCGGTGAAACCGATTGGAAACCGGTGCCCGGCCGCTGCGACGGATCTGCATACGTCGGTCCACCGACCAGAGTGAATGACATACTGTCGCTCACGTTGCGCAGCGGCATCCCCGTCACCGTGGCGGCAGCAGACACTCCCGGTACGGAGCGCAGCACGCTCAACATCTGTTGATTGTAGGTATTCATCTGCTCGGGATTCTTGAATCGCCCTTGGGGCTGATCCAACCCGAAGACCAGCACATGATCGGTACGTACCCCCAAATCCACTCGGGTCAGATTCCAAAAACTGTGAATGGCAAGCCCCGCCCCAGCCAACAGCGATAACGCCAGCGCGAACTCACCCGTAATGAGCCCTCGCCTCAGTTTGTGGCTGCCAGTGCCCGTCCCGGAGCGTCCGCCATCCTTCAGCGATTCTCCCGGATCAACCCGCGAAGCGAACCAGGCGGGCGCGCAGCCAAACAGGAGGCCGGCGAATGTGGTCGCGGCCAAAGCCACCACAAGAACATGAATGTCCAACTCGAAGTTCGCTTCCGAAGGCAAGATCCTCTCCGGCACAATGCTCAGAATTGCGCGTAGCAATCCCACGCCAAGCGCGACCCCCAGTCCACCTCCAATCAGAGCAAGAACCAGGCTTTCAGTAAGAAACTGCGCGAAAATCTGTCTGCGATTCGCTCCCACCGAACTGCGAATCGCAATTTCTCTCAGCCGCGCCGCTCCCTTGGCCAGCAGCAGGTTCGCGATGTTCACACAGGCGATGACCAGCACAAAGCCCACCGCACCCAGAAGAAGCCACAGGTTGCGAATACGCTCGGGAGGAAGAAAGTCATTCTGAAGTGGTTCGACGGAGGCACCCCAACCTTTGTTGGAATTAGGGTAGGCCGCTGCAATATGAGCCGTGACCGTATCCATGTCGGCCCGCGCCTGTTGCAGCGTGACACCCGGTTTCAGCCGGCCCATGGTCAGCAGCCAGTGGTAATCGTGGTTGATCTGTTCCGGCCGGAACGCCAGCGGAACCGCCAACTCAAAGTCGAAACGGTCCCCCAGGCCCGGCGACAACACTCCAACCACCGTGTAAGGTTCGCCATTGATGCGCAACGCTTCGCCGAGTACGCCGCGATTGGCGCCCAGCCGGTTCCACAGTTTGTAGGTCAAAACGACTTCGCGGTCCTTGCCGGGTACGCCTTCTTCGGGAAGAAGGTCGCGTCCCATGAGCAACGGGATACCCTGCATGCTGAACCAACCGGGCGTGGAGCGCATGCCATCAATCTGCTCGGGCTGGTTCTGCGTCGCCAGATTAAAGCTGCCTCCCGTGAAGGCGGCCATTTGCTGAAAAGACTTGTTCTGTTCCTTCCAGTCGAGAAAATCTCCGGCCGACATAACATTTCGATCCCCGTTGATCTTCGACCAAACCATCACCAACTGTTCGGGATGGGGATAAGGCAACGGCGCGAGCAACACAGCATAGACCACCGTGTAGATCGCGGTCGTAGCCCCAATCCCTAGCATCAGCGTGGCGATCACCGCCGCCGTCAGCCCCGGATTCTTGCGCAACATCCGCAAGCTATAGCGAAGATTCCCGATCAAAGTTCGCATTTTCCACCTCGATCACCAGGACCCCTGTTTTGTTATGGCAGGGGAACGAAGTGTTACTCGTAGCGCAACGCCACCATGGGATCGACCTTCGCCGCACGCCGCGCGGGAACATAGCTCGCCAGAATCGCAACCGCAATGAGTGCGACTGGAACGCAAACGAAAGTCAATGGATCGGTCGGTCCTACGCCAAACAGCAAGCTTGCCATCAGTCGCGTCAGAAGAGACGCCGCAGCCAAACCAATAAGAGCTCCCGCGCAAGCCAGAAGCGTTCCGTTCTTCACGACCATACCAAGGATCGCGGTGCGGTCCGCTCCCAAAGCAAGTCGAATGCCCATCTCCCGCGTGCGCTGAACCACCGAGTACGAAATCACTCCATAGAGCCCAACCGCAGTGAGCAGAAACGCAAGCACCCCGAACGTCCCCAGGAGGAAGGCTTCGAAGCGCGTTCCGACGATGGAATCGTCGACATATTCGTCCAGAGTCTTCACATGCAAAAGCGGCAGGGTGCTGTCCAGGGACTGAACCTCACCGGTCAGTGTGGGCACCATGTACCCAGTATCCACTTCCATGCGCACGACCACAGACATTGGAGCGAACGGCAATTGGGCATATGGTACATAGGATTCTAAAATGGAGGGAGCACCCAGCCCTTCTGCTTTTACGTTTCCGACCACGCCCACGATGACCCGCATGGGTTCTCCACTCTTTCCACTCGAAATGCCCGGTTTGATCCTCCGGCCGACCGGATCTTCTCCAGGGAAGACCTGCTTCGCAAGCCTCTCGCTGATGATGACGACAGGCGTCGCTCCGATGGCATCATCTTGGAGGTTGAACTCGCGGCCGCTCAAAAGCGGAATTCCCAGGGTGCGGAAATAATCGCGGTCAATGATGTGAAAGGCTGTAACTGGATACTCCGACTGCTTCATTGGCCGGCCCTCAACTTCGAAGCTGGTCTTGACGTCATCCGCCGAAAGAGGAAGTGGAAACGCGGCGCTGGCGGAACGCACACCCGCAGTGGTGCGAACCTCCTCCAGCAGGCTGCGATAGAACGCGACTCTCTGAGGTTGTCCGTAACGGTCGGGCAAGTCGAGTCCGAATGTAATGACGTGATCCTTGGCAAAGCCAGGATCGACTCTTCCCAAAACCAGAAGACTTCGTAGCAAAAGTCCGGCACCCACCAGCAACACCATGGCCAGAGCCATTTCCGTGACAATCAATGCAGACCTCAGGCGGCCACCCGCCAGAGTCTCAGTTCCGCTCCGGCCGCCTTCCTTCAGAGAGGTGGCTAATTCAGGCTTGGCTGCCTGCAGGGCTGGAACCAGACCAAATAGAACGCTGGTCAAGACCGCCACCAGTGCGGTGAAGATCAGCACTTGCAGGTTGAGGCCGCTCTCCGTAATTCTTGGCAAGTCTCCCGGTGCCAATGCCGTCAGCAGCTTGATTCCCCACGCGGCCAGCCCGAGCCCCGCCACGGCGCCCGCGGTTGCGAGCAACAAGCTCTCTGCAAGCAACTGACGCATAATCATCCAACGCGTCGCTCCCAAGGCCGTGCGCACGCTAATTTCTTTATTTCGAGTCGCTGCTCTGGCCAACAACAGATTCGACAGATTCGCGCAGGCGATCAGCAGAACCAGCCCGACCGCCCCGAGAAGAATAAACAGGCCCTTGCGCATGTCCCCCACCACCGCCTCTGCTTCCGGAACCAGGCTAATTCCTTTGGGCCTGTTCTCCGGATATTGCCGGTTCAAGCCGCTCTGAATTCCTGCCATTTCAGTCTGCGCGGTTTCGATTTTGACCTGAGGTCCCAGGCGGGCGATCACATCCAGGTATCCAGCTCCGCGCTGCGAAGTCATTGGCGGTGAGCCGTTCATGGGCTGCGCATCGAGCGCAATGGTGATCCAGAATTCAACCGGTGTTCGCTGCACCGGAAATTGAAAACCCAGTGGCATCACGCCCACGACGGCAAACGTTTGGCCGCCCAAAGTGAGGCTCTGGCCAACGATTTTCGGATTGGATCCGAACCGGTTTTGCCAAAGGCTGTGGCTCAACATGATGGGCAAGCCGCTGCCGATTGGCTGGTCTTCCTCGGGAATAAAATCTCTGCCTAAGGCCGGGGAGACGCCCAGCACGGAAAACAGATTTGCAGAAACGACTGCGCCTGTCAGATGAGCGGGCTCGCCTCGTCCTGTCAGTGTGAAATCGTCTTCACGGAATACAGAGAGACCTTCAAAAACATGGTTCCGTGCTCTCCAATCCAGAAACGTGGGATAGGACACTCCAATATCGTCACGCCGGCCGGGCTCGGTCGGCCTTACGACGACCAAGCGGCTGGGGGCATGAAACGGAAGCGGGCGCAGCAAGACTGCATCAACTACGCTGAAGATTGCACTGTTCGCTCCTAACCCCAGCGCAAGCGTCAAGACCGCGACAGCAGTGAACCCTGGATTTTTCCGCAACTGCCGCAACGCGTAACGGAGATCTTGAAACAGATTCTGCATGTGATTCCCAACTGCTGAAGAGGGCTATTCCAGCTTTCCGGAAGCAAGCTGGTCGCCAATAGTGTGCGGTGCAACCCTTTGCGAATGAGTCAAGAGTTGGGTCGGGAGCACGGAAAAGTGTTCGAATTCGACAAGCAGATGTTCGGAATTGAACATTTCCACGCAGCCCGTCTTTGACTCACCGCTTCGAGGCCTCAGACCTGCCCGGGTCGGGCCGGTCAGTCAGCCGGTTAAGAAGCGCTGGCAACTTCCACTGGCTTTCTCGCCAGTAGATGAACCCTAAATCGAGCGCAAGGCGTCCATTGGGTTCGCGGAGGCGGCGCGGGTTGCAGGAAGCACCGATGCCAGCAGCGCCATCAGCATCATGATCAGGACAGCCGCTAGGTAGACGACTGGATCAGTCGCGCTGACCTCGAAGAGAAACGAACTGACAAGGCGCGACACGGCTAGCGAACCGAGCACACCGATTCCGCATCCCAGGAGAGCGAGTCTCGCGCTCGATATGAGCACGAGCCGGGCGATGCCCGTGCGCTGGGCGCCGAGCGCCATGCGAACCGCAATCTCCTGCGATCGCAGCGACACCGAGAAGGCGACCACGGCATAGATCCCGGAGATGGCGAGCAGCAGTGCGCCCAAGGCAAAGGCGGTGATGAGGTCGGTATTAAAACGGCGCGGCGCTTCCACGTTCGAGATCACGTCGTCCATCGGCTGTACTTCCTGCAGGGCGAGCAGCGGATCGATCTCGGCGATAGTCGCGCGCAGGGTTTGAGTCATCTGTTCGGGAGGAACGGCGGAGCGGAGGGTGATGTATCCGCTGGCGGCGTCGGCGAGAGCTCCCGAAGTTCCCGGGCCAAAAAGAATCGCGGGCTGTTCCGCAGGCGCGTACCACTGATCCGTACTCTCCTCATCGCGCGAGCCGAGCTTCGTGTCGGCGACGACGCCCACGACCGTTGCCCACGGCATTCCCTTGTCCGGGTTGCCAACATGGATGCGTTTGCCGATGGCCCGCTCACCTGGCCAGGAATGCGCGGCCATGGACTCATTCACAATGACCACGAGCGGTGCATTGGAGCGGTCATCCATCGTGAAATAGCGGCCGTCGGTCAGCGGGATGCCCAAGGCGCGGAAGTAGTCTCCAAACGTAACCGAGAGCATCGCGAATTGCAGCTTCCAATTCTCTGCCGGCACGCCTTCAATCGTGTACGAAGTCCCTCCGTTAAAACCGGATGCGGGAAGAATATTGGTGATGCCGACCGCGATGATTCCGGGCTTGCTGGTGAGTCGGTCGATGACGTCACGATTGAAGGCGTCCGCAGAAGCATCCGTGGAATATTGTTTGAGAGGCAGCTGATAGCCTCCCACGAGGACATGGTCGGGACGGAAGCCGGGGTCAACGGCCCGCATCTTCTGAAAGCTGCGCAGAAAGGCGCCCGATACCGTGAGCAGCACCAGGGCGATTGCAATCTCCGACACCACCAAACTGGAGCGCAACCAGGCATGGCTCGACGCGCCCGTGCTGGTGCGGGCGCCCTCTTTCAGGTTCTCCGTCAGATTGGTCCGCAAGGCCGCAAACGCGGGCGCAAGGCTGCAGAGGGCCCCAGTTGTCAGGGCAAGTATGAAGGCGAAGGCAGCGACGGTCGCGTCTATGGAAATAGAGTCGACGCGTGGCATCGATTCCGGCAAGAGGTGCAAGGCGGTTCGGATCGCGATCGCGGCAAATGCCATGCCCAGCAGACCGCCGGCCACGCTCAGCACCAGTCCTTCGAAGACCGATTCGCGGAGGATGACGCTGGAACCCGCACCCAGAGCGAGTCGGACGGCGTATTCTCGACGCCGGCGGATGGCCCGCACCAACTGCAGACCGGCGACATTGACGCAAGCGATCAGTAGAACGATGGAGACGGCCAAGAACAAAGTGCGCAGCAGCGGCCGCACATCCGCCACGTCGTATTCACGCAGCGAAGTGACGTCACCTTGAATGTGGATCGCAGACATCCGCGCGGGAAAATCACGCGCGATCTGCCGCGCCACGCGGTCCGCATCTTGCGCTGCCTGCGTCAGCGTGACGCCATCCTTCAGGCGGCCGACGATGTGGTATCCCCAATAGCCCGCGTGCTCGTCGGAAAGTTCGGCGGGCGTCAGGCTCATGGGTACCCAGAGTTGTGCCTGGTCGAGATGCCCGTCCACCAAAGGAAACTCAAAACTGCGCGGCATCACGCCGATGATCGTGTATGCCTTGCGATCGAGAACGATGGAACTGCCGAGAACGTGGGGATCGCGGTGGTAGCGGTTCAACCATAAGGCATAACTGATAACCGCGAGCGGCTGATGGCCGTCCTCTTCCGGTTGGGTAAATACGCGGCCAACGATCGGACGAACGCCGAGCGTTGAGAAGACGCCTGCGGTGAATCGAGCAGCGTCGACTTCTTGGGGGGTCGCCTCGCCGGAAAGTTCGTAGTTGGCACCGGTGTAGCCACCAAGAGAGGAAAAGGCGCTCGTCGCGTTCGCGTATGTGCCAATCTCCCGCGCGGTGACGGGAATGTTCGCACTGCCTCCCAGATGATCTCCGACCAGAACGAGGTGGTCAGGATCGCTGAATGGGAGCGGACGCAGGAGGATGCCTTCGACCAGCGAGAAGATTGCGGTCGTGGCGCCAATGCCGAGAGCCAGGGTGAGGACGACGGTCAGGCTCACGCCAGGTGCCTTCCACAGTTGGCGAAATGTGAAGCGGAGACCCTGCGCGAGTGCGTACATGCATCCTCCCTCTACCCTGAGGCTGCCTGAAAAGCTAAGACTATATGAGATGCCTTCTCAAAGAAGCTAAGATTAGAGAACATCAGGGATGATTTTTCAATCGCCCGGTTTGCGATGGGGTTTCTTTGCCGAAATACACATGTGGGGACAGCCGCCCTCGGCTGTCCGTCGAGCGAAGCTCGACAGCCCTATCCGTCAGAACCGGCAAACTGGGACATCCCCGGGTCGCGAGAAGTCGGTCCAGAGTCTTGTGAAATCGCGTTAAGCGTGCGAACTCGTCGCATGTCCCGCCCGCGCAAGCCTGCCCTTGGCTCCGGCGGGCGCTCCCTCGCCCTGCCACTTTCGCGCCAACCCTTCCAGTTGGGCCAACACTTTCTCAATGTCCTTCATGCGGTCGGTAATGCCATAGGTCACGGCAGGCGGAATCGTCGGCTGGTAATGGCGGAACACGAATCCCTTGTCTTCCAGCGTGCGCAGTCGCTCCGTCAGAACGCGCGAGGAAATGCCGGCCACGTTCTTTCGCAGCACCCCAAAGCGCATGGACCCATTCGTGCTCAACGACCACAAGATGTGCAACGTCCATGGCCGGGCCAGCAGCTCCAGCAATCCGCCGATGGCGCACGGAGAGGGAGATTGGGCAAAGCGTCGCATAGTAGTCTCCTGACACTAGGTTACTCTAAAGTTCCTACTATGAAAAGAGCTAGCAGTTATTTATTGTAACCAAAGGAGAGCCGGCGCCATCTAGATGACTGAATTGGGAGGATCCCATGAAATTGCTTCGCATCGATTCCAGCGCCCGCCGCAGTTCGGTCTCACGACATCTGACCGCCCGCTTCGTGGAAGCCTGGCAACTCGAACATCCGGACGGAACAGTGATCGAACGCGACTTGGCCACAACCGCTCTTCCTCATATCACTGATGAATGGGTGCAGGCGGTGTACTCCAATCCTGCAAGCCTGACCGCCGAGCAGAAACATGTGCTCCAACTCTCCGATGCGCTGGTCGAGGAATTGGTTCAGGCGGATACGATTGTGATCGGTGCTCCCATGTACAACTTCGCCATTCCCGCGCCCTTAAAGGCGTGGATCGATCAGGTCGTCCGCGTGGGCAAGACGGTTCTGTTCGCCGCCTCCGGGCCGCAAGGGATTCTGAAAGGCAAGAAAGTCTACGTCGTGACCTCGCGCGGTGGCGCGTTCCGTCCGGGCACTCCCACGGAACGCTTCGACTATCAGGAGCCTTATCTACGCCACATACTGGCCTTCATCGGCCTGACCGACGTGACCTTCATCCACGCCGAAAACCAGAAGCCTGGCGCGCAGGCAGAGACTGCGAAAGCGGCGGCGATCGCGCAGATCCGGGAGCTGGCGGGCGAAAGCACCAGTTCCACCAGGCAGTAAGCCTCGCCGACTCTGCCGGAAATAATTACTATCAAACAGAAAAGCCGCCCGGGGGCGGCTTCCTGCTTCTTCCTGACGCCAGCCTATGCGGCGGTCTCTGCAGGGACGGGTGCCTGAAATGGCTCATCGTAGCTGCCGCCGTAGATCGAAGGCACCTTCGAGCCCATCGGCCTCAGGTACGTCGCCAACTCGCCGCGATGATGGATGCTGTGGTTGTTCAGGAATCCCAGATAGAAGACCGAGGGCATGTTGAACACGCCGAAGAAGCCCACCGGGGTGAGCAGTTGCTCGGCCGACATTGCTTCCACGCGGGCGATGCTGCGCTTCACATGTTCGTCGTACCACGCGGCCACTTCTGCCGAGGTCTGGGGCTTGTGCTCCGGCGTTTCCATGTTGAACTTCAGGTCGGCAATTCCATCCAGAAACTGGATGTCGGTGTTGGCAAGATGCCACGCCAGTTCCTTCGCCGTCCGCGCGTTGGGATCGGGACGGTAATCCGACTTCGCATCGGGGACGGCTGCGATCACTTTCTTGGTGATTTCTGCTTCATTCTTGAAGCCGTCGAGCATGACCGCTCGCAGGCCGAGGACAAATTCAGGAGTTGGTTGCTGGGACATTGTTTTCTCCTAGAGGGTGTTTTGTATTTTCCGGGCTAAAGGGACGGAAGCGGGCGCGTGGCGCGCCCGCTTCGATTTCGAACGAGCCTGAATTATACGCCGACCGGCTGCTTGCTGCGCACCTTGCTTCCGACCGGCACGGGCGTGAACCACCCGTGGCGGTCGCTCTTCTCCCCGCGCACGATCGCGTAGAACTCTTTCTGCAGCGCCTTGGTGATGGGGCCGACGGCGCCTTTGCCCACCTTAATCTTGTCGACGGAACGGATCGAGGTGACTTCGGCGGCGGTGCCGGTGAAGAACGCTTCGTCGGCGATGTACAGCATTTCCCGCGGAATCATCTGCTCGACGATGGGGATGCTCAGGTCGCGGGCGATCTGCAGGACGGAGTCGCGGGTAATCCCGGGCAGCACCGAACTGCCCAGCGGCGCGGTGATCAGCTTGTCGCGATGCACCAGGAACAGGTTCTCGCCCGAGCCCTCGCTCACGAACCCGCCGGCGTCGAGCGCGATGCCTTCCACGTAGCCGTTGACGATGGCTTCCATCTTGATGAGCTGCGAGTTCATGTAGTTGGCGCCGGCCTTGGCCATGGCGGGCAGCGTGTTGGGCGCCAGCCGCGTCCACGACGAGACGCACACGTCGCAGCCTTCGCTCTCGCCGCTCAGATACTTCCCCCACGGATAATTGATGATGTAGACCTCGGTCGGCGAGTTGAACGGATTCACGCCGGCTTCGCCATATCCTCTTAAAACGATGGGGCGGACGTAGCACGGCCACGCGCCATTGTGCCCGACAGTCTGGAGCATGCCCTGAACCAGCTGGTCGCGGGTGAAGTCCACGTCGATGCGGTAGACCTTGGCGGAATCGAGCAGGCGCTGCATGTGCTCGTCGGCCCGGAAAATCGCGGGGCCGGTGGGCAGTTCGTAGCAGCGGATGCCTTCGAAGACCGAAGAGCCGTAGTGGATGACGTGCGACATCACGTGGATGGTCGCGTCGTCCCAGTTGATGAGCTTGCCGTTGTGCCAGATCTTGTCGGTCTTCTGAATTGCCATGCGAACTCCTAAAGGCTGCGTCGTTCCCCAATAATTATATCCGAGCCCGAAGTGGGCTCATGTAACGTCAGTGTAAAGACGGCGGTCCCAAAGTGTTGTCATCGTGAGTTGGGTTTGAGGCATCGTCCTGAGCGAGCATCCCCCGGATTTGGCCATCCGGAGCGACGACCATTTGGGATTGTCATCCTGAGCTCAGTCGAAGGATCCCTACCCTCTACACTGCGACGCCCCAACTCCTTGTCATTCCGAATCGGGCCTCAAGCCCGGTGAGGAATCTGCTCTCCCCGAACCCGCATGACCGCCGCCTCACCCCAACCCTCCGCCAAATCCTCCCAAGTCCGATTCCGCTCCTCAATCAAAGCAACTTTCTTCTCCCGCCTCCAACCCTTGATCTGCGTCTCCCGCGCAATGGCATCCCCCACATTCCGAAACGAAGCGAAGTAAACCAACCGATGCACCCGATACCTACGGGTAAATTCTCCACCCTCGCCCGCCCGATGCCGCAGCACGCGCGCCATCAAGAATCCGGTAACGCCCACGTAAATGATCCCGCCCCTTACTAGCCATGATGTAAACGTAATAAGTCCGCTCCCGCCCCATCACCACCCTCCTTGTCATTCCGACGCCCGAGCGAAGCGAGAAAGGAGGAATCTGCTGTCCTCCCACCGCCGCCGCCAGCGCCAGCAGATTCCTCCGGGCTAACCCCGCCCGTTCGGAATGACAAAATTTTATAGATCAGGACACGCCCCCGTCAGCGTCACACATCACATCCCAAAACGTCCCCTTGTGCAAAACCCCTTTGTCATTCCGACGCCTGACACCGAGCAAAGCCGAGGTGGAAGAAGCAGGAATCAGCAGTAGCCTTTGTCATCACCGAGATTGCAACCGGACTGATGTCGCCTATGTGTCGAACTGGGGCTTTGGACCGCCTCCGGTGGGAATGGGACAGGTGTTGAAGGTTACCGTGCCCAACGACTGAGCTTGGGAAAACCCTGAACGTTCGGTCGCCGGATGCCCCATCCTAGCCGCGCTTTTTGCTGCTAGGGTGGGGATTGTGAATTCTCACCCACCAACTTCTTTTCCACAACCCTCCACAGCAAAAAACCCCATCCTTGTGACGAACAACCTTTACTGAGAATTTCAAATGAGCCACATTGGCATATGCGCAAACGACCTGCTAACCCTGCGGCTCTAACAAAAGCGGTCAACCAAAAGCAAACCGTTTCGATTCCTAAAACGGAAAAGCCTTCGACCGCAGCCAGCGAGGTTAAGTCCTTTATCCGCAATATTTTACTCGCAAGTCCTGCGTTTCCAAGATTATACGCGGATGTCGTCATATCCTCCGCCCCTAACTCCAATGAAGCCAAGATCTTAGCTCGCAACTACCAAGAAATTATTGATCGAACCAATATCGATAGGACTAACAGGACCAATATGCCAATTCATCCCAACGTCAAAGTCTGCACTCACATCAAGGTCACCGGAGTCCGTTGTGGCTCCCCCGCTCTCCGCGGAGAGCAGTTCTGCTACTTCCACCAGCGCATGATGCGCGGCGTCTCAACCCCGCCCAACGCACGCCTCCACCCCATCGCCCTCATCGAGAACGAGGAGGCCATCCAGGCCTCCCTCATGGAAGTCATCAACGCCCTCGCCCGCAACACCATCGACCTCAAACGCGCCGAGCTCATCCTCCGCGCCCTGGAACCCGCAGTCGAAGTCAACGCGAAACCGATGACCTATCTGCAAACCTGGGCCACCCTGACTGTCAATGCCGCCGAAGCTAACGCGACCCAACGTAAACCCCCATCCCGCGCCGGACTCCCAGCCGAAAGCCTCAAATCGCGCAAAGAGCCCGCCTCCGGATGAAGTGACGATGCCGAGCTTTTCTGAACGCAGAGGGTGGGGTCAAAGTCAAAATTCCCACTTCTAATCTCGCCAAAATGCGGCGAGACTAGAAGTGGGGCACCCGCTTCTGACTTGACTAGTGAGTCCCTGATGGCGCGGTCGCTGGAGCTAGCGCTGCCTGCGTGGTTGCCACCGGGAGTTCGTCGCCACGGAAGAATTTGTCTTTGTCTTTGGCGTTGGCGGACTTCATTTCGGGCATGGCTGTGTAGGGCTTGCTGTAGTCGTTGGCGGCGTTCCAGAACAAGAATCCGATGCCGCCTTTATTCCTGGCGGTCTCGACTTGCACCTTGATGTATTCGGGCGAGTAGGTCTTGGTGCGCCAGTGGAAGGCTTGCAGCCAGGGGCGGATGACGACTCCGCTGCCTTTGGTGATGAGCTCGAAGCGGTCCATGGACTCGCCGATGAAGTGGGCGGGCTCGTCGCCGGGGTGCGCGATGTTGTCCATGCCGAAGAAGTGTGACGGGTAGATCATGGGACTGAGCACGTCGCTGTAGTGGGCCATGCCGACGATGTCCTGTCCGGTGTGGGAGAGGTCGACCTGGCGCTGCCAGGCCATCACGCCAAAGACGTCGAGGGAGAACAGGACGCCGGTGGGATGAAGTTCGGCGTAGGCCTTCTTGAGGAAGGCGGTGATTACGTCGGAGCGCTGCGGGCCGCGCGGCGCGGGCTTGGCAGCGACTGGACACGGACCCTTTTGGAACTGCGGAGCTTGGCCGGTTTCGGTTCCGGTTGCGCCTTTCTTGTTGTGGTGCTTCGGGGCTGGAATTGCGCAGGTGGAATCGTTGCTCACGGCTGCTGGTGAAGCTTGGTTGTCGGCTTGAGTCGCTTCCGGTTGGCCGGATTGGTAGACGAAGGCGGCATCTTTCTGGTCGCCTTCGGCGGGGAAGCGGACATAGTCGAACTGGATTTCGTCGGCGCCGAGTTGGGCTACATGCTTGGCCAGGGCGATGTTGTAGTCCTGGACTTTGGGCTGGCTGGGATCGGTCCAGACCAGCTTGCCGCTCTCGCGCCAGGCTTGCTTGTTCTTTCGGGATTGGACGGCGAGTTCGGGATGTTCCTTGACCAGGCGCTCGTCGCGGAAGATAGCGATGCGGGCGATGGCGTGCATGTTCTGCTGGTGCAGGAAGCGGACGAACTTGGGGACGTCGTGAAGGTAGACCTGGTGCTGGCCAAGCAGCGGGTGCTCGAAGGGGATGGTCACGCTGCCGTCGGAGTCCTTGATGTCGAAGACTACAGCGTTGCCGCCGACTTCGCGCCAGTGGCGGATGATGCGGAGTCCGTGGTCGCTGCCGGCCATGATGCCGGTCAGGTAAATGGCGCGGACTTCAAAGTCTTTGGGAACGGGAATGGTCTTCGCGGTTACGGGCGCGGCAAGGATTCCGGGGATGACGATGTTCTCGTTGGCTTTGAGGATGTTGGCGGTGCGGTCGCCGTTGGCGTGGCGAATGGCGTCGGCTAGTTCGGAGGATGTCAGGTACGAAGTGCGGCCAAGATAACGGCGGGCGATGGTGGGGATGGCTTCGCCGCGCTTGGCGGTGTATATTTCCGTGCCGGGCGCGGCGACGGGAGGCAGCGCGAGCTTGGCCGTGCTGGGTATAGACGCGCTGATGGGATGGAGTTGCGCTGCCGTGGCGCCGGCCGACGCTGGCTTCGCCGTTTGGGCTTCGGCGGTGAAGTCGGAGGCAGAGTGAGAGCCGACGTGCCATGCTGCGGCGGCGAAGAAGAGACAGGAAATCCCAGTGATGATGCGAACCGACGAAAGGCGCAAGCGTTCCTCCCGGAAAACGTCCTGGTTGCGATAGTAGAGGCGAGTTGTGGGCGTCGCTAGTTACGTGTGGAGTACGACGGTTGACTGGTGGAATGCCGACCGAGCAGTACCGAGTACCGAGATGGAGCGCGCGCCGCCTGGTGGGTGAGATGCTTTCGTTTGCGGGTGGTCCGCTGGGCTTCGCCGTCGCGGGACAGCCGAGGCGGCTGTCGCCACGGGAGTTGCGTTGGTGCATGTTCCTTTCCCCCTTGGTGCAAAGTATTTCTCTTCGGTTTTCTGGGGCTGGTGGTTCGGTCCTCTCGATTGGGGATGGGTTGACGCTAAAGCTTGGCAGATGCAGGAGTTCCTGATATAGGGGAAGCGACACGGAGCGTGGCCAGCGGTTTGCTTATTCCTTTGGCAACCGGACGCGCCGACCGGAAACAAATTTGGGCGCTTCCAGGGAGTGGGCCAAAAACAGGGGAATAGGCCTACGGCGGTCGGGGATAAATAGAGAAGAGCCGAAGAAAAACGGCCTCGAAAGGGAAAATGTCCGGAAGCCCGGGCAACGATCTTATGAGAACGAATCTTGCAACAGTGCTCGATCCGAACCGTCGCAGCAACGATGCTGGAGAGTTTGATGGCGCGCTGCGACGCCGCATTGTAGGGCAGGACGCGGCCGTCGAGAAGGTCGTTGAAATCTATCAGATGTTTCTGGCGGGGCTGAACGCGCCGGGGCGTCCGGTGGGGAATCTGCTGTTTCTAGGCCCGACGGGATCGGGGAAGACGCGGGTGGTCGAGGCCATGGCGGAGGCTTTGTTCGGGGACGCACGGGCCTGCATCAAGATTGACTGCGCGGAATTTCAGCATTCGCATGAGATTGCCAAACTGATCGGATCGCCTCCGGGGTATTTGGGGCATCGGGAGACGCATCCTCTGCTCACGCAGGAAGCATTGAACCAGTGGTATACGGAGAAGCTGAAGCTGTCGATTCTGCTGTTTGACGAGATTGAGAAGGCGTCGGATTCGTTGTGGCAGCTCTTGCTGGGGATTCTGGACAAGGCGACGTTGACGTTGGGAGACAACCGGCGGGTGGATCTGTCGCAGTGCATCATCATTATGACGTCGAATTTGGGCGCGGGGGAGATGACGAGCCTGGTGGATGGCGGATTTGGATTTGCGCCGAAGGCAGTCGAGGTCGACGAGTCGTTTGATGACAAGATTCAGCGCACGGCGGTGGAAGCGGCGCGGCGGAAGTTCACGCCGGAATTCATGAACCGGATTGATAAGACGGTGGTGTTCAAGACGCTGCGCGACGGGCACCTGGCGCAGATTCTGGACATCGAACTGGGGATGGTGCAGCAGCGCGTGCTGATGGCTGCGGGGACGAACCAGTTCGTATTCAACTGCACCTCGGCGGTGAAGGAGTATTTGCTGAAGGAAGGCACGGATCCGAGGTACGGGGCGCGCCACTTGAAGCGGGCGATCGAGCGCAATTTGGTCTTTCCGTTGGCCAATCTGGTGGCGACCGGACAGGTGAAGCTGGGCGATTTCGTTCGTGTGGACATGGCTTCGGAGAATAAGATGATCTTCGTCAAGGAAGCCGAAAACACGATGGCGCCGGTGCTGCTGGAGCGCTACGGGGCGGCGGCGGCGAACCAGCCCAATGCGAGGGCGGCGCGGACGGCCGTCAACAATCGCCGGGACTTTGGGACAAGTCCATCGGTGGCGGAGAGCAAATAGGTTTTTTCCAATTTCCCATTCTCGCTTGAACGCATCTCGCGAGTCGTATGTCACTCGATGGCGCCGGAGCCCTTCCGGCGCCTTTTTTCTTGTCACGGTGTCTTTGACCCCTCTGCCGGGAGACTCAGCGGCAGCCTGGGGGACCGAGGCCGTCGGCTGGAGCGAATAGTATTGTGCGACGCCCTCCCCAGGTAGTAGTGCGGGGACTCGGCACAGGCGATTGGCTTCTACCAGTTTGTAGAAGACCTTGGAGAAGATCTTCCACGTTGGCCTTCGTTTCGCACCCGCTTGCGGATGAAATTGCGCAGCCGGGATCGTTCTTCCGCGATGACTTCGAAGATATGACGGTCTTGCTCGGTCATCAAGGTGATGCTCGACAGCTCATCCATCCATTCCTGTAGAGGAACGGCGGCCGCAAATATTGTAGAGATTGAATTCGCGAAAAGAGGCGCAATTTAGGAGGCGGCTCCGCCACGGCGCGTAAGGCGGGGGAGCAGGATCAGGATCAATCCGTAGAACAGAAGCGAGACTACCAAGGACGCGGCATTGCCGAAGCGCAGGTCTTCGAATAGAAGCTTCAGGGTGCCGAAGGCTACGGCGGTGTAGGCAACCCAGCCTAGTTCGATGCGCTTCCAGCGAGAGCCGAGATAGCCAAGAGCGAGAGCCAGGGCACAGTTCACCACGGTGCGGATGACCGAAAGGCGCGAGGGGGCCAGCTCCAGGCGGCCCGCGGCCAACCAGACGATTGCGACCACGGCCAGCGCCGCTCCGGCGAAACCTACGAGGACGGCGGGAAGAACCCAGAGTAGGCGACGTTTCTTCTGATCTTTCTCTTGATCTTGCGCGGCATGGGTTGCTTGCGCTGGGCGCGATCCGACGAGGTAGCAGAGCGCGGCCGAGACCGTCACAATCCAAATGCTCCAGTCCGGAGCCGGCGGCACCGTTCCCGCCAGCGCGCTGGCAGCCCATTGCGGAAGAGACGAAACCGCGGCTGCGGCGGCCAAGTAGAACGACGAGTGGATGCCGAGGCTGAGTTTGCCCGCTCGTGCATACAGGAAAACGGCCGCCACTGCGGCCGCGCACAAGAACGGCACCCGCAGAGTTGCGGAGAAAAGCAGGAAGCTGCCGGCCAGGAGAAGCGCACCAGCGTAGGTGGCGCAGACGCGGCGATCGCGAGCATAGGCTTCGGCGGTGAATCGAGATAGAGTTCCCCAGTAGCAGACGGCCGCCAGCACAAGAGAAAAGGCGCCGAGTGCAGGAGCGGCTGCGCCGTGAGTTGCGCGCATAGCGCCAAAGGCCGCTACCAGGAAGGCCAGCACGCCTTGGCCGATTTCGAAGATGGTGATCGGGCGGCGCAGGGCGAAGGTGCGAATCGCAATGCTGCCGCCGTAGATGGCAAACAGAATCAGACACAGCAGGGTGATCGTGGAGGGTGCGGTGGGATGATAACCCTCCGGCACTCCCTGGGAAGAGGTCATGACGTCCACGATCAGCCACACCGCGAAATCGGCAGCAATTGCGGGCACGGCTCGCATGCTGAGCCGGTGTTCCAGACAGGCGGCGACTTCTGTGGCCAGGGCTACTGCCAGCAAGGCGGCGGTGAGCGGGACAAGTTCGTGGGTCGCAATGATGAGCGCCAAGGCGGTGATTACCGCCGCCAAGGTTGCTATCCACGGAATCACCTGAAGGTTGCGCGGCCATGCCAAGGCTAATGCCAGCACCACGAACGCGACTAACACAACCGCAGTGAAGGCGGGCGCCAGGACCTGGAAGCGGACGGTGGACTCCCAGAGCAGCGGGGAGAGAATTAGCGCGGCAGTGATGCCATAGGTGACGCTGGCAAAGCGGTTGGCGGCGTGAGTACGGACCGCCCATACCATCCACAAGCCGGCGTACACGATGGCCAGGATCAGGATGGGAAGCTTTGGGATGGCGCCGGATTCAGCGATGGCGCGCAGCAGGTAGGCCCCGGCGATTCCCAACACCGCCTTGCCGAGTACGGGCACGGCGCCGCCGGGGATCTCGGCGGGGGGAAATCCTCGCCAAGTGGCGGGAGGGCGCGGTCTTTGCAGAGCAAGGTTGGGTTCAGCAGCAGCGGTGGGAACTGGTTTTTCCGGTTGGCCTTCGAGAGCGGAAACGCGGCGTTCGAGTTCGCGGACTCGTTCGCTGAGTTGCTCTACATCCGATGTGACGCTGTGGAGAGCTTGCGCCATGGGGTACTCCGCATCAACCCCGCAGGACTGGGGTTAGCTGGTTCCGCGGCTCGATTGCACCGGGAGCGGGAACGGGGCCCGCGTCCGGCCAGGGCGGCAGGAGTTTTGCCAAGATCCACAGAATGATAAAAGGAAGAATGAGGAGCGCGATCGCGGTCAGGAGTCCTTCGCGCGTGGCAAAGGCCATCTTATAAGTGGTGTATCCGAGGAAACTCTTGGAAAAGAGCTGGCCGCCGATGACGACGTTCCAGCGCATGGCAAAAATGCCGATGACGGTCAGACATCCGGCGAGCGCGTAGATTCGTTTGCGAGCCGTGTCGGTCAGCTTCAGGATTTGGGTGAGACCCAGCAGGGCGATGGGGGTCACGGTGCCGATGAGAATCTGGACGATGACCTGCGAGACCCAAAGGCGGGTGTGGACCATGAAGTCGAGGCTGCGGAAGGACTCGTCGGCTTCGTAGATGCGCTGCAGCAGGTCGAGCATCTCGAGGCTGAAGTCGATGACGAAGATATAAAAAAGATATTGCGCGATCTTATCGAGACAGCGAATGTCGATTTCGCGGCCGCGCAGGCGCGTGGAGACCATGTAGAGCAACATGACGGCGGCGATGCCAGAGACCATGGCCGAGAAGATGAAGACAATCGGCATCAGGGGCGAGGACCACCAGGGATTGGCCTTCACCGATCCGAAGATAAAGCCAACATATCCATGAAGGAGGAAAGCGGAAGGAATTCCGATGACCGTAATGAAATAGCCTAGTCTTTCGTCAATGTGCAGGGAGCGTTCGCTGATGTTGCTGGAGCCGAGGGTAAGGAGGCGATAGATGAGACGCAGTGCGCCGGTCGAGGTCTGGGATTTCAAGACGATGTCGCGGCGGTAATCGAGCCAGATTTCCAACAGCAGAACGGCCATGAGGTACCAGAGATAGACGAATCCGAACATGGCCATGGCGGAGGAACGGTGGGGCGTCAAATACATTTCGAGGGAACGCTCGGGATGTCCCAGGTGCAATTGCAGGGGCAGGGGAGCGACGAGCAGGAAGGACAGCGCCGTGAGCAGGGCGAGGCGGTAGGTGGGCTTCACGGCCTCTACGCGGAAGACGCGCTCCAGGGAAGCGAGAATGAACGCGCCGGCTACAAGTCCCGTGATGAAGGGATAAAGAACGATGAGAATGCTCCACTGGAGCTCCACTTCGTTTGGGTACATGAAGCCTTCGACGGGAATTTGCACGAGCCTCCTTACTTTTTGCAACGGGCGTGCCAGGGCGCGAATTTATGCGGCCGTAGCTTTTCTTTCGCCCCTTCGGGGCTTACTCATTTCGATCGGTCCAACACGGCTTGCGCCCCTTCGGCAAGCTCAGGGCAAGCTGTGGGCTGCATCCTTTCGCCGCTTTGCGGCTTGCCCGGTATCGCGGGCTTCACTTTGTCCGCCAATCCAACTGAGACATAAACTCCTGTGGGACCGGACCTATCGGACTGAACCATCCATGCCGTTGTAAAAAACCTTTGCCCCTGTGGCCATATGGGGTTTCAGAACCTGTACCGTATGCGTTTTCAAGAACTCATGAATCGGGTCTTGGGGATTCTTGAGGTCGGCGAGTTGGCGGGCGCCGGTGGGGCAGACCTCGCAGCACGCAGTCGTCAGGCCCTTGGTGATGCGGTGATAGCAGAGGGAGCATTTCTCTGCGGTATTGGTTTTGGGATTGATGAAGCGGCAACCGTAGGGACAGGCCTGAACACAATAGCGGCAGCCGAGGCAATAACTTTTGTCTACGAGCACGACTCCATCGGGCGTGACAAAGGTTGCGCCGACGGGACAAACCTGCGTGCAGGGAGAATCCGCACAGTGGTTGCAGAGCTTGGGGACAAAGAAATTCTTGCCGCCGATTTCATTGGGGGGGAAACCCTGCTTGCCGCCGTTCGGCGATTCCACCTCGGGCCTTTCAATCTGCCAGTCGGCGACGTGGTAGCGCTCAATCCAGGTGCGGTAATAGCCCTCGGGGACGTCGTTTTCTTCGGCGCAGGCGCGGACGCAACTGCCGCAGCCAATGCACTTGGGAATATCGATCAACATGCCCCACCAGTGCTCGGTGAGTTTGTAGTTGGGGGAGGCCTCGGGGGTGCCGGCTAGAACGTACTTCCAAGCGACAGCGGCAGCGGGCAATAGCATGAGTAAACGGCGGCGGGTGACGTCCATTATTTCTTGCCCTCCGCTGCAGGCTTGGTCTCAGCCTTGGTGTCAATTTTGGGGCGGTGGGGCTGATGGCAGGTGTCGCAGGCGAGGCCTGCTGAGTGCTCTGCGGTGGCCACCTGGGGGAAGGCTTTCGGCTTGGCACTGTTGGCTTCGTGGCAGCGGGAGCAGACGAGGGCGGTGTCGAGCTTGGGCGGTTTCACGGACGCGGGATCGTCAGCATGCCTGGCTTGGGCTCCGTGGCAGGCTTCGCAAGGGACAACCACATGCTTGCCTTGCTTCTTCTGATCGACGACGTCGGTATGGCAGGTCTCGCACGTGTCGTGCCCAGCGAAGGCCAAGGGGCGGCTCGCTGCCTCGGCGATGGCGGCGCCGCGATAGTGCCCGTACTGCCCGAAGGTGCGGGGGACGACGGCGGCGCGCAGGACGACGAAGGCAACGACTGCGATTGCCATCACAGCGGCGAGACGGACGAGGTGTTCAATGTCTTTGAACAAAGTTGAATTCCTGGGCCGGCGTGCAGGCGCGATCCGCGCGAAAAAATACCCAATGCTCTTGGATACCTAGGATTTGTCCGGGGAACGATGATCGAGATCACGGGGACCTGTGATGGGGGTCACTATCGAGCGCTCAGGGTGCGCCGTATCAGGCCGTGTGGGCCGAACCCCTGATGTGACAGATGCAAAGGTTGGGCGTGTGAGCGATCGGGTCATTAGCAAATGACCGCGTAAGGGAAGCGGGTGTCAAAGCAGCGCAGGATGAAAAAGTCCTAGCCGATCTTTCTTCCCTTCGCAATGGCCGAGGGAAAATTTATGAGATTGAATTTCGAGATGTTCTCAACCTCATTGATCAGGGCCGGGAGGGCGGACTTGAGTTCCGCGAGGGCTGCATCCTGTTCCGCGCCGGTCGTGGCGGAGATGAGGACGCACAGTTCTCTCACCCGTAGCTCCAAAGGGGAAGGCACAACTGTTTCAAGGATGGCAGAAATCAAAGACCGGGGCACTACAGATTTACCGGTATGGCGTAGGGATACGCCTTAAGGGTTTCTGTCAGACGGTTCTGAGGCTTTTCGTTGCCTCCAACAGGGGTGTTTTTCTCACTTCAGCATTTTGTTGAGTCAAGAAGGAGGGCCGCGCCCCTGCCAGCATGGGAACGGATTCGAGCACTGCGACAGGATGCGGGGTTCAATCAGTTCGATTTCGGAAAGCGGCTCAAGTGCTCGTCGATGGCGAACTGATTGTTGAAGGACTCCTGAGAGCACGTCCCGCGAAAGTGGGGACCGCCGATTCCATGGTCCTAGTTATTTTCAGAGGTGTATAAAATTGAACAGTTTTTGAAACCGGGCCACAGGTATTCTGTGGTTAGTTCCGACAGGAATACGGTCATGGGTTAGTGGCGGGCAACCGCCGTTCAGACCCTCACGACCGAATTGCTTTACCGAATTGTTTTTAATGTACGAATATTCCCCCGTTTCAGGCCGGACCCTTCATTGGTTCGGCCTTTTTCTTGTCTGACGCCAACAGGCCGACGTTCGGCCGAGACCGAAGCGCGTCAAGCCAGTCCGTTTCCCGGCACAACTACACACTGCGTCCTGGACGAACTGATCTGGTGGCTGGTTGCCCGGGGATTGTGAGCATAATTGAGCAGTGCAGGTTGCTGCCGTTGCTCGATAATTGAAAGTGGTGAGATCTCAGTTAGGACGGCCTTTGCTAAAACGAACCACAAGCGCGACAAAAAAACCTGGTTTCAATCCTCACGCCTTTCTTTCAACGATTGGAAAGGGCAGGGATATGGTGTCTTTTCGAAAGAAGCAGACCATCTTCGCCCAGGGGGATGCTACGGACGGCCTGTTTTTTGTCCAAACGGGGAAGGTACAGCTCAGCGTTGTGTCGGAAGCGGGGAAAGAAGCAACTCTTGCCATTTTGAACGAAGGCGATTTCTTTGGAGAGGGCGGGCTTGCCGGCCAGCTCGTACGTATGTCGTCTGCAAGCGCAATGACAGACTGCGTCCTTCTGCATGTAGAGAGAAAGGCGATGATGCTGGCAATGAGCCGTGAACCGAAACTGTCGGCGACGTTTGTCAAATACCTGCTGAAACGGAACATCCGATATCAGGATGATCTGGTCGATCAACTTTTCAATTCCAGCGAAAAGCGGCTGGCGCGCGTTCTGCTTTTGATGGCGCAGTTCGGCAAAGAAGGGGTGTCGGAGATGTCGGTCCCGAGACTCAGTCAGGAAACTCTGGCAGAGATGGTAGGGACGACACGCTCGCGGGTCAGCTTCTTCATGAACCGTACGACGTTGGCGACAACTTACATGTCCACAGTTCACTGCTGAACGTGGTTCTTCATGATGACGACGGAATGGCCGCGGGATCCGGGAACTTAAGTGCTCATACCACCAAGGGTTCGGAACCACCTCGAGAGCCCGGCGAGTCCGCTGACAGAAATCGCGCAAAGAGACCCCCGCTTGCCCGGCGTTGCCCGACGCCGCATGTGACCGTGACCCTCGGTTAACGTAAAACAGATTCATTCGCTCGGCGCCGGTCAACGAGCGCAGATGGCATTGCTGTAAACTTCATGCTGGCTTTGTGGATCACGTCGAGATGATCATGGCCAACAGTGACTATTAGAGGGGCTGCATCGTGAAAACATGCTTTGTGACACCGCATCCAGTGCGAGCGCGCGCGCTCGCCGTCCGGTGGACAAAGTCCGGGCATGCAACCGCGTAAAATTCCTCTGTCTAGCCGATTCGCTTCCCATGCGATAGTTCTTGCAAGGATAGCCCATGCACATCGCACGACAGACACCGCAGGAACTTGTCGTCGTGGCGGGCACCCGTTGGGTCTCCGCAATCTGCGCAGCCGCCGCACTCTTCACCCGCTACTTCGTGATCACCCGCCACGAACCGAAAGGCCTCTTCTTGGCTGCCTTCTTTCTGCTATTCGCCCTGATCATGGACCTACGGAAAACCTTCGCCTTCGACGCCAGGCAGCGCATCGTCCGCTGGAACGGCCGCAAAGTCTTCCAGGCTGAATCGGGCGAAATCCCCTTCGACGACATCACCGAAATCGGCACGGAAGCTAGGCGCGCCGGGGACAGGGGCGTCCTAATCTATCGCCTCACGATCATCACCCCGCGAGCCACAATCCCCATGGCTTACGCCTACAGCGGGCACGGCGACCGTTACTCCACTCTGCGCGGGCAGATCCTCGACTTCGTCAAGCCCGGCTCAACGATACAGACCACCGAGCCTGGAGGGTCACCGCCTAGCCGGAAATAATCAGTGTTTGCGCCGGCGCGGTGAATGCAACAACAAGACGGTCGAAGAATTTTCGCGATCACAAACTGACAATCGGTCTGGACCTGGGTGATCGATCGAACTGGTGTTGCGTGTTGGACGAAGCGGGGGACTGGAACAGAGACTGGGCACGACGCCGAAAGCCATGAAAGAAGTATTCGGAGGAACGCCGCGCAGCCGGATTGCTCTGGAAACCGGGATGCACTCGCCCTGGGTGAGCCGGTTGTTAAACGAGTTGGGGCACGAAGAGGTTTCGCTTCCAGCCACCCAACGACGCCCGACCGCCGACTCTTCGGCTATACTGTCGGCCGAATTCAATCTCTCATGGTGCTCGGAGCGGATCATGTCCAATACGCTACCCCTAGTAGTCCTTCTGGCTTTAAGCAGCATCGCATCTGCGCAATCTTCGGGCGCGATTGCACCATCCCCGCCGCCGCCGAGCCCCGAGATTAAGAGATTGATGGACGCGTTGTCGGGAACGTGGTCGATCACGTTGAAAATCGAGCCCAATGAGAGTTTGCCTAAGGGTGGCGGGGGAAAGGGCGAGGAAGTGTGGAGGCCCGGTCCGGGAGGGCTTTCTTTGATCGAGGACTACCATTCTACGGGCGACGAAGGAGAGATTTCCGGCTTGGGTGTCGCATGGTGGGACAACAATGCGCAGAGGTATCAAGTGACGTGGTGCGACGGCGGTGATCCCGACGGCTGCGTAATCATAAAGCATGGGGCCAAATGGGAAGGCAGCAAAGTGGTAGCGCTGGACGAATGGCAAAAGAACGGGAAGAAGGTTACCTTGAAGGAAGTCTTCTCTGACATCACGCCGACCTCCTTCAAACAGACCCTTTATCAGGGTGAATCCGGTGGGGAATTGAAAATGTTCATGTCGATTCTAGCGGCGAAGGTGCGATAGGTGTTGTAAACGGCCATAACGTAAACTGAGAATGGCCGGTCCGGGTCAATGAGGGTTAGCCGCGATTTTGCAACAACAATGCGGTTTGAGCGGTGTTCTGGAGGCGGTGCTCTAAACAAATCACCTCGGGGGAAAACAGTCGGATCGATCCTGTGCTAGCCGGGTTATGAAGCCTCTCAGCCCTGAGAGCTTACGCGATGCAAACATTTCCCTGATCTGTTCAATCGAGTATGAGGACTTGCCGTCTGGGTGTTCGATCAGGGTAGGGTAGGGCTTAGTCATCGAACTCCCATCATAGAGGTGATACCCCCGGCTATTGCGCCGCCGGTTTTAGTGACGCCCGATCCTCCGAGCAGCGTTTAGCGCTCGTTCCCACACGAAAGGCCAAGGTGGGTATGGCTGAAAGGGCATGGGTAAGGTCGTTACCAGTAGCCAGATTGCGCGGAAACGGAAGGGCGGATATGCACTTCGGGCACCTCAATTCGGCAAGCGTTGGCTGATAGGCTGCTTGTATGCCGGTGATCGTCAGTGACGCGAAAGCTTCGGAAACCCAAGCCAGTGATCAAGCCCAGGCTCCCGACAAAGTGTCGGCGCTAGTGGAGTTGTTGCGCAACCGTTCTTATGTGGAGATCCGGCAGCGAATGTATGACAGTCCTCCGGGGAGTCCGTGGTGGACGGCGTGCCGGGCTGAGCTTGATCTGCGCAATGGACAGCAGTTCGGTGAAGCGTCGCTGGCCATGTCGAGGACCTCGGACAAGATGAGGGCTTCGCTGCAGCACTTTGAGCAGTTGGCCGATACTCTGCAACAGTCCACGAAAGACGTCGCCGACCTGCTGCGTGGGACTCAAGAGGCGGGTCGCCGGCTGGAGATTGCGGTGTATGTGACGATCGGGATCACGCTAGTGCAATTCTTCAATCTGATCTTCGAAATTTTCCGCAAGCGGTAAGCATCGCGTCGGCAATACACTCCCAAACCGGTCAATTAGGTGTTTCGCGCCCGTTGCGCTAGTTCAGAAGGCGCATTGGCACCAAGACTAACGCGCCATTCGGGCAGCCACCCTGTGTTGAATCGATTTGGTCCTAGTCTCTTGTATTGCGACCGACGGGCGTGAAGTAGCGCACCGTCACATCTTCTCCCATGTGAACGACCTGATACTGCCCGGCGGGAACCCGATGTGGAGCGGGTTGGGGCGTGAAGTAGCGCACCGTCACATCTTCTCCCATGTGAACGACTTGATTCTGCCCGACCGGAACCCGATGCAGTGCGGGTCGGGGCGTGAAGTAGCGCACTGTCACATCTTCTCCGATGTGAACGACTTCATTCTCCGCGAGCTCCACTCGCTGGAGGAAGGTGGCAGTCCTCGCCTCTCCCACTGGAATTGGGACGGTCGGGAACTTGGACCCGTCCTCCGCCGACACCGGCTGTGCGGGTGGCAGGGGTACTTGCTCCACGTTGGCAATCGTTCTCTGCAGCTCGAAAGATCCTAAGAACGAAGCCGCGTGGCGGTCGCTGTAGGCAATCCAGCAAGTTAATACAAGGACGGTAACCACTGCTGCCAAGTCCACGTTCCATGGCCCCGGGTGCCAGGAAACGCGATTCGCTCGCTGCTTGAGCATTGTCGCAAGCACGTCGTGCTGCCTGGGTCTCGGCGACTCCCAGTCGTCCGGCATCGTGGCTTCGTAAGGCTGGTAGATCGAATGCTTGTTTGGCGGGCCCGATGTGGATGCCCCGTCGTCGAGAAACTCCGCCATTGAGCAGAGCTTGAGAACATAGCACTCCTCGTGAACAGCCTGCCCGTACTCATCCGTCTTGCTGGTCTCAAGGAGAACAGGGCTATTGCAGATACCGCAAGCGGGAAGCCGCTGCGTGCCTCTGGGAGTGGAGGAAGCAGTCATTTGCCCGCAATCACCGAGCCGACCAGAGAGAGTTATCGCAGAGAGTGGGACAATGGCCCGCATTGTCGTTCCATGACCATCCGATTCTATTTCCAGTTTGCCGTTCAGTTCGTTCATACGCTCGCGCATTCCGGCCAAGCCTACGCCCGTTTCTGCGCTTGCTTCACGAAGGCGATCCAGACGGTCCGCCGGTATACCGCGTCCATCATCACGTATTTCCAGAACTATCGTTTCAAGTTGGTGCTGAAAGCAGACGCTAACTTCCGAAGCTCCCGAATGCCGGTGTACATTCGTCAAGCTCTCCTGGAGGACACGGAAAAGCGCAATCTCTATCCCGATTGGGAGTCGCTCTTGAGCGGTTGCAATATCCAACTTTACGTTGACCCCGGTTCGCTTGGCGAAGCCCTCGACGTACCACTCCGCTGCGCAAGCAAAGCCGGCTTCATCCAGCAAGGGTGGGTGCAGCAGGTAAGACATGGTGCGAATTTCTTCGATGGCCTGATCCGCCAAGCCGGCAACCTCGGAGGCAAGAGCCATAGTGGACGGGTTTTGCTTGCAGTGTTCCTCAAGAAACGAAACACTGATTTTCAGAGCCGCCAACGTTTGACCAGTGCTGTCGTGCAGGTCACGAGACAATTTGCGTCTCTCTTCATCCTGCACTTTGAGAAGCCGCTGCGAGAGGATCTGCAGTTCGGCGGTGCGTTGTAGAACCACCGATTCGAGTTGCGCATGAGCGAGTGCCAATTTCGTCGAATGCTTGGAATGGGCCCACATAAGTCCTCCTGGAAACAGCAGGGGCAGAGTTCTTGAATTGTTCCATTGAGCGCTCCCAGAATCTGTTCAAAATTGCACACGCGATTCCGCGGAGATGTTAGGCAGACGGAAGAGAGGCAGGGTGGGGACTTGATAACCGCTAAATGTAATCCGGCCACCTCTCCTTGCTAACGTTACAATCCTATGGGCAAACGGTTTGCCCGTCTGTGCAAGATTGCACGGCCGCTGAGTGTTTGATTTCCCAGGCGCGAAGTTGCTGTAGTTCACGGATCAATCTAGCTGCATGTGCAATTGCGAGCCTCGGCTAAAAAAATTATTGATGTAACCCGGCGAGAGCACTCCCAACCCCGGTCAGTGAGTGCAGTAGCGATCCTTCGGCGAGCAGAGAGTGGGAGTTCCCTTGCTTTGACCGACGCTCTGGTTGGGGTCCCCGCTTACTTTTTGCGATAGACGGTCTTTCCCGCGACCATCGTCCATAACACTTTTGTGTCGCGCATTTCTTCCGGAGAAATCGTCAAGACGTCGCGGTCCAGCAAAATTAGGTCCGCGCGCTTGCCGGGGGCGATGGCGCCGATGGAGTCGAGATTCATGGCGCGCGCGGAGTTCCGAGTGTAGGCGTAGAACATGGCTTCGCGTGGCATGGCCTGCGATGGGTCGAGGACGCCTTCCGATCCTTTGCGGGTTTCGGCCTGATAAATCGCGCGAAACACGTTGGCGGTTGAAACCGGCCAGTCGCTGGCGCCGGAGATGATGCCGCCATTGTCGAGGATGGAGCGGGCGGGATATTGCCACTTGTAGATGTCGGCATCGAGATAGGGCTTAAGAATTTCGATGGTGTCATTGCCCGCATCGGCCCAGAAGAGCTGTAATGCGCTGATCACGCCCAGTTCGCGGAAGCGGGGAAAGTCTTCCGGTCTTACGAACTGTTCGTGCGTCAGGGTATGGGGCAAGTGGGAATCGCCGTTTGCCCTGCGGGCCGCGGCAATGCCGTCGAGCGCGGCCGTGACCGCGCCGTCGCCGATAGCGTGCACGTGAATGATCAAGCCCTGCTTGTCGGCAGCGACACACAACTCGGCGAATTTCTGCGGATCGAAGAGCAGATCGCCGTTGCGGCCCGTGTTTTTGTAGGGCTGGGAGAGATGCGCGGTTTGGGATGGGTACTCCGCTACTCCATCGGCGAAGATTTTGATTCCGCTGACGCGCAGATTGGGGACGTTCTTGTAGGCCTCGCGGGTCTTCTGGACGGTTGCGAGTTCAGCCGTGGGATTTTTGGCGAGCACCTGCGGGAACGCCACTATCTGCGAAGTCAGTTCTCCCCGGTCCGCCAGCATCTTATAGGCTTGCAAGACGTAATCGCTGGCCAAGGGATCAAGCCATGCGGTGATGCCGAGGCTGTAGTTGTATTGCAGGGCGGCACGGCCGGCCGCGAGCAACCTGGCGGGAGTGGGCTTGGGCAACAGCGGGTCGATTTTTTCGGTGCCGGCGTCGACTAGAAAACCATTGGGCTGGCCGGCTTGATCCACGCCGTAGTAACTGCGCTCTTGCGGGGAAAGCGTCTGCAGAAAATTTGGCGTGATGCCGGCGCGCTGCAACAGGGCGCGATTCGCCCAGGCGGTGTGGCCATCCATACCGCGCAGGAGAACGCTTTGATTCTGGTAAGCACCGGTGCTGAAGTCGGCATTGAGGACGTCGGGGTGGGACCAGAACTCGAGCGGCAGTCCAAGGATCTCAAGAATGTCGCCACGCATGCCTTTGGCCGTCTTTTTTGCGTTCTCGGCAAAGGGCGGGAGTTCGTTGAGGGAGTTCACTTTCTCGGTGGCGTCGGCCGAAATCAGGTTGAGTCCGCCATCGATGGAGTGGCTGTGCGAATCGATGAAGCCGGGGAAAAGACTTTTGCCGTCCAGATCGACACGTTCGGCGCTTGCGGATACAGACTTCACTACCTCGGGGAAATTGCCCACGGCGATGATCTTGTCGCCGCGAATCGCAACTGCCTCGGCATAAGGATTCTGAGGGTCGCCGGTGAAGATTTTGGCATGAAAGAAAATATGCTCATTGGAGCTTTCCTGCGCCCCAAGCGAGGAAGCCGTGTGAAAGAGAAGGAATGCTGTAACGAACAGAAGAACGAAGGAACGCCCCAAGACTCGTCCCATGAGATTACCCTTTCCGAAGGCCAATGTTGTGTAGGATCAACCAGACAGAACCACTCACTATACACAAATGCCGCAGGGGAGTTCTGACCATCAAGCCGGCCGCGCCTCCATTGTTGTAGATGACGGTGTGTGCAATCGGGAGTGCGGCTACCGTGCCGAGGGCCGCTCGGCTTCGCTTTCGCGGGACAGTCGAGGGCTGTCGCCACATCGGCTGTCTCGGCATTTGGTATTCGCTTGTCTTCCAGAAATGGCTAGGCTGTCTTCATTTGCTAAGGACGGACAGCGGCGCGTCAGACATATCGGGAGGTTAGCGGGCTATGGATTGAACCCAAGTGGCGAAGGAGTGCCACGCGGCTGTGTGGGCGATGGGTATGCGTATTTGCTGGACGAAGATGAGGAAAGCGCCCGCCCAGATTGTGGCGCGATGGACCTTGCGCGTGGACCACAGGTCGTAGGCCACCAGAATGAGCAGGAAGACGTAAGAGCACAATGCGGCGGTGATGGGATTCCTGTGGCTCCAGATTGGCCAACGTGCGATGGCGGCGATCATCAGGGCAACGGTGCCGACAAAGATCAGGCGCTTATGGGTTGAGGGATTGGAACGGGCACGGAAGGCGAAGAAGATCAGGGTCGCGAAGATCAGCATGTCGGTCAGGGGAATGATGTAGAAGGCTTTCGCATCGCTGCCCGGAGGGCCGGAGTTGCGGACAAGCGAATTTGTAGCGGCCAACACGCCGAGGATCACCATGAGACAAGCCAGGAGAAAGCCGGCAATGCCCAAGCGGCGATGGATGTCGACGCGGCCGGCAGAGACCAGGGAAGTTTGAGTGACGAGCAGGAGGATCCAGCAGGAGAAGGCTGCTCCGTGCAGGTGAATGATGAGACTGGGCAGCGGGGCGCGGAAGACTCCCGCGAGATAGTAAGTGGCCGCAAAGCCCCAGAAGACGGTAGCCAGCATGAGTAAGGCCATCGCGGAGAAAAAGAAATGGTCGAAACGACGACCCGGAACGACTCTTACAACCTTCACGGGAACATTGGGGCGCGCTACGACTGTGGACATAGTCCTCCCTAACCGAGTCGTTGTTCTGTGTGGATTTTCCGGAGCCTCAGGAAGCAGAAGCATTGTATGCGAAGGTGGTGAAGATTGCTGAAATAAAACGGGGGCGCCTCAGCATCGCAGTCTCGCATCCAATGTCGGCCAGTCGCGCCCTTGGCAAGACAAATCTTTTGGAACGGCGCGCGAAGAGTGCAGCTTTCCTCCGGGCCCGACCAAGCATCCAACGGAGTTACATCAATCATGCACAAGAGGAGGCTACTGGCGGGGGTGTTGCTCACGGCGGTCGTGAGCGTCAGGACAATTTCGCAGACGAAGAGCGCAAAGGTTGAGGCGGGGAGCGAGGCGTGCTCCGGTTGTCACTCCGAAATTTACAAGTCGTATAGCAAGACGGTGATGGCGAATGCCAGCGGCATGGCCAGCGACGGGGTGATCACCGGGGAGTTCAACCACAAAACGTCCGGAGTGCGGTACCGAGTGTACAAGCAGGACGAGCACTTATGGATGAGTTACGAGCGCGAAAGTGAGAAATTTCGGGGGCAGCGCGACCTTCTGTACTTCATCGGGTCGGGCAGAAAAGGCCGCACCTACCTGTTTTCGGATCAGGGATTTCTGTTTGAGGCTCCGATCAACTGGTACTCGCAGGAAGGCCGCTGGAGTATGACGCCGGCATACATGGAGGCGCGAGAGATTCCCATGAACCTGCCTTCGTTTTCGAGTTGCCTGAACTGTCACACCAGCGGGTTGCAAGCACCGGCCCCGGGCACCGACAACAAGTTCTCCGGTCCGCCGTTTGTGCACGGGGGAATCACCTGCGAACGATGCCATGGTGCGGGGGAGGGGCACACGGAGGGCAACGGGCCGGTCGTCAGTTCGTCGAGTGCGAATTCGCCGGGGGTTCGTTCGGCGATCGTGAATCCGGCGAAGTTGTCGGTGGAACGGCGCGACTCGATTTGCATGGAGTGTCACTTCGAGGGAACAGCGGCGGTGGAGCAACCGGGCAAGCAGGTTTACCAGTTTCAGCCGGGGGAGCGGCTTGCAGACTACATTCATTATTTCCTGCTCAGCGGAAATCAGCCAGAGAGGGCGGAGGCGCTCAGCCAGTTCGAAGCGCTGTCGTTGAGCGCGTGCAAGCGGAAGTCGGGAGATAAGATGTGGTGCGGGAGCTGTCATGATCCGCATGCGGAGCCGGGTGCGGGGGAGAAGGCAGCGTATTACCGGAGCAAATGTCTGAACTGCCATGGCGAGGCATTTGCGGCGAAGCATCATCCCGACAAGCCGGACTGCAGGCAGTGCCACATGCCGGCGTTGCCGAGTAAGGATGTCGCGCATACGGAGGGTACGGACCACCGCATCCGGCGATATCCCAATGCTCCACCGGTGCCGCGTCTGCAAGCGCGAGGGACGGCGGGCGCTCCTCTGGTCGCGTTCCCGGAGAGTGATGCGTCGCTCGCGACCACACGGGATTTCGCGCTGGCTTGGGAGGCACTGGCGCAGCGTAACGTCGAAGGGGCTTCGCACCAGGCGGAGGAGTATCTGCGCAAGGCGGTGACGGAGTCGCAAGATGATCCCCTGCTGCTAGCGGCCCTGGGCTTCGTGGAGCAGAAACATGGACACGAAAAAGAGGCGCGGGAACTTTATGAACGAACGTTGAAGATCGAGCCGCTGGCCAATGACGTAGCTACGAACCTGGGGATATTGGAGGCGCGGTCGGGAAATCTGCGGCGGGCGGTTGAGTTGTGGCAGGGAGCCTTTGAGAGGGCGCCGCACCGCAGCGCGATTGGGATGAATCTGGCGATGGCGTTTTGTGCGGCGGGGCAGAAGGAGGAAGCGCGGCGATATGTGCTGCGGGTGCTGGAGTTCAATCCGGATTATGGGAAAGGGAAGGCGCTGCTGGTTCATCTGAATGGGGATCCGGTGCAGTGCCGGCCGTGAAGGGATGTGTCGGCGGGTGCTCCTTGTCGGGGACAGGGATGCTTCGGGGCTCAGCATGACTACGGGGAGCGAAATCAGTGGACGCGGGATATTCTCATCTTCTGCAGGCGAGATGCGCTGCCGGGCTTCGCCCGGCCGGCCAGCCCGGGGGCGACTGCCCCCACATGAGGCCAGGCTGGACAGCCGAGGCGGCTGTCGCTACCTGCGCATCGATGGCACCTACGGTTCTGGTTTGCGGTTTGGTTTGGCGACGGCGTATGCGAGAAGCAATGCTGCGAAACAGGCGAGGCCGCTCCATAAGTTCATGAGGGGGGAGAGCCAGGTTTGGAGCAAAGCGATTGTGACCATGATAAGTCCGAGGATGGATCCCCATTGCCCGAGCGGAGAGCGCAAGGGGAGGGCGGCGAGATCTTCGGGTTTGCGGCGGTGGCGGAAGCTTATGTGGGCTGCGAGGGAGACGAGCCAGGAGAGAATCATTCCGGTGAAGGCGGCTCCGACGATATAGCGAAAGGCGTTCTGCGGAGCCCAAAGGGCGAGCGCGAGGGCGAATAGGATTCCGAAGGAGGATAGCAGGACAGCGTACTGCGGCGAGCCTTCGGGATTGAGACGGCCGAAGCGGACGGGGGCCCAACCGGTGCGGGCGAGGGAGAAGATCATGCGGGAGGCGACGTAGAGGGTGGCGTTGGCTCCGGAAAGTGCGGCGGTCAGCACTACGAAGTTCATCACGGTCGAGGCGTGGGGAATTTTCACCGTGCGGAATGTGGTTACGAATGGGCTTTCGATGACACCGGCGTGGTTCCAGGGCATGACGCCGAGCAGAACGACGATGGCACCGACATACACGAAGGTGAGAGTGAGAAAGGTCAGCCAAACCGCGCGGGGAGTTTCTTTGGGGGAGCGCGATTCGCCGGAGGTGACCGCGACCATTTCGACTCCGCCGAAACTGTAGACCGCGAAGGTCATGGCTACGAGCGGCGACCACAGGCCTTTGGGGAAGAATCCGCCTTGCGCGTTGTATTGCGGGGCGACGCGTCCGCTTAGCAGCAGGGCTGCTCCGATCACGATGAAGGCGACGATGGTGGCGAGCTTGATCATGGAGAGCCAGAACTCGACGCGTCCGTAAGAGCCGACGCTGCGCAGGTTGATTACGAGCAACACAGCGGCGAAGACCACGATCCAGAGGTAGGAACGCACGCTGGGAAACCAGGCGGACATGTAGGTAGAGGCGGCGATCATCTCGGCGCCGATGGCGAGGGCGAGTCCGAGCCAATAACCGGCGCGGGCGATGAATCCAGCGAAGGAGTTGAGGTAGAGATCGCCGTAGACGCCGAAACTGCCGGCGGCGGGATGAGCGCAGGCGAGTTCGCCGAGGGCCATGGCGACGGTCCAGTTGATGAAGGCTGCGACCAGGAAACTCAGGATCGCGGCGGGGCCGGCGACTTCCATGGCTGCGCCGGAACCAAGAAGCAGGCCGGTGCCGATAGAGCCCCCGACGGCGACCATGGCCATTTGTCCGGCGGAGAGTTGGTGACGAAGGCCTTCTTCGTGAATCGGTTGGGGAGAATGCGGCGACGGCATGCAGCACCATACCAAAATAGTGAGGATCGCGCAGACAATGGAGCGGGGGTGACCTTCGTAATCGGGCGGGGGCGGTACCGCATTGCTGCTGTTGGAGCCCGCTCCTAGAATCGGAGCAGGGTTTACTCCGCCTGATTCCGCATGCCTGAGATCACAAAGCGACTGGACCGAGCCGAGCTAGGGAAGCGCGTGGAGCGCGCGGAGAAGCTCTTGCAGAAGGGCAAGACCGCGGATGCCCTGGAGGAGTATCTGCTGGTCCTGCGGGATGATGCGGACAACGATGTGGTGCGGCAGTTGTCGGCGGATCTGTGCCTTTCGTTGAACCGCAACGCCGACGCCGTCCGACATCTGGGCGAACTGTTTGAGCGGCAGGTGGGCGCGGGGGACGCAACCCGTGCCAGCTTGACTTACAAGAAGCTGGCCCGGCATGGGAGTCCGACCTGGCAGCAGAAATTCCGCTTTGGGCAGTTGCTGGAAGGATCCAACAAGAAGCTGGCAGTGGGCACGTACGAAGCAGCCCTGTCGGACTTGGTGAAACTGGGTAAGAAGAAGGAAGCTGCCGAGATATTGGATCGCGTGGTGGCACTGGAACCAACCCAAGCCAACCTGTTGCGCATGGCAGAACTGGCGTCGGAGCTGGGAAATCGCAAAGTGGCAGCGTCGGCGTACGAGCGGGTGGCGGAGTTGGCGGCGGCCGAGGGCGGCGATACGGCGCAGTGGTACGAGCTCGCCTATCAGGAGGATGCTTCGGATCAGGGCGTCGCCTTGGCCTACGGGAAGAGCTTGCTGGCGCAGGGACAAGTGGGCGCGGCCATCTTTATTCTTGAACCCCAAATGAACGCCGGAGAGGTGACGCCGGCGTTGCGCGAGACCTACGCCGATGCGCTGGTGGCTGCGGGCCGCTACGCTGATGCCGAACCGCTGGTGTGGCAGCTTTTTGAGGCGAATCCAGCGCGGGTGCAGCAGGTGATTGGGTTGGTGGGGAATTTGCTGGATGCGGAGCAGCACGATGGTGCGGTCGCGCTGGCGCGCAAGCTGGAACAATTCCAGCGCCGCCGCGGGGAGCGCCGGCAGTTCATTGCCATCATGGAGGACGTCACGGCGGCGCACCGCTCTTCGCCGCAGATTCTGGAGTTCTTGAGCGAACTCTATAACGCCGCCAACCGGGAAAGCGATTACTGCCAGACGCTACTGAAGTTGTTTGATGTCTATTGCGGTACAGGAGAGTTCCCCAAGGCGGCCGAGTGCCTGGACCGCGCTGCGGACGTCGATCCGTATGAGCCGGGTCACATGAAGCGACTGGAGATGCTCAAGGGGAATCTGGATGACGTACGCCTCCGGTCGCTGGCCGCGAGATTTTCGACGGTCGGCACGGCAGTCGAAGAGCCGGTGCATCAGCAAGAGCCGACGTTGGGTGCTTCGACGCTGCAGGATCTGATGCTGCAGGCGGAAATACTGGTGCAGTATGGGATGCGCAACAAAGCGGTCGAGCGGTTGCAGAGAATTCAGGAATTGTTCCCGCGGGAGGAAGAACGGAACGAGGATCTGCAACGGCTTTATTTGTCGGCGGGCGTAACCCCGCGGTATGCCGGGTCGGCGCCGCTGCCCCCGGCAGCGGCGGCAGTTGGTCCGGCAGCGGTTACGCCAGTGGCCGCACCCGCGCCGGATCCGGCGACGGATGTGCGCAGCTTTACTCGCGTTGCGGAAATTTCGCGCAAATTGTATCACCAGGGCACCGCTCCTAACGTTCTGAGCACCGCGGTGAGAGAGATCGGAACCCATTGGGAAGCGACCCGTTGCATCGCGGCCATGGGCAAGGCAGGATCGTTTCCGACGGCGCTGGAAGAGTTCTGTGCCGAGGGATTCAAGAAGGCGGGCGCACCGGCGATTGCCGAACTGATCGCGTGCCTGCATCAGGCGGTGGATGGGCATGAGCCGTTGGCGATCGAGAACGCGCCGAAAGCGGACGCACTGCAGTCCGCGCGGAAAGTGGTGACGGATATGGGGGCGGCGGCAGTGCTGGCGATCCCGCTCAGCGATGGGGAAGAAATTGTGGGCATGCTGGTGCTGATGCACAACCGGGCCCGGGTGTGGCAGCAGGCGGATATGGTTGTACTCAAGACACTGGCGGAGCAGATGGTGATCGCGCTGAATAACGCGGGGTTGCGGCGCCTGGTCAAGAATCTGTCGGTGACAGACGAGAAATCGGGGCTGTTGAAACGGGCTTCCTACATTGATCTGCTGCTGGCGGAGAGCAAACGGGCGATTCAAAATGCGTCGGCGCTTTCGGTGTTGTTGCTGCAGTTCGGCAAGAGCGGGGCCATGGTCAAGGAGTATGGCGAGGCGCAAGTGCAGAGTGTGATGGAGAGAGCGGGACAACTGTTCACTGACAACATCCGCTCGAACGATCTGGCGTTTCGCTACGACACGACAACGATCGCGATCCTGCTCGGCGAGACGGCGGAAAAGGAAGCGTTGCAGGCCGTGGAGAAGCTGCGCAAGATCATCGCCGAAGTGCGGCTGCCGGCGAAAGACGATACGGGAAAGGGACCGTCCGCGCAGTTTTCCGCGGGACTGGCCCAGGCCGTGATTCGCACGGAATACGATCCCGTGGATGTGGTCACCGAAGTGATCAACCGCGCCGAACATGCGTTGTCGCAGGCGATGGCGCAGGGGCCGGGGAAGGTCGTCGCGCTGGGGGCGGCGCTGGCGGCGGGAGCGGTGGCGTAACGCGATTTCACCACGGAGACACAGAGGCACGGAGAAGGCAAGGAACTAATAGGGCTTCTTTGGCTTTTGCGTTGTTTCTAAGAATCGCCGATACTCTTCAGAATCTCCTCATGTCCATCCTTGTTTTTTCTCTCGTGTTGTGTCCTCTGTTTCTCAGTGGTGAATTGTTCGCAGTTCTGGCCAAGGGCTCTTGTCCGCTGCTAAACTAACGAGTTTGGCTAATCGACTCTGATCGATTCTGGTCGGAGTGCTGCCCGGGAAAATCATGCTGAAGCCAGGTGACATTGCCATTGTCAGTGGGGCGCGTACGCCCTTTGGCCGCTATTGCGGCAAATTGAAGGACTTTACCGCGCAGGAGTTGGGTGCGGTCGCGGCCCAGGGCGCGATTGAGCGAGCGGGAATCGATGCCAAGGAATTCGATCATGTGGTGTTCGGCAACGCGCAGCAGACTTCGGGTGACGCGCTGTATGGGGCGCGGCACGTGGGATTGCGGGCGGGGTTGCCGATTGAGACTCCGGCGCTGACGGTGAACCGGTTGTGCGGCTCGGGCATGCAGGCGATTGTGAATGCGGCGCAGATGATTCAATTGGACGAGGCGAAGGTTGTGCTGGCGGGCGGGATGGAGGCGATGTCGCAGGCGCCGTTTGTGATTCGCGGGCGGGACGGGTTTACGCTGGCGCCGGGCGGGAAGCTGGAAGATTCGCTGATGGTCGCGTTGCTCGACACCTACTGCGGGCTTTATATGGCGAACACCGCCGAGCTTTACGGCGAGCAGCAAGGCATCACGCGGCAGGCGCAGGATGAGTTTGCGCTGCGCTCGCAGCAGCGGGCGGATGCGGCTTATAAGGAAGGACGCATTCAGGAGGAGTTGGTTCCGGTGCCGCTGCGAAATCATAAGGGCGAGGCGACCGGGGAGTCGCTGACGGAGGATGATCACCGTCGTCCGCAGACCACGATGGAAGGGCTGGCGAAGCTTCGTCCAGCGTTTGGGAAGAATGGAACGGTCACGGCAGGAAATGCCAGCGGGATTGTGGATGGCGCTGCGGCGGCGGTGGTGATGTCAATGGACGAAGCCCGCAAACGAAATCTGGTGCCGCTGGGCCGGATTGTGAGTTGGGGGATTGCAGGCGTTGAACCGAAACTGATGGGACGCGGTCCGGTGCCGGCGACCAAGGTGGCGCTGCAGAAGGCGGGGCTGTCGCTGGACTACATCGATCTGATTGAAGTGAATGAGGCGTTCGCGGCGCAGTATCTGGCGGTGGAGAAAGAGTTGGGGTTGGATCGCGAGAAAGTGAATGTGAATGGCGGGGCGATTGCGCTGGGACATCCGCTGGGAGCGACTGGGACGCGGCTGGTGATTACGCTGTTGTATGAGTTGCGGCGGCGGAAGAAGAAGTATGGGTTGGCTACAGCGTGCATTGGCGGCGGGCAGGGGATCGCGATGATTGTGGAGACGCTGCTGAATTTTTAGCCGCGGATTTACGCGGACTTTCGCCGATCCTAAGGCATGGTTGTCATCCTGAGGCGGCGCACTTTGCCGCAAGGACCTACGCAGTTTGCGGGCGAAGGCAAACCTCAAGGGCCTCTTCGCTTCGCGCGGAGTGGACGATTTTATTCCAGCGGCCGACCGTGCAATTGCCCTATAATCCAGCTATGCTCACGGAAGAAGACAAACAGTGGATTAGCGAACGGTTAGAGAAAGTGGACACTACCTTGCTCACCGAGTTTCATAAGTGGGCGTCTCCCGTCGAGTTGCGTCAGCGAAGCCATGCTGCGGTTCTTCGCGCGCTGGACGCTGAAGTTGAGTCTCTCTCAGACCGGCTGAAGAATCTTGAAGGCCGCTGATCGACCCCTTCCGTCCAGTGTCCTAATCTCGGAACCATACACATCGATTCGGGTGTCCGTGCACCTTGCGATGAGTGGGCTTCGCCGTTGCATAATAGTCTGAAACGGCGGAAGAAGAAGTATGGGCTGGCGACGGCGTGCATTGGTGGGGGGCAGGGGATCGCGATGATTGTGGAGACGCTGCTGAATTTTTAGCCACGGCATTCTAATCTCACCACAGAGACACAGAGGCACAGAGAAAATCGATAAGGCTTAAGCTACTTTGCCGCCGCTGGAAGAAGTAACATGTCGCATGGAAACGGTAATCTACATGCCGTTGTTGGGGGAGGGTACGGGCTGCTGGCGTCCTGTACGAGCGGCCCGGATTAGTGAGGATATTTTCAAAGTCATCGACCGGATCCGCCCAGATGAGAGCTGGAAGTTTGCAGAAGATTCTCGTGTGCGGTGCCGGAATCGCATATTTGCGGGGGGCAGCTCAGGCCTGGAAGCGTTCCAGTATGCAGTCGAGAGCGATCCGCATTATCAGCTTCTAAAGAAGAACGAGCGGAATGTTTTTCGCGTAGTCTTCACCGACGGCGAGGAAGCGGTTGTCAGAGTCCTGCACGTAGATGAACAGTATGAGGACTTCGTCTATGAACTCTTATCCACAAATTCCGACCGCGAACATTACCGAAATCGAAGCGACGCCGCCTACGTAGGACGATTTGCCTATCCGCGCGACTAGTGGCCTGAATCTTCTCCGTGTCTCTGTGACTGTGGTGAGATTGATTTCTTGACTTAAGGTTCGGGGGGAAAGCTTTAATGGATATTCAAAAAGTTGGCGTACTCGGTTGTGGGCTGATGGGGTCCGGGATTGCGCAGGTTTGCGCTATGGCTGGATTCGATGTCACTGTGCTTGAGGTCGAGCAGAAGCTGCTCGACAAGGGATTTGCGGGAATTGAGAAATCTTTGGCGAAGTTTGCGGAGCGGCCGGTGGAGAAGGGCGGGATCACGGCGCAGCAGAAGGATGCGATTCGGGCACGGCTGAAGGGGGCGACCAACAAGGCGGACCTGGCGGATTGCGACATTGTGATTGAGGCCATCATCGAGAACGTGGAAGAGAAAAAGAAGATGTATGCGTCGATCGACGGAATCGTGAAGAAGGAGGCGATCTTTGCCTCGAACACTTCTTCGATTTCGGTGACGGAGTTGTTGACGTCGGTGAAGCGGCCGGAGCGGTTCGTTGGGCTGCACTTCTTTAATCCGGTGCCGCTGATGAAGCTGGTCGAGGTGGTGCGGACGATTGCTACGGCGGACGATGTTTACGAGATAGCTTACGAGTTCGCGAAGAAGCTGGGCAAGGTTCCGGTGCGGACGTCGGACAAGACGGGATTCATTGTGAACCGGCTGTTGGTGCCTTATTTGCTCGATGCGATCCGCGCGTATGAAGAGGGCGTGGGCTCGATTGAGGACATCGATAACGCGATGAAGCTGGGTTGCGGGTATCCGATGGGGCCGTTTACCTTGCTGGATTTTGTTGGGCTGGATACGACGTATTACATTACGCATGTGATGTATGACGAGTTCAAGGAGCGGCGGTTTGCGTCGCCTCCGCTGCTGAAGCGGATGGTGATGGCGGGTTGGTACGGGCGGAAATCGGGCAAAGGATTTTATGATTACTCGGACCCGGAGAAGCCGCGGGCGCAGAAGCTATAGGAGTTTGTCATCCTGAGCGGAATGAGAATCTCGCAAAGCGAGATTCTCATGTAGTCGAAGGATCCCTTTCCGCTTATGCACGACGAGACTCTGCGGGGCATTCTTGTTGACGGCGGCTGGAGAGAACTCTTGTTCAGGCCATTGGTCACTTGCGCTGAAAGGGATCCTTCGACTCCGCAATTGCTTTCGCTTCGCGAAAGCAATTGCTGCGCTCAGGATGACAGGGCTGTTATAAGCTGGGTGAATTTATGACCTTTGAAAACATACTTCTCGAAAAGAAAAGCTCGATTGCTTACGTCACTGTGAACCGGCCGAAGGTGCTCAATGCGCTCAACATGGCGACCATGGAGGAGCTACGGGCGGCGTTTCACGATATTAAGAACGATAAAAATATTCGCGTGGTGATTTTTACCGGCGCGGGCGAGAAGGCGTTTATTGCAGGGGCTGACATCAGCGAACTGGCCAAGCATGATGCCGTTTCGGGGAAAGAGTATACGCATCGCGGGCAGTCGGTGCTGAATTTGATTGAGAATCTGGGGAAGCCGGTGATTGCTTGCATCAATGGGTTCGCGCTTGGTGGGGGATGCGAGATTGCGATGGCTTGCACGATGCGGCTGGCGAGCGAGAACGCGAGGCTCGGGCAGCCGGAGGTGAAGCTGGGAATCATTCCGGGATACGGCGGAACGCAGCGGCTGCCGCGGCTGGTGGGCAAAGGGCTGGCCATGCAGATGGTGCTGGCGGGGGAGATGATCACGGCGCAGGAGGCGCATCGCATCGGACTGGTGAATGAAGTGACGCCGCCGGCCGAGTTGATTCCGCGGGCGGAAGCGATTGCGGCGAAGATTATCGCTAACGCTCCGCTGGCGGTGCAGTATGCGATGGAAGCCGTCAACAAAGGGATGGAGATGACACTGGCCGAGGGGCTTTATCTGGAGGCGACTTTGTTTGGCGTGTGCTGCGCTACGGAAGATAAGAAGGAAGGGACTACGGCGTTTCTGGAGAAGCGGGCGGCGCAGTTCAAGGGGAAGTAACCTCATTTGCCACGGATGCACGCGGATTTCGCGGATTTAGAACCACGACTGAGACACGGAGTCACGGAGAAGAAACTCAAATTGAAAATTGAGATGCCTCAGGCGCAATCGTTTCCGGCGCTGGAAGGGAAACTCGACGCGACTGGGCGACGGTTTGCCATTGTCGTGGCGCGGTTCAATGCGTTTATCACGGAGCGGCTGCTGCAGAGTGCTTGCGACGGGCTTCTTCGTTCCGGGGCAAAGAAGAAAGATGTTGCCATCGTGCGGGTACCCGGGGCCTTTGAGATTCCATCCGCGGCACGGACGTTGGCGCTGACCAAGAAATACGATGCCATCATTTGTCTTGGGTGCCTGTTGCGCGGAGATACGGCGCACTACGTTGTGATCGTGAACGAGGTCACGCGGGGGATTGGGCAGTCGGCGCAGGAGACTGGGGTGCCGCATGCGTTTGGGGTGCTGACTTGCGACACGCTGGAGCAGGCGATTGATCGGGCTGGGCTGAAAATGGGGAACAAGGGGTTTGAGGCGGCAATGGCGGCGGTGGAGATGGCGTCTTTAACGCAAGCTATCAGCTCTCAGCCATCAGCTGTCAGCGAAAAGCAGATTCCTCCTTCTCGCTCCGCGAGTCGTCGGAATGACAACGTTAAGAAGAAGACGAAGCGGCGCAAGTAACCTTCCTACAGTAAACTGACAACTGACAACTGGATGCTGGCAACTTTCTCTATGGGTACTCGCCGCAAATCCCGGGAACTGGCGCTGCAGATGCTGTTTCAATCGGACATGGGTAAACAGGATGCCGAGCAAGTGCGGCGGACGTTCTGGGCTGAGCATGGAACGGCGAGCGCGGAGGTGCGGGGATTTGCCGACGATCTCTTTCGGGTGGCGACGGATCGCGGCGCTGAGATTGACGGTCTGATTGAACGGCACGCAGAGCATTGGCGAATGGAGCGCATGGCTGCGGTGGATCGCAATCTGTTGCGCGCAGCGGTTGCCGAGATGATGGCCTATCGCGAAACTCCGCGGGCGGTGGTGATCAATGAAGCGCTGGAGATTGCACGGAAGTTCTCGAGTCCGGAGTCAGTGCACTTCGTGAACGGCGTGCTCGACAGCGTGGGGAAAGAGTTGGAGAGCAGTTGCTAGTAGGCGGTTCTCAGTTCTCAGTTGCTAGTTCTGGCTTCTTAGTTGTCAGTTCCTGCTTCGGGCGTTGCTCTTCTGAACCGCGGTCCCGGTTTCGAGCCGTTGCCGGATCCTGCCTCTGGAGTTTCTCTAAAACAAGACGTAGCGCAGTCCTCTCGGCGGTTGACGACCGAGAATCCGCGAACTGTTTACGGTCTGGCGGCCACCAAGTTCAACTTGCACGGGTTGGATGCGGAAATGATCGCGCAGAAGGGGTTCAGGTAGTCGGGCAAGTTGGGGAATGAGAGTTGGACTTGATCGCTGCCGCCGAGGCCGGTGCTGACTTCGTGCAGCAGGCCGTCGCTGCCTGCGACCACAATTGTTCCGGCATCCGCGCTCATATCCGCGCCAAGAGGAGTGGCATTGCCCGCGAGTTCAATGCCGCTGGTGACTGACCCGGCGCTGAAGTTGTAGACGAGGATGCTGGCGTTACCAGCCACGACAACGTAGAGTTGCGAGCCGTCGGCCGAGGCGAAGAAATTGAGCGGCTGGATCGTGCCCTGGCCCAGTTCGATGCGCTGCGCCATACGCAGGGGGTCGTTGCTGATGAATGTCAGGAGTTGGGGACAGACGGTTCCGGGTACTGGCGGAGAGATCGTGGAGGTGAGAATGTCAAAGCCGGTCGCGTCCAGCACCAACACATGCGTCCCATCGGGGATTGTGTTTCCATAAGAGTCTCTGCCTTCGAGGTGCACGCCGGGCAGTACTTTCAGGAAGAGGGGATCGAAGGGGAGAGGCAAGGTAGCAAGAACCGGATTCGGACTCGGGCTGGTGGCAACCTGATTGTTACAGGTGTTAAATGCCGTGGCATTTGCCGGGCTGCCGTTGGCGGCGGCTTCTGCAACGAAGGCGAACGCGCCATTGGGTGAGAAGGCGACGGTGTTCGCGTTGGCCGGTCCGGTCAGAGCAATTGGTCCCTGCAAGGCTTGCAAGGAGGAATAGACGAAAAGCGAACTGCCACCGTTTCCGAAGATAAATGCCTTCAATCCATCGGGCGAGAACGCGGCCGCCACAGCCTGAGAGATATTCAGCGCGCTGGCAGATAGCGAAGCGGTGCTGGCGGAATTGACGATGTAGACCTGATTCGGAGTGTGGATGGTATCGGAGAAGACCGCGACGCCGCCGTTGTTGGAACTGGCCAGTACCCTTCCAGTCACTGTGCCGAGCCCGGTGTAGGGGCTGCTGTTGGAGCCGAAACTCGAGGGATTGATCAGTAGTGCTCCGAAGTCGCTTCCCATAAAAGCCTTGTCCCCGGCGGGATCGAAGAGCAGGGAATTTGGCGAAGTAGGTGTGGGATTCTCGGGGCCGGTCGAGGCCTTGGTGGTCGAAAGGCTATAGATGGAGGTGGTGCAGGCTGAAGGGGGCTGAGGAGCGCATCCGGTACTCGTCGCCAGCAGAGACGTTCCGGCGGGGGTGCCGGTCACGAGGCCTGAGATGGCCCCATCGCCTACAACGGGTGGCCCATTGAGGGGCTGAAGCGGAGAGGCATAAACCGGAACCGGAATGAGCTGCTGGCAACTGGTGAGTTCAGGAAACTGCGCGTGAAAGAATTGGGTGCAGGTGGCCACGGCAGCCGGCGTTGAGAGTGACGGGGGGACGAACGGAAATCCGATGTTGCAGTTCGGCGGCGAGCAGGAGGCAGTGACGGACCCGGAGCCGGCCAATGGAGTCGAGAGGGCGCAGGATTGCAGGCATCCGGCTGCGGTGCCTATTACGGCGGGTTGGGATGCACTCCAGGTCAAAGGAATTTTGTTGAGGATGATTCCATTATTTGTGTTGGGCAAGGAGCTGTTTCCCATCACGTCGGTCAGGACCGCCGTAGCATTCTGCGAGGTTATTCCTTTGGAAGTGACGAAGCTGGTTTGGCTGGTTTGCTGAGATCCCGCGAGGCCCACTTCGAGGGTGATGCTCTGGATGGGGCAAGTCTCAAAGAAATCGAGGACCGGGGAAGCTCCCTGTGAATTCTGGTATTGCGGCTGATGGAAGGACGAACTGGAAACTCCGCTGGCAGATGCGTAAATCTGCGTCATTCCGGGAGTCAATGCCTTGGCCGTGGCCTGATTCGTGGCGAAGTTGTAGGCAGTGTTGACCAGCGGGATCAGGTTCACCACGGATGGGTTTTGGGCGGACCAGGTAAAAGGACCGACCGAAGAGGTGATGTCCGAACCCTGACTGAAAGCGTGAGCCTCAACCGTCATGGACTGACTCTGGGAGAGGCACGGCTCCTGAACCGGGACACTATCGAGCAGAACTCCAGTGACGGTGATGGTGTCGACCGATGGATGGACGAATACCCAAGTAGGAACGCTGGAGGCTCCGAGAGCCGACGCGGTCACTTGGACCGCACCTGTCCCCCCGGGTGTGCAGGTGGTGAAGGCTACGTCCCAGTGCCCGGCACAAGCGACGCCGTTGGGCGCGAGATTCAAAACCGACGTATCACTGGACGAAAAGGTGAAGGTAGTGCTGAGGTTGACGCCGGAGGCGGTTTGCGCCGATGCGCTGAAGCCGAACGTGGCACCTAGTTCGACGGAGGTGTTGCTGCTGGGGGTTAGATTGACCTTCGCGGGAAAGAGCGGAGGTCCAGCCTTGGTGCTCTTGCCACAGCCTCCTACGCTCCATAGAGAAAGGATTGCAACCGCCAACCGCAAAATATTCGAATGCGACCTACCGATGCCCCCCGAACTACCCATGCACCCCTCTTTAAACATTGCTCTGGCTCGGCGATCTGAAATCACGCAGGACGAGCCGTCGAATGAATTGGAAAACTTGTAGTGTAGAGGCTGGAGGCGGAATCAGCAAGCGCAGCGCGATTCCAGCACCGAGCCAGCCGGATTCCGATCGTCCGGTGAGTGGGATGCAAAAACACGGGTTGACGATGTTTGCAGGCACTTGCTATAGTAGTTTGGTTCCGCGAGTACATCCAGGCTTGCTGTGTGCTGTGAGTTTTGCTGCGAGAAAGTGCGCGCAGGGGGCTTGCAGTAGAGCTTTTGAGAAATGCGTTTCCGGATGAAGTACAGGTTCGGAAACTTTCCTCGCTGAAACGTTCCTGCGGTGCCTTCTGCCCTATTGTGGAAGGATATGCAGGGCAAGGCTGACGAAACGGAGTGCCCCCGCAGTTTGGCCGGGCGCCACCGTCGGCAGCGTAAGTCTGAACAGGAATCCAGAATCTCTCCGGCGTGTGTGCGCGGTGAGAAGTAATGGTTGGCGTTGAGCTGGCCATGCCCACGGATACGCGTCCGAAACAGCAGGATTGAGAGCAGGAATTGAGCTGTGCGCAGCCTGCGCGAAACGCAGCCTGGTGCGCGGCTAAGGAGTGGCAAAGAGTGCCTACGTTCAACCAGTTGGTAGCTCAGGGTCGCAAGCGGCCCCGTTACAAGACGGCCAGCCCTGCTTTGCAGGGATGTCCACAGAAGCGCGGTGTTTGTACCCGCGTGTACACGCAAACGCCCAAGAAGCCCAACTCGGCTTTGCGCAAGGTTGCGCGTGTGCGCCTGACGAACGGAATTGAAGTGACGACGTATATTCCTGGCGTCGGCCACAACCTGCAGGAGCACTCGATTGTGCTCATCCGCGGGGGACGCGTCAAGGATCTGCCGGGCGTGCGTTATCACGTGATTCGCGGAACGCTGGATGCGGTGGGCGTCGCCGGCCGCATGCAGGGACGTTCGAAGTACGGCGCCAAACGGCCGAAGAAGGGGTAAGAAACAAGTTTCTAAGGTTTCGAACGTTTCAAAGTTTCAAGGTGGCCTCGCCACGAAAACTTTGAAACTCTGAAGCCTCTGAAACTTTGAAACCTGGAGTTTTGAATGCCTCGTAAAGGACATATCGCAAAGCGGACCGTCCCGGCCGATGCCGTTTACCAATCGGATCTGGTGACGAAGTTTATTAACTCGATGATGTGGCAGGGCAAGCGCAGCACCGCCGAAGGCATTTTCTATGAAGCTTTGGCGAAGGTGCAGGAGAAGGGCGGCGATGAAGCGCTGAAGCTCTTCAAAAAGGCCGTGGAGAACGCGAAGCCGCTGCTTGAGGTCAAGACCCGCCGCGTGGGTGGCGCCAACTATCAGGTTCCGGTCGAAGTGAATGCCGACCGCCGCACCTCGCTGGGGATTCGCTGGCTGATCACCTATGCCCGGTCGCGCGGCGAAAAGGGAATGGTCGACAAGTTGACCAACGAATTGCTGGACGCCGCCGCGGGAAAAGGCGCCGCGATCAAGAAGAAGGAAGATGTGCACCGCATGGCGGAAGCGAACAAGGCGTTCGCGCATTACCGGTGGTAAGAGGATTTGGTAATCGGGTAATTGAGTAATTTGCGAACCGCTCGGGATTTGGATTTTTAAATTACCAAATTACCGATTACTCAATTACTAAATCACAACTGAAAGTCGGAGCCCTAGAAAGAGCTAATTGTCGTGCCCAGAACAGTCCCATTAGAACGCTGCAGAAACATCGGCATCATGGCCCACATCGATGCCGGCAAGACCACTACGACGGAGCGCATCCTGTTTTATACGGGACGGACGCACCGCATCGGAGAGGTGCACGAGGGCACGGCCACCATGGACTGGATGGAGCAGGAGCAGGAGCGCGGTATCACGATTACGTCCGCGGCTACGACTTGCACTTGGCGCGACATTCGCATCAACATTATTGATACGCCCGGACACGTCGATTTCACGGCGGAAGTGGAGCGATCGCTGCGCGTGCTTGACGGCGCGGTAGCGGTGTTTGACGCGGTTCACGGCGTGCAGCCGCAGTCGGAAAAAGTCTGGCGCCAGGCCGACAAGTACGGGGTGCCGCGAATTTGTTTCATCAACAAGATTGACAAGATGGGTGCTGATTTCGAGCATGCCGTCGATACCATCCGCAAGCGCCTCAGTGCCAAGCCCGTCGCGATTCAATTCCCCATCGGCCAGGAAGACAAGTTCAGGGGCGTCATCGACCTGATCAATATGAAGTCGATTGTCTGGCAGGACGACACCATGGGCGCGGAATACGTGACCGAAGAAATTCCCGCCGAACTGAAGAAGAAAGCCGAAGCGTTTCACGCCCAGCTGGTCGAGAGCATCGCCGAGAACGACGACGAAATCCTGCACAAGTTTCTGGAAGGCGAAGAGATTACCTCGGACGAGCTGCGTTCGTCGCTGCGCAAGTCGACGATCGCATTGAAGGTGTTTCCGGTGGTGGTGGGAACGGCATTCAAGAACAAGGGCGTGCAGCCGTTGCTGGACGCGGTGGTGGACTATCTGCCGTCGCCTCTTGACGTGGGCGAGACCCACGGAATCAACCCCGATAACGGGCAGCCGATTACTCGCAAAGCGGACGACAAGGAACCGTTCTCGGCACTGGCGTTCAAGATCATGGCGGATCCATTCGTCGGCCAGTTGACATTTATCCGCGTGTACTCCGGCCAACTCAAGACCGGCGATTCCGTGCGGAACGTCCGCACTACGAAGACCGAGCGCATTGGGCGTTTGCTCAAGATGCACGCCAACAAGCGCGAAGAAATCAGCGAAATCCTGGCGGGCGACATCTGCGCCGCCGTCGGTTTGAAGAATGTCAGCACGGGCGACACAATTTGCGACGAAGATCATCCCATTGCGCTAGAGTCGATCACGTTTGCGGTTCCCGTGATTTCGGTTGCCGTCGAACCCAAGACCAAGGCTGACCAGGAAAAGATGGGCATGGCGCTCAGCCGTCTCGCCCAGGAAGATCCCACCTTTAAGGTTCACACCGATCCCGACAGCGGACAGACCATCATCAGCGGCATGGGCGAGTTGCATCTGGAAATCATTGTCGACCGCATGATGCGCGAGTACAAAGTTGAGGCCAATGTCGGCAAGCCGCAGGTGGCGTATCGCGAAACCATTCGCCGGCATGCCGAGGCGGAAGGCAAATACATCCGCCAGACCGGCGGACGCGGCCAGTACGGTCACGCGAAGATTTATCTCGATCCACAACCACCGGGAACTGGCTACGAGTTTGTGAATGACATCGTGGGCGGCTCGGTGCCGAAGGAATTCATCAAGCCGATCGACCAGGGCATTCAGGAAGCGCTCGAAGGCGGCGTTCTCGCCGGGTATCCGATGGTCGATGTGAAGGCAACGCTCTACGACGGCAGCTATCACGACGTGGACTCGAACGAAATGGCGTTCAAGATCGCCGGGTCGATGGCGTTCAAAGAGGCTGCGCGCAAGGCCTCTCCGGTGCTGTTGGAACCGGTGATGGCGGTGGAAGTGGTGACGCCGGAAGATTATGCCGGGGTGATCATGGGCGATCTGAGTTCGCGGCGCGGACGCATCGAAGGCATGGAGCATCGCGCGGGCTCGCAGGTGATCAAGGCGATCGTTCCGCTGGCGGAGATGTTTGGCTATGCGACCCACATGCGTTCGTCGACGCAGGGCCGCGCGGAATACTCGATGCACTTTGCGCGCTATGAGGAGGCTCCGCGGTCCGTCGCGGAGGAAATCATCGCGAAGGTGCAGGGAACAGCGAAGTGACTGCACGCCCCGCGGTTCGCAGATCAGAAGTTTGTTGTGGATCGAAGATTTTGGGTTGCGGACGGCCGGCGGGCAGAGTTTGAGGCCGCTTTTAGTACGGGCGGACCATGGACAAGGTTGTTATTTGCAGCCCAGGGGTATCTGTTCACGGAAGTATGGTGTGAAGTCCCCAAAACGCGGCAGTATCGGGTGAAAGATAGTTGGACGTGGCATCGGAACTTTGAGCGGTTTCGGGACCGGTTCCATGCTGAGTTTGAAAGTTTTGAACAGTGGCTTCGCTCCGAAGGGCTAACTGAGAAAGAACAATTTCTCGGCGCCTATTACGAGAAGTTTGAAGACGGAAGCGAAGAAGATTTGGTTTTAGGCTAGAAGCTAAGAGCTAGGAGCTAGAGGCTGGTTATGGCGAAAGAAAAATTTGATCGCAATAAGCCGCACTGCAACGTCGGGACGATTGGTCACATTGATCATGGCAAGACGACGTTGACGGCGGCGATCACCAAGGTGTTGCAGAAGCACAATCCGAAGATTGTGTTCCGTTCGTTTGACTCGATCGATAACGCGCCGGAAGAGAAGGCGCGCGGAATCACGATCGCGACGGCGCACGTGGAGTACGAGACCGCGAACCGGCACTACGCGCACGTGGACTGCCCGGGCCACGCCGACTACATCAAGAACATGATCACGGGCGCGGCGCAGATGGATGGCGCGATCTTGGTGGTGGCGGCGACGGACGGACCGATGCCGCAGACGCGCGAGCACGTGCTTTTGGCGCGGCAGGTAGGGGTGCCCTACATCGTGGTGGCGCTGAACAAATGCGACGCGGTCGACGATGCCGAACTGCTCGACCTGGTGGAACTGGAAGTGCGCGAGTTGCTGAAGAGCTACAAGTTTCCCGGCGACGATGTGCCGGTGATTCGGCTTTCGGCGCTGGGCGCGCTGAACGGGGAAGAGAAGTGGGAGAAGCAGATTGACGCGCTGATGGAGGCGGTGGACAAGAGTGTGCCGCAGCCGGCGCGCGAACTGGACAAGCCGTTCCTGATGCCGATCGAAGATATTTTTTCGATTCAGGGACGGGGCACGGTGGTCACCGGCCGTATCGAGCGCGGCAAGGTGAAAGTGGGCGAGGAAGTGGAGATTGTGGGCTTCCGGGAGACGCGCAAGACGGTGGTAACGGGCGTGGAAATGTTCAAGAAGCAATTGGACGAAGGCATGGCGGGCGACAACGCCGGCCTGTTGCTGCGCGGCATTGCGAAGGAAGATGTGGAGCGCGGCATGGTGCTGGCGAAGGGTGGATCGATCACGCCGCACACCAAGTTCAAGGCTGAGGTCTACATCCTGACCAAAGAAGAAGGCGGGCGGCATACGCCGTTCTTCAAGGGATATCGTCCGCAGTTTTATCTGCGAACGACGGACGTGACGGGCGTGGCGGAGTTGCCGGCGGGCACGGAGATGGTGATGCCGGGAGACAACGTGAGCCTGGTGATTGAGTTGATCACGCCGGTGGCGATGGAGAAGGGCTTGCGCTTTGCGATTCGCGAAGGCGGCCACACGGTGGGCGCCGGGACGATCGCGGAGATTATTCAGTAGTTGAGAAGATGCATAGGTCCTTCGCGAGACAAAAAACGTCTCGCTCAGGATGACAAGTGAATCGCCGCTAGAACTTAGTAGCTAGCGGCTAGACAAGCGGCTTGCGGCTTGCCGCCAGTTCTTTCCTCCCGCGGGAGGGGTCAGAGAGAGTCAACGTGATTGGAAAAGAAAGAATTCGCATCCGGTTGAAGGCTTACGACTATCGCATCCTGGACCAGTCGACGGGCGAGATCGTGGAAACCGCGCGACGCACCGGGGCACAGATTGCGGGGCCAATTCCACTGCCCACGATAAAGAACAAGTACTGCGTGCTGCGTTCGCCGCACGTTGACAAGAAATCGCGGGAGCAGTTTGAGATCCGCACCCACAAGCGCCTGCTCGACATTCTCGAGCCGACGCAGCAGACGGTGGACGCGCTGATGAAGCTCGACCTGCCGGCGGGCGTGGATGTGGAGATTAAGGCATTCGGTAAGGAACATAAATAGCTGCTAGCTGCTAGCTTCTAGCTAGGGCCGGAAAGCTCCCAGCCAATAGCCGTCGCACATAAGGGCGAGCCATGCTGGGCACGGGGAGTAGAAATGGCAACGAAGGTGGCGGGGATTCTGGGCAAGAAGGTCGGTATGACGCAACTGTTTGACTCGAAGGGCGACGTTCGCCCGGTCACAGTGTTGCAGGCTGGTCCGTGCGTGGTGACGCAGCATAAATCGGCCACGAAGGACGGCTACGAGGCGGCCCAGATTGGACTGGTCGAGTTTGTGAAGGAGTCGCGGCTGACCAAGCCGGCGCAGGGACATCTGGCGAAGAACAATCTTCCGCCGGTGAAGTTCATGCGTGAAGTGCCGCTTGAGGTTGAGGGCACGGAAGACGGAGCGGTGAAAGTTGGCGACCGTGTGCTGGTCGAGATTTTCGACGGCGAACGATTCGTCGATATCGTGGGCATCAGCAAGGGGCGCGGGTTTCAGGGAGTGGTGAAGCGGCATCATTTCGCCGGTGGTCCGAAGTCGCACGGTTCGATGTTCCAGATCACCGGTTCGATCGGGTCGTCGGCGTTCCCGTCGCGGGTGTTCAAGGGAATGCGCATGTCCGGCCACATGGGCAATGCCCGCGTGACCCAGCGTAACCTGCGCGTGCTGGGCGTGGACAAGGATGAGAACCTGCTGGTGGTCGAGGGTAGCGTGCCCGGACCGCAGGGTGGCTACATCATCATTACGAAAGCGAAGAAGCCGCCACGAGAACGCCGCGGATTCGCAGGTTCGGCGACGGTCGATCCGTTGAAGGCCGCGAAGAGAGCGGCGAAGAAAGCATAGGGAAGCGCGGGCGAGTCGCCCGCACCCACACGAGAAGCGATATGGCAACGATAGACATACACAATCTGAGCGGCGAGAAGGTTGGGACGCTGGATCTCGCCGACGAAATCTTCGGCGCGGTCAACGAAGATCTGCTCTGGGAAGCGGTGAAGCATTACCGCGCCTCGCAGCGCGCCGGTACGCACAAGACCAAGGGCCGCTGGGAAGTTTCCGGTTCGGGCAAGAAGCTCTGGAAGCAGAAGGGCACGGGCCGGGCCCGCATCGGATCGATCCGTTCGCCGCTGTGGCGGCACGGCTATACGGTGCATGGTCCGCAGCCGCGCTCTTACGACTACGCCTTCCCCAGGAAGAAGTTGATGGGCGCGTTGCGCTCGGCGCTGGCCGCGAAACTGGCGGACGGCAAGCTGATCGTGGTGAATTCGTTCGACGTGAAAGAGCCCAAGACTAAGGAATTCCGCAAGGCGCTGAACTTGCTGCAGGTCGATAAAACGGTTCTGATTGTCGAGGAGGCGAAGCACGAGAATCATAACCTGGCCTTGAGCGCCCGCAACATCCAGGGGCTCGAACTGGTGCGCAGCAACGAAGTGCATCCTTATCATCTGCTGCGCTATGACCGGGCGATTTTCTCCCAGCCGGCGATCGAGAAGCTGCAGGTTTCGCTGAAGTCTTCGGTCTCGAAACGGAAGCACAAGACCGAAAAAGAGGAAAGCGCCAAGAAGGCGACGGGCACTCCGCGGCGGCGTGCACGACATGAAAAAGCGGCGGAGGTGGCCTGATGAAATCCGCATACCAGATCATTCGCCGTCCGGTGATTACCGAGAAGGGCCTGGCCATCAAGGAGAACCAGAACACGCTGGTCTTCCAGGTGGCGCCCAAGGCGACCAAGACGGAAATCAAGGAAGCGGTGCAGTCGATTTTCAAGGTGAAAGTGTATTCGGTGCGCACGGCCACATATCCGGGGAAAGAGCGGCGGCGCGGGAAGTTCGCGGGCTACCGTCCGGATTGGAAGAAGGCGTACGTGCGGTTGCGGTCCGGCGAGAAGATGCCGGAGTACGCGCAGAATTTGTAAGAGCGGCTTCCGCTCTCCGGAGTTCGGCTTCCGGAGTGGCGGGAAGAAGCAGATTCCTCACCGGCAAGAGCGCCGGTTCGGAATGACAAAGATTTGAGCTAAGAGCTAACGGCTAAGAGCTAACGGCTAAGAGCTAACGGCTAAGAGCTAACGGCTAAGAGCTAACGGCTAAGAGCTAACGGCTAAGAGCTAACGGCTAAGAGCTAACGGCTAAGAACTAAAGGCTGATTTTATGGCAATTAAGACATACAGACCGACAACCCAGACGCTGCGCTATCGGACGACGATCGTCAATGACGACATCACGACCAAGCATCCGCACAAGCCGCTGGTCGAGCCCAAGCAGCGCACCGGCGGGCGCCGCAACTCGGGCGACATCACCATCTGGCACCGCGGTGGCGGGCACAAGCGCAAGCTGCGCATCATCGATTTCAAGCGCGACAAGACTGGTATTCCGGCCACCGTGACGACGATCGAGTACGATCCCAACCGCTCCTCGCGGATCGCGCTGCTGGCGTATGCCGACGGCGAGAAGCGATACATCCTGCAGCCGGAAGGGCTGAAGGTGGGACAGAAGTTGCTGAGTGGGCCGGAGGCTGACATTCTCGTAGGCAACGCGTTGCCGCTGCGCAACATTCCACCTGGCACCCAGATCCACAATCTTGAGCTCAAGCCGGGCAAGGGTGGGCAGATGGTGCGCTCGGCGGGCGGTTCGGCGCAACTGGTGGCGAAGGAAGCGGAGTACGCATTGGTGAAGCTGCCTTCGGGCGAGACACGCAAGATTTCGCAGGACTGCATGGCGACGATCGGGCAGGTCGGCAACATTGACCACGAGAACATTACGATCGGCAAAGCGGGACGAACGCGCTGGCTGGGACGGCGTCCGGTGAACCGTGGTGTATCGATGAATCCAGTCGACCATCCGCACGGCGGTGGCGAAGGCAAGACCTCGGGCGGACGTCATCCGGTGACGCCGTGGGGACAGCCGACGCGCGGATACAAGACGCGGAACAATAAGCGCACGGATAAGTTCATTGTGAGCCGGCGCAGCAAGTAGCGCCGCGAAGGAAAGCAGATTCCTCGCTTCGCCCGGAATGGCAAGGCAGGGGTGGAGCGACAACAAAGCTGTTAGCTGAAAGCTGACGGCTGAAAGCTGAGAGCTGAATTTATGGCACGTTCAACCAAGAAAGGCGCGTTCGTGGATGCCTACCTTCAGGCGAGGGTAGACGGCATGAATGCGCGCAACGAGAAGAAGGTGCTGCGCACCTGGTCGCGGCGCTCCACGGTAGTGCCCGAGATGGTGGGGCACACGATCGCGGTGCACAACGGCAAGAAGTTCATCCCGGTGTACGTCACCGAGAACATGGTGGGTCACAAGCTGGGCGAGTTCAGTTTCACTCGCAACTTCAAAGGGCACTCCATGAGGGCGGCGACGGAAACAGCGGTCAAGCCAGCCGGCATCCCGGGCGGTCCGGGAGCAATTACTCCGGCGGCGCCGTCCGCACCTGCGGCACCGAAGGCATAAAACAGCTTATAGCTGGTAGCTTTTAGCTGCCAGCTAAGAAGCGAAGAGTTGAGACAAGACTATGGAATTTCGAGCTGAAATGCGTTACTTGCGGGTGTCGCCGCAGAAGGCGCGGCTGGTCCTGGAGTTGATCAAGGGACGGCGCGTGGAAGAAGCGCGCAACACGCTGGCTTTCACCAAGAAGCGCGTGGCGGCGCACGTGGGCAAGCTGCTGCAGTCGGCGCTGGACAATGCGAATTTTCTCAGCGCCGAAAAGAACCTCGACGTGGAGATTGACAACCTGTATGTGAAAAGTGCGATCGCCAACGAGGGGCCGCGCATGAAGCGCATCCGTCCGGCGCCGCAGGGACGCGCGTACCGCTACCAACGGCGCATTTCGCACATTGAGTTGATATTGGCGGAACGCGGGATGAGTGGCGAGGCAGGTCCGAGACACGCTGGTAGTGCCAGGTCAGCGGCGGCGGCTCCGGCCAAGAGCAAGCGGCGCGCTCCGGCAGCGAAAGCGGCGGGGAAGAAAAAAGTGGTCGCGAAGTGACCGCGTTTTTGCGGGCGTGAGCGAAGCGGGAGCCCGCAGCGGGCATCCTGAGCGTTAGCGAAGGATCTGGAAGTACCTAGAGTTCGATCAGGAGAAGCAATGGGACAAAAAGTCCATCCTTATGGTTTTCGCCTCGGCTTCACCAAGCCGTGGAAGTCGCGCTGGTTTGCCGAGCGGGATTACGACAAGCAGCTGCACGAGGACGTCAAGCTGAAGGCCGAACTGAAGGACAAGCTCAAGTCGGCGGGCGTCAGCTCCATTGAGATTGAGCGGCCGGGAAACAAGCTGCGCATCATTATTAAGACGGCCCGGCCGGGCATCATCATTGGGCGCAAGGGCGCGGAAATCGACAAGCTCAAGGCCGAGCTGCAGAAGCGGACCGCGGGTAAGGATATTTTTGTCGACATCCAGGAAGTGCACAAGCCCGAACTGGACGCGCAACTGGTGTCGGAATCGATCGCGCTGCAATTGGAAAAGCGCGTGGGCTTCCGGCGGGCGATGCGCAAGGCGGTAGATTCGGCGCTGCGCTTCGGGTGCAAGGGAATCAAGGTTCGCGTGAGCGGACGGCTGAATGGTAACGAGATCGCGCGTTCGGAGTGGTATCTGCAAGGGCGTTTGCCGCTGCACACGTTGCGCGCCGATATCGACTATGGCTTCACCGAAGCCCGCACGACTTACGGCGTGATCGGCGTGAAGTGCTGGGTGTATAAGGGCGAAATTCTGCCGCAGAAGAAGCGCGAAGCAGCGACAGCGGCGGGCGGGTTCTAAGAAAAAAGGTTTTGCTGAGAGCTAGAAGCTAAGAGCTGATTCTATGTTGATGCCAAAGAAAGTGAAGTATCGCAAGCAGCAGCGCGGGCGCATGACCGGGAAGGCCTGGCGCGGGTCGACGCTGGCGTTCGGCGACTTCGGGCTGAAGGTGCTGGAGCCCGGCTGGATCACCGACCGGCAGATTGAAGCCAGCCGGGTGGCCATGACGCGCTTCGTGAAGCGCGGCGGAAAGATCTGGATCCGCGTGTTTCCCGACAAGCCGGTCACGAAGAAGCCGGCCGAAACCCGTATGGGCAAGGGCAAGGGCGCGCCGGATCACTGGGTCGCGGTGGTACGTCCGGGAAAGATTTTGTTTGAGATGGAAGGTGTGACTATCACGGATGCGACCGAGGCGATGCGGCTGGCGTCGCACAAGCTGGCCCTGCGCACGACACTGGTCAAACGCGAGGGCGTGAAGCACTAGATGGATCTGCCATTCGTGGCAATTGGGAACGGACTTTATGAAATCGGACAAGATTCGCAACTTAACCGACATTGAACTTGGCAATCAGGAGCGCGAGCTCGCCGACCAGCTCTTCAAGCTGAAATTTCAGCTGAACATGGGCCAGACGGAGAGTCTGAAAAAGATTCGCGGTCTGCGCAAGGATATTGCGCGGGTCAAGACGATTCTCGGAGAGCGCGAGCGCTCGGCCGCAACGGAGAAACGATAATGGCGGAAACAACGGCAACAGAGAAGGTGCAGGGCCGCCGCAAGGAAGTGGTGGGAGAAGTGGTCGCCAACCGCATGCAGAAGACGATTGTGGTAAAGGTGACGCGCAAGAAGGCGCATCCTTTTTACGGGCGCGTGGTGGCGCGCAACAAGAAGTTCTACGCGCATGACGAGAAGAATGAGGCGCATGTGGGCGACGTGGTGCGGATCGAGGAGACTCGTCCGCTGTCGAAGCTGAAGCGCTGGAAGTTGAAAGATATTGTGCGCAAGGCAGCGCTCGTGCCCGAAGCTGTGGTGGAAGTTCCGGGCATCTAGCCGCGCCAGATGCTGGTCGCGAGTGAGTCAAGAACAGGGAGATTGAAGCCATGGCTGTGATGATGAGATCAATGCTGGAGGTCGCCGACAATTCCGGCGCCCGCAAGCTGCAGATGATTCTGCCGCTGGGCGGCTCGACGGGACTGAATGCCGGGCTGGGCGACATAATCACGGCATCGGTGAAAGAGGCGGCTCCTGAGGGCCAGGCGAAAAAGGGAACCGTGGTGAAGGCCGTGATCGTGCGCACCCGCAAAGAGTATCGTCGGCGCGACGGAACCTATATCCGCTTCGACCAGAATGCCGCGGTGCTGATTAACGATGTGGGCGAACCGGTGGGAACCCGCGTGTTCGGTCCGGTGGCGCGCGAATTGCGCGAGAAGAAATTTCTGAAGATTGTTTCGCTGGCGCCGGAAGTGATTTGAAGAAAATTGGGTAATTGGGTAATTGAGTAATTTGGTAATTGAAAATCAAAGTCCGACGCTCTTGGTTTTCAATTAGTCAATTACTCAATTACGAAATAGGGTTTAGAAAATGAGAACTGTAAGCACTGAAAACAAGCGAGTGGATCTCCGGCGGAATGACACCGTGAAGGTGATCACCGGACGGGACAAGGGCAAGGAAGGGCGCGTGCTGCGCGTGTTTCCGAATGACGCCAAGTTGCTGGTCGAGCACGTGATGATGGTGAAAAAGCACGTGCGTCCGAACCCGCAGCGCAACATCAAGGGCGGCATCGCCGAGCAGGAGAGCCGGATTGCGATCTCCAACGTGCAACTGGTGTGCGCGACCTGCGGCCCGGTACGCATCGGGCACGAAGTGCGGGGCGACCGGAAAGTGCGCGTCTGCAAGAAGTGTGGAACGACGCTGGATAAATGATTTGGTAATTGGGTAATTTGGTAATTGAAAAATCGAAGAACGGTTCTTCAATTACACAATTACCAAATTTCACAATTCCTCAATTCTCACGAACCGGTAACCACTCCGAAACCGTGAGAGGAAGTTGACGAAATGGCAAAAGACAAAAAACAGAAGGAGTCGTCGCAGGAGCAGAAGGCGCCGGATCAGGCGCGGCATAGCGCGAAGGAACGCCCGCGGCTGCGCGCGAGGTTCGAGAAGGAAGTGGCCCCGGCTCTGCTGAAAGAACTGGAACTGAAGAATGTGATGGCGGTTCCACGCTTGCACAAGATCGTCGTGAACATGGGCGTGGGCGAAGCGACGCAGAATGCGAAAGTGCTCGACCCGGCGGTGAACGAACTGGGTCAGATCACTGGGCAGAGGCCGGTGGTGACGCGGGCGAAGAAGTCGATCGCGGCGTTCAAAGTGCGTCAGGGGCAGTCGATCGGCGCGATGGTGACGCTGCGCGGGGACCGCATGTACGAATTCTTCGACCGGCTGGTGAACATTGTTCTGCCGCGCGTACGCGACTTCCGCGGAGTTTCGACCAAGTCGTTCGATGGGCGCGGAAATTACACGCTCGGCTTGCACGACCAGTTGATCTTTCCGGAGATCTCTTACGAGAAGGTGGACAAGCTGAAAGGTATGAACGTTACGATTGTGACAACCGCCGCAAATGACAACCAGGCACGGACGCTTTTGAAGCACATGGGAATGCCGTTTAGGGCGTAGATGCAAAGTTTCAAGATTTCGGAGTTTCAAGGTTTCGCTAGGGCTAGAAGCTAGTGGCTAGGAGCTAAGGTTTGGCAACGACAGCAAAACGAGTTAAAGACGCGAAGAAGCCCAAGTTCTCCACGCGCAAGCACAACCGCTGCAAGCTGTGCGGACGGCCGCGCGCTTTCCTGCGCAAGTTCGGCATTTGCCGCTTGTGCTTCCGCCAGCTCGCGCTGCGCGGGGAGATCCCAGGGGTTTCGAAGTCGTCGTGGTAGTTCCGGTCTTCGCGCGTGAGGCGCGAAGGGTAGGAGAAGCAAGGCTCGCCCGGGCGCATTGGCCGGGGCGGGGGAAACGATGCCGTCGCAGGTTCTTCGGCCCGATTTGAGAAGGCGGGGCCCAAGCAAACGAGCGGCTAGAGGAGAAGCAAAACGATGAGGTTGACCGATCCGGTCGCAGATATGCTGACGCGAGTGCGGAATGCACTCCAGGCCCGGCACCAGAAGGTGGATATTCCGGCTTCGCGGTTGAAGCTGGAGATCGCCCGCATCCTGAAGGAAGAGGGCTACATCTCCAATTTCAAGCCGACGGAAGAAGAAGGCCATAAGGTCATCCGGATTTATCTGAAGTACGGCGCCAACAACGAGGCGGCGATCTCGAAGGTGGAACGCGTGTCGCGCCCCGGCTGCCGCGTCTACGTGCGGCGCAGCGAGATACCACGCGTGCTGGGCGGCATGGGGATCAATATCCTCACCACCCCGCGCGGCGTGATGACCGGCCGCCAGGCTCGCAAAGAGGGCGTGGGCGGCGAGTTGCTGTGCCAGATCTACTAGAGCAGCTTCTAGCTACTAGCTAAGGCGGCGCAAAGTTTTGGGTCGACGCGGTCGGAACATGAGGCACAGACCGCACAACAGGTACCTGGCCAGAAGCTGGGAGCAGAGAGCTAGAAGCTTATGTCACGAATTGGAAAAAAGCCGATCCCGATCCCCAAAGGGGTGACGGTCAAAATCGAAGGCAACACGGTTGCGGTGCAGGGACCCAAGGGCAAGCTGGACACCGCGCTGCCGGCCGGCATTTCGGTTCAGGAGAAGGATGGAATCATCGTCGCGGTTCGCGAAAATGATTCGCAGGCGGCGTTGCACGGACTGGCGCGCGCTTTGGTCAACAACGCGGTTGAGGGTGTGACCAAGGGCTGGACCCGCGAACTGGAAATCGTCGGTATCGGCTATCGCGCCGAAATGAAGGGCAAGGCGATGGTCGTGTTCAACCTGGGTTACTCGCACCCGATCGAGTATCCGTTGCCCACGGGCGTGGATGCCTCGGTGGATCCCAAGCAGACCAAGATTGCGCTCACGGGAATCGACCGGCAGAAGGTGGGACAGGTGGCGGCCGAAATGCGCTCGCTGCGGCCACCCGATCCGTACAAGAACAAGGGCGTACGCTATGCGGGCGAGCGGCTGAAGAAGAAGGTCGGAAAGACGGGAGCGAAATAGCTGTCAGCCTTCGGCTGTCAGCAACTTCGTATCATGCGAAGTTCTGCGGGTGAAGGGTTTCGCTGACGGCTGAGGGCTGAGGGTTCTAGAGATGCTGACAAAAGTTACGAAGAACGAGAAGCGCGGGCATGTACACGACCGCATTCGCAAGAAAATGCAGGGGACCGCGGAGCGCCCGCGGCTCAACGTGTACCGTTCGTTGAATCACATCTACGTGCAGATCATCGACGACCTGCACGGCAAGACGCTGGTTTCCGCCAGCACCGCCGAGGGCAAGAAGGAAGACCGGCGCACCGGTGGCAACGTGGCCTCGGCGAAAACTGTGGGTAAGACCATAGCCGAGCGGGCCAAGGCCAAGGGCGTGACCAAGGTCGTGTTCGATCGAGGCGGCTACATTTATCACGGGCGGGTGAAGGCTTTGGCCGACGCGGCGCGCGAAGCGGGATTGAAGTTTTAACAAGCTCTTAGCTTTTAGCTCTTAGCTTTCAGCTAGAGCCTAAGGCCGACGAGCAAACAGCAAACAGCTAAAGGCTAAGAGCTAATGGCTAAAGGCTAGGGTTAATAATGCCAACATTGATCAAGAAGCTTGATGCGGGTTCGTACCAGCTCAAAGACCAGGTGGTTGCCATCAACCGCGTGACCAAGGTGGTCAAGGGCGGCAAGAATCTTTCGTTCGCCGCGCTGGTTGTCGTGGGAGACCCTTCGGCCGGAGTGGTGGGCTACGGTTCCGGCAAGGCCAAGGAAGTGCCTCAGGCCATCCGCAAGGGAATCGAGTCGGCGAAGAAGAATCTGATGAAGGTGAGCCTGACACAGACCAGCATTGCCCACCTCGTGCTCGGACGTTACGGTTCGGGCAAGGTGCTGCTGAAGCCGGCTCCCGAGGGCACGGGCGTGATTGCGGGTGGCGCGGTGCGAGCGGTCATGACTTCGGCGGGTATCCAGAACGTCCTGACGAAATCTATCGGCACCACCAACCCGCATAACGTGATCAAAGCGACCTTCGACGCGTTGAGGCAACTGAAGAGCCGAGAAGGCGTAGCGGCCATGCGCGGCAAGACGGCGCAAGAACTGTAGCGAGTACCAAGCACCCAGTACCGAGCAAACTGGCGGGATGAGGTTTACGAAATGACGGCGAAGAAAACGAATTCGGGCAGCGGAAAGATTCACCTGAAGTGGGTGCGCTCCGCCATTTGCGCCCCGGTAAAACAGAAGCGCGTGATCAAGGGGCTGGGATTCACCCGACTCAATCAGGTGATTGAACGTCCGGACAACCAGGCCATTCGCGGCATGGTGGCCAAGGTTCCGCATCTGGTCGAGTTTGTGGAATAGGTGTTCGGTCTCAGTTCTTGGGTCTTAGGACCTAACACCCAAGACCCAAGACCTTGACAGCCGCGAAGACGCGGACTGAAGGAAGACAGTCATGAATTTATCGAACATTCGAGCACCGAAGAAGGCGACGGAAAAGCGCAAGCGCGTGGGGCGCGGTATGGGCTCCGGCATGGGCAAGACGTCCACCCGTGGGCATAAGGGGCAGCGTTCGCGCACTGGCTCGCGCATGATTCGCGGCTTTGAAGGCGGCCAGATGCCGCTGCATCGCCGCATGCCGAAGCGCGGCTTCACTAACATTTTCCGCAAGGAATTTAACATCGTGAGTTTGGAGCGGCTGGTGGAGATGGGCGAAGAATTTCACGGAGATCCCATCACGCCCGAGGTGTTGCGCAAGGCCGGAGTCATCAAGACCAAGCACCCGGTAAAGATTCTGGGCGACGGCGAGTTGAAGGTCGCGATCACGGTACACGCGCACAAGTTTTCGAAATCGGCGCAGGAAAAGATCACCCGGGCGGGCGGCAAGATTGAGGTGCTGCAGTAATGTTCGACAAACTGGCTAATATCTTTCGGATTCCGGACCTGCGCAAACGCATTCTGTTTACGCTGGCGATGTTGTTCGTGTACCGCTTGGGCGGACACCTTCCAACGCCCGGAATCGATACGGCCAAGCTGGAAAGTTTTTTCACTCAGAGCGGTACGAGCGGTTCGCTGCTGGGATTTGTCGATCTGTTCTCGGGCGGCCAGTTACGCCGCATGACGATTTTTGCCCTGGGTATCATGCCGTACATCACGGCTTCGATCATTCTGCAGTTGCTGACCGTGGTCTATGAGCCACTGGCAAAGTTGCAGAAAGAAGGCGAACTCGGGCGCAAGAAAATCACGCAGTGGACGCGATATATCACGGTCATTCTGAGTTCGGTGCAATCGTTTGGCATCGCGGTCGGCCTGGAAAAGGGCGGCTTCGCTCTCGACCCGGGTTGGAAATTCAGACTCATGACCATGCTGACCTTGACGACCGGTAGCGCGTTCATCATGTGGCTGGGCGAGCAGATTACGGAGCGCGGCGTCGGAAACGGAATGTCGCTGCTGATCTTCGCCGGAATTGTTGTGGGCTTACCGCGTGGTGTCGTGGACTTGATCGAGAAGGCGAAGAACGCAGCCTGGGGCGCGGCGACGTTCCCGTTGATGGTATTCCTGATCATCTTCATGGTCGCGGTGGTTGGGTTCATCGTCTATGTCGAACGAAGCGAGCGACGAATTCCGGTGCAATATGCCAAGCGCGTCGTGGGACGCAAGGTGATGGGTGGGCAGTCGACGCACCTGCCGCTGCGCGTGAACGCCGGCGGTGTGATGCCGGTAATCTTCGCGTCTTCGATTCTGACGCTGCCGCAAACTATCGGCTACGGCATGCGCAACAACCGCTATTTCGGGGATCTGTTCCGCTGGCTGGGTTGGGGTGAACCGCTGTACACCGTGCTCTATGCGGTCGGCATCATTTTCTTCGCATACTTTTACGTTTCTATCGTTTTTAATCCCAGCGAAGTCGCCGACAATATGCGGAAGTACGGCGGATTTATTCCCGGCATCCGTCCTGGAAAACGCACCGCGGACTTCATCAATGAGGTGCTCACGCGCATCACGCTGGTGGGCGCGCTGTATCTGATCATTATTTCGTTTATTCCGGAGTGGATGATCACCGGTATTCACCTCAACCATCTTTACGGCCCGCTCGGGAGGTTCTTCGAAGGGCTTCCGAACTGGGTGACGAATGGTCTGGGTGTAACCTTTTATTTTGGTGGCACTTCGCTGTTGATCGTGGTGGGCGTGGCGATGGATACGGTCACGCAAATTGAGGCGCAATTGATCATGCGCCACTATGACGGATTTACTCCGCGCAGCGGACGCATTCGCGGCCGCCGCACCTGGTAGCGGGCCGCTCGTAGAGACGTAGCTTGCTCCGTTTTGCCGGGCGGAGACGTTGTCAGCTACAACGTCTCTCCCGATGTTAGAGGTTGCTGCACCTCGGCGGGGCGCCGGGGAGACTGGGCTTGGGAGGCTTTGGTCAGGCCGATGGCGCAGGAAACCTCGCGTGAAGTGGGTCCGGTGGTGCTGCTCGGACCGCCGGGTGCCGGAAAAGGCACTCAGGCCAAGCGCATCATGGAATACTACGGAATTCCGCAGGTGTCGACCGGGGACCTGCTGCGGGAGAACGTGGCCCAGGGGACGGAACTGGGCGTGGCTGCCAAGGCAGTGATGGCGCGGGGAGAATTGGTTTCCGACGATCTGGTGTGCAACATGGTCCGCGAACGTCTGCTGCAGCCGGACAGCAAGCGGGGTTACATTCTGGACGGGTTTCCCCGGACTGCAGCCCAGGCCGGGTGGCTCGATGCGCTACTCGATCATGAGCTCTTTGACAACTCGCGTCCCACCCGGGCTTGGCCAATTGTGGTCCGCCTGGACGTGGACTATAATCAATTATTGCTCCGGATCACTGGACGCCGTTCTTGTCCCACCTGTGGACGGATCTATAACGTCCACTTCCAGCCGCCCCGCGTGGATGAAGTCTGCGACGTGAATGGGACGAAGCTGGTGGCCCGCAATGACGACCGGTTGGAAGTAATTCAGCCCAGAATTACGGCATACCAGGAGCAGACTCGTCCGGTAGCGGACTACTATCAGCGCACGGGCAGATTGATCTCGGTGAATGGAGATCTGCCAGTAGACGAGGTCACAGAGCAGATTTACCGGATATTGGAAGATCATCACGCTTATAGAGATGGCGATAGTGTGTAAATCATCGGCGGAGATAGAACGCATGCGGCATAGCGGCCGCATCGTGCGGCAAGTTCTCGACCATGTCAGAACGCTGGTGGCGCCCGGTGTCACGACGATGGATCTGGAACGTGCCGCCGAGAAGAAGATCAAAGACCTCGGGGCCAAGCCGGCGTTCAAGGGATACTACGATTATCCCTGCGTTTTATGCACGTCGGTGAATGAAGAGATAGTGCACGGCATCCCGTCGGAAAAACGGGTGCTGCAAGAAGGCGACATCGTTTCGATTGACTGTGGAGTCGTGCTCGACGGTTACTATGGCGACGCGGCGATCACGGTCCCGGTAGGCAACGGGCTGAAGCCGGAGTTGCAGAAGCTGCTGGAAGTGACGGAAGCGTCGCTGTACCGCGGGATTGAGCAAGCGCGGATCGGGAATTCGATTGGCGATGTTGGGGCCGCCGTACAGGAGCATGTGGAAGCCGCGGGATTCAGCGTAGTGCGCGAGTTCGTCGGACATGGGATCGGGACGCGCTTGCACGAAGAGCCGCAGGTGCCGAACTTCGGGGCTCGCGGGCACGGCGCCAAGTTGCGCGAGGGTATGGTCATCGCGATTGAGCCCATGGTGAACTACGGCAAGCCCGAGACGCGAGTGCTGGGCGATAAATGGACGGCGGTTACCGCGGACGGCAGTTGCAGCGCCCACTTTGAGCATTGCGTGGCGGTGACGCGAGATGGTCCGGTAATTTTGACGCAGTAAAAGCTACTAGCTGCCAGCTCCCAGCCATGCGGGTTTGGCCAGGAGCTGGACGCTGATCTTAAGGAGTCGATGAGCAAAGAAGACGCGATTGAAGTGATGGCGGTGGTGTTGGAGCCGCTGCCCAACGCCATGTTCCGGGTGGAACTGGAAAACAAACACCAGGTGCTGGCGCACGTTTCGGGAAAGATGCGCAAGAATTTTATTCGCATTTTGCCCGGGGACAAGGTCGCGGTGGAGCTTTCGCCGTACGACCTGAATCGCGGACGGATTGTGTATCGCTACAAATGATCGCGTTGGGACAGCCGCCTCGGCTGTCCAGCCAGGGCGCAAGCCCGGCTGGTTTACTGAGAACCGAGAACTGAGAACAGTTATGAAGGTTAGAGCATCGGTAAAGAAGATTTGCGACAAGTGCAAGGTCATCCACCGCAAGGGTGTGGTGCGGGTGATTTGCGTCAACTCGAAACACAAACAGCGCCAGGGCTAAGAAGCTTCTAGCTTCTAGCTCCTAAGCTTCTAGCCAAGTTCCGAAACGCAGTTTGCTAGAAGCTAGCAGCTAGAAGCTAGTTGCAGACGAAAGCTAGGCAGTTAAGGACTAAGATTCTATGGCACGTATTGCAGGCGTCGATCTTCCGCGCCAGAAGCACATCAACATCGCGTTGACTTATATCTACGGAATCGGGCATCCGCGCGCCAGCCGCATCTGCGATGAGGCCAAGGTCGAGCCGATGAAGAAGGTCCAGGACCTGAGCGAAGAAGAGGTCAACCGCATCCGTACGGTCATTGAGGCCGAGGGACTGGTGGAAGGCGATCTGCGCAAGGAAGTTTCGATGAACATCAAGCGTCTCATCGAAATCGGCTCCTATCGCGGATTCCGCCACCGCCGCAACCTGCCGGTCCGCGGCCAGCGCACACATACGAATGCCCGTACCCGCAAGGGTCCGCGCAAGGGAACGGTCGCACAGAAGAAGAAGGCGACTTCGAAAACGTAACCCAGCTATTTGCTGTTAGCTCTTAGCCGTTAGTTTTAACACGGCAGGGTTAAGCTAATGGCCAAAGGCTAAGAGCTAAAGGCTAACTATGGCGAAACCAGCAGCAGCGGGCGGCGCAGCCGCCGCACCGGATAAAAAAGGCAAGAAGAAAACCTTCAAGAAGAAGGAGCGCAAGCACGTGCCGCATGGGCTGGCGTATGTGCAGGCGTCCTTCAACAACACGATCGTGACCATCACAGACATGAATGGCAACGTTCTGTCGTGGAAGAGTTCGGGATCGCTCGGCTTCCGTGGATCGCGCAAGGGCACGCCGTTTGCCGCCCAGCAGGCCGCGTCGAATGCCGCGAACATGGCACGGGATCACGGGGTGCGCAGCGTGGATGTGCGGGTCAGCGGTCCTGGATCGGGCCGCGAATCCGCCGTGCGTGCGCTGGCGGCATCGGGCATCGAAGTACGCTCGATTCGCGACGTGACGCCGATTCCGCACAACGGATGCCGTCCGCCGAAGCGCCGGAGAGTCTGAGGTTTCAAGGTTTTGACACCTTGAAACATTGAAACCTGTTTTACCGTCCGGGACGAAGGGTGAAGCCAAACCCGTAAACCGGTCATCTAAAGGAGAAGAAACTTGGCACGTTATACCGATGCAGTCTGCCGTCTATGCCGCCGCGAGGGCATGAAGCTGTTCCTCAAAGGCGCAAAGTGTTTTAGCGATAAGTGTCCCATCGAGAAGCGCAACTTCGCTCCCGGGCAACATGGGAAGGACCGCAAGGCCAAAATCGTGGGCTACGGCCTGCAACTGCGCGAGAAGCAGAAAGCCAAGCGCATCTACTTCACGCAGGAAGGCCAGTTCCGCAACTACTTTGAGAAGGCCGCGCGCTCGCAGGGCGTGACCGGCGAGAGGCTTCTGCAGCAACTCGAACGCCGTCTCGATAACGTGGTTTACCGCCTGGGCTTTGCCCAGTCGCGGCGGCAGGCGCGCCAGTTGGTGCGTCACGGGCACGTTGCTGTGGATAATCGCAAGGTCAACATTCCTTCCTATGAAGTGAGCGCGGGGGAAGAGATCGCGATCCGCGAGAACAGCAAAAAGCTCACCGTGCTGGAACTGGCAAAGGAATTTGCCAGCCATGGAACGATGCCGAACTGGCTGGAAGTGGATCGCGACAATTACAAGGCGCGAGTGCTTTCGCTACCGAAGCGCGAAGATATTCAGCTGCCGGTTAACGAGCAGTTGATCGTTGAGTTGTATAGCAAGTAGGTGGAGATTGCGTAATTGGGGAATTTTGTAATTGAGTAATTGAAGAGCAATGCGGAGCGAGGGTTGGGTTTTAAATTGCCCAATTATCAAGTTTCCCAATTACTCAATAGAAGCTCGGTCCATATTTCGAGCCAGATCAGCCTCTGCTGACGTTTGACCTGAATCCGGGCCGATTCAGGGAGTCAGCTTTGAGCCAAACGGCCGAGGGAGAAACACATGCTTTGGAAGGGTTTTCAGAAACCGAAACGTCTCGCAACCGATACCTCCAGCCTCACCGACAAGTACGGCATGTTCTGGGCGCAGCCTTTTGAGCGCGGCTTCGGCACAACCGTGGGCAACGCTCTGCGGCGCGTGCTGCTGAGCTCGATTGAAGGCGCTGCCGTCACCGCTGTGAAGATGGAAGGCGTGCTGCACGAGTTCCAGTCGATCCCCGGCGTGGTCGAGGACGCGACCGACATCATTCTCAACCTGAAGCAGATTCCGTTCAAGCTTGCGGGAGATGCGCCGAAGGCGATCTACTTGCGGGCGGATCAGCCAGGCGTGGTCACCAGCGGCATGATCGAAGCCGATGGCGACGTGGAAGTGCTCGACAAAGACGTCTATATCGCGACGGTCAGCGAAGGTGGCAAGCTCGACATGGAAATGCGCCTCAAGCGCGGCCGCGGGTACACCTCTGCCGACAAGAATTTCGACGAGGACCTGGGCATCGGGTTCATCCCGATCGACTCGGTACACTCGCCGGTGCGCAAGTGCAACTACACGGTAGAAGCCGCGCGTCTCGGGCAGATCACCGACTACGACAAGCTGACTCTCGAAGTGTGGACCAATGGCTCTATCACGCCTGCTGATTCGCTCGGCCTGGCGGCGAAGCTGCTGAAGGACCACATGAACATCTTCATCAACTTCGAGGAAGAGATTGAAACCGGCACGTCGTCGTCGGACGATCGCAAGCCCGAGATCCACAACGAGAATCTCAACCGCTCCGTGGAAGAGCTCGAGCTTTCGGTGCGGAGCTACAACTGCCTGAAGAATGCGAACATCCAGAGCATCGGAGAGCTGGTGCAGAAGACCGAATCGGAGATGCTCAAGACCAAGAATTTCGGCCGCAAATCGCTGAACGAGATCAAGGAGATTTTGTCCTCCATGGGTCTGAGTCTGGGCATGAAGATCGACGAGCACGGCAATGCCGTGCCCGGGCCCACGTCGAATCAGGTCCTGCCGGCTTCCGCTTACGGGCCGGACGATCAGCTGTAAGAATCAGTGGTTAGTGGTTAGTGGTCAGTGGCTAGTAAAGGCTGATCACTGGCCACTAACCACTAACAACTAGCCACTGAGGTTTCCCATGCGTCACAAAGTTGCAGGATACAAACTTGGACGGAACACAGCGCACCGGCGCTCGTTGCTGCGCAACCTGGTCACCTCGGTGATCGTGGAAGAACGCATCGAGACGACCGTTCCCAAGGCCAAGGCCGCTCGCCCCATTGTCGAGAAGATGATCACGCTGGGTAAGCGCGGCGACCTTGCCGCCCGGCGACTGGCTGCGGCTTACCTCATGACCAATGAGGCTGTGGTGAAGTTGTTCGACACCGTGGGGCCGCGTTTTGGCGATCGCCAGGGCGGGTACACGCGCATCATCCGCACTCACTGGAACAAGGGTGATGGTGCGGATAAGGCTTTCCTGGAACTGTTGGGGAGCGAGAAGATCCTCGACGAGAAGAAGGAAAAGCGCGCCGAGGGCCGGGCGAAGAAAGCCGCCGAAACCAAGAAGGCCATGGAAGATGCGGAGGCGCAGGCGGCACACGATGGCGGCATCGAACCCGTGAAGGACGAAGACAAGAAAGAGTAGTTGTTCGTGTTCTACGGAAGGCGCGGCCTTAGAGCCGCGCCTTTTCTTCGTTGGGGATCCTCTTCTTTGCGGTCTTCGCGCAGGTTTCGTGTGCTTTGCGGTTTCGCGTTTGTCCGAAAGTACTAATGAACTTACCGCACTGGTACATGTCCCGCCGCGTCCCCCACTGGTAATCTTTCCTCGCTTTCGCCATCTCCATAAACTTCTTCTAATGGCCTTCACTCGCACACAGATCGGGATTGCCGTCGGTGCCGGAAGCCTGCTGGTGCTGGTGTTTGTCGGCTACATTTGGTGGCTAAGCAACCAGGGGCCGGTGCTAGCACGCTCGGAAGATCACGATCCGCTGACTGGGTTGCCGGTCAGCATCAAGATGAATCCGTTGCGCGACCGCTCCACCGAGCGGGCTGCGAACAAGTTTCTGCGCGAACTGCGCGATGGGCACTGCGATGAACTCCTGAATAAGTGGGAACACGACTATCATAAGAAATACGCCCATTACATCTGCAAGTCCGAGGAGCAGCACCCTCTGCTCTCGTGGGAGTTGGTCGATTGGGAAGAGGCGCCGCCGCTGATCATCCTGCACTACCGAGGCAAGCGGCCGAGCAACGCGGGGCCGAGCCAGCCCGGAATTGATCAGGATCTCTTCACCCTTACCGTCGTGAACAAAGGCAGCGAGTGGGTGGTTACTAAATACGACGCGATGTACTGAAGAGCAGTTCTCAGTTCTCACGACCGCGATGTCTTGAGGGCGCGCTCTGGTTCCTCCCGTGATCCAGTCTTTTCCGATTGCTCCTGGTCTTTCTCCATGCATGTGTGTCTCCGTGGTAAAACCTTTCTATGTCCGAGCGTCTCTCGGAGTCTCAGCCATCCGCCGCCCGCAACATCTACGCCTTCGGCATCACGTCGTTTCTGAACGACACAGCCTCGGAGATGGCGTACTGGGTGCTGCCGGCGTTTTTGGTTTCGCTGGGTGCGGGGCCGACGCAGCTGGGACTGATTGAGGGACTGGCGGAAAGCGTCGCGTCGTTCGCCAAGCTTTTTTCGGGATATCTGACCGACCGTATCGATCGCCGCAAGCCGCTTGTCGTAGCGGGATATTTTGTCGCCAACGCGGTGAAGCCGTTGCTTGCCTTGGTCACGGCGTGGTGGCACATTTTGCTGATTCGGTTCAGCGACCGGCTGGCCAAGGGCGTGCGCGGCGCGCCGCGCGATGTGATGGTTGCGGAATCGGTCGGGAAGGAGCGGCTGGGATCTGCTTATGGTCTTATCCAGTCGATGGACTCCGCGGGTGCGATCGCCGGGCCGCTGGCTGCGCTGGTGCTGCTGGCGCGGTACGGAATTCGCGGCGTGTTTTGGGCCGCTGCGGTTCCGGGCGCGCTGTGCGTGATGGTGGCTCTGTTCGGCATCCGCGAAACCGGGCGCCCGTCGCCGGATGAGTCTGATCGCAAGCCCGCGAAGAACGTTGCACCGGACACATCTGGCGCCGTGCTGCCGGGTGCGTTCTATATGGTTCTGATCGCTGTGACTCTGTTCTCGTTGGGAAATTCGAGTGACATGTTTCTGGTGATGCGGGCGCAGAATGTGGGTATCCCGGTGGCGCTGGCGCCGCTGCTGGGGCTCATCTTCAACGTCACGTACACGCTCGGGTCGTGGCCTGCGGGATGGTGCAGCGACCATTTCTCGCGCCGTTGGATCGCGGCCGCGGGGTATCTGATTTTCGCGGCAGTTTATTTTGTGTTCGGACGAGTTCCATCCACTCTCGTTATATGGATCACGATGGCGGTCTACGGTTTGTACTACGCACTAACGCAGCCAGTGCTTAAGGCGCTAGTGGTTGAGACCGTGGGTCAGGAGGTCCGGGGGAGAGCGCTGGGCGTTTATTTCTTCGCGACCAGCGTGGCCACACTCGCGGCCAGCCTGATTACTGGGGAACTGTGGAAGCACTACGGGGCGGCAGTTCCGTTTTATTTTTCCGCGGGGCTCGCCGCGGTCTCGGCGATGCTGCTCGTGGTAAAGCCCGCCCGCGGTTCTCCCGGAAACATCTAGCCTGATTTGTCGCGTTGGCTTTGTCATCTTGAGCGAAGCGAAAGACCCGTGTAATGCCGGCGGTTTGCATAGGTCCTTCGGCCCGCAAAGAGCGCAAACCTCAGGATGACAAGCCTTAGAAGATAGACGCGAGCGTTGGCCTACATTTCTCAGAACCACTTGGTCCAGAGCTTGATCCAGAGAAAGAGCAGAATCTGCGCGGCGATTCCGGCGCAGGTATCGAGGAGAACGTCCCACGGCGTGCCTGTGCGTGAGGGGATGAAGCTCTGGTGCCATTCGTCGAGGCTGGCGACCAAGGCCGTACCGAGCACTGCAAGGGTCGTCCACCTGAGAGTCCACCTCGCGCCACTCACGACGGGCAGGGTTTCGCGCCAGGCGCGGAACAGCAGAATGCTCAGCATGCCGTAGCCGAACACGTGTCCGCCTTTGCGGATGTAGAAGTGCCAGTGCTCGAAGCGCGCGAGGTCCATCCCGAACAAAAAATGCAGCAGGGGATAAAGGATGCGGCTGGTGTTGTGCGATGAGAGGTAAGTGGTGGACTCAATGGCGATAACGATCAGCCACAGGATTGCGGCGATCCAGGCCTTCAGAACATGGTGCCGGTCGGAGCTCAAACGCGTGCTGTACCCGCACTCACAAAATCCCCACCCTTCGCAAAAGGCGCGAAGGACGGGGCACCCAGATTCCCGGATGGGGTACACAGATTCTTATTCGATCGCATAATTTGGAGCCTCGCGGGTGATCATGACGTCGTGCACGTGGCTTTCGCGCAGGCCGGCGCCGCTGATGCGCACAAAGCGCGTCTTCTGCAGGAGTTCGGAGATCGTGGCGCAACCGCAATAGCCCATGCCCGATTTCAATCCACCCACCATTTGGTGGACGATCATGGCCACCGAACCGCGGTAGGGAACGCGTCCTTCAATGCCTTCGGGAACCAGTTTCGCCAGGCGGTTGGAATCGCCGTCGGAAGCGGAGACTGCGGCGGATGAATCGCCTTCGGTGCTCTGGAAGTAGCGCTCGCTGGATCCTTGCGCCATAGCGCCGATCGAGCCCATGCCGCGATACGACTTGAAGGAACGGCCCTGATAAAGAATCAATTCGCCGGGACTTTCGTCGGTGCCGGCGAAGAGCGATCCGATCATGACGGCGCTGGCGCCCGCGGCCAGTGCCTTGGTTACGTCGCCGGAATATTTGATGCCGCCGTCGGCGATGATGGGAACGCCCGAGTCTTTGGTGGCGCGGTAGGCCTCGGCGATGGCGGTGATCTGCGGTACGCCGGCGCCGGTCACGACGCGCGTGGTGCAAATCGAGCCGGGTCCGATGCCGACCTTGATGCCGTCCGCGCCGGCGCGAGTCAGTTCGCAAGCCCCATCAAATGTGGCCACGTTGCCCGCGAGCAGTTCGAGGTGGGGCAATTTGGATTTCACCAGTCTCACCGCATCCAGCACTTTGGTGGAATGCCCGTGCGCGCTGTCGATGGCGATCACGTCGACTTTGGCTTCGGCGAGTTCCTGGGCGCGCTCGAGGAAGTCTCCGGTGGCACCGATGGCTGCGCCCACGCGCAGGCGGCCTTGCGGGTCCTTGGCGGCGTTGGGATATTTCAGTTTTTTCTGGATGTCTTTGACTGTGATCAGGCCCTTCAGGTTGTACTTGTCATCGACCACCAGAAGCTTTTCGACGCGGTGCTCATGCAGAATTTTTTCCGCCTCTTCGAGGGTAGTCCCCACGGGCACGGTGATGAGATTTTTCTTGGTCATCACTTTGTCGATGGGAATGTCGAAGCGGGTCTCAAAACGCAAGTCGCGATTGGTGAGGATGCCGACCAGCTTGCCGTGATCGGTAATGGGAACGCCCGAAATCTTGTACTTGCGCATGACTTCAAGGGCGTCGCTGACTCGATCGGTGGCCGACATGGTTACCGGGTCGACGATCATGCCGCTTTCTGAACGTTTCACCTTGTCGACTTCGTTGGCCTGCTGCTCGATGGTCAGGTTGCGGTGAATAATACCCAAGCCGCCCTGCTGCGCCAGCGCAATCGCCATATGCGATTCGGTCACCGTGTCCATGGCGGCGCTCACCACCGGAATGTTCAAGCTGATGTTGCGCGTGAGTTGCGTATGAGTGCTGGCCTGCGCGGGAATTACATCGGAGCGAGCGGGCAGCAGAAGGACGTCATCGAAAGTGAGAGCCTCAGGAACGGGAAAATGAATCATAAATTTCTCGGGAACTCTCCCAGCCGTATGGGTGATTCTTCATTCTAGAGACGGCAGGGGATTGAGGCAAATGCGAAGGGCTAAAGCGAATCGGTCGGTTTAACCGCCCAACGGTGTGTGGGCATTGTACTCGCAATTTGGAGAGCTAAGGTCGTCAAAGACTTGTGACAATATCGCGCTACGGGGCGCTCCCGTTTGTCTTTTGGCACTCCGGGGCGTATATTAGGTAACTGAGAACTGCTGTGTACCGGCATTTGGCGAAGCACACCAGTGGGCGCAAGCCCACTTTTTAGTTTGGGGCCCTCGGTTGTTGCCGCCATCGCCTGTAAGCTATTGGATTCATGGCGCTTGACGTTGATCGTGTGCGGGAAATCGCGGAGCGGGTCGCCGCCTCCAGTGGGCTCGAAGTGGTGGAAATCGAGTTCCTCGGCGGTGGCAAGGCGCGCATGCTTCGGGTATTTCTGGATAAGCCCGCGGCGGGGAATGTCCCGCTCTCGGGCGTGACGCACGAAGATTGCGCCAACTTCAGCCGCGAGTTTGGCACGATTCTCGAGGTTGAAGATGTCATGCCGGGCTCGTACACGCTGGAAGTTTCGTCACCAGGACTGGATCGAAGATTGATCAAGGCCGCGGACTTCAGCCGCTTCACCGGCAGTCGCTTGAAATTGACGACCCGGCAACCGGTGGACAATAACCGCCATTTTGAAGGACGGCTGGAAAGTTTCAGGGACGGCCGGCTGACGCTGGATTTGAGCGTGGCCAGTCACAAGTCACGCAAGAAGATGGGCACGGCGGCCGGCGAGAAAATTGAAATCGATTTCGCCAACGTAGAGAAGGCGAATTTAGTGCCGGAGATTTGAGGAGATTGGGTAATTTGGTAATTGAGTAATTAGGTAATTTGAAAGCCTTCCGAAGCGGCGTGTCGGGCGAGTTTTTCAACTACTAAATTACTCGATTGCCAAATTACCAAATGGTTTCTTATGGCAAGCGAGCTTTACAACACGATCGACGCACTCAGCCGGGAAAAAGGCATTGATCCGCAGATTGTAGTCAGCGCGGTGGAAGACGCCATCGTCATGGCTACGCGCAAGTACTACAAGTCGCAGGAAAATCTGCGCGCCAAGCTCGACAAGGAAACCGGAAAGATCAACGCCTTCGCGGTGAAGACGGTGGTGGAGACTCCGGAGCAGGTGGAAGACCCGAACCTGCAGGTCACGCTGGAAGATGCGCGCAAGGTCGATCCCGCACTGGAAGTCGGCGGCGAGCTGCAGATTCCAAAGGTTACGGAAGGCATTCTGGGGCGTATCGCTGCCCAACTCGCGAAGCAGGTGATTTTCCAGAAAGTGCGCGAGGCGGAACGGGACACGGTTTACAACGAGTACATCGGGCGCGTAGGAGAGATCGTCAACGCTACTGTGAAGCGCGTCGAGGGCCCCGATGTGATTTTTGACATCGGCAAGGCGGAGGCCCGCATGCCGCGCAAGGAACAGTCGCGCCTGGAATCATTTGCCATCGCCGAGCGTGTGCGCGTGGTGATCGCCCGTGTGGAAAGAGCTTCGAAGGGCCCCGGGGTTGTGGTTTCGCGGGCTGCGCCGGAGCTGGTGCAGCATTTGTTCCAGACGGAAGTTCCGGAGATCTACGACGGAACGGTCGTGATCCGGGCGATTGCGCGCGAAGCCGGCGAGCGCACGAAAATCGCGGTCATGTCCAAGGACAAAGACGTCGACGCGGTGGGAGCTTGCGTCGGCATGAAGGGGATGCGGGTGCAGTCGATCATCCGCGAACTGCGCGGGGAGAAGATCGACATCATCGAGTATCACGAAGATGCCGTGACCTTCGCCGAGAAGGCGCTGCAGCCCGCGAAGGTGAGCCGCGTAACCGTAGTCGACAGCGCGGACAAGCATCTGGAAGTTGTGGTCGACGACAGCCAGCTTTCTTTGGCCATCGGCAAGAAGGGGCAGAACGTTCGCCTGGCGGCGAAGCTGCTGGGCTGGAAGATCGACATCAAGAGCGAGGAAGAGAAGCGCCAGGAGGTCGAACTGCAGATGGCGGCGATGGCCCCGCAAGCATCGACCCCGCTCGAAAATGTAACGGGCTTGGGCGAAGGGCTGGTGGAGAAACTCAGCGCCGCGGGCGTGACCACTGTCGAAGCCCTCGCCGATATGACGCCGGAGCAACTCGAGGCCATCGAGGGCATTGGGCCAAAAACGGTGGAAAAAATCAGCCTCGCGGTGAATAATTACTTTGCGAGCTTGGAGGCGGGCGCCGCCGATGGGGAAATCCCAGAAGAGGGCGTGACTGCGGAAGGCGAAGCTGTAGCGGAAGATGCTGCGCCGGAAGCTGCCGCTGAAGCGGCGGCCGGCGAAGTTGCCGTGGAAGAACAAGCGGCGGCTCCTGAGGCGACGGCGGAAGCCGAAGCCGCCTCACACGAAAACGAAGAGCATGAGCCGAAAGATGGCTCCGCTCCCGAAACAACTGAATAGTCATGGCACGCGCGAACATCTGCGATGGCGTGCGAGTGCAGGACGCTGACTCCGTGAGGATGCAATGAAGACCTAAGCGCAACGCGGGGTACAAGAAAGGCCGGATGAGCAAGGTTCGAATCAACGATCTCGCCAGGGAGCTGGAAGTTAAAAGCAAAGCCATTCTCGACGCACTACCCATCGTCGGGGTGACGGAGAAGAAGACCCATTCCAGTTCGCTCGAGGAGCATGAAGCGGAAAAAGTACGGGCCCACATCCGCGGCTCGTCCGAAGCACAGTCGCCGTCCGCCCGGTCCGCCCGCGCGCTGCGCGGCGAAGAAGAAATCAGGACCAAGATCGATTTGTCGCATATCTCCCGGCCGGGAGATGTGCTGAAAGCTATCACGCAAAAGAAGGAAGCCGCAGCGGCCCCGCCTCGGCTAGCTCCGCCCCCTGTGGCGGCAAAGCCTGCCGTTGTACCTCCGTCTCCAATGGCGAGACCAACGCCGCCTCCGGCGGCGCCTCCGATTCCGGCAGCGGCTGTTGCAGCGCCACCGCCGGCCCTGCGGCCCGAAGTGGTCGCTCCCATGGTGGAGAAGCCCGCTGCACCCCTGACTTCACCTGCGGCTCAAACTGCGCCAGCGGTTCCAGCACAACCGCGTCCGGCTACGCCTTTTCCCGCTGCTCTGACACCGCCAGCGCCTTCGGTTACAGCATCTGCCGCACCTCAACCTCCAGTGGCCGCGCCGCGTTCGGCTGCGCCCCCTGCGGTTACGGGCCCGCCGCAGCCTCCGGCGCCGCGCATGATTGTTCCCCAGACGGGACCGCGCCCGGTGTACAAAGCTCCGCCGCCGCGGCTGATCGCGCCCGTGGCACAGACGAACGCTCCCGTAGGCACCATGCGTCCCGCGCCCGGACGTCCGGTTCCGGGACAGCCAATTTTTCAGCGCCCGCGTCCGCAGGTACCCGGCGGAGGTCCGCCGCGGCCGTTGCGCCCGGGTGAACGCCGTCCGATGCATCCTACGCGTCAGGCGCCTGCCGGTGCCCGTCCTCTCGGTGTTGGTCCGGGGCTTCCGCCTCCAGGACCAAGTCGTCCTGGAAGCCGTCCGGGTGCTCCGGCGCGCCGGCCGGGCCAGCGCTATGTTCCGCGCGGCGTAAAAGAAGGCCCAATGAAGGGCTACACGCCGCCGCCGCGCATGGTGGTGTCGAATGAGCCGATGCCGATCACGCGCAATATCACGATTACGGAAGGCATCAGCGTTAAGGATCTGGCGGAGAAACTCGATATTCGCGCGAAGGATTTAATCTCGCGCCTGCTCGGTCGCGGCGTTTTCGCCACCATCAACCAGACGCTCGACGCCGAACTGGCGAGCGAAATGGCGCGCTTCTTCGGGGCTGAAACGAATGTGATCACGTTCGAAGAGCAGGCTTCGAAAGACATTGACGCAGCCGCAGGGAGCGGGGAAGATTCCGCGGTTGAAGTCACGCCGCGTCCGCCGGTGGTCACGATCATGGGTCACGTCGACCACGGCAAGACCACGCTGCTCGATTCGATTCGCCTCACCAGCGTTGCGGAAGGCGAAGCGGGAGGCATCACGCAGCACATTGGCGCCTACAAAGTTCGAATCACCGATAAGGAATCTCCCGCCTTCGGGCGCGAGATCGTGTTTCTCGATACGCCGGGTCACGAAGCGTTTACTCGCATGCGGTCTCGCGGAGCGAAAGCCACGGACATCGTGGTGCTGGTCGTGGCCGCCGATGATGGCGTCATGCCGCAAACTGTGGAAGCCATCGATCACGCGCACGCCGCCGAGGTTCCCATCATTGTCGCGGTAAACAAAATCGATAAGCCGGATGCCATGCCCGACCGCGTGAAGAAACAACTTGCCGATCGCGGCCTGGTACCCGAAGAGTGGGGCGGCAAGACGGTGTTCGTCGACGTTTCGGCGAAGAAGAAAACGAATCTGAACCTGCTGATGGAAATGATCTGTCTGGTGGCGGATCTGGCAGAGTTGAAAGCGACTCCCGAGCGCGCTGCGACCGGCGTAGTGTTGGAAGCGAAACTCGATCGCGGCCGCGGACCTGTGGCCACGGTGCTGGTGCAGAACGGCACGCTGATTGCCGGCGACAACTTCGTGGTGGGCAACGTTTACGGCAAGATCCGCGCCATGTTCGACGATCGCGGGGCGGCGCTGGCATCCGCTCCTCCATCCACGCCGGTCGAGATTCTAGGTATGGAAGGTCTGCCGCAAGCCGGGGATCAGTTCGTCGTTGTCGCGGATCGCGACAAGGCCAGGGGCATCTCCGAATATCGCGAGCAGAAAGCCCGCGAAGCTGCGCTGGCCAAGAGTTCACGCGTGTCGCTGGAAGGATTGGCCGAGCAGATCAAGACGGCCGGCACCAAGGAACTGAACATCATCCTGAAGGGCGATGTGCAGGGCTCGGTGGAAGTGCTCAGCGATTTGCTTTCGAGACTTTCGAACGAGAAGGTTCGGCTGAGACTGCTGCGTTCGGGTGTGGGCGCCATCACCGAAACCGACGTGCTGCTGGCCTCGGCGTCGAATGCCATTATCATCGGCTTCAACGTGCGTCCGGAGCGCAAGGCGCAGGAATTGGCCGAGCAGGAAGAAGTCGACATCCGCCTGCACTCGATCATTTACGAACTGCAAGACGAGATCAAGCGCGCCATGACCGGCCTGCTCGAACCGACCATCAAGGAAACTTACCAGGGCCGTGCCGAGGTGCTGGAAACCTTCCGCATTCCGAAGGTCGGAACCGTCGCTGGTTGCCGAGTGCTCGATGGCCTGATCAAACGCGACTCCGAAGTCCGCCTGCTGCGCGACAACGTGGTTGTGTTCAAGGGCAAGATCGGATCGCTGCGCCGCTTCAAGGACGACGCCAAGGAAGTCACGAATGGCATGGAGTGCGGCATCTCGATCGCGAACTATGGCGACATCAAAGACCGCGATGTGATCGAGGCCTTTGCCACGGAGCGGATTGCCGCGGAAGTAATCGCGTAAACAAGTTCGCAGATCTCGGTTCTCAGTTTCTCAGTTGTTGCTGTTTCTGAGAAGTGAGGAGTGGGAACCGAGAACTGCATGCCCATCGCTTTCCTGACCCTCGAACTCCACATCGAAGCCGCGCAGTCGCTCAAGGATCGGCGCCAGGTCGTGCGCAGTTTGAAAGACCGGCTACGCACCAGCTTCAACGTTTCGGTGGCCGAACTCGATGCTGCTGAGCTCTGGAACCGCGCCACTATCGGCGTGGTCAGCATTTCTAATTCACGCGACTATCTCGACGGCCTCATGAAGAACGTGGAACGTACGGCCACGCGCATCGCCAACAACCACGGTGCCGACATCGCCGACTCCTTCGTGGAATACTTCTAGAGAATGCTCGCGTAGGACAGCCGCCCTTCGACTTCGCTCAGGGCAGGCTCTCGGCCGTCCGCGCCAGGGCGAAGCCCGGCGCACCCGCGACAACGTTCTGTTAATGCAAGGCATGGACGCCTCTCCCATCGCATTGTTACTTCTGTACTTACCAGCATACCGCCAAAGCGCGCGACAATAGCGTTTCCGGATCACACACTTGGGCCCGGTTTTCTGTTATTCTCATGCGTTTTACCTGAGAGGCGCAGGATCGTGGAGAAGCGCGGGCTGAAATACCATCGCGGGCGGGTCGGCGAGGCTCTGCGCGAGGAGATCGAAACGCTGGTCGAAGGAGAACTGGCCGATCCGCGGATTGGACTGGTGAGCGTAACGGCGGTCCATATCGCGGACGATGGCCGGTCGGCGCAGGTTTGGGTCAATGTGGAAGGCGACGACGCGGATGCGGACCAGAGCTTGGAGGGCCTGGAAGCGGCGCGCGAATACATCCGTCACGAACTGGTTGAGCGCTTGCGCCTGAGACGCGCTCCCGAGCTGTATTTCCGGCTGGACCGCGCGGAACAGGAAAAGGCGCGGGTTGAACAATTGCTGGCGCGGGCAAAAAAGAGGAGCAGGGCCCGCAAGGAACCCGGTGGAAAAAAGGCATAGTGACTTGCTCGAGGATGTACTCCGGCAGATCGGAGAGCACGAACGATTCGTGCTGACGTCACACGCCCGGCCCGATGGCGATGCGGTCGGATCGGCGCTGGCCTGTTGCCAGATTTTGCGCGCCATGGGCAAGCAGGCCGATGTGGTCTTGCACGATGGCGTCCCCCGCGTCTACCGTTCGCTGCCGTTCGCCGACCAGGTCGTGCAGTCCAGCCACGTCATGGGGAGTTACGATTCGGCCATTATTCTGGAATGTGACAGCATTCACCGAACGCGGCTCGAAGGTCTGGAAAACCGATTTCTGATCAGCATCGATCACCATGTCAGCGGCCGCCCATTCGCCCATGTCAACTGGATCGATCCGCACGCTGTAGCTACCGCGGAAATGGTGTTCCGCCTGGCTCGGGAAGCGGGCGTGAAATTTTCTGCCGAGATTGCGACCTGTCTTTATACCGCTCTGATGACCGACACCGGGTCGTTCATGTTTCAGGGCACGAATGAGAATACGTTCGCTTTGGCGCGCGAACTCGTGCTGGCGGGAGCGGATCCGGCGTACTGCGCGCGCGGGATTTATTTCGCGCACTCGGTCGCCAAGATTCGGCTGCTCGGCGAAGCCCTGCGCAGTCTGACTGCGGAAGCCCACCTCGCCTACGCCTGGGTGACGCAGAAGCAGATGGAACGCTGCGGCGCGATCGAAGAAGACTGTGAAGGATTGGTGAACTATGTTCTTTCCATCGGCGGCGTCGAGGTCGCGGCGTTCTTCCGGGAGTTGCCCGACGGTCGATACCGTGTCAGCCTGCGCAGCAAAGGCAAACTTGACGTTGCTCACGTGGCCGAGAGTTTCGGCGGCGGAGGTCATGCATGCGCCAGCGGTTGCTCGGTCGATGGCCCACTCGCCGAGGCCGTGCGCCAGGTTCTTTCCCAGCTTCGCCGCGGACCTTCCGTACAATAGCGATCAATTGCAGATTTGTGATTTTTGATTGCAGATTGAAGAGCTCAACCGTCTGCGGACGGCGGTTTTAATCTGAATTCTGAATTCTGAAATCTGAAATTCTCCCATGACTACTCGCACCCGCACGGACGCGTTGTTGATCGCAGGCTTTTGTGCGTTTCTGTTTTTCTATGGCTTGGGACAATTCGGGCTGATCGGCGCCGACGAGCCACGTTACGCGCAGGTGGCTCGCGAGATGCTCGAGCGCCACGATTGGATCACGCCCGTTCTCGGCGGCCATGCTTGGCTCGAGAAGCCTCCACTGTATTACTGGCAGGCGATGCTGGCATATTCCGTGTTCGGCGTGAACGACGTGGCGGCGCGGATCCCGGCGGCGATTGATGCCACGCTGCTGGTGATCGCTGTTTATCTTTTCTTCCGCAAGTTTCGCCGCGGCGTGGAAGTGGATGCTGCGCTGATCACTGCTTCTTGCGCGGGTGTGATCGGCTACGCGCGAGCCGCTTCGATGGACATGGCCCTCGCCGCGACTTTCGGCGTTGGGATGCTCTCGTGGTGGGTCTGGCGCGAGAGCGGGAAGCGACTCTATCTTGCGCTGTTCTATATCTTGATGGCGCTGGGGATGCTGGCCAAAGGGCCCGTGGCGCCTTTTCTCGCGGCGGCCGTCATCATGCTCTTCGGGCTGGGCGTGCGTGAATCTCGCCTTGTCCTCAGAACGTTCTGGCTGCCGGGCATTCTTCTGTTCTGTGCGATTGCCCTGCCCTGGTACGTCGCGGTGCAGATGCGGAATCCACAGTTCTTTCGCGAATTCATTCTCGAGCACAATCTGGCCCGGTTCTCCAGCGATCTGTATCACCACCGCCAGCCGTTCTGGTATTACCTACCCGTTACGGCGCTGGCATTTCTGCCGTGGACGGTGTTCGTGATCGCGGCATTCGTCGAGTCGGTGCGAATCTGGTGGGAGGAGCGCAAATCCGTTTCCCCCGAGACCGATCGCGAATGGCAGTTCAGCCTTTTCGCCTGCTGCTGGCTGGTCGTGCCGGTCGCGTTTTTCTCCATCTCGCAATCGAAGCTTCCCGGTTACATCCTCCCCGCGGTCCCAGCTGGTGCCGTGCTGCTTGCCGATTACTTGCGGCGGCATCTCGCGGAGCGAGAGGAAACCGTCTCGAAGGGACTTGCGGTGCTGCACGCGCTCGTGGCCGCCGTGCCGATCATTCCGTCTGTGCTGATTGCTTATCTCATAGCCGAGCGCCGGCTGCCTGCAGGGCGGCCCATGCTGTTTGCGCTGGCGGTTGCTTTCGTATTGTGTGCCGCTATTGCACTGACGCTGGTCAGCCGGTTGGGCCTGCGCATGCTGCGGTTCGTCACTTTGATTCCGGTCGTGCTCTCGGTAGCCGCAGTCCTGAAGACCCCGGGAGCAACGTCGATCGATCAGAAGCTTTCGGCGCGCCCGCTCGCGGTCGAAATTGCTTCGGTGGAAATGCATCGGCTTCCGTTGGCGGTCTATGGCGTTTCCCGCGAGATGGAGTACGGGCTCACGTTTTATCGCAACCAGGCGACCGTGCGCTACGAGCGAGGAAGCGTCCCAGCCGAGGAACATCTGCTGGTGGCTCCGGCGACGTGGAAGGTGGATGTCGCAAAGCGAACGACCGGGCGGCGCGTTTTGTTGCTTGGACACTTCGCGCCTCAGGATGTGGACTACTACTGGGTTGCAGCGGCTGCGACTAAGCCTTAGCCGACCGGCGGTTAAAGATTTTGACCGCAAAGATCGCGAAGTTCGCAAAGAAGGTTTCTGAAAATCAGGGCTCAGCGTGCATCTTCGCGCTCTACTCGTTCGAATATGTCAACTCTTCCAGTCCCTGCCTAGGGGGAGCCACGGCCAGCGCGCTGTTGCCGTATTCGAATCCCTTTTCGAAGGCTTTCAGATTCAGCTCGCGGAAACTTGGCGGGACCGAGTCGGCCACGGCCTTGCGCACGGCATCGGCAGTCAGAAGCTTCGTGACTGCGGTGAAGAATCCCACCATCACGGAATTCAGCACCATGCGTTTGCCCAGTTCTTCGGCGATGCGGGTTGCCGGAACGCTGTAGACCTTGGGGTCTCCTTTTAGATCGGAGACGCGGACCAGATCTTCTTCCACGATCAGAAGGCCCTGAGGTTTCAGTTCCGGCGCGAAGCGATTGTAGGCCTCCTGCGACATGACGACCATGATGTCGGGTCGCGTCACGTAGGGATACAGCACCGGTTCGTCGGAGAGAATAAGCTGGGCGCTGCACGCGCCACCGCGAGCTTCCGGGCCGAAGTTCTGCGTCATCGTGGCGAAGCCATTCTCGTAAATCGAAGCCGCTTTGCCCAGCACTATGGCCGAGAGGATGACCCCCTGACCGCCGAAGCCTGCAACCCGAATCTCAGTTAGCCGCATACGCACTCCATTTCCGGTTCTTCGATGTAGCGCTCGCCCAGCGATTCCACATATTGCGCGCGCATCATGGTTTGGTAGTCGGGGCGGTCGCGGTCCACGAACTTGCCGACCACGATCTCTCCGTTGAGTGTGAGTCCGACTTCGCTGGTGGGCGCACCGTGCTTGACCTTGCTTTTTTCCTTGTAGTACTTCATGGTATCGAGGCCGTCGCCCATCTTGTTGCGGCGCTGGTAGAGCGTGGGACAGGGCGAGATGACTTCGATGAAAGAGAATCCCTTTTTCTGGAAGGCTTCGCTGATCGAGCGTGCCAGTTGCCGCACATGGAAGGTCGTCCAGCGCGCCACATACACAGCGCCCGCAGCTTCCACCAGGTGCGGCAAGTTGAATGCGGGCTCAAATGTTCCATACGGATTGGTCGAAGTGGTGGCGTGACCGGGAGTGGTGGGCGCAGTCTGGCCGCCGGTCATCGCGTAAATCAGATTGTTGACGCAGATCACTTTGAGATCGATGTTGCGCCGCGCGGCGTGGATGAGGTGATTGCCCCCGATCGCCGACAGGTCGCCGTCGCCGGAGTAGACCACAACATTCAGCTTGGGATTCGCCAGCTTCAAACCCGTAGCAAATGGGATGGCGCGACCGTGCGTCGTGTGAAACGAATCGAGTTTCACGTAGCCCGCCACGCGTCCGGTGCAGCCAATGCCCGACACCAGCGCGAGCGACTCAAGGTCAATCTTCGAGTCGATCAGAGCGCGGGCGAACGAGTTGACCGTGGTGCCGATGCCGCAGCCCGGGCACCAGATATGCGGCATCCGGTCGCTGCGCAGAAACCGTTCTACGGGATTGACCGTGTTGTCGAGAATGTTCAGCATCGGCTTGCCTCCACGATGGTGTTCAGGATTTCGTCAGGATTGTGGACTCCGCCGCCAGCGTGAGACACGGCGAAGGTCTTCGCGTTCCCGTTGGCGGCGCGTTCGACCTCGCGCACCATCTGCCCGAGATTGAGTTCAGGCACGACGAATGCTCTGACGCGCGCGGCCAGATTTGCAATCTTTTTTTCGGGGAAAGGCCAGGCGGTGATAAGGCGCAACTTTCCGACTCGCAGCCCGCGGTCGCGCGCCGCGTCGATTGCCCGTTGCGCCACGCGCGACGTGATTCCGTAGGAGACCACGACTACATCGGCGTCATCCAGGCGTTCTTCCTCAAACAGGCAGATGCGATCGGCGGCGGAACGAATCTTATTCTGCAGTCGCCGCACCAGCTTATCCTGCGTCTGCGGCGTCATGTTCGGATAACCGTGTTCGTCATGCGTCAGCCCAGTGATATGGAACTTGTAGCCGTCGCCCGCGTGCGCCATCTCCGGAACCATGTCGCCGTTGGTCGCATAGGGCAGGTAATCTTCCACGGATTTGTGCGTGTGCTTGCGCGGAGTGACTTCGATCTCGTCGGCGGGAGGAATCACAACTTTTTCGGTCATGTGTCCGACCACCTCGTCCATCATGAACATCACCGGCACGCGAAATTCTTCCGCGAAGTTGAAAGCCTTGATGGTCAGATCAAAGCATTCCTGCGGAGAGTTGGGACAGAGCGCAATGATCTCGTAGTCGCCGTGCGATCCCCAGCGCGCCTGCATCATGTCGGCCTGGGCTGGAAGCGTGGGAAGTCCAGTCGACGGCCCGCCGCGCTGCACGTCAACGAACACACAGGGCGTCTCAGTCATGGCCGCGTAGCCGATATGCTCCATCATCAGCGAGAATCCGGGGCCCGACGTTACCGTGAACGCCTTGGCTCCGCCCCATACTCCGCCTTGCAGCGCGATCGAGGCGGCGAGTTCGTCTTCCATCTGAATGAAGGTTCCACCCACCGTCGGCACGCGGGCCGCAAAGCGCTCGACTACTTCGGTCGAGGGCGTGATGGGATATCCGGCCGCAAATCTCGCGCCGGCCGCCAGTGCGCCTTCGCAGCAGGCATGGTCGCCGTCAAGAAAGTGCGTGCCCGTCAAAACACCAAGCGGATCAGCTTTCATTTCTCACCTCCACCCGCCTGCGGGACTTTGGTTCCGTTGATCGCGAAGTCCGGGCAATACATGCCGCAGAGATCACAGCCGCTGCATTTTTCCGGATGCACCACATGCGGTGGGTGGTAGCCCTTCGAATTGAAGGCGGAAGAGAGCGCCAGAACGTGCGTGGGACAGAACTCCACGCAGAAGCCACAGGCCTTGCAACGCTCAACGACGATCGAAACACGTCCTTTTGCCACGAGATCCCCCAGCTAAGGAGTAGCAATCACTCCGGATATTCAACGATGCAGGATGTGATTATGCGTTGGAACAGGGCTTGCACGGTGTGACCCGCATCACATAACACGGTGAGGCGAAGCACGGGAACTGTGGGTGCAAAACCGAAGCAAGAGGCTGTAAACACGGGAGTTAGACGCGTAAGAGCGGGCGACCGGTGTTGTGGATTAAAGGGGGGCGGGGTGGGTCTCCGGTGATAGAGATCACAGCGAAGGGTGAGGCCAAACGTGGGGCATCGCTTGCATCTCCGCCTGTTGCTGCCGCTTGTTCGCCCGGTTTGCCTCCTGTCGGCGAACCCACTACACTCGAAATTTTGCCGCGATATTTGCCGCTGTCCCTTTTGCGGCTGCCGCTGGTAGGAGCCCGTTTGGAGATCCTCGACCTCAGGCATTTTTCTTCCGTGGACCTGCGTCCGCTGCTCGACGACGAGACGCAAGTCTGGTCGCGCCAGCTCTCATGGGATTACTCGGGCTCGGCGGAGATGATTCTCCGCTATGTCGATGCGAAAATCTTGCCCGGATATGCGGCCGTCGATCGTGGCCGCGTCTTCGGCTATTCGTTTTTTGTGTATGAGGGCAGCAAGGGAGTGATTGGCGACCTCTACGTCACCAACGGCAACCGACTGCCCGACGCTCGCCAAGTCGAGTTGCGTCTGCTGACGCATGTCATAGAGACATTGCAGCAGTCTCCTGGAATTCACCGCGTGGAGGCGCAACTGCTGGCCCACGAAGCCAATTCGGTTTCGCGCCCCTTCATTGAGACGGGATTCCAGCGGCACCCGCGCCTTTTCATGACATTGACGTTGGAGAAAGCGGCGTCGGTGAAATTCCCTACTCATCCCGAAGTTGAAATCCGGCCGTGGACTGACGGCGACTACCAACCGTCTGCCGCAGTGATTACCGCGGCGTATCGCAGCCACGTCGATGCCCAGATCAACGACCAGTATCACACGCTCAGCGGATCGCTGCGTTTTCTGAACAACATCGTGCGCTTCCCGGGATGCGGCGTGTTCGACGCCGAATCGTCGTTTGTGGCTTTGGATCGCAAGGCGAGAAGTTTGATTGGACTGATTCTGTGCTCGCGCGTGCGGAGCGACGTGGGCCATGTTACCCAGGTCTGCGTGTTGCCGGAGTACCGCTCGCACGGAATTGGCGAGTCTCTGATGGCGGCCACCGAAACCAATCTGCGGAAGCGAAACTTCGCCCTGCTGTCGCTGACGGTGACGGAAGCAAACGCGCGCGCCGTTGCTCTTTACCGCCGCCTGCATTACGAGGAGAAGAGAGTTTTTGATGCGTTCGTGTGGGAGGGGTGAGAAGGACAGCTGTCCGCTATCAGCCGTCAGCTAAAACTTAGCTGCTAACGGCGCCGTTTTGAATTCATCTTCGCTACCGCTTGCGCTCTGGCGTATTGCCTGCGGAAAGTTAACGGCTGTTGGTCTTAGCTGATGGCTGACCGCTGCGAGCTGGCAGCTACCTGCGCAACACCCACATCGCCCAGCCCGCCACGAGCACTCCACCCAGAAACATCGCGAAGCAGTAGAGGCCGTAGCGTACCATTTCGCGCGTGGTCTCGCGGTGGGTGACGCCGAATACGATGGAGGCGAACAGAGCAAACACCGCCGCCGCGCTGAAATGATTGAGTATGATCGTCACTGCGCGCGTCTCCGGGTAAAGGTCTTAACTGATAGCTGATCGCTGACGGCTGAGATCGGTTTCATCGTTTCTTCCCGATGGCGATGTGATAGGCGTCGGCGACGGCAATAAAGTTCAGCAATCCCGCGACGATCATGAATTTTGTTCCGTAGTCGGCGGTGGCAAAGGCGATCGCGCCCTGGCCCCAATCCATGGCCAGCGTCACAATATAAAGACCGCCCGCACCCGCATCGCCGATGAAGCCGAGAATGTCGAGAATATCGCCCCCGTTCGCTTTGTAGATGCGGCCTTGCATCGCCAGCCCGAGCACGAAGAGGGTCGCAATCGACACAAACAGCAGCAAGCCGCGAATCCAGCGCTTTTGGATCATGTGCCCCGCGCCCGGGATCAGCCAGCCCACCGCGGGTGCGACCACGGCCATGATGCTTGCCGGTTGTGCCTGCGCTACTCTCGTTTTTTCTGTCGTGGAATTTGCCATTCAGATAGTCACAATCTCGCGTTGGATTTTCCCGGTCACTTCGGCGGACTTGGCGCGCACCAGCACGTTTACTTCGCTGCGCACGCCAAACTCCGGCAGGTAGATGCCGGGCTCGATGGAAAAGCAGGAGTTGGGAAGAATCTGGCGCTCGTCGTGAATTTCGAGATCGTCCATGTTGGCGCCATTGGAATGGACGTCGGTCCCGATGGAATGTCCGGTACGATGGATAAAATAATCGCCGTAGCCGGCTTTCTGGATGTGCCCGCGCGTGGCGTGATCGACTTCCCATCCGGCGATGCGGCGTCCGGCATGGATTGCGTCGACGACGGTCTTCACCCCGGCGTCGCGGGCGTCGCGCACGATCTCGAAGATTTCATGCATGCGCCCTGACGGAGTTCCCCCCACGAAACCCATCCAGGTAATGTCGTAGTACACCGAGTCGGGCGTGTTCTTCTTGCCCCAGACGTCAAGCAGGATCAGATCGCCCTCGCGAATCGGCACGGGATGACTGGCATGCGGCTCGTAGTGCGGGTTGCCCGCGTTGGCATTGACGGCCACAATCGGCGGATCGTCGGTCAACAGATTCTCGCGGCCGAATGCCTCCACGAACCACTGCTGGATTTCGTGCTCCTTGGTGCCGCCGTTGCGGACCCTCCTGCCGATCTCTTGGAACGCCGCCGCCACAATGGAGTCGATGCTGTCGCGCGCCGCGAAGTGCGACTGGATCTGCGCTTCACTCCATGTGGATTCGAACTGCGCCACGAGATCTGCGGAACTGACAACGTTCTTGCCCAGGCCGCGCAGCAGGTCGATGGTGCCGCCATCCACCAGTGAGATGGTGAAAACAATGTTATTGGGCGAGTACTGCATGGCGAGGTCGCGGTAGTTCGACAGGATGGCCTTCAGCTTGTCGAACAATTCCTGCCAACCGGAATACTGATGCTTCTTGCCGGGCAGGGAATCGAGGTGGCCGGCTTCAATCTTGTGAACGAGTTTGACCGGCTCGCCTTCGGCCGGGATTAAGTAGAACCAGCGCCGCGTCACCATCAGGCTCCCAGGCAGGCCGAGCACGCGGTAGGCGATGGGATCGCGATGATGGTGGTCGTAGAAAAGCCACGCGTCAATGTTGCGTTCGCGCAGCGCAGATTGAATGGCAGCAAGATCCATGGGCAAACTCTTATTGTAAACAAGAGGAAGGATTTGGGCGAATCAGAGCGAAATTCCTGCGGAAGAAAGGCTCATGTGGGACAGCCGCCCATTCGGCAAGCTCAGGGCACGTCCCGACCGCCCTTAGGTTAGCGGCCGACCTAAGAATAGCGACGTCGTCATCGACGAATCACGAACCGTTTCTTTGTTACACTCCCCCAGATGTCCGCCGTCGCCGAGACCGTCCCAGTCAAGCCCGCGCGCCTCGAATCGGTCGATGTGCTTCGCGGCGTGGTCATGATCCTGATGGCGATCGATCATACGCGCGATTTCTTCGGCAACCCGGCCGTGAGCCCGACAAACCTTGCCGCCACGACCGTTCCTCTATTTTTCACGCGTTGGATCACTCATATCTGCGCGCCAACTTTTTTTCTGCTGACCGGCACGGGCGCCTGGCTCTCGCGGCGCAGAAAATCGACTACCGAGTTATCGCGCTTCCTGTTCACCCGCGGCCTCTGGCTGATCTTTCTGGAGGTCGTCGTCTCGCGCTGCCTGGGAATGCAGTTCAACTTCGACTACCGCGTGACCTTGCTGATTGTGCTGTGGGCTCTGGGTTGGGCAATGATCGTGCTCTCGGCGCTGGTCTATCTTCCGCCCTGGATCGTGACGGCATTTGGCGTAGTGATGATGGCGACCCACAATCTGTTCGACGGTGTTACTTCGACGAACCCATTGTGGTCGATTCTGCACTCGCAGAATTTCGTTGTGAATACGCCGCGATTCGTGGTCTTTGCGGCGTACCCGCTGATTCCCTGGGTTGGCGTCACGGCAGCAGGCTACGGTCTGGGGCAGATCTATGCCTGGCCCTCCGCGCGCCGCAGGGAGTTTCTGTGGCGACTGGGTCTCGCCTTGTCGGCGGCCTTTCTCGTGCTGCGCGTCATCAATGTGTATGGCGATCCGGTCCGCTGGAGCATGCAGAAGACCGTGGCTTTCACTGTGGTCTCGTTTTTGAACACAACGAAGTATCCACCGTCACTGCTGTTTCTGTTAATGACGCTCGGCCCGGCGATGCTCATCCTGTGGCGGGTCGACGCCGCGACGCCGCGATGGATGCGGCCGGCGCTGATCTTCGGCAGAGTGCCGATGTTCTATTACCTTCTGCATATCCCGCTCATTCATCTGCTCGCGGTTGTCGTGTGCTACGCGCGCTACGGGCATGTGTACTGGATGTTCGAGTCGCCAAACCTGGGACAGTATCCGTTCACGCTGCCGCCGGGATGGGGATATTCGCTGCCGGTTGTGTACCTGGTGTGGATCATTGCCGTGGTCATGCTCTATCCGCTGTGTCGCTGGTTCGCAGGCGTGAGACAGCGCCGCAGCGACCCGTGGCTGAGTTATTTTTGATGTTTGTACGAACCGGCCTCATCCACCGATCACTTTTGCAAACGCAATGGCTCCGGGGCCCACCGAGCAGACTGACCTCTGGACCGCGCGGAGTGCAAGGAGTTGAAGCACAATCTTCCACACCGATTCCCGAAGCGGAATGCATCACGAAGAAGAAGTCCCCAAAACTTTATTCCTTGTGACTGCGTGACCGCCGGCAGAGTCTCGCACCTATGCGCGAAGGCTCTCCCAACAAGTTCCCCACGGCCCATCCAGTTAGCTGCTCTAAGTCCTTATTCCGGAATATTTTAGCCCCAAGTCCTTGCTTTTCAATATTTTGGCCACACCCAGGCATACCCTGGAACCGGAAGTCGTTTGTAATGAGTATTTTAGGGGAGATAGCCAACAAAATTATATCGTCAGCCCGCCCGTACCCTTCAGAATCCCGGCGGCCGTTCCCCCACCACGCCGAAGGCGCGCTCCAGCGCGAGCCCCGCGTTGACCATCGGTCCTTCCTCGAACAGACGGCCGATCAGAGTCACGCCATGCGGCACACGGCGCGGCGGCGAAAAAGTCGGCAGCGGATGATTCGGGTCCGGAGCCCAATCGCTGCGCGCCTTCGCCACCTCGACGAAGCCCGCACGCAGTACGAGCGCAGGATGGCCGGTGAAGTTCGTGATGGTCAACATTTCGTCACGTACCGAGGGCACCAGCAGCAGGTCCACTTGCGAAAACAGCCGCGCCATTTCTTCCGCCACTTTCCGCCGCAACCGGTCTGCCTGCACGAAATCGACGGCCGAGAGGAAACGCGCCTGCCGAAAGATGTTGGGCCACGCGTCCGGCACCTGAGCCTTGAGTTCCCTGAGTCCGCCGCTGAGCGTCAGTTCCTCGAACGCCGCCGCCCCTTCCGCGAACAGAATCAGGTTGAGCGAGTCATAGGGCCAGTCGGGAATCGAGACCTCCACCGGAACCATCCCCACTTTCTTCACCACGTCCACGGCGGCCCGGTCCACAGCGGTGGCAGGATTCTCATTCATCCACTTGGGAAAATATCCCACGCGCAGACCTGCGACGCTGGCGCCGGCGTCGAACTCAAGGCGGCTGGGAACGCTGGCCACGTCGCCCGCATCCGGACCTGTGATCGCATGCAGCACCAGCATGGCATCCTCGACGCTGCGAGTCATGGGGCCAAGTTTGTCGAGCGACCAGCAGAGCGTCATCGCGCCGGTGCGCGCCACGCGTCCGTAAGTGGGCCGCAGGCCGGTGATGCCGCACCGCATCGAGGGACTGACGATGCTGCCGCCGGTTTCGCTTCCAATCGCGAAGCCCACCAATCCCGCGGCCGTGGCCGCACCCGGTCCTGCACTCGATCCCGACGATGCTTCCTCCAGCAGCCACGGATTCATCGTCTGTCCGCCAAACCAAATGTCGTTCAAAGCCAGCGCTCCCAGGCTGAGCTTGGCCACCAGCACCGCTCCGGCATCGCGCAAACGCTTCACCACCGCGGCGTCTTCGGTGGGCACGCGATTGCGGAAAGGCTCCGCGCCGTAGGTGGTTGGGATGCCCGCAGTGTCGAGTAGATCCTTGCCGCCCCACGGGATGCCGTGCAACGGCCCGCGATACTTGCCCGCCGCAATTTCTTCGTCGGCTTGTCTGGCCTGCTTTAGCGCCAACTCGCGTGTGAGGGTGATGACGCAGTGCAGCTTGGGATCGAATTCCTCCAGCCGTTTCAGATAAATGCCAGTCAGCCGCTCCGAGGTAAGTTTTCGCGTTTCGATCCATCGCGAAAGCTGCGTCACGGACGCAAACGCAATGTCCTCGTCGCGCGCGGGCAGCGGGCCGGGATCGACCCGGCTGCGCACGAACCGGTCGCGCTCCGGACCTGACTTCTGCCCTGGAAGCACCGGGTTCCACCGCGACGCGGGAGCGATCGTCGCCTCCAACGCCACCTTGCGCGGCCCGGAACGCCGCTCGTAAACCGCCGCCATCGTCTTGCGCCAACTGCCCGCTGCCACGGCTCGCTCGGCGGCAGTCATCTCAAACTGCACCAGTTTCTCCGCCTCGGCGAAGGTGGTAGCGGATACTTCCGGCCCGACCGCCGGCCCCGCTCCGAACGCAGGCGGCGCCCCAGGCGGCAGGTCCGCGGGATTTTGTCCGGGACTGCGCAGCGCAGCGGCGGCCCCCACTACTCCAAGAGATGTCAATGCGAGAAATTGTCTGCGCGATTTCGCCATGAATCCTCCGCAGGGCATTGTAGCGTCTGCGCTGCCCACGGTAATCCTTGGGGCCAAGATAACCCCTGGTTTGCCGACTATCCGGGAGTTGTCGGGTCGTGGCTCGAATTGAAGTTCTGGCGCGCCACTTCTGCGGGCACGGTGTTTTTTCTACCGACTTGGCTACCATCCGTGCGGCGTTAACTTTCCGGTATTCATAGAATCGTGGCTAGCATATTCCGCTGGGACGACTCGGGGTTCCGGATTCCTGAGTGGGAAGGGTCTGCGTGGCTGGCACTGTGTAGGGTATCGTTCCAGCCAGGTTCGCCGCGCATTGCAAAATCGCCTGCGGATCGCCAGAAAGTGTGGATGGCAGATTCGGAATCGACTGGTCAGGTTTCTTGAAATTAAACGCGCTGGTTAAGTCTCCGACGGCTGCGCGGCGCCAGGCGCTCAAGTTAGGCACTTCGGCCCCGAATCGAGTCTCGATGAATCGCAACACGGAAGTGTGATCGAAGAGGTCCGAGGACACGTACCCGCCACGACTGAACGGCGAGATGATCAGCGTGGGCACGCGAAAACCCAATCCAATCGGGCCGCTGATGGCCGGACTGCCGATTACCGTCGGGTCCGGTACCGCGGGCGCGGTCACATATTCGCCTGGCGTGCCCAGAGGCGGCGTCAGCGGTGCAACATGATCAAAAAATCCGCCATTTTCATCGTAGGTAACCAACAAAACCGTCTTCGCCCACAGTGCTGGGTTCGCGCTTAGCGCACCGACGATGAGGGAAAGAATATTTTCACCAAAGAGCGAAGGCGAAGGCGGGTGATCCGAAGTTAGGATCGACCCCACCAGCCAAGAGACTTGGGGCAAATTCCCAAACGCCACATCGGCCAGGAAGTCGACGGGAAACTGCGGTCCGAATCCATTCTGATACAGCACCGATGCAGGATCCTGAAAATTCTTGAAGTAGGAGAGAACATTGTCCGAGAGAATCCCGCCGAGGATAGTCTCATCAGGCGACGAGTAAACCTTCCACGAGATTCCCCGAGCCTGAAGTTGCTCGGGCATGGTGGTATAGGTCAGCTGGCCGTAAAAAGCCGTGCGATTTGTGACGATGGTCTGCAAAACCGGTCCGCCGTTTTTTCCATCTGGGTCGAGCGAAGCCGCCATCGTGTAAAGACGATTCGGATCGGTCGGACCCATCACCGAGCAAAAATAGTTGTCGCAGATGGTGAAGGCGTCGGCCAGGGCGTAGTAATAAGGAATGTCTGCGCGCGTGTAGTAGCCCATGCTTAACACCGCGTCGTCGGGATTAACCGGTAGACGCGAACTCACAAAACCGTCCATCGCACCGTTGTCCCAGCTCTGATGCTGCGGCACCCAATCGTGGCTAATGTCGTGCGTGCAGGCTGCATTCGCTTGGGAGGTGTCCAGGTGGAATGGCAAGAGCGTCCCGATCGGCGAGCTCATCGTGTTCGCAGGATCGGGTTGCTGGAATGCCGCGCTTTGATCCGAAAATCCACGCACGCCGCGGTAGCTCCCAAAGTAGTGATCGAAAGACCGGTTTTCCTGAATCAGGATCACCACATGCTCGATGTCAGTTAATTTGGAGCATCCGGACGGAACGGACGGAACCAACGAAGAAATGCCGCAACCATGCAAACCCAAAGACGCCAGCTCGGCAACAGCCGCGGCGGCTCCCAGTTTAAGTACGTCCCGGCGATTGACCTTCTGCATAGGGCTGAAGTCTTGGATGCGCTCTGCGGGGCAAAGGTAGGACCGATTACCAAAGCCTTTTTAGTCAGCAAACCGGATATGCGGGCGTTCCTGACACCTTGAAGATCGTTGTCGCAGTGAGGGGCAATCCCGAAAGAATATTAAACGTTAGCGTTTATGGGATTTCGCCTTCGTAATCCACAGGCCGTTGTGACATCTGTCACAGCTTTTGTGTTCCGGGGGGACTAGGCTGACCTGTTTCCCGGTATCCCTCCGAGCAGACGTCACATCTTGAGGTCTCCCCATGTATGGGAGAGGTTGTATGTGTCTGCTCGCGATTTTGTTTTTGATTCTGGCGCCGGCCTTGCTGCATAGCCAGTCCGGTCGCGCCACTCCTGCGCCCGATTTCGCAATCCCGCTTCCGCCGCGTATGGTTCAACCTTCAACCGTTGATTCGCTCCGGCACCCGTCGCCCGTCATGCCGCGGGGAACGATGGGCTTCCCCCTATTCGCTCGCGCTGCAGGCACCATTTTTTCGGGCAGCGTAACTGCGGTCGCACGCCGTCCCGCTACCCGCGGCCAGGCGTTAGAAACGGTCGCTATCACCTTCCACATTGAGAATGCGATTCGGGGCGCTACCCCGGGCGAGGAGCTGACCATCTCGCAATGGATTGGCCTCTGGTCGGGCGGCCAGCGCTACCGCGTCGGCGAGCGCGTCCTTCTTTTCCTATATCCCACGAGCAAGCTAGGGCTCACCAGTTGCGTCGCCGGGCAGATGGGGCGTTTCACCATCGATCCGTGGGGTCGCGTCCTGCTCTCGGCAGAACATCTTTCAGCCTTTCGAGAGGATCCCGTCCTTGGTGGGAAGTCGCGCTTACGTTTCAGCGACTTCGCCTTGGCGGTACGGCGGGCCAGTGAGGAGGAGTGAGTGCAATCCAAAGAGGTGACCATGGAAACTCGCATGGCATTTACCACTGGCTCACTTCTCCTCAGGCTGGCCTTGTCGGTGGCGATGATTTTCTTCTTCCCTACGCTTTCCCGCACCGGTGGTCCCAAGTGTGTCGCCGGCGCCACTTACTTCGACCCAACCAGCGCTGGCATTCCCCTGGTTTGGCCGCAGGGACTGATCAGTTACTCCACGGATCAGGGCGATCTCGGTCCGATCCTACCCAACGCCTCCGCCAACACCTTCGTCGCCAGCGCCTTCAGCCAATGGACCTCTGTCCCCACAGCAGCGGTCGCAGCCACCAGGAGTGGCCAGCTCGCCGAAGATGTGAACGGCTCGAACGTCATCGTGAATTCGGACGGCACCATCTCCATGCCCGCCGATATTCAACCCACGGCAACCGGCACGCCCGTCGGCATCGTCTACGACTACGACGGCTCCGTGACCGATGCCTTGATCGGAAGTGGTGCGGGCGATTCCAGCCAGTGCTTCTCCAATGCCGTATTCGGAGGCGACGATAACTACGGCACCTTCGCGACCTATCAGCATGCTCTGATCGTGATCAACGGACAGTGCGCGCTGCAGTCGTCGCAACTCAACGACGTCAAATACCGTCTCGTACGCGTCATCGGCAGGGTGCTGGGCCTCGGCTGGTCTCAGCTTAATCCCAATGTGCTCACCGGCACGCCCCATCCCACGTCCGACGATTACGCGGGATTCCCCGTGATGCACTTCACCGATCACTTCAATTGCGTGCCCATCACCCTCTGTTCCCCAATCCTTACCAGCTGGCAATGGACGACGCTGCGGCGCTCTCACGTCTTTATCCGGTAACGGCGCAGAATCAGTCGAACTTCCCCGGCAAACAGGTGTTTTCAGCAGCTACGGCTCACGGGCTTCGACGACGTGCTCGGAGATCCCCTTGCCGAATGGGGATCGGGCAGCCAAAACGTCGAAGGATTCTTCGACCTCGCCGGACTACAACCCCCAAACGGCAACAGCGCCCAATATCAGTTGAGCGTCGAAGGGCTGAATCCGCAATGGTCGGCCGGGGTCGGCCCCTACTCACCGGGTCCGGTCGCGCCTTCTGGTTCGGCCCAGCCCATCGTGGTGACCGTCACCCCCGGCAATGATGTGGAGCAGGACATTCTAATGGGCGGCAGCGCAGGACCTTTACCTCAAGCGCAGTCCACCTGGACAGCTCCCGCGGCCGTGCCCACGGGAGGTGATTGGGTGGGGTCGCTGAGTGGGTATGGAGACGTGGCGTACCTGATTCTCGCGGCGCAAGCCAATCGCTCGTTGTCGGTGGCAGTGACTGCGCTCGATGAAACCGGAAATTCAAGCCAGCTCAAAGCCCAGCCGGTGGTTGGCATGTGGGCCGCCTCCGATCCGCAAGGCACGGCCCCTCCGGCTTTTACGACTTCTCTTTTCAATCAAATCACTCCAGGCATGACGCGGCTGGATGCACAAGTCGCAACCTCAACCAACTTCTTGATCGGGATTTCGGATGTGCGTGGCGACGGACGCCCCGATTACCATTATCACGCGCACGTGCTCTACGCGGACTCCGTTTCTCCCGCGCGCGTCGGCGTGAATGGCGGCGCCGTCACCGTGCGCGGGACCGGCTTCGCTCCGGGACTTACCGCCGCCGTGGGCAGCACCACAGCCACTCAGCTCGCAGTCCGCGCCGGCCAAATCATTGTTGCTGCGCCCGCGCAGGCGGATGGGCCCCAGAACATCACCATCACCGATCCGATAAGTGGTGCCTCTTCCGTCATGACCAACGCGCTGACGTACGGCGCAGCCGCCACCGACAACATCATCCTGCTCGGCAACGGACTCAATCCATCCACTGCCGTCGGCACGCAGGCAACCAACCCCGTGAGTGTGCGCGTACTGGCAGCCGATGGTGTGACTCCAGTCAGTGGCGCAACCATCGGCTGGAGCGCCGGCAACGGCCTGCAGCTTTCGGCCTGCGGCGGCGCATCCTCCTGCTCGGTCACCAGCGATCAGACTGGAGATGCCATCACCTGGCTGACGCCGGTCGCCACCGGCGTAACGACCATCACCGCAACCCTCGCCCCGGCAGCCTATGGCTCCTCGAAATCTGTGAGCGCGACGCTCAATGCGATTGAGTCGGCCTCTGATATTGGAGTTTCGACGCCTTACCTCTGGATAGCCCAGGGCGCCACCGTGAGCATCCCGCTTACCGCGCGCGTGCTGAGCAACGGCACACCGCAGAACAACGCTAAAGTGAATTTCACGGTGGTCAACGGTTCCGGAACACTCAGCGCTGCCAGCGCGCAAACTAATTCCAGCGGATACGCCACCGTTACGTTGACCGTTGCGCAACTTGCGACGCTGGTACAGGTGAGCGCCTGTGTCGCTCCCAGCAATGTCCCCTGCCAGACCATTTATGCCAACCCAGTTCCGCTTGCCAACCAGAATTTACGGCCCGTAGCGGGAAGTGGGCAGGTGTCCACCGGGCAGGCGTTTCAGCCCGTGATCGTGCGCGTCACGGATTCTTCTTCGCCGCCAAATTCCGTGATCGCTGCCAGTGTGGCATTTCTAACCACCGTGCTACGGCCCGGAGGAACATCTCCGGGAGATGGTAACGGCGAAATCAATCCCACCAATCCCGCCATGCCCGTGATTCTGCAGGTAAGCCAGAGCATAACCACCACCGACATGAACGGGCTCGCGAACATTGTGCCCTCGGCCGGCGGTTTCAGCGCACCCGTGGAAGTAGACGTTGCGGTCACGGCCGGGATTGGTGCCTTGCTCGACTATCCGCTTGAACTGCTGCCTGGCCAACCCATGGAGAATGACTCTGGAGAGGTAAAGCCACCTTCGACTGGACGTCTTCCGGTTCGCATTGTCCGGCCGCGAGAAATACAGGAGCGCTGACGCGGTCGCGATCTCTTTGACGTCAGAGGCGGAGTTACGAACTGGGGCCAATCGTACCGCGCGGAACAGCTGGCATCTTAGGCGAGGCCCTCTGGGCCGCCACGGAGACCCTGCAGCAGCGCACCCAGGCCACAGCCGAGGAGAATGAGGCCAGCGAACGGGAAGCAGATCAGCATACCCAGCAGGCCAATCAAACCCGAGATGCTACTTGGCCCACACGGTCCCAGGAGCCGCCGGAAAACAGCGCCACCAGGCAAACTCCTCCGACTGCGAGGTGCACCAGCGCGGATCGCATCCATTTCGACACGGCGTGAGTCTAGCATCGCTGGACGACTCTTCCTACCGCCCAAAAATTACCGTCGCGCGTGCACCAAAGGCATTTCGCGAGCGAAGCGCAAGTTGGTCTGCCTCATGAGTCTTTGCTGAAGGCGAAAGCCGGAGCCTGAGGTCTGACGCCGGCGTCATTTCGTCCACTGGTCGACCCAATCGTTCACCGTCTTGTACCACAACTTCGAATTCTGCGGCTTCTGCACCCAATGGCCTTCGTCGGGGAAGTACAGCATTTTCGACGGCACGCCTTCCATCTGTAGCGTGGTGAAAAGCTGGAAGCCTTCGCTCACGTCGAGGCGGTAGTCGCGTTGGCCGTGGATGACCAGCGTCGGCGTCTTGAAATTCTTGGCGTACTGGTGCGGCGACCACTTCTGGTAGCAGGCGCGGTTATCGTAAGGCGTGCCTTTGAACTCCCAGTTGTTGAACCAGAGTTCTTCGGTGGTGCCCCAGGCGGACTCGGCGTTGAACATGCCGTCGTGCGACACCAGACACTTGAAGCGGTCGGTATGGCCGAGGATCCAGTTAATGGCGTATCCGCCGTAGCTGGCGCCCAGCGCGCACTCGCGGTTCTTATCGATGAACGGGTAAGTCTTCTCGGCGTAGTCGAGGCCCTTCATCAGGTCTTCAAACGGAGCGCCGCCCCAGTCGCCGTTGATGGCGTCAATGAACTTCTGCCCGTATCCGGTCGAGCCGTGGAAGTTGATCATGATGACGACATATCCGTTTGCGGCGAACAGTTCGGGATTCCAGCGAAAGCTCCAGTCGTCTCCCCAGGCCCCCTGCGGCCCGCCGTGGATGAGGAACTTCACGGGATATTTTTTGCCGGCATCGAAGTTCGGCGGCTTGACGAGAGAGCCCTCAACACTGTCGCCATGCGCACCGCGGAACGAGAACGACTCGGCGTTTGACATGCCAATTTGCGACAGCAACTGCTCGTTTACGTGGGTAAGCGCCCAATCCTTGTTCAACGAACAATTCTCTTTTCCTCGATCCACGTCCCCGGTCCTGGCAGGGCAGCCGTCCCCAGCGCCATCGGCCGAGTAAATTTCGTTCGGCGCGCTGATCGACATGCGGCTGAACACCAACTCTTTCCCATCTGGGGTGATGGTTACGTCATCGTCGAAGCCTCCCACAAGTGCACGTCTGGGAAACTCGATCTGGTTCTTATCGGTCCCAGAAGATACTCCTACCGCATAGATCAGAGAGTGGCGCTCGTGCTCCGCGCTGAAGTAGATCGTCGTCGAGTCAGGAGCCCAGACGAATGAACCAACCCAATGATCGAAACCCTCCGTTACATCCTTCTTCACGCTCGTCTTGCGGTCGTACAGCATCAAGCGGAAGCGGTCGCTCTCGTATCCCGGACGCTGCTGGGCGCGGTAGGCGATGTAGCGGCCATCGGGCGAATAGAGCGGCGACGAGTCGCTGGCGGGATTGTCCGCGGTGATGTTCTTCGCCGGGCCTCCGCTGACCGGGACGATCCACAGATCGTTGTTGGTAGAAGCCGCCGGATTCTTGTCGTGATTTGAGGCGTAACAAATCTCCTGCCCATCTGGAGAGAAGGCATAGTCATCCTGCCCGCCGAGAGAGAACACCGGCGCGTCGTAGTCGCCAGGAGAAAGGTCGAGAGGGTGATCGTCGATATGCGGGCCGCTATAGTCCTTAACGAATCTGGGGCCTTCAGCAGGAATCACGAACAGGTGACTGCGCTTCCCATCTTTATATGCGTTCCAGTGACGATAGAATAGATGATCAAAAATCATCGCCTTGACCTTCGATTGTTCGGCCTCCTTGAGTTTTTGTTCGTTGCAGTTCGCTTCTGCTTCGGGCGCATCGTCGCATGCCGGATAGACGTTCGAGATGAAGAGTATGTGCTTGCCGTCTGGGGACCAGAGTTCACCATCCGCCTCAGTGGCTAAGGACGTAACTTTTCGCGGAAAAGTAACCGTGCCCTGGGCTGAATCAAATTCAGCAACCCAGACTTGCGACCCGCCTTCCTTCGTCGAAAGAAACGCGAAGCGCTTCCCATCCGGCGCCCAGCGCGGACGGTCGCCGTCCTGATCGGGGATGAGCACGCGCTCGGCGGTTCCCGCGTCTCGCAAATTCGGCGAGACGTGGAGCACCCCACTTTTTTTCTGGTCACCACTTTTTTCTTCACTTCCTGCCGTGGGCACGATCCAGATATGCGGCGTCTTCGTGTTGGCTTCGAGATCGACATCGACCACGCTGAAGATCACCCACTTGCCGTCGGGCGAGATTACGGGCTCACCCACGCGCTTCAGCTTCATCATGTCGTCGAAGGTGAAGGGATGTTTGGCCTGGGCGAGAGCGGGGAGGGTGAGAGTAAGAACGAGGAAGGAGAGAAAAAGTCGACGCATAAGCCACTCCTTGGCAAACGGATGAGTGTAGCAGGCGGGAGCGGGTAGCTTCTAGCTTCCAACTTTCTGCGCTCCCCTCCTGTCTGGTTGTCCGTTGAACGGGGCCGGGGACTACATGTGTCGGCGTTATCACGGCGGTTCTAGTATGTGAGACTAGCGGTAGACGGTTACTTTCCGAACCAACCTCTTTTCCGAGAAGGCATCCAAGTGAGTGGCAGAACTGCAGCACCCTACCCTCCAGCCTCGCTGAGCGGAGAGGGGTTGGAGGGCGGGGTAGCCGCGGTGTCTGCCTCTTTTACAGATCCGGCTTGCCGAGGTTCCTGCTATAGGACGTGGCGAGCAACGAGTCTACGACGTCCTCGCCTGAAATTCGCTAAACTATACATATGAAATCGGTGCCCGCTCGTTTGCTATTTTGTGTGACTCTGCTGGCCTGCGGACTGGCGGCTTTGCCCGCGCGTGCCCAGGAAGGTCCGCTTGAGAACACTGCCCCAGCAGGCACGACGCCGGAGGACATTATCAAGCGCTTCGCCGCCAAGGAGACGGAATTTTCCAAGGCGCGCGACCAGTACACCTACCGCCAGGACGTGAAAGTTGAAACCCTTGACGGAGAAACGGTCGACGGCCAGTATCACGAAGTCTTCGATGTGATGTTCGACGACAAGGGCCACCGCATCGAGAACGTGGTGTTCGCCCCAGCATCGAGTCTGACCAAGATCTTTATGTCGCAGGAGGACTTTGAAGACATCCGGCACCGGCTGCCGTTTGTGCTGACCACCGAAGACCTCCCGGAATACAACATCCTCTACGTCGGCCAACAAAAGGAAGACGAACTGGAGTGCTATGTGTTCGATATCGCCCCCAAGAAAATCGAGGGCAAGAAGCGCTACTTCCAGGGACGTGTCTGGGTCGACAACCACGACTTCCAGATTGTGAAGACCTATGGCAAGACGGTTCCCGACATCCGCCAGAAACATGGCGACCAAGAGAATCTGTTTCCCAAATTCACTACCTGGCGGCAACAGATCGACGGCCAATACTGGTTTCCCGTCTACACCAAGGCGGACGACGAACTGCACTTCAAGATGGAAGACGTGCACATCAAGGAAGTCGTGAAGTACGAGGACTACAAGCGCTTCGGTGCCAAGTCTACGATCTTGTACCAGGGCAAGGAAATTCCCAAGGGCGAGAAACCGCCAGAGCAGAAGCCGGACGAGAAAAAGCCGCAGAAGTAGCTGTCAGCTCTCAGCTATCAGCCTTCAGCTAAATCAACACAAACCCAGCGCTCTCATGCGCTGTGCGACCGATCAAAGCGAGGGATTCCGGGGTTTGGCTGACAGCTGACGGCTGAGAGCTGACAGCTAATAAAACAGATATTTCCTCCACTCTCAGCTATCTGCCTTCAGCTAAATCAACACAAACCCAGCGCTCTCATGCGCTGTGCGACCGATCAAAGCGAGGGATTCCGGGGTTTGGCTGACAGCTGACGGCTGAGAGCTGACAGCTAATAAAACAGATATTTCCTCCACTCTCAGCTATCTGCCTTCAGCTAAATCAACACAAACCCAGCGCTCTCATGCGCTGTGCGACCGATCAAAGCGAGGGATTCCGGGGTTTGGCTGACAGCTGACGGCTGAGAGCTGACAGCTAATAAAACAGATATTTCCTCCACTCTCAGCTATCTGCCTTCAGCTAAATCAACACAAACCCAGCGCTCTCATGCGCTGTGCGACCGATCAAAGCGAGGGATTCCGGGGTTTGGCTGACAGCTGACGGCTGAGAGCTGACAGCTAATAAAACAGATACTTCCTCCACTTATCATCCGACCGTCCCATCAGGCGCATGATGTGGCGGCTGGTATGTAAGTTGAAGGCGCGGGGTTCGCGCAGCAGTTTCATGCCGGCTTCGGCGGGATGCTGGTTGCCTTTGCGGCGGTTGCAGGCGTGGCAGCAGGCGACCAGATTTTCCCAGGTGGACGAGCCTCCACGGGAGCGTGGGATCACGTGGTCGAGTGTTAATTCACTCGAGGGCAGCACTGTGGCGCAATACTGGCAGGCATTGCGGTCGCGCAGCAGAATGTTTTTTCGCGAGAGCGCGCGGCTCTGGTGCGGAATGCGGCGGTACTCGAGCAGGCGGATCACCGAGGGCAGGCGCATGGCCACGCGGGCCGAGTGCAAAAAGTGTCCGTTCTCTTCCTCGGTCATGGCCACGCCTTTGAGCACGAGAACCAGCGCACGGCGCGCGGCGCAAACGTTAATGGGCTCGTAGGACGCGTTCAGCACGAGGACAGGCGCGAGCAGGGCATGGCCGTCGCCGGGCCGGTGCGTGGCCGCCGGCGAGAACAGGCCGGCGGCATGCCGGGAGCCTGCATCGTGGTCCATCCTCAGTGACATAACTTCCTGCCCTCAGGGGCTGAAGCCCAATCCGTTTTCCCTTCAAAATGGCCGGCTCGACTTCGCGTCTTTCCAGCCCTTCGGTCTAGCTCCCCGCGGCCCTCGCCAAAAGATCTTCCCGCTCCGTAGCCATCGCGGCGGCATTCTCATCTATATCCATATCCGCGCCCGGCCGGAATTCCCCATAATTAGATGCCAATTTCACGGTGCGCGCCACCGTCGCGACCCACACCTGCGAGGCTCCGGCGCGGCGCAGCACCCGGGCGCATTCCGTGGCCGTAGCTCCCGTCGTGTAAACATCATCCACCAGAAGCACGTCGCGGCCAGTGACTTCTGCGGAACGCGCGACGGCAAAGGCTCCGCGCAGGTTTACACGGCGCTGGTGGCTGGTCAAGCCAATCTGAGAAGACGTGTCGCGGGTGCGCAGCAGAAGGCCGGGGACAAGCTGCAAACGCTCACCCGTGGGACGACATTTCAGCGCCGCCCGGGCGATCAGTTCCGCTTGATTGAACCCGCGCTGGCGCCGCTTGGCCTGGTACAGCGGCACCGGAATCACCAGGATCGCCGGTCGCTCAAACGGCAACTGCTTCATCATCGCCTGCTCAAAAGCAGGCTCGAGCGCGCTCAAGGCCTCCGCCAACCTGCGCCCCAGGACCTTGGCCGCCGGGCGCACCCCGTTGTACTTCAGCAGGTGAATCAGTTCGCGCAGTCCACTCTCATAACTGCCGTACGCCACCGCCCGGCCAAAGGGACGGGCAATACGGCGGCACACCCGACATCGACTCAGACCTTCGTCGTCTCTCTCCACATAGGAAGGAAACACGCGCTCACCGCAAATAGAACAAACTTTGCGGCTGGCCGGCTGGATGCTGTCTAGGCAATGGGGGCACACTGGGAGGCGGGAGATATTCAGCAGAGGTTCGCCGCAAATGCGGCAGTCGGAAGGAAACAAAACGGAGAAGAGACTCTCAGCTACTCGGGCCCAAGCTCGGTTCGCCCAAGCCCGTCCACGAACGGGCGAAGTCTCGTGCGAAACAATAGAATGCCCTGCTACTGCAACACTGGCGTGGCTAGCCCGGATTCGGTCCTCACTACTGCTGAAGACGGCCTCCTCATGATCCCGCGGATAAATCCGCCGCGGCCAATCTTTGCTGCAACCTCTGCAGTATAGCGGCGATTGCCGCCCTTAGGCAACGTTACGGTTGGAGGCAGGTGTCACTTTGCCGGGGTTGACCCTCGGCGAGTCCGGCAGTCGGTCGCGCACCGGGGTGAAAATCAGACGGTAGTCCCGCCGGAAACATTCCCCGCAGCGCACGGGCATCAGAAGAAACAGACGGAGGATAAACCGTTCGATCAAGGTACGGCGGCGCGAGCGGAACCCAACTTCGCTGCCACAATCGCGGCAAATGTAGGGCGGAGCCAAAGGCCGATCAGGGGAGTCGTTCATACTTGCACCTCAGAAAACCCAGACTGCGAAGGGAATACCGATTGGCCCTATTTTACACCAGAAAGGCCCGTCAAAGCCTCCCTTAAGTAGCACCAGGTTTTTCGATGCCGATTCGCCAAGCAAACTCAGCGGGACCAAATGCCCCGTAAGCGCTCCCTGAAAGTATTCTTCGCCTGACACGAAGGGAACTCTGCGGAACCCGGTTTTGGATCGCTCCGGGAGGCCGACAATCCGTTCGGAATCTGGTCATCACTTCCCACAAGCCCGTTTCTGGGTGGCCAACGATCCGCCCAGAAGGCGCTGAAAACTGTCCAGAAACAAGGGATCATCGTGCCCGCCCGCGATGTAAAGGCCTTGGCGGATGATCTTGTGGTGTTACCAGCATCGCGAAGAGAGTCAGGCCATGGGGCGGGCAGCGCAGGCCCGAGTCGAGAGCGGGTTCACGCTTGAGCACTACAACCAAAGAGTGATCGCGCTGTATCGGGCGCTGGCGGGATGCATAACCTAGCGCCCCATTTTGTCGAGGGTGCCCGCTAACAATCAGCGGTACCGTGCAGTCATTTCCTCGATGGAGGAATTCCCGAGCAGCAGTTTCGAGGACTCCGTTCCGTAAATCCACTCGTCGAAATAAACCTTGAGGTCGCGCTTGCTAACCTGTCCCGCGAGCAATGCAAAGTCGTGGAAATCTACGGGCGTATCAGAGTGTGCAGTGAGCAACCCTCGAATGATCTGGCGGAAGTCTGCGTCGCCAACCAAGCGTATGCAAAACATAGAGACTTCTTTTTTCAGCGGAGCTGCACTTGTCTTACGGGCTCGCCGCATGCTAACGTGCGCGGTTCCAGTGATTTGAATCCGTTCGAGAAGGCAACGCGGACGAATTCGTTTCTATCCCACAGCCTAAGAGGATTCCAGCTATGAGCACACCCGTGATCGACCTCCCCGGCAAGAAAAAGCACGCGCCGTATGTGCCCGAAACCATGGAGATGAAGGAGTTCACCTTTCGCGCCTTGTTGATCGGGCTAGTGATGACCGCGATTCTCGGCTCGGCCAACGCTTATCTCGGGCTGAAGGCCGGGATGACGATTGCGGCGACCTACCCGGCAGCGGTCATCGGCATGGCGCTGCTGCGCCTGATGAAAGGTTCGCTGCTGGAAGAAAATATTGCGCGAACCGTGGGATCGATCGGCGAATCGGTGGCGGCGGGCGCTGTGTTCACTATTCCGGCGTTTGTGATGGCAGGATTGTGGCCCGGCCTTACCCGCGACAGATATTGGACTTCCGTCGCGCTGATGGTAATCGGCGGCACGCTCGGCATTCTCTTTGTGACCCTGTTGCGGCGCGTCATGGTGGAAGACGCGGACCTTCCCTTCCCCGAATCCGTAGCGGCGTCGGAGATTCACAAGGCGGGCCAACAGGGATCGCGAGCGGCAAAGATTCTGTTTGCGAACATGGGATTCGGCGGCCTTATGTACCTGCTGGGCGCGGTGAATGTGTTTTCGGCAAGCAATACTTTCCCCGTCAGCATCAGCGCCCTGGGGAAAAAGCTGTTACTGCGCACCAGCACCAATCCGAACGTCGCCACAACGATCACGGGCGGAACAACGTTGTTCACCGCGCCGGACATCAGCCCCGCGTATCTGGGCGTGGGCTACATCATCGGTCCGCGGCTGGCGGCCTTGAATTTTGCCGGCGGCGTGCTTGCCTGGGGACTGCTGGTCCCGCTTCTTACTTTCACGATCGGGCCTTACGTTCAGGCGTCGCTTCCTGCCGGACAAACCATCGCATGGCCGCTGCTGGCGCAGGCCATCTACTACTCGATCGTGCGTCCCATCGCGGTGGGCGGGATGTTGGTCGGCGCGTCCTACACGTTATTCAAGATGCGCAAGCAGTTGGGAGCGGGAATGTCACGTGCGGTTTCTGATCTCAAGAAATCTGCCGCTGCCCATGCCGCCACCAACCGCACCGAACGCGACCTGCCGGCGAAAGCGATTTTTGCGGGCGTGGCCGCGGTGATGGTCGCGATGTTTGTGCTGTATTACTTCTTCATCGGCGGCGCTGGGAATCTGTCGAGTTCGCAAGTCATCACGGGTGCGGCCGTGGCCACGGTGGTGATGGTGGTGCTCGGCTTCTTTTTCGCCGCGGTGTCGGGCAACCTGGTGGGCATGATCGGCTCCTCCAACAATCCAGTCTCGGGCTTGACGCTGTGCACCCTGGTGATCGCGGCTCTGCTCATGGTAGCTCTGGGAGTCGCCGGCACGGGCGGCGTGGCGGCGGTGCTGGGCGTGGCGGCGGTGATCTGCGTGTCGTCGGCGGTGGCGGGCGAGATGCTGCAGGATTTGAAAGTGGGCCACATCCTGGGCGGCACACCTTCGAAGATGCAGATCGGCGACCTGCTGGGCGTGGTGGTCGCGTCGCTGGTGCTGTTCTTCCCGCTCGCCGTCCTCGATAAGGCTTACCACTTCGGAAGTTCGGCTCTCCCGGCTCCGCAGGCGGGCCTGATGGCGATGCTGTCGAAAGGGATTGTGGGAGGCGACATGGCGTGGCCGCTGGTGGTCGTCGGCATTCTGTTGGGCATCGCCATGATCATGATTGAAGTGAAGAGCGTGATGCTGTTTTCGGTGGGCATGTATCTGCCGCTGGGAACGACTTTCGCGATTTTTGTGGGCGGCGTGATTCGCTGGATCACCGACAAACTGCGCGACCGCCGCGGTTTGAACGATGCCCAGAAAGCGCGTGTAGATAATGCCGGCGTGCTCACCGCCTCAGGGCTGATTGCCGGCGAGGCGCTGTGCGGGCTGGTAATTGCCGGACTGGTCGGATCAGGGAAAGATGTGACGCTGGTTCATTGGACACCTTCCGTTTGGGCTTCGCTGGCAGCGTTCCTGGTGCTGATCCTAGTGATGGTGCGGGTGCCGCTAGCCAACGCGGGCAGCCCGGACGAACCCGCGCCGCCGACGGCGATCATGTAGCTGCTCGTGTGGCGCGGGCGCCCTCGCCCGCGCTCTGCCGGCAGCAAAGAGCTGTCAACCACGAAGGACACCCTTCGCGGTTTAGTGTTCTTATGTCCATCCCTGAGAACATCGCTGCGGTGCGCGAACGGGTCGCAGAGGCCGCGCGCCGCGCGGGACGGCGTCCGGACGAAATCGCACTGATGGCGGTGAGCAAGACTCATCCGCCAGAGCGCATTCGCGAAGCCCATGCCGCCGGGCTGCGTCTGTTCGGAGAGAATCGCGTGCAGGAATTTGCCGGGAAGGCCGGCGCGCTGGTTGATTTGTCTGGAGCCGAGTGGCACATGATCGGGCACTTGCAGACCAACAAGACTGGCAAAGCAATAGAACTTTTCCACGCGGTGGACTCGGTCGATTCGGTGAAGCTAGCCGAGAAACTGGATGCGGCCGCACGTGCGGTGGGCAAGAAGTTGAGCGTGCTGATCGAAATCAACGTCGGCGGCGAGACGGCGAAAAGCGGCGTTGCGCCGGACTCGCGGGAACTGGAAGAACTGCTGTTGGCTGCACCGCGGCTCGAGGCGCTGGAATTTCGAGGCCTTATGACGGTGCCTCCGTTTACCGACGATCCCGAGGCGGCGCGACCCTACTTCCGAGAGCTCCGCGAATTGCACCATGCAATCGCTGCCCGCAAACTCCCGGCGATTGATATGGATGGGCTTTCCATGGGCATGTCCCACGACTTCGAAGTAGCGATCGAAGAAGGCTCGACCTGCGTGCGGGTCGGCACCGCGATCTTTGGGGAAAGAAAAGCTTCACAGCAAAGTTAACCACGGAGGCACAGAGACAGAGAGAAAACCAAAACGCCCTTCTCTCTGAAGTCTTCTCTGTGTGTCCGTGGCTCCGTGGTGAAATCATGCTCCTGATTCACGAAACCACCGATGGGGCCACTTTCGCCGTCAAAGTCCATCCCCGCGCGAAGAAGAACGCCATCACCGGCGAACTTGGCGATGCGTTGAAAGTCTCCCTGACCACTCCTCCCGTGGAGGGCCGGGCAAATGAAGCCTGCATCGAATTCTTTGCCAAACTTTTGAAGGTGCCGCGATCTTCCGTTACCATTGCCTCCGGCCAGGCCAGCAGGAACAAGGTCATTCGCGTCGCCGGGGTGACCGGCCAGTACGTCCGAGATCGCTTATGCGGTTAATCGCGGACGGGGGCGCCCGCGCCACGTAACATCAGGAGCCACTTTGACCTTCTCGCAACGCTTCGAGGAAATCCGCACCGGGTTCGAGCGGCCATTCTGGATCGCGAATATCACCGAAATTTTCGAGCGGCTTGCCTACTACGGGGCGTTTGCTTCGCTGGCTTTGTACCTGCAGGAGCAGCTGAATTTCTCCACCGAGCAAACCGGCACGCTGACAGGCATCTTCGGCGGCATGGTGTGGTTTCTCGCGATTTTCGGCGGGGCAGCTGCCGACCGCTTGGGCTTCCGCCGCGCTCTTTCGGTCGCCTATCTCATTCTCGGTGCCTCGTATTTCCTGATCGGTTCGATCGGGGCGTCGTGGCTGGCGCCCGTGCGCAACGCCGTGCCCCTGGGGCTGTTTGTCGGCTTCATCCTCATTCTTCCGGCGCTCGGAGTAGCGCTGGTCAAGCCTTGCGTGGTGGGCACGACGGCCCGCGCCTCAAAAGAAAACGTCCGCTCCATCGGCTACTCGATTTACTACACGATGGTCAACATCGGCGGCGCCGCCGGGCCCTACTTTGCTTCGTGGGCTCATCGCCATTTGGGTGTCGAAAATGTTTATCGCGTGGCCGCGCTCAGTGTCTTCGCGATGTTTTTCGTAGTCCTGCTTTTCTTCCGTGAGCCACGCAAGGCCGGCGATGCACCGCCGCCCTCGATCGCAACGGTGGCGCGGAATTTCTGCGTGGTGTTGGGAAACTACCGGCTGGTCTTGCCCATATTGCTGGTTGCATTGGTGCTACGGATCGCTCTGTGGGTGCATCCGGCGTGGGGAGTGCCGTGGTGGATCTGGGCCGGCTTGCTCGCGATTATGCTGGCGGGCATCAGCCGGTTTATGTGGTTCCTCGTGATCTTCACGGGCTATTGGATTGTGTTCTGGCAGCAGTACATCAGTTTGCCCGGGTTCATTCACGGCTACATCAACCCTCACGCTGACGTCGAAATGATTCTGGTGGTCGACGGGTTGACCGTGATCTGTCTGACTCTGGCGGTGAATTTCCTCACGCGCAAGGTGCCAGCGTTTGCCGCCGTGATTCTGGGCACGGTGATCACGTCGCTTTCGTGGTTGATCCTCGCCTTCCGGCCGACGATCTGGGGCGCGGTCTTCTCGCTGTTTTTCCTGGCGCTGGGTGAAATCATTCAGGCGCCGCGCTACTACGAATACATCTCGCGGCTTGCGCCTCCGGGGCAGCAGGGGACGTACATGGGATTTGCCTTCGTACCGATCGGCATCGGATCGCTCATCGGCGGACCGTTTGGCGGATTCCTGCTGCATCACTTTGGCGAAGTCCAGCACCGGCCGGCAATGATCTGGTTTTGGATTACTGGGATAGGGCTGGCGACGGCAGCACTGCTATGGATTTATGACCGGTTAGTGCGGCGAGACAAAAGCGTCGCGGCTTGACTTCGCTCCCCGCCGGTGGGATCATTCGCCCCCAGCAAGTGAAACCAAAAGGAGGCTCTATGCCACATTACCTGCATCAAGTCGCGTATTCGCGCGAGGGGTGGGCTTCTCTGTTGGCCAATCCGCAGAACCGCATTGAAGCCGTGCGGCCTGCAATCGAAAAACTGGGAGGAAAGATCGAAGCTGCCTGGTTTTCCTTCGGAGACTACGATGTCGTCGTGATTGCAGAACTTCCCGACAACGTGAGCGCTGCAGCAATCGCCATGGCGTTTGCCGGAGGCGGAGCCTGCAAGTCGGTGCAGACCACACCGCTGATTTCTCCGGAAGAAGCACTGCAGGCCCTGAAAAAGGCGGGGGAATGCGGGTATCGGCCTGCGTCGGCCCAGGCACGCGCGGCTTAACCAACGACCAGCAAGATGGGGCCAGGGCGGCCTCCGCAGGCCGCCTTTTTTGATGACCTCTTGATTTCGATGCCCTCCCGCAAAACCAGACCGGCGGAGATTGCGGCGCAGATCCGACACGCGTTGAAAGATGGTGGCTCGGCCGAGCACGCCGCCGGAGTGCAGTGGTTTTTCAAAGAAGAGATCAAGTCACACGGCTGGTACACGGGCGATTTGCGGCGCGCTATGCGACGCTGCCGCCGCGACATCTTGCGGAAGCACGACTTCAATTTTCTCGTGGGTGTCGCCGACAAACTATTCTCCGGCAAGGTGCTCGAGGAAAAAGCTGCTGCGGTGTTTCTGCTTGAGAAGATGGATGCGCAGTGTGGCAACCGCGAGTTCCGCATGTTCGATTCATGGCTGAACCGCATCAGCAGCTGGGCCGATCACGACGGGCTGGTGCACTGCCTGATCGCGCCGATGGTGGCTGCGAAGCCGGCTCGGATCAAGAATGTTTTTCGCTGGGCGAAGTCGCCGAAACGGTGGCACCGGCGGGCGAAAATGCTCTTTCCCGAGATCGTGAAGCTTTCCGACTCGCTGCTCTCCGACCACGACGACATGGTGCAGAAGGGCCTGGGCTGGCTGCTGCGAGAAACGGCAAAATACGATCCGAAGCGCACCGTACCGTATCTAATGAAGATTCGCGGGCGGGCTCCGCGGCTCGTATTGCGGACCGCGTGCGAGCTTGCTCCTTCCGGAATTCTCGGTAAAGGTTGTTCGTCACAGGAATTGCGATTCTTTTTGTGGAAGGCTGTGGAAAAAGGGTGGTGGCCGCAATCGGGCCGAGTCCGGATGCGAAAAGTGTCCAATACCAGCGGGACGGTGACTGATCTCATCGGCGCGGGCGCGCCCACCCTTCGAAAATCGCGAAGGGTGGGGCAGCCTCTGGTCGTGATGACGCTGGCGAGTAAAACGATAAGGTGGGCCAGCCCCCGGAAGGTAGTGGGTCAGTTCAAACGTTTAGAGTGACCCCAGTCATGGAGGCTGGGATTGTCAATCACGTGTGGACCTTGGAAGAACTGGTTTTCATGTTAGATACGCCATCACCCTTTCATTCGGCCTAAAATAGTAAAGCCCTGATTCGCGGCCAGGTCCTTTTGTAAATTCGTAATAGGGAGATTTGGCAGTGCACTCCCAATAGCAGCGTATCGCAGGAGTGTGCTCATTCAAAGTGGGAACACTCAAGACAATCGCCGACGCACTGATTAAGGCATATCACGCATCTCCTCGATTTATGGCCGTTATGTGTGTAGTCTGCGCCGTGTTGCTATTCCTGCCAGCGCGTTTCCTTGGCTTGCTGTCGGTGGAACCCGTCTTATCTCACTACCGACCACATGTCGGCATGGCCTTTGTTTTTTTCTTGGTGATGACGATTTCTTATCCCACATCAAAGGCGTGGAATTGGTCCTCCTCAATCGTTCGTCGCCACTCATTACACAAACACAGGATCGCGAGATTGCACGCTCTGGACAACCGAGAAAAGAAAATTCTCAAGGGGCTTGTCGGGGAGAACATATGAGCTGCCTACTATGATTCCTTTGACCCTACAGTTCTAGGCCTCATAAGATGCAGCATTATGACGTGGGCGACTTCCATCATACCTACGCGGAGTGCGCCCGCAAGCATTACGGAATGGGCGTGGGACTATTTACGCCAACACCCAGAACTGCTTGAATGAGCAACAGTCGCGAATTCAAACTGACCCACTACCCCCCGGAAAGCGGAGCTGCACGTCAGAGAAGTCGCTTGATACCATCGTCCCGGCACGCATTGTTGTCCCCCGTAAAAACTCGGCGTGTCAAAGGTGGAACACCCGGAATCATGGTTTGCCCATCTCTCGCGCGCAATGGGACAATACAAACATATGCAAAAATCGCTCACGATTGTGTGTCAACTATTCGCGGCTGGGATAATGCTGCTGGGCCATGCCCCGGCGCAGCAGACTCCGGCAGTCCCACCTCAACCCAGTCAACCCGCTTCCACCCAGGCGGCTCCGGCCAAAACGCAGAAGGCTCCAGCAGCCAAGAAGACTCCCGTGACCACGAAAAGTGCAACCGCTCTAACGCTCAAGACCCAGAAAGAAAAGGCGAGCTATGCCTTGGGGATGAAGATCGGAGGAGATCTTCGGAAGCAAGGCGTGAATACGGCGGTGGATCCGGCGATCGCGGCGCGAGGATTCAAGGACGCTCTGGCCGGCAGCAAACCGCTGCTGACCGAAGACGAGGAGCGCGCCGCTCTCACGCAACTGCAGACTGAGGTCCGCGGGAAACAGGAAGCGAAGGCGCACGAGGCTGGGGCTGCGTCCCGCACAGAGGGTGAGGCATTCCTGGCAGCCAACAAGAGTAAAGAAGGAGTGGTGACATTGCCGAGCGGTCTGCAGTACAAAATCCTGACGGCGGGGACGGGACCGAAGCCCACGGCGGCCGATACCGTGTCCTGTAACTATCGCGGGACGCTGCTCAACGGCAAGGAATTCGACAGCTCGTACAAACGCGGCGAGCCGACATCGTTTCCAGTGGGAGGAGTGATCAAAGGTTGGACGGAAGCGCTGCAATTGATGCCGGTGGGATCGAAGTGGCAGCTGTTCATCCCTGCGGATATGGCGTATGGCGACCGGGGCGCAGGGGGCGACATCGGCCCGGGAGAAACTCTGATTTTTGAAGTGGAGTTGCTGTCGATTGGGGAGCAGAAGAAGTAGGGCCGCTGTCAGCTATCAGCTATCAGCTTTCGCAATGCTAAGGATTACCGTTGTTAAGAACTCACGATTGGCCGTCTGCAAATCAGCAGGCGGCCTTATTTTTGGTTGGCATGCCGTTCTCTTCAAGGTCGGTCTCTCTAAAGCCTGATTGCTGCGCCGCCGATAGAGATGGCAGCGACGAGGGAGAACAAGGTGAAAATTCTCTTAGTGGAGGACAGCAAGCCCATCCGACGGGAGAATGAATCCGCTTTGCACAAAGCAGGATATGAAGTGATCTGCGCTGAAGATGGGGAGACTGCGCTGCAGCTGGCGCAAGCGCAGCAACCTGACCTGATTCTGCTCGACATGATCTTGCCCAAGCTGAGCGGACCGGAGGTATTACGGCGTCTGAAGAGGGGACGCCTGACGGCCGCGATTCCGGTGGTGGTGGTCAGCAGTCTCTCGGAGAGGAACCGGCAGAAGTTGCTGGAAGCTGGCGCGGAGGAATATCTGGAAAAGAATTTGCTGATGCCCGGGCAGGGAATCAATCTGTTGCCGCAGGCGTTGCAGAACGTGATTTGCCGCATCAACCGGAAACGCGGAGTCGCCTTTTCCAACATTCCTTTGCACGAGTGAAGAGCATACTGAGAACTGCTCTTTCGGAATCGCGTGCTCACGCACACATTGAAGGCGCTATAGAGCGTGATGCAAGTGTTCTTCCGCAGAAAGATTGGCGCCCGCCAGGAGCAGCAAGCCCGAGAGAAACGCCCAGAACATCATGCTCACGGAGAGCGCGAACGGGCCGTAGACCTCCTGAAAATTCAGCCAGGGCAGAGCCAGGATATAGGCATATTTCAAAGCTTCCGAGAGCAACCCCATGATGATGGCCGCGGGTAACACGGCCCGCGCCGGGACTTTGCCGTTGGGCAGCAGCCAGTAGATCAGGAAGAAGATAGCGATACTGGCGGCGATGGCGAACACTTTCATCGTCAGAAATCCCACCAGGCGCACGAAGCCCGTGCCGTAGCCGCGCAGCAGGAACTCCATAAACGCAACCGGGCCCGCGGTTAGCGCAATCGAGAGCAAGGCCAGGACGCCGCAGGCAAAGGCCAATCCGAGCGAGATCAATTGATTGCCCAGGTAGGAGCGATTGTTCTCAAAGCGCCAGATGCGGTTGAGCGCAACTTCGAGCGGCAAGAAAACGCCGGACGAAGTCACCAGCAGAATGATCAAGGAGACAACCTGCACGCGCTGCCGGGAATTGACCATGGCGTTGAGGTTGCGGATGACAAAGTCCTGCCCGGCAGGCAGGTAGTCGCGCAGCAGTTGCAGGACTACGTCGTACATAACGCGCGAATGAAAGACGCGGCGGATGAGGGTCATCAGCAGGACGACGAAAGGGAAGAAGGACAGGATGGAATTGGCCGCGACCGAGAAGGCGAAGGTGTGGACTTCGGTCCGCATCAGATATTTGACGGTGGAAAGGACCAGGCCTTGGGAAGGGCGCGGCGCGGGGCGCACAGGACGCTGCCGTATGGCTTCGGCTTTGGGGAGCGTCGAAATGGGCGGGTCTGCCACAGGACATTTCATCGTAGCAGAGGGCGGCCAGGGGGTTGGCAATCCAAGGTTTCAGGCGTGGTTACCGAGGTATTTCTTTATCTTTGTTAAAGTTATCGGGAATTTAGTGGTAGTGACCCATGGTCATATTACGAATCCCTTCTAATTTTTGTTGCGAATCGTTTTAATAGCCCTTATTATCGGGGGCTCAATACCGGGGGGTGGTCCGGTGGTGAGACCAGTAAGTGGTTGACGTGGTAGGGTGTGGTGGAAACGCGCCAAATTGTCGGACTCCGGAAGTTCACGCAGCGGATGCACATCGCGGCGGAGAACTGAGGAGTCTTTTCTTTTTTTGGAGTAGTTCCTTCTACACATCGTAATACGCAACCGAAAGTTCTACCGGATTCTTTGAGGGGGGCTTCGGGCGACCGGAGCTACGATCGAGAATGCCGGAGAACTATTCTTCGCGATTGTGAAAGGAGTAGTTGCCGTGAGAGAGAAAGGTACAGTCAAGTGGTTCAACGGGGCGAAAGGATATGGATTCATCCAGCGCTCCACGGGGGAAGATGTATTCGTGCACTTCTCTGCCATCCAGGAGAACGGCTACCGCACGCTCAACGAGGGCGAGACCGTGGAGTTTGATCTGCTGAAGGGCCCCAAAGGCTTCCAGGCGGCAAACGTCGTGCGCGCCTAAACTGCGAACCATTTTCAGAACCCTCCTGCCCCCCAGCAGGAGGGTTTTTGGTTGGACGGAATTGGAAGAAGGAGCGTAGCAGACGAGGAAGATCGGGTCGTGACCTGCAAATTCCCGATACTCTTTAAACTTCTTAGACCGAAGGTGCATCTCAGATCGGGACACTTTTCTGGGACCTGCAAGCACCCCGGTGACCTGTCCTGCCTTATTGGGGCGCGTTATAAGGAGGACTATGGAATTCCCTGCCAAAGGAGCGCCGTTATTGCTTCTGTTCTGCCTGGTCGCTTTACAGGCAGCGGCAGGGCAAGAAGAGCGGGGAAGGCCGAACGGCCCGAAGTTGGTCGCGCGCGAAGATGCTGACCTGGGGCAGAGGTCGCATGAGGCTCGGCTGCTGACTCGAGCCGAGGGTTCGGCGATTGTGCGTGTAGCAATGGATTCTCGCCATCATGCGCGTTCCGCTTATGATTGCTCCCACTTTGTCCACGGACTATATCAGAGCGCTGGTTTCCCTTATGGGTACGCGAGTTCTTCGGAACTCTACGCGGGGATCGCCGAATTTCGGCGAGTGGCCAGTCCGCAGGCTGGCGACTTGGCCGTATGGCCTGGACATGCTGGGATTGTGATCAATCCCGTTCAGCATTCCTTTTTGAGCGTGCTGCATTCGGGACCCGGCGTCGACCGATACGATTCACCGTATTGGAAACGTCGGGGACGACCTCGTTTCTTTCGCTACGTCGAAGCGGTTCCAAGTGGAGTGTTCTCCAGTTCGCTTAGGACTGCCAGCCTGAGGCCCATCGCAAGCAAAACGGAACCTCACGAGCCGGCTGCGGAGCTAGTGCCTGATGAGACAGGATCCAGGCTTGCGGAAACGCAACCCGTGAGCACAGCGACTTTTGGTAGTCCTACGGTGCATTCCGTTCGTCCCAAGCCCGAACAGGTGAACGCTGCGTTCCTGCAAGCATGCACAGACTTAGAGCAAAACCTTCGTGGCCGTGACCTCTTCCGGTCAGATCAATCACTGATTGTGTTCGATCAGTTCGAAGTGAGGAAGGTACACCTCACTGGGAACGAAGGCTGGGCAGAGGTTCAGATCGATGAAGTGGTTTCTCTCACGGGCAGTAAAGCAGACGTGCACAAGCGTTCGGAACGGCAACGGTGGCCTCTGAATCGCCGCGGGAATGCAAGTTGGGAACTGACGCCGTCGCAGAACGCTCTCTACCTTCCTCCACAGGTAGCCGAGCGCATCCTGGCACACGAACTCACGCAACTCACCGAAGACAGTCTGGACACAGACAGCAGGACCCAGGAGAAGGCTGAGTTGGCGCGAGTTCTTAATGCACTGCTCGGAAAATAGCCGCCCCAAAGGCTTCCAGGCGGCGACGTTGTGCGGGCGGGTTTTTTGCTGGGAACACAAACTTCCTTACGCTATCGCACATGGCATCTACCCTTTGCGGCGGAGGCCTACAGCTTGAAGGGCGGACGCGGATTATCGGGTGTTGCGGTTCTGGAGCTCGGGAGAGGGATTAATTCGTAGTTTACCGCATTTCCAGCGAGACTAAATCTCCGTCCTTGGCTCCACCGGGCTTGTAGTTCACGGTGACCTGGCGGTCTCGCCAGTCGCAGGAAAAATCATCGGCACCAATCAAAAGCAGAGACTTGTAGTCGGTGGCGCGTAGTTTCAGCGTCGCGTGCTCGGAGGTGACGGTCAGCACGGCGGCGGGGGTCTGCGAGCAATCGACCGCGATCAGGCGGCCTTTGAAGAACTTGGTGGGACGCTTGTCCCCCGGTTCGCCGGAGGGCGTTGAGTTCTCGGCGGCGGCGCGCTTGGCGGCGTCTTCCTCCAGCACATCGAAGGGCGACTTCTGCGGGGCGAGTTTAGGTTGCGCCCTGCTTCCCGCGTTCACCGGGATGCCGTATTTGCGCTCGGTTCCGGCCTGCTCGATGAGTTCGCGGGCAAGCGCGGCAATTTGGGGATTGCCGCTGGTTTTCAGCCGCTCGAGCAGAACGTTGGCCGTCTCCCATTTCTTGCTAGCAACATAAATTTGAGCCAGGTGATAGACGTAGCGCTCATCGCGCGGACTCAGACTGATGGCGGCGCGTTCGGCCTGCAGAGCGGCGGCAGGGCCTCCGCCGGCGTTGCGGGCGACAGCCAGCAGATCGTAGGCGTCGGCGAGTTCGGGATACCAATCGAGCACGCCCTTAAGGTCGAGCATCATGTTGGGCAGGCCTTGTATTTCGGAATGGCTAACCTGCGCGATGCGGTACTTAAGCACGGACACGTAATAGCGCAACCACAGGTCGCGCGGATTGAGGGCGGAGGCGTCCCGGAGTTCGGCCGAGGCCTCTGCGAATTCGTTGTGCTGGATGTGGTCCCAGGCAAGTACACGATGGGCCAGAGCGTTGCCGATCGCATTGCTGGGAAGTTGGTCGGGATCTTCGCTGGGTCGCTTCTCTTCTTTTCTGGCTTCGAATTTCTTATCGGCCGCGGTGGGGGCGGTGGCCAAGGCGTGCAATTCCTGCAGGCCGAGGTCGCGGCGCTCGGGGACGCGGATTGCAACCTCAAAGTAAAGGGCGCGCGCATCGGCCTCGGGCAGAGGCTTCGATGTGATGGCCGAATCTTCCGGCGCTACGGGAACGGGGAAGCGGTAAGCCTGGCCGGGCGTGGGATTCGCAGCAGAAGCGGGGTTCGAATTAGTTTGCCGGGTGGCATCGACCGCGGCGAGCAGCGCGGTCTGACTGTGGAAGTAATCCTTCACCGCCTGTTCCAGTTGCGCGGAGTTCATGCCGTAGGCTTTCTGAATTGCATCTTCCACCGGGACGTGCTGGTTCAGGACCAGGTCGAAGTAGGCTCCAGTCTCGGGCAACTTCTGTTCGTGAAGCAGGTAGTGCATCACGATCCACGATTCCGCATAGTAGAGCGTGTGGCGGTTGCCTTCGTTACGACTCGAAGTGTCGTGCTTCATCGTGAAGAGGTCTGGCAGGGAAAGCCAGACTTGGGCGCCGAGCAATTCGGTGAAGGATTTGGGCGGATGCGTCTCGCGCTGGTTGCCGAGCAAATCCTGTGTCGCTGAAGGGAGAAGCTCGGGGTCGCTGCCGAGTTCGACCTGTTTGTTGTCGACGCGAATGGAGCTGAAATATTCGGCTAGGCCTTCGTCGAACCATCCTTGCGCAGGAGGATAGTTGTAATTCAGCAGCATCCCGGCGAAGTCGTGCGCGACGGCGCGCCAGGACTCCACTTCGAACAGGTTCAGCACGATGAAGTCCTGATCTTCGCCGGGGAGAAAGAATCCGGGGACGCTGATGGGCTGGCCTTGGCGCAGGGGAGCAACCTGATAGTAGGACTTGTCATTGTTGAAGGCGAGGATGGTCAGCGGGACTGACTGGTTGAGGCGCTCCTTCCCCAGCAGAGTGGCGAAGACGGCGCGCATCTGCTCGAAGCGGAGGGCGACTTCGCGGCCTTTCTTGTCGCCGGCGTCGGTGATGACGGTGAAGTGGGCGGAGTGGACTTCGAGCCAGGGGGAGGGTTCGGCGGCTGCGGCTGGGCTTGAGCACAGGAACAGCCCGCACAGCGTGAGGCAGAGCGCGATGGCGCGGGTGCGGGGCATTGTGCCGAGGAAAGGAAATGCTCTTAAGGGAAATGCTACCACGATGGTTTGGGTGAGTGTTGTTTTGTGGTTTGCAGGGCCGCCGTTTCGGCGGCTCTCGCGTAGTGTCCGCCCTAACTGCGAGGGCAGGATGCCGGCGTACCAAGGGGCTTATAATTCCCGTGAATGTTTATCGGCTCGGGAGACCGGATTTGTATTCTTTGCTTCAGCGTGGTGCTGCTCTCGGCTCCAGTTGTCGCTTCTGTTTCCGGATCTTCCTGGAACGGCGTGCTGAGTGATGATGCGGGCAAGCCCGTGGCTGCGGCAGTCGTCAAACTGCACTCGACATCGGGAGGTCGTGACTACACAGCTACGACTGCGTTGAACGGAAAGTTCGCGTTCGCCGACATCGCCGGGAGCACCTACGAAATTTCCGTGAAAATCGCCGACAAGGAGTGGAAGGCCGCAGCTTCCTTTGTGGTCAAAGACGCAGCCATCCTTACCATGGCGCTGCAGCTTGGTTTGAAAGCGCAGGAGCTCCGTGTCGTCTCCTCCACCGGAGAGGTTTCCACGCAGGCCAGCGGGGGTGAGCATCTATCCAGCGCCGAGGTTTCGAGTCTGCCGCTCAATGCGCGTGACTTCAGCAAGTTGCTGCTGCTGGCGGCCGGCACGATGACGGACGCAAATGGCGCCGCCAATTTTACGCAGCAGTTTGCGGTGAATGGTCAACGCGGCGTGGCCACCGTTTTTGCCACGGATGGTTTCGACACCACCGATCCGGAACTCGGCGGGGCGACGTTTTCTAATTTCAACGTGGATGCGATTCAGGAGGTGCAGGCCAATTCAGGAGTGATGCCGGCTGAGATCGGACACGGAGCGGCGAGTTTTACGAATGTGATGACGAAATCAGGAGTCAACCTGGTGCACGGGAGTCTGTTCGAATTCCTGCGCAACGCTTCGTTCGACGCGCGTAACTACTTCGATTACAAGGATCCGGCCGGCCACCGGCGCATCCCGCCGTTTGTGCGCAATGAATTTGGATTTACCAACGGAGGGCCGGTGGTGCTGCCGGGAATCTATGACGGGCGCAATCGGACGTTTTATTTTGGCGAGTACCAGGGGTTTCGGCAGGTGCTCGGAACCACGCAAGTATTGCCCGTGCCCACGGCTGCGGAGCGGCAGGGAGTCGACACCCAGACATTTCCTGGCGACACGCTGACGGTTCCGGTGAACGCGGCGGTTCTGCCCATACTTAATCAGTACCCTTTGCCGAACCAGCCTTCGGGAGCCTTTGGCGATCGCACGTATGCAACGTCGTCGAAGATTGTCACGCGCACGGACCAGTTCTCGGTGCGAATTGACCATCAGATATCGAACAAGGCCTCGCTGCTGACGCGGTTCAGCTTGAATCAGGTGACGGGGCCGCTGACCAATCCCGACCAGACGGCGATCGACCCCAGTTTCGGAGTGCAGTTCTTTGATCACCAGCGCAACGCGGGCGTGAAGTACACGCGGACGATTACTCCGCATCTGATTTCCGAAACTTCTCTGGGCTACATTCGCAGCACGCCGTTTTTTCCAGCGACCAACCACACGCAGCCGGGGATTGGTTTCGCCGACGGATTGTTCCAGGGATTCAATTCCGCGGCCGGTTCGATTTTCGGGTCCTACAGCAATCTTTTTCAGTTCAAGCAGGACATGGCGCTCGCGCACGGCTCGCATGCATTCAAGTGGGGAGTGGAGATACGGGTCAACCGCGATTCCACGATTTTTGGAACGAATCCGAATGGAGCATACGCGTTTGGCGGAGGTACGGCATATTCGCCGGTGTTGATCAAATCGGCGAGCGGAACGCACGATATCCAAATCGGCGATCCGCTGCCGGATTCGCTGACTGGATTGCTGACTGCGACGCCATTCTCCTACAGCATTACGGCGGCGGCCAGCATTACACCGGTGGGCGACAAGTTCGATGAGGCGGGCGTTCGGCGCGAAGCTTACAATTTTTATTTTCAGGACGCGTGGAAAGCGACTCCTCAACTCACGGTCAACTACGGATTGCGCTACGAAGTGAACAGCCGTATTCATGAGGCGACCAAGCGTACGTCGCTTCCGATATTCATCGGGGCAGATGGCAAGCCTGCGTCTTACGGAGATCGTACGGCTAAGCAGATTCTGCTGATCAATCCGCAGCCTCCCTATGATCAGGATTGGAATGGATGGGGACCGCGCCTGGGTCTGGATTATGCAGTCGGCAAGCACACCGTTCTGCACGCTGGCGGGGCCATCACCACGATGATTCCCAACTTGTGGCAGGATAATTTTCTTACGGCGGCGATTCCCTTCGTGTTCGCTCCGTACATCACTGCGTTGCCGGGAGTTTCAGTTCCGTTTCAAGATACGTTCGTGCCGGAGAACCTGCCGACTGCCTACAATGTCCAGGGGCAACCAATTTTCGCAACTGGCAGGACGCAGGATGTTCCGGCGAATACTGAGATCGATTTGCCGCGATTCCAGAATGATCTGACTGCGCTCACGCCCGGACACCAAATACAGTTGCTCTCCATATCCGGCATCGCCAAGAACTTCGGCAACGGCTACATCGGGACCTGGACCGCGGGCGTCGATCATGACTTTCGCGACGTGAAGGTCAATGTTTCGTATGTAGCTACTACAGGGATTCACTTGGCGAGGGTTTATAACCCGAACAGTTACAGCGGAGCCGACCCGGCGCACGCGCCATTCACGGAGTTCAACTCGGCCGGGCAGGCGACCGGAGGCTATGGACAGGAACTGCTGATCACCAGCGGTTCGCACTCGACTTATCACTCGCTGCAGAGTAGCGTGACCAAGAACTCGGCCCGGGCCGGGTTGGGACTGCAGGCTAGCTACACGTATTCGAAGTCGATTGATGATACGAGCGCGGTGCTGGGTGGGCTGTTTGGCACGGCGGGAGTGATTCTGCAGACGCTGCCGCAGGATCCGTGGAATCCGTCCGCGGAAAAAGGTCCGTCCACGTTCGACGTGACCCACGTTTTTTCGGCGAGCGTGATTCAGTTGCTGCCACTGGATCGCGTTGGCTTTCTGCGGCCTCTGGGCAGACCACTCACCAAGGGTTGGCAGGTTCTCAATATTACGACGCTGACGACGGGATCTCCGTTCAGCGTGTATTCGGGGATTCAGCAGACTGGCGCCGGCGCGGGTGGAACAGATCGGCCGGACATGGTCGCGATGCCGCATTTTTCAACGAGCCGGGCGGCGCGCGACGACTACTTCGGGCTGGGCGCGAACAACGCGTCATTCTTTAATATTCCGATCAATGTTCCGGGCGGGACGGGACCGAATCATGGGCGCTTCGGCACGATGGGGCGCGACGCGTTTCGCGGCCCGGGGTATCACGATTTTGATTTCGCGCTGATCAAGGACACTCCCTTCGGGCATCGCGGAAACGCAGAGATGGGGACCGTGGAATTTCGCGCGGAGTTTTTCAACGTGTTCAACATCGTGAACTTCGGGCTGCCGTCGAACATTGTGCGCGGGAGCGGATTCGGAATCATCAGCAAGACGGCGGGAACGTCACGGCAGATCCAGTTCTCGCTGAAGGTGATTTACTGAAGCACAAGAAGAAGAGCTGAATCGAAATCCGAGCGCGCGATCTCGCGCGAAACCGGACGAGTAAATGATCGAGGTGAGCGCCGGGCATTTCTACTGCGGCAGAACGACCAGGTTCTGCGGGCTCGTAATTGTGTAGGGCGATCCCGGGGCTTGACTATTGCTTGCCGGGGTAATGGTGAAGACCAACAGCTTCCCCGCGGTTTGGCCAATGGCGTACAGATGGTTATCCTTGTCCCAGAACATCTGATCTACCTCGTCCGTGGTAAGCAGCCCGGTGTAGGGTGTGATCGGGTCCGCGCCATTGAAATGGAACACCTGTAAGCCCGCTGGCCCGGCGATTGCCAGAAGGTCACCCGATGGGGACATGGAAAGAGCGGTCAGCGAATTAGCCGAGTCGCTGGTGGCCAGGGTGGTGGGCATATTCGAATAAGTGCTCGTCGTGGTCAGGTTTCCCGAGCTGTCCGCGGTATAAGTGGCGAGTTGGTAGGGGCCGGCTGGCTGGAAAGAGGAATCGCTAATCGGTTGTACGGGGACAGCTACATGATTCGTGGAATCGGCGGCGGCCCGAAAGGGACAGTAAGATTGCCCCGGCTCCGCAATCGGCATCGCCGGGTTGACGTCCGGATTGAGGGCCAAAGCCGTCAGCGTTCCGTCGCTATTTCGCCTTAACCCGAAGATCTCCTCGTACCAGTGATAGCAACTCGCGCCATAGGCGTACTGATTATTCCCCAGGAAGCTCAACGGGACGTCAAATAACGGGGTAGTAGTAGCAGTAACTCCGAGATAGCTCAGTTCGCCTGTGGAAGGGTCGACGCCGAAAGATTGATAGGCGTTGTTAGCGCAGTCGCTATACACGTCCAAGTCATATAGAGTGGCGTCGGTGCGGTCGAGGAACAGGCCATCGGGACCACCACAGTCCCCACCATTTAAATCCCGACTGTTGAATTGCTGTGCATTGATCGAGGCGACTAGTTGGAAGGCACCGTTGGACGCAATGGAGTACGAGTAGATGTCAACCCCGTCTGAGCCAAATAGATACTTCCCGTTTGTTGCCTGCAGGCCAGCACTCGCTGAGAAGGGCGAGCCCGCAACGGGAGTGAGCGTTCCATCCGAGGCCGCGGCATAGGCGTAAATTTCGACGTTGTTGCTGTTGGTGTTGGGACTGGTTGAAATATAGACATAGGCGTCGGGCGAACCGCCCGTTTGGATCGCCGGATTGATCGTGATCGAAACCGAGGCGTTGGCATTGTTGTAAGCAGAGGTGTCGGTCGGAGTAAATGCTACGGAAAGCACATGCGTCCCAGAGGCAAGCACCGTACCCGCCGGAGGAGTGTAGACAAAATTGCCCGGAACGTTGGCAGTCGCGTCCAACTGGGTCGCGCTGAGAGGCGTTGGATTCGTGATTGGCGAAGGCGGCGACCACGTAATTGTCGGCGAGAGCTTGCTGGAAGGAGGCCCGCCGCTTCCCGAGCCCCCTCGATTTCCGCTGGAAGCCACACCTGAACAGGAACTGAGAGTTGCCGCCATGAGCGAAACGGCTAGCGTAAGCAGAGCAAATGGCCACGAAAGCCTGGTGCGCATGGCCATCTCCTTGGGTAAACAGAAATTCAATGTCGCTTGGATGTTTCACCGGGAAGAGTGGTTGCCGTGGCTGATTACAGAGTGCAAGTCGGAATACGCGCCGGCCCTGAAATCGTGGGAACTTCCTCGGAAGAGCATCCGTAGTGTCAGAGGGGTTCTCTGCCTATGCGAAGACTGGGGGTTCTGCTAGTTCTGCTGGTAGCCGCGCTCTCGGCCGCTCAAGACTCGCAACCCGAGCAGGCAAATGTGCCGCTGACAGCCGATGCCGTCATGGCCCGCGTGGCTGCGAACCAGGACCGCAGCGAAGCCCTGCGCAAACAATACGTATACCGCCAGCACATCCATATCCTTACGCACAAACCCAATGGCAGAGTACTGCGCGAAGAGACCGCCGACTATGACGTCGTTCCGACGCCCGATGGAACTCAGAAAGAACTCAAACTGCTCACTGGCCGCTACTGGAACAAGGGGAAGTACGAGACGTTCCAGGGAGAGCCCGTTCCCGATTCCGGCAGTCTCGATGGCGGTTTGGTCCACGACTTTCGCGAGGATCTGTCAAACGAGAAGACGAAAGACGGATTGGCGAAAAACCTGTTTCCCCTGACCAGCGAGGAGCAGAAGGACTATGAGTTCGAACTGCTGGGGCAGGAAGCGCAAGAGGGGCGCAGCGTTTATCACGTCGGCTTTCGACCGAAGGACAAGAACGAGATCACTTGGGCGGGCGAGGCGTACATTGACGCCGCGGAGTTTCAGCCGGTGCGAGTGTTCACCAAACTGTCGCGTCGGATTCCATTTATGGTGCGCACAATGCTGGGCACCGATGTGCCGGGGGTGGGGTTCAACGTCGTGTACAAGCGGCAGGAGGACGGAGTTTGGTTTCCCGCTACTTTCGGGACGGAGTTCCGGATTCACGTGTTGTTCTTCCTCAACCGGCAGGTCTCGATCGCGCTGGAAAACTCGGGGTTTGAGCACACCCACGTGGAGAGCCGGATGAAGGTGGTTGGTCCGGTGGAGTGAGCGACGAAAAAGGGGCGACGTCATCCGAGCGGCCGAGACAGAACACAATCAAACAGAAGCTGCGGGTGGTGAGTCGGGGTGTGAGAAAGGCCACGGGCGCGCCGCGCGCGCAGGAAACTTCTTGACAGTGCACTGGCCGTGGATGCCTAATTTCGCATCTATGTTGAGCGCTTTCTCATTCATGAAAGCGTTTTCAGTCTTTGAGTTGGTGATCGAAACCACATCCGGATGAAGTTCTTTGCCGGATCAGCCGACTCCATGAAGAGTCGCGGACTGCTCCCGAGAAGGAGAAAGTATGTCCTCCCGCTGGTCTCAAACAACTAATTCAAGCATCGTCTGCGGCATTCTAGCCGCCATCATTTTGTGGTTGCCAGGCGCACCCCTTATGGCGCAAGTGACTTCCGGAACCATCTCCGGCCGCGTGCAAGACGCCACTGGAGCCGTTATCAGCGGCGCGGCTGTGACCGTTTCGAACCCAAGCAACGGACTCACGCGCCAGATCACGACGTCGGACTCGGGCGAGTTCGTGGCTCCCAATCTTCTTCCCGGCACGTACAACATCACGGTGGAGGCGCCCGGCTTCAGAAAGGTGGAATCTACGGGGTTTGTGCTGAGCGCGGCGGGCAAACTGGACGCCGGCAACCTGGTGCTTCCCGTAGGAGCTGCCACCAACGAAGTAACGGTTACCGCCGACGTCGGTCAAGTCCAGCTTCAGTCTGACTCCGGCGAGCGTTCCGACGTGATCACCAGCAAGCAATTAAACGATGTCGCCATCAATGGCCGCAACGTGCTGGACTACATGAAGCTGATTCCTGGTGTTTCAGGCGTCTTTGATGGCCACCAATCGGGCACGGGCGGACTGGATTCCTTCAACATCAACGGAACACGAGCGAATGAGCACGAAATGACCATCGACGGCGCCTCGAACGTGGATACCGGCAACAACGGCGGCACCCATGTCACCATCAACACCGATGCGATCGAGGAAGTGAAAGTCCTGACCTCAAACTATCAAGCTGAGTTCGGCAAGGCTGCGGGCGGACAAATTGCGCTCGTCACCAAGAGCGGCAACAACGAGTGGCATGGCGACGGCCGGTTCTTTCACCGCCATGAAGGCTTAAACGCCAATGAGTGGTTCAACAAGAAGGATCAGTTGAACCCAAGCGACCCGATAGCAACGCCACCACACAATGACCCTCCTCTGTATCGCTATAACTACGTGGGTTACCAGGTCGGCGGCCCGATCAAGAAGAACAAGCTTTTCTTTTTCTGGAGTCAGGAGTTCTACCGGCAATTGGTTCCGAGCGGCGGAACCACCCAGTTCTACACACCAACTGCGCTGGAACGGCAGGGGGACTTCTCGCAGTCCATCAACGGCGACGGCACACCCATTTTGATCTCGGGGCCAGGCATCACGAACAATAAGATCGATCCGACGCAGCTTCCGGCGGCGCAGGCGGCGGCGTTCGCCCAGATACAAAAAATTCTCAACCTGTTTCCGTTGCCCAACGTCACGGGATTCGGGCCCAACCAGAACTATAACTACTCGAATTCGTTTTCCGCGAACGCTCCGCGTCGCGAAGACATCCTCCGCATCGACTACCAGCTCAACAGTAAAAACCGTCTCTATGGGCGCTACATTCACAATGCCGAATCGGACACTGCCCCCTTCGAAAACTTTCCCGGGCCATTTGGCATCTTTGCCTGTTCGTCGGCGATCAACTTTGCGGGCGGCTGCACGCAGAATCACCCCGGTTGGAATCTTTCGGTGAACCTGGTCACCACCATCACGCCCACGGTGTTGAACGAGTTGTCGCTGGGGCCCAGCCATACTCTTTCCGTTGCGGAGAGCGTGAATGGGAACGTCTCGCGCGCCGCGAACGGCATTGACCTGCAGCTTCTTTACCCGTTGTCGCCAGCCCAATCCATTCCGGATATGAGTTTCAACGGCCTGACGAACACCAGTTTTGCCGGAAGCTACCTGGGAGGCACTCCCTGGAAACAGGCCAACACCACGATCAACGTGAACGACAATCTGACCTGGGTGCGACAGAGTCACACTCTGAAAGCCGGCATCTTCTACCAGCGCAGCCGCAAGGACCAGCCGGCCTGGGGCAACATCAACGGCCAGTTTACTTTCGGCACCGGGCCTACCGCGCCTTCGCCCTGTCCCGCGAATACGACGTGCGGAGACCCGCTGGCTAGTGCTCTGTTGGGAGAGTTCGACAACTTCGATCAGTCGACCGCGCGCCCGCTGGGCAAGTTCCGCTACAACCAGGTCGAGTTCTACCTGCAAGACACCTGGAAGGCAAGGTCCCGTCTGACCCTCGATTACGGCGTGCGCTTTGCATGGATTCCGCCGCAGTACGACGCGAACAACCAGGTTGCCCTGTTCGATCCGTCGGCTTACAACCCCGCGAATGCCGTCACCATTGATCCGAACAGCGGCAACATCATTACCGCCGACGGTGGAGATCCGCTGAACGGCATGAGGTTCACCAACCAACACCAACTCCCTGCGGGCGGCTGGAATAGCCGCGGCATTATGCCGGAACCGCGCTTCGGATTTGCCTACGATATCTATGGCAGTCACAAGACGATCTTGCGCGGCGGATTTGGCATGACTCACGATCGCACCCAGGGCAACCTGATTTTCAATACCGTGTTTAACAACCCCGCGCTGGTACAGACGGCGACGGTGGGATCGGGCAGCATCACGGACCTTCCGACGTTGCAGTCATCTTTCGGAAACGGCGTACTGGGTAATGTTCTGGGGGCGGCCAAGGACGGCAAGGTGCCTACCGTGTACAGCTTCAGCCTTGGGATACAACACGAAATCGCTTCCGGCACCACGCTGGATCTGGCCTATGTGGGCTCGCTGTCTCGTCACCTGGTAACGTCTCGTGACATCAATGCCATCCCTTATGGCGCGGCGTTCATGAAGGCCAACCAGGATCCGAATTGCATGGACAATGGCAATCCAGCCCAACCAGTCTTCCCCGGCGGAGTTGTCCCTGACGTGCAGCCCGGTCTGCAACCTCAATATGCTGCGGCTGGATATAACTTCAACGGATTCTGCACCTTCGGGTACCACAACTTCACATCTGCCTACTTGGTGCCCTACAAGGGCTACGGACAGATCCCGTACCTTGAATTTAATGGGACATCCAATTACAACTCGCTGCAAGCGTCATTGCAGCGCCGCTTCAGCAAAGGCCTAACCTTCGGCCTGGTATACACCTGGTCGAAGTCGCTGGCCACGGCGAACTCCGATCAGGATACACAGGATCCTTTCAACGCTCTGCTCGACTACCGAGCGGCGGGCTGGGACCGTACACACGTGTTCGCCGCTAACTACGTCTACAATCTGCCGAACGTTACCAAACACTTCGGCGGTCCAAGATTCCTTTCCTACATCACCGATAACTTCCAGTTAAGCGGCATTACGCAGTTCATGACAGGAACGCCGGTTGATTTGAACAACGCTTTTTCGTTTCCGCCGGGGAGCGTGACCGGTTCGAACCAATACGGAGCCCTCCCGGCCTACTACACTCTCGATGCGAGCGGGAACCCGGTTCTGCCCGCGATTGGCCCTCCGGGGCGCGGATCGCGCGATACCCTCCGCAACGGAGGAATGCAAACCTGGGATATGTCCTTGTTCAAGAATGTTCCGCTAGGGAAGAATGAGGCGCGTTATCTCCAACTCCGTCTCGAGGCATTCAACGTCTTCAACCATCCCAACTTCCAGGACAAGAACTTCGGCGCGAATGTGACTGGGCCATGGGCTTATGCGAGTCCGACCGATCCGTTGACCATCACGAAGAATGATAATTGGGGAACGTACTCGGATACGTATGGCACCGGACCGGGAGGGTTTCGCGTCGTTCAGCTCGGCGCCAAAATCTATTTTTAGTTTTAAGATTTACGATTTGGCCTGCGGCGTTGGGCTTTGGACAGTCGAGATCGCCGATCCGATTTACTCGCCCCTGGCGTGGGGAGCGGGTTTAACGTGGTGTACAAGCGGCAGAAAGACGGAGGCTGGCTTCCTGCCACTTTCGGCACAGAATTCCAGCTGCGCGTGCTGTTCTTCATCAACCGGGACATTTCGGTGTCGCTGTAGAACTCGGGCTTTCAACGGACGCATGTGGAGAGCAAGATGAAGGTGATTGGGCCGGTGGAGTGAGGGTGCGAGGCCGTGTTAGCGTTGGCGTGCAGCTTGATGTTTCCTGGGCGAAGTTGTCAATTCCTTAGGTAGAAGGACCGCTTTCGCGCCCACCCCTCGGATGATGTCCATCGCGTTCGCGACGTCTCCCCAATCCACGTCGTCTTTCCAATCTACATCGCGGTCTGCTTCGAAATAGACGACCCACTCTGAGCGGGACTTGAGTTCGCCTTTCAACGAAGGGCCCAATGCGTCCCACGCGACGGCTCGTGAATTCAGATAGAGTCGTGGCGGAGAACCAGCGCCTGCACTTTCTATACGAACAATAAGCGGTGCGGCCCAGGCATCGGCCGTTGCGCGCGGGAGGCCCGTCCTCGATAGATGGACTTCAATCCCTACGGATCGGAGGTCATATCCCCATGCACAAATGAAGATCAGGAAACTTGGAATCAACACACTAGCCAGCATGACTGCATAGACCAGGCCGAATGATGGCGGTTGGGAAAAGCGGGCTCGCAAAGGCAGCTTTCGGCGAGAGGGATAGTACCCGTAACCTGCATTCTCGGAGATGTCAGGTTTTCCTTGCGCGATCCTCTGCATTCCAAAATGCCTTGCGATCAAGAAGGCGAGGAGCCCCAGGCCGCCCAGAAAAAGGAAGGCCGAAAATGCTCGTAGCTCGTCGGACAAGTACTCGTAGTGGTTAGAGCTCGTCCAGACCGTGACCCTCGGCTGGCGACTGTTCAAGCAGGTGACGTCAGACAGGGCCCGAATGTCAAGGCCGTAGCGTCCCTTCCTGTCGGCGAAGAAATGTCCCAAGTACTGAAATTCGCCGTCCGAGTGCGCCACTTCGTGCCCCTCTCGGTGTACGGTGTAGTCCGTCTTTAGCGAGACGTCTGAAGCGGAGTAGCGGCAATCCTGCACCGGAACCTGATTCGCCGTGTTGATCCAGATCTCGTACCAGCCTTCGAGATTGATTTCGAAGTCCGGCGTTTTGATGTGACCTCGGGAGAGTGAAACTGGCACGTCAAGAGCCACGAATGTTCGCGTGTTCATCCAATACTGGTAGCCCACGGGCAGGCCAATGCCGAGGAAGATGAGAGCGACCGCAATGCCAACAACCACTCTTCCTGGTCGTCCCATGTCTTATTTAGACACCAGGTCGGCATGGAAGCGGTAGGTGCCTGAAGTTACGCGGAGTGTTGAGAGAAGCGGAGCTGCGCTCCGTGGACAGCCGAGGGCGGCTGTCCCCACACAAAGCTAGGCTGTCCCCACACAGAGCCGAGCCGTTCTAATCGCCGCTGGCGTTGGTCTGGGTGGGTACTAAGACCAGGCGCGGGCGGGCCGGTTTCGGCTGCGAGGCGCGGCCGAAGGTGTGCAGAATGCCGATGACAGCGGCGTAAGCGGCGAGAACGCCGAACCCAACCGAGGCGACTACGGTGGCGAAGAGAATCACGGGCATAATGAACGAATTCACGGCTACCAACCTTTAACGAAGCGCTTTTATCAGATGCACGGCTCGAAAATCCGTATACCTAGTTTGTTATCCTTGGCAGCCGCGCGAATCTTCAATCTAACCGCGTTGACGCTCCGCGCTGTTGACGACTAAGATACGGAGTAGAGCTGTGCATTCCTACTTTCAAACAATTCTGGGAACCTGTCGACATTACGGAAGGGACATTCCCCCGGCACATGATGGCCATTACCAAGATTTCTGTCCGGGGCGCCCGGCAGCACAATCTTAAAAACATTGACGTTGAGATTCCGCGTAACACCCTCACCGTGGTTACCGGGCTGAGCGGTTCGGGGAAGTCGTCGCTGGCCTTCGATACGATTTATGCCGAGGGGCAGCGGCGCTATGTCGAGACTTTGTCGGCCTATGCGCGGCAGTTTCTAGATCAAATGGAACGCCCGGATGTTGATGCAATTGATGGACTTAGCCCGTCCATCTCGATTGAGCAGAAGACCACCAGCCGCAGCCCTCGCTCGACCGTGGGCACCATCACCGAAATTTACGATTATCTTCGCTTGCTGTTCGCTTCCATCGGGGTGCCACATTGTCCCAAGTGCGGGCGAGCCATCAGCCGTCAATCCGCCGACCAGATCGTGCAGCGGGTGATGGCGCTTAGCCCCGAGGACCGGGTCATGGTAATGGCGCCGATCGTCCGCGGGCGCAAGGGCGAGTTCAAGAAAGAGATGGAAACGCTGGTCAAGCATGGCTACACGCGGGCGCGAATCGACGGAGAACTGGTCGGATTGGACGACGAAGTCGCAATCAATCTCGACAAGCGGAAAAACCACACCATCGAAGTCGTGATTGATCGCCTGCTGGTGAAGCCGGGGATCGAGCATCGTCTCGAAATGTCGGTGGGACTGGCGATGAAGCTGGCGGGCGGGCTGGTACAAGTTGCCGTTGTCGGGGGCGAAGAACAGCTTTATTCCGAGAAGCTGGCGTGTCCGGATTGCGGCATCAACGTGCCGCAACTGGAGCCGCGGTCGTTTTCGTTTAACAGCATGTATGGAGCGTGTCCGGAGTGCCACGGGCTGGGCAGCAAGTACGATTTCGATCCGGCGAAGGTAATCACCGACTGGTCGAAGCCGTTGCTCGATGGCGGTCTGGGGCCGGGATCAGCATCGCAGAATCTGATTCACATGCTGCAGATTTCGGCGGCGGCGTATGGCATTAATCTGAGCACTCCGTTTGAGAAGTTTCCGGAGAAGACGCAGGATTTTCTGCTGAACGGAGAGCCCGGACGCGGCGGGAAGACCGGGTTCCACGGCATCTTTGGATATCTGAAACAGAATCTGGAGGAGTCGACTTCGGAAGGATATCGCGATTGGCTGATGGATCACATGTCGGCCACGCAGTGTCCGGCATGTCACGGGAAGCGGCTGCGGCCGGAGAGCCTGGCGGTCAGGGTGAATGGAATGTCGATTGCCGACTTCACCGCCATGCCCGTGGAGCGGTCACTGGCGGTGGCGCAGGGCATCAAACTGGCGGGGCGCGAGGCGACGATTGCCGGGCGAGTGATGCACGAAGTGGTGGAGCGTCTGCAGTTTTTGAATGCGGTGGGATTGGGATACATTTCGCTCGATCGTTCGGCGGCAACTTTGTCGGGCGGAGAGGGGCAGCGCATTCGGCTGGCAACGCAGATTGGATCGAAGCTCAGGGGCGTGTTGTATGTGCTGGACGAGCCGTCCATCGGATTGCACCACCGCGACAACGGGCGGCTGCTGACTGCGCTGGAAAACTTGCGCGACTTGGGGAATACCGTGCTGGTGGTGGAGCACGATGAAGAAACGATTCGACGCGCGGATTATGTGGTGGATCTGGGGCCCGGGGCAGGGCGACACGGTGGGAGCCTGGTGGCGCATGGCACTCCGGAAGAGATCATGCGCGATCCGAACTCGCTGACTGGAGCGTACATCTCGGGTCGGACATCGATTGCGATGCGCCCCGAGCGGCGGCAGGCGAACGGGGCGGCGCTGACGATTCTGGGCGCGAAGGAAAATAATCTCAAGAATCTGGACGTGGCGTTTCCTTTGGGCGTGATGACCGTGGTGACGGGAGTCTCTGGGTCGGGCAAGTCGACGCTGGTCAATGACATTCTGTACCGGGCGTTGGCGCGGCAACTTTACCGCTCGCGTGAGAAGGCGGGCGAGCACAAGGCGATTTCCGGCGCGGAGAATATTGATAAGGTCATTCGCATCGATCAGTCGCCGATTGGGCGGACGCCGCGGTCGAATCCGGCAACGTATACGGGAGTGTTTACGGCTATTCGCGATTTGTACGCGATGCTGCCGGAATCGCGCGAGCGCGGTTACAAGGCGGGGCGGTTTTCGTTCAATGTTTCCGGCGGACGCTGCGAAGCGTGCCAGGGCGAGGGACAGCGGCGCATCGAGATGAACTTTCTGCCCGATGTGTATGTGCTGTGCGAGGTGTGCGGCGGACGGCGCTACAACCACGAGACGCTGGCGGTGAAGTACAACGGGAATTCGATTGCCGACCTGCTGGAGATGCCGGTCTCCGATGCGCTCCCGATTCTGGAGAATATCCCACAGGTGAAACAGAAGTTGCAGACCCTGGTCGATGTAGGGCTGGGATACATTCATCTAGGGCAGTCGGCGGTAACGCTTTCCGGCGGCGAGGCGCAGCGGATCAAGCTGGCGCGCGAACTGAGCAAGCGGCAGACGGGCAAGACGCTGTACCTGCTGGATGAGCCGACGACCGGACTGCACTTCGACGACGTGAAGAAGTTGCTCGATGTGCTGCACCGGTTGACCGACCTCGGGAACTCGATCATCATCATCGAGCACAATCTGGATGTGATTCGGAATGCGGATTGGATCATTGATCTTGGGCCCGAGGGTGGCGAAGAAGGCGGACGGATCGTGGCGCAGGGCACGCCGGAGACGGTGGCCCGGGTGAAGAAGTCTTATACGGGGCAGGCGTTGACGGGATATTTTGGAAATGGGAAGAAGTACCCCGTCCCCAGTACCGAGTACCAAGTCAAGCTCTCATAAAGAGAAAGTCATCTTGTCTTCCTCTGACAATCCGCAGTTTGAGCCACAGCCGCTGGTGAGCCGCGAGGCGCAGGCGCCGGAGGCGGGTGCGCCTGATCCCTTCGCTGCAGCGAGCGTCGCTCCCGTTTCAACAGCACCTCCGCCGGTGGAGAATCCCGTATGGAACGGGTGGGACGTGCTGTTGATTGCAGGTCTGACGGTCGTCACCATGATGGTGTTGCAGCTTGTGGTGCTGCTGGCGGCGCATTGGCTCTGGTACCCACAGGAGAGCCTGGCTGACGTGTCGAAAAAGCCCATCCTGCTGATTGCTTCGCAATTTCTGATCTATATCCCGGTGGCCGCGTGCATGGTCCTCCTCGTGGAGGGAAAGTATCACGTCGCTTTCTGGCAGGCGCTCCGGTGGAACTGGCCGCGGGCGGAGTGGAGGTTGTTGGCGCTGGGGGGAGCGATGTTCTTCGCGCTCGGTCTGCTGCAAAACTTGTTGCCCATGCCGAAGGACACACCTTTCGAGCATCTGTTCGATCGGCCGCGCGACGCCTACCTGCTGTCGATCATTGCCGTTAGTCTCGGGCCGCTGATGGAAGAACTATTCTTTCGCGGGTTCATGTATCCGGTGCTGGCGCGGCGGATGGGCGCGGTCTGGGGGATCGCACTCACGGCGCTGCCGTTTGGTTTGATTCATCTGCCGCAGTACGGATGGGCGTGGGGAGCGGCACTGGTGATCTTTCTGGTGGGCGTGGTGTGCGGCGTGGTGCGGGCCGCCACGCGTTCGGTGGGAGCCAGCTTCCTTGTGCACGTGGGCTTCAATGGGACGCAGATGCTGATTGCTGTCGTAATGACTCAAGGCTTCCGGCACATGCCGAAGACACTTGCACAGTTTTGCCTGCGCTGACGTTTCCGAATTTGTAATTTCCGTTTCTCGAATCGGCGAACCCTTAAGGTTCTGACGTATAGTATGCGGACTATCCCTCTGGGATGAAGAATGAGCCAACCAGCCGTCCCCAACCAGAACAGAGAATCAGAGCCGCCCAAGACGGTGGGTGAGACGCTGTTGTCGCCCAGCATTCTGGAAGCGATTCCCGACGCGGTTGCGGCCGTGAACCAGCTGGGCGTCATTATCCAAGTCAATTCGCAGACGGAAGCTCTCTTCGGCTATACACGCGACGAGTTGATGGGTCAGAAGATCGAGATGCTGGTGCCGGACCGGCAGCGGTCGCAACACCACGTGCATCGCGAGCACTTCCGCCAAGACCCCAAGATTCGCCGCATGGGGTCAGGGCTGGATCTCTCCGGAAGACGTCGCGATGGATCAGAATTTCCGGTTGAGATCAGCCTCAGCCCTGTCGCAACGGCGGACGGGATGATGGTTCTGAGCGTCATTCGCGACATCAGCGAGCGCAAGCGCATTGAGGACGAGCTGCGCCGCGCCCACGAGGAGCTCGACCGGAGAAAGAGCCGGGAGTTGCGGGACTCTCAAAACCGGCTGGCGCTGATCGTCGATTCCTCGCAGGATGCGATTATAGGCAAGAACCTCGAGGGCATTGTCACGCACTGGAACCAGGGCGCGGAGCATATCTATGGCTACACAGCGCAGGAGATGATCGGCAGGCCAATCTCGGTGCTTTGTCCGAAAGATCGGGTCGATGAGATTCCGGCCATCCTGGAGAAGATCCACCACGGGCAGCGAGTCGAGTACTTTGAATCGATTCGAGTCACAAAAGACGGGCGGAACTTGAACGTGTCGATTTCCGTTTCTCCCATCTATGATGCGGAGGGCAAGGTGGTGGGGGCGTCCACCATTGCCCGCAATATTACTGCGCAGAAAAAGATCGAGGATCAACTGCGGCAGTCGCAGAAGATGGAAGCGGTGGGGCGGCTGGCGGGTGGAGTGGCGCACGACTTCAACAATCTGTTGGGGATTATCACCGCCTGTTCGGAACTGCTGCGAAACCGGGCGCACGCCAATAGCGTGGAGTATATCGACAATATTCGCGAGGCGTCGAAGCGCGGCGCGTCCTTAACCCGGCAACTGCTCGCGTTCAGCCGCAGGCAGCCGGTACAGACTCAGTTGCTGGACCTGAACGAGCGGCTCCGAGAAGTGAACAAGCTTTTGTCTCCGCTCATGGGAGATGATATTGAGATTGTGCTGTTGCCGCGATCGGCAACCGCGATTATTGAAGCGGATCCCGGCCAAATGGATCAGATCGTCGTAAACCTGGCGGTGAATGCGCGTGATGCCATGCCACGTGGCGGAAAGCTGATTCTCGAGACCACCGTGCTCGATTTCGATGAATCGTTTGTCCGGGATCATCCGGCGATCGTCGCGGGACGCTATGTGATGCTGGCGGTCAGCGACAACGGGATTGGCATGGACGAGGCTACGCGCTCCCGCATCTTCGAGCCTTTTTTTACCACCAAGGAAACCGGCAAGGGAAGTGGGCTTGGCCTGGCGACCGTTTACGGCATCGTCAAGCAGAGCGGAGGACATGTCTGGGTGTACAGCGAACCGGCGCACGGAACTACGTTCAAGATCTATCTGCCCAGCGCCGAATACAAACTGGAGGCGTCGCCCATGCCTCAGGCGGAGACGCTGCCGCCGAGGCGAGAGGGCGTGACGGTCCTGCTGGTGGAAGATGACGTTATCATGCGCCGGCTGATGCGGAGAATGCTGGAAGAGCACGGTTATAAGGTCCTTGAGGCCGAAGACGGGAAGTCTGCTCTGGATCTGATTGGCTCGCACAGCGGATCGATTGACCTGATCCTTACGGACGTTGTGATGAAGGGAATGAATGGTCCCGAACTCGTGTTGCGGCTCATCGAGTCGCACCCCGCGATGAAAGTTGTGTATATGTCGGGCTATACCGGAGAGCTGGTTGCAAACCAGGGAATCGATAGCGGCATCCAGCTCCTGGAAAAGCCGTTTACGCGAGCCGATCTGCTGAAGACGATTGACGCGGCGTTGGGGTAAATCCGTCCTCTATCTTGCGATCCCCGTTTGCCACCTCCGTCTTTCTTCTGCGATACTCGGGGCGCGATGAAAGGCAATCTAAAAGTTATTGCTGAGCTGAATAAAGCACTGCGGGAAGAGTTGACCGCGATCAACCAGTATTTTCTGCACGCGGAAATGTGCGAGAACTGGGGATATCACAAGCTATCCGAATTCATCAAGAAACAATCCATCGGCGAGATGAAGCACGCCGAAGTGCTGATTGAGAGGATTCTGTTTCTGGATGGCAGCCCGTCGATGCAGCCGCTGGAACTGACGGTTGGCGGCACGGTCAAGGCGATGATCGAGAGCGATCTGGCGCTGGAGATTGGAGCCGTGCAGCAGTATAACCGTGCGGTTGCGCTCGCCACGAAAGAAGGCGACAACGGATCGCGCGATCTGCTGGTGCAACTGCTGAAAGACGAAGAGAGTCACGTGGATTTTCTCGAGGCGCAGATGCACTTGATCAAGGAACTCGGGTACGAGCGGTATCTGGCGCAGCAGATGGGCGAGAACGAGGAAGAGTAGTGTGGCGGGGGCACTCCTGCCCCCGACTGCCGGCGGCAAATGAGAAGCCGGGTTGGGCAGCGCCTTCAACCTCCGGTGTTTGACTTTCGTGGTCAGCGCCCAGATCCGAGCTGGGATTTGCTCGTGGTTAGATTTCGCGGCCAGGAGTGCCCGCCCCACACAGGCCTTACTTCACGGTGACGGTCAGCAACTGCGCGCCGCTTACCACATAATCTAGCGGGGAGGTTGCGGTTTCGTCGACGCTGGATTCTCCGCTGACGATCATCTCCTGGTTGCCGCGCATCCCTTCCATGATATTCATCACCGAGATGGGCAACGTGGGCATGACTTTGTCGGCGACGCGAGCTTCGGGATCGGCTTCGAGCAGCGAAACGTAGAGGCGATTGTTGGCATGCTCCTTGTTGAGCAGCGCAATCGTGGAGGCCAGGTCGAGCTTACGGCCGAAGGCCGGGTTGGTACGGCCTACGCGGTCGAGAGTTTCGCCGTCACTCACCAGAATGCGCAGATTTCCTTTGCTGGCCGAGGTGGGAATTTTAACCGGAATCTGGCGCACAACGCGCTCGCCGCGATAGGGAGCGAGCACGGTTTCGACGATGATTTCATCGCCGGGACGGACTTCGCTCACGTCGGTGCGGGCGCTCTCCAGACGTGCCCAGCGGCGCTCCCGGACGAGGTCGAAGTCGAGCTTCACGCTTTTCACTGCAGGAGCGTTGTAAGGATTGTCGTAGATGCGTCCGAAGCGCTCGCCCAGCGAGAGGGCTGCGGCCATGGCGGCCGGCTGGCCGTTCTCGGCGGGAACGAACATGTTCCTGAGCCCAACTTCGGGGAAGCCCTTCACATCGATGCTGCCGTTGAGACGGTAGGTGATCTCTTCGCCGTATTCATTGACGCCATGCAGAGCGTTGAAGACGGTTGCCATGATGGCCACGGGACTGAGGCGCGGGTTGTTCAAAACTTCATAATGGAATTCCTTCGTGCCGCTGCCGCCGTGAAGGGTCAGGGTCACCGGAATCATATCCGGCTGTTTGTTGAAGACGCCCAGGATGCCAGTGTGGCGGTCCTGCACAAAGACTCCCGCTTGCTCGGTGGTGTTGACGATCTTGAAGGCGTTCAGCGGCGAGGGCAGCGTCGCCAGCACCTGCGCCTTGTTCATGGGTAGATCGACGGAGCCGAACTGGAGCAGTGGGTGTCCGCAAGCCAGCAGACGCTGGGGATCAATGTAGGTTACGGTGCAAGTGGCCGCGATATCCATATCGCCGCGAACCAGGATCGCGCTCACCGCCGAACCCGGCTCGAGCGGCTCCGGCTGTTTGTCTTCGCTGACCGAGCCCGCGCCCATCACGGGGACGACTCCGGCCGAGGCGAACTGCCCAGCGAAGCGGCGCATCGTGTCTTCGGAGAATCCGTTGAAGACCAGGGGTGTATCGATGGGCTTCAGGTAACTGGCGAAATCCTGCGTCGAACCAGGAAGGGAGCCAGCATCGCCGGGAGAAGCGGTTTTTCCAGCGGCGTTCGCCATGCCAGGCTTGGTTGCTGCGGCCTCTTCGGCGGGCGACTTATCGAGTGCATTGATCTCGAGCATGTCGGCGATCGGGGTGACGCCGGCGATCGGCTCTTTCGAGAACTCGCCGATCCGGAAGGCCAATGCTCCCGCGAGTTTGCCGTCGAGGTACACAGGACTGCCGCTCATCCCTGCGACCACGCCGGTGTATTCCACCTTTTTCCCGTGCAGACGGATAAGGATAATGTCGCCCTTAGGTCCGTTCGTATTGTGCATGACGCCCAGGACTTCGACATCCATGGACTCGGGCTTAATCCCTTCAAATACCGTGAGGGCGAACCCGCGCATGCCGGGATGAATCTGATCCACCGGAATGGTGGGCTGCGAGGTTTGGGCGGCCAGATTAATTGTAGATAGGGATAGACCTAGGGCGAGAAGCGCGAAAACTACTTTTCTCATTTAATCCCCGACACCGGGACCCGCCAACAGGCCCCATTACAGATTAGACTCAGACCAACTGCGACTCGTTGCCTGGAGGGGGGACAATCTGGGACCGGGCAAAACATCCCAATTGCGAATCTGTGCGTCTATACTAGCACAGAGGTTTTCGGGGTCACCATGTTTAAACGGTACGAAAGTGACACTTTAGAGTCCAGGAGTGGGAACGGGTCAAGGATAGGTTTGGCAATCCTGCTGGCTCTGCTTTGCAGTTGCCTGACGCTCAGGGCGCAGGACCAACAGGGTCAAACGCCGGCCTCGCAGGCGCCCTCCCAAACGCCCGACAGTGGCAAGCCCAAGCAGGATGTCCCCGCCGAAGCCGGGGGTCCCACCGACAATGTGGGGCCCTACGCCATCCCAAAGAAAAAGGCTGAAGACGCCCCGCCGCCTCCGCCGGTCACTCCGAAAACGGTCGAGGACATCCCGGATTATTCATTGAAAGTCAACGTGCCGCTGGTGAATGTAGACGTGCTGGTCACGACCAAGGATGGGCAGTTCATTCCGGGGCTGAAGCAGGACAATTTTCGTATTCTGGAAGACGGCGTACCGCAGGACGTGACTCACTTCAGCGTGTCGAAAGCGCCGATTACGGCCGTACTGCTGGTGGAATTTGCGTCGACCAATTATGTGTTCATGATTCAGGCTCTGCAAGCTTCGTATGCATTCGCCAATACTTTGAAGAAGGACGACTGGATCGCGGTGGCGTATTACGACATGCAGCCTCACATTCTGGTCGACTTCACCCAGGATAAGAAGGCCGTCTACGGAGCTCTGAACCAGTTGCGCATTCCGGGATTCATGGAAACGAACCTCTTCGACGCTTTATACGACACGCTGGACCGTCTGGACAGAGTCGAAGGGAAGAAGTACGTGATCCTGGTGACAACGGGCGTAGATACGTTCAGCAGGCTGACGCTGGACAAGATCACGAAGAAGATCAAGGACACAAAGGATGTGACCATCTTCCCCATCAGCGTGGGATTCATAATCCGGGAAATGTATGAAGCGCGCGGCCGCGCTGCGCCGCGTGGTATGGGGATTCCCGTTGACCAAATGACTTATCTGCAGGCCGACAACGAAATGCGCACCTTTGCCGCCATGACGGGCGGGCGGGCGTATTTCCCCCGGTTCCAAGGAGAATTGCAGGAACTGTTTGGGGATATCTCCAACGACATTCGGAACCAGTACACGATTTCCTATCACCCCACGAACTCAAAGCTCGATGGAACTTACCGCAAGCTGAAAGTTCAGATCGTGGCGCCCGGGGGTGGCGCGTTACAGGTGAAAGACCAAAAGGGCAAGAATGTGAAAATCGACGTGGTCGCGCGCGACGGATACACGGCGAAGCATACCGTGGATTAGCAATCGGAGACCCTGAATTCGGCAGGATTCTCGCGGGGCGAGGTCTTCCGGTCCGTATCGAGCGGAACCACCCGGAAACCGCGACTTCTCTCATTGACGTGCCCGATGGCTCCGTGTGACCAGAAAGAACGACAGATTGTGGAGAGCCTCACCGCATAACAGCAGGCGCTGGGCCCGGGAGAGTAACTGCTCTTCCTCGTGCCGTTGATTAGGGAGTTACGGTGATCTGTTTTCCAGAGTACTGCACGACCTTGTCGGCCTCGTCCGCTGGATTCACTCCCACTCCGTGGTTCTCGTTGACGAAGACTATGTGGAACGTACGGTTTTCCAGCATGCCCGGGAATTGTCCTTTGCGATCGCCGATCGCCAGAGTGTGCGCCCCGTCGTCCCAATGCAAAGGAATGGTCGCGTAGACGCCTTTTTCGTAGTCGTAGTTGTCGTTCTCATCTTCGTAGAGCGTGAAATCCCCGTTGGCGCCGCGATAAATGCGAAGTTCGATCGGATCGGCAGTTTTCTCGGTGGACCACTCTTCGTCCGGCCCCAGAGGAACAATTGATCCCGCGCGAACGTACAACGGCAGACGCTCCAAGGGGGCAACCGCGTTGATCGTCCGCCCTCCTGCGACCGCCGATCCCGTCCAGAAATCGTACCACTTCGCATCGGGAAGATAGAGTTGCCGGGTCGTCGCGGCAGGATCAGTCACGGGATTCACCAGGAATGCCGGACCGAACATGAATTGGTCACCAGCATTCTGGGCGCGAGGATCGGTGCGGAAGTCCATTACCAGCGGACGCATCGGCGTGTAGGCTTCACTGGTTGTCTTCCACGCCAGCGAGTAGATGTAAGGCAGCATGCGATAGCGCAGGCGGTCGAAGTTCACCAGAATCGTCTGTGCATCGGGACCGTAAGACCACAATTCGTTCTCATCCGGATGACGCGTGCCGTGAACCCGCAGAATGGGATTAAACGTGCCGTACTGGAACCAGCGAATAAATAGTTCGCGGAAGGCCGGATCGCTGGGACTGCCGAAAACAAATCCGCCAATGTCGGTGGTCCAATAAGGAATTCCAGAAAGTGAGAAATTCAGCCCTGCAGGAACCTGGCGCCGGAAACTAAGCCAGTCGGAATTGATGTCGCCCGACCAGGCCGTAACTGCGTTTCGTTGCGATCCTGCGAACGCGGAACGAGACAGAATGAACACTCGCTTCTTGTCGGATGCGCTTCGTTGTCCCTGATACACGGCCTCGGTATCGAGCAGAGGATAAGCGTTGAGATAGCGGTTTCCGCTGCCCGCCGCGAGTTTGTGATTCAACAGGATGTTTTCTTCCTGCCCTTCGGTTTCCGGTTCGGTCGTATCCATCCACCAGGCATCGAGTCCAATGTTGAACAACCCTTTGTTCACCAGGTCCCAGTAATACTTGCGGGCCTCCGGGTTAGTGGCGTCATACACTGCCATCGCATTCGTGTGGTAGGGCGGCTTTGCGTACTTGAACTTGTCTACGAACCAGCCCTTGTTCTGCATGTAATCGTAATTCGCGGATCCCGGCTCGAAGAACGGCCAGATCGAAATCATCAGGTGGAAATTTTCGCTGTGCAACTGATCCACCATGCCTTTTGGATCGGGATAATTCTTGTTAAAGACGAATTCGCCTTTGCGATTCCACCAGAACCAATCCTGAACCAGGTTGTCGACTGGGATGTGCAGGTCGCGATACTTGCGGGCCACGCCCAGGAGTTCCTCTTGCGACTTGTAGCGATTCTTGCACTGCCAGAATCCGTAGGCCCACTTGCCGAACATGGGGGCCTCTCCGGTTAGCTCTCGAAAGCTGGCAATGATCTTGTCGAACTCCGGGCCGTAGAGGAAGTAATAATCAATGATGTCGGCAACTTCGGAACTGATGTAGAGGATGTTGGCGAAGCGATTGTTGAAGCGGCTGCGGGAAGTGTTGTTCCAGAAAATGCCGTAACCCTTGCTCGATAGCATCAAGGGCACGGAAATGTTGCTATTTTCCTGGGAAATGTCGACCGACTCTCCGCGATAATTCCAGACGCCCGCTTGGTGCTGACCCAGACCGTAGAGCCCTTCGTGCGAACCGTAGATGCTGACCAGGGATTCGGCGCGGTAGGTATCTTCTCCGTTCATTTTTTCAGGCGTCAGGCTGCGGGATGATTCCTGCACCAGAGAATCGCCGTGGGCTTCGGCGTAGGCGATGGCTCCGTCTTTTCGAGTGACAGTAATTTTCAGCAGTGAAGTGGCGAGAGTGACGGCATCATCGGTGGATTGCATCGTCCATTGCGCTGTCGGCCAGCTTTCTTTGGTGACGACGTAGTCCACCCGCTTCGGGAACGAGGCTGTGGGCGAATAGAGGACATGGATCACCGAGTCCGAACACACTTGCACCTTCAAAGTGCCCGTTCCCATCGTAAAGACAACGCCGTCCGGCTGTTGCTGAACCTGCTTGACCGGATTCATGGCAGTCCACTGGGCGTGGGCAGCAATGGCGCAGAACGGCGAAACGAAAAGCCCAACCAGGAATAAAACGAAGAGCCGTCGCGATTGTCTATCTTTCGGAGGCATCAGTGATCCTTATCTCTAATCTCGAGGCAGTCCAACGGCCTTTCCCGCTCATAGCGCAGCCGTCGCCATAGCTATTAGTTAATGACTTCGAGCGCAATAGTGGTGGTTTGTGCCGAGTTTGCTCCCACCATAAGATCGAACGTGCCCGGCTCAACCACACGATTCATGTTGACATCAATTAAAGACAGGTCTTGGGGAGTGAGCGTGAAGTCGACCGTCACTTTCTGGCCGGGTTCCAGGCTGACGCGCTTAAAGCCGCGCAATTGCATGACTGGTCGAGTGACGGAAGCTACACGCTGATGAATATACAACTGGGGCGTTTCGTCCCCTGCACGATCGCCAGTGTTTGTGATATCGACCGAAACCCTCGTGGATCCGCCCGCTCGAATCGTCTTCGGCTCAACCCTGACGTTATCGAAATGAAATTGTGTATAGCTGAGGCCATAGCCGAACGGAAACAGGGGCTCGCGGCTGACAAACAAATAGCTACGGTTGCGGGAAGGCTTGTGATTGTAGAAATCAGGAAGCTGTCCCACGGAACGCGGGAAGCTGATGGGCAGTTTGCCGCCGGGGTTCACGTCGCCAAAAAACACGTTCGCCGCGGCAGTTCCGCCTTGTTCGCCCAAATACCAGCCTTCCAGAATTGCCGGAACGTGCTCTTTGACATAGTTGATTGACAGTGGTCGACCATTGATCAGGAATACAATCGTGGGCTTGCCTGTCTCGACGACGGCGCGGATCAGAGCTTCCTGCGCACCAAGCAGATCCAACGAATCGCGATCTCCCAGATGCTGCTCCGACCAGGCTTCGCGATTGGTGCTTTCATTTTCTCCCACCACGACGATTGCGACATCGGACTGGCGCGCCACGGCCGCTGCGGCACGAATGGTTTCGACTTCGGTCTGAGGATCGGGCTGCGTGACTTTGTTCTCGTACCACGCCGACCAGCCTTGCTTTCCAGTCGTGATTTTGCACCCTTCCGCATAAAGCACTTTGACGCCTTCCCCTGCACGCTTACGAATGCCGTCGAGGATGCTGATCTGGTTTCCTGGCCCCGGGTCGCGACTGTAACCGCCAAGATGAACGTCGGCGGCATTGGGCCCGATTACGGCAATCGTTTTTAGCTTTTTCAGATCCAGCGGCAAGAGGTTCTTGTCATTCTTGAGCAGCACGATCGACTTCTGCGCCACCTTCAGAGCCAGTTGCTGGTGCTCAGAGCTATTCGTGATTTTCTGGGCGTAGTCCGGGTCCACATAAGGATTCTCGAACAGACCGAGACGGAACTTCGCCTCCAGCACGCGCTGCACGGCTTGATCGAGTTCAGCCTCGGCAACCTTACCCTGGCGCACCTGATCGAGCAGAGTGGCGTATACCGAGCCATCGGACAGATCGTAATCCACGCCGGCGGCCAGCGCCTTGCGCGCCGCTTCCTCGAAGTCGGCAGCCACGTGGTGAGTGTGAACCAGCATTTGCAGGCCCTCTCCGTCCGAGGTCACATAACCTCGAAAACCCCACTCCTGGCGCAAGACCCGATCCAGCAGCCAGCGGTTGATATGGGACGGGATACCGTCGATCTCGTTGTACGAGGCCATCACACTGCCAACGTGGGCCTGTTGCACGGCGGCGCGGAAGGGAACGAGAAACGACTCCCGCAGATCTCTTTCCGAAAAATTGGCGGGTGCTGTGTTGGTGCCGCTCTCCGGTTGGCCATGGGCGGCAAAGTGTTTCGCGGTGGCCATCACGTGATGCCGGTCAATCATCCACGAAGTGCCTTGCAGCCCATTGATGGCCGCAACTCCCATAAGCGCGACGAGGTAGGGGTCCTCGCCGTATGTTTCTTCGGTGCGTCCCCAGCGCGGGTCACGCGACAAGTCCAGCACTGGTGTGAAGGCTTGATTGACTCCCGAGGAAGCCATCTCGTCGGCGGCAGCCTGGAACGCGTGCAGCACGAGTTCAGGATCCCACGTGCTGGCCAGGCCCAGCACTTGTGGAAAGCTGGTGCTGCCATAGGCCATGAATCCGTGCAAGGCCTCGCCCTGGAAAATTGCCGGAATTCCCAAACTCGTTTTTTCCATCAGGAAATGTTGCGCCTTATTGCGTGCCTCGGCGGCATCGTGCGCGCTCACCTGCGAATCCTCGCGATATAACTTGCCCAATCCTTCAAAGATTTCTTTTGCGTCGGGACTGGCGGTGGACAGCGCACGCCGCCGTCCTCCCGCAACTTGATCGACCTTCTCCTCCAGAGTCATGCGCTTTACCAGGTCTGCTGCGCGTTGTTCTGCGGGGAGATTCGGATCTCGGTACGGAGGCTTGGTTTCCTGGGAGAAACAGTTCGAAAAAAGTAGACCGACAAAAGTAAAAAGTAGCAGACTCTGGCGAAGATGCATGCAGCCTCCTCTTGAAGCAGTGGATCCAGGAGTTGCGTAAACGATTACGTAAGAATGGCAGGCGCAGGATAACATCCCGCGGCGGCGCTTTGCCATAACGATTCTGTTGCTGAAAAATATCGCTTCAAGGATTCCTTTGGACGCCACCGCGCCGCAGGTGGCTTATCCGCAGCATTTTTTATTCTGTGAGATAGTTACGTCTTGAAGTTATGGGGACTTCGATTCGCATCGCGGCCGCCGCACTGGACGACTACGAATGGTGCGCCCGCGTGATGGCTTCGACCGAGCCTTGGATGACCCTGGGCCGCGAACTCGCGGAATGCCGCGCCGCGCTGGTCCGTCCCGGCAGCGAGCTTTTTGTTGCTCGGGAGAAAGACCTCCCGGCCGGTTTCGTTCTGGTCGCCCCCTACGGTCTGGCGGGATCGCCTTATATTGCTTCCATCGCGGTTGCCGCTGAGGCGCGTGGGCAAGGCGTCGGATCTCGACTGCTGCACTTTGCCGAAGAACACTTCGCAGGCCGCGGACACATCTTTCTGCTCGTGTCGTCGTTCAACCATCGCGCCCAAGACCTATATCGCCGGAGCGGGTACGAGTTCATCGGCGAACTTAGGGATTACGTTGTCATTGGCCAGTCAGAATTCATCTTGCACAAAAGGATTTCATGAGCGCGGTCCCTGCGATGGCGAGCGCGCCCACAAGGAAACGCCTGGTGCTGCTACTGATGGCCGTGACCTCCGCGGGATATGTTTGCCGCGTTGCCGTCACCGTGGTGGCGCCCAACATGATGAGGGATTTCGGGCTCACCCAGGCGCAAATGGGAACAGTGTTCAGCGCCTTCCTGGTTGGCTACACTTTTTTTCAAGTGCCCTCGGGAGGACTGGCCGACCGAGTCAGTGCCCGTCGCATCTTCCTGGTTCTTTGCAGCGGATGGGCGCTGCTCACCGGGATCACGGCGTTGGTGGGATGGCGTGGATTCGGACTGGCCATGGTGATCCCGCAACTGTGGATGATCCGTGCCATGTTTGGCGTGATAGCGGCACCCACCTATCCAACGTCGGGAAGAACGATTGCTGTTACCATTCCACCCCGCTTGCAGGCCCGGGTTAACAGCCTGGTGCTGGCCAGCGTTGGCGTGGGATCGGCCGTTACGCCGCTGTTGCTGGCGCCGATCACCAGCCACTATGGATGGCGCACGGCATTGTGGGTGGCGGCTTCACTCAGCGCGGCTGCTGGGTTGCTATGGTGGTGGTTCGCCCCGCGGCAACTTCACTGGCGCGGGAGTTCAAGCGGACAAGCCGCGGGTAGTCCTTCCGCCGCTGAATCGGGCGAGTTCTCGGCCCAACCGTTACGCTCGCCCAGTTTCTGGTTTCTCTCCGCCAGTTATCTGCTGCAGGGCTACCTGGGATACATCTTCATTTTCTGGTTCTACCTGTATCTGGTGCAGGTTCGTCACTTTGAGGTGCTGCGGGCCGCCAGTTTCACCGCGCTCCCCTGGATAGCGACTATGTTCGCCATCCCGCTGGGCGGTGTTTTCTCCGACTGGGCCGTGATCCGTTGGGGCGCTACCTGGGGACGCCGCAGCGTTCCGCTCGCGGCCCTCTGCGCGGCAGCCATCTTCCTGGCGATTGGCGCTCGCACTCCCAGGCCGCTGTTGGCGGTGGCTGCGCTCACTACGTGCACCGTGCTGGTGCTCTGCACAGAAGGCCCCTTCTGGGCGACGATGACGCAACTCTCCGGCGAGCGCAGCGGCATCGCGGGCGGCACGATGAACTTTGGCAGCAATCTGGGCGGCATGGTTTCGCCCGCACTCACGCCTTGGCTGGCGGAGCGTATCGGATGGGAAACTGCATTGACGCTCACGGCGGGATTAGCAGTCGTGGCAGGCTTGTTGTGGCTGGGCGTGCATGTCGAGTCCATCAAAAAATGAGGGCGGCTCCGTTCTCCCGTGCGCGCGCGTTAAAATCTGGTGTATGAAGGTGCCGGTATTGCTCTGGATGGCTGCGGCGTGCGCTGCCTTCCTGCTCGCGCCATCTACCGCTCCTGCTCAAACCGCACCTCCAGTTCACGCCACGCCCGCGAACCCTGCAGATGTTCAATTGCGCTCTTATCTGGAGCAAGCCGCGGAAGCGATGCACAATGGGGATCTCGCGTCTGCTGCGGAGAAGCTTCGACGCGTTTTGGGCATTGATCCCCATTCCCTTGCGGCTCTGAACAACCCGGGGACCGGGTTTCCCGGGCGTGACCAAGATCACTGGTCAGCGCGGTGACAATCACTGTATCGTTCCACGTCCATGGTTAGCCTTGATGAGGAGTTCCTGCGGAATTCCCCGGCCGCCGTTTGCTGGCCGCTAAGCAGACAAAGGACTTCCGGATCTAACCATGCCTCGAAAACTCGGCCCAAAGCTGATTCTGTCGCTCACCATCCTGATCGTTGCCATCAGCGGGGTCAGCGGATACCTCAATTTCCGCACCCAGAAGAAACAGTTAGTGGGGACCATGATCCTCGGCGCGGATCAGCTTTCGCGCAGCATCACCGGCGCTACCTGGCATGCCATGCTCGACGATGACCGCAAGGCCGCCTATGAGATCATGCGGGTGATTGCCGACAAACAAGGGATTGACCGGATCCGAATGTTCAACCGCGAGGGACGGCTGGCGTTCTCGACCGACGCGAGAGAGCAACCTGGCGTGCCCAGCCTATCCAACGAGGTTTGCGCCAGTTGTCATAGCCAGGGACCGATTCGCAACCGGCCGGCTGAAGATTCGCGCGTTCGGTACGCCACTTCGCCGGATGGCGTGAAGACGATCAACATGGTGGCGCCCATCTACAACGAGCCTTCGTGCAGCAATGCCAGTTGCCACGCTCACCGCGCATCGACCAAGGTACTCGGCGTTGTGGATGTTGCGTTGCGGCTGGATCCCGTGCAGAAACAAACGAGGGCCATCACTCTGCAGACCGTCGCTTTGACCGCGCTGGAGGTGGCGATCGGAGCGGCGTTTGTCATTCTGTTCACGAAGCGTTTCGTGGCTACTCCGATTCAACAGCTCATTGAAGGAACGAAGGCAGTAAGTGCCATGGAGTTGGATCGGCCGATCGAAATCACTCGTCGCAGCCAGGAAATCGATGAACTGGTGGACTCGTTCAACCGCATGCGCGAACGCCTGAAACTGGCTGTAGCCGAGCTGAACGAAATGCAGCAGACGTTGGAGAGCAAGGTGGACGAGCGCACTCGACAGTTGCAGGTTGCCCAACGCAAGCTCGTCCAATCCGATCGCCTGGCCACGCTCGGACAGCTTGCGGCCAGTGTGGCGCACGAGATCAATAATCCTGTTTCTGGAGTGCTCAACCTTTCCATGCTGCTCGAGCGCTTCATGGCCAAAGGGGAATACCCACCGGGACGCGAAGCCGAATTCCGCAAATACCTGAGTCTGATCTCGATAGAAACCGCCCGTGTGGGGCGGATTGTGTCGGACCTGTTGGCCTTTTCAAGGCGTTCCAAGCCACAGCGCGCACCGGCTGATCTGAACAGGCTCGTGCGCACCACCCTTGGTTTGGCCGACCACAAACTCAAGTTGATCAGCGCTGAAGTTGTTCTGGACTTGCAAGACAATCTGCCGCTGGTGGAGTGCGACTCGTCGCAGATTCAGCAGGTGATTCTGAATCTCATCTTAAACGGCGCTCAGGCTATGCAGCCGCGCGGCGGCGGCAAACTTACCATCCGTACCCGCGTACTCACCGACGAAGGTGACGTGGAGCTTAGCGTTCAGGATACGGGCGAAGGCATCGCCCCCGAAAACCTATCCAAGATCTTCGACCCGTTCTTTACCACGAAAGCCGAGGGAAAGGGAGTCGGGCTTGGGCTGGCCGTGTTGTACGGCATCGTGAAAGCTCATGAAGGGGAGGTCGAGGTCGCGAGCCAGCGCAATGAAGGCACGACCTTTACGGTCACTCTCCCGCTCAAGTCGCGCAATACCACTCCGGAGTCGAGGGAAGTGCAGGTACATGCAGTGTGAACGGACTTTATCTCGTGGCGATCGGAAGCGTACCGGCAAACGCCTTGGAGTGGATCGAAGGCGCGACCGCCGAGTGGTTCCCGCTGCCCATTCGGCGCTTGCCTCCTCTATCGATCCCGGACGGCGCCTATGACGCAAAGCGAGGGCAATATCAGTCGGTAGAGATGATGAAGATGCTGGCTCAACACGCGCCGCGCGATGCTTCCCGCGTTCTTGGAGTCACGGACGTGGACCTGGCAATCCCGATGCTCAGTTTTCTGTTTGGGCAAGCGCAGTTTGACGGTCCCATCGCCGTGGTCTCGCTGTGCCGGCTGCATCAAGAGTTTTATGGGCTTCCTCCGCAGGAGAGCCTGCTGCGGGAGCGCACGGTCAAAGAAGTCCTGCACGAGTTGGGACACACTTTCGGACTCGTCCATTGTTCGGAGCCGACGTGCGCGATGAGCCTGGCCACGCATATCGAATTGGTCGATGCCAAGGCAGAACAGTACTGCGCGCGCTGCGGAATGCAGTTGGTGCAGAGGTTTACTTCGCGAGAGGCACTCATATGAAGAAGAATTGGCCGATCCTGGTGGTGGACGACGAAGATGTCATGTGCGAATCGATGGGAGCGTGGTTGCGCGAAGACGGTTATCGCGTCGACACCGCCCCCAACGGACAGAAAGCGCTCGAACTCGCCAAGTCCATGGACTATGCCATCTGCTTTGTCGATTTGAAGATGCCCGGCGGCATGGATGGCATTGAGACCATGATGGAAATCCATCGCATTCGGCCGGAAGCGTCCATCATCATCATCACCGCCTATGCGACAGTCGACACTGCGATTCAGGCCATGAAGGAAGGCGCGCAGGAGTACATCGTGAAGCCCTGCAATCCGCAGGAGATCTCGATGTTGGTTTCGCGCATCCTGAAGCTGAAGAAGTTGCAGAGCGAGAATGCGATTCTGCGCAAGAAGCTCAACCGCCAATATCGCCACTGCGACATCATCACCAAGAATCCGCGCATGGGAGAGATTCTGGCTTTGGCACAGGACGTCGCTAGCCTGCGCAGCACGGTGCTGATTCGCGGCGAAAGCGGTACGGGCAAGGAGCTGGTGGCGCGAGCCGTTCATTTTTCCGGCAATCGCTCGGAGAAGCCATTCGTTGTCGTAAGCTGCGCCGCGCTCACCGAAACTCTGCTCGAGAGTGAGTTGTTCGGCTACGAAAAGGGCGCCTTCACCGGCGCCGCCGCTCAAGTGAAAGGGAAGTTTGAACTGGCGCACGGTGGCACGATCTTCCTCGATGAAATCGGCGACATCTCTCCCAAACTGCAGGCTGACCTTCTACGGGTCTTGCAGGAGCGGCGTTTCTATCGCGTCGGAGGGAATGAAGAGGTCGAGGTCGATGTGCGCATCATCGCCGCCACCAACAAGAACCTTGCCGAAGAGGTGCAGCAGGGGAGATTCCGCGAGGATCTCTACTATCGCCTCAACGTGATTGAGATCCACCTGCCACCGCTGCGCGAGCGGCGCGAGGATATTCCCTTGCTGGCGGAGCACTTTGTGCAGCGCATCGCTTCAGAATTGGGCAAAGACGTTGGCGGCATCTCTGCGGCAGCTTTGAAGCTGCTGATTGCCAGCGATTGGCCGGGCAATGTCCGTGAACTTGAAAATGTAATCGAGCGAGCCATTGTGACCTGTCGAAACGGCATGCTCGACGAGCAGGATTTCTCCTGGCTGCAGCGCAGCCCCGGGTCGCCGCAGAATTGGGAAGTCCCTGACGTTCCTCTCGGCGAACTGGAACGCCGGGCTATTGTTGCCGCGCTGGAGCGCAAACACGGCAACGTCAAAGAGGCATCGACCGCCCTGGGCATTGATCGCTCGACGCTCTACGACAAGCTTAAGCGCTACGAGATTGTACATTGAATTGTGAGGCCGGCCGAGGCTCAAGCCTCGAGAAAAGTGTCCGCGAGCACCGCCTCCCAGTTGGAATCGGGCAAGGCGTCCATCAGTCCGGGCAGAAGCACACCGCCGTCCGCCAGGGCGGGAGGCGTGTTCGGCGCCCGGAGTTGCAGTTGCAGTCGTTCCAGTTCCCTCGACAACCAGCCGTGAACTTCGGGTCCTTTCAGAAGATGGCGCAGAGTTGCCGGATCGCGTGGATCCAGCCGCGGACGGATCTTGAGATACCACCCTTCCTTAGCGCCGCCAACACCGACTACTGTTCCTTCGAGGGGCGTACGCACCCGAATCTCGTTGCCATTTTTCTCCATGCGCCAGGCGGTCTGGTTGATCTCGATCTCGGTTCCCACTTCGGGCATCTGGATGGAGTCGGGATCGCCGATCAGGTGATCGGCTAATTCATCGAGGCCGATGGTGAACGTCCCGTCGTCGGTTGGCTTCACCCACGTGTGTCCACGGTGGTAAAGGCGGTCCTCCGAATAATTGAGTCCGAGGTCGGGTGCCAATCCCGTCGCCGGCAACACGGCAAACTGTGAGTATTTGCTGCAATGACGACAATCAAAAGCGTTGTCGCACGTCCGGGAAATTACTCTGCCCGCAAGTTCATGGCGGCATCGTCGATCCGATTCCGGCAACTCCGCAAAATCCGCCTTCCAGCACAACTCGATTGCCTGATTGGTGCGAAAGTCGTGAGCCGTGCGCCACGCCGCCGAGACGACCGTCGCCAGGATCGTCACGACGATGGCGAAGAACAGAGACAGGAAAACGACGTGACCAACGGTCCAATGGAATCCATCAATCCCCGGAAACATGGGTGTTCTCTCCTTTGGGCGGTGCGAACAGCGGCAGATAGCGATACGACAGCGAGTAGACGATGACTCCGTAGGCAATGACACCGGCGAAGCTGGCAACCTCTTGCCAACTCGGCGTGTATTGCAAAAACTCGTCGAATGCCAGAGTGGGCACAGCCAGAGTCTGCACGGTGAGGACGAAGCGGTTCAGCAACACTCCCGCACACGCCAGCGCGGCACCGCTCAGAAGCCATCCCCGCCGCATTGCAGACTTGCGGTACGTCAGCAGAAAGGCCGGGAGCAATCCAAACAGCACGATCTCAGCAAACAGGATCGGCGTGCCAAATGGCTTGTGAGTGTAGTACTGCCACGCAGCAAAGCCCACCGACGGCGAAGTGATGTTTAACCAGACCAGCGTGTCGATCGACTTGGCTGCGACATAGATAGCAAGCAGGACCCCGGAAATGAATCCCAAGCGCCGCAACACTTCCGGCGGAACAAGCCGCCGACCAGTCACCTTCTCAACCGTAGCCGTCACTAACATGAGAAAGCTTGGTCCCGAAGCAATCGCCGACAAAATAAATAGGAAGAATGTAGAAGGCCAGATGAAGATGCCGTCACGGAACGCAAAAGGACGGCCGCGCAACACTCCATAGAGCCCGCCCAGAGACCCCTGGTGGAAAAACGAGAGCAGAGTCCCCACGCCCGCGAGCACGGGCACTAACTTGTGCAGTTGATGTTCAAAGACAAGAAACGAAGGCAGCTTGCGCAACTGGCGATTACGCAGCAGGATCGGAACATATTCCAGGCAAAGCACTAGCAGATAACAGGAAATGCAGAACGTGACTTCCGTGAGCATCGAGTGCGTATTCGGATGCCAGAAGGTGAACCACGCCCGCAAGGGCTGGCCCACGTCGATCATCAAAATGGCAACCGCGCCGCTATAGCAGATGAAACCGACAACGACCGCCGTGTTCAGGATCGGCCTTAGCTCAGCACGCTTCAGAATGTAGACCAGGAATCCGGTGAAGAACGCCCCCGCGCCCAAGGCGATGATCCCCAGATCGAGAAAGATCCAGAGGCCGAAAGCGAATCGATTGTCCATGTTGGTCTGATTCAGCCCGTAGTACAGGCACAAACCAGCCGCATAAATCCCGACAGCGAGCACAACGGCCCACGGAGCCAGCCAGAGCAGGAATCGCGAGAGCGAGGTTCGCTCCTCGCCCCGCGCAATCCACCGGCCGTCGGTAAGGACGGAGCTAGCCATGTTGGACCTCCGAACGGTCGATCTCCGCGCGTTTGATCTCAGACCCCGGACCGGAATTAGACTCCGCCAGCGCTCTCACCCAGGCCTCCTTCGATTTGTAATAAACCTTTGGCTCCGTCCCGATGCGCGCCAGCAAGCGGAATGCGTAAGGAGAGCGCGCGTCTTGCGAGGCGGCATCGTTCTTGTCGGCCAGGTTGCCAAATCGAATGGCGCCGGTCGGGCAAGCCTCCACGCAAGCCGGGACATAATCGGCGGGATCGATTTCCCGCCTTCCCGCACTCGCGGCCTTCTCCTTCGCCGAATGCAACCGCGCGTGGCACAGATTGCACTTCTCCACGACCCCACGCATGCGTACTGCAACTCCCGGATTCAGGCTCTTCTCCATTCCCGCAGGCCACGCCGGATCCCACCAGTTGAAGTAGCGCGCATGATAGGGGCACGCGGTCATGCAATAGCGGCATCCCAGGCAGCGCTGCGGCATCTGCATCACAATCCCAGTAGCCTTGTCCACTTCGACGGCTTGCTGCGGACATACCCTCACGCATGGCGTCTCGTGCTCACAGTGCATGCACAGGATCGGGATGAACGCTTCGCGCCGCGCGACTCCGTCCATTCCGTTCGAAACCTTGCGGACCAGCATCGGCGTGAGGCCCGTCCTGGCGGTTGCCTGCGGAAGCGGCGGCACATTGTTTTCGGCCGCGCAGGCCATCATGCATGAGCCGCAACCGGTGCAGCGGTCCAGATCGATCACCATGCCGTAACGGGCGCTCATGCGTTCCTCTTCTCTGGCGGTTCCCGCAAACTCGATTCCTGGTATAGCTTCGAGGCCAATGGCGGCAGGACTGGCTCGGGCCATCCAGTCGACCAACTCTCGGGATGCGCAGAAGCGCCGGCCGCCGGCCATTCCTTCAACTCGCATCGGAGGCTTTCGGGAGGCAGTAGCTCTCCGACCCAGACTGCTCCATTCCAAAGTTGCTCTTCGAGCTTCTGAACAGAGGCCAGCTTGGCGACTGGTGTCACTTCCTGTCCGATCAAAGCTCCCGTCCGTCCGCCGAAAAGTTCTTTGCAACGGGCGTGAATGATTTTTTCAGTCGTGCTCAGAGTGGAATTGATGCTGCCGAGAAATTGCGCGGCACTCTGTAGTTCCGGCGGCGCCTTGCCCAGACTGGGAGCCACCGCGTAGGTCTCAATCGCCAATGTCGGCGCGGTAGGAACATCGGTCAACTCTTCCAGAAAGCCCGGTGCGGGAAGCAGCCAGTCTGCTTTGCTTGTTCCTCCATCCCATGCGGCAAAGCGGAATACTTCGGCGTCAGTCTGCGGAACAAAATCCCAAGGCACGCTGGAATCGATCAGCACCGCGCGTACGGAGGAGATAACAGCGTCGGCGGAAACATACGACTCCGTCCGCTTCGACCTTCTCACGATTCCGCCGTGCGCTCCGGCAGCGCCCAGCACGACATTCAAAGCTGCGATCGCCGGATTGTCATCGCTCGCGATCGCCACAGCGGGAGGCCGTGCGGCAATCGTCCGCGCCAGATCACGAATCGCATCCGTGGTGAGCCCAGTCTGCATAGCGGCATCCGCGAGTGTTAGGGGCGGCATGGGCCCGTGCGCGGGTACGAGATGTTCTTCGAGAAGTATGCGCGCCACTCCCGCCGCCAAAGCAGCTTCCGCACCAGCTTGAACGGGTACCCACTGCCACGCCCGCGCTGCGGTCCTGGAGAGTGACGCTTCCACTTGAATCAGTCGCAGTTGCGGGTCCGCCATGCCCGCAGCGCGCTCTGCCCACAACCGGGTGAACCGGCCCGGACTACCCCAACCATCCAGCAACGGCGCACCAAAGCTTACGATCGTGCGTGCGCTCTCCAAGTCGTAACCCAGGGCGGCAGCCGGCACGCCGCTCCAGCTTGCGTAGGGCGCCAGAGCCCGAGTCTCCGAGCCAGGCACCGCGCGATAACTGCCGCTTCGCTTTTGAAGGAAGGTCTCGAACACCGACGAAGCCGCACGACCTGGATAGCCATCGACTATTACGACCGGTCCCTCATTGCACGCTTTCGCAAAGGCCGCCTTGGCTTCACCCCAAGAGGAAGTAGTGTTGCGGTGACGCACCGTTCGCAACCGCTGCGGATGCCAGTTCAGTTGATGCGCTCCGAAACCGAGCGGGCACAGCGCCCCGCGACTGATGGGATGACTGCTCACTCCGGCAACTCCCACGGGCCATCCTCCGGCCATCCGTACCCGCATGCCGCATCCATTCGGACACAGCGTGCAAGACGACTGCTTCACTTCGACCGGACCGCGCGTGGGCTGCGGAATCCACGGCCAGTTCTGACTCCATATGGAAGTGTCATCCAGCAGCTTCCAGGGCACCGGCGTAACCATGAGACCCGCCGCCGCTCCCGCGCTCCATACCAGCAGATCCCGTCGCGTGACCTTCATGCTTCTCCTTTACTCATGGCAACCGAGACAGCCCACTTCAACGTTGTGCCGGCGGTGACAGTCTTCGCAATCGCTCATCTTCATGCCCTCGTGCGGCGCGCGCCGCAGGCGCGAGATCGAGTGCCCCCAGATGTCACGGCTGTATCCGCTGATGCGGTTCACTTCATACACTCGAACCTGGTCAGTCTCTCCGTAAGTCGAATGACATTCCACACAGGCCAGACCGGCTCGCTTCACATGGATCGCGTGCGAAAACCACACATTGGCTGGCTGCCGCGCGTACACCAGCCACGGAGTCTCATGTCCGGGCTTGATGAAGTGATCCACCAGCTCGGCTTCGGCTTTGCTCTCTCCAATCCGTTCGGAGTGGCATCCCGCGCATTTTTCCATCGCAGGAATTCCGGCAAAGGCCCCGTTCTCGCGCAGAGCGTGACATTCACCGCATTCGGCGATGCCAGACTTTTCCGCGTGCGTCTTGTGACGAAACTCGACCGGCTGCTGCCGGTGCACATAGAGCACGCGTGGAAACGCCACCCACCCAACTACCAGCGCGACGGCAAGCCCGAGTCCGAACACGAAACTGTTCCGGCGCATGCTCATTCCTCCACCATCCAGCCTCGGTTGGAAAAAAAGTGCTGGAACAAACACACCAGGTGTTGCCGTGACAGCAACTGCGCCACTCCCCGCACCGGCGAGCCGCCATCACAGCCCGGCGCGTGCGTCTCGTGGATTTCGTGCGTGAGCCGCTCCTGTTCCTCCGCCTGCCATGCCGCCGCTTGCGGACCGGAGACCAGCCCGGCGCGCGTCCGGCCCGGCAACTCCCATCCCTCGAACAGCCATCCTGCCCCGTAAGGATCGGCAGCGAGCCTTGCGGGATCACTGCGCACGCGGCTGTTCACTTTCTGAATCATCAGAGGATTCGGAAAGCTCATCGGCCATTCGACTCCATGGACTGTCAGCGCCAGTGCTGGACAATGAGTGCCGTGCACGGTGACGAATGTGACGCCGTCCACGCTCCCGGCCACATCCGCCAGAAATCCGTCAATACCGATGTGGCACAACCCGGATTCCTCGGCGTCCAACCAGAAGTGATTCGCCGTGTACTGAAGATGAGGGGGCGGAGTGGTCGCGTGCGGCCGCGCCAGCAACAAATACGAATCGCAATAGCGATAGGTGTTGCTCGTGCAGCTCGAGAGCTGCGAGTCGCTGAAGGGCACCAGCTTCGTGACCGGCGAAACGCCGCAATACTGCACGCGAATTTCTTCCAGATGCGGGCAGCGCTCCTGTTGCACGCCATTCTTCGCAACCAATGCGCACTGCGCGTACTGCGCCGATGCACAGCGCCCGCCATCGACCGCTCCTGGTCCGTCAAGAATCAACTTCTGTACCGGCGCAGCATGGCAATATCGCGCTCGACCCTCTTTAAGAAACGGGCACGCCATAATTCACTTCCGAGGCTTCTGGTTTGAGGCCTCTGACTCCGAAGGCTCGACTCGCTCGCCTCCGTCTGCCATCGTCAGCCCCAAGCCGGGTACGGACAGACTGTGCGATCCGCCATGCAACATCGCCTGTAGTTCCGCGTCGATGTTGCTCAGGTCGATGCTGTCGCGAGTTCGTTGTACCTTGCGGACCATTAAGTCCCAGCCCACAGCGCCAAACACTACGAGCAGCGCCAGGAGTGTGATGATGCCCAACGCAAAGTTCGTCATGTTGAGCCAGAACGTCCAATTCTCTCCAGCCATAATCGGGTGACCTCCTTGCCGATAAACGCACGGCCACTTCGAAAATAGCAATCCAAATACCATCAAGTGAATTCAACAACATGCAAGGGATTCGATCCGCTGCGCGCCGGAATTCCCGACAACTATGTAGGGTTTCCCAACAGGGCCAAGTCATACTGAAATCACCGCATTCGCCTGCATGGGCCAACACGGATTAGCCACACGAAGACCATGAACTACCGCCGGTTGCACTGAATCACCTATTCAATTCGGAAGTGAAACAGCTTTTTTGTGCGTCCCGTCGCGTTGAAGCGTGATTGGCATCACAAGCGGCTCGTTTCGTTCTCGATACAAACGACTTGCGCGCCGCTTTTCGCCGAGATCGACATCGTTTTGATGTGTATTTTTACGGGTCTAATAGATTCGTAGTAATGCTCGGGCATTTGTCGCTTACTAAAATGACGCGACTCATGAATCCTAAATGGAACGGCCAATTCTCTTGCTTTGATCTCGTCGCTAAGACCAGCGAGCGCTCACGCAGCGTTGTGCAGGTACGCGACATCGAGATCGGCGGCAACGATTTCGTTGTGATGGCCGGTCCTTGCGCTGTCGAATCCGAGAAACAGTTGCTGCAGACCGCTGAAGCGGTGGCCGAGGCGGGCGCGCGCATCCTGCGCGGCGGAGCCTACAAGCCCCGCTCTTCGCCGTACGCGTTTCAAGGCCTGGGTGTGGAAGGCCTCAAGATTCTGCATAAGGCTCGAGAAGCGACCGGACTCGCCATCGTTACCGAGGTGATGAGCGAGGAAGATGTCGACCTCATCGCCGAATACGCTGACATCATGCAGGTGGGCACGCGCAGCATGGAGAACTATGCTCTCCTTGAAGCTCTCGGACAATGTGGACGGCCGGTTCTGCTCAAGCGCGGCATGACGGCCACGCTCGAAGACCTTCTCCGTTCCGCGCAAGTGATCGCCGTGGCGGGCAATTCGCAGGTCATTCTCTGTGAACGCGGTATCCGCACCTTTGAAACTGCCACTCGCAACACACTCGACATCGCTGCAGTGCCCGTGTTGAAGACGGTGTCGCACCTTCCCGTCATCGTGGACCCAAGTCATGCGGCAGGCGTTCGATCTCTGGTTCCCGTGTTGTCACGCGCCGCTGCGGTGGTGGGTGCGGATGGATTGATCGTGGAAGTCCATCCCTCCCCGGAGCAAGCTCTCAGCGACGGCAACCAATCGCTCACCTTCGGCGAGTTCCGCCGCATGATGCATGATCTTCAGCCTTACCTCGATCTCCAGCACGAGGAACGTCAACTCCGTCCACAACTCCTCGCGGTCGGAGGAGCGGACTAGTGGCGCCGCGCTCTATCCTAGTCCGACCCATACTTGTCTCCCTGCTTTTGTTGATGGTCTTCGCACTCAAAAGAACCGCCATGGAAGCGTCACCTGCTGCGGATTCGACGTCATTTCTCTACACCATGGCAACTCACTACCAACCGCTGGCGTGGATGCACGGAGGCGAGCGCTTCGGTTCCGGCGCAACGATCTTAGTGCGTGAAGCGGGTGGCATTCATCCGCTGGTTCCAGGCTTCGCTGCGTCTGCCGATTCCGCGGTCTCGTTTGATGGACAACGTGTCTTGTTCGCCGGGAAGTTGAAAGCTGAAGACGTGTGGCAGATCTGGGAGATCGCATTGATCGGCGGAGAACCACGGCGCATCACCTCCGGCTCGGAAGACTGCATTCGCCCGTTTTATCTGCCCGAAGATCGCGTCGTGTATGCGCGCAGAACCGCAGGGCGATTCGTGATCGAGACCGTCGACCTCGCTGGCGGAAAGGCGCTGCCCCTGAGCTACGGCCCGGCGAACTTCCTCCCGACCGATGTTCTCCGCGATGGACGCATCTTGTTCGAGGCCGCATACCCGTTTGGAGCAGAGGCCGTTCCTGATATCTATACCGTGTATTCCGACGGCAGTGGAGTCGAGTCCTATCGCTGCGATCACGGCACAAGGCGTTACTCCGGAAGACAAGTCAGTTCAGGAGATATTGTTTTTTCTTCGAGTCATGGTCCGGCAAAATTCAGTCTGGCAAAGTTCACCTCGGCGCGGGCACAGGAAGTTCACATTTCCGCTCCAGTCGGGGAATACGCCGGAGAAGTCGTCGAGACCCCCGCGGGCGATTGGCTCTTGCCCTGGCGCGCAGACTCGAAAGCTCCCTTTCAATTGATGCTTTGGACTCCGGGTTCTACAGCGCTGCGTCCGGCACTAGCCGAACAAAATGCGGACGCAGTCCAGCCCGTGCTGGTGGCGCAGCGCACCGTGCCGAATCGTCATCCCTCGGGATTGCACGACTGGCCGAATGCAAACTTGCTTTGTCTGAATGCATACACTTCGAAGTATCGGTTCGCCGCCGGAGCCATTCATGCCGTGCGGCTCTACACGCCCGATGGGTCGGGCAATCCCAAACTGCTCGGCACGGCTCCGGTGGAACGCGACGGCTCATTTTTTGTTCAGGTTCCATCCGAGAAACCGTTGCAGATCGAACTGCTGGATGCTGCCGGAAAAACGTTGAAACGCGAAGCGGGATTCTTCTGGATGCGTCGCGGCGAGCAGCGCGGTTGTGTCGGATGCCACGCCGGCCCGGAAACCTCGCCTGAGAATGCGGTTCCCATGACCCTGCTGAAGTCCACCACGCCGGCCGACATGACTGGCGCGAGCGCGCAGAACGCCTCGGGAGGACACTAGCGTGACCAAACGACTTCTCGGACTCCTTCTCTTGTCCTCGTCCTTGCTAGCGCAAGCGCCTCAATCCGCGCCGAGCTCGATCCGATTCGAGGATGCCACCGCAAAGTCAGGCATTCAGTTCACCCACAGCTTCGGCGCGCAGAAACTCGGCTCTTTGCTCGAAAGCACCGGCTCCGGCTGCGTCTGGTTCGACTACAACCATGACGGTCTGCCCGATCTCTACGTGGTCAGCGGCAAGCCGCTGGAAGACGGAATGCATCCTTATCCGCTCAAGCAGCCGCCTGCGACTCCGCCTCACAATCATCTTTATCGCAACAACGGCGACGGCACCTTCACCGATGTCACCGACCAGGCTGGAGTGGCGGCAAACATCTACGGCACGGCGGCGATCGCAGCCGATTTCGACAACGACGGCTTTGTCGACCTCTTCGTTACCGGCTACGGACGCGCGATTCTTTACCGCAATAAGGGCGACGGAACTTTTGAAGACGTCACTGCAAAGGCCGGCATTAAAGTCGACGGCTGGTCGATCGGTTCGGCATGGCTCGACTATGACCGCGATGGCTGTGTCGACCTGTTCGTCGGCCGCTACGTGAAGTTCGATCCCAAGTATCGCAACTTCTACGCTGCCGACAACTATCCCGGCCCGCTCGACTATGCCGCCGACACCAACCGTCTCTACCACAACAATTGCAACGGAACGTTCACCGACGTGACCGACAAGTCCGGAATCGGCGCCTATAAGGGTCGCACGATGGGTGTGACTGCAGCCGACTTTGACGGCGACGGCTTTCCCGATATCTACGTCGCCAACGACAAGACTGAGAATTTTCTCTTCCACAACAAGCGCGACGGCACGTTCGAGGAAATCGCCGGCGATCTCGGAGTGGCCTACGGCCAGAACGGGGAGAACACTTCGGCCATGGGCCCCGTGTTTGCCGACATCGATGGCGATGGTCGCCTCGATCTCTGGGTGACGGACTCCAAATACAACCGTCTCATGCGCAACGCCGCGCCGAATGGATTCGAAGACATCGGCCCCAGTTCCGGCATCTCGCAGGCCACGGCGCAGTACACCAGTTGGGGCAGCGGCATCTACGACTTCGATAACGATGGTTGGCTCGACATTCTCGTCTTCCACGGCGGGCTGATTCATCTGGTCCCGCAAGAGCAGTCGCTGTTTCGTGGTCTCGGAAACGGCAAGTTTACCGATGTATCCCGCGATGCCGGCCCGGTGCTTGACGTGAAAACGGTCTCGCGTGGTGCCTGCTTCGCCGACTACGACAATGACGGCAAAGTCGACGCCTTCGTCGTCAACCTGGGCGCCCCCGCGACCCTGCTGCACAACGTTACCCAGAACGGCAATCACTGGCTCACCGTGAAGTTGAAAGGAAAGAAAAGCAATCGCGACGGTATCGGAGCGCGTTTGGAACTGCTAGCCGCCGGACGCAAACAGATCGCCGAGCGCACTGCGGGATCGGGCTATCTCTCGCAGGACGACGGCCGCGTTCATTTTGGCCTGGGCGCCGCAACCAAGGCGGACAAACTCACTATCCACTGGCCCAGTGGCCAAGAACAAGTCTTGGAGAATGTTTCCGTGGATCGCGTGCTCACGGTGGAGGAACCGTAGATGCCGGCGCGCGCCATATCCGGTACGAGCTTTCGGCTGATGGTGCAAGTTGCTGCCATCTTTGCCGTGGTTCTGCTGGCGGTCGCGGCCAAGCCCGCAGCCAAACAGTCAGCGGCGATTCCGAAGCAGCCCTATCTCTCCCCCATCGAAATGGTTTCCTCTCCGGATGGCCGCCTGCTGTATGTCGTCTGCCAGGACAGCGATGAAGTGCGAGTCGTCGATGTGCAATCCAGCAAGGTGCTCAGCCGCATTTCGGTCGGTCGCATGCCGCGTGGAATCGCATTGTCGTCCGATGGCCGCCAGTTGTACATCACGAACGCCTGGTCCGACACCGTGTCGGTTATCGACACGACAACGTTGCAAGTCGTGCAGACGCTGCCTACCGGTTCGGAACCGAGCGGAATCGTTTCCGACAACAACGGCGCCACGCTCTACGTTGCCAATCGCCTCAGCGGCGACGTATCCGTGATCGACCTCAAGAGCGGGCAAGAATCGAAACGGCTCCTCGCAGGACGCGGCGCAAGCTATCTGGCATTGTCTCCGGATGGAAAGTGGATCTATTGCACTCATATCTATCCGAATGCTGGAGCCTTTCGCACCCAGCCAAATTCAGAAATCACGGTCATCGATACGGCGCGGCAAACCGTGGTCGAGCGCAAACCGCTGCACAACGTTGCTGGCGTGTTTCATGTGGCGCTGTCGGCGGATGGCCGGCTGGGCGTGGCCGCGCAACTCAGGCCCAAGAATCTCATCCCCCTGGCCCATGTCGAACACGGCTGGGCGTTTGGCGATTCGCTCACTTTGTTCGGGCAGGACGTGGGCGGAACCATCCAAATCCCGATTGATGAACTCGATCGCTACTACGCCCTGCCCTGGGGCGTCGCCATCGCGCCCGACAAGTCGAAGATCTTCCTGACCACTGCAGGATCACAGAGCGTCACCGTCATTGATATTGCCCGCCTGCTGAAAACAGTGCGGACGCGACCACAGTCGTTCGTCAATGATCTCTCAGCCTCGGCGGATTACGTACTGGCCAGAATTCCCGTGGGCCATAATCCGCGGGGCATTCTGCTCTCGCAAGACGGCAACCGTCTCTATGTCGCCAACCGCCTCGACGACAACATCGCAGTCATCGATACGACCACAGACAAACTGGTGTCGACGATCGACCTCGGCGGCCCCAGGACCGTGGACGCGCTCCGCCGCGGCGAGCGCCTCTTCTACACCGCGGACTTCGCCTTTCAAGGTCAGTTTGGCTGCGCCAACTGCCACCTCGACGCCACCATCGACGGCCTACAGTGGGACCTTGAGCCCGACGGCTTCGGCAAGGACATTGTCGATAACCGGTCGCTGGAGGACCTGGCCGGTACCGAGCCCTTCAAATGGAACGGCGGCAATGCCGACATGCCCACGGAATGCGGCCCGCGCACAGAAAAATTCTTCTTCCGATCGCAGAGTTTCAATCGGCAGCAACTCACCGACCTTGTGACTTTTGTCTTCTCGCTCCCCTACCGTCCCAATCGCTCCCGCCTTCCCAATGGAGAGTTGACGCCTGCGCAAGAGCGCGGCAAGACGATCTTTGAGCGAACTAACTACAAAAACGGCAAACCGATCCCCGACTCGAATCAGTGTGCAACCTGCCACAGCGGCCCCAAGTACACGAATCAGCGGCAGGTCGATGTCGGCACCGGCAAGCCCACAGACCGCTCACCCGTCATCGATGTGCCCCAACTTTCCAACGTAGCTTATTCCGCGCCCTACCTGCACGATGGTTCGGCGCGATCTCTGGAAGAAATTTGGACCGTGTTCAACCCGAAGGATACTCACGGCGTGAGCAACGATCTCACCAAGGACGAATTGAACGATCTCATCGAGTACCTGAAAACGCTATGAAGCCGAGAATCTGGTTCGCGACATTGGCACTGCTCTTCACGGCCTCGGTGGCCGTCGCCCAGGACATGCCACTGTTCCGCTGGGAGAACTTCACCGCCGCAAATGGCCTGCCCGACAATCACGTCTTCTGCGTGTTGGTGGACGGAAAGCGCATCTGGGCTGGTACAGAAAACGGATTAGGCCTCTATGAGAACGGCGCCTGGAAGGTCTTTCGCCCCGCGGATGGCATGGCGCATCGGGTCGTTCTGTCCCTTGCGCTCGATAAGCACACCGGCGACGTATGGGCCGGCACCATGGGCGGACTGAGCCACATCTCCGCCGGCCGCATCGACAGTTTCACGCAGTTGAACTCCGGCCTAAGCAACGACATTGTCTACGGAGTTGGAGTGCAAGGCGATTTTGTATGGACGGCGACCGCTGCCGGCGCCAGCCGCCTGAACACACGCACCGGAGAATGGACCCTGTTCAATGAGCGCAATACGCCCATGTATGAAATCTGGACCTACGCCGTCAGTCCCGCGGAAGACAAGGTTTATTACGCGGTATGGGGAGGCGGAGTGCTCGAGTATGACGTGAAGACCGAGCGCTGGAAGGATTACAACGATCCCGACGGGGAAACGGAACTCGTGGTGATGAAGGATCAGGGCTTGATCCACGAGATCACAACTTCCGTCAGTTATGTAGACAAAATTTTATGGGTTGCTACCTACTTCGGCGCAAGCCGCTACGACGGCCGCTACTGGCACAACTTTCTGCAGAAAGACAGCGGTCTCCCCAGTAACTTCCTCAACCAGATCAAGGGCATCGACGCGAATCGCGCGTGGTTTTCCACCGACAAAGGCCTCGCCTACTACGACGGCGCGAACTGGGCTGTCTATCGTCCCGCGCTCGATACCCACAAGCCCGAAATGCTGGTACGCGACCCGGCCGGCGTCGTCAAAAAGATTCCAGTCCAGACCGCCCCGGCACACAACTACGTACTCGGCATCGACTTCCAGGGCGACGACCTCTGGGTCGCAACCGCCAAGGGATTGAGCCACGGCATTCGCCAGAAAAGTTCCGTCGAAACCGCACAAGTTTTGAGCACCCACAAAGCGACACGCAAGAAATGAAACCATCAGGAGCCATGCAAATGAATGTTCAGGAGTTATTCGCGGAAGTGGCCACAGCCCCTGTTGTAAAGCGGGCGATCACCAACCATTCGGCGTTGAACGAAGCCTACGACTACGGGAGCGCCTTCTCTCGCGGCATGCGGATCGATCTGAACGGGCTCACCATTCTTCTGATCTCGGGCACCGCCAGTATCGATGACGCCGGCCGGACCGTACATGTTGGCGACCTTCGCGCCCAACTCCGGCGCACCTTCGACAACATTACCAAGTTGCTGGCCGCGGAAGGCGCGACCTGGCATGACATCGTTCGCACCACTTGCTACCTCCGCGACATCGAGCGCGACTACCAGGCCTTCAACGAAGAGCGGACGGACTTCTACAGACAGCAGGGACTCGACCCGCTGCCTGCTTCTACTGGAATCCAGGCGATTCTCTGCCGCCCCGATCTGTTGATCGAAATTGAAGCGATCGCCATGTTCCGGCGGGAAGTGCCTACGGAGTAGCCATGCGCCTCGTCAGTGTTTCTGTGATCGCTGCGGTGCTGACCAGCACCGCGTGGGCCCAAACGTCCGTCCCCTGTGCGTGCGGCCACAATCCGCCGGGCCCACCCGCGCCCCGTTCGCTCAAGCCCTACACCGGCGCGCCCGACGACTTGCGCCCGTTCTCGAAGTTCACTACTCCTTATTACGAGTATTATCAGGATCTCGTCGAATACAACGGCGCCGCCCGCGACGTTCCCGATCCTGACCTCAAGGATCTCAATGAGATTCGTATTGGATTTCTGGCGCCTCTCTACGACCACCCCGACCAGGTACTCGGCAATCGCATGCTGAATGGCGCAACAATGGCAATCGACGAGGCGAATGCTGCCGGCGGTTACGGCGGCAAGCCTTTTCGGCTCGTGACTCACAACGACTATGACAACTGGCAGATGAGCAAATCCGCGGCTGTTGGCGCTTCCAGAGATTCCGCCATCTGGGGCGCTGCCTCGAACGACGCTGTCAGAATGATCTATGACGACAAAGTTTGGGCAATGTTCGGCTCCATCAGCGCGGAATCCACCCACATCGCCCTGCGCCTGACACTGAAAGGTGAAACTCCGCTGGTGAACAGCGCGTCCACCGATCCCACGATTCCGGAGACCATCATCCCCTGGTATTTCACCGATCTTCAGGATGATCGCGTCCAGGGTTACACGCTGGCGCGGCATATCTATACCAACTTGGGCTTTAAGCGGGTCGCCATTCTGCGGGTGAACGACCGTTACGGACGCTTTGGGGTTATCAAGTTCCGCGACGCCTCCCGGCGCCTCGGCCATCCAGTAGTGATCGAGCAGAAGTTCATGCCGGGCGACACCGACTACCGTCGCCAACTTCAAGTGATCGAAGACTCCCGCGTCGACGCCATCGTGCTGTGGACGGACATCGGCCCTGCCGCCAAGATCCTGCAGCAAATGCAGGAACTGGGCATGAAGCAGCGCGTGTTCGGCAGCCATCGCACCATCGGCGACGAACTCGTCAAGCTCGCGGGCCCTGCCGCCGAAGGCTTCGAGGCAGTTTTCCCTTACGACCCCAACCGCACCGACCCGGGATGGCAGGATTTCAACGCTCGCTACGAAGCGCGCTTCCACGAGAAGCCCGATCATTTCGCCGCCCTGGCCTACGATGCGATGAGAATCCTGCTTGACGCCATTTGTCGCGCCGGCCTGAATAGAGGCCGCATCCGCGACGCCCTCACTGCAACGCAAACTTACAAAGGCGTCACCGGAGACATGGTTTTCGATCCCAACTGCAAGAACATAGCACCCCTGTTTCTCGCTCACGTGCGCAACGGAACCATCGACTACCGGCGCATCACCATGGAGAAATCGTACGCTCGCGTGGGTGAGAACGGCGTTCAGTATGCGGGGCCATCCCTGCACGACGAGCAAGCAACCACCCTTAAAATTGGCGTCTTTGGGCCTCATGCCGAGGAACTCATCCGATCCCCAGAGGCCGTTCGCATGCTGAGCGCGTTCAACGACACCGGCAGGCACCTTTCGCTGATTGCCATTCCATCCGAAACCTCGTGGGGCAAGTCCTCCGACGATCTGGTAAAGGCTGTCTACCAGGAGCACGTACTGGCGCTGATTGCGCTCGATCGGCCCTCCAGTCATCTCGCCGAACAGATTGCGGTGAAGTCGTTCATACCAGTCGTGGCCATCTCCGCCGACCGCGCGCTCACCTCAACCAACATCCCTTGGATTTTCCGCCTGCCGCAGGGCACTCCTCTTCAGCAGGCCTTGCGCTGCCTCTCCGCGGCGATCGAACAGGCCGGACCGAACCGAGCCGGCATCCGCGACCTTCTAGCGTCCGGCAAACCGCTAGCTGGAGCACGTTTTGAGTCGACAGGGGAGCTCAAATAGAGGCGGCCCTTGTACTCCTGATTTTTACAGACTTACACTATCCCTCCCGCATTCCCTCCGGCCCGTCCCACAGATGCCGGCCTGACTGGCAAGGCACATAAGAGACAATGGTCTGGCCAAAATCATTTAAAATGCAGGTTCTCTGCACAGAAAATGATCGACAGCCACAGCCGAAAAGTTCGAGTGATTGACTCCCACACGGGCGGCGAGCCGACGCGCGTAGTCGTCAGCGGAGGTCCCGATCTCGGGACCGGGCCGCTGGCCGAGCGGTTGGAGCGCTTTCGCAGCCAGCACGACAGCTTTCGATCGGCCGTCGTAAACGAGCCGCGGGGATCCGACGTTATGGTGGGAGCGCTCTTGTGCGAGCCCGTGGACCCTGCCTGCGCCGCCGGCGTCATCTTCTTTAATAATGTCGGATACCTCGGCATGTGCGGGCACGGGACGATTGGTCTGGTCGCGACGCTGGCGTTTATGAAGCGAATCGAGGCCGCGGAGCACCGCATCGAGACTCCGGTGGGGACCGTGAGCGCCTTCCTGCACTCGAACGGCGAAGTGACCGTGAACAACGTTGCCAGCTATCGCCATGCCGCGAACGTGGAAGTGGAGGTGCCGCACTACGGCAACGTGCAAGGGGACGTGGCTTGGGGAGGCAACTGGTTTTTCCTTGTGCGCGACAACAACATGGAGCCATCGCTGAACAACCTCGAACACCTGACCGACTTTACGTGGGCGATCCGCAGGGCCCTTCGCCAGCAGGGAATTACTGGAGCCGGAAATCAGGAAATAGACCACATCGAAATCTTTGGCCCATCCCATCTGCCCGCTGTCGACAGCAAGAATTTCGTGCTCTGTCCCGGCAAGGCCTATGATCGTTCTCCATGCGGAACCGGAACCAGCGCCAAACTGGCCTGCCTCTATGCCGACGGAAAGATCCGTGAAGGCCAGATTTGGAAACAGGAGAGTATTGTCGGAAGTCTATTTGAAGGTAGCATCACGGTCCGAGAGGGCAGGGTTTATCCCAGCATTAAGGGTTCGGCCTTTGTGAACTCCGAGGCTGACTTGGTGCTGAATCCACAAGATCCCTTTTGCATGGGCATTCGAACGTGAAAATGCTGATGAAGGCGCGCGAGCTCACCCAGCACTTCGAGAAACTCCTCGGCGATCACCCGAGGATTTTCCGCGCGCCCGGACGCGTCAACCTCATTGGCGAACACACCGACTACAATGACGGCTTCGTGATGCCCGCCGCTGTTGCCTTCTCGACCTATGTGGCAATCGCCCCGCGCCCGGATCGCAAACTGGTCATTCACTCCGAAGAATTCCCCGGCAACTTCGAGTTTGATCTCGATAACTTACCCAAGCAACGCACCGGCGCATGGTGTGACTACGTGCTCGGCGTCGCCAGCGTGCTTCACAAGCGAAGCCATCAGCTTCACGGCGCGAACTTGTTCGTACATGGGGAGGTCCCTGTCGCGGCGGGACTGAGCTCATCCGCGGCCCTTGAAGTCGCCTCCGCGCTTGCTCTAATGCGCATGGGCGAGATACAACTGCCGCTGACCGAGGTTGCCCAGCTCTGCCGTCAGGCTGAGAACAGTTTTGTCGGCGCACGGGTCGGAATCATGGACCAGTTCGTCTCCTGCTTGGGAAAAGCGGGACACGCTCTCCTCCTGGATTGCCGCTCCCTCGAATATCAGCTTGTTCCCATCCCCGCCGGCATTTCGCTTGTAGTCTGCAACACCATGACCAAGCACGATCACGCGACGGGTGCCTACAACACTCGTCGCGACGAGTGCGAACAAGGAGTCAGGTATTTTCAGAAATGGAATCCTGCGGTCCGCGCCTTGCGCGATGTATCGGTAGAGTTCCTCGATCGGCACATCCATGACCTTCCCGCTGTGATCGCGAAACGATGTTCCCATGTCGTCCGCGAGAATCAGCGCTCGCTCGATGCTGCCCGCGCTCTCACAGAAGGCAACTTACCTCGAGTCGGTCAGTTGATGCGTGAGTCCCACGCCAGCCTGCGAGATCTCTACGAAGTCAGTTGCAGGGAACTCGACATCATGGTCGAGGCGGCCGAAGGCTTGCCTGGCTTCTGCGGTGGGCGCATGACCGGAGGTGGCTTCGGAGGATGCACGGTCAACCTGGTGCGCGAAGAACATGCCGAGAACTTCGCGAGGCAGATTGCCGAACGTTATCGACAAAAGACGGGAATCACTTCCCAGGTGTACCTGTGTGCCGCCGAAGATGGCGCCGGGGAGCTAGCTGAAGACCTTAGCTGAAGACCTTAGCTGGAGCACTACTGGTCTCCAACGTCCGGCGACCATCCTTGCAGCTTGACCAACCAGTTTGCCGGTTCCGGAAGAATCGCAAACTTCGGCAGATCCCCGCGTACCATCGCCACTTCATCGCAGCAATGAAACCGTGGACAAGCGTGGCAGTCTTTGTAAATCTTGTCCGGAAGATCCTCGCGCTGCGCAACCGAGAATCCCTGGCCCGCAAAGAAATCCGGTTTGCGCGTGAACAGGCAGATGCAATCCACGCGATGGCGCTTCGCCTCAGCCAGCAGGGTTTTCACCAGCCGTCCGCCCCCGCCTTTGCCTTGAGCCCAGGGCGCGACCGTAATCGACCGAATTTCGGCCAGGTGCGTGCCATACAGGTGCAGCGCTCCACAGCCAATGATGCGCCCGTCATCTTCGAGAACCACGAAGTCTCTCACGTTCTCGCAGATTTCCGGCAAAGTCCGCGGCAGCAGCGTGCCGTCGCCGGAGTATGCCCCAATCAACTCATGAATCTGCTGTGCGTCGGGCAAGATTGCTTTACGCGTGCGCATGGGCCTCCTCGCGAAGAGACTCGATCCTCTTCCTGGTGACGCTAATTGCGTGCCGCACCCGGCTTGGCGCCGTGCCCCCCGGAACATCGTGGACCGCAAGCACGGAAGCAAGCTTCAGCGATTCGTAAAAATCCTGATCGAAGGCCGGGCTGAGCGGTCGTAGTTCGTCGAGCGGCAAGTCCTGAAGCTCGCAGTTCCGTTCGATACACGTCTGTACAGCCTTGCCGATCCGCTCATGCGCGAGTCTTGAAGGCACACCACGCTTCACCAAGTAAGTAGCGGCGGCCCACGCGTTCATGAATCCCGACTGTGCCGCCTCATGCATGCGCTCGTTCTGAAATTCCACCGCCCTCATCCATCCCGTCAGCAGCGGCAACATTTGCAGAACCGTGTCGGAAGAATCGAAGAGCGGCTCCTGTGTTTCCTGCAAGTCTTTGTTGTAAGCGAGAGGCAAACCCTTCACTGCAACCATCAGAGCAGTCGCATTGCCCAGCACTCGCCCACTTTTGCCCCGCACCAACTCGAGCAGGTCTGGATTCTTCTTTTGCGGCATAGCGCTGCTGCCCGTGGAGTAAGCCTCCGGCAGAACCACAAAGCCGTATTCCTGCGAAGAAAATAAAATCATCTCCTCCGCCCATCGGCTCAGATGCAAGGCGAGCAGCGACAGCGCGTTCACAAACTCCAGCGCAAAGTCCCGGTCGCTCGTGGCGTCGATACTGTTCGCAGTTGCGTCTTCGAACCCAAGGCTGTCGGCCATAAGCGCTCGATCCAGCGACAGAGTCGCACCGGCCACTGCACCCGAACCCAAAGGACAAACATTCAGCCGCTTTCGGCAGTCTCCGAGTCGTTCCGCATCCCGCAAAAACATTTCGACATAAGCCAGCAGCCAATGCGCCAGCAGAACCGGTTCAGCCCTCTGCAGATGCGTGTACGCCGGCATGGCGGCATCCGCGGCCTGATCGGCGCGATCGACCAGCACGCTGCACAGTTCCGCAAGGTCGTGCCGCAATTGATCAATCGTTGCTCTCACGTACAGCCGCAGATCAGTTGCAATTTGCTCATTGCGGCTGCGGCCGCTGTGCAGCTTATATCCAGTTTCTCCGATCACAGCGACCAGTTGCTTCTCCACGAAGTGATGCACATCTTCCGCCTCATCGTCGTCGAGAAACGATGGCGACGCCGTCGCCCGTTCGCCGATCTGATCCAGTCCCTGCAAAATGCTGATCAATTCGTCGGCGGAAAGTATGCCGGCGTTCTTCAACGCACGCGCATGCGCGCCGCTGGCCGCAAGGTCATGGCGCAGCAAGCGACGATCGAAGCTGAACGACCGCTGCCAGCGCTCGAAATCAGGGTCCAGCGGTTGCCGGAACCTTCCCGACCACATCTTCATCGCGCGACCTCCACGCGAGACCGGGCCCGCGATCGCGATGGCAATCCAAGAATGCGAATGAATCCGGCCGCATCCTTCTGGTCGTAGCTGTCGCCCATCGTGAACGACGAGAGATCGGTGCGGTAGAGCGACTGTTCCGACTCGCGGCTCACCACGGAAACATTTCCTTTATACAGCGACAAAGTGACACTACCTGTCATTTCCTTTTGCGTGCTCTCCACGAAGGCGTCCAGCGCTTCGCGCAGCGGCGTGAACCAGAGACCGAAATAGACCAGCTCCGCATACTTCAGCCCAATGTGCTGCTTGAAGTGCGCGACCTCGCGCTCCAGGCACAACGCCTCCAGCTCCCGGTGAGCCGTGATCAGCAGCGTCCCGCCCGGAGTTTCGTAGCATCCTCGCGACTTGATCCCCACAAAACGGTTCTCGACCAGGTCGACCCGACCGATGGCGTTGCGAGCGCCAATTTCGTTCAGCAGTTCCACCAGTGACACGGGCTCCATTTCCATCCCGTCAACCGAAACCGGAATTCCCTGGGCGAACCCAATGCGCACCTGTTCTTCCTTGTCCGGCGCCTCCTGCGGCGAGCGCGTGATCTGCCACGTGCTCGGCAAAGGCGCGTTCCCGGCATCTTCCAATTCGCCGCCCTCGTGGCTGATGTGCCACAGGTTGCGGTCGCGGCTGTGAATCTTCTCGCGGCTGGCCGCCACCGGAATCCCATGTTGCTCGGCGTAATCGAGGCAGTCTTCGCGCGACTTCAATGTCCACTCCCGCCACGGCGCAATGATCTTCAACTCCGGAGCGAGTGCCTGGTAAGTCAGTTCAAAACGCACCTGGTCGTTGCCCTTGCCCGTGCATCCATGAGCGACCGCCGTCGCCCCTTCGCGCAACGCCACTTCAACCTGATGCTTCGCGATCACGGGACGAGCGAGCGAAGTTCCCAGCAGATACTTGTGCTCGTAGACGGCCCCGGCTTTCAGCGCAGGGAACACGTATCCGGTCAGAAATTCTTCGCGGAGATCCTCCACGATCACCTTGCTGGCGCCGGTTGCATAGGCTTTCTCGACCACAGCCTCAATGTCGTCTCCCTGGCCAACATCCCCTACCATGGCGACGACGTCGTAAGAATAATTTTCTTTCAACCACGGAATGATGATCGACGTGTCCAATCCCCCGGAATAAGCGAGAACGACTTTTTCAGGCATGAGCGCTCCTAACGGGCAGGCGAACCGCCCCGCCCAACAATAAATACAAAATGGATTTTTGAACGTGCAGACGATTCTCCGCCTGCTCAAAGATGACTGAATTTTCGCAGTCCATCACCTCATCGGTGACTTCCTCGCCACGATGCGCCGGCAGACAGTGCATGAACGCCGCATGCGGCGCCGCTTCCGCCATAAGTTCCCGATTCACCTGGTAGGGCCGAAATATCTCGGCGCGCTGCCCGGCCTCATGTTCCTGGCCCATGCTCGCCCACGCGTCGGTGTAAACCGCGTCCACTCCGGCGACCGCCGCATGCGGATCGGTCAGCAACTCGATTTGAGCCCCCGTCTGCTTTGCGATCTTCCGCGCATCGGCGACAATTTGCGCATTCGGCGAATAGCCCTTCGGCGTAGCGATCCGAATCGAAGACCCAAGGCAGGCACAAGTCAGCAACAGAGAATGCGCCACGTTGTTGCCATCGCCGACGTATGCCAGCGAGATGTTCTTGAGATCGCCAAACCGTTCCTGCAGCGTGAAATAATCCGCCAGCGCCTGGCACGGATGCTCTATATCGCTGAGCGCGTTGATCACCGGGACTGAAGCATGACGAGCCATCCCCTCGATGGTTTCTTGCGCAAAGGTACGAAGCACGATCACGTCCACCCAGCGCTCCAGATTATGCGCAATGTCGCTCAACGTCTCGCGCGCATCCAGCCGGCTCTGCGACTGGTCCACGAACATGGCCGCGCCCCCGAGGCTCGTCATCCCCGCTTCGAACGTGAGCCGGGTCCTGAGCGAAGGCTTCTCAAAGAACATCACCATTTGTTTCCCCGCCAGCGACCGTTGAAACACGGATGGGCGAGATTTCATCAGTTCCGCCAGATGCAGCACGGCCTGAACCCCTTGCGCTCCGAGATCGCGGGTCGAAACCAGGTCCGGGCACCAGAAGACGCCGGGAAATGTCTCCGGCACCGCCGGCGCTCTGCTTTGCAATGGACTGTTCAACTCTGACTCCTGTCTTGAAACTTAATTCCTGAGCTCATGCGCAGGTGACTTCTGTCCCACAATTCAATTTGGTGAGGTAGAACTGCGGCAGAGCCTCTGCTTCCGCCGCCGGCAGTATCCGTACCCTACCCACGCCCTGCTTCAACGCCTGTCGGCACGCTTCCAGCTTGGGCAACATGCCGCCACTGACGATCGACTCGTCCACCATATCCTGTGCCTGCTTGGTGCTCAGCCACGGAATCACGGCTCCTTCCGCGTCTGTCACCCCGGGCACATCCGTCAGGAAGATGAGTGCATTCGCGTGACAGGCCGCGGCGCAAGCGGCCGCCATCTCGTCTGCATTCACGTTGTAATACTCCCCGTCCGCTCCCAGAGCGAGCGATGCGAGAACCGGAATTCCTCCCTGCTGCCACAGCGCTTCGATCCAGCACGGCTCCGCAAAACAAATCTCGCCGACGAATCCCAGATCGTTCCCTCGAATATGCTTCCGCCGGGCACGGAAAGACATGCCATCGCCGCCGCAGAATCCGAGCGCGGGCATCCCCGCGGCCTGAATGGCGGCCACGAGTTTCTTGTTGACCATTCCGCCCAGCACCATGAGTGCCACATCGCGAGTTTCCGCATCGGTCACACGCAGCCCGCCGATAAACTCGCTTTGCTTCCCAAGTTGTTTCAGAACGCGGGTCAGCGCGCTGCCGCCGCCGTGAACCACGGCCACGCGATGGCCGTCCTGCGCCAGTTCCGCAATCGCCCGAGCACACTTGCGCAGAGTAGGAGCATCCTCGAGTGCAGCTCCTCCGATTTTGACCACGATCGTCACAGCAGTCCCTCGTCTTCCGACCACCCGTACATAAGGTTCATATTCTGGACTGCCTGTCCGGCCGCGCCCTTCAGCAGGTTGTCGATGCAGGAAATCAACACCAACCGCCGGCCGTCCTCCGCCAGGCAAAATCCCAGATCACAGTAGTTTGTCTGCAGCGAAAACTGCACCTGCGGAAGCTTCGGTGTTTGAAACACCCGCACCCAGCGTTTCCCCGAATAAAAATTTCGAAAGCACGCTTCCACTTCCAGAGGCCTCATTTCGCGGCTGAGGTGCACATAGATCGTCGACAAAATCCCCCGGGGAATCGGAAGCAGGTGCGGTGTAAAGATCAACTCTTCCGGGCTCAGCGCGAGTTGTTCGACCATCTCGCCCACGTGCCGGTGGTTAAAGATCGAATACGCGGACAGGTTGTCGGCCACCGACACAAAGTGCGTCTTGGCCGTCGGTTCCTTGCCAGCTCCCGACACGCCGGACTTCGAATCGGAGACGATCCCGCGGTTGCGATCGACAACCCCAGCCCTAATCAGCGGTGCCAGAGCCAGGATCACCGACGTTGCGTAGCACCCGGGATTGGCCACCAGCGTGGCAGTGGCCACGCGATCGCCATTTAATTCGGGTAGTCCGTACACCGCCTTCTCGCTCAATTGCGCCGCCGTGACCGCATCCGAGTCCTGAAAGTTGTAGATCGCCCGGTGCTGTTCCTGCTTCAATCGCCAGGCCCCGCTCAGATCTATGACGCGCAGTCCCTGAGATATCGCCTCAGGCACCAGCGAGCGCGATGCTTCGTGCGGTGTCGCCAGAAACAGCAACTCCACTCCTTGCTGCTTCATCGCCGGCCACGAAAGCTGGCGCAGCGGGTAACCACCGTTGCCGGAAAGAACCGGAAACACGTCCGCCAAATCCGTAGCGCCTCCGTTGTCGGCGGAGCGGCGTAGCAGAACGGGTTTCTCCAGGCGGGGATGACGCAGAAGAATCCGCGTTAGCTCCAGTCCGGAGTAGCCGGTCGCGCCCAACACAGCGGTTTTGAGTTTCGCGGGCATCTAGTTCAGCATTTCCTCGATCCGGCCCGCCAGTTTCCGGGCCTCATCCTTGTCGGGGCAAACAATCAGGATGGTGTCGTCGCCGGCAATCGTGCCCACGACCTCGGTCCAATCTGTCTCGTCCAGGGCCGCTGCCACAGGTTGCGCGCTGCCCACGATGGTTTTTATGACCAAAAGGTTCTGGGCGGAGCGGATATCAAGAACGAACTCGCGCACCAGCCGCGACACCGGAGGCAGCGCGATGCCAGCCGCGCCGTCACCGTGAGGCAGGGAATAGCCGTGAGAAGTCTTACTTAGATTCAGATCGCGGATGTCCCGCGATAAGGTCGCCTGTCCGACCTTAAATCCCCGCTTCCGCAGGAGCCGCTGAAGGTCCTCCTGGCTGGCGATGGACCCGTGCTTGAGCACTTCCAGGACCGCCCGTTGCCGCAGTGTTTTATTCATGATGAATAAATATTCACGATAATGAATAAATATTTCTCTATCTTACGGGTCTGCGCCCGAATGTCAAGGACAAAGCCTCCCACTCGTTTACTTTCAGCAGCTTGAGACGGCCAGCGAGCCGGGGGGCGCGGGTCGTGAAAAACGTACGGCGAACGCCGCCCCTTGGTAGACTACTTCGCGGTCAAGAAGCACCGTCGCGCCGCCGCGCCGAGGGCGAGACGTCCTCGGGACAGCCGGCAAGATGCCGGCGCGAGGTCGACCACCGGAGAGGCGAATGAATCCGAAGCCTACACTGATGGCGGAGTTGATTGCGGAGTTCCTGGGCACTTTTGTGCTGATCCTGTTTGGCACAGGAGTGGTTGCCATGGTCGTGCTGTTTCCTTCGAGCAATCCCGGTGAAACCATCCACGGCGGCTTCACGAACATTACGCTAGGTTGGGGGCTCGGGGTGACGATGGGCATTTACGTCGCGGGCAAAGTGTCCGGGGCGCATCTCAACCCCGCCGTGACCTTGGCTTTTGCGGTCTTTCGTGGATTCCCGTGGCGCAAGGTGCTGCCCTACTCCATCGCTCAGACTGTGGGAGCTTTTGCCGCGGCGGCCCTGGTATTCTGGAACTACATGCCGGCCTTCCGGCAGGTCGATCCCCAACTGGAGCACACCGCCGGCATATTCACGACCTTCCCGGCCTTCCCCGGCTTGCCGCAAGCGGGCTTTCTGGACCAGACAATCGGCACCGCATTGCTGATGCTTCTGGTTTTCGCGATCATCGATGAATTCAATGCGCCTCCGGGAGCGAACCTCACTCCGGCGCTGATCGGATTGGTCGTAGTTGCCATCGGCATGAGCTTCGGCGGTATGCATGGATACGCAATCAATCCGGCTCGCGATCTCGGACCGCGCCTGTTCAGCGTGTTCGCCGGATTTCATAACAACGGCCTCACCGACGGAACTCGGGTGTGGTGGATTCCCGTCGTCGCACCCTTGCTCGGAGGTTTGGTGGGAGCAGCCGTCTACGACTTCGGCATCCGGCGCTTCTTGCGCCCTTCCTAGCCGACTCGTGGCATGTGGGATCTGCGAGGAGGAATCGTGCAATATGTTCTAGCGCTCGACCAGGGCACAACCAGTTCGCGAGCTCTCCTGTTCAATCAGGAAGGAGCCATTCGCTCGACCGCCCAACGGGAATTTGATCAGATCTTTCCGCAGCCCGGGTGGGTCGAGCACAATCCCGAGCAGATCGCTTCCTCCCAGATCGCAGTGGCTCTCGAGGTCTTGGCTCAGGCTGGCGCGCCACCACGCGAAGTCGCTGCGATCGGCATCGCCAACCAGCGCGAGACCACGATCGTGTGGAATCGCGAGACTGGGGAACCCGTCTACAACGCGATCGTCTGGCAAGACCGGCGCACCGCTGATTTCTGCGAGCGCCTCAGGAGTGAAGGTCACAGTCCTCTGATCCAACAGCGCACCGGCTTGCTGATCGATTCCTATTTCTCTGCCAGCAAAATCTCGTGGATCTTGGACAACGTTCCCGGCACGCGCGGCGATGCTGAAGCGGGCAAGCTCGCCTTCGGCACCGTCGATAGCTGGCTGCTCTGGAAGTTGACGGGCGGCCGAGTTCACGCGACCGACGCCAGCAACGCCTCGCGCACCATGCTCTTTAACATTCATACCGGTGCCTGGGACCGCGAACTTCTCGATCTGTTTCGAGTCCCGCTCTCCATGATGCCGGTCGTGCGATCCTCCAGCGAGATCTACGGAGAAGCGACCGGAGCGAAAGGACTGGAGAGCATTCCACTCTCAGGCATTGCCGGCGATCAACAAGCTGCCTTGTTTGGCCAGCGATGCATCCGACCCGGCCTGACCAAGAACACCTACGGCACCGGATGCTTCATGCTGCAAAATACGGGCAGTCGCGCGGTCCCTTCGTCCAATCGGCTGGTTACAACCGTTGCCTGGAAAATAAAAGACGCGACCGAGTATGCCCTCGAGGGCAGCGTCTTCGTAGGTGGCGCCGTCGTCCAGTGGCTGCGCGACGGACTGGGTTTGATTCGACGCTCGGAAGAAGTCGAGGCGCTGGCGAAGTCCGTGCCTGACAATGGCGGGGTATTTTTCGTTCCTGCCTTCGTGGGATTGGGAGCGCCCCATTGGGACTCGTACGCGCGCGGCTCGATCTTCGGACTCACTCGCGGCACCACCTCAGGTCACTTGGCCCGCGCAGCGCTGGAGAGCATTGCCTATCAAGTTGCCGATTTGCTGGACGCGATGCGCCGCGATTCCGGAGCATCGGTGCCGGAACTTCGTGTGGATGGCGGAGCCGCTGCCAACGATAGCCTCATGCAATTTCAGTCTGACATTCTCGGTGCGCCCGTGGTTCGCCCCGCCGTGACCGAAACGACCGCGCTGGGAGCGGCTTACTTGGCTGGCCTCAGCGTTGGCTTCTGGAAAGGTGATCTCGATGCATCCGCTGCGACGAACGATCGCCGCTTTCAGCCGCAAATGCCAGTGTCTCAAGCGCGCCTGTTACGGAACCGATGGAACGAGGCTGTCTCGCGAGCCAAAAACTGGGAGCCCGGATCGGGCGAGGGTCGCTGACCCGGACTTTCTTGTTGTTGCAAGCGATTTCATCCCGTAGTCTTTTGTCTGTTCATGGCCGCTCCTCCAAGGAAATTCGAAATGCCGCGTCTTCTTTTTCTCCCAGGCGTTTTCTTGCTGATCGTTCTCGCGCAAGCTCAGGCCGCGCCGCCACGCACCGTGCAAGCTGTGCGAGAAGGCGACAGCATCACTCTGTCGAATGAGGCAATCTCGGCGACGTGGTCTGTCCGTGGCGCGTCTCTGCATGGGCAGAGTCTGACCAACCATTTCAATGAAACCAGCCTGCCTCTCGCGGAGAGTGTGTTTGAGTTGGTGCCCAGAGAAGGCCCGGTACTGCGCTCATCAGACTTCAAGATTGCTGCAGCGCCCGTCATCGAAGAGGCCCCAGTCTCGCCAGGTTCGTCGAAGGCTGCCGATCACTCGCCGGGCCGTCAAGTGCGCATCGAACTCGAAGATCCCTCGGCCAAGCTCCGAATCACCTGGACGGCAAGCCTCCGCGCAGACGCCAACTACATTCGTCAAGAAGTCACTCTCCGCGCGGTGCAACAACCGTTCGCGCTGGCGCAGATCGTTCTCGCCGACGCGGTCCTGCCCGGCGCCGCAATCTCTGGCCAGGTCAAGGGATCGCCGGTCACTGCCGGAACCTGGTTCCTGGGCTTCGAGCATCCCTTGTCCGACTGCCGCGTGCGCGCCGACCGCGCCACTTGCTGGCTCTCCCGCGAACTTCCGCTGCAAGCCGGTCAAAGCGTGACCTATTCTTCAGTGATCGGCGTGACCCACTCCGGGCAACTGCGCCGCGACTTCCTGAACTATGTGGAACTGGAACGGGCTCATCCCTATCGAACTTTTCTGCACTACAACTCGTGGTATGACCTGGGATATTTTGACCGCTACAACGAGCCAGCCGCAGTCGCCGTAGTTCAAAGTTTCGGCGAGCAACTGACGAAGGAGCGCGGAGTCAAACTCGACAGCTTTCTCTTCGACGATGGCTGGGACGATCCTTCGACTCTCTGGAAATTCAATCCTGGTTTTCCGGATGGCCTGACGAAAGTTACGCAGACCGCTGCCAGCTTCGGCGCGGCTCCCGGCATCTGGCTTTCTCCATGGGGTGGATACGACAAGCCCAAGCAGCAGCGCCTGGCTTCCGCCCACGCGCAGGGATTCGAAACGAATGCAGGCGGACTCGCGTTGTCCGGGCCCAAATACTATCGCTACTTCCGCGATACCTGCCTCGCCATGATCGAGAAATACGGCGTGAACCAGTTCAAGTTCGACGGCACGGGCAACGCGAACGAGGTCATCGCGGGGAGCGAGTTTGACAGCGACTTTGACGCAGCCATCCATCTGATCGGGGAACTGCGCGCGAAAAAGCCCGACCTCTACGTCAACCTCACCACCGGAACTTATCCTTCGCCATTCTGGCTGCTCTACGCGGATTCGATTTGGCGCGGTGGCGATGACCACAGCTTCGCCGGCGTCGGCACGAGTCGCCAGCGCTGGATCACGTATCGCGACTCGCAGATTTACCGATGGGTCGTCGAGGAGGGGCCGCTGTTCCCCATGAATTCGCTCATGCTGCACGGGCTCGTCTTTGCGCGCTACGCGGAGCGTCTGGGCAACGATCCCAGCCACGATTTTCCCGACGAAGTTCATTCGTATTTCGGCACCGGCACGCAACTGCAGGAGATGTACATCACTGCTTCGCTGCTTTCTTCCGAGGACTGGGATGTTCTCGCCGAGGCCGCGAAATGGTCCCGTGAGAACGCAAAGACTCTCAAAGACTCACACTGGATCGGAGGCGATCCAGCGCGCCTGGAAGTCTACGGCTGGGCGTCGTGGTCGCACGAGAAAGCGATTGTGACCCTGCGGAATCCGAGCGACCAGCCGCAGGACTTCACCGCGAGCCTCGCGACGCTGCTGGAACTGCCCGCAGGTTCCACCCCTGCTTATGCCGCACGCAGCCCGTGGAAAAGCGATGGCGCCGCGCAGACCTTGCAGATTCCAGCGCAGCAACCACACACGTTTCACCTGCGGCCGTTTCAAGTGGTAACGCTGGATCTATTGCCTTCGCCGTCGTAAGTGCCTGTGTCAGAAGCGGTTTCGTCGTGGGGACCCAAGATTTCCACAGGGTTCCTGCAGGAACGTTTGTCTTACAGATATGTACGTACAGTAACGTATGAAGCCTTGATGCGGTAACAGGTTGCGGATAATTTGTGCTTCAGGAGATCCAGGAGACTTCGTCTTTCTGCCGATGCGAGGGCGAGACGCCCCTTCGACAAGCTCAGGAAGGCTCTCGCGACAGCCGGCAAGATGCCGGCGCTATTTTGCCAGGGCGAATGAGGTGATGAAGAGAGCACAGAACGCTATCGCCTGCCCCAGTTCATTCCAGCCGAGCCGCCGTACGACCAATGGTCCCGTCGTCTGGAAGAAATAAAACCATCCGCGAAACAGGAGCGGCACAAACGCGATCAGCGCGATCCAGGGCATCAGTCCAAGAACGCAGACTGCCGCTAGAGCGACCGCCATGACAAGCTGTCCAGCTGCGAAGGCCCAGCCGCGGGCGAGCTTTGCCCGCGTGCCCTCGACGCGCGCAGTGTGAATTCTGAGCTGCACGTAGTGGATCTGGTTGCCGGCGAAGATCAAGTTCGCCATCCAGAGCATCCATGCCGTAGGGCCAAACTTTCCCGTGATCACGTAGTACGCAGCGGGTCCCGACGCGGCCAGTCCGATCGTCCCGACAATTTCAGAAAGCATTCGCGTGCGCCGTCCTAATTTCTTAAGCAGCGCCTGTCCAACGAAAGCCGCACCGGCAGCGGCGCCAATCAGCCACAGGAGCGGATTCTGCCGCGCCCACAGCAACGCGCCCAGAGCCAGCGCTGCGATAATGCCCAATCCCGCCGTCACGATCGCGACGGCCCGCCGTTCGTCCTTGGTCTGTGCCCGCAGGGCAGAGGTGCCCAGCAGGCTTTCCACCGGCGTTCGCAGCCAGAACAGCGCAAGTGCAGCCACCAGCAGCAGTAGGACCGGAAGAATGTGGCTGCTTTCACGGAATGCGATCCCCGCGCCCGTGACCATGGGTACGAGCAACAGTCCCCACGCGCCATGTTCCCGCGGAAGAATCAGAGCGAGACGGCGTTCGCGGCGCGTTTTCAGCAGCGCGGCTTCGTCTTCCACATTATTGTCTGCGAGTCGACGGCCTGGGTCTTCGAGGCTGTACTCGTGCGCCGCCATCAGCGCCATCCGGCCATATGGATGTGTTGCATGCCCTTCACGGCCCGCATGTACTGCGCGCGCTCGAATGCGCCGGGATCGGGGCACCGGAGCTGGCTCATGCTGCCCTGCATCTGCGCCACCGATTCGTACTCGTGCTCTTCCATCCACTCACGCAATTCGCGCTCTACGTGACGCAGATGATTGATGCCGTGGCGCATGAGAGACGAGCACATCATGGTGACGTTGGCTCCAACCATGAGCAGTTTGACTACGTCTTCGGCGCCGTGCACTCCGCCAGTGGCCGCCAGACCGGCCTTCAAACGGCCGTACAGAATTCCGATCCAGGTGAGCGGCAAGCGTAGCGCTTGCGGCGTGCTTAGCAGCACGTTTGGACGAATCTCCAGTTCTTCGAGGTCGATGTCCGGCTGATAGAAGCGATTGAAGAGCACCAGTGCGTCCGCCCCAGCTTCATCCAGGCGATGGGCCATATTCGACAGGTTGCTGAAGAACGGGCTCAACTTCACCGCGACTGGAATGGTGACGGTTGCTTTTACGGCCCGCAGAATGTCCAAGTAGGTTTTTTCAATGTCCTCTGCCGTCAACTTAGGATCGGTGGGGATGTAGTAGACGTTGCATTCGATCGCGTCCGCGCCCGCCTGTTCGATTTCGCCGGCGAACTTCGTCCATCCGCCCAGAGTCGAGCCGTTGAGGCTGGCAATGATCGGAATGTTCACCGATGCTTTGGCCTTACGGATGTGATCGAGGTATCCCTCAGGGCCGGTGTGAAACTCGCTGGCTTGCGGAAAATACGTGAGAGATTCGGCGAAACTCTCCGTGCCTGCGGCGAGATGATACTCGAGGTCCATTGCCTCCTGGCGCAATTGCTCCTCGAAGAGCGAGTAGAGCACGACCGCCGAAGCGCCAGCTTCTTGCAGCCGGCAAATCCCGTCCACATCGCGCGAGAGCGGCGAGGCCGAGACCACGAGCGGCGAGTGCAATTTCAGGCCAAGATATTTCGTGCTGAGATCGATCATGACTTTCTCCTCGCGCGGCTAGCGCGTAACGCCCGTCGGTACCGGCTTCACTGCGGCCGGCGCAGGTTGTTGCGTGGCATCGTTGGCAGCGGCTGCCGGTTCGGTCTTGCGGCTGGCCATGTATTCATACATGCGATAGCGATTCTCCACGTCCTGCTGCGCCAGCTTCCACAAACGTTTTGCGTCTTCCGGTTTGCTCTTGGTGAGCATTTTGAAGCGCGTCTGCTGCAGCAGGTAGTCCTGCACTTTGCGGGTGGGAGCGCGCGAGTCCAGTACCAGGGGATTTTCGCCGGCCCCGGTCCTCTCCGGGTTGTAGCGATAGAGCAACCACTGGCCCGAGTCGACCGCGACCTTCTGGTCGGTCATCGCCGTAGTCATGTCGATGCCGTGGGCAATGCAGTGCGAGTAGGCAATAATGATGCTCGGCCCGTCATAGGCTTCCGCTTCCAGGAAAGCCTTGAGGGTGTGCTCATCTTTAGCGCCCATGGCCACGCTGGCGACGTAGACGTTGCCATAGGTCATGGCCATGAGTCCGAGATCTTTCTTCGGACCCGGCTTGCCGCCCGCGGCGAACTTCGCGACCGCTCCACGCGGGGTAGACTTCGAAGCCTGCCCGCCGGTGTTCGAGTACACCTCAGTATCGAGCACCAGGACGTTGACGTTGCGCCCGCTGGCCAGGACATGGTCGAGCCCGCCGTAGCCGATGTCATAGGCCCAGCCGTCGCCGCCGACGATCCATACGCTTCTCTTCACCAGCATGTCGACGACGGAAAGAAGTTGTCTGGCATCGGCCGAGTTGAGCTTTGCCAACTTTTCTTTTAGAAGGTCAACCCGTTGGCGCTGTTCATAGATGTCGGCTTCATCTTTCTGCTTGGCATTGAGGATGGCCGCGACCAGTTCTTCGCCCACGGTTCCGGCTACACGGCGAAGCAGTTCATGGGCAAACTCGGTCTGCTTGTCGATGGAGACCCGAAACCCCAGCCCGAATTCAGCGTTGTCTTCGAACAGGGAATTCGACCAGGCGGGGCCGCGGCCGTCGGCATTCTTTGACCATGGCGTAGTCGGAAGGTTGCCACCGTAGATGGACGAGCAACCGGTCGCATTCGCGACCACGGCCCGGTCGCCGAATAGTTGTGAGACCAGCTTCAGATAAGGAGTTTCGCCGCATCCCGAGCACGCGCCCGAGAACTCGAACAGCGGTTCCTGGACTTGCTGCTGGCGGATCGTCCCGACCTTGATTTTTCTGCGGTCGAGTTCCGGAATCTTCAGGAAGAATTCCCAGTTCTCGCTCTCTGGGGCGCGCAGCGGAGGCTGCGGCAGCATGTTGATGGCCTTCAACCTTACCTCGCTCTTGTTCTTGACGGGGCAGACATCGACACAGATGCCGCATCCAGTGCAATCTTCCGGACCGACCTGGATCGTGTACTTCAGGCCAGCCCACTCTTTATCGCGCGCATCGCAGGCTTTGAAAGTTGCCGGCGCGTGCTCCAGTTGTTTACTGTCGTATACCTTGATCCTTATCACGGCATGCGGGCAAACCATCGCGCACTTGCCGCACTGGATGCAGATTTTCGAATCCCAGGCGGGAATTTCCAGAGCCAGGTTGCGCTTCTCCCATTTCGCTGTGCCCGTGGGGAAGGTGCCGTCGCAGGAGAAAGCGCTCACCGGAAGTTCATCGCCGCGTCCTGCATAAATTGTGCCCAGAACATCGCGCTCGAACTTCGGGGCTCCGGGGAACGCGGCCGGAAGTTCACTCTGGCTGCTGACACTCTCGGGAATCTTTACCTCGAACAAGTGAGCCAACGTCGCGTCGACTGCCTGCATGTTCTTCTGGACCACGTCTTCGCCCTTGCGGCCATAGGTGTGGCGAATGGACTCGCGAATCGCCTCGATGGCCTCGTCGCGCGGGAGAACCTTTGAGATGGCAAAAAAGCATACTTGCATGATGGTGTTCGTCCGCGAACCCATGCCGGCATCCTGCGCGACCTGGTAGGCGTCGATGGCATAGAGCTTCGCTTTCTTGGAGATGAGCTGCGACTGTACCTCGCGGGGCAGGTGGTCCCAGACTTCATCTTTCCCAAAGGGACTGTTGACCAGGAAGACGCCGCCGGGAACCAGCGCGCTCAGCATGTCGTAGCGCTCGAGGAAAATCCACTGGTGGCAGGCGATGAAGTTCGCTTTGGAAACCAAATAGCTGGAGTGGATCGGCTGTGGTCCGAAGCGCAGGTGCGAGACCGTCATTGCGCCGGACTTCTTGGAGTCATAAACAAAGTATCCCTGCCCGTAGTTGTCGGTATTTTCGCCGATGATCTTGATGGAATTCTTGTTGGCACCCACCGTGCCGTCCGCGCCCAAGCCGTAAAACAATGCGCGGACCACGCTGTCGGGTTCGGTGGAGAACGCCGCGTCGAAGTCGAGGCTGGTGTGGCTGACGTCATCCTGAATGCCAATCGTGAAGTGATCTTTCGGATTGCTCTGCTTCAGGTTGTCGTAAACGGCCTTGACCATCGCGGGAGTGAATTCCTTGGAGGACAAGCCGTAGCGCCCGCCGACTACTCCCGGCGCGTTCTTCAGTTTTCCATGACCCAGCTTGAGGCCTTCGTGCAGGGCGTTGACCACGTCGAGGTACAGAGGTTCGCCAATCGCTCCCGACTCCTTGGTGCGGTCGAGAACCGAAATCTGGCGTACGCTGGCGGGCAAGGCCTGCATGAACGACTTCACGCAGAAGGGGCGGTACAAGCGCACTTTCAGCAGTCCTACTTTTTCTCCGCGCGAGTTCAGGTATTCGACGGTTTCGTGCGCGGCTTCAGCGCCGGAGCCCATCATGACGATGACGCGCTCGGCGTCGGGAGCGCCAACGTAATCGAACAGGTGGTAGGAGCGGCCGACGATCTCGGCGAACTTGTTCATGGTCGCCTGCACCTTGGCCGGGCAGACATCGTAGTAGGAATTGGCTGTCTCGCGAATCTGGAAGAACACGTCCGGATTCTGCGCGGTGCCACGCAGCACAGGATGATCGGGCGAGAGCGCGCGCTGGCGGTGCTCGATGATGCGGTCCATGTTGATCATCGCCCGCATGTCGTCTTCCTCGAGCATTTCGATCTTGTTGACTTCGTGCGAGGTGCGGAAGCCGTCGAAGAAATGCAGGAAGGGAATGCGGGTCTCGAGCGAGGCGGCGTGCGCGATGAGCGCCAGGTCCATCGCCTCCTGCACCGAGTTCGAGCAGAGCATGGCCCATCCCGTGGCGCGGCAGAACATCACGTCGGAGTGGTCGCCAAAAATCGAGAGCGCATGCGTGGCCAGGGTGCGCGCCGTTACGTGAAAAGCGCACGGGGTCAGCTCTCCGGCAATCTTGTTCATGTTGGGGATCATGAGCAGCAATCCCTGGGACGCGGTAAACGTCGTCGACAGCGAACCGGTCTGCAGGGCGCCATGAACCGCCCCGGCAGCGCCGCCTTCACTTTGCATCTCGATCACGTGGGGCACGCTGCCCCAGGCGTTGGGCAGGTCCTCCGACGACCATTGGTCGGCCCACTCGCCCATCGGCGATGAAGGAGTGATCGGGTAGATGGCGATCACCTCGCTTGCGCGGTAAGCGACATTGGCGACGGCTTCGTTGGCGTCCATGGTCTTGAATTTGCGCTTCATTGACATCCCCCATTCAGGCTTATCGATCGCGGCCACTGGCGTGACCACCACCTTACTTTCAGGATGCAGGAATGGGGTTGTGCATGTCGGGACGTGGGTTCACAGAGCGGTGTGATTAGAATCACAATGCGCAGAAAAGGGAATGGAAGACTGGGAAGGATCAGGTAGCAAAGTCAAAGTCCCCACCCTAGCCGCAAAGAACGCGGCTGGGATGGGGCACCCGTCATCCCGCTTATAACTATCGATGGATCATGGAGTTACGGGCCGACTCCGCCGGTATGGCAATCCGCGCAGGTCACTTGTGTCAGATCTCCCAAATCGACGGGATGCTTGAAAGTGGGCAATGCAGTGGCGGCCAGACTGGTCGGGCCTTCGGTCTCGGACATGAGCGTATGGCACTGGTTGCAGTCTTTGCTGATGACCCTGCCATCCGCGCTGACATGCTGGCCATCGTGGCAGCGGAAGCAGCCGTTGTAGTAGTAGTGCCCGAGGTTGTTGGGATGAGTCTGCCAGTTCAGCTTCATCTCGGGGAAGGTGGTGCGGCGGAAAATCTCCTGAACTTCGGTGACTGCGTTGCGGATATCGAGTGCCTTTGATTTCGCCACGTCGGGATATTTCTTTTCGTAGAAGTCCTGCATCCCGCTTGCGATCCCCTGCATAGCGGCGTCGGTGGTGGCGTAGGTGGCGGTCAGCACCGTGACCGCTTCCTGCTTGATGAAGGGGAGGGCAGGGTCCAAGCGGCGCGCCAGCAAGGACTGATCGACTGACTGGTCGGGCGGAACGTAGATGTGGGTGGGGCGGTTATGGCAGTCGACGCAGTCCATGTGGTGGCGGGCGGCCTTGGCAATCTGATCCTTGCTGAGCGTCGAGTCTTTCGCGTAGTACTCGGTGACGCGGCCCTGCAGATCTTCGACGTGAATGTAGGGAACGATCTGGCGCTTCTCGTCGGCCGCCACGTAGTCGATCTTGTTGCCGATGTTCATGTGCCAGTGAATGCCTTCGGGCGCGCCCGTGGCCGGATCTCCGCCGCCGGTCTTGATAATCATCCGGATCTGGCGCATGGTGTTCTTTTCATCGTTGGCGTAGTGGGTGAAGACCTTGAGCTGCCCACCATAGAACTTCTTCGGCCAGTGACACTGCTCGCAAGTTTCCTGGGCGGGGCGCAAATTGTGCACCGGCGTGGGAATGGGCCGAGGGTAAGTGTTGAATACGGTGGCAAAAACCTGCCGGCTGCCGGAGAGCTTGGACTTCACAAACCAGGTTGCGCCAGCCCCCACGTGGCACTCCGCACAGGCCACGCGGGCGTGCGGAGAAAGCTGATAAGCGGTGTATTCGGGACTCATCACGGTGTGGCACAACTGTCCACAAAACGCGGTCGATTCGGTGAATTCGTAGGCTTTGTAGCTCCCCGCGGTGCTCACCATGACGAAGACCACCAGGAACGTTGCGAAGGAAAACACGGCGCTGCGTTGGGCGCGGTCGTTGAGGTCGATGCGGGGATAGAAGGCAGTCGGCGCGACTTTTTTGCGCCGTTCCAGCAGTTCGCCGGCCAGCATGAGGAGCAAGCCGAGAATCAGGAACGCGGGCGACACCATGTAGGCCAGGATCCCGACGTAGGGGCTGGGCTTGACGGCGATGGCGTCGATTATGACAAAAAGGAAAATGTTGGCCAGGCTTACGATCGCCAGCGCGATGCCGGCGAGGCTGATCGGGTTGCGCAGCAGCATGCGCGAACGGTGCCAGGGCTCCACTGGAGGCGGTGGAGTGTTGTCAGTGTCCATGTTTAGTGCCTGTGACTTCGGGTTGGTTTTCTTCACGGGGCGGCGGTTCGACTCCGCCCGGCTCATCCGCCGTTGCAGCGATCACCGTCGTATCGAGTCCGTGCTCGTCCTGATAGTGGTGCAGCGTCATTTTTCCGTCCCACCACGCCCAGTTCATCGGGTAAACGTCGGGATCGAAGAACACTTGATAGAAATGCCAGACAATGATCGCCAAGGTCGCCAGCACCGCTTCGTAAAAGTGAATGGCAGTCGCGATGTCGAGCCACCAGCGCGGCAAGTGATTGCCGACGAGAACCTTGGCCCACAGCATGATTCCGGTGACGGCCATGACGATCATCCCCCAGACCAGAGCCCAGTACTCGGCCTTTTCCGCGTAGTTGAAGCGGGCAAACTCGGGCTTCCGCGAAGTCAGACCGAGGTAGTAGCAGACATTCTGCCACGCGCCCCGGGCATCGTCCAGCGTGGGGAACAGATCGAGCACCAGCTTTCGTCCTTCGCGGCCCAGCGCGATGTCGAAGATGTGGCAAAGGCTCACTCCGATCAGCACGACCGCCGCAAGGCGATGCAGTACGCGGCGCAAGTGCTCGCTCATGGCCAGCATCACCGCAAACCAGGAATCGGGAAATTTCAAGGCAAAGCCGGTCAGCACCAGCACGATGAAACTGGTGAGCAGAGTGGCGTGCTGCAGGCGGAAGCGGAGCGGCATGCGCATCACGAAACTGTGCTGCACTTTACGCCGCGCAATGACTTTGGCTCGCCAGATAATGAAGTTGTGCAGCAGCATGCCGCCGATGACCACGAAGATCATGCTCAGATAGAAGCGGCGAATCCAGCGGACGGCCTTGCTGCCTACGTCGGCGGAGAGGGGCGCATCCACGTGGACTTTTGCAGCCGTGAACTTTTCCGTGACCCCCGGATGGCACTGGCCGCAGGTTCGGGCGAGATTGGCGTGGTTAATGGTGGAGCGGGGATCGCTGGACGGAAGAATGTTGTGTACGCCGTGGCAACTGGCGCAGTTTGCGACCACCTGCGAGCCTCCGCGTGCGGCTAGCCCGTGATAGCTGGCCAGATACGTGGTCTCGCGGCGGCCTTCCACGCCAAATTCCTGCGAAAGCCGCATGCCTTCATGGCAGCGCGCGCAGGTCGCCTGGGCCAGATTTTGCGCGGCTACTGGAGATGTGGGATCGAGGTGGGATTTGATGGAGTGAATGCCGTGGCAGTCGGTGCACACCGGCGCCTGCCAGTTACCGTTGGCAATGGCTTGTCCGTGGATGCTCTGCGTGAATTCCTTCGAGATTGCGTCGTGGCATTGGCCGCACGTCGATGGCACGTTGAACTTGAAGATGGGGGATTTCGCGTCCTTGGCATCGAGAATCTCATGAGTGCCGTGACAGTCGGTGCAGACCGCGGCCTTTTCCGAGCCGGCAGAAACTGCGTGCCCGTGGACGCTCTGCTCGTAAGAAGCTACCATCTGGGCGCTCTGTCCGCCGTCTTGCATCACAAATTTCTGGCTGTGACATGCGCCGCAGGTCGCGGGGATGTTGCCATGATGCACACGCGACTTAGGGTCGCTGGCCGGCAAAAGTTCATGCGGGCTGCCGTGACAATCGACGCAGGTGGCAGCCTTGCTGTTGCCGCCCTGGAGGGCTTTGCTGTGAAAGCTGCGATCGTAGGCTGCCTGCTGGTCGGCGTGGCAGGTCGCGCAGGTGATTTTCAGGGGAGGAGTTTCGTGCGCCGAACTCTTTACGTCGGTGTGGCAGTCCACGCAGGTAAACATGCTGCCGTGGATGGAATCTTTGAAGGCCTGAGGATCGACGTGCAAGCTGACCGGCTTGCCGTTGACGTCGTGAGTCAGCGAGGCGTCGCTATGGCAGGCTAGACATTGGTCAGCCGTCGGTTTTGGAGGCTGCTTGCCCGCTGGCTGCTTGCGGGCCGCGTGGACGGTTCCAGCAGAAAAAAACAGGGTGAGGGCAACTCCAAGCGCAAAAATATTCCGTGTGGTTCGCGTGGACATGCTCTCACCCGCCAATTCTTCAGAATCGAACGATCTCCGAGCGGCGGCAGGGAGGCCGCCTTTCGTGGGTTATTACTACTTGGCCAAGCCGCGAATGTAAGCGACCAGGTCCTTGATCTCGGTGTCTTTCAGCTTGCCGTCGTAGGCTGGCATCTTGCCTTTGCCCTTGGTGATGGCCTCGGTCAACTGAGCGTCGGTTTGCTTCTGCACATCGGCAGAGGTGAAGTCACGGGCGCCCATTTTTACCCCCATGGGCGAGCCTTTGCCGTCGGGGCCATGGCACATGGCGCATTTCGCTTTGTAGGTTGCGGCTGCATCCTGTGCCACTGCCGATGAAGAGCAGACCGCGATCAGTCCACAAGCCAGTAGAGTTACCAGGCCCATTCGAAAAGAGATAAGTTTCACGTTGCTTCCTCCTAAGGAAGATTTTCTCGGCAAGATATCACAGAGCAAGGGTGGCCCGTCGTCTGACTTGCCACACTTCCGAAAACACGCTTCGCAATGGGATCGTGCTTTCGTCTCGCATCCTGAGAACTCACTCGCAGCCGTAGGATCACATGCCCGCCGAACTGGACCTATGGCAGAAGTCACGGGGGCCTGTGACAGGGATCACGGGTCTTTTTGCCGTCGATTGTGATGTTTGTCACGAGACCACGTGCGACCCCGCACTGCGTCAATGGGTTCCAGAACCTAGGATTTCGCCATGCCTACGTGCAATCCCCCAATGCGAAGTTCCGGAGGCGCTGGTTCCAGTAATGGTTGGAGTTCCTCTCGCTCCGAGACAGGATCAACTGAGTTTTCGACGGCTCCCGATTTTCCGCGGCGACCGCTGCAGGTGACGTGGGAGATGACGCAAGTCCGTGCCGGGAAGGCTGCGCCTGCTCGGGCGGCGGCGCGTGCGCCTCGCGATCGGCATCAGTTTTCGACCGCGGAAGCGTTTCATCTGGTCGAGGAAGTCGCCGCCATGCAGGTTCCTTTGCTGGCGCTGACGGGTGGCGATCCGCTGCTGCGCCCGGACTTGTTCCCGGTCATTGAGTTTGCCTCCCGCCGTTCCGTGCGCACTTCGCTTACGTTGCTTCCTAGTCCGTTGCTGGACGCGGAAACGATTGTTGCGTTGAAAGCATCGGGCCTGATGCGCGTTGCCTTCTGGCTGCATGGTTCCACCGCCGCGTTAGACGATGCTTACTGGGCGGTTCCGGGGTCGCACCGGCGCACCCTCGCGGTCATCGGATCATGCCATGAAGTGCAACTCCCGGTGCAGATCAACACCATCCTGGCGCGCCGAAACCTTCATGACGTGGGTCCGATGATCGAGCTGCTCACGCACCTGGACGTGGCTTTGTGGAATGTTTTCTTCTTCGTTCCGCCGAGCCGGGAACAGGCGGGCGAACTGCTCACCGCCGACGAGCATGAACAAATCTTCGCCAAGCTCTATGCCGCATCCAAGGTGGTTCATTTCGAAATCAAGACCACCGAGGGCCAGCATTATCAGCGCTATGTTCTGCAACAGCGCGTCCGGGAATCGCGTGGCCGCATGACGGAGGCCGAAGTCATCACCTGCCCGCCCAAAGGTGTGAACGAGGGCAAGGGATTCGTCTTCATCAACCACCGGGGTGAGGTATATCCCAGCCGCTTCCTGCCTCTCTCGGCGGGCAACGTGACGACCCAGTCGCTGCCTGAGGTCTATTGCGATTCGCCGCTGTTTGTATCGCTGCGCGACAGTTCCAGACTGAAAGGCAAGTGCGGACGCTGTCTCTTCCGCGATGTTTGCGGAGGCTCTCGCGCCCGCGCGCATGCCGTGACCGGCGACCTGTTCGCTGCAGACCCCTGTTGCGCCTACGAACCGTAGAACGATGGGTCTCGCCAATCGTGAGAGCTTCGGCGGCGCCACATTGAATTTCTGCCACTAAATACCACCAAAAAGGTGAGCAATTATGAACAGACACGCCGCTCGATTTTTCTTACCTTTTGGTCGATGAAATTGCGAATTTGAAACTGTCATTGCTGGGGAATCGCAAGGCAAGAACCCCAGACGGAAGCCTTCGTTTGCCGCTTTTTCTTGAGGGGATGGCATCGTGAAAAGGAGGAATTTACGCGACTGCTGTTTTGCAGCAGTCTCTTACGGCACCCCCGGCATGTGATTGAAATCACACGTAGGTGTGATTCATTACCCGGCGCAGAAGCACTGACCATCGGTAGTATCAGGCCCATCTTTGCAACAAGACCAGAGGCCAATAACCTCTCGTACTTATCCCTAGGAGGCGATGCCGATGCACTCCCGCGGCTCCGTGCTTGTGTTGAGCCTTTTGCTGCTGACGGTTTTTCTCTGGACCGCGAGCAGCTTCGACATTCCTGCTTTTTCACGCCAGTACGGGACGTCTTTCACGACCTGCCCGATGCTCCCAGCGTGACCGGCGGCTCTCGGTCATCCCGGGGACACTGAATCCGTTAATAGCGCAGACTCCAGCATTCCGCGCACAGAACAGAAAAGCAGAGATATTAAGGAGAGTTTGGATGAAAAAATTGGCGATCTTTTTACTTGTGGTAGTCCCTATCGTGCTTTTACTGTTTTTTACCACAGTGAATCCGCCCAGCGCGGTGGCGGTTCCGAGCTACGCGCGGCAGACCGGCTTGGCATGCAGTGGCTGCCACTACGCGCCTCCGGAACTCAACCCCGCCGGACGAAGGTTCAAGCTGCTCGGTTACGTGGATAGGGCGGACGAAACCAAAGTCATAAAGACGGATGGAGGCAAGAAGCGTGCCGCGCTTGACCTTCTGTCTTCCCTCCCCCTTTCCGTAATGCTGGATACCTCATTTACCTCAACCAAGTCTCCGGTGCCGACGTCCCAGAATGGCAATTTTGAGCTTCCTCAAGATATTTCGCTATTCCTTTCTGGTGCCTGGACCAGCAACATCGGCAGCTTTCTTCAGGTGACTTACGACACTCAGGACGACCATTTCAGCATGGATAATACGGATATCCGTTACGCGAATAAGACGAAGCTGGGCGGCAAGGAACTGGTTTACGGTCTGGACCTCAACAACAATCCAACCGTAGAGGACCTGTGGAACAGTACGCCGGCGTGGGGTTTCCCGTGGGTCGCGAGCGATTTTGCACCGACCCCGGCCGCTTCCCCCATCATCAATGGCGGTTTGGCGGAGGACGTTGCAGGGTTCGGTGGCTTTGCCATGTGGGACAACCATCTTTATGTGGACCTAGCCGTCTATCGCTCGGAACACGTGGGCGGTGCTCAGCCGAATCCAGGAGACGGTTCTTCAAACAACATCCGCGGGGTTGCACCATACTGGCGCGTTGCCTGGCAGCAATTGACCGGAAAGACACAGTATGAGTTTGGCACTTACGGCATGCACGTGCGCAACACCGCATTCACCGGCCCCGGCCCCGAGGATGAGTACACGGACTTTGCCGTGGATACTCAGATCGATCGCACGCTATTCAGGACGGACGTGCTTTCGTTTCGAGGCACATATATCCACGAAAGCTCTAATTTGTTGGCCACCCTCGCCGCCGGTGCAGCCGCACAGGGCTCACACCATCTGAATACTTTTATGGCAAATGCCGAATATCATTTCGGCAATCGCTATACCGGTACACTCGGGGTGTTCAACACCGGGGGGACCGTCGATTCGGTACTGTATGCGCCGGGTGCGGTGAGCGGCAGCGCCAATGGAGACCCGAGAGGCGCGGGATACATTGCGAACTTCTCGTTTTGGCCGTGGCAGAATCTGCAGCTCGCAGCGCAATACACCGGATATACACGGTTCAATGGCGGCACGACCAACTATGACGGTTCGGGTCGCAACGCCGGTGCCAACAACACAGTTTATCTGGATGCGAAGATCATTTTCTGACACGCACGTGAGCAAGTAACAACAATTCTATTAAGGAGAACAATTCAATGAAGTGCAAAGCATTTTCTCTCGTGGTACTGACAGCAGGCTTGTGCAGCGCGGCGTGGGCGGGCGACATCGAGGGCAAAGTTACAGGAATGAAGGGACCCTCGGTGGTTTACGTCGACGTCATCGCGGGCAAAACCTTTCCCGCACCCAAAGAACACCCGGTGATGGACCAAAAGGGGCTGGTCTTTTCGCCGCACATCATCGTTGTCCAACAGGGCACAGCGGTCGACTTCCTGAATAGCGACACCGTGCAGCACAACGTCTTCTGGACTGCGATCGGCAGCGACAAGAAAGCCGGACACAACCTCGGCACGTGGCCCAAGGGTGAAAAGCGATCCTTTACCTTCGATAAGGCAGGCGTCGTGCCGGTGCTCTGCAATGTGCACCCGGAAATGGCGGGATATGTCATCGTCAGCCCAACTCCGTATTTTGCCGAAACCGACGATAGCGGCAATTACAAGATCAAAGACGTTCCCGATGGTAGTTACACGGTGATTGCCTGGCACGAAGGCGCCAAGAACCAGTCCAAGCCGGTGACCGTGTCCGGTGGGGGCAAAGCGGATTTCACCCTGACGAAGTAAGGAGTACAAGTATTACTGCCAAGAACGGGAGCGGCGGCAAGCATGGCGCCGCTCCCCGAAGATTTACTTTCTTTTCTTTCTCTCATCGCCGGCGCATTAACAAATCGGGTTGATGTTCAGTCACTACTCGGACGAAAAGTGTCGCAATGCTGAAGCGATTTAAAAACAAGAAGGTCGACGGGGATTGGCTGCATACAAACTTTCCCTGCATGATGGCCTGCCCGGCCCATACCAATGCCGGACGCTATGTTGGCCTGATTGCCGAGGGGCGGTTCGAAGAGGCCTATCGCCTGGCGCGCGAGCCGAATCCCTTGGCGAGCATCTGCGGCCGAGTCTGCGCGCATCCCTGCGAGACGGCTTGCCGCCGCGGCGAAATCGACCGGCCAATCTCAATCCGCGCACTGAAACGTTTTCTGACCGAGCAGTACGGGCCCGAGTCGAAGCATCCCATCAACGTCAATGAAGGGCGCGGGCAGAACAAACTCCCTTACAAGATCGCGGTGGTCGGCGGGGGTCCCGTGGGACTGTCGGCGGCGCATGATCTCGCGCTGATGGGCTACGCGGTCACGATTTTCGAAGCCGCTCCGGTCGCCGGAGGAATGCTTTATCTGGGGATTCCGGAATACCGTCTGCCGCGCGGCGTTGTGGAGGCGCAAGTCCGCGAGATTCTGGAGACGGGAGATATCACTCTGAAGTTGAATCAGGCTGCGGGCCGTGACTTCACCATCTCGGATTTGCGCCGCCAGGGGTTCGATGCGGTACTCGTCGCCGTAGGCGCGCACCGCAGCCGCGATCTCACCATTCCCGGCGTCGATCTCGACGGGGTCTACAAAGGCATCGACTTTCTGCTCAATGTGAATCTGGGCTACAAATTCACGATTGGCAAGAAAGTCATTGTGATTGGGGGCGGCAACGTCGCTATGGATGTCGCCCGCTCCGCGGCCCGCGAAGTCGTCAAGCAGCATGCCGGCGGCGTCGAGGACGCCGAGCCGTCCAGCGAAAACGTCACCGCCGTGGCCACGCGCGAGATGGTCGACATTTCGCTCTCCGCGCTGCGCATGGGCGCACGCGAGGTGAACCTGGTGTGCCTGGAGCCCCGCGAAGAGATGCCCGCGGCCCTGGAAGAAATCGTCGAGGCCGAAGAGGAAGGCATAATCATGCACCCCGGGCTCGGGCCGAAGCGGATTCTGGGCAGGGATGGCAAGGTTACCGCTCTCGAAACTCTCAAGACCAAGTGGGTCTTCGATCAGAACAAGCGCTTCAATCCCGCTTTTTACGACAACAGCGAAACGCAGATCGAGTGCGACACCATCATCATGGCGATCGGGCAGGCGCCGCGTCTCGACTTCCTGACGCCGGACGATAAAGTCGAACTCTCCCCGCGCGGGCTGATTGCGGTGAATCCGCAGACCTTGATGACGTCCGCGCCCGGCATTTTCGCGGGTGGGGACTGCGTTTTCGGACCGCGTCTCATTATTGACAGCGTCGGCGACGGCAAACGCGCGGCGGTGGGCATTGACGAATACCTGCGCGGCGGAAAACATCCCGATCCGATCATCGAAGTCGAAGTGCTCAAGCGGCACTCCATGCCGCTCGATTATCTCGACATCAACCGCCAGCCTGTGCCCATGCTGCCGCTCGAACGCCGGACCGGCGTAACCGAGGTTGAGGTCGGCTATGACGCGCCGGCCGCGATGGCCGAAGCGCAGCGCTGTCTGCATTGCTGGGTCAATACGATTTTTGAAGGCGTGCCTGAGGATGGCAGCATGTGCATCCTGTGTGGCGGCTGCGTGGATGTCTGCCCGGAGAAATGTCTGGAACTGGTTTCGCTCGACCGCATCGGGTTTGAGCCTGAAACCGTGCAACACATCCGCGACAACCAGGAATTGTTCGGAGTCGAGTTCGACGAGGTAGCGGCCGACGAGCTGGGCGTGGTGACCGGAGCGGCCATGCTGAAGGATGAAACCCGGTGCATCCGCTGCGGGCTGTGCGCCATGCGCTGTCCTGTGGGCACGATCACGATGGAGTCGTACAACCTGATTCCCGCGGAGCCGACCGGCTTGATCTCAGTCGCTTCGATCGGCGCGGGATTGCAGAAGTAGGCGCGAGGCCACGATGGCAGACGAAATTAAAAAGAACGATGACGTGAATCGCCGTCAATTCTTCCTGAAACTGGGGCTCGGTTCTCTGGGCATTGCCGGAGCGGGCACGGCGGCGTTCGCGTATCAGTATCTCGACCCGAATGTGCTCTACGAGCCGTCGCCGGTGGTGAATGCCGGCAAGCCGGATCGGTATCCGCTCGACTCGGTCACGCTCGACGTGAATTCGGGGATCTATATCATTCACTCGGACGAGGGCTATTTCTCTCTCAGCGCTGTATGCACGCATCTCGGCTGCCTGACTGCGTGGAAGCCGGAGTTGGGCATTATTGCGTGCCCGTGCCACGGCAGTAAGTTTGCCGTTTCGGAGCAAGGCAAGTTTAAACCCGGAGACAAGATCGAGGGGCCCGCGCCCAAGCCGCTGCCGTGGAAGCGCATCTGGCTCAACGATGACGGCGATCTTCTGGTGGATCGCTCCACTGACGTGCCGCCGCTGGCGCGGGATTCATTCGTGAGGGTCTAAGCATGGCGAAAACCGTAGACCAATACTTCGACAATTTGCGCGGCACGCGGGTGTGGCGCTCGATCTTCCGCAGCGGCACCGGGTCGAGCACGCTGAAGCGTGCGCTGGCGATTCAGCAGAACGTGTTCCTGCATCTTTTCTCGACCAAGGTGCGCACGCGCATGATGAGTTTCAGCGCGACCTGGTACCTGGGCACGTTGACGCTGGGCACATTTGTAATCCTGGTCGCGACCGGGATTCCGCTGATGTTCTACTATCACCCGTCGGCACCGCAGGCCTACGCCGACACCAAAGACCTGCAGTTCGTCGTCTCATCCGGATTATTCCTGCGCAACCTGCATCGCTGGTCCGCGCACGCCATGGTATTTCTGGTGTTCGCGCATATGTTCAAAGTGTTCTATCGCGGCGCCTACCGGGCCCCGCGCGAATTCAACTGGGTGATCGGCGTCATCCTTCTTCTGATGACGCTCTTGCTCAGCTACACCGGCTATCTGCTTCCCTGGGATCAACTGGCGTACTGGGCAATCACGGTAGGGTCGAACATTGCATCCGCCGTCCCGGTGATGGGTGAAAAGATTCACTTCCTGCTGCTCGGCGGCAACGCGGTCAACGCCAACGCGCTGCTTCGCTTCTACGTGCTCCACTGCATGATCCTGCCGCTGGCGGCGATGTTCTTCGTGGCTATCCATTTCTGGCGGATCCGGAAAGATGGCGGCCTCTATTCGCACGCCAGTGAACCTGCGACGGTGCGGGCCCGTACCGATACCGGCGCCCCCCTGGCGAAGGAGGGGCAATAGTCATGGCCGATTCCAAAGATTTCACCGCCGGCGTCGACTCCAACGCGAAGAAATCTCCGCGCCGCATCGTGTTCATCACGCGGCGCACCTCCGCGCAAGTCAAGGCCGAGACGGAAGACCAGGTCCAGACTTTTCCGGAGGTCCTGTTCCGCGCGGCCGTCGCGGTGATGGTGCTTGCGATCGTGCTGGTTTGGATCGCGCTGATGTTCAATGCGCCGCTGGAGGGTCTGGCCGATCCGTCGCACACACCCAATCCCGCCAAGGCTCCGTGGTACTTCCTCGGATTGCAGGAGATGCTGCACTACTTTCCGCCCGTGGTTGCGGGCGTGCTGGTGCCGGGACTGGTGGTGATGGCGCTCATTGTCATTCCGTACTTCCGGGTCAACATCGAAGCGGACGGACTCTTCCTGAAGGACCGGCAACGGCGGCTGCGCATCTTTTATGTCGTCGCGACCGCTCTATCGTTGTTCCTTCTTCTGTTCAAGGTTTATGCCGCTCTGGTGCCGACACTGATCATGGCTGCAGTGATGCTGGTGGCGGCCCAAAGCTCTCCGCAATCGCCTACGGCCTTCCGCCGCTATCTGGCCGCAAGGCCGCTTTCTTACTGGGTGATGACCTGGTTCTTATTCGAACTGGTGGTGCTCACCGCCATCGGTACATTCTTCCGCGGGCCGGGTTGGTCCTTCGTCTGGCCGTGGCAGGGTTCATAAGATGTCGATGAAGATGCTTATAAGGGTGCGGCGCTCATGAAAGAAAAATTTACGTCGCTCTGGCAAAAATTGTTCGGGGACAGTGTGCGCGCGTTCGGCGTTGTGAGCCTCGTCTTCTTAGGCTCGCTGGCGATCGCTCCTGCGAAGAATTACTTCAGCGAGTGGCGGCACTATCAGCACGGCTATCTCAGGATGGTCCGCAACCGCAGCGATGCGAATACGCTGCAGCGCCACTTCCAGGGCGGCATCCAGCAGATCTGGCTGCCTGAACTCGGAGTAGTAGACCGCTGCACCAGTTGCCACGTCGGGTTGAAAGAAGCCAGCCTCACGGATGTTCCTGTCCAGCCTTTCCGCACGCATCCCGCGATCCCCCACAAACTCGATCAGTTCGGATGCACGGTTTGCCATCGCGGACAGGGCGCGGCCACTACGGTTTCCGAGGCGCACAACAGCACGCTGGCGTGGGAGCAGCCGATTCTGCCCGCGAAGTACATCGAGTCTTCGTGCGGCGAGTGCCACCGCGGGCCGCTGCCGGGAACGCCGCAACTCAATCAAGGACGCAACCTGCTTTCTCGCGAAGGCTGTGTGCACTGCCATACGGTGAAGTTGTCGGATGGCACGACGATAAAAGCCACCGACGACCCGCCGCCGCTTTCGCACATCTCCGACAAAACGACGCGCGAGTGGGTGTACGCATGGCTGAAAGATCCGCAAGCCTACGCTTCCACGTCGTCCATGCCGAATTTTAAGTTGAGCGACGATGACGCGCGCGACATGTCCGCGTTTCTGATCGCCAACAGCACTCCACTTGCAGGAGACACGGCCGCGGTTTCTGCGAAGACATCCGCTGATCCGGCCGCGGGCGCCAGCCTCTACGGAGAATCGTTCTGCGCGTCGTGCCACGCCGTGCAGAACGCCGCTGGCAATATGGTGGGCGGCGATGTTGGCCCAGAGTTGACTCGAGTGGGAAGCAAGGTGAAGCCGGAGTGGTTGCAGGCTTGGTTGAAGAACCCGCGCGCTTACGATCCGGGCACGGCAATGCCGCACTACCGCCTGATCGACCCACAGGTTGCGACACTTTCCGGATTCCTTCTGGCCAAAACCGATTCCGACCTGCTCGCCAACGTACATCTCGCGGCTGCAACGCCCGAGCAGATTACGCACGGCAAGCGCCTGGTTTCCGACTACGGCTGCGCCTCCTGTCACGAAATCGCAGGCATCAAGAAGCCGGAGAACTTCGCTCCCGAACTCAGCCGCATTGGCAACAAGCCCGTCACCCAGCTTATTTTTTTGCCGGGGATGCCGCACACTTTGCCCGATTACATTGCAGGCAAGATCAAGCAGCCGCGCGCATTTTCCCCGGGCCTGAAGATGCCGCAGTACACCTTCACGCCGGCGCAGATCGATGCGCTGACCACCGCGCTGCTCGCGCTGAACGACCGCTCCAACACGCTGCCGCCGTCGCTTGCGGTGGCCGCCACGCCGGAGTCGGACTACCAGCCTGCGGGCAAAGCCGGAAAGCTGATGACCGACCTGGCGTGCTTCAGTTGCCACCGCATCAACGGCCACGGCGGAGATATGGCGCCGGATCTCACCTGGGAAGGCAGCTCGGTGCAGCGTGAATGGCTGGTCGAGTTCCTGAAGAATCCGGGCACGTTACGCCCCTCGCTGATTCGCCGCATGCCGCGGTTCAATTTGGCCGACAGCGAGGTCAACGAACTCACCGATTACATCATGACCGTCTACCAAAGTCCCGCTGTCGACCGCGAGTCCATGCCCTTGAGCGGCTACTCGCAAGGCCAGGTGGAAATTGGCAAGCAGCTTTTCTATGGCAAGTATTCCTGCCAGGGATGTCACATTGTCGACACCAAGACCGACAAGGGCTACATCGGCCCAACTCTGACGCACGTTGGTTCGCGACTCACTGCGGCATGGATTTACCACTGGATGAAAAATCCGCAGGCGCTGCGCCCCGGCACAGCCGAACCCAATCGTGCCATGAGCGACGAAGATGCCCGTGCTCTCACTGCGTTCCTGATTTCGCAGAAAGGCGGAGCCAAACAGGAGGTCGCAAAGAAATGACTCGGTACTCTCCGGGCTTCGCTACGCTTTTCATCGCCCTGCTGGCAACGTCGGCAGCAATATCCTGTTCCCGCAAGGGCGAGTCTGCGCCGTTGCCCAAGCCTACGGCATTCGGTGCGGCGATCGTCGAATCCAGCGGCGGAAAGCAGACAGCGCAGACCGGCAGCCTGTTGCCGCAACCCGTCGTGGTGCAGGTGAACGATGAGCAGGGAACTGCCGTGGCCGGAGCGCTGGTGCAATTCTCGGCTGTCCCCGGAGTTGCCTTCGATCCTTCCAGCGCGCTCACCGATTCGAGCGGACAGGTTACAACCAGCGTATCTGTTGGAGGCATGGCAGGCCGCTACCAGATCGTCGCATCCACGACCGATAAGTCTCACAAGAAAGTGGAACTGAAGATCGAAGAGATCGCCCTCGGCTACCAGCAAACGCTGGGACGCCATCTCAACGATCAGTACTGCGAGCGCTGTCACAACCCCGAGTCCACGGTGGAGCGCGTTTCGAATTACGATAACCTGGAAGTCAAGCCGCACCCCTTCACCGAGGGGGATACTCTCAACAAGATCAGCGACGCCGACCTCACGGCCATCATCAGCCACGGTGGCCCGGCTCTGAACAAATCGGCGCTCATGCCGGCATGGGGAAACACAGTCAGCAAGTCGGACATCCAGGCGCTAATATCCTATATTCGTGCCGTCTCCGATCCGCCCTCTCGCAGTGCTGGGCCGGTCTATGTGAAGGATTAGCCTGCTGCTGTACCTTTGCGCCGTCATTTCGATGTGGGCGGGCACAGGTGCTTCCTGCCAACGAAATCCAAGATCCGGAATTGCGCGCGCTGCAAGATCGCAACATGGACGATCTGAAGCAACTGGGCGCCGCAGTTCTCGCGCTGCCTAAGGCGCATTTGCTCCGCCCAGTTCGCGGAGGGCGGGGGAAGCCGCTGAGGCAGACTCCGGGGCCGGCGCCATCTTCAAATCACATCGCACCGTGATCTTGATCACGCGATCCATTCCGGGAATCTTTCAGAATTGGGTTAAATGACCGACCTGCTTGGGAAGCCGTGCCATCTTGGTGTGACCACAATCACCAATCCGCGTGACCCGCTACACGGAGTTTCCCTACTGCCTCTGGCATTCTTACCTCCTGACGAGGTGCCCTATGGCTCAAGACAATCGTGACATTCTGGACGTCCTCCGGTTCGAACTGAGCTTCCTGCAAGACGGAGGCTACGGACGCTCTCCTCACGCGCCTTGGCGGGCGCCGGCGGTTTTTGAGGATTCCCCCATCTGCCCGAATTTCTGCGATCCGGCGCGGCCGCATCCTTGCGAGAGCTGCCTGTTGGAGCAGTTTGTCCCCGAAGGCCGTCGCGCGGAGGCTGTGCCCTGCCGCTTCATTGAACTCACGGAACAGGGTCAATCGGTCGAGGACTTCTATCGCACCGGAACTCAGGCCGATATGGAACAGGCTCTGGCCGCATGGCTTCGCGCACAAATCGAGAAGATCGAGCAGGAGCGCGGTCTTTCTCCAAACCGAGGGGCGGCCTAGACAGCTGCTCCGCGACCGCGGATAGGTGCTAGGCCGATTCAACTTCGGCACAACAAATCCCCCAGAACTTTCTACCTAGGAGAAGTGAAGATCATGAGCGAAGATCATGCATATCGAGTAGCAGCCTGGTGGACATCCGGCCGCACTGGCTTGGCCAAATCGGATTCCGCGCCCAATGCAATCCATTTCACGGCTCCCGCCGAATTTGGCGGTCTGGAAGGCCGCTGGACGCCCGAGGAACTTCTGCTTGCCGCCGTCGCGAGTTGCTATACCACAACCTTGCGGGCGATTGCGGGCAACGCTCAATTCGACTTTACCGACCTGCAGGTGGAAGCCAGCGGCACGGTGCGCAAAGCCGATTCTGGCTATAGTTTCACGCAGATCGTCGTCCGTCCGAACCTCAAGATCGCGTCTGCCGAGGAGCATGATCGGGCGCTGGATCTGCTCAAACGGGCCGAGAAACTGTGCCTGGTCTCGCGGGCCCTGGGAACGAACCTGAAGTTCGAGCCGCAGCTCGAAATCGTCAAACCTGTGTCGATTGCGTAAGCGCGGATCGAAGCTGATTGAAAGTCCTCATTGTCGGCCGGGGTGTGGTTGGAACAATTTACGGCTGGGCCTTGTCCAGGGTGGGCGTTGACGTCACCCACGTCGTGCGGAAAGAGGGGCCTTCAACCACCTGTACCTTAGACCTGTTGGACTTGCGGATCGGGCAACCTAAGCACGCCCTGGTAACCTATACTCCCAAGACAGTCAGACAGGTCAGCCCTTCCGACGGCTTTGACCTCGTGATGGTTGCTACCAAGCACTACCAGGCGGCACAGGCCATACGCGAATACCTGCCCCATGCACCTTGCGCCACCTTTCTGTTGTTCACCGCGAATTGGGACGGAACGGAGGAGATTGATCGCCTTCTGCAGCGGTCTTCGATCTTATGGGGCTATGCGGCTGCCAGTGGTGGCGTCGATGCTAAGGACATCCTCATCGCAACTGTGAATCCCACGGTGCGCTTCGGGATGTTGGAAGGCTCCGATCCGGATAGGTTCAAAGTGGCGGCGGAGTTATTCCAACGGGCTGGCTTCACCTTGGACATCAAGCCAAACATCATCGAATGGCTCTGGGTGCACCATGCGATCAATGCTGGAGGAATCGGAGTCGCTCTTTGGGCGGGAGGTATTGCCGAAGCGACCCGGAGTCTCAAGACTTTGAGGTCGGGCGTATGGGCTATTCGTGAGGCGTTGGACGTGGTGGCGGCCCGTGGCGTCGACCTGAAGCGTTATCCCGACGCGAGAAGTGTCTTGAACACGCCTGGCTGGCTTGCGGGCCTTGCCAGTTTTTATTTCATTCGGTTCACCGAAAAAGGCCGGCGGCTTCTTCGGGGGAGTCACTTCGCCAGTAGCACCGAAGAGATGAAACGCTTTTACTTCGATGTGCTCAATACCGGAGAGGGCCTGGGAGTCGCCGTACCGCACCTATCCGCGCTGCGTGAAAAGATTGAGCGTTATTCGCCTCGGGCTGCTTGACTCGCTCCCAGTCTCGGGGTTGCGCGGCTAGAGTTGCAGCAGAGCCGACACAGACGACGGATCGTCCATCGCGTGCAGCCGAAATCCCACCTTCTTGAAGATGGCTTGCGTGGCCAGGTTGTCCCGTAAAATTTCCCCGGAGAGCCTCCGAAACTTTTCTTCGCGGGCCACCCGGGCCACGCTGGCGAGCAGTTCTGTTCCCAGGCCGAGTCCGTGCCAACGATCAGAAACCAGCACGGCAGCCTCGGCTTCCGCACGATTGATGGCGCTGAAACGGCCTACTCCCAATACTTCGTGTTGCCCGCTTTCAGGATTCTTGCGATCCGCGACCAGCGCAAATCCACGGTCGTAGCTGCCAAAGCAGATGCGCACCAGCCGCTCGTGCTCGACCCGCGTGCTCAGACTCAAAGAACAAAAATACCGCAGGTAGACGCTGCGCTCGGAAAGGGTAGTGTGGAATTGCACCATGAGCGGCTCATCTTCTGGACGAATCGGCCGGATCGTTACTGGAGTGCCATCCTTCAAGCGCCACTCCCACACGTACTGCGAGGGGTACGGGCGGATGGTGGGACGCGGCAATTTCTCGGCCTGCACGGTGGAATCATGCACCACCACTCGCGCGTCGAGCGCAAGCAGTTGCTCGGGAGTCGCCAGGAGTGGATTGATGTCGATCTGTTTAATCCAGGGCTGCTCCATCACAAGTTGGCTGAAGCGCACCAGCAGACTCTCGAGAGCGGTCAGGTTGACGGGCTTGCGTCCGCGCACTCCGAGCAGTGCGGAATAGATTTTTGTCTGCTCCATCAAGCGCTGTGCCAGCGTGGTGTTCAGCGGAGGCAGCGCCAGGGCGCAGTCGCGGTAGACTTCGACCATGACTCCGCCGGAACCAAACAGGATTACGGGTCCAAACTGCGCATCGACGGTGCTGCCCAGGATCAGCTCGTATCCGTCGCGCTTTACCATGGGTTGAACCGTGACGCCGGCAAAATGTTCCGCTCCGGCCTTCTCGGCGACGGAGGACTGAATCGCGCGGTAGGCGCTGCGCACCTGTTCTGCGGTCTGCAGTCTCAGGCGAACACCATCGACATCCGTCTTGTGCGCGATGGTGTTGGACAGGAGCTTCAGCACTACCGGATACCCGATCTCCGCGGCACACGCGATCGCTTGCTCTTCGTTTTCTGCCACGCGCGTATCCACCACCGGAATCCCGTAATACGCGAGCAGCCGCTTGGCTTCAAATTCATTGAGCATGGTGCGGGCGCTGCCACGCACCTTCTGCACGAAATCATTGACTTTGCCGCGGGCGTCGGCGGCCACTTCCGATCCTTCCAGCAATGCTGGAGTTTCATAGAGCCCGCGCAGGTTGTAGGTGTATCGCCACATGTAGGTAAAGGCGCGCGCAGCGGTGTCGGGATAGGAAAACGTCGGAATACCGGCGGCGTTGAGAAGCGCGGTCCCTTCGGCCACTCCGTCGCCGCCCATCCAACTGGCCAGCAGTGGTTTGGTGGAGGAGTGGGCGAGCGGCCGCATTCTTTCCGCCACCTGCGTCGGATCCGCCAGTCCCTGCGGCGCGATGATGGCCAGCAATCCGTCGCTCGCCGGATCTTTCGACGCAATGTCAACCGCTTTCACGAAGCGCTCCGCGTCTGCATCCGCCAGCACGTCCACCGGGTTGCTGTGGCTCCAGTGCGACGAAAGGAAGGTGTCCAACTGGTGCAGGGATTCTGAGGAGAGCACGGTGAGCTCTCCTCCGGTCGCCATGAGAGAGTCGGTCGCCAGGACTCCCGGACCGCCGGCGTTGGTTACGATGGTGAGTCGCGGGCCACGTGGACGCGGCTGCTTGCTCAACACCTCCGCCATATAAAAAAGGTCCGCGATGTTCTGCACGCGCAGCACACCACAGCGGCGGAATGCCGCTTCTAAAACATCGTCACTTCCGGTCAACGCTCCCGTGTGCGACGCTGCGGCTCGCGACGCCGCCTCCGACCGTCCGGCCTTGATCACAATGATGGGCTTGCTGAGCGCGATTTCGCGGGCTGCGGAAAGAAACGAGCGCGCGTCTCCCACCGACTCCATGTAGAGCAGAATGCTCTTGGTATGCGGATCATCGCCGAAGTGATAGATGAGATCGCCCCAGCCGACGTCGAGCATGGAACCTGTGGAAACAATCGCGCTGAATCCCACCTGCTCGCGCTGGCTCCAATCGAGAATCGCAGTCTGCAGAGCACCGCTCTGGCTCAGAAATGCGACGCTGCCTTTCTGCGGCATGGACTTTGCAAAAGTCGCGTTCAATCCAATGGTCGGATTCATGAACCCCATGCAATTGGGCCCAATCAAACGCAGCGATCCGCGGCGCAAGTGCTTCTGGATTTCTTCTTCGAGGAGAGCGCCCTCATGTCCTTGCTCGCGGAAGCCGGCGGAGATCACGACTGCCGATTTCACGCCCGCGTCGACACACTCTCCAATGATCTGGGGCACGGTCTGCGCCGGCGTTACCACCAGCGCCAGGTCGACTCCTCCGGCGATGTCTCCGATTCGCTTATGAGTTTTGATCCCGAGGACTTCGCCGTGGCTGGGATTCACGGCATAGACTTGGATGGGAAATTTGCTTTCCAGCAAATTCGAAACTACGCTCCGGCCGACGGTGCCGGCACGATCCGTGGCTCCGATCACAGCGGCAGAGCGGGGCAGGAACAGCGCTTCCAATCCCGGTCGGGGAGGTGTTGGCGTCTTCGGTGCATCCGCCTGCGGCTTCAGGGTTGTTGCCTCGCTCACTGAATTTCCTCCCGCTAACGGGGATGCAGATATTTTTTCATAACTTCAGCGAGCTAAGAAGCGACGACTTCACCGCACACGTCACCCATAATGGCACAGTTTCCTACGCTCGTCTGTGATTGCAGTATGTCCCTAATCACGAAGGCTCGTGATGGTGATCACAAGCAGAAATGCGGTGCTACAATGAGTTCAACGGGAGGTGCTCAGTGCGCGCCCCTTATGGCCTAAATATTCTTGATAATTGCCTCACGTGCCCGGTGAGGGAAGAACACCTTTTCTGTAATCTTTCCGTGCTCGCCGGGCAACGCCTCAACGAAATAAAATCCACCGCCGTCTATCCCAAGGGAGCGATGCTCTTCATTGAGGGGCAGCAACCCCGTGGCGTGTTTGTGCTCTGTGCCGGGAAGGCAAAACTTTCCACCTCTTCCCGGGAAGGCAAAACCATCATCACTAAACTCTCCGAGTCCGGAGATGTTCTCGGCCTCAATTCGGTGGTTTCCAACCGACCGTATGAAGTTACCGCCGAGATGATGGAGCCTGGCCAGGCCAACTTCATTCCTCGCGAATCCTTGCTGCAATTTCTCAAGGACAACGGGGAAGTGGCCTTACGCGTCGCCGAACAATTGAGCCGCAACTACTACACCGCGTACGAGGAGATCCGCACACTCGGTCTCAGCACCTCGCCGTCGGAAAAGTTTGCCAAGCTGCTGTTGTCCTGGTCGACCAAGACGCCGCAGACTGACGGATCCTCACAGGTCAAGCTCACGCTCACCCACGAGGAGATTGCGGAGATCATCGGAACCACCCGTGAAACTGTCAGCCGCCTGTTTTCTGAATTCAAGAAGAAACAGTTGCTGCAGCTCAAGGGATCGACCCTCGTGATCCGTAACCGGCCGGCGCTGGAAAAGATCGTTCAGTCCTGAAGGGACAGGTGGGCGCAGTAGGCTCGGCTGTTCTAGTGAGGCTATAACGACGTCGCCGGGAGATCCACTCTCCACGGCCGCGCCGCCCTTTTTATCCCGCAACCGTCAACACGGGACAGGGCGCGTTCCGTACGACCTCATGCACTGCTGCCCAGGGATTATGGGCGGCCATTCTCGCCGACGCACTCTGGTTCGCTCCCATTACGATCAAATCTACTTTGAACTTAGCGCTCGCCGTCAGGATTCCCTCCGCCAAGAAGTCGGTTCCCACGACATAGTCGGGGTCCTGCTGCAAGCCAGTTTCCGCAGGCAAACATGCTCTCAATTGCTGGAGTGACCTTTTGCGGGATGTTCCTTCCCATCCCTGCAATACGTCGGCGGCTGCGACGGCCGGTGCGTAAGCCGACAGACTCGCCGAAGTCGCGGGCATCGGTGGAATCATGTGCAACAGGATCAGTTTCGCCTGCTGTGCTCTGGCCAGTGCCAACGCGAGCGGCAGAGCCTTCGCCGACCCTTTGCCGAAGTCGGTTGCGAATAGAATCCTGTGAAACCCGGATCCGTGAGTAATGGCTGCAATATCCGCCTTCGGGCCGATCGTCATCACCGGGCAGGGTGCGACGCGCAGCAGTTCCTCGGCAACAGAGCCCAGAGCCAGCTTCTGAAAACCTCCGCGCCCTCGCGTGCCGATGACCAGAAGGTCGATTGCTTTCTCCTCGATCATCGCCGCTACCTGCTCCGCCACCGGCCCGTGTTTTACCAAAGCTGTTTCAATCTTCTGCTCCGGTCCTGATTCGTCCACCAGGGCCTTAATTTGCCGCTCGGCCGCCATGCGTTCCAGATCAAGTTCGGGCGGATTCTCCAAAGCCCCATAGTGACGGTCTGGATGCAAGACATGAACCACTGATAACTGCGCATTATTTTCCATCGCCAGCGCCAGTGCGTCGCACAGGGCTCGCCGGGACGATTCCGAAAAATCTGTGGCCACGAGAATGTGCCGGAAAGCCGCGCCGGTGTTCGACATCTTCAATGGTTTGTTCAGTTCCGTGACTGTCATAGGTACCTCCTTCGCCACAGCGACTTCATCTATCTTCACGGCCGGAAGATGCGGCCCGTGCTCGCGGCCGTCTTCGTTTCAGCTGACTCTTCGAAGCAGGCGGCAGCGGGAGCGCCCCTTTTCTGATGGGCAGGGGCACCAGCTTCACCTGCGTTCCACCCCAGATCAACGTCATTTCCTTCGAGCATCGTTCGCACAGCCAGAATCGCTCTTCTAGCGGCGGATTCAGCATTCCCGTCGCGGTTTGTACTTCAGGGGTGAGTGCGAGGCAGAAGATTTTCCCCTCGTGGAGATATCGAAGGGTCTCGGAACACTCGGGATTCGCGCACTTGGACAGCATGGCGCACTCCTGCCAGCCGTACGCTCAAAATACTATGCCCGCTCCGGCAGAAATGAGGTGATGGCAGATACCAAATCGGGTGACCTTCATCACCCACCTGGAACTACCAACCGCCGTCCAGATTCAGGCGCCCGCTGGTTTACAATCGCTCCCAGATGACGATGAAACCTGCAGTTCTGTCGAGACTTGCGACCACGCGGCTGATGGCCCCGCCGGAGACCATCGACCTGAATAAAATCGTTTTCAACACCGAAGCCCACCATGCCATCTGCAGGACATGGTAGCGGCGAAGATCTGGCCTAACAGCATGATCCAAATCCACTGCGCCGCTCTTCTCTTCGACATGGATGGAGTCCTCATCAACTCCACACCCGCCGTCGCGCGCGTGTGGCGGCGATGGGCCATCGAGCACGGGTTCAACCCGGACGAAGTCGTGGCCCGCGCCCACGGTCGCCCCAGCCTCACAACGGTGCGCGAGTATCTTCCAAACGCCGATCATGAAGCCGAGAACCGCGAGGTCGAGCGCCGCGAAATCGAAGACCTCGAAGGCGTCGTCCCGCTCCCCGGCGCGCTCGACTTGCTGGCCAGCCTTCCCGAGGACCGTTGGACCATCGTTACGTCGTGTACTCGTCCCCTTGCCGAGGTCCGCATTCGGGCTGCAGGCTTGCCTCTTCCGAAAAAACTGATTACTTCGAATGACATCACCCACGGCAAGCCGCATCCCGAGCCCTATCTGAAAGGCGCTGCCGTTCTTGGATTTCCCCCGGCGGAGTGTGTCGTCTTCGAAGATGTCCCTGCCGGAGTCCGTGCGGGCAAAGCTGCAGGAGCGAAAGTCGTCGCCTTCAAAACTACGGTTCAGGAATTTGCGTTGCGGGAAGCTGGGGCGGACTGGGTATTGAACAATTGCGCCGACATTCGTTTGCTCGATCGCGGCAAAGATTTGAACCTAGCTCTCAGAGGAACTTAGAGGAAGAACTGGAGATTCCTTGGTTGGCCTATGGTTTTCTCCCGGATGCCGTATCATTCTCGTCCCCGGGATCGAGGCTTGAATACCACATCCCCCGTATCGTAAGTCGAACTTCTCCGGGCGTAGACTTGACCCGGACCCCCTGGAAAGTTCGTTCGAAGGAGAAATCACAACATGAAACACAGGCTGCTGATTTTGTTTGCCAGTTTGCTTGCGCTCGTCACTCTGGGCACGGCCCAAGATGCTCAACGCGACCAACCCTCAGCCAAGTCGCAGGAGCGGATTATCAAAGAGGTTCGCCATGAACTGCTGATGCTCCCTTACTTCGGCGTCTTCGACTACATTGCCTTTAAGGTGGACAGCTCCAACGTTACCTTGCTCGGTCAAGTCGTTCGGCCTGTCCTCAAATCCGACGCCGAAAACGCCGTCAAGCATATTGAAGGCGTCGAGCGGGTAGATAACCAGATTGAAGTCCTCCCTCCGTCTTCCATGGACGACGGCCTTCGCATACGGCTCTTCCGTGCGATCTACCAATATGCGGCGTTGCAAAAGTACGAGCTCGGCGTGCAGAAGCCCATCCGAATTATCGTCAAGAATGGGCGCGTGACCCTGGAGGGAGTCGTGGACAGCGAAGCCGATAAGAATCTCGCCGGCCTCCGCGCCAATGGGGTTTCCGGCATTTTCTCGGTGACCAATAATCTGCAAGTGTCGAAATAGTAAAGCGAAACCAAACTTTTGCGAGAGGACGCGGTGCTGGCGTCCTCTCTTTTGTTTCTGTCGCTTCCGGCAGTCTCCTTCTTCAGTCTGAATATTATTGGTCGCGTCGATAGTTCTGTCTCAGTCTCCAAGCTCCCTCACGCGTATAATGCTCCCGGATTCGACTTCCGCCCCCAAACGGAGCAATCGGAGGAACGCTATCATGAGTTTGCATGCTATGAACCGCCGCACGTTTCTTGAAACCGCAACCACCGTCACCGCCGCCACTCTATTGACCAGCCGCCTGGGTTGGGCTGCCGGCGACCACAAGATCGAAAAGATCGGTGTGCAACTCTACACCGTGCGCGATCAGATGAAAGGCGACTTCGACGGCACCATCGCCAAGGTCGCACAGATCGGCTACAAGGAAGTGGAGTTCGCCGGATACTTCGGCCGCACCGGCCAGCAAGTACGCGCGGCGCTCGACAAGAACGGCCTCTCGGCGCCCGCCACCCACATTCAATACGACGAACTCGACGAGAAGTTTCCCTCCGTCATCGAAACCTCCAAGACCATCGGCATGAAGTACATTGTCTGCCCCTGGATCCCCGAGGATCTCCGCAAATCTCCCGACATCTGGAAGCAGGCCTCCGCGAAATTTAACCATTGCGGAGAGCAGACCAAGAAGGCCGGCATTCAGTTCGCCTATCACAATCACTGGTTCGAATTTCTTCCCGTCAATGGCAAGCTGCCCTACGATGAGCTTCTCAAACAGTGCGACGCCAGTCTGGTGAAGATGGAAATGGATCTTTGCTGGATTACCGCGGCTGGAGCCGATCCATTGAAGTATTTCAATCTCTATCCAGGTCGCTTTCCGCTGGTTCACGTCAAGGACTTAAAGAAACTTCCCACGATCACCGCTGGGGGTTCGCAGAACTTCGGCGACACCGTGGACCTGACCGCGGTCGGCGGCGGCATTATCGATTGGAAGAAGATTTTCGCGCAGTCCGAAAAGGCGGGAATCAAGCATTACATCGTTGAGCACGACAAGCCTGAGAATCCGTTCGAGAGCATCACGAAGAGCTACGACTATTTGAACAAGCTGCGCTGGTAAGTTGCGAGAGGGTTGGGTTGCCTGTATCCGTTGGAAAACGAAGGAGATGACTGCCTGTTGACATAAGTCCAGAAATGGATATAAAATACTCCATAGTTGGAGTACGCCATGAATGCTTTGGCTGTCGTTCCGGATATTGGCCTCGACCTTCGAAAGTTGCCGGACTTGGCGGATGCGGCCACTCGCTCGCGCCTCAGTCCGCCGGCGATCTCTGCGTTCTTCGCAATCGTTGAGAAGTGGGGGTTGCGCAACGAAGATGCAATGGCGCTGCTCGGGGGCGCTTCCCACGGGCGCTACTATGAACTCAAGAAAAATCGCAAGGGCCTGCTCTCGCAAGACGAGCTCACGCGCATCTCGCTCCTGATCGGCATCTTCAAGGCGCTGAACATTCTCTTCAGCCAGCGGCTGGCGAATCAGTGGACCTCGCGCCCCAACTCGAATCCTATGTTTAACAATGCCCCGCCCTTGGTGTTGCTGGTTCGTGGCGGAGTCCCCGGGATGATTGGTGTGCGCCGCCTGCTCGATCATCGTCGCGGCGGCAGATGAAGTTCTGACAAGACAAGTCTGTGCTCGGAACCACTCTCATCGATCAGCGCGATACCCATCGCCTGATTCCTGCGCAATTCGCCGATGACGGCGCTTCTGTACTCACTCGCCTCAGTGACGATCCCAAGACGATCGAAGGCATTTTCGAACTCGACAATGCTACGAACGACCGGTTGCTGGCTGAATCGCGACTGTCCCCGGGCATTGATGAAAGGGAACTGGTCTTCGGGATTCTCTCTTATCGCATTATCAATGCCTCATTTTGCCACCCATCGCCTACCGGATCCCGCTTCAACTCCTCAGACCGAAGTGCATGGTACGCGTCGTTCGAGTTGGAGACCTCACAAGCGGAGGTCTCCTATCATCGCCAGCTCTGGCTGAGAGAGACTGCGTGGGAGGAAGAAGACACGTCCGACTATCTCGACTACCTCGCGGACTTCCAGGCGGAATTCCACGACCTTCGCGCTTCGACGGAGCACTCCGCTTGTCTTTCGCCGACAAGTTACGCGGCATCACAGGCGCTCGCCACCCACTTGCTTGAACTTGGTTCCGCGGGAATCGTCTATCCTTGCGTCCGCCGCGCCGGTGGAACCTGCATCGCCTGTTTTCGCCCTGTGCTGGTCACGAACGTGCGCAAAGGCAGCATTTTCACGTTCGTGTTTTCGGACTCACGCACTCCGCCAACCATTCGCCGTGGGTAGCGACCGCGGACGAGACCGCGCGGTTAAGCTTTCCCGAACGGTTCTTCCAACGACAACGGCTTTGGCGTGAACAACTCCGCGCCGTTCTCCATGATGTGCATGTCGTCTTCAATCCGGATGCCGAACTCACCGCGAATATAAATTCCCGGTTCATTGCTGGTGGTCATGTTGGCCTGGAGCCTGGTCGGATTGCCGCGGACGAGGTAAGGCCACTCGTGCCCGTCCATGCCCATGCCGTGCCCGAGGCGGTGGGTGAAGTACTTGTAGTCCGGACCGAACCCCCCGTCAGTAACCACTTTCCGAGCCGCGGCATCGACGGAACCACATTCGGCTCCCGGACGCGCCGCCGCCAGCGCCGCCGACTGGGCACGGAGGACAATGTCGAACACGCTCTTCATTTTGTCGGAAGCCTTGCCCAGCACGTACGTCCGCGTGATGTCCGACTGGTATCCTTCAACCGCGCATCCGCCATCCATGAGAACGATGGTGCCTTCGTGTACAACCTGCGGCGTTACCGAGCCGTGGGGAAACGCCGAAAATTCGCCCACTTGCACATCGGCGCCGCCGGTAAAGCCCAACTGTTCGTGAGCTTTCCGCACCAGATCCTCCAGTCGCGGTTGCGTCATCCCGTCTTTGACCGCCAGATATGCCGCCTCGTAGGCCGCAAGCGTCACTTGCGCCGCCAGTCGCATCAATGCGATTTCGCGAGCACTCTTGATCATGCGGCAGCCTGCGGTCACGGGAGTGGCGCTCGCGATGGTTGCTTGGGATGCGGCCTTGGCAATGCCGTCGGCAAAGACGAAGCGCACTGTCTCCTCCAGTCCAAGCTTGCCGCTGGCGATGCCGCGTTCTTGCAGTCCCTGCGCGATGCGCTGGTACGGGCTCTCGTCTTCCTGCCACACGCGCACATCGGGCTGCTCGCCATCGGGGGCGTTGGCGATTTGTTCGCGCGCGCGTCCCTCTTCAAAGGCCGGGCACACATAGAACGCCGCGCCTTTGGTGGGGAGCACCAGCGCAAACGTGCGTTCTCCACCCCACCAGCGGATGCCGGTGAAGTATCGCAACGACGTGCCTTCCATCAGCACGATGGCGTCGAGCGCGTTCTTGCTCATCAGTTGGCGGGCGCGTTCCTGGCGCCCGTGACGTTCTTCGCGCGTGATCGGGGTGGCTTCATCCTTGCGCGATTTAAGTTTCGCCAGCGATGGCGGCAGGGAAGCATCGTCCGCACCCTCCGCCGCGGCAGCCGCTACCAGAGAATGCGATGCCACCGCCATCCCCGCCGTTACACCGCTCACTTCAAGAAATCGTCGCCGCGAGATCATGAACCCTCCCAAGGTTGAGGAATGGAATCCGGCCATTATACGGGGATTTGTGATTCTCGAGTTCAGATCGCAGATTGAAAAGCGAAGGCGGCAGATGCAAACGGAACGCGGAAGGTTTCCCGAAGCACGCTCTGGGGGGCTTGGCCATCTACGGTAGAGCGGTTTCGGTATTTATGTATATGAGTACGTACAAATATGAAGTACTCAATAATATGTATATCGACCGGAAAATTCCAAGCCGCGAAATGCCTGTCGCGCATCATCCAGAATGCCCTTTCCGGGGCCGGAAACTGCCCTAGCTTCGACGATCGATGCCGCGGCTGGGGAAAACATCGTCCGCTACAAAACCGCACGTCCTTGAGTTTGCCAGGCGGCCTCCACGAATTGTCAACCAGTTGCACGAAGGCTCAACGACTTACAGAAAGATGAGCCGGCGAGACATCGACATCGCAGAACCAACCGGTCAGGCGGATTCTTCCCAAGAGATGGGAAGGGCACGACTTCAATCGTGCCGTAAGCGCGGCCAAAACGCTCTAGAGCTGCGGTATGCTCTCCCTAAACCCATGGAATCCGGTTTCCAATGCGCGGCCTGCGGGGAATGGAACACAACTTCCGTGGATGAGTCCGCGGGTCGCCGCCAGAACTACGTCGAAGACTGCCAGGTCTGCTGCAAGCCGAATGTTCTTCACGTCGAGTACGACAACTCGTCGCAGGAATTCTTCATCACCGCGGAACTGGAGTGAAAAAGGCAAAGACGACTTCGGACCTCTGACCTCGGACTTCTGACTTCACACTTTTGACTTTGCCTCCACTTTTGTCGAGCTTCGCTCGACCGGACAGCCGAGGGCGGCTGTCCCCACATGGACCTTCTGACTTCAAACTTCAGACCTCGGAGTCCGGCCGGAGTCTAAAGTCCAAGGTCCGAAGTCCGAAGTCCGAAGTCCGAAGTCCGAAGTCTAAGGTCTGACGTCTGACGTCTGACGTCTGACGTCTGGGGTCCTCATCCTCGCCCTCCTCCTCGGCTCGCGCTATAGTTACTGGCATCACGGAAAGGACGGACCGCAATGGCAACAGGCTACAGCGCTGGCAGGATGGTGGCCCACAATATGGTGACCACCCAGTTTGAACTCGACGGCTTCCGCGTGACGCGCACGCTCGGTGTCGTGCGAGGCATCGTGGTGCGCTCGCGTTCGATTTTCGGAACCATCGGTGCCGGCCTGCAGACGCTGGTTGGAGGCAACATCACTCTGCTCACCAACTTGTGCGAGAAGACGCGCCAGGAAGCCTTCGACCTGATGCTGCAACATGCCGCCGAATTAGGCGGGAACGCCGTGGTCGGCGCGCGCTACGACGCGACCGAGGTCATGCAGGGCGTCACGGAAGTGCTCGCCTATGGCACGGCGGTGTTCGTGGAGCCGATGAAATAGGAAACGCTGGAAGAATGAACCGCGGCAGAAGTCGCCGCTGCAGGGACGGGTCAAAGATCCGTCCCCACACAGACCCCTTGTGACACAAACTCTGTCCCCGAAACTCCCGGCCTCACGCCTTCGCGCTCTGTCTTCTTAATCTTCGAACTAGACCTTCCTCGCTGCGGGCGTGGCAGGCGAACCCGATTCTGTTGCTGGCGACGGCCCTTTGTAGAGACTGCCTGCGACCAACGCGGCCAGGACTGCGCCCAGCCACATCTCAACCATCCAGCCAAAAGGAAGCGCGCGGCTGCCGGCGAACCACGTGGCCTGGGCGAAGTTTCCCGGAAACCCGGCGAAGAAGCCCACCAGAAAGCCGATTTTCAGCGCCGTGCCGGGACCGGCTCCCAGGCCCGGCCGCGCCCAGGCATAGAGATGCGCGACCGCGATCGACAAAATAAACAGCAGCAGGATCCATTGCGCCACGAAAAAAGGATAACGCGGCGTTTTCAAGAACAGCCCCGCATTCTGGGCCGCCACGTAGCGCGCGTCGGTAATGGCGTAATGCCCGACAAGATAGCTCCACAGCGTCCACACCACGCCTCCTGCCAAACCGCCCAGCCAGATTCTTCCTCTATTGAGTGACACGCAACGCCTCCTGTGACGATGGATTTGCGAACAGGGCCCGGGGAGAGATGCGCGAAGTGTACACCAAATCGATTGCGGCGGTCTGTTGGGTTCGCGCCCGAACAGCCGAGGGCCTGCCCTGAGCAAAGTCGAAGGGCTGTCCCTACTTGAGTTCCGCTAAGATCTACGACAGGAGTTTCGGCAGGACTTGCTGCACTTCGCCGGTCTGGCCATCGCATTCCCGGATTTCCACAAGAAAATCCGCGCCAGTCGCGGGAATCAAGGGAAATCGTAGCGAAAGAATAGCGAAGGAACCAAAGGCGTAAACCCAACCCCTTGTGGTCGCCGGATTGGTTAACCACAAGCCTTCGTACTTTCCCGAATCAGTGTCCAAGTGGGTCAGGCACCATCAAGTTTCTGCTTGACAATAAACGACTTACAGCTAAGATGTGGTACAAAGTGGTACGAAGTGGTAAAGGCAGTTAGGGCCATGAGAATCGGACGCTGAAAACGAGGAGCCGGTGGGAAACCGACCCAAAAGCACGACAGACAGCCCGAATCGCCCGACCTTGACCGATCTTTGCACCGCTTTGACCTCCCTGGTTGCAGTCGTGGTGGCTAGCAGAAGCGTTCCGGCAAAGGGAACTGGCCTTCATAGGGGATTTAAACATGTTTCGCGGCAATCATCCAACCCGGGTCGACGAAAAAGGACGCCTCAAGGTCCCGGCCGAGTTCAAGCGGGTGATCGACGAGAAGTACGGTCAGCAATTCTACATCACGAGCTTGGATGGAAAGGTTGCTCAAGTGTATCCCTTCGAGGAATGGGAGCGGATCGAGCAGAAGCTGGCCGGGCTCTCCAATTTCAATCCTACGAAAAAGAAATTTCTGGACCGGACGAACTACTACGGGCAGCAGGTCGAGATGGACGGGCAGGGACGGTTGTTGCTGCCGCAGTTGCTGCGCGAGACCGGGCAGATCAAGGGCGAGGTAGCGGTTCTAGGGAATTTGACGTATCTCGTGGTCAGGAACCTGGAGCTGTTCAAGAAAGAGATCGAAGAAGAAAAGTTCACGCCTGACGATGAGAAGACGCTCGACGAACTGGGCATCTAGTGGGCGAGGGATCAACAGACACCCCTCAGGGGGTTGGGCATGGCGGTGGAAGAGCGAGCCATGTTCCGGTTCTTTTAAAAGAAGCGATCGACTTTTTAGCCGTGCGGCGGGGTGGGACCTATATCGACGCCACGGTGGGTTTGGGCGGGCACAGTTACGAAATCGCAAAACGCCTCGGCGCACCGGGACATTTGATTGGCCTCGATAAGGATCCTGCAGCGCTGGCAATCGCGCGCGAAAGGCTGACAGCAGGTTCCTCGACTGCGCTTAACGATTCGAAAGGCGAATCGTTAAGCTCCGCTCGGAATGACAAAGAGTTGGGGGATTGGCCCGAGGTCACGCTGTTGCAGTGCTCGTTTGCCGAAGTCGGGAAGCGGTTCAGTTCCGCGTTTGCGGACGGATTGCTGGCCGACATCGGAGTCAGCAGCCTGCAGTTAGACGATGCGGCGCGCGGATTCAGCTTTCAGGCGGACGGACCGCTCGACATGCGGATGGACCCGCGGTCGGAGCGTACCGCCGAACAAGTGGTAAACCACCTCGACGAGCGACAGCTTGCCGATGTGATTTACGAATTCGGAGAGGAAAGGAGGTCGCGGAGAATCGCCAGAGCCATTGTCCGGTCGCGGCCGATACGATCTACCGCACACCTTGCGGATGTCATATCAGCCGCGGCCCGGTCAATGAAACCGGAGCGAATTCATCCTGCGACCAGAACCTTTCAGGCTCTTCGAATCTTCGTAAACCGTGAACTGGACGATCTGCGGGCGCTGCTGGAAGGGGCGCCGCGGATTCTGAAGCCAGGTGGGCGCGTGGTGGTGATCAGTTTTCACTCGTTGGAGGATCGCATCGTAAAGGATGCCTTCCGCGAGGGCGCGATTAAGGACAAGCACTTTCGGGTGCTAACCAAGAAGCCGGTAACGGCAACTGAACTAGAGAGCGATCGCAATCCGCGGGCGCGCAGCGCGAAATTGCGGGCCGCGGAAAAAGTCTAGCCGGCTTTTAGAGTTTGGCTCCGGAAAAACAGCCGGAGTTCCCGGCACAGCTGTAATGGCGTGCCGGGCCTTCAAGATTCAGGTCAAAGCGGACAAAGATCCGCTCGGTCGGTAAGCAACGATGGTTCCGGAAGCCGGAAGCCGGAAGCCGGAAACCCGGGTTCCGTGGTAGGAATCCAAATTGAGGTAGCGAGCATGTACACGGGCACATTGATCAGCGATTTGATGGCGATAGTAGATCGGGTCGACCAAAGGGCGGAGCGACAACAGATCGCCGAACAACAGGAACTGCACGCGATTTTTGCCATGCAGATTCCATTGACAGAGGGAGACCGGGTTTTCATGGGGGCGGCATAATGGCAGCAGCAGCGGTAACAATTCGCGGTGCGTATCCAGAGGCAGGGCGTCGTTCGTTTTGGACAGGTACACCCGAGATCTACTTCTCCAAGGCGA